>Ga0209575_10000005_pt1 | contig 433639 bp, 375 predicted proteins | sample Medcelwee11metaG_FD_187172 | JGI IMG/M metagenome (GOLD analysis project Ga0209575, IMG submission 187172) | Freshwater pond sediment microbial communities from the University of Edinburgh, under environmental carbon perturbations - Medium... | ecosystem: Environmental > Aquatic > Freshwater... | reverse complement strand
GCTGCCACAATCGTCGGTAGAGTTGTCGTCGCAGGTTTCGGTTTCGGGGCACACCTGCCCGTCTCCGCAGACGGACCCCGTCCCCGGCCCGGTGCACGTGGCGTTGCAGCTGCCACAATCGTCGGTAGAGTTGTCGTCGCAGGTTTCGGTTTCGGGGCACACCTGCCCGTCTCCGCAGACGGACCCCGTCCCCGGCCCGGTGCACGTGGCGTTGCAGCTGCCACAATCGTCGGTAAAGTTGTCGTCGCATGCCTCTGGGGGCTCGACGATGTCGTTGCCGCATTCGGCTTGGATGCTGCCGCCGGTTCCACCGGTCGGACCGCCGCCGGTTCCGCCGGTTGGATCGCCGCCGGTTCCGCCGGTTGGATCGCCGCCGGTTCCGCCGGTTGGAGCGCCGCCGGTTCCACCGGTCGGATCGCCGCCGGTTCCACCGGTCGGATCGCCGCCGGTTCCACCGGTCGGATCGCCACCGGTTCCACCGGTCGGATCGCCACCGGTTCCACCGGTCGGATCGCCACCGGTTCCACCGGTCGGATCGCCGCCGGTTCCACCACCCGACGAGGAGGCGTCAGTACCTCCCGAGCCCGCCGCGGCATCTCCTATCGAATGGGTCCCGCCGCTGCCGGCAGTTGGTGAGACATCCTGCCATGTACCCTCCCGGTCGAGGGAGCACGAAGCGGTGAGCGTGGCGACAACGACCCCGGCGAGCAAGACCCCGGTTCGCATGAGGACAACCTCCGGATGGGCGGATAGGACAACTCTACAAGGGTACGCCCCAAGGGTCACGGGTGCGACCGTTGTTGGGCCGTGACGGAGAGATGAGCCGTTCTCGAAAACAAGATCGCCAGGTCATTCGACGCGATTGGCTTTGCTGTCCGCTTCGAGGTTCTTCCGTCGGGACCGCGGAAAGCGGAGACGCTTGTACGTTTCGTACCCCACTTGCAGCACCAGAGGCACAGCCAACGCTGCCTGCACGAGCACTTCGTTGGGAACCAGAAGCGTCCCCCAGCCAGCGGCCAAGAAGAGCACGGATGCGGTGGCGACGATGGACCCGGGCGAGGAGAAGGTCACGACGCGTCCGCACTTCGCGCACCGATAGGCGTCGCCGCGGAAGGGGGAGCTGCTTTGCGGATCGTGCGGGAGCATGGTTGGCTCCTTGCAGGACGGACAGACCCGGTAGCGACCCTCTCGAACCTGTTCGTGTTCGATGGCGCGGACGACCCCGCGCGCAGCGCACGAAGGGCACAGCACCTTGCCGTCCTCGTCGAAGCCGAGAACGTCGCGCGCCATTCTGTTGCCGCATCGGCTGCAGCGAGGGCTCTGATCCTCGCGATACTCGGTCTGCCGACGGTCCTCGTGCGTGACTGTGTCTCTCGCTTCCGTAGGTCTCATGGCCGAGCCCTTCCTGGTTTCTCAATGACTCTCGACAACACCCCGGTGAGCGCGTCCCAACACACCGTCGACGACCACGTGCTTGGCGGCTTCCTCTACTACCGCCTTGGCCTCGGCCCGCACCACCGCTTCTCGCGCCATGTCGGTACCCGCACGCGCCACTTCCCTCGCACCTGCAGCGGACTCCGAAACCATCAGGCCCGCACCGACGGTGACCGCGGTCAAGGCCAGGTGCTCTGCGGCGTGGATCGTCGCAGCTTCGAACCGCGCGTCGGCTTTCCCAACTGCGACGGTGGCTCTTTGCAGGTCGGCAACCGTCTTGCGAACCGCCGCTGCGAGCTCCTGCCTCCGACCGGCAAGCCGCGTGATGGTCCCGTGGTCTTGCTCCCGCAACGCGGTCTTGTACGCGTTCGATGTGTCGAGGTACTGCTGGTGCTGCGTCGCGAATGTTTGGTAGATCGCTTTGGCGCGATCACAGGTGTGGTTGAACTCCCCTGCCATCAGCCCGGCTGAGTAGGAAGCGTCGTCGAGCACTCTCTGGATCGGGGCGGAGTCGGCTCGCAGTGCGGACTCCGCCGCGGCCACCACGAAGGAGGGAATCGTAGCTGTTGCGCCCGCAGCGCCCGTGATGATGCCTGCGCTTCGGGACACGACGGGAATGGAAGCGCGGGCCTCCGCGGCCGCGCGCGCCACCTTCTGCATGGCGCGGTCTTCGGCCTCGACGGACCGGACGGCTGTCTCGATCTGATCGTGAAGTGAAGGCGCTTCTTCCTTGCCGAAGGCTCCGAAGCACGGACGATGCCCCTGGGCCGCTGCGGCTTCGGTGAGCCGGTTCAGGTCCATGCACCGAGGTTCCGCGCCCTTGGGTTTGGCCTTGGGTGCCGGTCTCGTGTTCGCTTCATCGATCTCGGTCCGGTTCTGCGTTCTGGTTGGTGTCGATCCAACGGCGGGTGCTCCCATGTCTTCCTTCCTGTTCTCCCCGCGAGGCGGGTACGTTTGCGTTCCTTCATCGTTCGTTCAGAGGTCCTCGGCGGCAGGAATGGAGGACATGAACGGCTGGCAAGCGCGAATCCACACACTGTCGTGGCTCACCTGTACCGGGCGTACGACCACGCGTAGCGCGCCGCCCACGAGCATCAGCACGAGCCCGAGGCCAAGCCCGCCGATCATGGGCCACAACCAGCCTGCGATCATGAAGAGCATGGCGGCCACCAAGACCACGTAGCCGCCGTACGTGAGGCTGCTGCCCAGCGCGTCGCGTCGACGGTGGCTCGGGCAAAGGGGAACCTCGATCAGGCACGTGTGATTCGAATCGTCCGGGTCCAGTATCGCCAGCGGCAAGGTTCGGCCTCGTCGGACCTTCTGGTGCTTTCGATAGAAATCCGCGGGCGCGTTGCACAGGATGCATCGATCCGGAAGCCGCCCATCCTCGGCGGGGATCCGGACGAACCGGCCGTCGCGCACGGCGTCGTGTTCCGGGATGGGATCGTGGGCGCTCTGACGATAGGGACTGGGGGATTGCTCTGTGTTCATGTCCAGGTTTCGGACACGGGCGGGATCGGTTGCGTACTTTTTTGGGGTTCGTGTCGATTCCACCCCGGGATGCCGTCCGAGGCCCTGGTGGGCTTGATGTCGCTGGGCGAGCGGACCGATTCGCCCCCCACGTTCGAAGGAACGACCTTGGGCACGGCTTTGCCGTGCCGGGCTGGACTCGGCGTTGCCGAGTCGCCACGGATGTGGACCTGTTACGCCTCCACCCCGAGGCGGTGCACATCCTCAACCGCAGCGGCACGACAACGTCGCGCCAAGCCTCGCGCACGACAACGCCGACCCACGCCGTCGCGAGCCCGAAAAACAGCGCCAGTCTCGAGAGGGACTTCCGGCAGGACCCTGGTCACTCCAGAATCTACCGCAGCTTCCCAGGTGCCGGCGGTCGAGCCGCCCGCCCATCCTCCGGCCATGCGTGCTTCGGATATCGCCTGCACAGCTGCGTCCGGAGCTTGGGGTAGTGCTGCGCCCAGAACCCGGCCAGATCGCTCGTCACTTGCACCGCCCGCTGGTTTGGCGCCAAGAGGTGCAGCGTCACCGCCACGCGGCCCTCCGCCACCCGCGGACCGTCGACCAACCCGAAGAAGTCCTGCAAGCGCGACGCCCCCCACGGCGGCTTGCCCGGCTCGTAGTGGATGCGGAGCTCTCGTCCTCCCGGCAAGCGCACGGACGGAGGCGAGAAACGATCGAGCCGCTGCACCTGGCCCTGGGACAGACACGCTCGCAGCGCGTGCAGCAACCCCGCATCATGCAAATCACGCAAGCACCGCTTTCCTTCGCAAAGCTCTCGAAGCTTGGCTTGTGCGGACGCCAGGTCCATCGCGGGAAGGTCATGCCCCAGGTCCCGCAAGAACGCGACGCGCCCGAGCAGCGAATCCAACTCACCCTCTGGGGCGAATGTGTGCACCCCCAGCGCGATCGCCTCGTTTGCGAGCACGGCCGACGCCTCGCGGGACACCGACCGCGGGTTGCGCGTCTCGTCCAACGTGAGGCCTCGATAGGTCAGCCGCTCCACCGTCTCCACGCATCCCCGCCCCGCATTCCAGCGATGCTCCTCGGTCTCCTCGATCCGATCGGGAAAGGCATCGAGAAGGCACGCGGGGTCGATGGCGCACAGCGAGCGCACCATCAGGCGTCGCGTCTTCCCTTCCCGTCGCTCCTCGGCGTCGACCGCCACGAGAAACTCGGGCACGCTCCACTCGTCCGCGTCGACGAGGGCGAGCCCTCCTCCGGCCAGAGCCACCTCGCGTCCCCGGACCCTTCTTGCCACCCTATCGGGATAGCCAGACAGCACGCACGTCCGAAGCGCGTCCTCCGCGTTCGATGGGGAGGGTGCCGCGCTCCGAGCGCACGCGAGCAAGCTGCGACGGACCTTGTCCACTTCCCGTGCGGCGCGCGGGTCCACCCCCAGGACGCGCAGGGTGCGATCGGAGAACCGGTCGCTCGCGGCCTCGCGGAACAGATCGAGCGAATCTAGAAGGTCTGCCGAGCCTTTGTCGCCCCTTGCCCCGGGACCGGTCATCGTGGACCGACGGCTCAGCGCGATGTCCCGCTCGCCGATGAGCGCGGCCAAGGTCGCGGCTTGATCGACGACGCCTCGCCGCTCGGCCTCGACCAGGATGCGCGCTACCCGAGGGTGGGTGGGAAAACGCAGGAGGCTATGTCCGATTTCGGATAGGGATCCGTCGGGACGGAGCGCACCGAGGTCACTCAGGAGCGTATCCGCCGCGGACCATGCAGTTGGTTCCGGAGGGTCGAGCCAGGGGAAGGCGTGGATGTCGGTGGCACCCAAGCCCCGCACCATCAGCGCCGCTTCCGTGAGGTCCGACCGGCGCACCTCGGGCGGGTCGTGGTCCGGGCGACGCATCCAGTCCGCTTCCGAGAACAAGCGCAGGCAGCGACCAGAGCGAGTTCTTCCCGCGCGGCCGGTGCGTTGGGTCACGGAGGCCTTGCTGACGGGGGCCACCTGAAGGGTGGGGAGGCCGGACCAGGGGGCATGGCCCGCTATGCGCGCGAGCCCACTGTCGATGACGGCGACCACGCCGTCGATGGTGACGGAGCTTTCCGCGACGTTGGTCGACAGAATGATCTTGGGCCTGTCGCTCGGTGCGAGGGCTCGGTCTTGCTCTTCCGAAGGCAGGTTGCCGTGCAGGGTCACCACCTCGAGGCCGAAGCTGCGGGCCACCGGCTCGCAGGCTTCTCCCGCCTTGCGGATCTCTGCGGCGCCGGGCAAGAACACCAGCACGTGACCGTCGAGTCCGTCGCGCGCCATCGTTCGAATCGCGGACGCCACACGCTGGGGCAAGGGCCGATCGTCGGGTGCGTTCGAGAACGTGACGGCGACTTCGAAGCGTTTGCCTTCGGCGCGAATGCGGCCGCAGGGGGAGAGGAACGCTTCGAGGGGCGATGCCTCGAGGGTGGCGGACATGACCACGAGGCGAAGGTCGGGCCGCGTCGTGTTCTGCAGGTGAAGAACCCAGCCGAGGGCGAGGTCGGCGTGCAGGTGGCGCTCGTGGAACTCGTCGAGGACCACGACGCCCACCCCACGGAGTGTGGGATCCGAGAGGAGCTGCCGCGCGAAGACGCCTTCGGTGACGTAGCGCACACGGGTTGCGGGGCTCACGACCGATTCGAAGCGGACTTGATAGCCGATGGTTGCGCCCACGGTTTCGCCCCGCTCGCCGGCCACGTGCCGGGCCGCGAACCGCGCCGCGATTCTTCGGGGCTCCACGACCACCACGTCGCCTTCGATCACGTCGTCATCGACGAGGAAGGGAGGGATGCGGGTGGTCTTGCCCGAGCCTGGGGGGGCTTCGACGAGGACGCGGGGGTGCGTGCGGAGGGCGGCTCCGATGTCCGGCAGTACGCAGTCGATGGGCAGGGGTTGCATGGCCCGGGGCGAGGAATAGCACGGGCGATGGTGTCGTGGCGGCACGTCACACCTGTGGTGTCGCCCAACCACTACATCACGGAAGCCCCCTACGTAGGTCTAGCGATCGGCTACGCCTTCTGAGTTGCGGACGTTGACAACCGGCGTGTGGCCGGGCCAGCATCGTCTGGCATCAGGGCACGTGGAAGAAATCCTGCGGAGCTTCGTCCAACGTGCCATCGGAGTCGGAAGGAAGCCGGAACCATGAAGAACCTCTTGCTCGTCAGCTTGGCCTTGGTGTTCACCGTTCTCGCCGTCGGTTGCTACATCGTCAAGGCGCCGCCTCCGGAGCAGGCGCCTGCAGCCACCGCACAGCCTGCTGCCCCCGCAGCCACTCCGGCGGCTTCTTCGGCCGAGCCCGCCAAACCGCCCGTCCCGCGGATCTTCGGCGGCTCGTCGCAGCCGGCCGACGCGGGCGCGACGGACTGACGTCAGGTTCTGAAGCTGTTTCTCAGGCCACGACAGGCAGGTGCTTGGCCGCAGGCGCGTGGGCGTCGTCGCCCTTGGCCTGGGATTGCCGCCAGTAGCAGTACGGGTTGTCACGCACGAAGCGGTCCCGGGCCACGTTGCCCCAGGTGCATCCACCCCGGCAGACCTCTGCGTAGTCACACGTCCGGCAGAAGCCCCCGAGGTTGTCCAGCGTGAAGTCCCGGTTGTAGGAGAAGGCCCCTTTGCGGAACCAGATCTCCTTGAGCGGCTTATCGCGGATGTTGCCCTCGAGGAACATGTCCTCCCCGTTCATGATCGACGGCAATGACAGGCACCCCTTGATGCCACCGTTGCTCTCGATGCCGATCACGGACAGGCCCGCGGGGCAGCCGGTCCAGAACGGGATCGGGTCCCGTGGGTCTCGCAGCATGTTCTCGGGCTCGCCGTAGTACCCGATGTTGTGCCCCGGGTAGACCCGCGGCGTGCGCCCGTCGCGGCAGAGCTTCGCGATGCGCGGCACCAGCGTCCGCATCTCCTCGGGTGCCAGCACCAGATCAGGATGGTCCGCCAGGTTTCCGGTCGCTGTGCCCACCTGCAGCTGCCACCGCTCCACACCGTGCTCTCGCAGCACGTCTCGAAGCTGCTCCAGCTCGTCCACGTTGCGACGGTAGATCGTGGTGACGGCGCTCGCATGAACCCCTGCTCGGTGGCACGAATCCATGTTCTCGAGGATCTTTCGCCAGAGCCCCTTGTGACCGCGCAGGTAGTCGTGGCTCTCTTCCAGCCCGTCGAGGGAGAAGGCCACGCTCTCGAGACCGAGGGTCTTGAACGTCTGGGTCACCTGGTCGGACCAAGCCAGGCCGTTGGTGACCATCCCGACCGTCACGCCCAGGTCGATGAGCTTCTGTGCGATGATCGGCCAGTCCTCCCGGAGAAGCGGCTCTCCGCCCCCCAGGGTCAGTCGACGGCATCCCAGGGCGGCGAGGTCCTCGCAGAGCTTCAAGGCCTCGCCCAGGGACAGCTCGTCCGTGCGCTTCTTGCCAGCCCGTGAGCCGCAGTGGCGACACTGCAAGTTGCACCGGAGCGTGAGCTCCCAGACGGCAACCCGCGGTCGATACCCGAACTTCTTGTGCAGCTTGATCATGGCGCCGCGTACAGCCCGCCCGTGCAGCCCGGCGCGTTCACGCAGTCCGCGTCCGCACAGTCGATCTGGCCGTCTCCATCGTTGTCTGCACCGTCGTCGCACTCCTTCTCGTAAGGAATGCCGTAGAGCGTGCCCGAGCAGCCAGGGGCGTTGTAGCAGTCCGAATCCAGACAGTCGATCTTGCCGTCGCCGTCATTGTCCGCCCCGTCCGCACACTCCTTCTCGAACGGGATGCCGTAAAGCGTGCCCTGGCAGATGGGTGCGTTGAAGCAGTCCGCGTCCTCGCAATCCACTTTGCCGTCGCCGTCGTCGTCCTGCTGGTTCCCGCAGTCCGTCTCGTAAGGAATGCCGTACAGCGTGCCCTGGCAAACCGGTGCGTTGAAACAGTCCGAGTCCGCACAGTCCACGTCGCCGTCGGCGTCGTCGTCCTGCTGGTTGGTGCAATCGTCCTCGTACGGAATGCCGTAGAGAATGCCTTCGCACCCAGGCGCGTTCGCGCAGTCCTCGTCCTCGCAGTCCACCTTGCCGTCGCCGTCATCGTCCTGCTGGTTGGTGCAGTCGTCCTCGTAAGGAATCCCGTAGAGCAGCCCGCTGCAGCCCGGCGTGTTGAAGCAATCCGAGTCGACGCAGTCGATCGCCCCGTCGCCGTCGTTGTCCTGCCCGTCGCCGCAGTCCTTCTCGAACGGAATGCCGTACAGCTCTCCCGAACAGCCCGGCGCGTTGTAGCAGTCCGAGTCCGCGCAGTCGGTCGCCCCGTCGCTGTCGTTGTCCAGCCCGTCGCTGCAGTCCTTCTCGAAGGGGATGCCGTACAGCTCACCGGAACAGCCGGGGGCGTTGTAGCAATCGGAGTCGCTGCAATCGATGGCGCCGTCGTTGTCGTTGTCGAGGCCGTCGTTGCAGATCTCGTCGTCCCCGCTCTGTCCCCCCGTGCCCGCCTGGCTTCCCGTGCCCGCCTGGCCTCCTGCGCCGGCGGTTCCGCCGGACCCGCCCTCTCCCGACGGGTCGTCCTTGCCGATGTTCTCGTCCCCGCATGCGGCCATGCCCAAGGTCAGCCCCACGGCCACCGGGACGGCGATGGCGGCCTTGCGGAACCGTTGCCAGGAAGGGATCTTCCGGCTGCCTCGGTCCATCTCCCCACAGACCTGCTCAAGATAGTCTTTGATCAACTTCGCCTGATCGTTCATGTGATGACTCCCGTAAGTGACGTTTCGGAGTGTTTCTCCAGGCGGGTGCGCTCTGACGATGTGTGGCCGTGGGGGCCAGCATCCGTGAGGAAATCGACTGGATGTCAAGGCGAGGGGCACGCCGTGCGGACGCGAGGCGCGTGCGGCGACGAAGGCCACTTCGCAAGGAATTCGCCAGCTAGCCGTCGCGCTTCGTCGGTCTGTCCCAGCCGGCAGAGCGCGAAGATGCGCACGGCCGCGCGCTCCTGATCGAGGGCCGAGCTGTCCGCGGGAGCTGCGTCCCGATCGAGCACGTCGAGCGCTTCGTTTGCCTTGCCTTCGCGCAGGGCCGTATGAGCCTCCCGCAACGACTCTACCTCCGAGGCGAGCGAAGGACCCTCCGGGACCTTGGCGGGCGCCGGCGCATGCTTGAGAAGCTCCACCGTGGGGGCGATCTCGGTGGGCGGTTGGGGCTCGACCGTCTCGAACGGGACGCTCGCCACGGGCGGAGGGGAAACGGGCGCGGTCACCGACACCACGGCCTCTTGGGAAGGGGCTTCCGGTTCGTGCGCCACGTAGGCCCCGATGCCGATGGCCGCCACGGCGGAGAGAACCGCGAGGCCCTTGGGCAGCAGTCCCACGAGCAGCCCCGTTCCAGCGGCATGCGAGGCTCCGGCGGCCGCTGCCTTTCCTGCCGAGGTCGCTGCCCCCACCGTGGCCGCTCCCGCGCCGAGGCGAAGGAAGAGCGAAGACCGAACGCGTTTCCGATCGTGCGGGGAGGGGTCGTCACCGCCCTGGGCCGCCTCGATGATGCTTCTGGCTTCCGGGCTCAATCCGCTCATCCGACCCTCCGCTGCTCCCGCGCCCGGTACCGGGCCACGGACTCGTTGAAGGCTTGCCTTGCGGTGCGCAGCCGCGAGTACACCGTGTTCGTGTTGACCCCCAGGGCCTGCGCCGCCTCCGGGATGCTCATTTGCTCGAGCTCGACGAGGATGAATACCTCTCGCTTCTGCCAGTCGAGTTGCTCGAGCAGGTCGTGCAGCACCCGCACCGCGTCCGCGTGCTCAGCACACTCCTGGGGCGTCGGCCCGCGCACGTCCACGAGGTCTTCGACGTCGGGTCCCTCCTGCCCTCGCGCGCGAGGGTCCTTCCGGCGCGTCTTGCGGCGTGCGTCGCGCACGACGTTCGCCAGGATCCCGTAGAGCCAGCAGCGTACGGAGGATCGAGCTTCGAACTCCGCGAGCCGGCGGTGGACGACCAAGAACACGTCTTGCACGGCGTCGTCCACGCTTTCGCAGGGCACGCCGAGCCGTCGGACGTTGCGCCACACGAACGGGAAGTGCTGCTCGTACACCGTGTCGAACTCCAGCGCCTTCTCGACCGACGTGACCCTCGGGGGCGCGACGAGCGCGGGGGTGGTGTCGGGAGTCGCGTGAGAGGGCATGGGGGCGCTATGTCGTTGGTGGCCGGGAAGGATATGATCCGTCACTGAAAGTGTAGCTGAGGACCAAAGGAGAGTCGGCCGGTCACGGGCGACGCGCGATGGACTTGGCCGTAGGGGTCGAGGTCGAAGCCCGGTCGTTTCAGGGGAATGCCGCCGGATGCTTCGAGCCGCAGGGAGAATGCGGAACCGAGGGGCCAGGTGCCTACCACGCCGGGGGTGATGGACAGCCACAACGGGTCGGCCTTGCTCGGATCGGTCACGCCGAACCCGCGCGCGCGGAAGAGGCCTGCTTCGAGACCGCCGCACAGGTCGAGTGTCGGCGCGCGCATCCGCACTGCTTGGCAGAGCGTAATGCCAGCCGCGGTGAGGTCGAAGTCGCCACCCGCTGAGGAGGGGGTTCGCAAGTGGGTGGTCTGTTCGGAGAGGAGAACCGCCCTGGCCTCGAGTCGCAGACTGCCACGGGAGCCTGTGACGCCCGCGCCGAACCAAGTGGCCGTCCTCGGCAAGGTTCCCGCGTCGAGACCGGCCACCACCATGACCGCGCCATGCCATGGGAGCGGGACATCGGGCGGGGTTGGTGCTGGGACCGCGGGGAGGGGAGGCGCCGTTTCGACGACGGGTCCGGGCGTGACCACCACGGGCGAGGGAACGTGGGTCGGGTCCCAACGCGGTGTTTCGGGGACCACCTCCGGGGCCGCGCGTGCGGCGACCGCCTCCGGGTCCACCGCGACGGCAAGGATCAAGGCCGTGGCATCGGCAATGGCCTGACAGGTCTCCCCGTCGACACGACGCTCGCCTGTCGTGGGGCCGGTCTGCGTGTGGAGCTCCACGTGCCAGATTGCGTCCTCGCCTCGCCAAGCGCGGGCCGAGGCTCGCACGTGGCTTGCCGCTTCCGTGGGGCCGCCGAGCAGGTCGGCCACCTGGGCTTCCAGCCGCGCCTGCGTGGGGCACTGGTCGGGGGCAGTCCAGGTCAGGTGGAGCAGTCCTCCCAGAGAACTCTCGGCATGGGCGATCCCCGAGGCAGACAACGCGACGACGACACCGGCGGCAACGTCTCCGCCCCTCAAACCCCTCAGAAAACTAGGAACTAGGAACACGGGAAGTCGAACAGCGAATGCAAATCGGACCAGAAAAGAAGCACGCGTGTTGCCAACTCCTGCAACGAGAGGCGGATCCGGCCATTCCGTGTTCGCGTTCGCATTCCTCTTCCTAGTTCCTAGTTTCTGGTGCACGCGTCGCCCCTCCGCCCCCTCAGAGACCCACGGTCTTCACTTCAGCCACCGGTCCAGCCATCCGATCACCTCGTCGTGCCACTGGATGCTGTTGTGCGGCTTGAGAACCCAGTGGTTCTCGTCCGGGAAGTGCAGCAGCTTGGAGGGGATCCCCTTGCGCTGCAGCGCCGTGAACACGCTAAATCCCTGCGTGTCCACGACTCGATAGTCGAGAGACCCGTGCACGACCATCATGGGGGTCTTCCAGTTCTTCACGAGCTCGATGGGGTTGTGCTTCTTGTATCCCTCCGGGTTGTCCCAGGGCGTGCCCATGTGCTCCCACTCTGGGAACCACAGCTCCTCGGTGTCGAAGTACGCCATGCGCTCGTCGACGTTGCCGTTGTGAGCGACCAGGCACTTGAACCGATCCGTGTTGCCGGCGATCCAATTGATCATGTATCCGCCGTAGGAGGCGCCGAGGGCGCACGTGCGCGTGCCGTCGAGCCACGGGTACTTGGCGACGGCGGCATCGAGGCCCTTCATCAGATCCTCGAACGGTGCGCCGCCCCAGTCCCCGCGGATCGCGTCGGTGAACGCCTGTCCGTATCCGGTCGACCCGTGGAAGTCGACCATGACGGAGGCGTACCCCGCGCCCGCGTAGGTCTGCGGGTTCCATCGATAGTGAAAGGAGTTTCCGAACGACCCTTGCGGCCCGCCGTGGATCAGGAACGCGATCGGGTACTTCTTGCCTGGCTCGAACCCGACGGGCTTCACCACGTACGCATGCACCGTGTCGCCCTTCGCGCCTTCGAAGGTGAACGGCTCGGGCTCGCCGAACCCCACCGACTTGAGCCGATCGGCGTTGAGCTCGGTGAGGCGTCGCTCGTTGCCCCCCGCGTTCGACGCCATGTAGAAGTCCGACGGGGACAGCAGGTCGTGGCGGAGGAACACGAGCCCGCGCTCGGCCTCCATCGGCGAGTTGCTCGACCCGTCCTTGACCACGAGCTTTTCCTTGCCGGTTCGCACGTCGATCGAGAAGATGGAGTGCTGGCCAAGGTGGTCCGCCGTCACCCACAGCCGGGCCCCCTTTGCGCCGTAGGCGAGCGAGTACGGGGAGCGGTCCCACTCCTCGGCCAGGACGCGCTGCGTGCCTGCTGCCACGTCGTGCAGAACCACACGATACCGATCCGCTTCGTACCCCGGTTGTTTCATCGCAAGGTAAGCAATGGTCTTGCCGTCGGGGGAGTACACCGGCATCGAGTCGCGCGCCTCATTCGCCTCCGTGAGGTTCTTGGGCGCCTCCGAGCCGTCCGCGGGTACGACCCAGATGTCGTCGTTGGTCGACCACGCTTCCTGGCTGCCCATCGGCTTCTTCATCGACAGGGCGACGGTCTTACCTCCCGGAGCGATGGAGTAGTCCTCGAGTCCTCCGAAGGGCAGAAGCGGGCAGTCCGCGTCGAGCCCCTTCATCAGGTCGATCGGCTCACCGCCCGTGGTGCGCATGGCGAACAGGTGGTTGCGCTTGCCGTTCTTCCACGTGTCCCAGTGCCGGAAGAAGAGCTTGTCGTAGACTTGGCCGGTGGTCTTCTGCTCCTTGAGCTTCTTGTCCTTCTCGACTGTGCAGGCGATGTCGTTGCACTCCGGGTACACCGGGGTGCTGAACACGATCAGCGTGCCGTCGACGGTCGAGCGGAACGTGTCCACGTCGACGGGCAGGTTCGTGAGCTGGCGAGCCTCGCCGCCGTCGGTCTCGATGGCGTGGATCTGGGAGGAGCCGGAGCGAGTCGAGAGGAAGCCGACGGTCTTGTTGCCCATCCATTGGGGGTTCCAGTCGTTGGCTTCGTGGCTGGTGAGCTTTCGCAGCTCCTTGCCGCTGGAGGTCATCATCCAGAGGTCGGTGCGTCCCTTGTTGGCCTCCATGTCGGTGGTTCGCAGCACGAACACGATCGACCGGCCATCGGGGGACAGGACGGGGCTGGAAGCGCGCTGAAGCTCCACGAGGTCGCGGACGTTGAAGGGTTTCTTCTCCGCGGCCTGGGTGATCGTGGGCTCGGAGGAGCAGAACAGCGGAAGCAGCGGGATGATGAACGCCAGGCGGATGGGGCGCACGGGTACCTCCTGGTTGGGGACGTGGGCGACACCATAGTCAGGAATGGGGGAGGGGGAACTGGGAATGGCGCCTCACCGGACGCGAACGTACAGGGGGCCATCAGGAGGCGCGTCGAGCACCAGACGCATCGGGTTGTCTCGCAGCCCTGCGTCGCCCGACGAGGCGTCCGGCTCTCTTCGTGCGATACCGCAAACTTCCACGAGGGTGCCTGGCGTGAGGATCGCCTCGAGCAGCACGAGCCGCTTGTGGTAGTCGATGTTCAGGCGACGCAGCACCGCGTGGGCGGCGTCCTCGGCGGCATCGGGGTCGGCTTTCGTGTGGAAGTCCTCGCGCAGCAGTGACTCCACATATTGGGTGATCACCCTTGCGCTTCCCGTGGCGTCCTCGAGGGCGAATCCCCCTGGCGCGTGGTCCAGGCCCTTGTCCTCTTCGACCTCGCCTTCCACGTGCACGATGCGGACTTGCCAGAACGCGCAAGGTCGCTTGCTGAGAGGCGCGATCACCGGCTCCTCTGGTGGGGTGACCCGCCCGATCAAGCTGACCAGAGCGCCTTCCTGGGCGTCGCGCACCGATGTGGGGGCGCCCTTCATGTTGCCGTGGATTCGGCCCGCGTGGGTACGGCGCCACGCGCCGTAGGCGAGCAAGCCGGAGCCCGCGATGATTCCCGCGAACAGGAGAGCCCAGAGCGCGTCCATGGAGGTGATGATGCTCTTGGCTAGGCCCAAATCAAGCACTGTTCGAAGATCGTGCGCGGGTTTGAGCCGCGGTGAGCGCTGCAAGGCCTCTCAGAGAACCACAGAGGACGCAGAAGGCACAGAAGGGGTGGGTGGTTGGTGCGGAGGAAGGGCGCGCGGGTCACGCCTGACGCAAGGCTCGTGCAGTCACAACACCGTCCGTTCCTGGTTCTCTGTTGAGTGCGCCTTCGGCTTCGTCGTCCTCCGTGGACTCCAGCCAGCAGAGCTCGCAGAGCTGTCCTCCGTCCACTCCGGAGCGCCTTCCGTGTTCTCATTTTCTAGTTGATGTCCGTCATCCGTCCATTGTCGTAGCCGGGCCTCAACCCGGTGGTCACTTCGCAGCGTTGGGTCGGGGATCGAGGGAGTTGTGGGGTCCGGCTCACCGTCTCGCAGCGTCCCGCCAGTCGGCTTCGTTCGCGCGCATGACCGCGTCGATGCACCCGAAGAACTGCAAGATGCACGGCACTTTCAGCCGGTAGAACACCTGCAGGCCGCGCTTGCTGTCCTCCACCAGGCCGACGGCTCGCATCAACGCCAGGTGCTTGGAGACGGTCGACGGGTCCGAGCCGACGACGGTCACGAGGTCTCCCACGCAACGCTCTCCGAGCGCGAGGGAGTCGACGATCATCAAGCGGCTTGGGTGGGCGAGGGCCTTGAGCACTTGGGCGCGCTTGCGGTAGGCATCAGGGGGGGGCGGACCGGGCGTGATCGCGCAGCATGGGGCGGCGTCTTCCTCGGCAGCGAGGACCGGCGACACAGCGCGGGCCGTGGGGTTCCGTTTCATCGGCGGAGGCCTCCCATGAGGTAGACGTAGGTGGCAGCCCAGTTTGCTAGCAGGGTGGTGATGCCGAACAGCATATTGCCGACGCTCATGAGTGCATAGCCGCTCATGATGTTTCCGACCACGCACCCTCCGGCCACGGCGGCGCCGACCCCGACCAGCAGGCCCCCCGCGGCCGCCACGAGCATTTCGTCCGGCGGCTTGGGGAGCAGTCGGAACTTGCCGTCGAGCTTGGCGGAGGCGAAGGAACCCACCACCACGGCACACACTTCGAGAAGGAGCCACCACATGATTTTTTTCGGGGCGGGCGTGGGCTCCGCGGGAGTGGGAGGCGGCGGGGCGGGTGTCGCTTCTGCTGCGGGCTTCGGCGGGGGCGGCGGCTTCTTCCACGCGTGCTGCAGGGGGTAATCCGTGAGCACGGTCTGCACGTGCATCACGCCGTGCGTGACGCCGAGGGGGTAGTTGCGACCGGACGCCGCGGAGGACAGGTAGGCCGCGCACCCGAGCACGCCGATGGCGAGGCCCGCTTGCCACGGCTTCCAGGGGCGCGAGAAGAAGGACCGGTCGCTGGGTTTGGAGCTCTTCTGTCCGGCTCGGCGACGAATCACCACGGCGACGCCGAGCGTCAGGGCAAGGAAGGCGACGGCGAGCGACCAGTAGGGCAGGCCGGTCAGGGAGGGGAGGGTGACGGGGCCGCCGCCGCTTGCGGGAACGACCTTGCCGTCGAGCCACTTGGCGGCGGGTTGGAGGGGGCCGTAGATCACAGCAGAGATGCCGACCGGCATGGTCAGCAGTGCGACGAGGGAGTTGAGGTTGCCTTGACCGCACTTGAAGAGCGCGCCGCTCACGCAACCGCCTGCGAGCACGGTGCCGACGCCGAAGACGGTGCCGCCGACCAGGGCGCTTGCCCACTGCAAGGGTTTAGGGTTGAGCTTGACCATGCCGGTGGCGTCGAGCAGGGCGAAGCCGACCATGCCGACAACGATGACGACGCCGAGGCCGCCGAGCTTTCGCCAGTCCTTGAACATGAGGGCTTCGCTGAAGGAGGAGGACCCGCAGAGGTCGGCTTTTTGGAGGAAGAAGCCGAAGAGCAGGCCGACGGGGACGGCGGTGAGCACCCAGGTGCGGGTGACGATGGCGGCGACGAGACAGCCGACGGCGATGACCGCGGCGACGAGGGTGGGGACGGTGGAACGTACGGGAGCTTTGACGGTCATGGGAGGACCATGTGGACGTACTAGAGGGCGCAATAGGCCGCTACTTGGGCCTCTTACCAAGCAAACGGAACCGCGCCCATCGCGAACTCGGCGTTCGGTGTTGCGCGTTTGCAGCGTTTGTTGCGGGGTGGAGTGGGGCGACGGGTGGCCGGCTTCGAAGGTGTGCGGTTCAATCGGTGGAGTGTGCGCGAGGGGGCGTGTGCGGAAGACGGTTGACAGTATGGTTATCTTGCCATAAGCCCATCTATGCATGACCTTCCCACCGCGCGAAGCATACAAAGCCCAGGCCCGCGTTCTCAAGGCGCTGGCCCACGAGTCGCGGTTGCTCATCATCGACCGCCTCGCCCAGGGAGACTGCACCGCGGGCGAGTTGACCGAGCTTGTGGGTTCCGACCAGTCCACCGTGTCCAAGCACCTGGCGGTGCTGCGGGCGCACGGCATCGTGGACGACCGGCGGGAGGGCAACGGCGTTCGATACCGCCTGGTCACCCGCTGCGTCACGAGCTTCTTCTCCTGCGCCGTCAACGTGATCCGGGAGCGAAGCTGACCTGACGCTGGGCGAGACTGTCCGCGCGGCCGAACCTTGCGGCCCAAGGGCCATGAACATGAAAGAGCGCACCAAGCTAGCCATCATCCTCAGCGTCTTCCTTGCCGCCTGGTTTTTGCCGGTGACGAGCGAGACGTTCTTGAATGCGGTCACCGAGAGTCTGAAGCTGACGCGGTGGTACGCGCGGGAGCATGTGCTCTTGTGCCTGGTTCCTGCGTTCTTCATCGCGGGAGCCATCAGTGTCTTCGTCAGCCAGGGCGCCGTGATGAAGTATCTCGGACCCCAAGCGAGCAAGTGGGTTGCGTACCCCGTGGCGGCCGCGGCCGGCACCATCCTCGCCGTCTGCTCGTGCACGGTTCTTCCGCTGTTTGCTGGCATTCACAAGCGCGGTGCGGGGCTCGGCCCGGCCACGGCGTTCTTGTACTCGGGGCCCGCCATTAACGTCCTGGCCATCATTCTCACGGCCCGCGTGCTGGGGTTGGAGCTTGGCATTGCGCGCGCCGTGGGCTCGATCGTCTTCGCGGTCGTCATCGGGTTGCTGATGCACCTCATCTTCCGCAAGGAAGAGGCAGAGCGGGCGACGGCGGGGGGGCTGGCTATGATGTCGTCCGACTCGGAGCGCAAGCCTTGGCAGGACTTGGTGTACTTCGCCGCGATGGTGGGGGTCCTGGTCTTCGCCAACTGGGGGGCTCCGCAGGGCGACACGGGCTTTTGGTCCTTGGTTTACGCGGCGAAGTGGTGGGTCACGGGCGGCTTCCTGCTCGTGCTCGGCGTGTCGCTCGCGCTCTGGTTCAAGCGCGACGAGTTGAAGGAGTGGGTGGACAGCAGCTGGACGTTCGCCAAGCAGATCATGCCGCTGCTTCTGGCCGGCGTGCTCGTGGCGGGTTTGCTACTCGGGGGGCCCGACGGGGGGCGAGGGATCATCCCGGCCACCTGGATCCAGGGCATGGTGGGGGGCAACTCGCTCGGGGCGAACTTCTTCGCGGCCTTCGCCGGGGCGCTGATGTACTTCGCCACGCTCACCGAGGTGCCGATCCTGCAGGGGCTGCTCAACGCTGGCATGGGGAAGGGGCCGGCTCTCGCCTTGCTCCTTGCCGGGCCCGCGCTATCCCTGCCGAACATGCTTGTCATCCAGAGCGTGATGGGAACGAAGAAGACGGTGGTATTTGTTTCGCTGGTCGTGGTGATGAGCACCCTCGCGGGCTTCGTCTTCGGGACGGTCATGCCCGCGTGAACGATCGAAGAAAGGAAACGTCATGGAAGTGAAAATCCTCGGAACGGGTTGCCCGAAGTGCAAGAAGTTGTTCGAAGCTGCCGAGAGTGCCGTGCGGGAATCCGGCGTCAAGGCCGACCTCGTCAAGATCGAGAAGATCGATGAGATCATCACCTACGGCGTGGCGGTCACGCCCGGCCTCGTCATCGCCGGCGAGGTGAAGAGCGCGGGCAAGATCCCCGACGTGAAGCAGATCGCTGCCTGGCTCAAGGAGGCCGAGGCCAAGGGCTGAAAGATAGCGCCATGCTGCAATCCTTCCTTGCGAACGCCGAGGGCTACATCCACACCAACCCATGGCTCGCCGTCGTGGCGGTGTTCGTGGGCGGGGTGTTGACCGCCAGCAACCCGTGCGTGCTCGCCATGATCCCCCTGATGATGGCGTTCGTGGCCGGGCAGCAGGACACGAAGCCGACAGTGCTCCGGTCCTTCGGCTATTCGACGCTCTTCGTGCTCGGGCTGTCGATCACGTTCACGGCGCTCGGCCTGGGCGCGGCGCTCGCCGGTACCCTGTACGGCGACATCTCCGGAGTCTGGAACTGGGTCGTGGCGGCGGTGTGCGCCGTGATGGGTCTGCACCTGATGGGCATCCTGAAGTTCACCATCCCCGTGCCCATCAACGTGAGGCCGAAGACCCGGGGCGCGCTGGGCGCGCTGATGATGGGCCTGTTGTTCGGCATCGTCTCCGCTCCCTGCGCGGCTCCGATCCTCGTCGTGCTGCTCACCTATCTCGCAGGCTCGGGCTCCTCGATTCCCTACGGTGGCCTCCTGCTCCTCGTCTACGCCCTTGGGCACAGCGTGCTCATCCTCGTCGCGGGCACCTCCATGGGTGCCGCCCGCAAGCTGATCGAATCGAAAAACGTGACGCGCGCCACCGAGTGGATGCGCAAGGGCGCCGGGGCGGTCATCGTGCTCGTCGGCGTGTTCTTCCTCTACTCGGCCATCAGCGCCTGAAGGAGACCTCTCATGCGTACCCTCACCTTGATCGCCCTCGCGCTCCCGCTGCTTTGCACGCTGGGCTGTGGCCGATCCGACGACACGCGCAGTGCGCATGCGGGTCAGCCCGTCGCGGCCTCCTCTGCAGTCGCCGAGCCCGTCGCCCAGGTCGTGTTCCTCGACCAGGAGGAGGCCTGCGACTGCACCAAGAAGCGGATCGACGCCTCGTGGAAAGAGCTGCAGACGGCGCTCGGTCCCAGCAATCCCTTGCAGGTCGAGCGCGTCCATCTCGACACCCAGAAGGACCTCGCGAAGGACTACCTGAAAGCCAAGCCTGTCATGGTGCCGCCGGGCATCTACTTCATGTCCGCCAACGGAGACCTTCTCGAGATGCTCCAGGGCGAGGTCACCGCTGCCCAGATCTCGGCCGTTCTCAAGAAGTAGTCGTCCATCCATGTCACGCCCTGGGTCAACCTGTGCCAGGCGCGTCCCGCCCAGCATGTCGTGAAGCCCTAGAAATCAAGCGGCCTACCCCGATGGCCCGGTGGCTTGCATCTTGCTCCCCGTCTCCCTGACACATCGACAAGGAGACATCGGACATGCGCACCCATTCGCTTCTCATCCCATCCGCTCTCGCTTTCTTGATGCTAGGCGCCTGCAGTTCCGACGAAACCACCCCGGACCCGTCGCCCTCGGACCAGCAAGTCGCCAAGTCGGACCTGCAACGCGAAGAGAACCCCGCGATCAGCGACGACGCCAAGGCCAAGCTCGTCGACGGGCACAACGCCTTCGCCTTCGACATGTTCGACCTCATCCGGCAAGACGAAGGCGTCGACAAGAACATGTTCTTCTCGCCCACGAGCATGACCATCGCGTTGTCGATGGCCTACGCGGGCGCCCGCGCCACCAGCGCCACCGAGATGGCCGCCGCCCTGCACTACACCGTCCCGCCCGAGGACCTCTTCGCTTCGTTCAACTGGCTCGACCAGACCCTCGAAGGGCGGGACGACTTCGCCTACGACCGGGCCCTGTCCGAGGCGGAGATGTACGGCGAAGGGGAGCTGCCCTCGCGTGACGACTTCCGGCTGCACATCGTCAACTCGATCTGGGGCGAGCGCACCATGACGTTCGAGCAGCCCTTCCTCGACACCCTCGCCGTGAACTATGGCGCCGGCGTGTTTCTCTCCGACTTCAAGGGCAACCCCGACGTCGAGCGCGTTCGCATCAACGACTGGGTGGCCGAGGAGACGTTGGACCGTATCCAGGACCTCATTCCCGAGGGAGCCATCGACGGCGCCACACGCAGCGTGCTCGTCAACGCCATCCATCTCAAGATGCCTTGGGACAAGCCCTTCGACAAGGCCGAGGACCTGAGCTTCACGCGCCCCGACGGGACGTCCGTGGCCGCCCCGGCCATCATGAAGAACGAGCTTTGGCAGTACGCCGAGGCCGACGGGCTGCAAGCGGTGCGCATCCCGCTCGAAGGCGCCCAGGTCGAGCTCGTCGTCGTGGCGCCCCCCACGGGAGGCCTCGACGCCTTCGAAGCCGGGCTGACAGGCGAGAGCTTCCAGACGTTGTTCGACGGGATGGAGACCCATCAGGTGAACTTCCGGATGCCGAAGGTCAACTTCACGACATCGTCCATCACGCTCCGCCCGAAGCTCGAAGCCCTGGGCATGAACGCGCCCTTCTCGCCCGAGACCGCGGACTTCTCGGGCATTACCCAGGACGAGCCCCTGTTCATCTCGGACGTCATTCACAAGGCGATGCTGGGGATCGACGAGAACGGTGTGGAAGCCGCGGCTGCGACGGCCGTCATCATGGCCGGCAGCGGAGTGCCCCCGGAGCCTGTCGATTTCCACGTCGACCGGCCGTTCTTCGTCGCTATCGTGGACGGCCCCACCAACACCATCCTGTTCGCAGGGCATATCGTCGACCCCACCGAGTGACCACCACCCCAGTGCGAGCGTGACCGTAAGCCGCTTCCGTGACCGCGTCCGTGACCGGCTGCGTGGACCGTGAGCGTGGGCCGGTCGGATCGTGACCGCCTCCGCGAACGGCTACGTGAAGGCGACGGAAGAGTGCCTCCCGTTCAGAATTCCCGGTCCCCGGTCCCAGATTCACCAGTTGGCCTCGACCGCGAACCGTCACCCCCTTGATCCGGATCAAGGCGCCCCCGCCCCACCCGACCCATCTTCCCCGCACGTCACCGACCCCGGAGGACCCCATGATCAACCCCAAGGATTACTACGACGCCGGCCTCACGCTCCACGGTCACAAGTGCCCCGCCATGCCCCTCGGCTTGCGAGCCGGGGCCGAGGCCATGAACGCCCTCGGCGTCGACCGCGCCATGGACAAGCAGCTTGTCGCCTATGTCGAGCTGGGCGACGACCACTGCGCTCACTGCTTCGCCGACGGCATCCAGATGATCACCGGCTGCACGTTCGGCAAGGGCAACATCCAAAAACTCGGCTACGGCAAGTTCGGGCTCACCCTCGTCGATCGCGCCACGGGGCGCGCCGTGCGCGTCGTCCCTCGCGCCGATGCCCAGAACGCCACCAAGCAGACGCCGTTCTTCGTGGAGTACAGGATGAAGAACATTCCGGCATCCCAGGTACCTCTCGAGGTGGTGCAGCCCTTGGTGGACAAGGTCATGAACGCGCCGGCCGAGGCGATTCTCAAGATCAGCGAGGTGTTCGAGAAGAAGGTCGGCAAGCCGACCGAGACATTCGACTCCTTCGTGTGCGACGCGTGCGGGGACAACGTGGTGGAGACCTACGGGCGCGTGGTCGGCGACAAGAAGGTCTGCATCCCTTGCCAGCAGAAGCTGCTCGGGAGGTAGCCCAAGCCCACCCCCGGTCGGGAATTGAGGTGAAGAGCTTCGGGAAGGGAGGCTTGGGATGACTACCGTGATCGCTGCATTCGTGACCCTGGCCTTCACCGTCCTTCTGACGATCGCGGGCGTGGGCGCCGCGTTCGTGCTCATCCCCGTGTTCGTGTGGCTCGGGATCGACGTGCACACCGCGATGTCCACGGCGCTTCTGCTCAACGCCATCGCGATGAGCGTGGCCTCGGTGCAGTTCATTCGCAAAAAGCTCGTCGACTTCAAGCTGGCGTTGCCCATGGTGGTGTTCGCCAGCTTGGCTTCCCCTTTCGGCGTGTGGGTGAGCCAGGGGTTGAACCGCAACGTTCTGCTCGGTCTCTTCGTCGGCTTCCTTGTGTTCGCGGCGCTGATGATGCTGTTCTACCGGCCCGAGCCGCGCGACCGAACCCCCTCGTTTTGGCAGCTCGCAGGCTTCGGCGTGGTGGTTGGCGGGGTGGCCGGCTTCGTGGGCGGCTTGCTCGGTGTCGGCGGCGGCAACATCATCATCCCCGTGCTGGTCGCTCTCGGATTCGACCCGAAGCGCGCGTCGGCCACGACTTCCTTCGTGGTGATCTTCGCTTCCCTCGCCGGGTTCCTCGGCCACGCCTCCACGGGTACGATCGACCAGGGTCTCGTGCTGTGGACCGGGAGCGCGTCCGCTGTGGGGGCGCTGATCGGTGCGTGGCTCATGACCGACAAGCTCAAGAGCAAGCAAATCAAGGTCTTCATCGGCGTGGTGCTGCTCGGCATTGCGGGCAAGATGCTTTGGGGGCTCGTCGTCTGATGCGAAGTGTCTCCCTGCCCGAACTAAAAATTGCGCGATGATGACGAATTTCGCAATCTGATGGCACGTGAACGGTCTCGTTCGGCAGCTCATCGACCTGCAGCCTCCCCAAGGAATCTTCGACGAAACCGTGGTGGCAAACCTTCGTCCCGCGCTGTCGGCCGGGGCCCTGCGAGTGGCTGTCTCAAAAGCCGAGCCCGAGCCCGAGCCGGAAACCACAGAAGGCGCAGAGAGCACAGAAGGGGATGGGGTTGGTGCGGAGGTTGGCAGGGACGTGATGCGCAGCCCGAGCCCGAGCCGGAAACCACAGAAGGCGCAGAGCGCACAGAAGGAAATGGGGTTGGTGCGGAGGTTGGCAGGGACGTGATGCGCCGCGCGAGCCCGAGCCCGAGCCGGTTGGGTTAACCCGCGGGATGAGAATCTCCGGTCCCCCTCGCGTCGGACGGACGCGACGCACATCGAAAACCGATGCCGTGCGAGCGCGTTTCGGGAACCATCGCGAACCGGAACGCCGGGTTCACCCAAAGCGGGTGTCCCCCATTGAACGCGCCCCCTCGGATCACGCGACGCGTCCCTTGATCGGGGCCCGTGGGGTCGGCCAGGTCGGCTGCCCCGTAGCCGGCCATGTAGTCCCCGGTCCACTCGAACACGTTCCCGATCATGTCGTGCAAGCCGAACATCGTGATGCCCGCGGGGAAGCTCCCCACAGGCGCCGTCCCAGCGAAGCCGTCGTCCTTGTCGTACATCCGCGGTCCCGCACGAACGCCTCGCGCCTTCTGCCAGCTCGTGCACTCGGTTCCGCAGGCATTCATGTGCTTCTCATCGGGGAGGTCATCACCCCAGGGATAGGCGCGTCCATCCGACCCGCGCGCGGCGAACTCCCACTCGGCTTCCGTGGGCAAGCGCTTGTCGAGGTGCTTGCAGTATTGATCGGCCTGGTCCCACGTGACGCAGTTGATGGGATGGCGCTCCAGACCCGGTTTGCCGAAGGTGCATAGCGTCCCGTGGGCCTCCAAGGACCGCGTGTGCTCCTTGTCGCCGATCGTCTCGGACCTCGGCCAGAACGGGACGGGGGCCGGGCGCAGGCACTCGCCCACGTCCGAGCAACGCTTGTATTCCGCCGCCGTCACCTCGTGAACATCGACGCAGAACGGAGCCAGCCGCACCTTGTGCGCCGGCGCCCAGAGCTCGTGTCCCGGCTCGTTGGACCCTCGGAAAAAGCTCCCCCCTGGCACATACGCCATCCCAGGCGCGCACGTAGGCTCGACGACGGCTGCTGACGTCGCGCTCGTGCTCGATGGGCCGTCAGGGCTCTCCAGCGCGGGCACTGGACCGGCGCGATTCGCCCCGACCCCGACAGCAAGAAGACCCACGGTCAAAGCGCTCACCGCGGTGACCAGAAGCGACAGGCGTTTCGTCCTTGTTCGCGCGACCCGCGAGCTTGGCTCCTCGAGCAGCGCGCCTCCGAGCATCGTCTCGCTCACGGCCCCGCTTTGAGGGGCGTGCGCAACGGCCGACGCCGCCGGTCGCGTGCGCGCCGAAGCGGCGGACAGCTGGGGGGAGCTTGACGATCCCTCGTGGGATACGCCGGCCGCCGCTCGCAAGGCGGACCAGAAGTCCCCCATGTCGGCGTACCGGTCCACCGGACGGATCGCCAACGCTTTGGCGAACACGGCCTCCACGTCGTCGGAAACGAGGGCGCCGAAGGAACGGGGGGTGGGTCGACGGGTGGGGTCGCAGCTTGCCATGCCGAGCGCGACAGGGTCCTCCCCGTCCAGCGCGGGCAACCCGCCGCGAAGCATCTCCACGAGCACCAGGGCGAAGGCGTACACATCGGTCCAGGGCCCCGTGGCGCCATAGCTTCGGCGGAACTGCTCCGGGGCTGCGTGGGTCGGTGACAAGGCCCGCAGCGACAGCGTCGTGTGCTGCAGTGCCTGGGACCGATCCATGTCCGGGGACATGACCTTCGCGATTCCGAAGTCGAGCAGCTTGACCGTGGGCGAGGTTGGGTCCTCGGAGCGCACGAGGAAGATGTTGGAGGGCTTGATGTCCCGGTGGACGATGCCGCGGCGGTGCGCGAGGGCCAGGGCCTCCGCTGGGGCATCCATGCACGCGATGACTTGCCCCAGGCTTCTGGCCGGCTCGCCCGCGCGGGCTTCCGCTTCCAGCGTGTCATCCAGGGCGCTGCCCTCGAGCCACTCGAGGACCAAGTACGGGATCGTTTCGCCGTGACGCGGGCAGAACGTGCCGACGTCGCGCGCTTGGACCACGGCAGTCGTGGCCGTGGACAACTCGATCATGAGCTTGCCCTCCCGGACGAACGCCTCGAGCAGGGCGTGGCGTTCGGTGTCCTTCGCCGCTTCGACCGTGCGGAGGAACTTGAGGGCGACGGTTTGGTCCCAGGCGAGGTGCTTGGCGCGATAGACGACGCTGAAGCCCCCCTCGCCTGCCAGGGCTTGTACCTCGTACTTGTCGGCCAGCACGGTTCCGATGAGATGGAGCGGGTCGGTGAGGGTCGTCATCCGGGTCACCTGGGGATGGGTGGAAGGCTCATGGCTGCTACGCACGAACCCTCGAGTGGTATCGGGAAGCCGTGAGGAACGTGCGGAAGCACCTTTCGGTGGGCACATTGCTACTTGCGCGTACCCGCCTATGCGATTATGAGTGGCCCATGCCCACCGAGCTCGACCTCGAACCCCTCGAAGACCTCGCCTCCGTCTTCAAAGGCCTCTCCGACCCCACCCGCCTCGCCATCCTCGGCCTCTTGCTCCTCGAGGAAGAGATGTGCGTCTGCGACATCGAGAACGTCCTCGGGATCACCCAGTCCCGCTCGTCCCGTCACCTGCGCTACCTCGCCAATGCCCGCCTCGTCTCCACCAAGCGCGTCGGCCCCTGGGTCCACTACCGCATCACCACGCGCAAGGACCCCGTGCGCCTCGCGGTGATCGACACCCTACGCAAGACGCTGCACGGGCCCGGCATCAAGGGCCTCGAGAAACGGCTCTCCCAGTGGAAGCGCACGAAGGGAAGCGCCTGTGCTGCTGCCCCCACCAAACCCGAGGTGAGCCATGTCTGACGTCGCCAAGCCCGTCCTCAAGCAACTGTCCTTCTTGGACCGCTTCCTCACCCTATGGATCTTCCTCGCCATGGGCGTGGGCGTGACCGCCGGCTACCTCTGGAAGGACAAGATCGAGGCCCTCAACCAGGCCACCAGCGCCGGCACCACCTCCATCCCCATCGCCATCGGCCTCATCCTCATGATGTACCCGCCCCTCGCCAAGGTACGGTACGAAAAGCTCGGCCAGGTCTTCCGCAACACCCGCGTCCTCGGCCTGTCTCTCGTCCAGAACTGGATCGTCGGGCCCATCCTCATGTTCGGCCTCGCGGTCGTGTTCCTGCGCGACTACCCCGAGTACATGGTCGGCCTGATCCTGATCGGCCTGGCCCGCTGTATCGCCATGGTCATCGTCTGGAACGACCTCGCCAAGGGCGACACCGAGTACTGCGCCGGCCTCGTCGCGTTCAACTCGATCTTCCAGGTGCTCTTCTTCTCGATCTACGCCTACGTCTTCATCACCGTCGTGCCCACCTGGTTTGGCATCCAGGGCGTCGAGGTGAACATCACCATCGGCCAGATCGCCGAGAGCGTCTTCATCTACCTCGGCGTCCCCTTCATCGCCGGCCTGCTCACCCGCTTTGTCCTGCGCAAGATCAAGGGCGACTCCTGGTACCACGACCGGTTCATCCCGAAGATCAGCCCGATCACCCTCATTGCCCTGCTCTTCACGATCGTCGTCATGTTCTCCCTCAAGGGCGAGGCCATCGTGAAGGTCCCCCTCGACGTCGTGCGCATCGCCATCCCCCTCCTCATCTACTTCGTCGTCATGTTCCTCGTGTCCTTCTTCATGAGCAAGAAGGTCGGCGCGACCTATCCCCAGTCCGCCACGTTGTCGTTCACGGCCGCGTCGAACAACTTCGAGCTCGCCATTGCCGTTGCGGTGGCCACCTTCGGCATCCACCACGGCGCCGCGTTCGCCGCCGTCATTGGCCCCCTGGTCGAGGTGCCCGTGCTCATCGGTCTGGTCAACGTGGCCCTCTGGCTCAAACGAAGATACTTCCCGGAGAGTGATGCCCAGCTTCAGGCGGTCGCCTGCTGCACCACCACCTCTCCTGCGGGCTCGGGAACCGAATCGCCGTGACCCGCCTCCAAAGGATAGAACCCATGAACGTCGAAGTTCTTGTGACGCCCGGCTGCCCCCACGCGCCGCCTGCGGTCGCCCGCGTCCGCGAGGTGGTAGAAGGTCTCGTGCCCGGCACAACCGTTCACGAGGTCCTCGTGAAGACGGAGGAGGACGCGCAGCGCCTTGCCATGCCGGGTTCCCCCACCGTCCGCGTCGACGGCCGCGACGTCGATCCCTCGGGCGGCCAGCCGGCGTTTGCGTGCAGGGTTTACCCGAACGGTGAGGGGATGCCGGACAAGTGGCGTATCGAGGCGGCCATGATTCGGGCGCTTCGTCCGAAGCACTTCCTGTTTCTATGCGTGGCGAACTCGGCCCGCAGCCAGCTCGCGGAGGGCATCGCGCGATCCCTCGCCCCGGCGGGGGTGACCGTCTCTTCGGCGGGGTCGGAGCCCACGAAGGTGCGCCCCCAGGCGATCAAGGTCCTCGAGGAGATCGGCCTGGACATCTCCGGCCATCGCTCCAAGTCCGTGACCGATGTGGACGCCTCCTCCGTGGAGGCGGTGATCACGCTGTGTGCCGAGGAGGTGTGTCCGGTGTTCCTCGGAAAAGCCTACCGCGCGCACTGGGGGTTGCCCGACCCGGCCGGCGTACAGGGCGACGAGGACACCGTGCTCGACGCCTTCCAGGCGACCCGGGATGAGCTTCGCCGGAGGCTCTCCGTGCTGTTCGACGGGTGGGCCGCATGACGGACGGCGACGGGTCTCCGCGCCGCACGTGGCTGCTGGGCGTGATCGGGCTGGTCACGCTGGGTGGAATCGGGTGGAGCCTGTCGCGTCGTGGCTCGACGAGGGCGGTGGAGATTGCTGTCGGGATGCCCACGCTGCTGGACTTCGGGATGGATGTTTGCGCCCAGTGCAAGCAGACCCGGGCGATGCTCGAGCGGTTGGCCCCGGGCTATGAGGGGCGGCTGCAGGTGCGATTCATCGACGCGCGGGACGAAGCGAACGAAGGGTTATCGGCGAAGTACAAGATGCGGGTGATTCCTTTGCTCGTGCTGCTCGATGCGGCAGGGCGGGAGGTCTGGCGTCACGAGGGGCTTCCCCAGGAGGCGATGCTGCGGGCCAAGCTCGACGAGGTGGCCGGTCCGTGAAGGCGCAAGAACCTGCCGCATCGGCCAGCGCCGAGCCGCATGCCGCGCACGGCATGGAGCCCTGTGCGTGTGAGCAACAGACGCTGGGAGCCACACCGTGGGTGATAGGCGTGCTGGTGTTGTTTCTGGCGTGGCGGGTGGTGCGGAGCAGGCGAAGAGCAAGATGAGGGGATAGTCAGACCGGTCCTTGGGCGGCCTATCTCCGTGTGGCGCTGCGGAGAGGATTGTCCCCAAAGCCCGAGCTTGACTGTACGCGCACAACCGTCTAAGCGCATATGGCGATCTGCGTGTGTCGGCAAGGTCCCAGGGAGACAGGAAATGAAGATTCAAGGGTTCACCCCGATGTTTGCGGCTGCCTGCACCTTCGCTGCGCTCGTTGGCTGTGGTGGGGACGACAGCTCTGACTCCGGTCCTGGGGGAACCGGAGGGGCAGCGGGGGCGGCTGGGACTGGGGGCGGGTCCGCCGGAAACGCGGGCACAGGGGGCTCAGCCGGAAACGCGGGCACTGGGGGCTTCGCGGGAAACGCGGGATCGGCCGGCGAGGCGGGGGCCGCAGGTGCAGGTGGCAATCCCGCGCAGAAGCGGGCGACCATCTCCGGCGATGTTACCTGGAACGTCACCTTCGACGCGGACGCACAGGCTGCGGGCGCCAAGGACTGCGCCTACACGCGTCACTACGAGGGGGAGCAAGACGAATCGCGCCCGTGGGTGTGCCCTTCGTGCGAGGTCACGTTCCGCGCCTCGGTCGAGGTCACGGAGGGGCTCAACGACTGCTACGCGCAGATCTCGGGCTCCGCGCCCATGACAGAGGAGTGGATCGGCTACGGCGGTGGCAAGTGGTACCGAAGCTATGGCACCGGGGCCAGCGAGCAGGGCACGGCGGCCTTGGACAGCGGGACGGTCACCACGCACAACGAAGTGACCGGACAAGAAGCGGACCTGGTCGGCGCCGGCACGTTCGACTTCGCCATCGAAGGGGCGCTCACCCTCGGAGAGCAGGACGGTGACCCGATGCACGGATGGGTGGCCCCGGACGCGTATGCGTGTGGATGGAAGAAGGCCGACCCACCCGACTACAGCGGAGACTACACCGTATCATCGGGGGCCACGCTTCCCGACGGGCTATTCCACGACAAGTGCGGAGAGGCGTTCCGGCTCCACGATCTCAAGGGAACCTACTTGGTCCTGTTGATGTCGGCCTACAACTGCTCATCGTGCAACACCATGGCCGACGGCGAGAACCAGTTCGTGGCGGACATGGCCGCCCAAGGGATCGAAGCGGCGAGCATCACCTTGTTGGTGCCCAGCCTGGACGACCCGTTTGGTGAGACCACCAAGACACAACTGGAGAGTTGGCATACCAACCACAACATCACCACGCCTGTGGTCGCCGACCGTGGCTGGGGCTTCTCCATGATGCTGCCGATCTACGCAGAGGAGCTCGGCTACCCGTCCTGGATCGTGATCGACCCCGAGCTCAACGTGATAACGCACGGAACCGGTGTGGACTGGGCGTCGATCAAGAACGCCATCGAGGCGGACGCACAGTAGGTCTGCGCGCCGGATGTCAGCGGTCGATCAGGAGCGCCATCATGACCGAGCCGACGCGAGCTGCAGAGCGACTCAACCCGAGAGCGACTTCGGGGCTACGCGAGAAGCTCGAGGTTCTCGTAGAGGAGATCCACGGCAAGCTCGCAGCCCAGACCCGGCACCGCCACCGATCCCCCCGTCATCTCCGTGAGAAGCCACTGTCCCGTGTCGAGACGGTGGTAGTGCTCCACCCGAGGCTCCGTCTGCGAGACGAACAGGACGTCCTGCAGCGATCCTATCGTTCGATAGTGCGCGAACTTCGGGCCGCGGTCATCGTTCTCCGTCGACTCGGAGAGCACCTCGACGATCGCCGTCGGGTTGACGATGCTCTGGGGGGGAGGGCCGTGCAAGACAGGTTTTTCGCACACCACCATGACGTCGGGGTACGTGTACATGCCCGTCGCCGGAACGTGCAGCCGCTGGTCGCTGCCGAGCACGATGCACTTGCCACCCTTGGACCCGAGCGCGGTCCGGAGTGCAAACACGACGTTGCTCACGACGAGGTTGTGAGCAGGAGAGGCCCCCGCCATGTCGTAAGCGACCCCGTTGATGAGCTCGTGCTTCGCTTCGCTTCGCGCTTCCAGAGCGAGAAACTCCTCCTCCGAGAGGCGCGTGGGCGACGCCGGCTTCATGGATGATGGATAGCACTTGAGGTCAGTCGAGTCGACTGCGGGAGACTGCCGGACCGATGGCCGCAGAACCTGCGCCTGCGGGCCGAAGACGCTCGGACTCAGGCCTCGATTGACTCAGAAACCGAACAAGTAGACGAGGCAGTAGTACGCGCCGACCAGGATGAACACCACGGCCGTGACCCGGCGCATCCAGCGCTCGATCACGGTGAGCGCGTTGAACGCCCTGGAGAGCCAGTGGGTCGCGAAGGCCAGAATGACCGCGAGGGCAACGACGGGAAGGGCGGTCCCCACCCCGTAGACCGATGGCAGCAGGACGGGGGACTCGTGGCTTACCGCGAGGGGCACCAGGCTCCCGAAGAAGAGGGCGGCGGACACCGGACAGAAGGTGAGGGCGAACACCAGCCCCAACACGGCGGCGCCCCACAGCCCCATCGCTTGCGCCTTCGCCTGGACCTTCTGGGCGAGGGCCGAGCCGCTTCCGACCCAAGGCCAGGGAATCACGTCCAGGAGCAACAGCCCGACCACCAGCAGTACCGGCCCCAACACCTGATTCAAGTGCTGCTGCAGGAACATCGAGACGGACGACATGCTCAGCAGGCTCTTGACCACTACGAGCGCCACGATGACGTAGCTCACGGTCCGGCCCAGGGTATAGAGCAAGCCCGCCAGCAGCACGTGGGTCGGCTTGTCGACCTGCTTGCCCACGTAGGAGATGGCGGCGATGTTGGTGGCGAGCGGGCACGGGCTGATGGACGTCAGCAGTCCCAGCCAGAGCGCGCTGCCGACGGCCAGCAGCAGGCTATCCATCAGCTCTTCTTGAGCAGGGCCAGGTAGGAGCGGATGCTCTTCTCGGTGTAGGCAGCCAAGGCATCGGGGTCGCGGGCGTGGTCCCAGACCTTGTTGCAGTTCTCCCACTTCACGGTCTTCTGCCCCTTGTTAGCGGCCACGACCATCGTGCTGAAGCTGAGGTTGAACTCCTTGGCGAAGTGCTCGTTCGCGGGCTCGTCGATGTTGATTTCCTTGAAGGTCATCGCGCCGGAAGCGGTCTCCTGGGCGAAGCGTTCCCGGACCGTCTTCTGGATGGCTTCCTGGATGCCCACGCAGGTGCGACAGCGGCGTGCCCCGTGAAAGTAATAGACCACCACGTTGTCGGGCGCAGCGTTGGGGTCAGCGGCCGAAGCCGCGGCTGCGGCCGTCTTGTTGCCGGTTTCCTTTGCACCTGCCGGCGTTGTATTGCACCCGCTCAGCGCGCACGCGCCTACGAACAAAGTGAGGACGGCCAAGGACAGTCGGTTCATGGTGCTCGTTCCTTGATGCTTTGTATCCGTCGGGTTCGTCGGCCCAGGCTTGCTGACCGAGTCGTTCCGGGCCTGCAGAGACGAAAAAGATATGTGGCAAACGGGCCATGTTGTCAAATACATTGGGGCCGATTTTGACACAACCTAGAGCCGGTTCTCGGCCGTGAATCGGACCTCCTCACCGCGCGCTCACGCCATGGCTCCCGGTGCGCCAGCCGCCTTCGCGTGCGGCTCACCCGCAACGAAGCCCACGCTCCAAGGCTCGAGCACGATGCGTGCGGAGTTGCCTTGCAGCTCGAGAAGGTGCGCCGCTTCGTGCGCCCGGCGAGACAGCAGGACCGGATCGCTCAGGTCGAGCGGCGTCAGACTCTGGTTCACGACCCACGCGAAAGGCTTGACGTCTGCCCGGGCGAGGTCGCGCTCGAGCTGCATGGCCTCATGGATCGGGGTTGCCTCGGGCAAGGTCACGAGCAGCACGTGGGTGAAGGTGCGGTCGCGCAAACGAGGCAACAAGCGTTGTACAGCCTCCGGGCTTCCGCTCGGCTTCCTCAGCACCTCCCGATGATACGCCTCCGCGGCGTCCAGCAGCAGCAGCGTGTGCCCTGTCGGCGCGGTGTCGATGACGACGAAGCGATCTTCCCCCTGCGCGACGGTCTCTGCGAACGCACGAAACACGGCGATCTCCTCCGTGCACGGGCTGCGGAGGTCTTCTTCGAGGAGCGCCTTTCCCTGCGTGTCGAGGCCGCTACCGGCCTCCGCGAGCACCTCCTCGGTGTACCGCTGCGTCTCGAGTGCGGGGTCGATGCGCGTGACCCGAAGCCCCGAAGAAGTGCCGTCCCCCAGTTCCTGGGCAGCGGCCTCCACGTGGGCGGCTGGGTCCGTCGTGGTCAACGTGACGGGAAAGCCCCGGCGCGCGAGCGCGCTCGCGATGCGGGCCGCGACGGTGGTCTTTCCCACCCCGCCTTTCCCCATGGTCATGATGACCCCCTTGCCGTGCCCAGCCAGTCGGTCGATGAGCGCGTCGAGCCGATCCCCGGGGAAGGCCAGCGGGGCTGCGCTCGTCTCGGAAGGCGCGTCACCGCCTTCGGTCCCCATCTTCCGCAACGCTTCGATCCCGACAAGCCCGAAGGGCAAGAGAGGGACGTCGACCCTCGGCAGCGCACGAAGGCCGGCGGGAATGCCATCGAGCGACGCTCTTCCGCGTGCCTCCATCGCGACCGCCGTGGGGTCGCTCGAGTCGGAAGCCCTGAACACGCCGTTCAGAATGAGCCGGGCGTTGGCGACCCCGAGTTGTGCGAGCTCCGCGCGCGTCCTGTCAGCTTCCGCGAGCGAGGCCGTCTCCGGACGCGCGACGAGGATGAGCGTCGTTTGCTTCGGGTCGCGAAGGGCTTCGTTCGAGGCCGCGTACAGCGACCTCTGCGCCTCGAGACCGGAGAGCGGACCGAGACACGACGTGCCGCCCACGTTCGTGTCGATGAAGTTAGACCAGGCTGCGGGGAGCTCGAGGAGACGCAGCGTGTGGCCCGTGGGCGCCGTGTCGAAGATGACATGGTCGAACGCGGTTGTGGTGGTCTTGTCCCCCAGCAGCTTCGAGAACTCGTCGAACGCCGCGATCTCGACCGTGCACGCGCCCGAGAGTTGCTCCTCCATGCTGGCGATCGCGGCCGCGGGGAGCACGCCCCGATAAGGTCCGACCACACGCTCGCGATAGTCGTGCGCAGCCTGCTCGGGGTCGATGTTGAGCGCCGAGAGGCCGGGGACGTTCGGTACGGGCGTCGGGTTCGAGGAGAGCTTCACCCCGAGCACCTCGTCGAGGTTCGAGGCCGGGTCCGTGCTCACGAGCAGCACTCGCTTGCCCGCGTCGGCAAGGCTAATGGCGGTGGCACAGGCCGAGGAGGTCTTACCCACGCCGCCTTTGCCCGTGAAGAACAAGATGCGCGTCGGATGGTGGATCAGTGTCGACATGAGAGTCCCTTCCAGAAGCAGTCGGATGGTGAGATGCCGTTCAGCAAGTGATTCTTCATCTCGTTTGCTCCCGTGCGGAGGTGGACCCTACAGGCGCCTCTGTCTTGCAGCCGCCCCCGAAGTCGAGATGGCGATCCCGCGACGCGGGGTCATCCAGGATCGCTTCGATCTGCGGGAGGGGGATTGCCCCCTCCAGCGCGAGCCCATTGACGAGCAGGGTCGGCGTTACGCGAACCCCGGCACCATGGGCGAGCGCTATGTCCTCGGCCAGGATCTGTGCGGTCGATTCGGCATCGAGGCACGCCTCGAACCAGGCCAACTCCAGCCCGGCGTCGCGGGCTGCATCGGCCGCGGCCGTCGGCGCATCGGGTTGTCGAAGCGCGAACGCGGCGTCGATGTATGGCCAGAATCGCTCCTGCTCTTGGGCGCAGATCCCCCCGCGGGCAAGCTGGCAAGCCGTGGGGTGCATCGGGCGGGGCACGTGCGGGTTGCACGAGGAGTCGAGCGGGTAGTTCATGAATCGCACGCGCAACCCCGCAGGTCCTCGATCCTCCAACACCGAGGACACGGTGCGGTGGAGTGTCGCGCAATGGGGGCACGCGAGGTCCGAGATCTCGAGGATCTCGTGGGTCGCCCATGCCCCCCCCTTCATCGGCACACGATCGGGAACGGTGAATGGCGAGAGTAACGGCGCAACCGGCTTGACGACGCTCTCCGCATGCACCGCAGGGACGGAGAGGCGCTGCAAGATCGCGGGCGTGCTGACCGCTGCGAACCCCGTGCCCACCAAGACGAGCACTGCGAATCCTGGCACCATGGGGCCAAGCGAGACGCGTCGCGTTCCGCGGAGCCACCAAACAGCACCGGTCGCCAGGATGATGGAGTTGACCCCGTACAGGGCGAGGCACAATGGACAGATGTCGCCCGCTCGCACAAGGAGAGTGGCCAGATACACCGAGTAGCCGACGGAACCCAGGCCCAGCAGCGCGACGATCGGGGAGGTCGCTTCGCCGACCCGAGCCCAGGCGAGTCTTGCGCGAACCAGCGCGAACACGGCCAGGGCGGCACACGCAAGGTAGAAGGCAGTTCCCAGGTGGGAGATCGGAACGCCCAGGATCTCTGAGGCGTCGCTCACATGAGCCGCCCGGCAGCCGGACTCGCTCACGGCAGCGCAAGCTCCTGCGGCGGTGCTACCTGACGTCCGAAACCGGACGTGGTCCGCCGTGGAGACCGCGCTGACCGCTGTGCCGAGAGCGCAGGCGAGGAGCAGCACGGCGGGAGCGATGCGGTCCGCCACCGTGATTCCCTTGGCTGGCGAGGAGCGAGAAGACGTCATGGTGGTCCTTCAGCAGCAGATCTTGGAACTCCTGTTCCCTGAAACCTCACGCATCAAGCCGCGTACGTACCTTTGTGATCAAGTCCACCGCCGCGTGCGAGACCATCGTCAACACCGGGCACCAGACTGGCGGGGCCGGGGCGCAGCTTCCTCGAGTTCTCGGCGCTTGCGGCGCACGCTACCGGCCCAGGGCACCCACCACGTCCTTCTCGATCTCTTGCGCATCACCGGGCTGAAACCCGTCTCGCCGCCGCAGCACGCGCCCGTCCCTACCGAGCAGCACGAAGAACGGCGCCACCCGCTGGGGGTTGTGGAGCGACACCGCCCTCGACTCCTGGTCCAGCAAGACGGGGAACGAAATCCGGTTGCGGCGCACGTAGGCGTGCACATCCGCCACCGTCTCGGGCCCATCCATGGAGATGCCGAGGACAGTGAACCCTTTCGCCTGCTGTCGCTGGTACACCTCGTTGAGCTGGTTCATGGCGGCGACGCAGGTCTGGCACCACGAGCCCCAGAACACGAGCAGGACCACCTCTTTGCCCGCGAAGTCGGAGAGCGACCGTGTCTCCCCATCGAGGGACTCGAGGGTGAAGTCGGCCACGTCTGAAGTGGGCGACGACGCTGGCGGCTCTGCGTGCTCCGGGCCTGCGGCGGTACTTGGACTGCAATGCAGCGCCAAGACCGCGAGCACACATCCGAGCCGCGTGCTTGGACCCTTCAACAGCAACCGCCCTTGCGGGTCCCGAGACGCACGGGGGCGTCGCCACCACAGCACGGGGTGGGCTTCGGGGGTACTGCCTCGCGGCTCAGGTGGCGCTCGGCGAGCTGGAGCATGGCCTGGGCCGGGCTGTCCTTCACGTTCTGGGCGACGGTGACCGCGCGCAGCATGTCCTCGCGTGACACGCCGAGTTTTCGTGCCTTGTCGTAGTGGAACTTGAAGCAAGGTTCGCAGTTGGACGCGATGGCCGCGCCCAGGGCCACAAGCTCGCTGACAGCGTCAGTGAAGATCGAGGCGGAGGGGGTTCCGGAGACCCACCCGGCGATCTGGTCTCTCGAAGGATAGGAGCCCGTGTGGACGACGGCGCCGTCGACCATGACGAGGGGGAGGCAGTTGTCGCCGAGGTCTTGGAGGGCCTTGCGAACGGCGGGCGTATCCGCGAACACGGCGGGCTGCTGGGCGAGGTTGAAGCGCTCGACCGTGGCGCCTTGGGAGGCGGCCCATTGCAGGTCGGAGGCGAACCGTGCGAGGGCGGGGTCGACGGAGGGGCCGCAGACGCCGGTGGAGCAGCACATGGGGGGATCGAAGACGCGGATGGACTTGGACATGGGGCACCTGTGAGCGGGGCGGAAAGCCCGGGGAGTTGGTAGGCCTATACACGCATAGGCGGGTATGCGCAAGCTGTGGGGCGGGACGTTGCTCCACGCGCTCTCGCGGACCGGCGGTGGACGTCACCGCTCAGCTCGAGCCGCCGCACTCCCAAACCCGCCGTACGCTAGCAGGCTCTTCGCGTTCAGGACTTGCAGCTTCCGTGGGCCGAGCCTTCGGACAATCCCCTCCTCGGTCAGCTTGGATATGCTTCGCGACAAACTCTCCGGCGTGATGCCGAGCGCCGCGGCGTACTCGTGGCCCGCCACCGGTAACTCGACCACCACAGTTTCGGAAAGCTTTCCCGCGGGAACCATCGACCCGAGGGCTGCTGCGACCCTCGGCACCGCTCCCCCGGAGGAGGATGCCACGCGATCGAACGCCTCGCGAAGTCGACGCCCCAGCAGCGCGAGCAGCCCCATCGCTACGTCCGGGTTCTGACGCACGGTCTCGAGCAGGTCCTCCCGCAGCAGTACGTCCGCCTCCACTCGGTCGACGGCTCGCGTGGAAAGCGGGTAGGGCTCCCCATCGAGGAAGGGCAAGAATCCGAATACGTCGCCGGGGCCGAACAGGTAGACGGTGACCTCGCGGCCGCCGGACAACGCCCGGAACGCTTTGACGTGTCCCCGCGCCACGGACACGAGCATGCCTTGCCGGTCTCCTTCGTGCCACAGGAAGGCGTCGCGCGCGAACTCCCTGCGTCGAAGCCACGGTCGCAGCAGGGTTTGCACGTCTGACGCGACAGCGTCGATGGGGACGGGGCGACCCCGCGGGGTGCTCGGCATGCCCCGATCGTTCGTCAAGATATGCCGAGTAGCAAGTGTTGCCGCGGGGTCATTGATCCGCCCCTTCCCCTGAGATAGCGTTCCGTCTCGGGCCGGCGTGACGCTCCTTCGGGCGCCCGGTCGTGCTCTGCGAGGGAGTGGCTCCATGCATACGGCTGCCAAGCATTCGACCCTTCTCCTGATGACCGCCGCCCTGGGCGCGATCCTCGGAAATCTCGCCCCCATCGGACGGGCCGACGCGGCGCGGGACCCGCGACAACCCCTGCTGCCCGCCTCCCTGTCGGGCGCGGAGTTGTACGCCGCCTCGTGCGCGAGCTGTCACGGCGTACGAGGTCAGGGCGAGCCGAAGGCTCACGTCGGCTTCGACCTGCCGCTCCCAGACTTCACCGACTGCAGCTTCGCAACTCGCGAGCCGGACTCGGACTGGTACGCCGTCACGCACGATGGCGGCCCGGCGCGCGGCTTCTCCGAGCTGATGCCCGCGTTCGGCGACGCGCTCACCCACGAACAGCTTCAGCGGACCATCGACCACGTCCGTACGTTCTGCGAAGAGGACGCGTGGCCTCGCGGTGACCTCAACTTCCCGCGGGCCATGTTCACCGAGAAGGCCTTCGTCGAGGACGAGGTCGTGCTGACCACCGCGGTCGGGCTCGAAGGACCAGGGTCTGTGACCAACGAGCTCACCTACGAGACACGCTTCGGCGCACGCAACCAGCTCGAAATCACGGTTCCCTATCACGTGCGCGAACGCTCGGCCGAGCTAGGCGGCGATTGGACGAGCGGTATCGGTGACCTGGCCCTCGGGGTCAAGCGCGTGATGGTGCACAGCCCCGGGACCGGATCCATCGCGGCCCTGGGTGCTGAGGCCATTCTGCCTCTGGGAAACGAGGACGAAGGCTTTGGCAAGGGCATGGTGGTGTTCGAGCCGTGGCTCGGTGTCGGGCAAGACTTGGGCGCCGATGCGTTCCTCCACGTGCAAGCAGGCGGCGAGATCCCGACCGAGGACGCCCCGAACGACCTGTTCTGGCGGACCGCCCTCGGCATGAGTTTCTCCCAGGCCAACTTCGGAAGAACCTGGTCTCCCATCGTCGAGGTGCTCGGCAAGCTCGAGCTCGAGGAGGGCAAGACACCTGACTGGGACGTCGTGCCCCAGTTCCAGGTCACCCTCAACACGCGACAGAACATCATGATGAACCTGGCAGCCAGACTGCCCATCAACAACACCGACGAGCGGAGCAAGCAGATCCTCATGTACCTGCTGTGGGATTGGTTCGACGGCGGTCTGGACCAGGGGTGGTAGAACCATGCGGACGAACGATCGAACACGCACGATGATGCAGGCCGCCCGTTGGGCGCTCCCGGTGCTCATGGCCCTGGCCGCCAGCAGCGCGGGCACCTCGGATGCCGAGGCGCAAGCTGCGGCCTCCGCCTCCGTCTTCCTCACCTCGGACCGTTGCATGGGTTGCCACAACGGTCTCACGACACCCGACGGGCAGGACGTGTCCGTAGGCTACGATTGGCGCCCGTCGATGATGGCCAACGCGGCGCGGGACCCGTACTGGCACGCGTCCGTGCGCCGCGAGACGCTCGACCACCCGTCGCTGCGCGGCGCCATTGAGGACAAGTGCTCGACCTGCCACATGCCCATGTCCCGCTTCACGCAGAAGCAAGCAGGCGCTTCGGGTCAAGTCCTCTCCCACTTGCCCATCGGCTCGGCGGCTACGCCTGACGCGCTGCTCGCGGCCGACGGGGTTTCGTGCAGCGTCTGCCACCAAACCCAGCCAGCGAACTTCGGGCGAGAGGAGAGCTTCACCGGGGGGTTCCTCGTCGACACGCGCCTGCCCGCCGGTCGACGGCAGGTCTTCGGCTCTTTCGAGGTCGAAGCCGGGCGTCGCCGGGTCATGCAGTCTTCCGCGGGGTTCTTGCCGGTGCGCTCGTCTCATCTCAAGCAGTCGGAGATGTGCGCCACGTGCCACACTCTCTTCACGCACGCTTATGATTCCCAAGGCCGCGAGGTGGGCAAGCTCCCCGAACAGGTGCCCTACCTCGAGTGGCGGCACAGCGCCTATCGCACCACGCAGAGCTGTCAATCGTGCCACATGCCGGCGATTCAAGGGCCGTCGCCCATCACCGGCGTCCTGCCCAATCCTCACGAGGGCGTGTCCCGGCACGTCTTCCGGGGAGGCAACTTCCTGATGCCCCGCCTCTTCAATCGCCACCGCGCCGAGTTGGGGGTCGTCGCCTCGCCGCAGGAGCTCGAAGCCGTCGCGCGCCGCACGACGGACCACCTCACCACGCGGTCCGCTCGCTTGACGATCGATCAGACCGTCGGGTCCGAGGGGGGCCTCGACATCGACGTCACGGTGCAGAACTTGGCGGGGCACAAGCTGCCTACCGCGTACCCCTCGCGCCGTGTGTGGATCCATCTGACCGTCGTGGGGGGCGGAGGCCAGGTGCTGTTCGAGTCGGGCCGCTTGATGCCGAACGGTCAGATCGTGGGCAATGACAACGACGCCGATCCCGCGCGCTACGAGCCGCACCACGAGCTGATCCAGCGGCGCGACCAGGTTCAGATCTACGAGGCTGTCCTGGTGGACGCCGACAAGCGCGTGACCACCGGCTTGCTGCGCGGCGTTCAGTTCATCAAGGACAATCGCATCTTGCCCGCCGGGTTCGACAAGGCGACCGCAGGGGCGGACATTGCCGTGCGGGGTCACGCCGCGAACGATGGTGACTTCACGGCGTCGACCGACCGGGTTCGGTACCGGGCGAGCGTGGCGGGGGCGCAGGGGCCGGTGCTCGTGCGCGCCGAGCTTTGGTACCAACCCATCGGGTTCCGGTGGGCGGAGAACCTCGCCGGTCATCAGACTTCGGAGACGAATCGCTTCGTGAGCGCGTACCGATCCATGTCGGACGTGTCGGCCGTCATGCTCACGAGCGCGGAGCGTCGCATGGAAAACCTCCCCTAGGTACCGTAGGCACGACGAGCCAATCATGACGTTCTCCTTTTCTGTCACGGAAACCATGCGAGGTCTTCACCACTTCGTGGACCCATCCCTCGGTCCGCCCGACGACCGACCGATGCACTTCCGCATCGACTGGGGCGCCCCCGTCGGGGCGGCGCTCAATCCCCTTTCCGACGGCTTCATGCGTCACCAAGCGACGGGGACCCTCTTCGTCGAGGGCCTCACCCCGCAACTCGTGCCGTGCACCGGGACCTTGGCCGTCGACTACCTGCGTGAGCACTCGATCACGTACGAGCTCGACTTCGCGTGTGCCGGGGCGCCGTACCGCTATGTGGGCCGCAAGACCGACGTGTACCTTCGTCATCCCCTGCAGCTGATCAAGACGCACACGACCTGCTATGGGGCGATCACGGACGCGCAGGGCCGGGTCGTTTCGCGCTCGGTGCTCCACTTCCCTCCGGAGACGATGGTGCCCTTCCTGATGAGCTTTCGGCTGCGCAAAGCGTAGTCGCCGCGGGGCTTCTTCGCGCATGCCGCGACGCGACGGTTTCCGTCGCCATCCCCGCTGTTTGGCGATAGCGTGCACCGAACGGACATGGTCAAGGAAGCGAACGCTGGCGAAGCGGATGCGGGCGTTTCTCGGCAGGGGGACGCGGCAGGGTGGGACGACGTTCTCGAACGGTTGGGCGAGCGTCGCGAAGCCGGCGTGTCGGCCCGGTATGCCGTTCGATCGTACCTGTCGGACGTGATGGATCGCATCGTCTCGCTCGACGAGCAGGAGACGGAATCGTGGGCAGGGTTGCTCCAGGACGTGCGGGCCTTGCGTGACGAGACGGTCCATCTGGGGGACCGGGTCGGGCATCTCGATGGGGAACGGCAGGAGGCGGCGTCGCGTCTCGAGAAGTCGGAGCTCGAGCTGGTGGCAGCGCAACAGCGAGCGGCTTCGCTCGAGGACAGGGTCAAGTCGCTCGAGCAGAACGGCGAGCGGATGCGTGAGGAAGCGCAGTCCGGGGAGCAGCGCATGCGGGAGGCCGATGCCCGGATCGCCGCGGCGAAGGAAGCGCAGCGCAAGGCGGATCAGCAGCTCAACGAGACGCTCGACACGCTCACGGACCTGGGGCTTGCCAAAGCGGAGCTCGAGCGAAAGGTCGCGGACATCGAGGCTGGGTTCGAGGCGGTCAAGGAGGAGCGTGCGGCTGCCGAGGAGCGGTGGAACGCTTCCGACGATCAGCGCTTGTCGCAGATCCGGCTGCTGCGAAAGACGGTCGAGGATCTGGAGCGGCGGCTCGCTGGAGGGGACCAGGAGCGCGTCTCGCTCGCGACTTCCTTGACGCAGGAGAAGGAAGCGCTCGAGCAAGCGTGGAAGGAAGCCACGAGCTTGCGGGAGACGCTCGCGGCCGTTCGGTCCGAGGCCAAGGACAGGATCGAGGTGCTCGAGCGGCAGCAGGAGGAGTTCATCGCCCAGCTCGTGGACGACTACGACGGGCAGCTTGCGCAAGCGCGTGAGCAGCTCGAAGAGCTCCGCAAGAACGGAGTGGACGTGTCGCTGCTGCGGCAGGCCGAGAAGCAGCGAGAGGATGCGCTGCAGGACCTCGAGCGGGCCCGTGGGCAGCTGCAGGCCTCGAGCGCCGCGCACGAGGAGCTGGATTCCTTGCGGCGGGAGATGGAGGAGCTGCGGACGTCGAAGCAGGCGGAGGAGCCATCCCGCGCGCAGGAGTTGATGGCCGAGCTGGAGCGCGTGCGCACCGAGTTGGGACAGGCTCGCATGGGGGTCGATCAGCTGTTGCAGGACTGCGACCGGCTCAACGCGGAGAACGTTCGCCTGCAAGAGGCGATGAAGCAACGAGAGGCATCGGTCCCGATGGCTCTCGCGCTCGACGAACCGGACGATGCGGGGGATGCGGTCGGTCTGATGGAAGCTCGTGCGTCCCGGCCTGGCGCCCCATCCCCATCCGTGTCCGAGCCGACGGACGAGCCCTCTCCGGCGCCCTCCACGAAACGATCCGTGAGGGCGTCGCGAAGGCCGAAACAGAAGGTGTCTGACCCTGCTGCGCCTTCGGTCAGGGGACAGCCCGACGGGGCGAAGGGCAAGCGACCGGTGGGAAGCTACTTCCTCACGGCCGAGGAAGTGATGGAAGAGACAGTTCGTGACAGGTCGAAGCGCCGGGGCAGTTGAAGGGAGAGCTAGGTGAGCGTGGATGCCATGAGAACGAGCACGTGTTGGCAGGGGTGTTTGCTTGCGACCCTGGTGGGCGTGACGACGCACTGTGGGACGGTGCCGCCTGCTCGCCCAGCAACGACGGGGCCCGAGGCTGTCCAGCCCGCGGCGTCGGGGACGGAGGACGTCGAGAACATCTGTCCGGACGCCCCGAAGCTAGCGGTAGCGATGCGTGTTTCCACGCCCGCGGGGGGGCGGTGGATGCTGCACGAGCGGGAGGTGGTTCGACAGGGGGAGCTGTTTCCCGCGGATGCCGACGAAGGGGCGCGCCCCATGTCGGAGGGGGAGGCGAAGGCGCACGGGGCGCCGGCTGCGGGCTTGCCTGTGTGGGTCTACGTCTCGGATGAGGCGCCGCCCTGCAAGATGGAGACGGGTGCGCCGTGGGCGGTGCATTACGGCGATGGGGTGTTGCGGACGCACGTGTTCTCGGAGCTCGCGGGCGCATGCGAGCTGGACGAGCAAGCGCCGAGCTACCTGGTCGTGCGAGGTGTCGAGGAGGCTCGCGGGTGTCGAATGCACGCGCTGCCGCTGATGGCTGCGGACGAGGAAGGCACCGGGGTGACACCGGTGCCTGAGGCCGTGAAGAAAATCCTCCCGCCCAATCGGTGCGAGGAGCCGAAGTGCTTTCGGTGGATCGCGTTGGGCGGACACGTGGACGGTGGCGCTGGCGTGTACGAGGTCGGTGCGGTCTGGGTGCAGCCTGTCGAGGGAGACGACCCACCGTGTGCCGCGCCTTTCGATGGCTTTCACGGCGTCTACTTCCAGGCCAGCACGGGCGCACCCTGGAAGGAGGTCCCCGAGGTCACAGGCGTTCGTGCGCTCATGTACGATCGTCGTGGTCTGCGCGCCGTCATCACGGATGCAGGGGGCAGCCTGGGGATGCTCTCGGTCGGCAAGGACGGATTGCAGCGGACGTGGGAGCAGCGATACGTGTCCTGGAACGAAGAGAATCGCAGCCGGATCGAGGAGATTCAGCCATCGTGCCTGTAGGCGTGAGAGGGAGGGCAATCATGGGGAAGAAAGAATCGACGGTCGAGAATCGTGTCTACTTGTTTCGTGATCTCGCGGGAGCGTGGCTCGCGTCCTTCGGTGATCAGCTCTGTGCCGAGGACGAAAACGTGAGGCAGAGAGCGCGAGACGCGCTGGCGGAGATCGCCTACGCCTCGTGCGTGCTGTCCGACACGGACGGGATGGACGGCAAGACCGTGGCGAAGCTCGTGCGCAAGGGCCCGTGACACGTCGGCGGTGTGTCCGGTTGGGGTTGTGAGGCCAGGCCAAAAGGGCTACGACCCTGGCGATACGCCGAAAACAAACCCATCGGCTTTGAGGTACGTCATGACGAAGAAGGTCCTGCTTGCGACGGAGAAGCCTTTTGCGCCGGCGGCACGTGATCTGGTCGTTGCCGTGTTGAAGAAGGCGAACTACGAGGTCGTGGTGTTGGAGTCCTACACGGACAAGGCGGCGCTGCTCGATGCGGTGAAGGACGTGGACGCGATGATCATCCGGTCCGACAAGGTGGACCAGGCCGTGCTCGATGCCGCCAAGGGCTTGAAGCTCGTGGTGCGCGCGGGCGCTGGCTACGACAACATCGACTGCGCCTATGCCAAGCAGAAGGGCGTGTTCGCCATGAACACCCCCGGACAGAACTCCAACGCCGTGGCCGAGTTGGTCTTCGGCATGATGGTCATGATGGCTCGCGCTCGCTACTGCGGGAAGTCAGGCACCGAGCTCAAGGGCAAGACCCTCGGTATCCATGCCGTTGGCAACGTGGGCCGGTGCGTGGCGCGCATCGCCAAGGGCTTCGAGATGAAGGTCCTCGGGTTCGATCCGTACGTGAGCGCGGATGCGATCCGCGACGCGGGCGCAGAGCCCGTCGACTCGATCGAGAAGCTCTACGCGCAATCCGACTATCTGTCCCTGCACATCCCCGCGACGGCGGAGACCAAGCAGTCCATCGGCAAGAAGCTGCTGATGTCGATGCCCAAGAACGCTTGTCTGGTCAACACGGCCCGCAAGGAAGTCATCCACGAGGCCGAGTTGCTCGAGGTCTTCGAGGCTCGTGCCGACCTGCGTTATGCCACCGACATCGGGCCTGCCGAAGACGTCGCCAAGACTTTGCAGGAGAAGTTCGGCGACCGCTTTTACATGACCCCGAAGAAGATGGGCGCGCAGACCTCCGAAGCCAACGTGAACGCCGGCATCGCCGCCGCAGAGCAGATCGTCGCCTTCTTCGAGAAGGGCGACAAGCGCTTCATCGTCAACGCCTAGTCCCAAAACAAGCGCTCCGCGCTGCTTTGGGCCTAGGTTCTTCTAAGGGGGCTTTCGAAAAGCCCCCTCGCCGCGCTCACCGCGGCTCACCCCAAAACGCCTCGCCTTCGGCTCGGATAGCCCCAATCGCAAGCACGTTCTTCGAACAGTGCTTGATTTGGGCCTAGTCGTTCTCCTCTCCGTCCCCCCATCCATCCACCCTGATCCGGAGCGAAGCGACGGGCTGTCAGAGCAACCTCTGGATCATGCTCTACGAATGGCGAGGCGGTTTGCCACCCATCGGGCGGGCGGCATGGTTTCCTTCGGACGCACAACCCGTCGCCACGCAGCTACTGACATCCGCGCGAGCAACGAAACCATCTGCGGCTCTCTGCGGAATCTGCGGCCAACTCTGATGCCTCCGGATCTGGGATCCACCGCGCGACTGGCAGCGCCCGTTCGATCTCGGTACACTCCCCCGATCCGGGAGGTTTGCCGTGTTCTCGCTCCTTCGCTCCGGTTGCATCCTCGCGACGGTGGTTTTCGTCCCCCTTGGGGGGTGCTCTGAGGATGAGCCCAGCTCTTGGCCCTACGCGACGGGTGGCGCGGGAGGTGCGGAGGCGGGCTTGGACGCCGGGGCTGGCGGAATAGGCGGAACGGGAGGTTCGGGAGGCAGCGCCGGGGCTGGAGGTACGGGGACCTCGGGGACAGGAGGCACGGGCGGTGTGCCCCTTCTCTGCGACGATCGCTTCTCGTTCTCCTCGAGCCACGTGGCCGTCGGTGTTCCCTTCGACGTGAGCTTCACGGACACGCCGGGCTATGCCCACGTGGATGTCGAGGTGACAGGACCGGGCGATCCCGTTTCCACCTGGCAAGGCATGGGGGGAGATGGCCCCTACACGTGGACCTGGCGTGTCGATGGGCACGGTGCGGGGGTGCTCGACCTTCGTTTCATGAAGGACAAGGAACCGGGGAGTTCGGGGACACTCGTCGCTTCCTGTCAGGTCGAGTCCGAGGGGACGGGCGGTACGGGTGGTACGGGTGGGGCCGGAGGTACCAGCGGTGCGGGCGGGTCCGGCGGCGCCACCTCGCCACCCGCGAACCGCTACGGCATGGGCTACGTCCACGAAGGCAACGCAGCGGACCACGACCTCACCAGGGATCTCGTTGGACCGGGGGGACACGTGCTCGTCATCTTCGCCGACGTTCGTCCGGACCGTCACAACGCGGAGCCGAGCTGGAAGAACTCGATCGCGGATGCCTATGCTCGCGACCTCGTTCCCGTCATTCGCATGGCGCCCCCCTGGGGAGACCGCCGTGTGCGAAACCAAGGCGAATCCCCCACGTCATACCTGGCGCTCGGCCAGGCCTACAGGGACATCGTCGCGGACCTGCCCTTGCGCGACGGCTGGCCGCTGTACGTGGCCGTCCACAACGAGCCGAACCTCTGTTACGAGTGGGCGTGCGATCAGGGGGTGGGCTGGCTGTACGAGGACCAGCTCGCGGGCGAGTACGCGGCCATGCTTCGCGACGTGGCGGATGCGGTGCATGCGCTGGGTGACCCGCGCATCAAGGTGACGAACGGGGCGCTCGCGCCCGGCGGAGTGACGGGGTGCGAGTGTGGCACGGACAACTGGCAGGGCGGCACGACGGCGCTCACGTACCTGCAGAAGATGAAGAATGCCGTGCCCGACGTGTTCGATCGGATCGACGTGTTTTCCACGCACTCGTATCCGGCGCAGGGAGACGGTTGGGGGTTCTTCTGTGCCTATGCGGACGCGATGCCGGGGCTGACTTTCTTTGAGAAGGAATTGCAGGCGATCGGGAAGCCGAACATGGGCGTGCTCGTTACGGAGACGGGGTGGACCATCGAGCACGAGGCAAACCACTGGAGCCGGGAGCAGGTGGCGGAGTTCACCGTGCAGGCCTACCAGAACGTCTGGGAGACCCACCCCAGCATCGTGGGTGTGACGCCGTTCATCCTTCGAGATGCTGCGTGGGACAAGTTCGCGTGGGTGCAAGCAAGCGGGACGCCCTACCCGGTGTATGACGCCGTCCGCGCCTATCGATGCGGTCAGCCGGGGGCGCAGGGATGCAACTGATGCAACTGATGCGGAGCAATATGCGAAATCACCTCACGGGGTTGCTTGTGATCGCTGGCCTGGTGTCTTTGCTAGCCGGGTGCTCGTCGGAGGATGGGACGGCGCACGCGCCTCCGGGGTCCGATGCGGGCGTGGACGGCTCCGATGCGTCCGGTGATGCGCTCGGCGATGCATCGAACGACGCCGTCGGGGACGGCCCTCTGCCCGACGGCTCTTGCTTTCCCGCCACCTGCAGTTCCCTTGGCGCCAACTGCGGCACCACGACGGACGGTTGCGGGGGAGTCCTCGACTGCGGGTCGTGCGATGACGGGAGCGTTTGCGGTGGGGACGGCCCGAACCGCTGCGGTTCGTCCAAGTGCGAGCCCGGCACGTGTGAGGGGCTCGACGCCGATTGCGGGTTGGTCTCCGACGGGTGCAGCGCGGTGCTCAACTGTGGTGGGTGCCCTCCGCCGTCGCAGTGCGGGGGCAATGGGACGCCCAACCGTTGCGAGTGCACGCCGACCACCTGTGCGAACGTGAACGCCGATTGCGGGAGCATGCCGGACGGCTGCGGGGGCGTGGTCGAGTGCGGGGATTGTGGTGGGGGGCAGACCTGCGGAGGCGGTGGGCCCAACCGATGTGGCACCGGCACGTGCAGCCCCAAGTCGTGCACCCAGCTCGGCGCTTCCTGCGGCTGGGTCTCCGACGGCTGTGCCGAAGCGATCCCCTGTGGTGATTGTGAGACGCCGAACACCTGCGGCGGTGGTGGGGAGCCCAACCAATGCGGGTGTCTCGCGAAGTCTTGCGCGAACCTCGGCGCCTCTTGTGGTCCTTTCGATACGGGATGTGGAGTCGTCGATTGTGGTTCCTGCACTTCGCCGGAAACGTGTGGTGGGGGAGGTGTGGCCCACGTGTGTGGCTGCTCCTGCTCCCTGCCCAACGCCATTTCCGCATGCTCTGGCGGGGTGTGCAGCCTCGTCGCCTGCCAGAGCGGGTGGGGCGACTGCAACGGCAACGCCTCCGATGGGTGCGAGGCCAGCCACGCGACGAGTGTCAGCCACTGCGGAGGGTGCGACATCGCCTGCGCCTTCCCGAACGCCTCCGCCTCTTGCAACGGTCAGTGCCAAATGGGGACCTGCATGCAGGGGTTCGACGACTGCGACGGGGTGGTCTCCAACGGATGCGAGGCGAATCTCTGGAGCAGCCCCTCGAACTGCGGGGCGTGCGGCACCTCTTGCTCGTTGCCCCAAGTGAGCCAGACAGCGTGCACCGGCGGATCTTGCTCGATCGTGACCTGTTCCGCGGGCTGGACTGACTGCGACGGGATCGCCGGCAACGGTTGCGAGTGCGGCGGGGCGCAGTATTGCCATGCCGGAGCTTGCTACGACTACCCGACGATGACCTGGACGCCGATGTGCATGAACGGAGGGGTCGACCATCTGGCTCCGAACTACCTCTACGACTACAAGATCTACGGCCGCCCAGGCGCCACGTACCAGAAGTACAACCGGCACATCAGCTGCGGAAAAGCTGCCTATGCCGCCGAGTCCGGTGTGATCGGCCCCTCCGGTTGGGTGGGCGAGACGCTCGAAACGTCGGCCGTCAGTTGCTTCGAAACCCTTGGGGAGTGGGAGACGTGGGCCACGGTCGATGGCTACGAAACCGATCACGTCCGCGTGACGTTCTACAGCACGATGTGCACGGGCGCGCTGACGTGCACCCAGGCCAAGTCCTACTGCTGGAGTGGCTGATTCCCACGGTGTATTTGCGGACCCGGCCCTTGCCACCTACACAGGGGGCTTGCTACATACCTGGCCTGTCTTATTGATTGCAAGGAGCACTTCTTCAGCCATGAGCCGTTCCAAAGTCGCAATCCTACGCACAAGCCCCGCCACCGTGCTCGAGGACTACCACGAGCTCATGAACCTCGCGGGCTACCAGGACGTCGTCGCGAAGGACGCCGACACCGGTCTCAAGATCAACATCTCCTGGCACTTCTTTTACCCTGCCTCCTCCACCACCCCCTGGCAGCTCGAAGGGGTCATCCGCGCCATGAAGCGCGACGGGTACGACCCGAACCTCATCCACGGTTGCCACAACCGCACCGTGGTCATCGATGCCCACCTCGGGGAGCGAGAGAACAAGCAGGTCGACGTCATCGAGGCCCACGGCTTGCGCAACGTCCACCTGTACGAAGGCGAGGAGTGGATCCACATCCGCGACGCCGTCGGCGACCTCGCCGACGAGTTCCTCGTCCTCAACGACGTGTACCCCAAGGGGTTCTCCATCCCCAAGCGCTTCATTGGCGAGAACATCATCCACCTGCCGACCGTGAAGACACATATCTTCACGACGACCACGGGCGCGATGAAGAACGCGTTCGGAGGCCTGCTCAACGAGCACCGCCACTGGACCCACCCCGTCATCCACGAAACCCTCGTGGACCTGCTCATGATCCAGAAGAAGATCCATCGCGGCGTGTTCGCCGTCATGGATGGCACCTTCGCGGGCGACGGGCCGGGACCGCGCTGCATGATCCCTCACGTCAAGAATGTCATCCTCGCGTCGGAAGACCAGGTGGCCATCGACGCCGTGGCGGCCAAGCTCATGGGCTTCGACCCCCTTCGCGACATCAAGTTCGTGCGGCTTGCCCATGAGCTGGGCCTCGGGTGCGGCGACCCCAGGGACATCGAGATCGTCGGCGACACCGATGCCGCCGAGATGAGCTGGCACTTCGACGGCCCCTTCAAGAACATGACTTTCGCGTCCCGCAACCAGCACCGCATCTACTGGGGACCTCTCAAGAAGCCCCTGGAGTGGTCGCTGAAAACCTGGCTCGCTCCCTGGTCCTATGTCGCCTCCGTCTCGTACCACGACATGTTCTGGTATCCCATGTACGGCAAGACCCGCGTGAACGATGCCCTGATGAGCGAGTGGGGAAGGCTGTTCGCCAACTGGAACCAGGTTCAGCCGGACCCGGATGGCAAGGGCTACCCGGACGTCGGTACCGAGAACCCCGAGCTCGTCCGCCTCGGCATCAAGCACTTCCTCGAAGGCTTCCGGCTCGTGGGCATGGCCGTGACCGAATCCCCAGAGGTCGGCGCCTGGCAGCGCAAGCACGCTCGCTGACGTCGCCCGTCGTTCGACGCGGACGCCTTGCCGCGCCCCTACCGCTTCTCCCCCCGCCACAAGCCCGAACGACCCCCTAACCAGATCGTCCCCTCGACGGAGCCTGTGACCACCTCGAGCGGCCCCTCCGGTCCCGCCACGCGCCGCCACGTCGCGCCGTCGTAGTGGCCGGCCCCATCTTGTCCCGTCACCCAGACGTCGTTGGCCGAGGTGCCCCACATACCGCGCGGTTCCTTCACGGGCGACGCCATCCGCTTCCAGTCGTCGCCCTCGCGAACGTACAGAGCGTCCTGGTTGGCGACGCTCACCCAGAGCACGCCCGGCCTGCCCCACAGCCCGGTGGCCTGGGTGAAGGGCGCCCGCCCCGGCAGATCGCTCCATCCCGCGTCGCCCAAAGCGGACACGCGGTCGTTGTGCAGCGCATGGACCGCGCCGTCGTGCATGAACACACGCGGCATGCCGGTGCCCGCTGGCAGCGTGGTCCACCCCGTGCGCCGCTTCACGATGCATACGTCGTTCACCTTGCACACCACCTCCGGGTCGTCGTGGCCAAGGACCCCGAACAGTCCCCCCGCGGGCTTGCCCCCGAGCCTCCCGATCTCCGATGGCTCCTTCTGCCATCCTGCTGCTTTCAATCGAAGGTAGATGGCATCCGTGCCCGTGCCGTCGTCCGCGACGGCGGTGGTTCCCATCAGGCGGGGCCGGTTGTCCCGGCCGAAGAAGATCTCCACGCGGCTCTGCGCGCCGGGGGCGTGCTGCGACGGCAGCGGCTTCGGTTGCCATCCGTCCGTGTCGAGCAGGTAGGGTTGGTCAGCCAGCGCGGCCACGCGCGGCGGCTTGCCCACGGCGATCGATCGGATGGGCTTGTCCAGCACGCGCTCGAAGGCGTGGAGCGACACGGTCCCGACCGTGCCGCCGAGGGGCTCTGCGGGAGTCGCTGTGGGAGTGGCTGCGGGAGGCTCGAGCGCGACGGGAGTGACTGATTCCGACGGCGTTGCGGGCGTGGGGGCAGCCTCCGGTGCCGGCGTGCTGGCGGGGGGTGAGACAGCGGGAGAAGGGCCGCCGCAGCAGAGCAGGGACACGGCGAACCACGGGAGCGTGGACAATCGCTTGTGCATGATGGTGGACCATTCGAACCCAAGATGCGGCTGATTCCAAGAAGCTTGGCCGGAAGCTGGGGGGCGAAAGGCGGCGCTTGCGTCGGCGCCGGCATCAGGGCAGACCGTCGGTGCGCGTGTTTCTGAGGAGCGCAAGGAGGAACCGATGGGCGACTTTCTTCTCGGGCTGCGTGAGAATCCCTACGCGAGCAAGGCCATCCGGCGGCTTGGCTTGCCGATCCCGCTTCCGCCCGTGCTTAGACGAGCCACCGGACCCTGGGAGGAGAAGCCCCTCCAAGACGACTACGTGATCGTGGGAGGGGCCGGACTTGGAAGGTTGACGCCTGCGATTGCCGCCACGCTCGCGCACGGCGGGGCGAACGCCCTCGTGGCCGGGGACATGGACGTGCTCTCCCTGTTCCGAAAGGAGGCCCTCGACCAAGGCACCGATGCGCACCGAGTGTTTCCGGATGCCATCGACCCCCAGCCCCGCGTGGCCGCCCTCGTGTTCGACGCCACCGGGATCGCGGACGTGACGGAATTGAGCCGCTTGCACGCCTTCTTCCATCCGCTCGTGAGCCGTGTTCGGCCGAGCGGGAGGATCGTCGTGCTCGGCACGCCGCCGTCTGCTTGCGGTTTGGCCGAGCAGGCGGCTGTGCAGCAAGGGCTCGATGGGTTCGTGCGCAGCCTCGCCAAGGAGGTGGGCAAGAAGGGGACGACGGCGGGGTTGGTGCAGGTCGATCCCGGTGCGGAGGAGAACCTGGAGGGCATTCTTCGGTTCGTGCTGTCGACGAGATCGGCGTTCGTTACGGGGCAGACGATCCGGGTGCGATCCGTGCTGAAGGCGGGACCATGGGTCTGGACCCGGCCTCTCGAAGGGCAAGTGGCGGTTGTCACCGGGGCGGCTCGCGGGATCGGGGCGGCGACGGTGCGCGCGCTGGCGGCGGAGGGGGCCCATGTGCTCTGCGTGGACCGCCCCGAAGACGAGGATGGTTTGCGTGACGTCGCCGCGCGTGTGGGCGGTTCGGCGCTTCCGCTGGACATCACCGCCCCCGACGCGGCGGACACGCTCGCAGCTCGATTGCTCGAGGGCCATGGCGGGGCGGACGTGCTAGTCCACAACGCGGGAATCACGCGCGACAAGACGCTTGCGCGCATGTCTGCGGACCGGTGGAACGCCGTCCTCGACGTCAACCTCGGGGCTGTCTTGCGGATCAATGCGAGATTGATGCAGGGGGTGCTGCGCGGCGGTGGGCGCATCGTGTGCTTGTCGTCGATGGCGGGAATCGCGGGCAACCTGGGGCAGACGAACTACACTGCATCGAAGGCGGGAATCATCGGCTACGTGCGGCACCTGGCTGAGCAAGTGGCGGACCGGGGAATTGCTGTGCACGCCGTGGCCCCCGGGTTCATCGAGACGCGGATGACGGCGGCGATCCCGTTTGCCATCCGCGAGGTGGGCCGGCGGGCGAGCAGCCTAGGGCAAGGGGGACTGCCCGAAGACGTGGCCGATGTCATCACCTTCCTTGCCACCCCTTGCTCCCGGGGCATGACCGGCGCGGTCCTGCGCGTTTGTGGCGGGTCGCTGCTGGGCGCCTGACCTCGGAAACAACCAAAGAGGACGCAGAAGCCACAGACGGGGGAGGTGGCGTCGGGTGTCGATCGAAATCGTCACATGGAGGCGAGATCCTTTCCCAAGGTGACGCATCGGAACATGTAGACGACGGCACCTGAGCCGAAGACAAAGACCCAAAGCAAACGTGAGGAACACGATGAACACTCTTGGAAACGGAATCCGCAAGACCTCTGCACGCCCCATCAAGATCCACGTCGCCGAGAACGGCGAGGTTTGGTACTGCGACGCCGAAGTAAGCACCGAGAAAGGATTCGCCAACGCGGGTTGCACGCCCCTGAGCGAGTCTCCGCAGCACAAGTAGTCGATCCTCACGACTGCTCTCGCACGGGGTGGAACCGGAAACGTCCCCTTCCTGGTTCTACCCCGTGCCCTATTTGGCGTCCCAAAGCTGAGAACACAACCCGTCGCCACGCAGCTACCCACATCCGCACAAGTAACGAAATCATCTGCGCCTCTCTGCGGAATCTGCGGCCAACTCCGATGGCTACGGATCTGGGTGAATGGCACGCGGTGGCCGCTGACCCTGGCTTCGTGATACAAGAGCTCCTGGCGTCTGTTCGCCTTGGAGACGGGACATGCACCCAGGAGAGCCATCGGTCGTGGAGCGTGGATTGCTACAGGGGATTCGCGTGGTGGAGGTGGGGCCGCCCCTGGCTGTGCCGCTCGTCGGGATGATGCTCGCGGAGCAAGGCGCCGAGGTGGTCCGCGTGGTGAGTCGATCCGACCGGGCCGTCGACCCCGTGCTCGACGCGATGCTCGCTCGCGGCAAGGCGGAGCTGGCGCTCGAGCCGGATGCGCACGCGGATGTTGCGCTGCTTGAGGGACTCGTGACGTCCGCCGACGTGGTCCTCGACGGGTGGAGCGCGGTCGACTGGTCGAAGGTGGGAATCGACCTCGAGGACGTGCGCAGCAACGCAAACCCGACGCTCGTCGCGTGCCGGCTGACGGCGTTTCCCCTGGGGGATCCTCGGTCGGCGCTTGCACCCAGCGAGTCGGTGGCGGGGATGGCCGCCTTCCTGTACGACAAGCCCTTGGGCAAGCCGCGCTATCACGAGTTCGCGGTTGGGTCGGTCATCAGTGCGCTATACGCGGCCAATGCGCTCGTCGCCGCCCTGATCGCGCGGGAACGCTGCGGGCTCGGCCAGCAGGTCGACGTGTCCCTGTACGAGTCGGACCTCTTCGCCCAGATCCTTCAGATCCTCGTGAAGACGGGGGTCCCCCGGGGGTTCTTGCCCCTCAAGATGGTGGGCACGCCTTTCATGAGTCCGTGGCAGTGCGCGGACGGACGGTACATCTACCTGCACATCACCCTTCCCGCGCACAACGCACGAATCCTCGAGCGGTTGGAGGGCATGGGGTATGCGAGCGACGTGGCGCAGCTGCGGTCCATCTTGTCCGAAGACACGCGTCGGGACCCCAGCCAGGTGAAGAGCATCCCGGAGGCCAAGCGGATCCGGGCCGCCTACGAGCGAGTCTTTGCCACCAAGAGCGCGGACGAATGGGAGCGCGTCCTGGGCGAGGAGCTCTGCTGTATCAAGGTCCGCACCATCGACGAGTGGGTGCGAGACAGTCGGCAGGCGGGGATGATGGACGTCTGTGAGGTCCAGGACCCGGAGTTGGGGACGCTGGACGTGCTGGGGCCTGTGCTGACGGTGCCGGACCATCCGCCTGTGATGTGCGCCCGACGGCATGTGGAGGTGGGGGGCTTGCTCGAGCGGTGGCAGGCTGCTGCGGCGCGCAGCCGGGAGGCCTGGGACCGCACGGCGGCCGAGGGCAAGGAGCTTCGGCACCCGCTCGAGGGAATCCGGGTGCTCGACCTCTCCCGGGTCATCGCGGGCCCATGCGCGGGGAGGGTGCTTGCGGAGCTGGGCGCCGAAGTTGTCTCCGTGCAGAGCCCGACGAACCTGGATTGGGCTCTTTCCTTCCATCTGGTGTTCAATCCAGGCAAGAAGTCCGTCACGCTCGACTTTAGCGACGATGCGGGCAAGGAGCGGCTGTGGAAGCTCATCGAAGGGTACCGGCCTGACGTGCTGGTCCAGAACTACCGGCATCTCGACGTGGCCCGTGCGATCGGGATTGACCCGGAGGCGGTTCGCGCGCGGGTTCCGGGCATCGTCTACACCCATCTCAATGCGTACGGGAACGACGGGGGGTGGCGGGACCGGCCCGGGTTCGAGCAGGTGGTGCAGGCGGTGACGGGCGTGCAGATGGGCTATGCCCGGGGGCAGCGCCCGCGGCTGCTTCCCAGCCCGATCATCGACATAGGGTGCGGCCTTGCCGGGGCCCTGTCGACGTTGATGGGCTTGTTTCACAGGCAGCGAACGGGGGAGGGGACCTTCGGGACCACGCACCTCACCCGCATTGCCGTGTACTTCCAGGTAGCGGGGGTCGCCCGGGGCCAGCGGGGCGAACGGCTCAAGGAAGGGCTTCGCGCCGGGGTGAAAGCCTCGTTCGACCCGGGCCGTCAGACGGTAGCGGAGATCCTGCGCGCACGCGACGGGTATGCCATGGTAGCCGGTGCGCGCAACGACGTGGAGCGGTGGGCCCAGCGTGCGGGGTTGGTCCGCCATGGGCAACGAACACCAGAGGCGTTGTTCGAGGCGATCGGCAAGACCTTCTGGCTCCGGTCCGCGGAGCATTGGCACAAAACGGTCGTGCAAGCGGGGCTCGAAGGCCATGTGGTGGTGTTCGTCGGGGACTCCATGCGCAACCTCGTGCACGACATCTGCAAGTACGACCCCGGTCCTCGTCCCGCCGTGCGTAAGGTGTCTTTCCCCGGGGTTCCGCAGCCCCTGACCTTCGTCCGCAGCCCGATGCACCTGTCGAGGACGCCGGTCGTGGACGTGGCGCCTCCGCCCGTGCGGGGGGCCGATACGAGGGAGTTTCTCGCGACGGTGGGGATCGAGGTTCCCGAGGGGGAAGGGGAGGTGGCCTATCCTAAGAACAAGCCCCTGGCGCTGTGGCTAGCGAGTTTTGCGCGGTGGGGTTACTTCGCCTGGCGATCGGGCAACATCTGAGTCTCCCAGCTCACGGGCGCTTCGCTGGGCTGCACCGCCGTGCCGGACCGAGCCCTACGGAGACACCGGCTTCGGAAGCTCGTACGTCAGACCCGCACCAGGACCGAGGGGAAGACCCAGCTGGATCCACCCGATGAGCAGGAGCACCCAGCCAATGGAGAACGCAATCGAGTAGGGGAGCATCGTGGAGACGATGGTCCCGATGCCGGCCTTCGCGTCGTACTTCTGGAAGTAGGCAATGATGAGGGCGAAGAAGCTCATCATCGGGGAGATGACGTTGGTGACGGAGTCCCCGACCCGGAAAACGGCCTGGGAAAGCTCGGGAGAGTAGCCGAGGAGCATGAACATGGGGACGAAGATGGGGGCCATGATGGCCCACTTCGCGGACGCGCTGCCCATCACCAAGTTGATCAAAGCCGTGAGCACCACGAACAGCAAGATCAACGGGATCACGCCGAGGTCGGCGGCGACAAGGACCTCCGCCCCCCGGACGGCCAGGATCACCCCGAGGTTGCTCCAGCGGAAGTACGCCACGAACTGCGCCGCGAAGAACACGAGAACCATGTAGCCCGAGAGGGCCTTGAGGCTGCCCGTCATCCCGTGGACGACGTCGCTGTCGTTCTTGAACTTCCCTGTGACGAAGCCGTACACCACCCCCATGGTGGCGGCGGTGACGAAGAGGGTGGCAATGACTCCCTTGAGGAGGGGAGAAGAGAGCAAGCCGCCGTCGGCGCCGCGCAGGACGCCGTTTTCGGGAAGAAGCCCCGCGGCCACGACGGCCAGCCAGGCGACGAGCGCGAGGGCGCTCCAGCGAATGCCCTTCTTCTCTTGGTCGGACAGCCGTTCGATGGTCTCTTGCTCTCCCTTGTAGTCGCCGCAGCGGGGGGCGACGATCTTCTCCGTGACCCACGTTCCGATGAGCACGATGAGGAACGTGGAGACGAACATGAAGTAGTAGTTGGCGGTCGGGTTCACGCGGTAGTACGGGTCGAGGATGTGGGCGCCCTCCTCGGTCAGGCCTGCGAGCAAGGGGTCGATGGTCCCGAGGACCAGGTTCGCGCTGAAGCCCCCGGACACGCCAGCGAACGCCGCCGCCATCCCCACGATGGGGTTCCTTCCGACGGCGGAGAACACAACGCCAGCAAGGGGAATGAGCAGTACGTAACCGATGTCGCTGGCCGTGTTGGAGAGCACGCCGGCCAGCACGATCACGAGGGTCATGGCGCGCTTGGGGGCAGAGAGCACGAGCATCCGGATGACGGCGCTGATGAGGCCGCTGCTCTCGGCGATGCCGATGCCGAGCATGGCCACCATCACGACCCCGAGGGGAGCGAAGCTGGTGTAGGCGGGGACCATCTCCTCGATGATGCGGGCGACTCCGCTTTTCGACAGAAGGTTCAGCGGGGTCACGATCTCGCCGGTGGCAGGGTGCTTCGCCTGCCACCCCAGCCAGCTGCCCAAGGCCGACAAGGCCAGGGTGAGCAGCGCAAAGATGGCGAACAGCGAGGCGGGGTTGGGAAGCGCGTTGCCTACCCGCTCGACCGTGTTGAGGAAGCGGTCGACGAGGGTAGTGCGCGCCGTCGGGGTGCTCGTCATGCCCACTTCCTTGTCTCGACAGCGTGAAACGTCCAGCACTTCAGGTCGGATTGGGGATCTTCTCCCCCACACCTCCGTGCGCTACGGTGGCCGCATGCCCCCGACGAGCAAGAAGACGAAGTCCTTCCGTGTCTACTCCTGGAACGTCAACGGCCTGCGAGCCGCCTCCACGAAGGGGTTCACCGAGTGGCTGGGAGACTGCAAGGGGGACGTGGTCGGTCTGCAGGAGACCCGCGTCCGCCCGGACCAGTTGGAGGCCTCGCTGCTATCTCCGAACGGCTGGCACGCGGACTACGTTGCGGCGGAGCGGTCGGGCTACAGCGGAGTCGGCCTTCTCGCGCGCAATCGCTGGACCACCCTGCAGACTTCGCTCGGTGTGAAGGCGTTCGACGTCGAGGGTCGCTTGCAGATTGCGCAGTTCGGGAAACTCTGGGTGGTGAACGGGTACTTCCCGAACGGCAGTGGAAAGGAGAGGGACAACGGGCGGGTGCCGTTCAAGCTTTCGTTCTACCGCAAGGTGTTCGAGGTGCTGGAGCCGTTGCGGGCGAACGGGGGCAGGGTGCTGGTGATGGGGGACTTCAACACGGCGCACCGGGAGATCGACCTGGCGAGACCGAAGCAGAACGAGAAGACGAGCGGGTTCTTGCCCGAGGAGCGAGAGGAGCTCGACCGATGGGTTCGGGCGGGGTGGGTGGACACGTTTCGACGGTTCGAGCCCGGGCCGGGGCACTACACGTGGTGGAGCCAGCGGTTCGGGGTGAGGGAGAAGAACATCGGATGGCGGATCGACTACGTGCTGGCGAGCGAGGGGGCGATGGGGTTCGTGCGGGGGGCGGGGATCCTGCCGCAGGTGATGGGGAGCGACCACTGCCCGATCTGGGTGGACCTGGACCCTGGCGTGCTCGAGGCGTGACGTAGGGCTTGCCACCGTCGTCGAATCGGCTATCATGCGCCGCCGCCCTTTCGTGGGGCCGGTTTGACAACCAAAGCCTTTGCCCCCGTAGCTCAGAGGATAGAGCAGCGGTTTCCTAAACCGTTGGTCGCAAGTTCGACTCTTGCCGGGGGCGCAGCGTTTCCCGTCTACCCAGTGGGCTTACCGTGGGCTTGACGCGCCGGACGCACCTCAGCCGAGGGCAACGCCATCGCGGCCCGCGTCTCCTCCGCAGCTCTGACCACGGCGGACCGTGCCAGGTGAGCGTACCGCTGCGTGGTCGTGATCGAGCGGTGCCCCATGAACTCGCGCACCTCCTCGAGTGACCAGGCACGCCCCCAGGAGCCGGAGACGAGCATCGAGGCGCAGGTGTGCCGGAGCGAATGCCACGTCACCGGAGTCCCGGTCTGCCCACGCACGATGGACACGCCTCTAGCCCACCACAGCGGAGGAGGACCTGGGCACCTTGTCGCGCGTCGTGACCCTCGGAGCGGAGGGAAGGCAACTCCGGTATCCGCGATCTTGCGGGCGACGGTGGGGTGCGAACTCCACCGCTCCCAGGCCTCGTCGGCTCCGGGCAGGAGAGGGACGTACCGGATGCGGCGCGTCTTCGTCGGCCCGTCGGACGTGCCACGGCGCACCACAACGTGAGGGTGTGGGGAGTCGGCATGCACGTCCACGCTCCGCAGCGCCCATTGTTCCCCCTCTCTCATCCCCGTCCATACCGCCCACTGCACGAGCCACCGATACGGCTCCGCGATGCCTTCCAGGAGCGTCATCTGCTCGCCAAGGTCCAGCCACGTCCACGGCTCCACGATAGAGCGCTTGAGGTCTTCCTGGCGCTTGGGAACCGTCACTCCGGCGGCCGGGTTCACCGCGATGAGCCTGTCGTTGACGGCAGAGGCCAGGCACGAGCGCATGAGGTTCAGCGCGTTGCGAATCGTCTGTGGGGACAGTAGGCCGTTGTCCCCGGTCCGGTGGCGGTTGCCTCGTCGCCTTCCAGATCTGGCTACTCGTTCGACCCACGAGCGCACGTCGTACGGCTCGATCGCTCGCACGGGCAGATCTGCGATGGGATGCGGCGCGATGTGCACGTTCCAACGACTGCGCTCGTCGACGAGGCCTTGCTCGTCTCTTCGGTCGAGCCAAAGCGCACCGTACTCGGACAGCGTTGCTCCCACCGCAGGGCGGACGCGTGCCTTTGCGAGGTCGTCGGCTGCGGCTGCCAGGATGGCGCTTGCTTCCTCGATGGTGTCGACGATGCCGAGGCTACGCCTGACGCCTAGGTCGTCGGTTATCCGGATCCGGTACCTGCCCCGGTGCGCCTCGATCGTGCCTGTCCCGCGTGGTCGTCGTTGCATCGGATGTGCACTCCTGATCGTGCCAGCCTACGCCTGGCTTCGTCCCTCGCGCCAGGGTCAATCGAGGCCGGGTCGGGCGGCGGCACGGGCCCACGCCTTCTCGGCTTTCGAACTCGACCCGCACGCAGCTCCACGAGCAGTTGCTCGAGCAGCTGGGCGATGAGGTCGAGTCGCTCCGAGTCGGTCACGCCGTCATCTCCCTTCGGCGCTCCATCACGTTCGCGGCAACGATCGCCTCGGCCACCTGCGGGCAGACCGAGTTGCCGGCGAGCGCGATCTGAGCCGTCTTCGTCAGTGGCTTACCGTTGGACTCCGGGGCAATGACGTAGTCGCTCGGGAAGCCCTGCGCGGCGAACAGCTCGTGGGGCTGGAGCATGCGCATGCCGATGTCCACGATCTGGTATGCCTGCCCGGAGACCATCACCAGGCCGACGTGCCCGCCTCCACGGCCACCGCCAGCCGTGATGGTCGGAAGCGGCTGCTGGCAATCCGAGCCCGTGCTGGTCCCGTAGAACTTCGTGAGGAAGGCAGCGGTCAACGCGTGGTGGTCCTTCGACGTGACCGTGCCGAGCGTCCGGTCGACGCGATGCCCGACCATCCCGCCGTAGTGCTTCGTGATGACGGGAGCGACTAGGTGCTTGTCGTTCGTGGCGCAGACCGTACCGAGCGGGATGCGGAGTTGCTGTCCTCGGAACGTGCCGGCTCCGCACCCTTCACGCAGACCCGCACCGGTGATGGTCGAGTAGTGTCCGTGGCGAACGAGGAACGGGGTTACGAGGCCGAACCGATCTCGCGTGGTGGCGGTCGGCAATGGTGCGCCAATCTCCCGCCCGACTGACTGGCCGTAGTAGCTGACGATGAACGGCTCCGCCGCGTCGATCACGTAGCGCTGAATTCCAGCCGCAATCCGCTTGAGCGTCGCCTCAGCAAGCGGGCGCTGGCGATCAAAAATGCTGGGGCACGGGAGGCTCCAGTCGATGATGCCGGACGCCGCGCGCCACGGATTCTGCCTGCCGGTGCCGTGGGTCGGCGAGGGCCACAGGCACGGCTCCCCGTCCCGACGCGCTACCAGGAAGAGCCGCTTGCGGGTCGTGGGAGTGCCGTAGTCCGCTGCCACGAGCGAACGAAACTCTACCTCGTAGCCAAGGCTCGTAAGCTTGCCGAGCCACGCACGGAAGGTCTTCCCTACGCCTCTCGGATCCGGCCTTCCGTCGACAACCGGGCCCCACGTCTGGAACTCCTCGACGTTCTCGAGGACGATGACGCGGGGGCGCACGGTAGACGCCCATCGAATGACGACCCAGGCGAGGCCACGGATCGACTTCTTGACAGGCTGGGTGCCCTTTGCCCGGCTGAAGTGGGTGCAATCTGGGCTGAACCATGCGAGCCCCACGGGCCGACTCCCGCACGCCTCCCGCGGGTCGACCTCCCAGATGTTCTCGCAGAAGTGCTTCGTCCCCGGGTGGTTTGCCCGGTGCATGGCGATCGCCTCGGGGCTGTGGTTGATCGCGATGTCCACGGGGCGCCCGATCGCGGCCTCGATGCCAGTCGAAGCCCCTCCGCCTCCGGCGAAGTTGTCGACGACGAGTTCGATCACGCCTCCACCCTCACCTTCCCATCCGAGATGACGATCCGCGCGTCGGCAAGCTCCTGGACGTCGATCGAATGCGACACGAAGAGCACCTGGCTCGCTCCGACGATGTCTGCTGCCCTGCGGAGCATCGCCACGTACGCCCGCCCGTTTGCTGGGTCGAGCGCCGCGCCCGTCTCGTCTCTGATCAACGAGCCGCCCTCCACTCCCGCCCGCCTGCACGCCAGCATCGAGAGCGCGAGGGCCACAGCCTCGCCGACCAGCACGCGCTCCCCACCGGACAGCGACTCGGCAGAGGCCTCTCTTCCCCGCTCCGTGTCGATTACCCGGACGTCGCAATCCTCGAGCACCTTCTTCCCGTCGGCGCTGTTGCGCTGAGTTTCGATCGAAACGGTCCAGCGTGGCCCGACGCAACTGCGCAGCAAATCGTTGACGAGCTCCGTCAGTTCTGGCCCCACGGCGTCGATCTCGTAGGCCTGCAGCCCGTTTCGCCCGAGGTCCGCGGCAAGCTTCGTCCAGTCGGCGAGCTCGCACTCGAGGGCATTGCGGTCCTGCTCGAGCTGGGCCGTGCGCTCGGCCGACTCCCTCGCCTGTCGGAGGGCGTGTTCGCGAACTGGGGGCGCCGCGTGCGCGTCTCGCGCCGCCCGCTCTGCCTGGCGGAGGGCCAACCGGGCGCCCTCGATGTCCGGCGCCCGCGGAACCTCGGGCGGGGGACCGAGCGCGGCGACGACGCGCCCAGTCTCGACCACCTCGGCAGTCGCTGCGTCAAGCTGCGGCGTCAGTTCCTCGATCCGGGCCTGCGCGGTGTCGAGGTGGGATGCCCGGAGGGCTACGCGCTCGACGTCCCGGAGGCGTGCGTCTCCCTCCTGGATCGCAGCGTGGAGTCGACCACGCTCCTTCTCCGCCTCGCCTGCCCGCTTGCTCGCGTCTTCGTGCCGGGCAATGGCGTAGTCGCGATCGGTCTCTGCCTGTTCCAGGTCGCGTCGTGCCGCGGAGAGGTCCTGGTGTGCAAGGTCCAGGTCGGGAGCACGGGAGGCGAGCCTCTCGCAGGCTTCCAGTGCCCTGCGTTCGCGTTCGAGCGCCATGAAGGCGTCGGCCTGCGCGCGAGACGCGGCGTTGATCTGGTCGGGAAGCTCCTTCGCCTGCGCCACCACGTCGTCATCGTCGAGGAGAGCGTGGGCCGCGATCTGCCTTGCGTGCCCCCAGTCCTCAGCTTGAGGAATCCTTTCTAGCCCTCCACGCAGACCTCCGATCCGCTCCTCCGCCCCCGCCACCCGCTGGCCCATCAGCGCTTCGTGCGCTTCCTTCGCCTCCAGGTGCTTCGCAGCGGCGACTCCCACGGCGTCCCTGAGCCTCTCCAGGTCTGCAACGGCGGCCTCGATGGCCTTCCGGTCGGCGAGACGGCGGACAGCGGCGGCTTCGCGCTGGCGTGCGGCGTCTGCCTGGCGCTTCGCGTTCGCTGTGCGATCGCGCCATTGCTTCGCCGTGCGTCGGTGTTCTTCTGCGTCGCGAATTACCGCGTCACGGGCGGCGGAAAGCTCGTCCACCTCCTTGCGGAGCCTCTCGAACTCCACCACTGCCCGGCGAATGGCTTCCGCGTCGTCGAGGACGCGACGGTTGTTGTCGATTCGCCGGTTCAGATCGGCGATGCGCTCGGTCAGCGCGACGTGCTTCACGTCCAGCCTGGCTCGCTCCGCGGAGTAGAGCGCAGCGGCTTGGAGCGAGTCTTCCCTCTTGCGAGCCTCTTCCTCGGCCTTCGCCAAGGCCTCCTTGGCGATCTCCAACTCGGCGTCGGCCTCTTCAGCGTTGCCCTTCGCCACGCGTAGCTCGAACTCCGCCTCCTCCACGTCGAGCCCCCTGGCCCTCCCGTCCTCCAGCCGCGCCTGCACCACGGCGAGCGCCTGGCGCGCATCCCTCTCGCGCTCCCGGGCCTTCTCGGCCAGGCCCTCGAGGTGCTCGATTCCAAGCGCTCTCAGCAGCACAGCTTTCCTGTCCCCGGGCTTCATGTCGAGGAATCCACCGCTGCCCTGCGCTGAGAACACGGAGCTGAAGAACACCTCGGGGGATGGGAGGTGCTGCGCGGCCCACCGGTCGAACTCCGCCACCTTGCCGGAAGGCAACATCGGAGCTCCGGAGGCGTCGAGCACGAGGGACTCGCCCTTGCGGGATGCGGCGTCGACCGTGTGGCGAATCGTGTACGCTGCCCCGTTGACTGCTCTGACCTCAAGGTAGGAGTCCCGGCCCGTCGCCAGGTCGGACAGTCTCCCGCGGGTCGGCGTGGTGCGGTAGAGGCCGGCGGCGAGCAGCTCGAGGAGCGTGCTCTTCCCAGCACCATTCGCACCCGCGATGGCAACGATTCGTCCCGGGACGCCCGACAGGTCCAGCAATACGTCTCCGAATGGGCCGAGGTTTCGGACTGCGATGGATTCGAATCTCATTGCTGCCTCCTGCTCCACTCTCGGCATTCTCGGCACATGTGGTGACCGTCGCCGTTGCAGTCCCCGCCAGGCAGACCCGAAACGAAGCGGTCGCAGCCTTCGCGAGCCCCCCTCGGTGTGTCCGGCCCCGCGAGCATGTCCCTGATCTCCCGCAGCGCGGCAGGTCCGTCGTGGATGCCCTGCTCACACTCGTAGGCGTACTGCTCGCACGCGTGGGCGATCTCGTTGCGTTCGCGCTCCAGTTCGGCCACCTTCGCGCGCCACGCGTCCGCCACTGTCTTGTCGTAGCCCTCTCGGATCCTGACGTGCATGTCGGCCTCGCGCTCCTCCGCCACGACATGAGCGCATTCGTTGCAGTACCTCGTCGGCTCCTGATCTGGCTCCGTCATGAGATACTCTTCACCGCATCGAGCACAGACGGGCGGGTCTTCAATCGTGCTCACGCCGCCACCTCCTCTTCGATCTGGCTGGCCTTCCCGAGCAGGGACGGCTCGCGCTCCCCGAGGTCCTCTCCCTTGGCCTTCCAGTACGCCCGGAGCTTGTCGGTCAGGGTCTTGGCTTCCGCCACCTCTGGCGCCCTGGCACGCACCGAGGTCTCGACGACTTCTTCGAGTTTCACCACCGCCCCCCTCGCCAGGGCTGTTGCGCGGTATTCCTCCGCTCGCGCCCGGGCCGCTTCCCGATGCTCTCCGGGGACCACGTAGCGAAGTCGGACCTCAGCACCCGCGACGTCCGTGAGGCGGTGAAGACCGAAGAGGATTCCGTGCTCCGCATCCCAGACGGCTTCGAGCAGGAGCATCGGGGTGGCGGGAGTCTCGATGAACCTCCAATCGAAGTCGCGGAATGGGTCGCCGTCGGAGAACTCGGCCACGAGGTACCCCTTCCGCTCGAGTTCTCCGAACGCGGTGCGCCTCGGGGAGCCTGGATAGACGAGGGATGCGCCGTCGGAACTCTCAAACCGCTGGTGCTGGTGGATGTGTCCGAGGGCGACAAGGTCCGCCCCCGCTAGCGCCAGGTCATCCACTCCAACGGACATGTCACATCCAACGAGGGGCTGGCCTGAGCTGGTGGTACTGCCGTCCACCATGGCGTGTGTGAGCAGCACCCGGGGACCGTCGTGCTGCTCGAGCTGCTGTCGAAAGCTGAGGAGTACGGCCCGGAGGGCTTCCGAGGCAGCCGTTGAGCTGTCGGCACCAGCGTCGACCCTCGCCATGAGTTCGGCCTTCCGCGGCCATGCGAGGCAAGCCACCGCGGCCCCAGCGACGTAGTGCACTCCCGCTGCCTCCTCGACCGTGATCGGGTGACGCGCCTTGAGCCTGCCCATCAGTGGCAAGTCGCCCAGGGCGTCGTGATTACCCCTCACGATGACGACGGGGGCCGCCGCTGCGACTCGCTGCAGCCAATCGGCCACCGCCTTCCGTTCTGTGGGGGTGGACTTGGCGTCGAACAGGTCCCCGGAGTGCAGGACGAGGTCCACATCGCGTCGTTGCATGTCCTGCGCGATCCACTCGTGGATGCGCACGCATTCGTCGAATCGGCTTCGCTCGGAGAAGTGGCTATCGGCGATGATTGCGATTCTCATGTTCACCTCGGTGGGGCGCCCGGGAGTCGAACCCGGCTAGGCCTGCTGGTCCCGCTTCGGAATTCCCAGCTCCATCGCCCCAGGGCCCTCGGTCTTGGGAGAGGGCCGTGCTGTCTGTTGTCCTGGGCTCACCTCCTCTCTCGGCACCGACCGGGGACGGGCGCAATGGGCGCGAGCTGCGGAGCCTGCGCCGCCTGTCCGGAAGGCAGGGCGACCGGAGGGCCGTAGAGGGCGGACCTGGCGCCGAGCGCGTTCTTGAAGATCATCATCTCGAACACCGCTTGGGTCCTCGGGTCGTCGGTCTCCCCTGTGAGCTGGATCTTGAAGACGATCCACGGACGGGCGATGTCCTTCTGGTTCATGGCGCGAAGGCCGATTGCCTTGCGGAAGGCTCGCGCCCTGGCCTTGGACTCTGCGATGCTGAGGATGTGCTGCCGCTGCTGACGCAGTTGCTTGGTCTTCAGTTCCCCCTTCTCGTCTCGGAACCCCTCAGCCTGGGCGGACCCGTCACGCAAGTCCGTCTTGTTGGTCCCGCTCAAGGGAATCGGCATTCCGTCCGGGCCCATGTAGCTCCCCACCGCAAGGTAGCTGCACAGGTACGGGTGGGAGCCATCATCTAGCCGCCCGGAACGGGTGGAGTCCCACGTCACCCCGAACGCCGCAGCCAGGCGGTCCAGCGTGGTCGCAGTGAGGGTGTAGCCTCCCTGGACGTTGTAGACGTCGCCTCCATCCCGGACCGCCCGCTTGTCGACGTCCACCTCTCCCCAGACGACCGAGAAGCCGTTGGGCAGGCGGACGCCAGCGAGCCCCGGAGGGGCCACCACGTTGCAGTCTTGGCGGAGCCCCTCGAGCACCCTCGCTACCTGCTGCGGGTCCCGGCTTTTGCCGCTCTTCGGGAACGTGTCTCGCTGCTGAATTGCACTCTGTGCCATCGTCTTCCTCCTCCTCAGTTCGTCGCTGCCCGGTGCAGCTCGTCCTTCGCCCGCTCGAGCCATTCGAGCTCGTCCTTCGCCCGCTCGAGCCATTCGAGCTGGCGCGTGTCTCCTGTTCTCACGGCCCGGCACGCGGCCCGCCGCCTCGCCCGCTCCCACGCGAGCCAGACCGAACGGGCGGGCGGCAGATGCCTGTTGATCAGTCCTACGATTCGCATAGGCCCTCCAGCGCGGCTTCAGCCGCTGTCTCATCCTCCCCGAGCTGGGCGAGCAGATCTCCCATGCCCAGCCAGATCAGCGTCTCCTTGATCGCGCACAACGTCTCGAAGCTGTCTTCGTTCATCGCTCCTCCTCCTGAAGCTCAGATCCCGAGATCGGCCCACGACGAGGCTGGAGGGGGAGCGCTCCCCGTCGCAGGCCGATCTCGAGACATCAACATCGCGTGGATGCGCTCCTCGAGGGCCAGGAGGAACACGACGTCCTCCTGGGTCCCGTGCCTTGTCGCCTCGTCAGCTTCGGCATGGGCGAGTCGAGCGAGGGCTAGCAGGATGGTGGGGGTCATTGTCCTGCCCCCTGAAGCGCGGAGGCCAGGGCCAGGACGTACGACACCGTGTCCGCGATGGCAGTCACGCGGTCCACGTGGTCCTGCACCCGCACGGCGCCAGACCCGTAGTCGTGCATCTCCTGCACGGTGCAAGACGCCGGCGTCACCGCGTTTCGGAGTTCCGCCGCCACTACCGCGGCGACCTCCGGCGAAAGCTCCCGCAGGATGCGGGCCGCGTCGATCCCGGCCTGACTCATGCCACCCTCCTCCCGATCCCCAGAGCAGCCACGCACCCATCAGGGTCTCGCTGGATGTCGGCCAGCTCGTGGGCGTCCCACTGTCCCGGGTCGACGGTCACGGAGAGCGTGGACCCACAGGTGCAATTCCTGAGCTCCAACCGCTCGCCCCACTCCATCCTCTGCTCACCGATGCTCGGCAGGTCGCCCCACCGGTGGGACAGCCCGCAGGCGCAGCGGACCCGCGACTGCTCGAGGGCCCGCCGAGTCACCTGCCGAACCGCGGCGATCTTGTCCCCTCCGAGGACAGGCACGGAAGCGATGACGGAGCCTCCCACGTAGACCTTGGCGCGGCCGTTGGAGATGGCGACGCCCGGATGGTACAGGACGGGCTCCAACGTCTCCTGAGCGGCATCCAGAGCCCGCGTGAGCGGGTTCGGCGGGAGCGTCTCCCCGCACTCTGGGCAAGGCGTGTCCGTTCCGCCGCCACCGCAGAGGGAGCAGGGGAGGCGTTTCATGCCCCCACCGCCTGGCGAATCTCGGCCACCTCATCCATGTCGGACGCTGCGATCCGGTAGGTCACGTCGCCACCGTGACGGTGACGGGTCACGTCCTCCGAGTAGACGGTGGAGAGGGCGCGCTCGACGTGCGCATGCTCGGGCGTGTGCTCCTCGACGGTGAGGACGACCGTGTGGGTGATTTGGACCTTCACGCTGCCACCTCCTCGATCCAGTCGTTGCGGAGCGCGACCCGAACAGCCAGGTCACGGGAGGGCACCTTGGCGACGCAGACCGGGCCGCGGTTGGTCGGGCGCATGACGCGGAAGCCGCCCGCTCGGGCCATGCGGCCAGGGGCCTTCTGGGGCCGAGTCATCGCGTCGATGTTGAAGTCCAGGTCAGAAGCTTCGATCTCGCGGGTCACCATGTTCGTTCCTCCTGACGCACACTATAGCGATAGCGCGTATCGAGTCAAGAGGATGGTTATCGTTTTTGTGATAATTCTTTGCGCACAGTGTGCTACCAGATCATTCGGTGCGCGCGGCTTGACTCCGTTCCGTTTCGTTTGAAGCGAATCAGGAAAAGTGGACCGAGCGGCTCCATGGAGCGATCATCCGTCCATGACGTGGCAGCGAATCGAGGGCGAAGCCGAGCATGTGCTGCGAACGGCAGGCCTTGATGACTTCGTGCGGGTCCCTGTCCGCCCCGCGGTCGAAGCTGTACTCGGACGCGGCGCGCTTCGGTTCGTGTCGAGGAGGGAGCTTCGTGGGATGGCGGAGCTGGGGAGCGACGGCGGGCGCGCGGTCATCCGCGTCGCCCACGGGCTTCCGATCGCGGCAGGCCGGTTTGCCGCCGCGCACGAGCTCGGGCATGCCGTTCTTGGGCACGACCTTCGCAGGAATGATCGGATCGAGGCAGAAGCCGACCGGTTTGCGGCGGCTCTGCTGATGCCGTGGCGAGCCCTTCACTGCCTGCGGGCCGAACTTGGAGACGACCTCGAGGCCTTGGCCGACACCTTCCTCGTCACCCAGACGGCGGTGGCGCTACGCCTGGGGGAGGTTGGTGAGGTAGCGGCGTCCATCGTGGTGGCTCCAGGGGCGGTGCGAGCACGCTCGATCGGAGAGATTGTCCTTCCGACCGAGGAGGACCTTCGGTGGCTCGCGCGGGCATCGGATGACGAGCTCGAGCGGGTCGGGCCCGGGATCAAGAAGGCGACGCTGACAGACGACCCTCGGCGCGTCGCCCTGGTGTTGAAGGACGAGGTTGGGTGATGCGCAAGGCCTTGCTCGCGGTCGCCATCGTCGCGGCTGGGTGCTGCAAGGACGCGCCAGCCGACCCGAAGGAGCAGAAGCCGGCTACTCCGCCACCAACGTCGGCCGTCCAGGCTCGCAAGATGAAGGTGGAAGCCTCCGAGATCCTGTCCGACTACGAGAGCAACGAGGTGAGGGCGGACGGGTGGTATCGCGGCAAGCGCATGGAGGTGACGGGCAAGGTTTCCGAGGTCGCCAAGGACATGTCCGATGAGATCATGGTCGTCGTCGGCACCGGCAAGCCGAACGAGGTTCTGAAGCTGCGGTGCATGTTCAGCGACCGATGGACGTCCCAGGTGGCTGCGCTGTCGAGGGGAAACGTCGTCACCGTCGATTGCAGGTGCGAAGGCATGTCGATCTTTCGGGTCGTGATGTCCGACTGCTCACTGGTCAATCGGTAGCCATCACCGATCCAACGGCGGGTCGAGCTCGTCGCCAACGTCCACCTCCCCGCGAAGACGCTTCGCCTCGACCTCCCCGACCGACACCTCGAACTGCAGCGCGTTCTGAGCGGCCACGAGCTGCTCGAGGAGCTGTTTAGCCGGCATCCGTGTCCCGCCCTTGCACAGTGTCATCGCTCGATCAACAGCTTCCTGCTGCACGCCCAGCCACTTCGTTGCGAACGCGATGGTCTCGGCGGTCTCCGCGTCGTCGTCGAGATGTGAGGGGACCGTCAGCGTTCGTTCCCCGCGCAGCACCTCATCGATGGTCCATCCGAGGTACTTGGCCAGTCCGTTGAGCACGCGAACCCCGGCGCCCCGCTTCGGCGGGTCGGCGATGAACTCGTGGAGCATCGACTGCGAAATCCCGAGCGCGCGCGCCGCGGCCGACTCGTTCTTGTCGAACTGCTCCTTGACGATCCTGCGAGCGATCGCGCGCACCGTCTCGTTCTGAGACTTCTCGAGGGCCTTGGTCTTCGCTGTCATTTCGTCGTGCATCGTACCACCTCGGCGGAATCACCTTTGCGATAGACGCAAGCCACTTGACAGGTGGTCGAACGATTGCTATCGCAATAGTGAGATGAACGGACCAGAGATGTTGGCAGGGTGGCGCCTCACCCAAGGGCTCTCGCAGACCGCTGCGGGGGACCTGGTCGGGGTCAGCCAGGTGACGTGGAGCGACTGGGAGAGCGGCAAGAAGTGTCCGCACGTTGGGCAGGCCGTGAAACTCGAAAGAGTGACAGGCGTGCCGTGTGAGGCATGGGAGGCCATCGCCGACGAACAGCGGAGACGCTTGCAGCAACGTCGCGCCGCAACCGTCGACCCGAAGGAAGCAGCGTGACGCCTCCCCGTTTCCACATGCGCCGTCTCTCGCTGCCGGAGTACGCCCGAGAGCAGGGCCGACTCGGCGACTACCGGGCGTTCGTCCGCGAACTCCGGGAAGACTCCGCCGTGCGTCTCGTCATGCTCGACGGCGGCAATGGGTGGGCGATTCCTGGTGTGGAGGTGCTGTAGATGCACTCGCCGCTGCAGCACGATGGTCGTGCCCCCGGTTTGTACCCGGGAGGTCCCGGTTCGACTCCGGGCGGCGGCTCCGTGGGCTGACGGCCTACAAAAACCAAACGCCCGGGTGGAGCCGGGCGCAGGAGGGTTGTGATGTCGATGCGAAACGTAGCTTTCATTGGGATGGATGTCAACGGGCATGCCTCTGAAGATGACGCGTGCCGAGAGGGCCCGACAGTCCGCAGAGTGCGAAAGCCCGCTGCCTGGACAGTCGAGCAGTGCAAAGCGAAGGCGGCACAGATCGTGGCCACCGCCCTTGCGACCGCCGGCCTTACGAGGCAATCCGCCGCCGACGCCGCAGGCGTGTCCAGGTCGATGGTGGACAGGTGGATGGGCGCCGACATGCCTCGGACCATGCCCATCGGACGCCTACTCGTCATGGGCTCGTCGAGCGCGAGGGGGCGAGATGCAGCTCGTCTCATTTTGACGTCGGCCTTAGCGTACCTCGATGGGCCCGACCCGGTCGAGTCGTGCCGTACCCTCCGAGACCGGATCGACGACTTGCACGCGGAGGTTGGTGACGTCTCCTCGGCGTGGAGGGCTGCGATGGTCGATGGGTGCATCTCAGCTTCTGAGGCTCGTGACTTGATGCGGGAAGTACACGAGGTCGAGATCGCGTGCGCGAAGATTCGCCACGAAGCTGCGAAGCTGGCTTCGGGGGAGGTGAGCAATGTCCGCTAACATCCTTGCTTCTACGACTCAAGTCCTCGACTTGCTCGTTCCGCTCGAGGGACACGACCGGGCGCGTGTGCTGCGAGCTGTCCAGGCGGCTATCGACCTGACGGTTGAAGTCGGAGCCCCAACATCCAGCCAGATCATGATCAACGGCGAACTGACGACCATCCCCGGCGTGGTCGAGATCGTGTTCTCTGAGAAGGAGTCGAGCAAGGGACCAGATCGCAAGCAGAAGGAGAAGCCGCCAACAGCGGCCCCAAAAGCCCGAAATCCGAACGAGAAGGGTGCGCTTCGCCTCGCGCTCTTCGACCAGATCCCGGCGCTGATTCGGCAGCAGGGCCGGCCATTGCGCCCCGTGGAGATACTCCGCCTACTGTCGGTCCCGAGCCGCCAGGTGTCCACCCTCTCGACCGCGCTGAAGGACCTGTTGGACGCGGGGAAGCTCTGCGCATCGGGGACAACGGCGAGTCGGTACTACGACGTGGTGAGCCCGTGATCGCGTCCCGCGGCAAGAGGCGTGTCGGCATGTATCCGAGCCTGGACGAGGCTTTGGACCGAAAGCATCGGCACGTGTGCGTGGTGGGGACTGAACTGCACCGGATTCGCGACGGCGCGCTGCTCGCGCGGTTCGTCGCTGTGAAGAAGGAGAGCTGAAGATGCTACGGAATCTGAAGGTCGCATTGACGGAGAGCGAGATCGCGGAGAAGGCCATCAAGGCAAGCCGCATCCACCGAGAAATCACGCTGGAGAAGGAGAAGAAGAAGGCCGTCGTCGACGGCTACAAGACGGCTATCGCCAAGCTCGAAGTCGAACGCGACAGCCTACTCGAGTGCGTGCGAGACGGCGCCGAGTCGCGCATGGTCGCGTGCAAGGCGAAGCGCGATTGGAAGGCCAAGAAGGTGACCATCGTTCGGACCGACACGGACGAGGAGGTCGAGACGCGGGAGATGACGTCCGAAGACCTCCAGATGAAGCTCAACGAGGACGTCAAGAAGCTGGACGCGACTCCGGTTCCCGACGTCGACGTGGACCAGATCTGGCTCATGGATGGGCAACTCTGCCGCGTGGTCGAAGTCACGGACGTCGGAGTCATCCTACGAGCCCCCGACGGCGTGACCAAGTCGATGCAGCGCGCGAACTGGCCGGGGGCGTGCAAGTTCGCCTCGATGCCGATCAAGACTGTGCTTGTCGAGCGGTCCAAGAAGGGCGCCAGTGACGAAGCCACGAAACGAGTGCTCGACGTGCTCACCTCAGAGCCCATGGGGATGGGCGACATCATCCGAGCGCTGGCGGACGCCGGCGACGAAGAGATCGATGCGTCGCAGATTCGAAAGGCGCTCAAGGCGCTGATCGACTCCGGCGCCGTCGCGAGCGAAGGCGAGAAGCGGGGGACGAAGTACTGGCTGACGGGTGCGTCGTGACCCGCCTGCTCTGCTTCATCGCGGCCGTGGTCTTCGTCGAGTTCGGCCTGAACCCATGGATGCGGCTGTAGATGATCCATCACGGGGACAACCTCGACGTCATGCGCCAGCTCGTGGCCGACGGGACGCGTGTCACGCTCGCCTACCTGGACCCACCATACATGACGCAGCGCAAGCACGTCACGAGCGAGGGAGTAGAGGCGTTCGACGACCGGTGGACATCGTATGCCGAGTACATATCCCACCTGACACCCCGCATCATGGCCGTACGCGATCTGCTCGCCCCGTGGGGGTGCTGCGTCATCCACGTCGACTGGCACATATCCGCGCACGTGCGGTTGCTCGGAGACGACGTGTTCGACCGGACTGCTTTTGCGAGCGAGATCATCTGGCGGTACCGCCGCTGGCCCGCGAAGACCCGCAACTTCCAGCGCGTGCATGACACGTTGTTTCGGTGGGTCCGCGACGCGTCCGCTCCGTCCCGATGGAACCAACTCTACGAGCCCTTGGCGCCTTCCACCATCAAGACTCATGGGGGACGGAGGCAGAAGCACTCTTGGCAAGGCGACAGGAGGACGACGGTGCAGTACTTGCCGGAGCAGTCTCCAGGGTGCCCCCTCGGCGACGTCTGGGACCTCCCCATCATCGCCCCATGTGCGAGGGAACGTACCGGGTACCCGACGCAGAAGCCCGAGGCGTTGCTCGAGCGACTCATCCTCGCCACCACTGACCCCGGCGATCTCGTGCTGGATCCGTACATGGGCAGTGGGACGACGATTGCCGTCGCGCGGCGTCTCGGCCGCATCGGCATCGGGATCGACTCAAGCCCTGAGGCGGTGCGTGTGGCATCGGCGAGGCTGGCGTCATGACTCCATTTCGCGTCGTGCTTGCCGATCCCCCGTGGCGATTCGGGGACCGTCTGCCAGGCAATGGTCGTGGCGCGTCAAAGCACTACCGCACCATGACGACGCGAGACATCTGCGCCATTCGGTTGCCACAGATCGCGCCAGACTCTCTCCTGTTCCTCTGGCGGGTCTCTGCGATGCAACAGGCCGCGCTGGATGTGATGCAGGCCTGGGGGTTCACCCTCAAGAGCGAGTTGGTGTGGGTGAAGACGAAGACTGCCGGGGGGCGCGAGAACGGGCGGATGGGCATGGGTCACTACGTCCGCCTCGACCACGAGGTATGCCTCATCGGGGTCCGAGGACGTGGCGCCCAGCTCGTCACAGACCACGGCGTGAGGTCGGTGGTCTTCGCCCCCCGCGGCCCTCACAGCGCGAAGCCTGGTGCGACATACGACGTCATCGAGAGGCTCACGGCTGGAGCGGTGCCGCGTCTGGAGATGTTCGCCCGGAGGGCAAGACCGGGGTGGGAGTGCTGGGGAAGCGATCTGGGGGTTGAGATTACGTTTGGACTGCTGGGAGGTGAGCATGCCGATCCGGGCTGAAGCGCGGGCGCTGTACCCGACGAACTGGCGCGAACTGTCCAAACGCATCCGCTTCGAGAGGGCGGGAAACCGCTGCGAGTGGTGCGGAGCCGAGAACTACCAGCCCCACCCTGTCACGGGATCGAAGGTCATCCTGACGGTCGCGCACGTCGACCACGACCCGACGCACAACGACGAGGAGAACCTCGCCGCTCTGTGCCAGCGATGTCATCTCCGTCACGATGCGAAGGAGCACGCGTCGAACGCGAGGCGGACGAGGGCTCGAAAGTCAGGCCAGCTCGAGCTTTTCACCGAGTCGTGGGACGCGACGGTGGAGGAATCTGTTTTTGCTGGGAGGAGAGGCTGATGTCGTGGCTCAAGCTGCACGATGGGTGGAATCGTCATCCGAAGTTCGCCGGGATGGATCGGGACGCCCGGTTGCTCTGGGTCGACCTTCTGACCTACGCCCGCGAGCAGCTCACGGATGGCGTGATCACTTCCCAAACGTTGACCGTTGCGGCCATGGATCTGCCAAGGAAGAGCCAGTTTAGGCACCTCAAAACTCTCGTAGACCGCGGGTTGCTCCATGAAACTGAACCAGGAAAGCAATGGGTTATCCACGAGTTTACGAAGTGGAACGAGGACAAAGAGACGGTTGAGAAGGCAAGGGCCAATTCGCGCGAAAGGCTGCGTAGATTCAGGGAAAAGCAAGCCAGCAAGGGCAGCAAAAACGCGGAAGAGAAACGCTCATGTAACGCCGTTTCAACACCGTTGCTGCAACGCGTTTCAAACGCTGGTGTAACGCTACTAAACCCAACCCAACCCAACCCAACCCAACTTAAAGAGATCTCTCCGAGGGGTGCTGGCGCACCGGACCCCGGTTCGGAATCCAGAGAACCGGAACCGTCCCAGCCCATCTTGTCTCAAGACCCACCAGCCTCTCGAAGGCAGAGGGTGAACGGGAAGCAACTGCCGATGAAGCCCGCCGCCCCTAAGGGTCTCTGCTGGAAGCTGTGGCGGGACATGTACTCGAGGTCTCGCCGCGGATACGGCAAGTACGTCGAGAACCCCGCGAGCGCCAAGGCGATCGAGGCGCTGGCGGAGCGGGCACTGTCCGAGGCGATCTCGGAGTTGACCGACCGGGGGCAGCCCGGCGCGAACCCCGAGCCACTGGTCGAGGAGATCTTGCGCCACTGGTTCGCGAGCTTTCTGCGCGACGACGGCTTCAACGACTTTCTCGCCACGAAGCGCCATGCCGTCGAGTACCTGCTCAAGAGCCTGAGCGAGTACGGTCTCCCGAAGGGATGGGGCGAGGCGGCAAAGCGTCGAGCTCAGGAGAGCATGGCGCAGATCGGGGTGCTCGATGTCTGACCGAATTCCTCCCAGCGACGTCGAGGCGGAAGCCGCGGTGTTGTCGGCCCTGCTGCTCAAGCCAGACGTGATCGCGGAGGTCGTGCCGATCATGTCGCTGGACGACGTGTCCACCAGTGCGCACCGCGCCATCTACGAGGCGATTCTCGCGCTGGACGAGGAGAACAAGACGATCGATGTGCTGACGATCAAGGGTTGGCTCGAGGACCGGGGCCAGATGCCGAAGGTCGGAGGGGCGACGTACCTGGTCGAAATCATGGACAAGGTCCCGAGCATCGCGAACGTGGGCGAGTACGCGCGACGTGTGCGCGACAAGGCGAGGCTCCGACGGCTGATCTCCGAAGCGCAGCGCATGGCGGCGGAGGCGTACGGCACGGTGGAGGACGTGCAGAAGTTCATCGATGGGGCGGAGCAGTCGATCTTCGAGATCTCGGAGGCCCGAGCGGCCTCGGTTCCCATGGTGCTCAAGGAGCTTGTGTCCGAGAGCTTTGCGAACCTGCAACAGCGCATCAAGGCTGACCGCACGCGAAGAGCCATCTCCGGGCTTGCGAGCCTGGATGAGGTGCTTGTGGGCACTGACCCAGGCGACGTCACTGTGGTGGCAGCACGGCCCGGAATGGGCAAGACGGCGTTGGGGGTCAATTGTTTCGCACTCAACACCGCGAGGGCCGGAAGGGCTGTCGCGGTGTTTTCGCTCGAGATGCGGCGCGAGCGCCTTGTGCAGCGCGTTGCGTGTAGCGAGGGTCGAGTCAACAGCAGGCTCATGGACCAGGACCGTTTGCAGCCAGACGACTGGAGGCGGCTCACTGCGGCGGCGCAGAACATCCGATCTCTGCCAGTGTTCATCGACGACGAAAGCGGCATGACGATGGCGACGATTCGCGCGAAGGCCCGGCGCGTTGCCTCGATCGCGAGAAAGAAGCTCGGGCTCGACCTGGGACTCGTGCTGATCGACTACCTGCAATTCGTCGCGACCGATCCGAAGTACCGCTCTCGGGAAGAGGGCGTGGCGGCGATCTCTCGAGGGTGCAAGCGGTTGGCTCAGTCGCTCGATGTGCCTGTGGTCGTGCTCGCCCAACTCAACCGCGAGGTCGAGAAGCGAGGCAAGAAGCCGAAGCCGAAGCTCTCGGACCTGCGGGAGTCCGGTGCCATCGAGCAAGACGCCGACGCGATCGTGTTTTTGAGCGAGGAAGCGGAACAATCGGACCCGTACAAGCCGACCGTGATCAACGCCGACGTGGCGAAGGGGCGGCACCGCGGCACTGGTGCGGCGCAGATCGCATTCACGAAGGCGTTCACACGGTTCGACGACTTGGAACCCGGATACGAACCCGATGGGAGGTACTGATGGCGATTTGCTCGACAGCTCATCAGGCGGCCAAGCGCATCGTGGCGGCGGCGGAAGAGGGGCGCAAGATTGACAGGACCGACGCCATTACCGTCGCGATCGAGCTGCTGGCGGCGGAGGCTCTACAGCGGACGCGCGATCGGATTCGCGAGTGGCGAGAGAACGACGACGCGAGGCAGCGATGACCCCCACCGACCGAATTGAGAAGCTGTCCCAGCGCCTACGCGAGGGGGCCGAACGGCGGCGGCGGCTCATCGAGGAAGCGCGCCGGCTCAAGATCGGCTGGACGCTGCGGCAGCAAGGCAGCCTCATCGCGCTGCGACAGCGTATTGCCGAGGAGTCACGCAAGCAGCGGCAGCGAGCAAAGATGCTTGCGTGGGCGGCAACGTCCGGAGGGCGCGTCGATGGGTAAGCGATTCGCACTCACCGGCCCGCTCGAGAAGGACATCCAAGCCTGGATCCTGGCCTCGCTTGGTGCCGAACGGCGCCGATACGAGGTATCCAGGAAAACAGGTAAGGGCTCGTGGGTCCGAACCGGGCTCTACGTTTCGCGCGACGGGCAAGCGTACTGGTGGCGCGCGAACAGCGGCAGGCGCGTGTACGACTACACCACGAAGGCCGGGGAGACTGGCCGAGGGCTGTTCAAGGCGGCTCCGAAGGGAACCGCGGACATCCTCGGCGTGGTGTGCGGTCGGTCGGTGGCTCTCGAGGTCAAGCGCTACGACGAGCAGCAGAGCGCGGAGCAACGCGAGTGGCAGGCGATGCACGAGGCCGCCGGCGGCGTGTACGCCGTCGTGACGAGCCCGAGCGAGGCGCGCGGTGTGGTGGCGCGGATTCGAGAGCAGGCTGAGAGGCTTTCCGCGTCGGTATTCGGGGTGGCAATGTGACCGGCGCAAAGCTCACCCCCGACGAGATCGCGCGGCAGGCTCGCGACACGTCACACCTGGAGCCCGATCCCATACTGTGCCGGGGCGAAGAGTTCGTCTGCACGGCGTGTGGTGACTCCGAGAAGGTGGATGCGGATTGGGGCCTGCCTTGGGAGTGGATGGGGAAGCACCGTGGGCGAAAGTGCCATGAGGGCAAGCGATGAAGGAAACCGACCTAGCAGCCACCGTGCTGCAATTCCTATCCGGTGATGGCTGGGAGACGTGGCAGGAAGTCACGCTCCCCGACGGCGGGAGAGCCGACATCGTGGCCCGTCTGCGCCCGCTCGTCTGGGTCATCGAGACCAAGACGAGCCTATCCCTAGATTTGATCGAGCAAGCCTTTGCTCGGACGCACTACGCTCACCTCGTCAGCGTCGCAGTCCCGCAAGCGAGGGAGCCGCGACACTTCGCCCGGAGCCTGCTGGCGCACGAGGGGGTTGGGCTGCTCGAGGTGAGGCAAGATCGATGGGCTGACGGTATGCGGGTGCAGCAGACGCGCCGGGCCAACCTGCATCGCCGCGCAACCACCCGGTGGACCAAGGATCTCTGCGACGAGCACCGCACCGCTCTTGCCGCGGGTTCCCAAGCCGGTGGGCAGTGGACGCCGTTTCGCGAGACGTGCCGGCGTGCCGCCGATCATGTCCGGCACCGCCCCGGATGCACACTCCGCGAGCTGTTCGACAGCATCGACCACCACTACCACAGCGCGATGACGGCCCGCGGCGCGTTCGCCAAGCGCATCGAAGAGGGGCTCGTCCCGGGGCTGGAGATCAGAAGGGACGGGAGGCGTCTCACGGTGTGGCCCAGCCAACCCCTTGCCACAGCCAGCGCGCCCGTGGACCTCCCGACGGGCAAGGAGACGGCCCGGGGCGGTCTACGCGTTCTAGGCGGCAAGGATTCGAAGGACGGAGGTCCAACGTGATTGAAATCCGCAAACGAGGACAGGTGACCGAGATCCACATCGACCACGCGTCGGCTCGCCGTCTCGCCGGGGCAATCGTGCGAGCGTGCCCGCAAGGCGAGGAGTTGATCGACCTCGGATGCGCCGTTAGGCTCGTCGTGCATGGGACGCCTGCGGAGCCGACGACCCCTCATGTGCCGGTGGAGGCGAAATGAGCACGGACGACCTGCTGGAACTCGAGTGGTACTTCGGCGGAGGGGCCGAGGCGGATCTTGGCGTGCGGAGCGTCCAATCTGGGTTCGAAGCGTCGATGGATCGCATGGCGCTTTCCGGGCGAAGGCTTGAGGCGCGAGAGGTGTGGTCGCAGGGGGCACCTGAGTGGCTGGAAGCGCAGCAACCGGCCCGAGAGACCCGTTCGACATGCTCGGCAAGCGACGACGCCATCGAGCGGCTCCACGCTCGCCGTCGCAAGCTGGCCGATGCCCGCCGGATCTTCGCCCGCGTCCGGCAGCTCTCCCCCACTGACCGCGCCGTGCTCGAGCTTCAGTTCGGCGATCAATCGCGCCTGTGCGGGATCTCGGTCGCCCTGCTCTGCCAGCTCGACACGGTGCAGCAGGCCGTCGCCGTCATCAACGCTCGTCGGGCCCGCCGGCACCGCCCGCCCCTCGGGCCCCGCGGCGCCCTCGAAATGCTCTCGATGTCCACGAGTCAAGCGGACTCCTCGATCGTCGACGAGCTCGTGCAAAGGGCGAGGGTCATGCTCTCCGCTGCGCTGGAGGCGTACTATGCGCGATCTCGCGGCTGAAGTGCTCGAGGAGTTCTGCGACGCGGGGGCCGTCGCGAGGCAGGAACGGTTCGAGGCCGAGGCCCGGTACGTCGCAGAGCGGACCGAGGAGGAGCGAGAACGGGATCGGGAGCGCAAGGCAGACCAGCGCGACATTCGAGCGATTCTTGCCGAGATTCGGAGGCTCGAGGGGATCGAAGAGCGGTTCTGCGCGTGCGGGTGCGGCATCATGTTTCCGGTCGCGCATGGCCCCGGGCGGCCCCAGGAGTACGCGACGGTGATGTGTCGCGTGCGCGCGTGCATACGAGCGAAGTTGGAAAGACGGAAAAGCGAGGGAACGTAATTGTGTCCCACCCTTACAGTAGGACTTCGTGTCTCTGGGAGAGGGGGTAGGGGGTGAGGGCAACCGGACGGGCGGAGCCCGGACGGAGTAACTCGCGATTCAGCGAAGCTGAGAGCGAAACGGCGTCAACCTCAGCGCAGACACGATCGCGCGCGAGGCCCCGAGGACGTGTGGCGAGCCGTCTTCGTTTCGGCTGGTCTCTCGTCCCCGGCGCCTCATCACCGTCGGGCCTCCTTCCCCCTCCTGAGGGTCGTGCCAGGCCGGCCCCGACCGCGCGGAACCTCCCCGTTGCGGAGCCTGGCGTTGACGCTTCTCCGCTGCTACGGTTTGGCCGATGGCCGTGTTCGAGCAGGACGTGGAAGTAGGCTTCGCGTGCAGGTGCGTCGCATGCAAGGCGGAAGCTGACCTAGACCGGCTCAAGGCGGCCGGGGCGAGAATCTCGAGGGAGATGAAGGTAGACGGACGGACCGTGTTCGAGCTCGAGGTGCCGGACCCGCTCACGGCGTGCCGGTGCGGGAGCATGCGGTTCGTCTTTCGGTGGTCGTGGGGTTGACGTACGGGCAGGTTTACGGGTCATGGCGAAGAAGCAGGCGGCAAAGGTCCAGACGACCAAGGTGACGCCGCACAGGATCCGAGCTCGTGACCGGTCTACGATGGCGCTCGAACTTCGACGGGACGGCATGAGCTACGACGCCATCGGGCGGACTCTCGGTATCACGCGCCAGGGCGCCTGGAAGCTTGTCCAGGCCAGGTTCGCGGAGCTTCGAGAGCAGACGGCGGAGACAGCCACGGACGTTCGAGACCAGCAGATCCACCGACTCGACGCGATGCTGTACGCGCTGCGAGGCAAGGTGAAGCGAGGAGACCCGCGGGCCATCGACTCCGCGCTCCGTATCGAGGACAGGCGCGCCAAGCTGCTCGGACTGGACGCCCCCTCGCGAGCAGAGGTGAGTGGCCCAGACGGTGGAGCAATCGAAATCGAGGATGCCCGTGGACAGCTTGCCGACGCGCTTGCGCGACTTGCTCCGCAAGATGAGCCCGGGGCAGGTTCGCCAGGCGATAGCGACGCTCCCGGATGAGACGGCGCGAGCCCTCCTGTACGATTGGAAGGGAGTCTGGGCCAGAGAGCAGCAGCTGCCGCCCGTGTGGGCGTGGGTCATATGGCTCATTCTTGCCGGACGAGGGTACGGCAAGACGCGAACTGGCGCAGAGTGGGTTCGTGACAGGGTAGAATCTGGTCAAGGCAAGCGACTCATCATCGCAGGTCCAACGTCGGACGACATTCGGGACATCATGATCGAGGGCGAGTCGGGCCTGTTGGCCGTCTCGCCTCCATGGAACAAGCCGTTATATCTGGCGAACAAGAGCCAGGTTGTATGGCCGAAGTGTGGGGCGAAGGCGCTTTGCATCACTGCGGAGAAGCCAGACAGATTCCGCGGCAAGCAGTGCGATTCGTTCTGGGCCGACGAACTCGCGAGCTGGCGGTACCCGGACGCGTGGACGCAGTTGCAGCTCGGATTCCGGCTGGGGTCGAACCCACAGGGCATCGTGACCACGACGCCAAGGCCGACGCCGCTCATCAAGGCCCTTGTCGCCCGAGGCGGGCAGGATGTCGCGCTGACGAAGGGCACGACATACGACAATCGAGCCAACCTGGCAAAGCAGTTCCTGGAACAGATCATCCGCGAGTACGAGGGTACGAGGTTGGGACGGCAGGAACTCGAGGCGGAGATTCTCGAGGACAACCCAAACGCTCTATGGGTCCGGACTCGCATCGACGACTTGCGGGTCATGTCGCGGGAGAATCTCCCGCAGATGCGGCGGGTCGTTGTCGCAATCGACCCGGCGGTCTCGACCAACCCGAAGTCGAACGAGACCGGCATCATCGTCGTGGGGCTGGGAGAGGACGGGCACGCTTATGTGCTGGATGACCTCTCTGGGGTCTACTCGCCAGCGCAATGGGCCGCTCGAGCCCTCGAAGCATTTGACCGCTGGGAAGCGGATTACATCGTCGGCGAGGTCAACAACGGCGGAGACCTCGTCGAGCGAAACGTGCAGGTGGAGCGCGACGACGCCCCTCCGTTCAAGTCGGTGCACGCGTCGAGGGGCAAGGCGGTTCGGGCGGACCCAATCTCGACCCTCTACGAACAGGGCCGGGTACATCACCTCGGGATGCTTGGGCGCCTGGAGGACCAGATGTGCGGATGGGACCCGGCGAACGATGAGACGTCGCCTGATAGGGTCGACGCGCTGGTGTGGGGCATCTCGTTCCTGGACGTGAACAAGAAGCTCCAGGACTACGACGGAATTCGCAGAGGCAGACGCAGCGCAAGAGGACGATGAACTGGCGAAACGCTACGAGCAACACCCTCACTCAGGTGGGGAGGCGTGTGCTCGCAATCGCGGCCGCCGTGAGCCTTGCTTCGTCGCCTGCCCCCAGAGCCCCCAAGGCCGCCTCGTTTGCCGAGGAGCCTCCTCGCGCGTCCGCGATCGAGTGGACCCCGCGCCTGATCAAGCAAGCCGAGCGGATGGCCGACTCCGGCTCGCTTCGGCTCGCTGCCCAGCTCTGCGACCAGATCCTCGCCGATGACCGCCTGTCCGGGTGCCTGCGTGAGGTACGCATCCGCGGGCTGCTCGGCCTACCGATCACGTTCGAGCCCCCGCAGCAGGACGCCAAGTCTCCGGTCGACGAACTCGCCGAAGACTGGTGGGAGATGGTTCCCGAGGACACGCTGTCCGAGTGGATGGAGTGGGGCATCATCCTCGGCATCGGCGTCGGCAGGGTGGCGAGCTGGGAGCGTGTCGAACAGCCGAGCGGGGTCAGGCTCCTTCCACATCGGGACGATGGGTCGATCGGATTCGACGTCATCCACCCGTCTGCTCTGCGCTACGACCACGAGCAGAAGGCCTGGTTCGCCAAGCAGCGGGCCGGGTCGGAGGTGCGTGTCACTCCGGGCGACGGCACCTGGATCGTCTACATGCCGTATGGCGCGAAGCGGCCATGGGCTCGCGGCGCGTGGCGCAGCCTGTCTCGGTGGTGGCTGCTCAAGAGCTATGCTGTAGACGACTGGGGGCGGTACTCGGAGCGTCACGGCCAAGGCGTGCTCGTGGGCATCGCACAAGCCGAGACGAAGAAGGAACACCGCGACGAACTCGCGGCGGACCTGCAGGATCTCGGGCGCGAGACGTCGATTGCTCTGCCGCCCGGCTACGACCTGAAGCTCATCGAGGCGGAGGCCAACACCTGGGAGACCTTCAAGGCCCAGGTGGAGATGGCGAACACGGCCATCACCATTCGCATCCTCGGGCAGAACCTCTCCACCGAGGTGAGCGGCGGAAGCTACGCCGCGGCCGAGGTGCACAAGGCCGTAGCGGCGTCGATCATCCGAGCCGACGACGAGACGAGCGCCACCACGCTGCGGTCCCAGCTCATCTGGTGGTGGGCCTCTTTCAACTTCGGAGACGGCAAGAAGGCCCCGTGGCCGAAGCGCGACACGACGCCGCCGGCGGACACCGCGGCCCTCGCGAAGACCCTCATCGACGCGGCTGATGCACTGCAGAAGTGGACGGCGCTCGGCGCTCCCGTGGACAACGAGGCATACGCTCGGATGTTCAGGCTCCCAGTGGTCGACGGGAAGGAGTGGGAAGAGCCGGTCGGGCCTGAGCCTAAGCTGGCGCCCGAAACCGAAGCCGAAGACAAGCCTGGCGACATCAAGGCGAGCCGTCAGCGCCCTGTCTGGGACGCAGTTGTCGCTGATGCAGTGGCGATGACAGAACAACGCTTCCTGGTTGCGATGCAAGCCGAAGTGCCACGCATCGTTGGGCCCATCCTTGAGGCGAAGCTCTCGGCGCGTTCCATCGCCCTGGCCTCAGGAGACGACCCATCGGAAGCGGCCGGAGCGATCCGCGGGCAGTCCTTCGTGGATACCGCGTCCGCCGGTGCGGTGCAGTCCGCGGCGGCGGCGATCGAGCCCGACGTGGCAGCTCTTCTCGAGCTCATCGACGGCTTGGAAGACGGCGGCGACTGGCCTGGAAGGCTGAGGGCCGAACTGGCGAAGCACTACGAGAACACCACCAACCCATCTGCCCTCGAGTCGCTGGTGCACAAGGCGACAATCTTGGCGGAGCTTGCCGGCAGGGCATCCGTCGTCGAGGACCTGTAAAGGAGCGCACCAATGGCCGACAAGACCGCAACGTTTTCGCTCTCGCTGTCCTACCCGAACCCCGGCGGCGCCGTGGCTGCCGCCCCTACCCAGGTCGTCTCGGTTCCCTACCAGGCCATGACCTACGGTGAACTTGACATTCCCGACGCGACGGCGGCCAGCACCGAGTTGCCCATTTCCCTCGCCGGGATCGGCACGGCTGCCACCGGGATCGCGCTCAAGAACGAGTCGGGTCAGGAACTCGACGTGGAGTTCAACGATGGTACCGAGAAGCCGTTCTCCATTCCGACCGGAGGCATGGTCATCATCGCCTTCCCGACCGAGCCTTCCGCGACCCCGATCACCGCTCTCACCGTGACGACCAGCGCCGAGCAGTCCGGAGACGGCATCGTGAAGTACTGGGCCTTCGGCGACCCGACCGGGGTGTGATGAATGACTGCGCCGTGGGCCGCATCGACTGACGTGGAGGAGTTCTCCGCTGCGGCCGCATGGCTCCTGGCTCGGGTGCCTGTACCAAAGTCGGTGTGGGACACCCTCGACGAACAAGCGCAGCGCAAGGCGTTCACCGTCGCAGGCGTGGCGCAAGCCGACCTTCTGCGTGACGTGCTTCTCGCTCTTGACCGTGCCGTTGCGAACGGCACGACGCTCGAGGACTTCAAGCGCGACGTAGGACAACAGCTCATCGACGCATGGGCTGGGAGCGTGCCGAACCCGGCGTGGCGACTCGAGACCATCTTCCGCACCAACGCGCAAGCCGCGTACAATGCGGGTCGGCACAAGCAGCAGTCCGACCCGGCCATCGTGAAGGTCCGGCCGTTCTGGCAGTTCGATGCCATCCTCGACAACCGCACCTCGCTGATGTGCGAGAAGTCGGACGGCACCATCCTGCCTCACGACGACCCGTGGTGGAAGACCCACTACCCTCCGCTGCATTTCGGGTGCAGGTCGATCGTCCGGTCACTCAGGCGGTCGCAGGCCGAGGCCAAAGGCGTCACGAAGAAGCCTACGGACGAGCCGGCGCAAGACGGATTCGGGCTAGAGCCTGGGGCTTCGGAGTGGAAGCCCGACACGAAGAAGTACCCGCAGGACATCCGCAAGGAGCTTGAGGGGAGGCTCAAGAGGACGGGTAAGCCCCGTTCGACTCCCAAGCCGAAGGCCGAGAAGCCGAAGGCCGCTCCCAAGGCCAAGGCGCCAAAGCCCGAGCACACGGCGGCGCACTGGGAAAAGAGCTTCGCCCACCTCGGAGACGCAGCGAAGGCGGCGGCCTGGGGCAGAGCGGCTCAGGAACGAGGCCTCGACATGACGGCAGAGCGCGCGGCCGAGCTCGTTCGGGCGCACGGGCTGGCAAAGCACGTCGGAGCCGGTGACAAGTTCGCCAAGATCGAGGCGCTCGCCAAGTCCTTCCCGAACACGCCGGTCCGGGACCTGGCATCCTCGCTCGACTTCTTCGGCGTGAAGTACGCAGACCCGATGGCTGCCATCCTCGGGCACCTCGACGGTGTCAAGGCGAAGCCTGGCACCGCGGCGATGGTGAAGGTGATCGGCAAGGGCCCCTCCGGCGAGCTCGAGGCGGCGAAGGCCTGGCTGGACGCCCACCTCGACAGCGGCCTCACGACCAAGTCCGTGCTGCGGTGGCTCAAGCCGTCGTCGAGGGCGTCCTGTGACGTCTTCGCTTCGACCCCGATCGTCAAGGCGTACAGCCTCCGGTCGATTCTGCACGAGTGGGGCCACGCTATCGAGGTGAGCAACCCCGCGATCCTCAAGTCCGCCAAGGCGCTGTTCGAGGCGAGGACCGCGGGAGAGATGCTCAAGAGCCTCCGGTCGCTCACTGGCAAGTCGTACAAGCTCAACGAGCTGGCGAAGCGAGACATGTGGTTCGACCCGTACTGTGGGAAGGTGTACGGCTTCGACGCCACGGAATTGCTCTCGATGGGCATCGAGTACCTGGCGCTCGACCCATTCTGGACTTACCATCTGGATCGTGAGCACTTCTGGTGGGTGCTCGGGTGCCTGGGAGGCTCGGCGTGATTCATCGGTGGCGGTTCGAAGACGGCACATCGGTCCGGTGGACGGACCGCGGGAGCGTGCTTGTCTCCGGGGCCGGGCCGATGGCAGAGATCGTCAGGGTAGGCATCGACCTCCGCGCCCCTGTGGGAGTGGGACCAGCTCCGGATGGTGGTGTCCGGCTTGACCCGCTGAGCGTCTGGCTCCTGCACAAGTTCCTGGAGCAGGAGGCCCGTCGGCTCGGAGCGAACCTCGTGGAGACGAGCTACGTGCCAGCCGAGCAAGACATCCCGTCGGAAGCGGCTGCGATCCTGCAGAGGGATTCCGGGGAAGACTCCCCCGGCGCCGTGTACTGACGGCCAATCGCAAGAGATGACTCCGCCCGGCCGCAAGCTGGGCGGCGTGCGTTTGTGCGGCTGACGCCGCAACGGAATCACCATGAAGAAGAAGCGCTACTTGCTGGCGAAGGAGCTGGCGGGGACGGCTCCGTCCGAGATCCTCGTGTTCCGGGCCGGCACGAATCCGTCCTACAGCGGGCCCATCGTCTTCGACGCAGAAGCTGCGGCCGCGGTCATGGCAGCGTTCGAGGAGCGTGGCATCCGCCTGCACTTCGACTACGCCCACGCCCGCCCGCATGCGCTAGAGTCGGCAGACCCCGACCCTCAGCACCAGAAGGCGGCCGGATGGTTCGACCTCGAGGTGCGAGACAGCGAGTCCGGGCCCGAGCTGTGGGCGGTGCGCATCACGTGGACCCCCGCAGCGAAGAAGGCAATCGAAGACCTCGAGTGGGGGTACTTCTCGCCCTGGTGCGACGTCGAGGTGGCCACGGGCCGTGTCGTCGAGATCCGAAACATCGCCCTGACCAACGACCCGGCAATGCTGGGCATCGCGCCTGTCGCAGCCATCGCGGACCGGCGTCTCGAGGCCGGCCTGTCCTTCGACGTCATCGTGCGAGCGATTGACCGAGCGCTTCGGGTCAGGATGCCGGAGGAATACCCGTGGGTCGAGGCCGTCTACGACGACTCGGTCGTCTACGAGGTGGCTGGCAAGCTGTACCGCCGCGGGTACGTGCTCGAGGGGCAGGAAGCGAAGCTCGCGGACGACGCGCAGGAAGTCATTCGCACCTACGCGCCCCTCACCCAGCCCCTCGCCGCGGCGCGCCCCCTCGATCAGAGAAGTTTCCGTGCGCCGAGTGCCACGGAGGATTCCGCCAAGGCGGAGAAAGGAAGTTCCCTAATGGAACGCACAGCTCTCATTCTGGCGCTCGGCCTGAAGTCCGACGCCACCGACGCCGAGGTGAACGCGGCGATCAACTCGGCAATCCATGCGACTCGCAGCATCCTGTCGCTGACCAGGGCCAACACCGTGAGCGAAGCGATCGGCAAGCTCGAGGGGTGGTCGGAGGCGGCCAAGAAGCTCGAGGAGTCCCAGGCGAAGATCGTGGAGCTCGAGAAGGGCGCCAGCGAGGCTCGCGTCAACGACCTCATCACCAGGGGCATCTCCGAGAAGAAGGTCACCGTCGCGATGGAGGCGAACCTCCGCGCCATCGGACTGGACGACCCCGACCGGCTCAAGGGCCTCATCGACACCCTCCCCGTCGTTCTGGCCTCCAAGCCGAACCACACCGACGAGAGCGCGGCTGGGGCGACCGCCAGCGGCAAGAAGTGGGAGGAGCTGTCTTACACGCAGCGCGCTGTGCTCAAGCGCACCAACCCTGAACTCGCGAAGGCCCTCAAGGCCGAGCATCTGGCGCGGACTTCGGTCTGAAGGAGCTGAAACACCATGACAACGAAGATCACGGATCTGGTCGATGTGGAGGAGCTCACCGAAGCTGTCTCCGCTCGTTTCGCGGCTGGCGTCAACGCCCTGTGGGGCACCGGCGCTGCCATTCTCAACTCGTCCTTCCCCGGCGGGCCTGACGCCGTCGGCACGAAGGTCAAGGTCCCCTACTTCGGCTCGATCGGAGAGTGGGAGTCGCTCGCCGACGGTTCCGCTTTCACGCCGACCAAGATCACGCAGACCGAGGAGGAAGCCACGGTCCACCGGATCGGCAAGGCGTTCTCCATCACGGACTGGGCTCGCATGGCCGGGGCCAAGGGCGAGGGCGGAAAGGACCCGTACGAGGAGGCCGCCGAGCAGGCCGTCGCGGGATTCGAAGGCGCGATCGATCGCATGCTCATCCTATCCTTCGTGGCGAGCCTGCCCGCGATGACGGTGGACGTCTACAGCGCCACCACGCCCCGGACGATCGACAGCGACCTGGTCATCGACGGCCGCGCCAAGTGGGGAGACGAAGCGGGTGCCCGCTCCTTGCTTATGGCCCACAGCAAGGTCGAGAACGACATGTGGAAGCTCAAGGACGCCACGGGGCGCAACCTGCTCGTCAGTCCACAGACCGGCGGGCTGAGCACGTTCGTGGGCTACCCGGTCGGCATGAGCGACCGTCTCGCCGCCGCCGCGGGCATCACCCCGGCGAAGTACACCACGGTCCTGGCAAACCCGGGAGCCGGGGTGTGCTGGTACAACGGCACGCCCGAGGTCGAGACTGGCCGCGACATTCTTGCTGGCGCCGATGTCATCGTGGTCTCGACCTACGCGGTCGTGCACCGTTACAAGCGCCTGCCCGGCAAGACGAAGCCCGGCGTCGCTCTGCTCACCCACAACTGAGGCACGGCATGGCGAACGAGTCGATGCTGCTGCACCACCGGCGGGTGCTCACCATGCAGTCGCACGGGGCAGACGAGCGCAAGTCGGAGCTTGGCGGCGTGTACCGCAAGATCCGGGACACCGAGGTGCCTGGCACCGACTTGCCCGCCGACTTCCCCCGCCGGGAGGATGTCCTGGCTGCCGGATACGCGGCGGTCGAGGACCTCCAAGACGCAACCGAGGACGAGCTCGTCCGCAGGGGCATGTCCCGGCGGGCGGCGAAGTCTGTCCTGTCCGCCCTCGCGGCGATGGAGACCTGACCATGGGATCGTACAAGAACGAACGGACCCGCCGCCTGGAGCACTTCGACGAGATCGTGCTGGACAGCGGCAAGGAAGTCGACGGGGCAAGCGGCGACGGCACCACCGTGGAGGTGGGCGCCAAGGGCACGCTTCTTCTCGACCTGACCGTGGCCGCCCTCGGGGCAGGCACCACCCTCACCGTGACGGTCTACACGTCCAAGGACGCCACCACGTGGCGCAGCCTCGGCGCGTTTGCCGCCGCCAACGCCACCGGAGCCGAGCGCAAGTCCTTCCCCGGCTGCGACCGGTACGCGCGCGCCAACTGGGCGCTCGCCGGGGGCACCACCACCGCCACGTACTCCGTGAGCGGGGAAGCCGTCTGATCAACACATCCGCCGCCCATTGCGGCTGAAAGGCAGAACCATCCATGTTCTCTCCCTACGGGTTTCCGCAGAACGGCGCCCGGCTGCTGCTCACCGTCATCGCGGCCAGCACCGGGAACGTCGCCGACCTCGCCTCCTGCTCCACCACCATGGACGGGGTCACCCTCGTCGAAGGCAACCTCGTCCTGCTCAAGAACCAGACGGCGACCGAGGACAACGGCGTCTACAAGGTCGGCAAGGTCGAAGGCGCCCATGCACCTATGACGCGGCACGATCTGTCCGACCTCGCCATCGCCAACGGCGGCGGCGTGCACCTGTTCGTCGCGACGGGCACGGCCAACGCTGGACTCGAGTACGCGCTGACGACCTCCGGCAGCATCACCGTCGGCACGACCTCGCTGACCTTCACGCAGCGACCGACGCAGTCCGCGGTCGCCTCTCTCGAGACCCGCCTGTCGGCTGACGAGAGCGTGGGTGAGCTCAGTTCGGCTTCCTCCTACGAGTCGCTGACCACGCGGCTGAGCACCGAGGAGAGCACGCGCACCAGCGCAGACTCTTCCCTCACGGCGAAGGACTCGGTCAACCTGTCCACCGCGCTGAGCACGATCGCATCGGGTGACGCATCCCTCACCGCCAAGGATTCCGTGAATCTGTCGACGGCGCTGAGCACCACGGCGTCCTCTGCGGCTTCCATCACCGCGGTCGCATCCGTCGTCCTGTCGACGGAAGTGGCGGACGTCGCCTCCATTGATGCGGCCATCTCCTCGCTCATCGCCTCGATCGACGCCTGATGAGAGACCGCCCAAACGTAGCGGTGACCTTCTTCCTCCACGGGGACAAGCGTCACAGCATCTGGGACAACGGAGCGGCGCAGAACTGCGTCTTCCTGGTCCGGTTGCTGCGAGCCTCTGGCCTCGTGGGGAAGGTCTTCGCCGTCAACGGAGGGCACGAGGCCGAGCCCCATCCAGCGCTCATGCTTGACGGGCTCGAACTCGAGTTCGTGCGCATGGGGGAGGTCCTCGACCAGGTAGACGTGCTCATCGAAGCCGGGGCCCAGGTCTCGGCGGATAGCATCGCATCGGTCCGGTCGCGCGGCGGCCGCGTGGTCGCCTACAAGTTCGGGAACGCATACGTCATCGACATGGAGCGTGTCCTGTTCTCCCGTGACGCAGGCGCGATCTTCAATGGCGCCGTTTACGACCAGGTGTGGACGACCGCGCAGCACATGCGCACGAACGCAGCCTGGTGGCAGACGATGTACCGGGCCCCCGTTCTGCATCTCCCTCACATCTGGGAGCCCCTCTTCGTCGACAAGGCCATCACGGAGCTTCCAGACGGTGCGTGGGGATACAAGCCTGGGGCGAAGGCAAAGCGCATCGGGGTGTTCGAACCGAACATCAACGTCGTGAAAAGCTCGTTCATCCCGGCGTGCGTGATCGAGCAGGCGTACCGCCTTCGGCCAGACCTGGTGGAGCACGTCTACCTCACCAACACCTTCCACCTCAAAGAGCACCTCACGTTCAACTCGTGGGCCTCCGCGCTCGACCTGTGGAAGGCGAGGAAGTGCAGCTTCGAGGGCCGCTTCAACACGCCCTACTTCCTGAGCACGCACACGGACGTCGTGGTCAGCCACCAGTGGGAATGCGGGCTGAACTACGCCTACTACGACGCCCTGCACGGCCACTACCCGCTCGTGCACAACTCGGAGCTTCTGCCCGACGGCATAGGCTACCGCTACGACGGCTTCGACGCGGTCGCGGGGGGGCGCCTACTCGCGTCCGTCCTGCAAGTGCACGACTCGCAGCACGAGGCGTACAGCAAGCGGTGTGACGACTTCCTCGCGACCGTGCTGGCGACGTCCCCGCAGAACATCCAGGCGCACGAGAGCGCGATCAAGGGCCTGTGGCAATGAACAAGCTGTCCATCACCCTCCAGCCGGTCACGACGGTGTCCTCGGCGGGAAGTGGCGAGGTGGTCGACATTGCTGCGACCCGATCTGCCGCGAAGCTGCGCGTGGTCGTGGCGGCGCTCGAGGGAACCGATCCATCGCTCACCGTGACCGTGGAGACGTCGCCCGACGAGCTGACCTGGCGACCAGTGGACTCGGTCACGATGGAGGCGGCTGGGTCGGCGGAGCTCGTCGTGGTCGGGCTGGACAGGTACGTCCGAGCGTCGTGGACGCTGGCGGGGACCTACGCCACCATCGCGGTGGCGGGAGCGGCTCGGCAACTCTTCGCCACGGCAAAGGACCTGGAAGCTCTGAGCCTTGGGCCTTCGATCCTCGATGGCGTGGACGCCCAGAAGCTGAACCGGGCGCTCGTGCACGGCAGCGATCTGGCCGCGGGCTACCTCGGGGGTCAGTACGACCTTCCGCTCGTGAGCTGGAGTGACGACCTGTCCGGGCACACCGCGGCGGTCGCGGCCTACCGGTTCATGGCGTCGATCGGCTACGCTCCGGAGGGAAGCGACGAGCACATCCGCACGATGTACGAGGACGCCATCCGATGGTTCGAGCGCGTCTCGGAGGGGAAGATCTCGCCGGACGGCATCGTGGACAGCACGCCAGAGGAGAGCTCTGGCGGCGCGTTCGTCTACACCAAGTCTCTTCGGGGGTGGTGATGGGCGGCGTCGTAGGCGACTTCGGTAAGGCTCGGCGGCTGAGCGCCCAGCTTCGCAGGCTTTCGACACCATCGATGAAGCAAGCCTTCGTCGCGAATCTCGCGGAAGAGTACCGCGACTTCATGATGGACTGCTTTCAGCAGTCGCGCAGCCCGTACGGGGACAGGTGGGCGCCGCTCAAGTTTCGGTCGTCAGCGAACGGACGCGGGCAGAAGCCTCTCATGAACTCTGGCCTGATGCGTGCGGCTTCGACGCCCATTGCGGTCACGGCCACGGGCTGGAAGGTGAGCGTCGGAAGGATCTACGCCACCACCCACCAGTACGGCGCCACCATCGTGCCAAAGCGCAAGAAGGCTTTGCGGTGGGCTGGATCGAGCTTCACCCAGGTCAGCAAGGGCAAGCGTGGACAGCACGCCAAGCGCAGCGCGTCCGGGTTCGTGTTCGCCCGTCGCGTGGTCATCCCGCCGCGGCCCTTCGCGCCTCTGAGTGGCATGCCTCCCGAGCTCGACATGCGGGCCCGAGATGCGGCTGACGACTTCATGCACGCGCACTTCGGCGGATGACCATGGCAAAGAGCAACCTCGAACAGCTCATGGACGCTGTCGTCGTGGAGCTCGGCGCGTCCTCTGTGTCTCACCTGTTCGGCCGCACGAACCTCAACGAACGCGGCGCTCCACCCAGAGTCGTGTGGATAGCGGCCGAGTCGGAGTTCGGCGGTGGACTACCTGGCGGCAACCCGCGCATGCTGTGGATCGAGCAACAGCTCGTCGAAATCCACGTCTGGGGCCGGGACGCGGCCCAGGTGCGCGACCTGTGGGCCAACGAACTGGTGGCGCTGCAACGCTTGGCGTCCACGTCGCTTCGCCCGAGACGTGTCACGCCGGGGGCCGAATCCGACCACTGGCTGACGAACGGGGACGCAGTGGTACTGACCGTCACGATCGACGTGCCGGTGCTCGACGAACTCGTGCCAACGACCTCGGCAACGGGGTGGACCTACGAGACCGAATCCACGCCGGGAGACGGGTGGATTGAAGCTGGTGAATGACAACCCCCTCTAGCGAGGAGTGAACGATGAGCAATCTCGGCGGCGTGTACAACACGGTGGGCGACGGCGCGCTCGGGACGGTCCCGGCCAGTATCGAAAACGACATGGTCGTGTTCGGTGTGGCGACCGGCGGCACCCCTGGAACCGTCTACAGCTACTCGGACAAGGACGACGCGATCGAGGACCTCGGAAGAGGCCCCCTCGCGCAAGCCGTCGCGCATCTGCTCGGCGAAGGTCCGGTCAAGGTCGTGCCGGTCACCTCGGACGTCGCAGGCGTCGCCAGCGCGGTGACGAAGGTCGGCTCCGGACCGGACGTGACGGTCGCCGGAGAGCCGAGCGACGCCTACTCGGTCGTGGCGGTCATCACCAAGGCCGGCGCTCTCGGGGCTGGGGAGTTCAAGTACAGCCTCAACGGCAACGTCGCCCACCCGAAGTACTCTGGGACGTTCCAGATCCCGGCGGGTGGCGACTACGAGATCCCGGGCACCGGGCTGACGCTCACCTTCGGCGTCGGCACCTACGTGCTGGCAACGACCTACTCGATCAGCTGCACCGCGCCAGGGTTCACGACGACCGAGCTCAACACCGCGGTCAACGCGTTTCTGGCGACGCCCTACCAGGCCTCGCTTGCCTTCGTGGTCGGCACCCCGGCCGACGCCTCGGACACGGCCGACCTGGTTGTGGCTCTTCAAGCCAGGCTCACCGCGGCCGAGACGGCGAAGCGTTACATCCGAGGCCTCGTCGAGGGGGCCGACGACAGCGACGCCGACCTGCTCACCGAGACCATCAACACGGTGGCAAAGCGCGTCGTCTGCTGTCCCGGTTTCGTCGAGCTGTACAGCGACATCGACGGCGTCTTCTACAAGCGCTCCGCAGCATGGTCGATGGCACGGCGGGCCCTTGGCACCAAGGCGCACACGCACATCGGCCGCGTGAAGGACGGCACGTTGCCCGGCGTGCGGGCGCTGCTCCGAGACGAACGCGCAACCCCGGCCCTCGGCAACGACCAGGCGCGGTTCTGCGTGCTGCGGACCTACGTGGAGAAGGCGGGCTTCTACGCGGAAGACGACTACACCATGGCCCCGCAGGGCTCGGACTTCGCGCAGCTCCGCAACGGCCGCGTCATGGACAAGGCTTTGCGCATCGCCGACAGCTTCCTCATCGAGCTCATGCACGACGACTTCGAGCTCGGAGCCAACGGAACGCTCAAGGAGCACGAGGCGCGAAGGATCGAGGAGTTCGTGGGTCAGGGAGTCAAGAACGGCGTTGTGGACGCGGGCAACGCAAGCGCTTCCCAGTTCGTCGTCAACCGCACCGTGGACATGGGCGCCACGCGCACGATCCGGTGCAAGACCCGCATCCAGATCCGCCCGGACGCCAAGTGGATCGAGCACGACATCGCGTTCACCCGAACCGTGAGCGAGTAAGGAGCAAGCCATGGGATTTCTCGTCAACGGACACGAGTACAGCTTCACGTCCATCCGGGCAGGCATGGGCAAGCTCAAGGGGGACTTGCTCTCTTCGGTGAACTACTCCGACGGGCTCGACGGTGGCAAGGTGCAGGGCGGCGACGGCACCCCGATCGGGATGACCAAGGGAACCTACGAGGTCGATGCGTCTCTCGAGTTTCACACCCGGCGGCACTTCCAGGAGTTCTTCGACAGCCTGGGACCGTACCCGTACGAGGTGTTCTTCCCCCTCGTCGTATCCTACTCGGAGACGAACGTCACACCCGTCCTCACGGACACCGTCCCGCTCTGCCGCATCAAGAAGTCGAGCGTGGACGCAAGCAAGGGCAACAACGAGGCGATCCCCGTCAAGGTCGAGTTGATCGTGGGCGGGGTCATCCTCTGGAACGGCAAGCCTGGCGTGAGCCAGCGACAGGACTGAGGTGAAGCATGGGCAAGGTTGATGAGGCGACGATTCAAGAGCTGAAGGCCAAGCACAAGACGCTGTACCTGATCACCGACGAGGACGGCGACGAGTACGTGTGCAAAGGCCCGACGGTCCCGGAGGTCGAGCGCTTTCTGCAGGACGGCGGCGACAAGAAGGGTGAGAAGCTCGAGGCCTTCCGGGGGCTGGCGATGTCATGCGTCGTGTACCCCGACGGAGAGAAGATGGCAGCCATCGCCGACGAGTTTCCGTTCATCGTCGTGACGCTCGGCAACAAACTCGCCGAGCTCGCCAAGATGCACGAGAAGGTCCGCGTAAAAAAACTCTGAACCGCTACCGCTCCGCGGTGGCCAGCCCGCAAGTGGCAGCGGAATGTCTCAGGTCTGCCTTCCGAGACGAGGAGGGCGACGACGCAAGGATCGGGTGGCTGTTGGTGGCTGACTTCATGTACGTCGTGCGAAGGTTCATGACTCAATGAGCGCTCTTTCCTGGTCCTTCAAAGCCATCGACCAGACATCCAGCCCCGCGTTGCGGATGTCGTCCGCCGTCGACAAGTACACAACCTCGCTCACGAAGGCGGACAAGATTGCCAGGTCGGCAGAGCTGTCGATGAAGTCCATGGGCTCAGTCAAGACCCCGCTGGCCCTGCAGTCGACTCCGAAGCAGCTCAGCGGGTTCTCGCGTCTCGTCCAGCTCGCGGGCCGGCTGGGTGGCAACGAGGCGGCTGGCGGGGTGCTCAAGCTCGGAAGCGCGCTCACTCAGGTGGACGGGGCCCTCGGCAAGGTCGGCCTGTCCCTCGGCGGGGTGGCGACGACGGCGGTGGGCGGCCTTCTCGGTGGCGTGGCGGCCGTCGTGGCGGCCCTCACCGCGGCGACCGTGGCTATCGGCTACTTCGGGGCCAAGGCGGTTATTGCCTTCGGGCAGGCGGCCATCTCGGCCTACAGCTTCCGAGAGAAGACGCTGGTGGGCATGGAGGTCATGCTCAAGAGCGGGACGAAGGCGAGCGAGCTTTACGCAAGGGCCCTGAAGTTCGCATTCCAAAGCCCGCTCGACACCGAGACGGTCGTCTCAGGCTTCCAGAAGCTCCTTGCGCGCGGCTTCGACACCTCCGAGATCGAGCGGGTCATGCGGGCGGTGAGTGACCTGAACACCGTGATGGGAGGCACGGCCGCGGACGCCAACGGCATCATGCTGGCACTCGGACAGATGAAAGCCAAGCCCATCCTCTCGATGGAGGAGCTCAACGCCCAGCTCTCCGAGCGGGGCCTTCCGGTCGGCAAGGTGATGGAGCAGATCGGCAAGATCACGGGTCAGTCCGTCACCGAGGTCGACAAGGCGATTCGGGCCGGCAAGATCTCGAGCAAGGTCGGCATCGAAGCCGTGCTCAATACGATCGAGGAGGGCTTTGGCGGAGCCTCCGAGAAAGCAATGGGGCTCATTTCCGGCTTGTGGGCACAGCTCGCCGGCTCCTCCGTGCTGTTCTGGAACAAGGCTTTCGACATGAAGGGCGGGGGGCTGAACCGGTTCGCCGAAGGCGTCCGCGGGGCGATGAAGTCACTGCTCGGCGTGTTCTTCAGCAGCGATGGACAGCTCACCGCCACGGGCAACAAGACCGTCGAGATGATGAACCGAATGGGCGGCATCCTCGCCGACCTCATGGGCAACGTCGACACGGGCCAGCTCACGGCGGCCTTCGACAAGGTGCTCATCGTCGTGGAGAAGGTCCTTCCCCACATCGAAGCCTTCGGCAAAGGCTTCAAGGAAGGCTTGATCTCCGGCCTTGGGCCTCTTCTCAAGGCCTTCGGTGCCATCACCGGCGACAAGGCCGCGGACGCACAGAAGGTGGCAGAAGCAATCGGCATGATCGGCAAGGCCCTCGGCTTCGTCGTCGGCGCCGGCGTCACCTTCACGGCCGTGTTCGGCAAGGCTCTGCTCGACATCGCGGTGAACGCAGCGGTGGCCATCAACTGGATCGTGGAGCTGCCTGGAAGGGTCAAGGGCGCCGTCGTCGGGGTCTACGAGTCCGTGGCGGGCTTCGTCGGAGCGATGATTGGCGCGGGCATGAACCTGGCCCTCGGCTTCGCGAACGGCATCCTTGCCGGCATCTCCTCGGTCATCTCGGCGGCAAAGTCCCTCGGGCAGGCCGCCAAGAACGCGCTGTCGTCCTTCCTTCAGGAGAAGAGCCCGTCTCGCCTCTTCTGGAAGAGCGGCGTCAACGCGGCCCTCGGCGTGGCAGGTGGCATGGACGCCGAGACCCCGACCGTGAGGGAGTCGGCCATGAGCATGATCGCCCCGCCTCAGCCCAAGCAACTCGCGGCCAGCTACGGTGCGGCGGCGGCTGCCTCAGGCGGCGGTGCTGGCGGTGGCAGAGCTGGCATGCAGGTCCGCATCGAGAACGTCAACATCAGCGGTGGCGGGAGCCGAGCCGAGGTCAAGCGAGGGATGCTCGAGGCGTGGGAGGAGATCGCGCTCGAGATGGGACTTCAGCCGAGCACGTAGGTCACGGCTTGAGGCTCGCCTCCCCGACCCATCCCGACCGGCCCACATGCTGGCCGGACCGCACCCGGACCTCGGCCTTCTCGAACCCGCGGTCGGTCACGCGAACGGGAGTCCCATCGTCAACGCTGAAGGCAATCTGCGAGGCGAAGCCGAGCGCGTCCTTCCGAGCAGCAGCTTTCGTCGCCTCCGATAGAGCGTCCTCGCTTCCGAAGACGGGAACAGCCTTGTCGCGACCGATCGTCCGCAGGTAGCAGTCGTCTCCTGTGTAGCAGGCCTGCCGCGGGGCCGCGGTCGTTGCGGTTGTGGCCGTAGCCGTGGCTTTCGCTCGGTTCTGTTTGGCCCCAACTGCTGCGCTGAGGCACATCACGCCACCACAGGTCATCAGGGCGATGACCGGGCTCCCGACAAGCACAGCGACGAGCCAGGTCGGTGGCCCTCGTTTCGGCCTCGGCTGTTGCGGCTGCCACTGTGGTGGCTGCTGCCATTGCTGGTTCATGTCCAGACTTTCGCAGACCATGAAACCTCGCGCAACCCCATGACCTACGAGAACGACACCTTTGGCCCGTGGACTCCTCCCGGGGGAAGCGGTCGTCCTCCAGGTGACGGCGCGGGCACCGATACGATCGCGGACGGTGAGCCGACGACGCCCGCGGTCGTGGACGCTGCACCGTTTTGGCTCTCGAGCACGGGCGGCATCCTCGACCTCGGCACTCGCAACGATTGGGAGCGGTGCCAACTCGGGCCATTCCATCTCCCAGGCCTCGCGCGTGTGGTCATCACGAAGCCGGCAGAGCGCAAGATCGACGTCAAGAGCCCGGACGGCAAGTCGAAGGCAAAGCTGACCGTCAAGGGATGGGAGCCTGCCGAGGTCGAGATCCAACTGCTGCTCTGGACACCAGCGCACTGGGCCGAGTGGAGGAAGATCAGGCCGCAGCTTCGAGACCCCGCGGACCGCAAGGAGTCGGACCCGTTCGAGATCGTCCATCCCGTGACGTACGACGCCGGCATCGGAGCGGTGCTCGTCAAGAACATCGGCGGGCTCGAGGACGGGTCGATTCGAGGCACGAAGACGGTCAAGATCCCGACCATCGAGTGGGTGGCAGAGGCGAAGACCACGGGGACAGGAACGCCCAAGGGCGCGAAGACATCCGGCAGCAGCAACTCCGCGAACCGCAAGTCGGTCGAAGAGGAATGGCTTGCCATGGTGGCGGCTGGGTCCCCCGTTTCGTGGGAGGAGCTCGCGCGCGCCAACGGCATCGATCCCCCGGGGCCGCCGCCGCCAGTGCCGCCTGAGTCCGACTACAACAACCCCAACTACTGGGACGAGTGATGCCGGGCCTTCTCAGTGGAATCGACATCCTCGAGGCCGCGATCGTCTTGCCGAGAATCGGCGCGTGGTGGGGCGACATCCAGCTCGACACCGAGGACACGCTCACGGGCACCGCCCTCATCGAGTACAGCTCATGGTCGCTCGCTGGCAGCGTTTCCGACGGCGGGGAGGCAGTGCACGGGCGAAACCCGCTGCGAGTCGTCGGAGGCATGGGGCGTATCGGTGACGAGGCCGAAGCCAAGACGTTCCGCGGAGCTCCCATCCGACTGCCCATCGTCGACACCGTCGAGAGCGTCGGCGAGGTGGTCTCTGCCACTGCAACAGGCGGCCTGTCCATGGTCCTGGCGCACTGGATCAGGATCCGCCGGCAGGCCGCCCAGGCGGTCGGGATGCTTGCCCGCAAGGGAGGCTTCGCCTGGAGGTTCTTGCCTGACGGAACGTTCTGGTTCGGCGAGGAGACGTGGCCAGAGGCGAGCGTCGAGCACGAGGTCATGGACGAGCTTCCGATGCACGACGCCGTAGTCATCGCGACCGACGAGCTGCTTCTGCCAGGGACGACGTTCCGCGGTCGGAGGGTCGGGCGCGTGCAGATGCTCCCGCACCTGTCGCGCACAACGGTCTGGTTCGAGGTGGGAAGTGCTTGATCGGTTCAAGGCTGCGCTCGAGAGGGTGCTTGAGTCGATCGTTGGCGCCAGGCTCGACTACCTGGCCAGGTACCCGGCACGGGTCGTCTCGCAGGACGGCTCCGGCAAGCTCGAGCTGCTGCCCGACGACCCAAGGATTCCAGGCATCCCCGGCGTCCCGATCCGCCTTGGAGTCCCGGGGCTTGTCCTCACAGTCCCATCGGGTGCCCGCGTCCTGCTCGCCTTCGAGGCGGGGGACCCGTCGCGTCCCGTGGCCGAACTGTGGGAGTCGGGGACGCCTCTTGTCGTCACGTTCGACGCGTCGACGACCGTCAAGCTCGGGAAGGACGCTGTCCGCGGCGTGGCCCGACTCGGCGACACGGCGGGGCCGTACCTGATCACGAGCGCGAGCACGAAGGTGGTGAGCGAATGACGATGGCAGTCGGCAATCTGGCCTGCACGACGGGCCTTTCGAAGCGCATCTACGACGCACGCGTCGCGCTCGCGGCAACCATCGGCATCACTTCGGACCCGGCCGGTCACGGTCCCCTGAAGGCTGACTGCTACGCAATCGCATCCGCCATCGTCGCCGAACTGACCGACAACGCGGAGGCCGTGATCTCGATCACCACGGGCGCGCTGCAGACTTCCACCGCGGTCGGCTCGCCCACCGCTCCACCCGCTCCCGTCGAGCAGACGTTGAGGATTCGATGACGTGGACGTTGCTAGACAAGAAGGCGAACCTCCAGGCGATCCTCGGGTCTGGGTCTGCGGCGGGCGACCGTTTTGGATGCTCGGTCGCCGCTACGAGTCAGTATCTTGCGATCGGTGCCCCTGGCATCCACAGCGCGTACGTGTACGAAGGCGGAACGGGCGCGTGGGTGGAAGCGATCAAGCTCACGCAAGCGAACAACTTCGGCGTTAGCGTCGACGTCAAAGGCGACTTGCTCGTAGTCGGCGCGCACATGTACACGGGAGCGAAGACCAACGAGGGGCGCGTCTACGTATACAAGCGAGTTGCGGGGACGTGGACACTGATTCAAGAGATCGCGGCGCCCGTCGATACCAACCTCGATCATTACGGGTACTTCGGGCGCTGCGTTGCAATGTCCGACGACGCTTCCACGCTCGTGGTTGGTCGCCCTGGTCTCCTCGCACACCGGTATGCCTACTTTTTTGACTGGAACGCGGGTACTGGTCAATTCGATCTCAACCAGGCTACGGGGCTCGGTCCCGCAAAGTTCGGGATGTCCGTGGCTGTCAACGCGAATGGTACGCGTGCTGTTGTGGGCGCCCCCGGAGATACGTCGAGTCGCGGCAAGGTGTACGTCTACGATAAGGACCCGGATTGGGGCGCGTCGACGACGAGCTTCTATCCGGCGGACGGCGCATCATCCGATTACTTCGGGCATCGAGTAGGCGTTCGGGGGGACGTCATTGCGGCCAGTGCTCCCGGGGAAGACGATGCGGGCAACGCAGCGGGCGCCGTGTACATCTATCAGCTTGTCGCAGGGACGTGGACGCAGATTGCGAAGCTGTTGCCGGACCACGCGCTGCACACGTCCACCAATCTCGGAGGTTACGAGGAGCTCGCGTCTGCGATCACGATGGACTGGAAGTTCGTGTTTGTTGATGACTCAACGCTGCTCGTTCCGTCGCCTTATGACGCCGTGGGATACCCAGGCGTTACCGCCGGGTCGCTTCGTGCGTTCATTGCGAGTGCGGGGTGGGGCGGGACAGTGGCCCAATACGTACTGGCCCCCAGTCCGCCGAGCGGTAATGGGTTTTCCGGCCAGTGTTGTGTGTCATCCGGCAAGGTGATTGTCGCAAAGTTGCAAGGCGGCATTCCGGGTACCGCTACGAAGGGGATCGTGCACGAGATCGATCAATTCTGGCCCGTTGCCGCTCCCGATCCTGATACCACGGCACCGACGTTCGTGGGCGTCACCGGCGCGACTGCAAGCGAAGGCACGATCACGCTCACGTGGGATGCCGCTACGGACGCCGTGACGGCCACGGATGCCATCCAGTACGAGGTCCACGTCTCGACGACGCCAGGTGACACGTGGACAACGCGAGCGGTAGTCTTTGCGGCGGACGTGCTTCCCTCAGGGTGGGAAACGATCGAAGGCCCGATCGAGTGCAGCTTCGACCTCGACTACCTTGCACCGGGGGCGACGTACTACGTCCGCGTCAGGGCTCGTGACGCAGCCGGGAACGTCGACACGAACACAGAGGAGGCGAGCGCCGAGATCGAGCTGGTGGTGGATGAGACGACTCCGACGATCGGCAACATCTCGCCCACGCCAGGCACTCCGATTCGAAGCTCCGACACGGTCAGCTTCGACGTGACGGATGACGTCGAGCTTCGCCACGTCGAGGTTCGCGTGAGCCAAGGATCGACGGTGGAGACCGTGTTCAACGGTTCCGTGTTCGTTGGTCGCTACACCGGATCGACGCGGGCTGTCATCTCCGGAGGGCAGCGGTTCACCGTGCTTCGCAACGGAGGCTGGACGTCCTCCCCAACCTTCAGCGTCAGCGCGATCGACAGCAGCGGGAACAAGGCATGAGCGAGTTCACCTTCCCCCTCGCCCCGACTCCGGTCGTCCCGGCCGCAAGGGTTGGCGTTGCGAATGCCGACCTCGGAGTGGACATCATGTGCGAAGACGATCTCGACCCGCATCTGCGCCTCGTGGGTGGGACGAGGAACGTAGCGTGGGCACTCGCTTGGCGCATCCGCACTCCGCGGGGCGGGCTGTTCTACTCCCCCGACTACGGCCGCGGCCTCGTCGAGTACTGCCACGGAGAGGTCGACAAGCAGACCCTCCATGCATGCCGGAGCGGGCTTGAGTCCGAGGCGCTCAAGGACCCTCGCGTCCGCTCCGCCTCCCCATCTGTTCGCTGGACACCGGCGACGCGGACCCTGACCACCGCCCTCGCCTGCAACAGCGCAGCGGGCCCGTTTCGCCTCGTCGCCTCCGTCTCCCAGGCGGGGACCCTTATCCAGGTGCAGACATGACGGTCACGCTCCAGACGCTCATCACGAGCTCCACCAACGAGCAGGCAAAGGCTAGGCTCCTCCAGCGGCTCACCGACGCCGGATTCCCCGTGACCGATTGGCACGACGGAGGGACGGCCCGAACCATCATCGAGATGGACGCGGAGGAGTCCGCCATGTACTCCACCAGCCAGGTGGAGGTAGCGAAGGCGGGCTTTCTGTCCACCGCCACGGGCGACTGGCTCACCCTCTACGCCAAAGAGGTATACGGGCTCACCCGGTATGCTGCCGGGTACACCGAGGGACCGGAACTGCTGACGTGCGCTCCGGGAGAGGGCCCCTTCACCATCCTTCCTGGGCAGCTCTGGTTCACCGACGGGGTCCGGCGCTACACGAACATCGACGGAGGGACGCTCGCGAGCGGGTCGACGCTCACCGTCACCTTGCGTGCCGAGTCGCCAGGCGCGGACTACAACGTTCCGATCGGCACCATCACGACGATGCTGACGCCTCTCGTGGGCGTCACCGCGACGAACGTCGACAGCGGCGCTGGCACATGGCCGAGCACGCAGGGCACCGACGAGGAGACCGACCCACTGCTCAAGCAGAGGTGCCGAAGCAAGTGGGCAGTCCTCGGCCTTGGCGCCAACTCCGACTGGTACGTGTACTACTGTCGCAACGATCACCCGTACGCCGCGCAGGTCACGAGGGTGCTGGTCGAAACGGACCCCGGCGGAAGTGGCGCGGTCATCGTCACCATCGCCGGGCCAGACGGTGCGCTGTCCGGCACCATCGTCGGGGTCGTCGAGAGCGCCATTCTGGCGAAAAAGCCGCTTTGCATCTCGGTGACCGTGCAGAGCGCTACCAACGAGGTCATCGACCTTGAGGGGACGATCTACGCCTATGCGGACGACGGCACGGTGAAAGCGCAGGCCTTGGCCGAGCTCGCCGAGTACGCGAGGACGTTGGGCATCGGCGACACCGCCTACCATTCCCAGCTCGTGGACTCGCTGCAGTACGACGTCGCCACGGTCAGAAACGCCGTACTCACCACGCCGGCGGCCAACGTCGTTCCCGACGCCCATGCTGTCCCGGTCATCGGGGCAAGCGATCTTCTGGTGGTGCAAGAAATCTGATGAGCACCTTCGTCGAGTACGCCACCGAGGTGCTGAGCCCACCCAGGCTCAGCGGGCTGTGGGGCACGAAGTGGGTGACGGCATTCGCTGCCGAGTACGACTGGCTCAAGAAGCGGCTGACCCAGGGTGTACTCGCTCGGTACCCGAGGTTCTGCCCAGCAGATGGCCTGGCTCTCATCGGCTGGGAGAGGCAGATCCAGCGCGCCCCGGGCGAGAGCCACGAGAGCTACGCCACCAGGCTCGGCGCGGCATGGGAGACGTGGGAGTGGTCGGGCACCGGGCCCGGGATCCTTGCCGGAATCGGGTCGTGCGGCATCACATCGCCGACATGGGGGGCTGGGCCGGAATGGCCCACTGGGTGGGAGGATGACGACGGCTACGTGTGGCTCCTGCCTCTCCGGTGCTTCATAACGCCACCGTCCGGCTCCTCCTCGGACTTCGCAAGGTTCTGGGTGGTGGTCGACCACTACGCGCTTCTGGGAGCCCCCCACGTTCGCGGAGAAGCCGGATTCGTCCGAGGCCCGTGGGGAGCTCGAGGCACGTGGCTTGAGACGGGTCAGTGGCCTGCGATGAGAAGCGCGATCCGCAAGTGGAGAGGGGCGGGCGAGACCTGCATCGAGGTGCTTTTCTGCGTGACTGACAACGGAGTCGGCGACCTTCGCGCTCCGCTCTGGAGGCGAGGAGACGGGACGATGCGCGGGGGCGTGCGCACGGGCGGACGCGTCACTCGCCTAGCTGTTGGCGAGGAAGGATACAAGGCATGAGGACTCTCACCGAGACTGTCGAGTGGGTGCCGGTCATCGTTTTCGAACGAGCGCAGGACCCGCACGGACCGTGGGTGATCGACGGCCCCGTCTACGACCTCACGAAGCGCACGGCGTACCTGAAGGCTCGGATCTCGAGCAGCTACTTCTGGCTCCCCTTCCAGCTCGCTTCCGGCGAGGTGGTCGAGGTGGGCGACGTCGTGTGCATGGGGCCGAGCAACGACGAGCAGATCAAGAAGGCCGTCACGCTGTCGCTCACGCAGTCCGGTGTCCCTCTCGGCATCGTGATCGGAACTCCGTCCGACGGCCTGGCGCCCGTAGCGATCTCAGGCCTGGTGCCGGCCACCATCACTGGTCTTGGCTCCGGCGACGCTGGCGAACTCATCACCGTGAACGTCACGACCGGGAAGGCGCAGCGGGGGACAAGTGCCGGCGTCAACTACGTGCTTGGAAGGGCGAACGGGGGCGGGACGCTCCAGCTCATCCAGGATCAACTCCAGATACTTGCGTGAGGTAGGCAATGGGAACGCTCGAGACTCTTACCCCCGACGGGTCGGCTTGGCCGGCGGCTTTCACAGCTCCGAAGAACGGCGAGGTGTACGACGCTGCCGACGACGAGGCGTGTCACCAGGCCACAGCGGACGCGGCCACGTGGCTGAAGGAGCGCGCGACGCGCGTGCAAGACCTCGCGGTTGCCACAGACGGCACGACGTACGCAGGCCCAGGCTCGGACGATTGGCAGGACACGGCCGTCTACACCACGCTTCTCAGCAAGGTGACGGGAGACTTCGTGACGGCTATCATCAACTTCGAGGTCGAAGCTGCTGGTGACGATGTCGGTCAGGTCGCCACGTTTCGCGTGAAGATCGCGGACGGCACAGGGGCTTCGTACTCTCGCGTCTCGGAGATGCCTGCCCCAGCGGCCGGCACGCAGTTCGTCACCTTCTGCCTGATTGGGCAACGTGAACTCGAAGCCGATGGCACCGTGACGATCACGCTGCAGGTCAAGCACAACGACACCGGAGTGCAGGCTACGATCCCCGGCGGGTCGATCCTCTCTGTCGTCGAGCGCAAGAAGGCTGACGACGTCTGACCTCTACCACCCAGAACCACTGAGGACACCATGATTACGCAGATCGACGCGGCGTCGAGGTCGAAGACCTACGCCGCAGCAGGCCCCCTTGCGGCCGATGTGGACCTGTACGCGGAGGGCGGCGGCGTTCTCCCCCGGCGAATCCGCATCGCTACAGCGGGAACCCTCCACGTCGTCTACGAGGGCGGCGTCGAGGACACCATCACCTACGCCAACAGCGACGTGGACGCGATCAAGGCCTACATCATCAAGGCTGACTCCACGGCGCAAGGCATCACCGTCTACTGGTGAACGGAGGAGTCATGACCGGCCTACTCGAAACCGCTGGAGCCTATGCTCTCGTCATCGTAGCCACCGTCGAGGCGATTCGGACTCGCGTTCCGTCGCTCGACGGCTGGCGAGTGCTGGTGGTCGCTGCCGGCGTGGCGATTGCCCTGTGCGCCCTGTTCATCCCCTCGGCGACTGCCGAGGCCGTCCTCCAGGCCGGAAGGCTGGCGGCGCTTTCCTGGCTCATCGCCGTCGGAGGCAACGCATGGGTCGCAAAGATCGCAGCGAAGGGCAAGCAAACCACGGTGGTCGACTCTGACACCTGGCGTGAGGCTCCCACGGTCAAGGACCGTCCCACGGTGCCACCAACGAAGGAGGCATGAAGTGAACAAACATCTCATGCAAGCACTCGTTCTCTCGGCTCTCCTTGGCGCTGTGGAAGAGAAGCCAAAGCCAAAGTGCCCGCGGTGCGAGGGTAGCGGCCAAGAATACCGTCTCCCGTTCGGCCCGTTCGTTACGTGCCCACGGTGCGGAGGCTCTGGCGTGACGGGAGCGCAGTCGTGACGGCCGCCTGCCACGAGCCAGGCAACGGCGGCAAGCCGAGGTGCGTCCGTGACTCAGACTTCGACCGCATCGCTGAACGTCTCGACGGCCTCGACAGCCTGACCGGTGAGATGATGCGGGAGGCATCCGCGGCGAGGACCGAAGCCAAAGCCGCACATGAGATCGGGCGCAAGGTGCTCGAAGAGGTGATGCTGCTCCGTTCCGATCTCGTGAAGGCTGAGGAGAAGCGCGACAAAGAATGCGACGCGCGCCACAAGCCCCTCGACCGTCGCGTGGACCGTCTCGAAAACCACGACGATACCCTGCTCGCCAGCTCTGCCGTGACGTACTCGGAAGAGGCTCTGCGGCGCAAGTATGAGGGCCAGAAGAGCGAGATCTCGCAGCTCAAGACCCGTCTCGAATCCGTCGAGGCCAAGAGTGCAAAAGAGCAGAACGCCCTCGTTGCGGCGATGGAGGCCGAGGCCATCGCCCGTTCCCGTGCGAGGACCGCGATGTGGGGGACCGCCGGCATGTTGGCAATGGCAATCGCGTCGGCGGTGGTCGCCGCGTTGCAAGCCTGGGGGCATTGAGGAGAACACCATGAAACGAATCATGATCGCCATGTGTTTGTGCCTGCCCCTCGTGGCTGGCTGCTCGCTATTCCGCGACCCCTGCGGCGCCGTGATGCCCGTTGTGGTTGCGTCGCAGTCGCGTCTCGCCGATGTGCAGCGCGCGCTCTCCGAGGTGGAGCGTTCTGGGGTGCGTGAGTTCCTCCAGGACCCCACGGCGAAGCGCACCTTCGACGACGCCATGACCCGCGCGTGGGCCGCGTACGAGGTCGCGGTGCAGTCGACCGCGCTCGCCTCCGAGTCGTGCTCTCATCCCTCGCTGGCTGCGCTGTTCGAGGAGATCGTCGAAGCGTGGAGCGTGATCAGGTCGTTCGTCAACCTCTTCGGTGGCACGACGTCGGCGGGCGCGGTGAGTGACCCGCTCGTGTGGACGGAGGCCCAGCGATGAGCCGGAAGTTCTGCAACGGCTTCATTCCCAGCCCCAAGGATGCTGCCCCGTACGGGCTCGCGTACGCCCCCGTCGAGTCCCCGCCAGCATGCTCCTCCCTCAGCCAGTACGTGCGCCGGGGAGGCGTGCAGATCGCCGAGGACTGCCTCGCATGGGCGTACGCTGGGGCGATCTGGGCGACGCTCGGGCTGCTCGGTCTCCCGCGAACGTGGCCCAGCGTGCTGGCGCTCTACTACATCGCCAGGCTGAAGCGGGCGAAGGGCAGGAAGGCGCTGCTCACGGACACCGGCTCGAACATGCTCACGATGTCCGAGATCGCTCGCGAGACTGGCTGGGTGTCCGAGGCCCGGTGGCGATACGAACACCGGAACGTCGCCGCGGAACCTCCCTGGGACGCGCTCACCGCGGGTCTCGACCAGGACTGGCTGCGCCCTCGTCGCATCCTGCACAGCACGAAGCTCGTGCCGCAGATCAAGTCGGCGCTCTCGGCCCCGGGGAAGCAGGCTCGATTCGTGGTCCGCGGCAAGCGAGTCGACCAGCCGTATCTGGACTGGAAGCCGGGCTGTCCTCCGTGGGAACTGACCGCGCAGGTCGAAGGTCGGCACGCCGAGCTGTGCGCCGCGTACACCGAAGATGGTCTCGAGCACGTCTCGTCGTGGGGGGACCGCGACAGGATCGAGGCCTGGGAGAGCATCGAGAACGACCTTGAGGCTGAGACCTGGGTGATCGACGTCGACGTCTCCGCGCTCGTCTCGAACCTGCGGAAGATGGGGGTGATGCGATGATCTCCGCCGAATTCGACCAGGAGCTTCAGGAGCTCCGGACTCAGCTCAGTGAAATCCGCGAACTCGCTGTTCGGTTGTTCGATCGCGCATTGCTCGCGTGGCATGTACCAGCGCTTCGCGCGCTGGCCGTCGTGGCGGCCATTGTGGCAGCGCTTGCCTTCGTGTTCCTGCTGGCGCTCGTGCTGTCCGGCTGCTCCCCCGAACCCGTCACGCCGTCCCCCGGCCTCCCGCTGTGCCCCCAGGCATGCGACATGCTCGAGCGGCTCGAGTGCCCCGAGGGCCTCGATCCCGACTGCGCGCCCGACTGCGAGCGCCTGTCCCGACTCGGATACCTTTGGATGGACGACAGCTCGGGCCCGTCGTGCGTCGTCGCGAGCGGCGGCACCGTCGAGGGGGTGAGGGCGTGCAACGTGCGGTGCGAGAGATGAGAGCCGTCACCGCCCGCCCCCACGCCCGCGGCATCGACACGGTGCAGGTGCTGGACATGGCCGCGTGCCACTTCCTGGTCCGCGCGGGCATCGACTTCGTGGTGAGGTACCTCCACGGGCGCTACTCCGTGGACCGCGAGGAGGTGGCCCGCATCTTGTGCTCAGGGCTCGCGCTGATGCTCGTCACCCCCTCGAGGGCGCCGGGATGGGCCCCCTCCGGCGAACTCGGGGCCAGAGACGGGCAGATGGCGCTCGACTGGCTAGCCGACCAGAGCATCCCTCGCGGGGCCACCGTATGGCTCGACATCGAGGGATGTGCCGGGCCGGCGGAGGAGACGGCTTCGTGGATCAACGCATGGTCGCGTCACGTTGTCAGCAACGGCTACCAGGCCGGCCTGTACGTCGGCGCCGATCCCGGAGGGCTCGACTCCGAGGCGCTGTGGCGGCTCCCTCTCGTCACCCGCTACTGGCGGTCTGGAAGCCGCGTCCCCGAGCCCGCACAGCGCGGGTGGTGCATGCAGCAGCTCCGCCCCCTCGACGTGATGCTCGGGCCCATCCGCGTGGACCACGACGTCATCGAGGCCGACTACCGAGGGGGACTTCCTAGCTGGCTGGTGCGATCGTGATCACCTGGCAGACCCCGCTCGTCACCATCCCGTGGTCCCCGGGTCTCGACATGCGACAGGCGAGCGTCGCCAACGCCCTCAGCGTCATCAACGTCGAGGCGGCTGACCCCCGCACCCGTCCGATTCTGGAAGACCTACTCGGGCCACCACGGGGCGGGTGGGCGCTCGACAAGAGGTACAGGCTCGGAGGCGTGTCGACGTGCTCGATGGTCTGCCTGGGGCTGCTCCGACGGCTGGGGGTGGCATGCCCGGACGTCCTCGACGGTTACGCGGACGACGTGGGGTCCGGCTTCCGGGTCGCGCGGGATTGGGGGCGGACGCTCCAGCCGCGCCCCGCCTGGGTCATGCCGATTCACGGCCTCCGACCAGAGCCGGGCGACATGATCGACCTGCGCCCCAAGCCCGGGAGCAAGGACCCGAGCAATCACACCGAGGTCGTGATCGGCTGGGAGGAGCTCGGCGGGCAGACGATGGTCGTCTGCGTGGCAGGCGGCCAGGAGGGCACTCGCGGGCTCCAGGCGATCCACCTGCTGCGGCGCCCGTGGGTGGAGCGGGCGGGCGAGGTGCCGACCTCTGGGGGGAGGCCCGTGGACGGATGGCTCGACGTAGACCTGCTGCCATATGTCGGACCGGTGAAGGTGCCGACTGGGTGGGACACCGCCTAATCGGGCCCGCAGCTCGCAACGTGCGCCTCGGCTTCGGCCGGGGCGCTTTCGTCGTTTGTGGGGTAAGCCCACCGTGGGCTTACGTGGCCACTTTCCCGTGTGATTTCAACCTGGTCTGTGGGCTTCCTAAACCGTTGGTCGCAAGTTCGACTCTTGCCGGGGGCGCCCCTACAAAACAAGAGGGTTCCGAGTACCCCTCCCCAAGACCGTGACCTTCGCGACGGACCTGCTGACCCGGACCGCGGCAGGTGATGAGACGTCGTTAGATGCCCCGCTTCCCCTTCCCAATGCCGGGGAAGGGAGGAGTTGCGCCGTGATCGGGGTACGGCCCGGTGACTACACTCCACTTCCGCCTACTTGGAGTTGCTGTACAGGCGAGTTCGGGTCGTTGCTCCGCACGGTGGCTCGGATCCTGTCCCGTGCTACCCTCCCCCCGCTCATGCGCACCCTGACCCTCGCTCTCGCCCTGTCCCTCGTCCCCGCCTGCTCCGAGGACCCAGCCCCGTCTTTCCCCTACGTCCCTCCCCCGGATGCCCGACCCGACGTCCCCCACGACACCTCGACCCTCGACGCCCCCGACCCCGCCGACGCGACCATCCCACAGCCCGGTGACCTGCCCTCTCACCTGCACCTGTGGGCCCCCAACGCCACGTCCGTCGACTGCGTCGCTACCTTCGGCGGGACCCCGGAACAAGCCTACCCCATGTCTCCCGGCGAACAGGGGGCGTGGACCCTGGCCCTCCCGGAGGCCCAGCAAGGTGACCCCTACCGGTTTCGCATCTCGACCCCAGAGGGTACGCTCGACCGGATCGACCCCCGGGCGCTCGCCAGCAGCGAGTCCGGCCAGGACTCCCTCCTTTGGTCTCCTCGCTATGCCTGGCCCGCCTCGGAGTCGAGCTTCCGTCGCCCGGACCCGCGCGACACCGTGGTCTACGAAATGCACGCCGGGACGTTTTACGACACGCCCGGCGGCCAGCCTGGATCGCTCACAGCCGCCGCCGCTCGTCTCGATCACCTCGCCTCGCTCGGTGTGAACGTCGTCGAGCTGATGCCCATCCACGACTTTCCTGGGGAGTACAGCTGGGGATACAACCCGCGTCTCTTGTATGCGGTGGATTCGGTGTACGGCGGCCCGGATGCGTTGCAATCCTTCGTGCAAGAAGCCCATGCCCGAGGCATCGCGGTCATCCTGGACGTGGTCTACAACCACCTGACGTCGCAGAACCCGCTCTGCGCCTTCGACGGCGGCGACCTCGACGGTTGCGGGGGAATCTACTTCTACGAGGACGAGTACCCGGACACGCCGTGGGGACCCCGCTTCGACTACGACCACCCCGAGGTGCGCGCCTACCTGCAGGACAACGCGCGCCTTTGGGTCGACACGTTTCACGTCGATGGCTTCCGCTGGGATTCGACCGGAAACATCCGCGCCACGAACCACGGGCAAGGCGACCCGATCCCTTCGGGGGAGCAGTTCCTCAGGGAAACACACGACACGTTGCGGGAGGCCTATCCGGGACTGCTCAGCATCGCGGAGGACCTCAGCGGCAACGCCCTGTTGACACGGCCGGTCACGGAAGGAGGCTATGGCTTCGACGCCCAGTGGGACGCAGGCTTCCACGCGAGCGTGGTCGAGCAACTCGCGCTCGCGGGGCCTGGGAAGCCGAGCGTGCAAACCCTGCGCGAGGCTCTCGAGGGCGGTGGGGATCGCCCTTACGAGCGGGTCATCTACACCGAGTCCCATGACTCCACGGGTAAGCTCAACGACCACGTTCGGCTCCCCGACGAGCTCGAGCCCCTGGACCCGGAGGGCGAGCGATCGAGGCGCCTGTCCGCCGTGGCCGTGGCTCTCACCCTCACCGCGCCGGGCATTCCCATGCTGCTGCAGGGGCAAGAGCTTCTGTCGACAGGCACCTTCCACGACGACGCCCCCGTCGACTGGACCCGCGTCGATTCCCAAGTGGGATTCCTGCGATTCGTCCGGGACCTCGTGGGATTGCGTCGTAACCTAGGCGGAAGCTCCGGCGGGCTGAAAGGGGAGGAGACCACCGTACACCACATCAACGAAGTGGACAGCGTGGTCGCGTTCCTCCGCTTCGACACGTCGCCCTCGTCCGACGCCGTTCTCGTGGTCGTGAGCCTCTCCTCCGCGTCGTTTCCCACCTATCGGGTGGGGGTTCCCTCCGCGGGCACGTGGACCGTCCTCCTGGACTCGTCGCGTGAGCAATACGGGCTAGGACACCCCTTCGAGGGACCCGTCGCCTACGTGACCGAGCCCGCTCCCCTGGACGGACTCGATGCCAACGTCCTGGTCTCCCTTCCCCCGTTTGGCGTGCTGGTCATGGCGAAGGAGTGAATTGCCCTGACGGGAAGTCGAAACCGAAGCACTTGCCCATTCCCTGCTCCCGGCTCCGCATTCACCAGTTTGGCCTCAGCTCCGTGTGATGCTGTTTAGGTCCGAAGGAAACAACCCCCTCTGCCTCTCTGCGGCTTCTGTGGTTTCTCCCTATCCTCTCTTGCCCGGACGCGGCTCCGACATGCGTGCCACCGCCGCCTCGAGCATCCTCACGTGTCGCCCCGCCCGCCCTCGCGCCACAGGCTCAAGCTCCAGCCCAAGCTCGGCGGCCAGTCCCTCGAGCGTGGTCCAACCCCGCTTCGCCCACCGCTTCGCCAGCGCCCTCATGTCCACGTGCTCCCGCGGCATCTCCCCTCCCGCCCACCGAAGAAGCGTGAGCGGGAAGTACCCCCAAGAGCAGACCACGTCACTCTCCCGCAAAAAGCCTTTCCATGCCTCCGGGAACCGCTCCCTCGACTCCCCCCCAAGCAGCTCCGGCTCGCCAAGCTCCGCCAGCCTCAACCCCCCTTCGGCCCACGGCCTCGACGGTCGTAGGATCGTCTCGAATCGCTCCCCCGTGGCGCAGCGCAACGCCACGAAGTGAATCAACTCGCTGCGGTCCTCGGACGCAGGACCCGGCGGAAAGGTGCTGGCCTGCGCCGCCACGCACACGATGTCCCGCGCACGCTCCGTCAGGATGGCCGTCGGTTCGGGCCTCGGCCTCCGGCGTCGCTCCGAGAGCCTTCGCGGTTGGTGGTCCTCGCGAATGCACGCGAGCTGAAAGTCCACCATCGCCCGGAACGGTCGCATCAACCCCTCCACCAGACCCGGGTTCCCCTCGAGCTTCGCAAGCACCTGCGCCACCGACTCGATCGTCGACACGAAGTCCGGCCGCGGCTCACGACGGATGCGATACTCGCTCTCCGTGACCGGCACGAAGGTGTAGCGGGGCAAGGCCGCGAGGATCGGACTCCGATGCAGCAAGCCCCTGGACTGCGACCATGTGCCGTCGATCACCACGAGCGTGACGGGCTTGTGCGTCGGTATCTGCGAGACGTCGCGTGCCTCGGGGCCAGGATACAAGAGGACGGCCTCGCGCTCCGGGTCCTCGAGCCACGGTCGGATCTCTTCGCCCCAGGCGACCCCCGCCAGCAGGTCCGAGCCAGGGAGGCTCGCGCGTACGATCCGGGCGGTGTTGATGGCCACACGTGACTCACGCGGGTGCTGCAGGATGAGCACGCGGCTGCGGGTCGATATCTCCGTAATATGCTCGCAATAGCACGCACGAGTCGGGCGGCCGCAACGGGGACACTGCTCGCGGGTCATGGCTCAGGTCGACGGCCCTGCCGCGGACACGTCCACCACGGCACGGAACAAGACCCGGACGCCATCCCGCACGTTCTGCACCGACACGCGCTCGTCTCTGCCATGCATGGAGGCCGCTTCCTCCTTCGTGACCTCGAAGGGGACGAGCCCGTAGGCCTTGACGCCGCGTCTCCGGAAGAAAATGGAGTCGGTGAACCCGGGGGACAGCACCGGCCCGGCCGCCGCGTGCGGGCGACCCTCGAGCGCATGCCGCACCAAAGCGCGATAGAACGGGTCGTCCCAGCCATTTTCGGTGGCAGGCGACGCCTGCAGGATCTGAAGCTCGATTTCCGGGTCGTCGATGATGCCATGTAGCTGGGCCAGCATGGTGGCCGGGCTCGTGCCGGGCAATAGCCGGCAGTCGAGCTGGGCCGAAACCTCAGGGGCCACCACGTTGACCGAGTCCGCTCCGGAAAACCCCGTCACGCTCACCGTGTTGACGATCGCGGCGCGCGCCGGGGGATTGGATAGCAACCTATCCATGACCAGCAGGTTCACGAGCGACGGTCGCTTGAGCACGAATCCCTCGATTCCTCCCGCGTGGTCTCCCGCTTCGGCGAGCATCTGGTAGAGCGCTGGGGTGACATAGGGGTCGTCTTGGCGTGCGGCGAGCTTGCCGAGGGCTCGAATCAGGCGATCGGGGGCCCGTCCGGGGATGGGTGTGGATCCATGCCCCGCCTCTCCTCGCGCCACCATCCGCACCCACAGCAGCCCTTTCTCCGCGACCGAGATCGCAAAGATGGTCTGTCCCTCGATGAACAGGTCGCGGATCCCGAGACCCCCTTCGTTCACCAGGTGCGAGCAGCCCACCTTGTCCCAGTGCTTTTCCGCGATCTCCCGCGCACCGAAGTTGTCCACCTCCTCGTCCGCCACCGCGAGCAGCACGATGTCCCGGCGCAGCGGCACCCCCTGCCGCTTCAACAACAGGAGCGTCATGAGCTCAATGGCCCCCATGCCCTTCATGTCCAGGGCGCCGCGGCCCCAGATCATCCCGTCCTCGTCGATCGTCCCCGAAAATGGCCCCTTGCCCTTCGGCCAGACGGAAGCGTCCGCAGGCACCACGTCGATGTGCGAGAGCAAGCACAGGGGCGCCTCGGTCCCGTCGCCGCGGAGCCGCGCGATCAGCGACGCCCGTCCCGGTCGATGCTCCACGAGCTCGCTCTCGATTCCTTCCTTCTCGAGAACGCCAGCCAGATACTGCGCGCCGAGCAGCTCGTTGCCCGGTGGGTTCGACGTATCCACTTGCAGGTAGCCCGACAACAGCTGAGCGGCTTCGTCCCCTGCCGCCGCCCAGTCGACGCCCTCCCGGTACTTCGCCAGGTGTGCGGGCGCCGCCCCCGGCGCCTGGGCCGACAACGACGTACACCCCAGCGCCGCCACGGCCAGAGGTCCCACGCAAAGGCGCTTGAGGTGAAGTGTGAATCTCGATGTCATCGGTTGTCCTGTTGTGTCGAGCTCAACGGGGGAGGCGGTCAGAACCCGATCTCGGCCCCCAGGTTCGGAACGATGATCGGTGTGAAAGCCTCGGTCGCCAGGCACCCCGACTCCTCGCAGTCCGACAGGAGATGCTCCCGGTTCGCCGTCAAGTTCATCACCTCCGCATAGGCCGTCACGGGGTACTTGCCCGCAAGAACCCACTGCTTCTCTGCTCGCCCGTCCAGCCGGAAGAAGACCCCCATGCGGTCCGACTCGTTCTCCGTGCCGATCGCCGCCGGGTCGTTGCGCGGTACGCCCGACACCACCGTAATTCGGCCTCCCACGTGCCAACGGTCCCCCAGGTCCACCGTCGCCAGCGCCGTCCCCACGTGCGTCCGGTCAAAGGAAGCCACGAAGCTGCGGTCTTTGTACCTGCGCGTCGAGCGCGAGAGCGTGTAGGCCAGATACCCGCGCACGCCCCTCGCCACGGGCCCCTGCACCGTCAACTCCGCCCCTGTGGTCTCCCCGTCCGTGCGTGTCCCCACTTCGGGAATGTGCCAGGGCGTCGTCAAGGTCCCGAGGAAGTCACTGGTGTTTCTGTGCCAGTGCCGAAACCCCACCAGCGTGGACCGGATGTCCGGCGTCACGTCCACTTCCACCCCGCCGCTCGCCTGCACGGTCTTCTGCAACCCACCGGCGAGGCCCGCCACCCGCACCCCGGGGATGGGTATCAGGACGCTGGGAGGTTGGTGCGCCACGCCCGCCGCCCCGATCACTCGCGCACGGGGCAACACCCCGACCCGCACCGAACCCCGCGGATCGACCCCAAGCTCGTCCACCCCCAGCGACCGATAGGCATCCGCTCGGATCCCCCAGTTCGCTTCCACGTCGGGCACAGGGCGATACGATGCCGACAGGTACACGCCGAGGGTCCGGTCGTCCCGGTCCACCAGGAAAGCACCGTAGTTCTCGTCCGACGTCTCCGCGTTCTCCGTAACGTAGGAGTCCACCTGCACGTCCCCACCCCACCAGAGCATGAGATGGTCGCCCAACCGGTGGGCGACCTCCACACGCGCCGCCTTGCTCTTGTCCGTTACGTAGCGCTCGTCGATGCCGCCGGCTCTGTCGTATCCCAGTTGGACCGCAGCCCGTACGCGGGTGTCCTTTCCGGCCCGACGGTCATAGCGCAGATCCATGCGGTGAACCTGCGTCGTGATGACCGGCTCGGTTCCGGACCGGGTCTTCTGGGCGAGGTCGTCGTGCGACCCCAACGCGAAGAGGCCAATCTGATCGGACGATGAGAGGTCATAGGAGGCGCGTGCGTGGCAGTCTCCGTACCATCCGGTGTACTCGTCCGAAGCCAGGGATGCCAGGGCGGCCGCGTACGCGTAGCGTGCTCCCACGCGGGCCCGACCCCGGCCGTTCGCGAAGGGGCTCTGGGCCGAGGCGCCGGCATCGAAGAGCCGCAGGGATGCGTCCACGCGAGGCCGTTCGGGATCGCGGGCCGGCTCCAGCGCAATCACGGCTCCCGCCGCCCGGCCGAAGTGAGCCGGTGCTGCCCCTGGATAGTAGTCCACCCGGTCCACCAGCGAAGCGGGGAACGTCCCAGGCCCCACACCGAAGTGATGGACGAACGGCAGCCGAATCCCGTCGAGGTAGTAGCCCGTGTTGTCCGGCGGAGCGCCGCGAACGAAGGCGTGCGGCATCCCGGACACGACCCAGGACTGCCCAGGCAACAGGTCGATCGCTCGCGCGGGGTCGTCGAGGGCGCCAGGAATCTGCCGCACCACCTCCCGCGACATGCCCACACCGGCCGGGGTCGCACGCGTCGGGCGCAGCGCAGGACGGTCGTCCTCCTCCGCCACTGCGGCAGGCAGGAGCCGCGGTACGGCGACGTCCTCCAGCGGAGCCGCCGGGTCTATCGCATCAGTTCCCTCGGAGCGCTCCTGTCCCCAGGCGACCCCCTGGCATGACACCACCGCTACGACGATCCTCCGCGCGAGCAATGATCCCATCCGGTTGTTCACGGCTGCTTGCACCCTCGCGCTCGGACGTTCGGCGACTCGGTCGATGACTTCTTCTGGGCAGTTCCTCGCCTGCCCGCACGCGCTCCCTCATACCGTCGTCAGTGCAGCGCTGCAAAGCGGATTCTCCCTTTCCCCTTCCGAGGCTATCCTTCCGATGGTGACCCCCAACCTTTGCTCACGCATCGTCCTGCGCGTCCTCGCGTTCGCCCTCGTCGTCCTCGCGTTGCCGTCGTGCCGTGTGCGCGAAGCGCCCGAGAGCATCGACTCACTCGCGCGCTGGTACTGGGTGAACTACGACGACCTCACGGACGAGGAGGTCCTCGACGGCGTTCAGAACCTCGACGCGGAAGTCACCACGCTCCTGCGGCAGGACAAGATGCCGCTGAAGGCCAAGCTCGAAGACTTGAACATGGAGGACATCGCCCACTTGCCGCTGCCTCCCGGCACCAACCCCGCTGTCGCGCAGGGGTTGGTGGTCGTCACTACCATGCCGTGTACCCTCGAGCAGGTGGAGGCGATCTTCATCGACGATGACTTCGCAAGCTTGTTTCCGGACGTGTACGACTCCTACAAGCGCGAGTACTTGACCAGCTTCGACGACTACGTGTCGCGCACGTCTAGCGAGCTTTCCTGGACGACCACGTACCAGGCTACCCTCATCGGCGACCCGTACACGTCGGAGGTCTCCGGGGAGGCTCGGTGGGTTCCCACGATGGATCGCGAAGAGGGCCCGCCCGGTCCCGCCCTCATCTCCCGCAGCGTGCTCATGAAGCCCGCCTCCTTCGGCTCCGATTCCAACAAGAGCATGCCGCAGGACTACCAGATCGACCTGTACTACGAGCGGTCCCCCGGCGAGGTGGTCCACATGTTCGCCGTCTGGAGGCAGATGAACGTCGGCACCCTGTCCACGGACGACGACATCCTCGTGAACGTCATGCTCGCGAACTTCGTGGAATGGGACCAGCGCATGAGCAAGCTCTGCGGAAGCTGACCCGCCCGTCGGTCACGCCAGCCCGGCCCAGCGTCGCGTGATCCAGTGCAGCCCCAACGCGATCGCTGCCGCGAGGGTCCACACCCAGGGAGGCAGGATCGGCGACACCTGGCGTTCCGTCGCCACGGGCGTGGCCTCGGGAAACGAGAGCTTGCCGACCGCGTCGGCGAGGACCGGAGTGCCTTGGGTCGCGGTCGCGATCGACCGTAGACGCTCGGCGTCGGGGCGTGGGTCCGCCCATTCCTGTCCCCCCTGCTCGCACGCAAAGTCGTGCCGGGTCGACGGCCCTTCGCCGATGCGGAGCCGCAAGGCATAGCCACCGGCGTCCAGGGCAGGCAGGTTCGTGGTGAACGACCGGCCCCTGTCCTTGGGCGCGGTGACGGTCGGAGCGGCGGCCTGGCTCCCGAGGCGAACCAGGCGAAGCTGCGGCTCTCCCTTCAACCCCGGTACCGTGTGCACCCGGACGGGCGTGGCGCTCCCCGCACGGCAGGGGACCGTGAGCTCCAGCCGCGCCGGCTCGTAGCGAGGGTCTCGCATCAACCAGCCCAGCAACGCATCCCAAAGCGCCCCGTATCCACGCCCTGCCATGTCCGACGCCATCTCGCTGAACGCCAACCGGTGCGTGCCGTCCACGCCCAGCGCCACCACGCGTCCGTTCCCACTCTCGCCCAACGCAAGAACCGGCATCGGAACTCCCGTCGTCGTGGTCAAGCTCGGGTGTTCCCACAGCACCACCGCCCCCTTACGCGGGATGTCGAGCACGTTCGCTCCGGACATCTCCGGGAGCCGATCCCCGTGCAGCGCTCGCAACGCCTCGAGCACCGGTGTGTCCCTCCCCGCGTTCGTGTACCTCGGGGAGAACGGCGTCGCATCGATCACCCGCTGCTGTCCATCCGGCAGCACCACGGGGAGCACCGCCTCGAGCGATGTTCCCCCGTAGTTCCCCGCAGAAAACCCATGTAGCCCCCCCACCATCACCAGCCCTCCACCCTCCCTCACGTACTTGCTCACGTTGGGAAGGAACGGGGAGAGCCCGTACGGCACCGCGTCGAAGTCCTGCAACACCACCGCGTCGAAGCTGGGAAGGTGCTCGCTGAATAGCTCCTCGACCGGAAAACGGATCAGCGCAAGCTCGTCGGGCGTCGCGTTCACGTCGTCCGACAAGGACCGAAGGATGAAAAACGCCACGACATCCAGCGACGCGTCCGCCTTGAGCCAGTGTCGCATCGCTCGCGCGTCGTAGGTGGGCCGACCCGCAATGTGCAAGATGCGAACCCTGTCCCGCGTGACGTCGAACGTCAGAAATCGACGATCATTGGCGGGCAGCTCGTCTCCCGCGGGGGCGCGTATCGCGATCTCCACCACGCGAGACCCCGCACGATCGAGCGTGATCGGCAGCTCGACGGTCCCCGAGCCGTCCACCACGCTCACCGTGCCCGACGCGAGCGCGAGAGGAGACCCCGCCTCGACCAGCTCGTGCACCGTGATGGGCACGCTGTCGCAGGGCAGATTCCCCGTGCACGCCACCGACACCGTGAGCCGCAAGGGCTGGTGCGCCACGGCGGCTCCTGCCGTCCGGACTTCCCTCACCGAAGCATCCCGGACCGTGCTCGTCGCCACGGCCACCGTGTGAACCGGCGCCCCCAGCCCCGCGAAGGCGGCCTGCAGTTGCTCCTTCGACGCCCCCTCCACCGGCGTATCGAGCCGCCCGTCGGATACCACCACGACCGCCGACGGCTTCTCGTCCGAGACGTCAGCCAGCGACGCCACCGCAGCAAGAAGGTCGCTCCCCGACTGGTCTGCGGGCAGGCTGTCCTCCACGTTGTCCAACGGGGTCGCCGGTCCACTGCCGAACCCCAGCAGCGAGAACCGCACCGTCGGGTGCGCAAGCCGCAGGTCATCGATCGCCTTGGCCGCCACACGCCTGCGCTGCGCCCCATCCCCAGGCAGGTCCATGCTCACGGACTGGTCCACGAGCAGCACCACCTTCGGTCCAACCTGCGTGTATCGCGCGTCGACCCGGACGGGCCGCAGCACCGCCAGCGCAAGCAACACCGTCGCCACCAGCGCTGTCGACGCCACCAGCGCGGCTCGCTGCCGATGGAGCGTGAGCTCCCACGCCACCATCCCCAGCCCGGCGAGGAACAACACGGCCGCCAGCACGCCGGCCCAGAGGGGAAGGTCCGTCGACAGCGAGAACGGCATCAACGGTCCCGCGCCCGGCGACGCATCAGGAACGGAGCGTGCACCTGATCGTCCTTGTAGTTGGAGCAGAGCACGAACATTGCCACGTTGACCGCCACACGCGTGGCCATCTCCCGCTGCCGATCGCCCCCCGGCGTGACGGCGAACGATGCCATCCCACTTCGGTCCTGTGCCAGGGCACCCGCGATGTCGTGCGACGAGAACAGCACCTGGGCTTGACCGTTGCGCAGGATCGCCTCGAGCTTGTCCGGCCCTTCGACCCGTCCTGCCGGGCGACCCAGCAGGTAGAACGACCGGAATATGACGTGCTCCGGCCCGATCGGAACCGGCACCGTGTCGGGCAACACTCTCGCGAGCTCCCGTCGCGCGCTCTTGCCGAACGCGCCCACCCCGGGGTCCGTGTCGTCCACGAGCAGCACCCCCCCGAGCGCGAAGAACGCACGAAGACCCGCAACCTCCCGCGTCGTCAACGTCCCCACGTCGGTTCCGCCGAGCCACCACGCAAAAGGCTCGTTCAACAGCGCGGGTGAGTCGGCCCGGACCGTTCCCGGGGCAAGTCGCGCAGGTGCACTCGTCCGCTTCGTCAGCTCCCACGCCCATCGCGCGGGCGCCGTCGTCCGCAACCCCTCGAACGTCGCGTCTCCCACCAGCAGCACCCGAGGATGAAACGCACCCTCGTCCCCGAACGCCCGCACCGTGCCCGGCATCAGCAGGCACAGACCCACGCAGACCAACACCGCCAGAAGGGTCAGTCGATGTCGTCGATGCGCCACGTTCCGCCCTCGCGACGCAGCAGGATCAAGTGTCCACCGGGAACACGCACCGTGGCGGTCTCGCCGGACTGCTGCACGTCGAGCTCTTCGGGGTTCTCGAGCCCCTCGACCAGGGACCGAAGGTCGTTCTCCATCGCGCTCCGCGTGGGCGTGCTCAGCACGCGCAGCAGCCCCGCATAGCTGCGTCTCGCCAACACGTGTCGCAGCTGGTCCAACGCTTGGGTCGGCGTCCGTGCCCCAGCTGGCAACGCATCCGCAGAGGCCACGAGGAAGTGCCCGCTCTCGGACAGGTCGAGCACCGCATCCTCTCCGTCCGCGAAACGGATCCTTGCCGATGCCTGCACCCGCGCCTCCGTGGACCGGATGGCCTTCGCTTGGTCCGCGAGCTCCTTGCGCTGATCCGCCACCAACTTCCGCACGTCCTCCCGCGTCAGCGCCCGCCGCGCGTCCTCGTCCAGCATGTCGTAAATCGCGTCCGCATCCCCGCGCGACGCCGCGTCCGCGTACGCATCCGCGGCCGCGCGAGGGTCAGGCATGCGCTGGTACAAACACCCAGGGGCGAATGCGACCATCGCGAGGCACGTCAGCAGACCTTGGGGAGACACGGGTGTCCAAGCCATCCTGGGACAACACTACGAGACCCCGGCCCGATGGCAAAGGGTTCCGTCGGGGTCAGGCTCCCATGCCCCCGAACAGCCCGGTCTGGCGCATCTCTCCCCCGTCCGCTAGGCTCATCCACGCATGAAAACGCGAGCCCTCCACCGCTGCTTGGCGGTCACCCTCGTCTCCGCCTCGTCCCTGGCCGTCAGCCTCCTCGGCTGCGGCCCTCCCGAAGCACGCGCTCCCAACCCCATGCGCCCCATCGACGAAGGCCGTGCCGTCAAGCTCATCGCCCAAGCGATGTCCGCCGAGGGAATTCAACCCGCCGCGCCCCGAACCGTCTCCCTGTCCGGCGCAACCAAAGTTCTCCTCGACGTCGGAGCCCAAGGTCGCCAGATCGGAGTCGTCTATCTCACCGCCTCCGACCTGCACGAGCTGGGCGACAACCCCCTCGCCAAACGCCCCTCCGTCGGCTCCGAGTTGATCGTCCGGGGGGGCGAAGGGCCGGACGATGGAATGCACGTGGTCGTCCTCTATGCGTCGGACTACGTCTACGACGACAACGTCGGGGAGGACCGAGAGGCCACGGCCATCACGGCGGAGAACAAGCTGGACCGCGACGTTCGCGACTTCGTGATCATCGCGCGGAAGAACCACTGGCCGTGACAGCCGCGGAGCCTCGGGAGGTGCGCTCGCGCCGATGGCTCGCCGGGGGGGCGCTCGGCATGCTCGTGGGAATCGGTCTGTCGGCCGTGGGACAAGGACCCGTGGGTGGCTGGATCGCGACCGCTTCCGCTGTGTTCCTCGTCATGGGGTTGCACACGTTCGGTCGACTAGGGCCGGACGTCCCCGGATTCCCGGCCCCCGCGGAGCCTGAACCGCAGCCAAAAATCCGCAGGAAACGGAAGCGCGCCCCCAGAAGCGAGACCTGACGGCCAGAACCCTGGATTCCTGTAGGCATGTTCGCCCAAGCGGACTATGGTGCGCGACCTCGGATTCCCCATTTATGCTGGCAACCCATTGCGCAGCCGGAGGTGGTCCGATTGGCCTTGAGGAACCTGCATGAAATCATCGAATAAGTCGGGCCGGAGGAGTGGCCCGAAAGTAGAGAAGGACAAGATCGAGCTGGAGGGCGTGATCACGCAGACCTACCGCGGTGGCGTGTTCGAAGTCGAAGTGTCCCCGGATGGCTCCGAGAACACCATGAAGCTCACCGCAACCCTCTGCGGGAAAATGCGTTCGCGCTACATCAAGGTCACCACCGGGGACCGCGTCAAGGTCGAGCTCTCCCCCTACGACCTGAGCCGCGGGCGCATCGTCTATCGTATGCGCTGACCGCTTCCCTCCCGCACCAGTTGCAGGATCTTCGTCCCGTACTTGTCGGCCAGCTTCGGCCCCACACCATGGACGCGCAGCAACGCCTCCTTCGTCGACGGTAACTCCGCCGCGATCGCCTGGAGCGTGCGATCCGTCATCACCCGGAACGCCGGTATCCGCTTGGACTTCGCCTGCTGAAGCCTCCACGCGCGCAGTCGTTCCATGACCACCGCATCCGCGATGGCTTCCGTCGCCGCACCGGCGCCCTGCGTCGCGCCGACCTTCCCCCCCTCGGCCTTCGGACGCTTGCTCACCGGCACACGCTTCGCCTTGCCTCCCGCACCGACCTCCGAGCCGCCCTCGCCCAACCCGTCCGGCAATCGCACCTGCTCGATCGAACCCTCCTGCCCACGAAGCAGCCGACGATACCGGATCTGTTTCCCGTCCTTCTCGAACGTCTCCTCCACCGACACCACCAGCCCTGCTTTCGCCAACGCATCCACCCACCGCTCGAACTCGTTGCGCTCCACCTTCGACCCCTCGAAGAGCCGTCGATACAAGGCCCCCGAGGCAAATCCCCTCCACCCGTCGATCTCCAGCAGGATCCTCGCCATCTGCTTGGCTTCGTTTCCCGTGGGCCCACGATAGCGCGCCGCCACGCAGGCTGACGGCTGGCACGTGTCGCAAAGCCCGCACGTGCGATCGTCATCCCGATCGCCGAAGTGACGGATGAGCCGCACCATGCGGCACGCGCCCGGCCGCGTGTAGTCGAACATCGACTCGATCTGCGCTTCCCTGTGCCCCCGGATCGCGAGGTAGTCCCCCTCCCAGTCCTTCCTCCCGCACGTCACCTGATCATGCGCATCGATGCGGACCGCACCGTGCACCCACAGCTTGTTGATGCCAGTCTCCACCACGGCCGGATCCATGCGCAACCGCTCCGCCCACGCCTCTCGAGCCTGTCCCCCGGGCGGCAGCATCCCCAGCATGCGGTGCAGCAACTCCACCGACGGGTAGGACTTCTCCAAGAACATCTCGAGCAAGTGCCGATCCGCCCAGGAGAACAGCAGCAGCGCTCGCGACGCCTCGCCGTCCCGTCCCGCCCTGCCGATCTCCTGATAGTAGGCCTCGATCGACCCGGGCATCGACGTGTGAACCACCGTGCGGATGTTCGCCTTGTCGATCCCCATCCCGAATGCGACCGTCGCCACGACCACGTCCAGACGCCCCGCCGCGAAGGCTTCCTGCACGCGCGCCCGGTCGTCCGCCTCCATGCCGGCGTGATAAGCCCCCGCTCGCAGCTTCTTCCCCAGCTTGGCCGCCAGCTCGTCCGCCCCCTTGCGCGTGGGCACGTACACAATGGCCGGCAATCGGCCGGGATCCGACAGCGCCGCGCGAACGTGCGCCCCCCGGTCCGATGGCCTGCACTCCACCACCTCGATACCGATGTTGTCCCGTCGGAAGCCTCGTATGAACCGCATGGCCTCAGGGATGCCCAGCTGCTTCACGATGTCGTCCTGCACCCGAACGGTCGCCGTCGCCGTCAGGGCAAGCACCGGCGCGGGTCGCAGCATGGGCAGCCGGTCCCCCAGCAATCGGTAGTCCGGGCGAAAATCATGCCCCCACTGCGAGATGCAATGCGCTTCGTCCACCGCGATCAGCGTCGGCTTCCGACGCGCCAGCATCTCTGGGAACCCCGGCACAGAGAGTCGTTCCGGTGCGATGAACAGGAAGTCCAGCTCTCCCTGCAGGTACCCCCTGCACGCCTGACGCGATTGCTCGCGCGACCGCCCCGAATGCACTTGCTCCGCCCGCAACCCCACCGCCCGCAGCTTGCTCGTCTGGTCTTCCATGAGCGCAATGAGCGGGCTGATCACCAGCGTCACGCCTCCTCGCGCCAACCCAGGCAACTGGTAGCAGAGCGACTTCCCGCTCCCCGTCGGCATCACCAGCAGCCCGTCGGTCCCCTCCGCCACCGACTCGCACACCTCACGCTGGAACGGCCTGAACGCGGCGAAGCCGAACCTCTGGCGCAAAACCGAGTCCAGGTCGTTCGCTCCCCCCGTGCTCGTGCTCGTGCTCGTGCTCGGACTCGTGCTCGGACTCGGACTCGTTCGCGTGCTCGTGCTCGTGCTCGCAAGCGCCTCCCGATCCGGCCGCACCTTCCTCGCTTCCCCCGGTTCGCCCTCTTCGTACACAAACTCCTGCTCCACGAACCACGGTGGAGGCTCCTCCGCCCAGCCCATGTCCTCCGGTGGATCCGTGGGGGCCGCAAGCGGCTTCGACTCGCGCTCCCGCTCTTCCCGTCGACGCACGAGCGGCCCTCCGACGCTCACGGGCGCAGGTGTCTTCGGTCCCGTAGGTGTCGCCTTCACTCCCTCCACCACCTCGCGGACGAACGTCTCGATCCTCCCCATGAACCCGCTCAGACTCCCATCTCCCTGCTCCATCCGCTTGAGCGCGTGCTCCCACGCCCCCGTCATCGAAGGACTCTTGACCCGCTCGTCCACCACCCTGATCAGCGAAATGCCGCGCTCCGTGGCCACGAGCGCCTTGCCGTCGCGCTCCACGTAGCCCCGAGAAAGCAGCGTCTCGAGGATCGCCGCCCGCGTGGCCGGCGTCCCCAGCCCGCGGTCACGCATCGCCTGCTCCAACTCGCGATCGTCCAACGCCTTGCCCGCCGTCTCCATCGCCGTCAGCAAGGATGCGTCGTTGTATCGCTTCGGCGGCTTGGTCTCCTTGCGAAGCACCTCCACCGTCTGCACCGGACGCCGCTGTCCGCTCGCCAGCCCGCTCGGCAGGTCCGGCCCCTCGCCCTTGCCCTTCGACGAAATGTCCAGAACCTTCCAGCCCATCTTCGTCACCATCGTCCCCGACGACCGGAACAGGTCGTTCGCCTGGGCCGACCGGACCGCCGTGATCACGGTCGTCACGCGCGTCTCGTACGGGTCGTGCCAGGCCGTGAGGAGCCGTCGGCACACCAGGTCGTAGACGCGCTGCTCGTCTCGGGACAGGTTCTTGTCCCGGCTCGGATGGGCCGTGGGGATGATCGCATGGTGGTCGGTGACCTTCGCGTCTTGTACGAACCGTGTCGAGAGAGGGCGCGTCCCTGACCCCGGTGCAACCGCGCTTCCATAGGCCGGTGCGATGGCGGTCACCACCGGCCCCAGCGTGGCGGCCACGTCCTGGGACAGGTGTCTACTATCCGTTCTCGGATAGGTGATGAGCTTGTGCTTCTCGTACAGCGCCTGCGCGACCGAGAGCGTGGTCTCCGCGCGAAGGCCGAAGAGACGATTGGCCTGGCGCTGCAGCTCCGCGAGGTCGTGGAGCAAGGGCGGCGGCATGGACTTGTCCGCACCCTTCGCCGACTGAATCTCGCCCTCCCGGCCCTCACACCGTGCCCGGATGGCCTCCGCTTGCACACCATCGCCCGGTAAGCGCTCCGGCGGCGGCGCATCCTCCCCCCGCCGCGCGCCCGGATCGAACCACGTCCCCGCGTAGGCCCCTTCTTGCGCCCCAAACGTCGCCTCCACCTCGCAGTACGCCTCCGGGACGAAGTCGCGGATCGCCAACTCCCGCTCCACGATCATCGCGAGGGTAGGGGTCTGCACTCGCCCCACGGACAGCACTCCCGCGTCGTATCGAAGCGTGTAGGCACGCGACAGATTCATCCCGACCAGCCAGTCGGCACGCGACCTCGCCTCGGCCGCGGAAGCCAGCGGGTCGAAGTCTTTCCCTGGTCGCAATCGCTGAAACCCGCTCCGGATCGCGTCGGGCGTGAGCGACGAGATCCACAGCCTGGATACGGGTTTGCGGCAGCGTGCCGCGCGGTAGATGTAGCGGAAGATCAGCTCGCCCTCACGACCTGCGTCCGTCGCGCACACCACGTGGTCGACCGACGGGTCGTTGAGCACGGCCTTGACCCGAGCAAAGTGGGTCCGCGTGCCAGGGTGGACGACCAGATCCCACTTCCGCGGAAGCATCGGCAACAGGTCTGACCGCCATGTCTTCCACGCCGGCTCCATCTCCTGCGGCTCGGCGAGCCCAACAAGGTGCCCGATCGCCCAGGTCACCACGTAGCCGTTGCCAGCAAGCAGGCCTTCCTGCGCGCGCTTGGCGCCGAGCACGGCCGCAATGTCGCGGGCGACGGATGGTTTTTCAGCAAGAACGGCGATCGTCACGGGGGCTCCCACGTCGTAGCGCAGCTAGGGTTCGATGGATAGAGTTCGGACAGAGCGCTGATCCGGTTGCGCACAAAGTGAAGCCCCGACCCTCTCATCCCGCCCACCAGCGGCACGGATGCTCGAATGATGTTCTGGTATTCTCGATTTCTTGCTCTCCGCCGACCCCGATTCCCGGCGGACGCGTCGTCTCCAGACGAAAACCGTGGCAAACTAGAGCGTTCTTTGCTTTGGGTCCCTGGCCCCATCCCATGAATCCATCCCTCGCCCCCAGAAACGTTCCCACGTGGGCTCTCCTGCCTCTCACCGTCGTGCTGGCTGCTGCACTGCAATGCGGGGCGTCCGACGATGACGCTGCATCCGGTGCAGGCGGCGTGGGCGGAGCCCTCGGTGGGGCCGGTGGCGGAGGTGCCGTGCCGGAGGGTGGGACCGACGCTGCGTGTGGGAAGGATGCGATCCTGTGCGAAGGCTCCGTGGCGTGGCGATGTGACGCCACGGGCAGCCTCGTGGACCCCGTGGATTGCGCGAACGAAGACAAGGCTTGCGTCACAGGTCTCGGGTGCGCCGCTTGCGTCCCCGGGTCCACCGGCTGTTCCGACGGGATCGGTACCTACTGTCTCGAAGACGGGTCTCGCGTGGAGAGCTTCGAATGCGACCCGCTGCGTGGGTTGAGCTGTCAACCTGAAGGCTGCCTCGGCGCGTGCACGCCCCAAGCACTCGGCCGCACGCACGCCGGGTGCGACTTCTGGCCGACCGTCACCGCCAACAGCGCCTGGTCCGACTGGTTCCCCTTCGGCGTGCTCGTCGTCAACACCACCGACCAACCCGCAACCCTGACCGTCACCCGCGGCGTCGAAACCGTCCTGACGCGCTCCCTCGACGCAGCGGGCGTCGAGGTGATCGAGTTGCCCTGGGTCGATGAGCTGAAGGGCCCCGACGCAGACCCGTTGGGAAAAATAACGCCCCCGCCCGCTAGCGTCCTGTCCGAGGCAAGCAAGGGGGGAGGAGCCTTCCGCCTTCGCTCCGACCAGCCGGTCGTCGTCACCCAGTTCAACACCTTGCGGGCGAGCAACGAACAAGGGCTGAACGAGGGGTGTCCCCCGGATACCTCGAGCGGCGAGTGCCTGTCCTACTCCAACGACGCAAGCCTTCTGCTGCCTTCCTCGTCGCTGGACGCCACCCATGAGCTCATGGGGTGGACGTCCTGGCAGCTCGACCCGGGCGCCACTGACCCGCGAGGTGTCGGCGACTTCGTCTCCATCACCGCGGTGCAAGACGGAACGACCGTCACGGTGAAACCCTCGAACCGCGTTCTCCCCTTCGAGTCCGGGGAAGGAATCGAGGCCGGGGCAACTCGAACCTTCAACCTCCTGCAGGGCGACGTCCTGCAGCTGTTCTCCGACGCTTCGATCCAGGGGGCCCAGCTTGCCGGCTCCGAAGTGACCTCGACGCGCCCCATCCAGGTCCTCACGGGCGTGCCCTGCGTGAACGTTCCCGTCGGCGTGCTCACCTGCGACCACGTCGAGGAAATGAACCTGCCCCGCGGCATGCTGGGGCGCCGATACCTCGTGACTGCGCTCGCCAGCCCCGGCGGTCGAACCCGCCATCTCGTTCGCATCCACGGCATCGAAGACGAAACCGTCATCGCCTTCGATCCTCCCACCGCACACAAGTCGATCAGTATCCACCGCGGCGAAACCGTCGACCTCGACCTGCCCAAAGACGGTGAGCTGGCTCAGGACTTCCTCGTCTCGTCCACAAATACCTTCGGCGTGACCCAGTACATGGTCGGCAACCGCGCCGAGCCGTACGCCCCCAGCGCCCCCGGCGCAGACCTGGGCGACCCGAGCCAAACCGTCGCCGTTCCTGTCTCCCGCTACCTCAAGCGCTATCACATCGCCGTGCCGCCTGGCTTCACCGAGCATCGCATCGACGTCATCGCATCGACCGGGTCGGACGTGCTGCTCAACGACGAGCCGATCCCCTCGGAACAGTTCCGCGCGATCGGCGCCAGTGGCTTGAGCGTGGCCCGGATCGTCGGCGTCGAACCCGGCAAACGCCACGAGCTTCGCAGTGACAAAGCCTTCGGCGTGCAAGTCTATGGCTTCGGCAAGTTCACCGGCTGGATGGTCCCCGGCGGTATCGAGATGCGCTCGTCATCTCAATAGCCACGACGAAACCGGCTACGCACAGCGCTCCACGTGTACTAGGGTCCCCTCGGTCTCGTGAGTCGCTCTTTCACCATGTGCCGATCTCGCCCCGCGTTGATGGCCTGCGCGTTGCTCGCCAACTCTCTGCTCGCCGTCGAAACCTTCGCGGCCGATAGGGCAGAAGCAGGCGCCGCGCCCCAGGCCGAGCTCTCTGCCCTCGCCGGCTTGTCCGTCCGGCCAGCTGCCTCCGATGCCGACGAAAACCCCGACGGCATCGGCTATGGCCCAGGCCTTCAGCTGTCCTTTCAGGCCCGAGGCTACGTCTGGTCCTGGCTCAACGCGGCCATCTACTATCGCCGCGCCTCCCACGAGATCGACCTGCCGCGCGGGGCCGCCGGCTTCGACTACCAACACATCAGCATGGACAAAGTCCTGGCCTACAGCCTCGGTGCCCGTCTCGAACCCACCTACCACGTCTCCGAATCCTTCCGCACCTGGGTCAGCGTCGGCGTCGGCTGGGGAAGGATGACCCTCGACAAGGTCTACGTGCAAGAGAGCGATCGGTCCTACACCGTGCCCGATCGCGCCGGCGTCTTCGTCGAAGTTCCCCTGGGCTTCGGAGCCTCCTACGAGGTCGTCCCACGCTGGCTCGCCGTTCAGGCCGAGGCGGACATCGCCCACCTGTCCAACCATTCCGGCGGCCTCCACGGCTCCACCCCCTACGTCGATAGCAACGGCTCCCTCCACTTCGCCGGCCCCATGCCCACGCAAGTGGTTTCCGGAAGCTTCCTTCTCGGCGTATCGTTGCTGCTGTGACCCAACCAGGGCCCCAATCACCAACCCGGAAACGCTCCAAGGGCCGTATCGTCGCCGTCGCCGGCAACATCGGCGCCGGCAAGTCCAGCATCGTCGAATGGCTACGCCAGCACTTCGACGTCGTGCCCTTCTTCGAGCCCAACGACGACAACCCCTACCTCGCTGACTTCTACCAGGACATGCCCAGGTGGGCGTTCCACTCCCAGGTCTTCTTTCTCATCCGTCGCTTCCGACTGCATCGGGCCATGGAGCGCGAAACCCACGACGTGGTGCAGGACCGCACGATCTACGAGGACGCGGAGGTGTTCGCCACCCACCTGCACCGAAGCGGCGTCATGGATGACCGGGACTGGGAGGTCTACAGCGAGCTGTACCAGACGCTGCGAAGCGAACTGCGCCCTCCCGACCTCCTGCTGTACCTGCAGTGTCCCGTGCGCGTGCTCGTCAAGCGCATCAATCACCGCGGCCGCTCCTTCGAGCAGAACGTCCCCACCAAATACCTCAAGGCCCTCGACCGGCTCTACGCCGAGTGGTTCGAACGCTACGACCTCTCGCCCACCCTCGTCATCGACACCCACCAGCTCGATTACGTGCAGAACCTCTTCGATCGCCAGGAACTCGTCGATCAAGTGAGATCGCTGCTGTCTTGATCACGGGCCCCCGCCCTGGATCCTCGCTGTCAGCGTGGTAGGGTCCCGCCCTTGCCTTGCCGGTGCAAGTCGGCAGGGCGTGAGCACCTCCCATGAACGTTCGCCAACAGCTGCTTCGACCGCTGCAATCTCATGCAGGGCGAATCCTCGTCTACAGCGTGCTGGTGGGCCTGCTGTCTGGGTCCGGTGCGATCGCTTTCTTCTACGCGCTCGAGTGGGTTACCCACCTGCTGTTCGTGCAGGCTGCCGGGGTCCAGCAGATTGCTCCCGCAGGAGAAGCCATCTTCGGCAATGCGAACCTCGGACCGTCGCGCCCGTGGCTCTTCTTCCTGCTGCCAGCGTTCGGTGGCCTGGTGGGCGGCCTGATCGTCTACACCTGGGCGCCCGAAGCCGAAGGCCACGGCACCGATGCCATGATCGACGCGTTTCACCGAAAAAGAGGCCTCATTCGGGCGCGGATCCCGCTGCTCAAGGCCGTGTCCACCATCGCCACGCTGGGCACCGGCGGCTCCGCAGGCCGAGAGGGTCCCATCGCGCAGATCGGCGCCGGCGTGGGCAGCTGGGTGGCGCAGCGGTTGGGCCTGACCGTGCGCGAGCGACGCATCCTGCTCCTCGCCGGAACGGCCGGGGGGTTGGGTGCCATCTTTCGCGCTCCCCTCGGGGGCGCGCTGACCGCCGTCGAGGTGCTGTACAGCGAGGACTTCGAATCCGAGGCCCTGCTGCCTTCCATCCTCTCGTCCGTGACCGCCTACGCCGTGTTCTCCGCCGCCTTCGGCTACGAGCGCGTCTTCGCCCTGCCAGAAGAATTCGTCTTCCGTAACCCCAAAGAGCTGCTCTTCTACGCAGCCCTCGGTGCCGTCTGTATCCCCGTCGGGATGCTCTATGTGAAGGTGTTCTACGGCATGCGGGACCGAATCTTTCGGCGCATTCGCATCCCCAACCACGTCAAGCCGATGCTCGGCGGCCTCGGCGTCGGACTCATCGGCCTGGCGCTCCCCCAAGTCTACGGCTCCGGTTGGGGACAGATCCAGCTGGCCCTATTCGGACAGCTCACCCTCGGCACCATGGCCGCCTTGGCCTTCGGCAAGATCCTCGCTACGTCCCTGACCATCAGCTCCGGCGGCAGCGGCGGGGTCTTCGGCCCCACCCTCTTCATCGGCGGCATGCTCGGTGGCGTCGTCGGCGCCATCGGCCACCACCTCTTCCCCGAAATCGTCACGCAGCCCGGCGCCTACGTGCTCGTCGGTATGGCCGCCTTCTTCGCCTGCGTCGCCAACGCCCCCCTCGGTGTCCTGCTCATGGTCTGCGAGATGACCGGCGGCTACGGCCTCATCGCGCCCCTGCTGCTCGTCTCCGCCATCGCCCTGCTCTTCAATCGCCGCATCTCGATCTACGAAAAGCAGGTCAAGGACCGGTTCCACTCCGATGCCCACCTCGCCGACCGCGTCTTCAACCTGCTCGGATCCATCCCCGTCCGTGAGCTGTCCCAGCCCTCCTCGGAGCTCCACGTGCTCCAGAAGGACACCAGCATGATGGAGATCCGTGACCTGCTCTCGAACACGACCGAAGACGTTTTCCCCGTGCGCGACGAGGAAGGGCGCCTCGCAGGGGTCCTCGAGCTCAGCGCCGTGCGTCCCGTCATCCTGGACCAAGAGGTCGACCCGCTGCTCATCGTGGCCGACCTCATGTCCCCCCTGCTCACGGTGTCCCCCGACGACTCCGCCTATCGCGCCATGCGCATGCTCAACGAGAGCGGATACGCTGCCCTGCCTGTGGTCGACCCCGACGACCCGACTCGTATCCTCGGCATGATCTACCGCGAGCAGGTCACCACCGCCTACCAGCAGCACCTCAGCCGAATCCGAGAGACCACCGGGGAGAACGTCGAAGGCGAACGATGAGCGGACCACGCCATCTCGGCCTCGTCCCTTGCGCCGCTCCTGCCCATGCGCTTTCCTCGACCCCACAGGTCATGCATCGCCGCCGCTTCCTGTCCGTGCTCGCCCTCTCCTGCACCGGATGCTCACGCAAACCGCCGCCCCAGCGCTCAACTCCCGACGCAGCCATGCCCAATCCCTCCCTAGCCAACGTGTTCGGTCCCACCGTCGCCGGTCGGTTCTACACCGATGACCCCGGCGAACTGCGCGAGTCCGTCGAGTCCTTTCTCTCCGCTGGCGCCAAGACCCCTCCCATCGAAGCCAGCCGACGCATCGTCGCTCTCGTCGCCCCTCATGCCGGGTACGTCTACTCCGGGCCCATCGCCGGTGTGGCCTTCGCCGCACCGCGATCCCGACCCGTTCGGACGGTCGTCGTCCTGTCCCCCAGCCACCATGGTCGACGCCCCCACGTTTGTGCCCTGCCCGCCGACGTGTACCGTACACCTCTCGGGCAAGTTCCCATCGCACGCCATGTCGTCGAGGCCCTCCTCGCCCCAGGGGACCTGGTCCGTGAAGACGAGTCCCTGTTCCGCCCCGAGCACGCGCTCGATGTGCAGGTGCCGTTCGTTCAGGTCGCCTTCCCCACCGCGCGGATCGTGCCCCTCATCGTTCCCATGATGCCCAGGGAACGTCTCGTGCTCCTGGGAACGCGCCTCCACGACGCGGTCGGAGCCGACCCGGGCGCCCTCGTGGTCGCCTCCTCGGACCTCTCCCACTTCTACGAGTACGACGAGGCACGCACCATCGACGACGCCATCGTCTCCGAGCTGGAACGCAAGGACCTGACGACCGTGTTCGACAAGCACGATGCGCGTCGCGGACCGTGCGGAATCGCGCCGATTATCGCGACGTGGTCCTACGTCGAGCAGTTCGGCGAGGGTGGGATCGTGCACCGGCTCTCCGTCAAGAGCAGTGGGGACACACGTCCGGAAGGACGCGACCGGGTGGTAGGCTACGCTGCCCTGGCCCTGTCGGTTCCCTAGACGGAGAGACTATCCGAATCGGGATTCTAGAACACGCCAGAGACGCTGATGCCGAGGCCGCTGTCTCCCACGCCCATGGGCGTCGGAGCGATGAACAAGTTCCTCGGCGGCGGCTCGCTCTTGGGTTCTTCCCCTGGCGCACCTTCCCTTCGGCGTGGCGGCTGCGTGGTAGGAGCGACTTGCGAATCCGAGGTGGTCACGAACACGCCCTCGAGCGCGATCAGCAGCCCTCCCGCTTGGCCAAGCCCGTCGAGGGCGGTGAGGATGCCGCGCGTCCACACCCAGAACCGGCTGCAGTCCGGATCGTTCTCGGCACACCCGTTATTTGCGATCGCGATCCAGGGCCCTGCCACCGGAATGCGCAGATCCTTGCTCCCCGGCGCGTCGGGCCAGGCGTACGAAAATGGCTGCGCGACCGCGTAGAACCCTGCCGTCGTCGCCAACCCGCCCACCACCAGCTTCCACCGCACGGAAGGCGGTGGATGGGTGTCAGTCGGGATGAACTGGGGCGGCGGCTCGGCCTGCGCTTGGGCGGACGAGGCGGCCATCAACAGAGCAAGCCCCCCTAAGGAGGCAGCCCACCTGGCGCGATCGAGAGAAGTCACGCCACCCGTTTGGCAACGATGGGCCCGCGAAGCAAGCGTCTTGTGGCCGGTCGCTGCGATTGGTCCCCCAGCCGCTGACGTCCGAAGGCGCTACCGCGTCCCGCTCCGAAGATGCTAGGGCACAAACCATGCGTGCCCGAGCAGCCATTCCCGTGTTCCTGAGCGGTGTGCTCTTCTCCTTCGCCTGGATGGGCCCTCCCATCGCGAAGTCCCAACCCTCGCCCAGCACCCAACCCCCTGTTGCCTCCAGCTCCCCCTCCGGCGCCTCCATCGCTGCCCCCAAACCCGACTCCCGCTTCCAACGGGCCGTCGACAAGCTCGCTGCCACCATCCAGGGATACGGAGGCACCCTCGGTGCCTACGTCGTCGACATCCCTTCCGGCAAGGTCCTCGCTTCCCATGCGCCCACGGTCGCGCTCAACCCCGCGTCGAACATGAAGCTCGTCACGGCCGCGGCCGCCCTGTGGAAGCTGTCCGCCCACCACACCTACCGAACCGCCCTGTACGGTCGCCGCAACGGCACCGCGATCGAAGATCTCGTGCTGCGGGGCTACGGCGACCCGTCCCTCGCTACCAAAGACCTCTGGGAGCTTGCCAACGGCCTCGGCCGCTGGGGCATCAAGCAGGTCACAGGAGACATCCTCGTCGACCAGTCCTTCTTCGATGACGCCTTCGTGCCGCCTGGCTACGAGCAACAGCCCGACGAATGGGCCTACTTCCGAGCTCCCGTCAGTGCAGTCGCCCTCGACGCCAACACGGTGACGATGCACGTGGCCCCGACGAGGCCGGGAGACCCCGCATGGGTGACGTTCGCCCCGTCGGGGTTCGTCGACGTCGCAGGTCGCGTGGCGACCGGTCCGGGGGGATCGACCCAGAACGTGACGCTCTCGCTCGCCCCGGCGGAAGGAAGACTTCGGGCGCAGGTGGGCGGTGCGATCCCCGAGGACTCGAGCCGGCTTCGCGTGACCCAGCGAGTCGATGACCCGACGCTGTATGCGGGCCACGTGCTGCGTGCTCTGCTCGCCGAGCAGGGGATCAAGGCGGAAGGACGCGTGCGTGCCGGAGGGGAGAAGGCCACCAAGCTGCTCGTGATGCACCGGTCGGACCGCCTTGCCAATTTGCTCGAGCGTCTCGGCAAGGACAGCGACAATTTCTACGCGGAGATGGTCTTCAAGAGCCTGGCCGGAGGCTCGAAGCGTCGAGGTCTCACCACCGAGTCCGGCGCCGAGGTCGCGCGTGCGTACCTCGAGAGCATCGGCGCCTTGGACGACGGCACGGTGCTGCGCAACGGGTCGGGGCTGTTCGACAGCAATCGCCTGACGGCGAGGTCTCTCGGTGTTGTTCTGCGGGCGGCCTACCAGGATCCGGACATGCAGGCGGAGTATCTGCGCCACTTGTCCGTTGGCGGCGAGGATGGAACACTGCGCTGGAGGTTCCGGGACAAGGCCTGCAAGGGAAGGGTGAGGGCCAAAACGGGGACGCTGGCGTCGGTGGCATCTCTATCCGGATATGTATTGTCCGAGGGGAAGGGCGGCCCGGTCGGTTTCGCCATCGTCGTCAACGGCGTGGCCGGCAAGGTGCCGGGCGCCAGGGAAGCGATCGACCAATGTGTCCGAACGATCGCCCGGGAAAGTCACGAGAACTGAAAGTCGAGAATTCGGCCGTCTCCCACCTGCTCGACTGGCACACGTCGTAGGATGGAGTACACTCAGGGAGAAGTCATGAGGCACCCCGCAACGGGGATGGCAACCGTGATCTCGATGTCATGGTTGTGAGCGGGGTGGAATGATCCTGCGTCGCGTCAAGGGTGACGCGAAGCAGAATCGACGAAGTGGTGGTAACCCCCCTCAGTACTCGCGCATCTGCTTGCGGATCTTGCCGAGCGCTTGCTCTTGCAGCTGACGGATTCGTTCCCGTGACAAGTTGTACTTGTCCCCGATCTCCTTGAGCGTCAGCTCGTTCTCGTCGTCCAGCCCGAATCGCCACCGGATGATCCGCGATTCGATGGGCGTGAGAGTCGTGAGCAAGCGCTGCACCTCGTCCGCCCACTTCCTGTTCGCCAGGTGGTCGTACGGCGTGGCCGCATCGTCCTCCTGCAGGAAGTCAATGAACTTTCTCCCATCCTCGTCGCCCACGGGGCGATCCAACGAGAACGGAGTCTCGGCGTAGAAGTCCTTGACCTTGTCCAACTTCTCCAGCGGAATTCCCGTCTCGCGCTCGAGCTCCTCGAGCGTCGGCTCGCGGCCCGTCCGCGCAATCACCGCCTGTGTCGCTCGCGCCACCCGGTTGTGGGTGTCCAGCATGTGCACGGGAATCCTTACCGCACGCCCCTTGTCCGCAAGCGCACGGCTGATCGCATGCCGGATCCACCACGACGCGTAGGTCGAGAACCGATACCCACGTCGGTGGTCGAACCGCTCCACTGCCTTCATCAACCCAATGTTGCCCTCCTGGATCAGGTCGATGAGAGGCATCCGTCCACGGTTGTAGCGCCGCGCAATCGACACCACCAACCGAAGATTCGCCTTGACAAATGCGCCCTTGGCCTTCAGCTGCCGGTCGTGCGCCACCTGGATGCGACGCATGTAGCGACGGTACGCGGGCGTGTCGGTGAGGGTCGCCTCGTTGGTGGCTTCGTTGGCGTTCTCCACGGGCATGACCAACTCGTGCACCGCCTGGCAGCAATGGCTGATCCACAGCCTGTCGCTGTCGGGCAACCGCACGCACGCCGCGAGCTCGTTGCAGTGCTGCCGGTAGCGCCGTTCCTGCTCCGCGTTGAGCTTGGAACGTTGCTTCTGGTAGAGCTTGATGAGCTTGCGCAACTCGGGAACGGCGCGCAAGTCCACCTCTTCGTCGCACCCGGCGTTCTTGACTTCGTACTCGAGCATGTCGAGCACGTGTTCCGCCGCAGGCAGATAGGACAGGATGGCGCGCCAGTAGGCAATCTCCGCCGTCTCGACGTGCTCCGCCGCACGTACCTCGTCGTCCGGTCCCATGACGTGATGACTGGCCATCTCCCGGAAGTACCGGGCCAGCATCGAGTCACCCGTCTTCTCCGCACTGCGCGACGTCGCAGGCTCCGGCGGCGCTGGCGGCTCCGAGAACGACACAAGCCCCACCACCTCATCCGGCCTCCCGAAGTGGCTCGCGACGCGCACGGAGGTGTCCTCCTCCATCTCGTCCGCAAGGGAAGACAGCGGCGCTACGGCAAGTCCCGTCGCCTCCTCGCTTCCTTGAGGGCGGTTGGACCCAACCCTCGGACGCCGAGGGTCGCTCGATCCGCGTGCCATGCTCCAATTCCGAGCCGTAGAAGACCTCATCTTTTCACCTAACCTGCCGTCCCCTCGGGTTATTCCCTCTCGCTCCTCGTGACGCGCTGCGTTCGCTCTGCTCACGGGCTGTGAAGGCCTTTCCTTCCTGTTCACAGCTCGTTTCATCTCTGAACCATCAAACGCTTCCTTCGTGGGCTGTTAGACGCTCACGATGGGGTTTCGATCCCTCAAGCAATTTCCATTCCGTGAGGAATGGTCGCTGACGCTTCTCCTCACCCGTGCTCCGCGAAGCCGAAACACAAGCACACCCTCTTCTGGACTCCGTCCCCACGCCCATCTGTGCCACAGTCTCGGGCGCACTTCGTCCCCAAGACCCTGATCCCCATGTCCCGCTCCGGGTCCCGCCCCTACACCTACATTAGTGTCCTGAGCCTCTCCGGAAGGGTCGCCGTTCTTCGCCCCGCCTGGACGTCGCTGCTCGTGGTGGCTGGAATCTGTCATGCTCTGTTTCACGGGGCCGTCGCTTGGTCGGCTGCCCTGTTGGGCCGATCGATCGCCGGAGATGTGTCCCTGCCTTTCCAGGGATCCGCCGTGATCCTCGCCTCCATGGGGCTCGCCGCCGTCTTCGCCAAGGGGGGATTCGGCGTCCTCGCCTCCCTCGCGCAGTCCCGCCTATCCACTGCCGCCGGTCAGACCCTTCGCGACCAGACCATCGCCTCCTTGCTGCTCGCCGGCTCCCATGCTCCGTCCCCCACCACCATCGCTCGACTCACCTCCCGCCTACGCGAAGCCGAAGCCGCCGTCGCGCAAGGCCCATTCTCCGTCGCCCGCGCCGTCGTCCAACTCGTGCCCATCGCCGTCGGACTCGCCTTCGTCTCCCCCACCCTGACCCTGCTCGCCCTCGTGGTCCTCGTTCCGTTCTCCCTCACGCTCTCCCTCGCCCGACGCCGGTGGCGCCGCTCCCACGAGTCCAGCATGCGTGCCTCGGACCTCGTCCACGAAGAGATGGACGACCTCATTCGGCACCTCGATCTGTGGCGATCCTGCGGCTCCGGCCACCACGTTCGTGACCTGCTCCATCGCCTCGGTTCACAGGCCGCATCTGCCCAGGTTCGAGCCCAAACCATCGGCGTAGCCATCTCCTCTGCGAACGAAGTCCTCGGCGCCGCCGCCCTCCTCGCGGTCCTGATCGTCGCCTCCCAGGGCCTCGCCGACGTCGACGGCGCTTCCGTCATCGCGTTCATCGCGATCTTCTTCCTTGCCTACCGACCTCTGCGCGACCTGGGCGACGCGAGAACCGCCTGGCTTCGTGGTCGCGAGGCCCTCCAAACGCTCGCCAGCTTGCCATCGCCCGTGCACTCGCCCGAACCCCCCGGGGATCCATGTCCACGTTCCGGACCGGCCCACCTGCACGTCGAGAACCTGTGCGTTCCCGACAGGAGCCCCCCCGTCGGCTTCGACCTTGCCCCGGGCCGCATGGTCGCCTTGGCCGGCGCCACCGGGGCCGGCAAGACCTCGCTGCTTCGCGCCCTGCTCGGCCTCGAGCCCTCCGCTCTCGGGAAGGTATCCGTCGACGGACAGCCGGTGCTGCCCGATCAGGTCGGCCCTTCGTTTCGCCCCTTCGCCTGGGTGCCCCAGGACGCACCGGTCGTATCAGGTTCTCTCGATGACAACCTTCGCATCGGCGGGGCGGACCCGGACCTCGCGCACGGCAAGCTCGCCACGCTCGGCGCCTCCCAGCTCGTCCGCGACCTCGGCGAAACCAAGCTCGGCGCGGGCGGACGTCCGCTGTCCGGCGGAGAACGACGGTGGGTCAGTCTGGCTCGCGCCCTCGCCACTGGATTGCCCGTGCTGCTGCTGGACGAGCCGACCGTCGGTCTCGACGCGCAGGCTCGCGCTGCGGTGCTCGCCGTCCTCCGTCAAGTCAGGGGCAAGCGGAGCGTCGTCGTGGCAAGTCACGACGACGAAGTGCTCGCCTTGGCCGACGATGTCATCACGCTACCGTGACGACCCCTTCACCCGCCATCCTTGCCTGCGTTCATCATCTTTTTGAAGAGATCGTCTTCGGTGGACGGGGCGCCCGAGGGCTCTGCATCCGAAGCCCCGCCGTCCTTGCCGGCGTTCATCATTCGCTCGAACAGGTCACCCTCCGGTGCGGAGCCTTCTTCCTCGGCGTCGGCCGCACCGCCGTCCGCCCCAGCGCCCATCATCTTCTTGAACAGGTCGTCGCCTGCCTCGTCTTCCCCCGCGTCCGCCTCTGGCCCCGGGGTGGGCTCCGGCGGCGTGTCCGCCCGCTTCGTGCCGTCTTCTCCCCACAGTGCCCGGTCTTCGTCCGTGCACGGGAGCGGGTTGTTGCGGTCGAGTTGCACGCACTCGAGAAGCCAGGCCTCTCGCGGCGCTGTGTGGGTCTGGGCAGCCTCCGCCCGGGCTTGGTCGATCTTGGGGTCCACGAAGACCGTCGAGATCTTCGGGATGTACATCACGGCAAGCAACCCGATGACGAGCACCCCCACGAACGGTAGGACGACACGATAGAGAGCGACCACCGGCTTGTTGAAGCGGAAGCTCGAGATGAAGAGGTTCAAGCCCAGGGGGGGCATGCAATAGGCGATCTCGAGGTTGAGCAGGAACATCACCGCGAGGTGGAACGGGCTCAGGTTGAACCGCGCCGCGAACGGAAGGACCAGCGGCACCGCCACCAGGATTGCGCTGAAGCCCTCCATCACCATGCCAATGATCAACAGGAAGATGTTCAGCGTGATCAGGAACTGCCACGTCTCCGTCATCCCGAGGCTGACCATGAAGTTGAGCACCACGTCCGGGATCTTTTCCGTGACCACGTAGTTGATCAGCGCGTTCGCCATGGACAAGATCACGATGATCGCGCCCGCCAGAGACATGGACACGAACGCCACCCGAGGCAGGTCCTTCTTGAACGACAGGTCCTTGTAGATGAAGACCTCGATGAGCAGCGTGTACAATGCCGCAACCGCCGCGCTCTCCTCGAGCCCTGCCGTGCCGCTCAGCAGCCCACCGAAGATGATCACCGGGACCAGCATCTCCCACTTGATCAGCCACAGCGCGCTCAACATCTCCCCGAAGCGCGGGCGGTCGCGCGGGACACCCGAACGAATGCCGACCCAGGCCGCGTAGATGCCAAGCAGCGCCATGATGCCGACCCCAGGCAAGATCCCCGCCCGGAAGGCCATCGTGAAGTCGATGCCGGCCACCAGCGCGTAGATCAGGATCGGAAGGGACGGGAACAGCAATCCCAACGACCCACCCGTGGTCACCAGGCCTAGAGAGAAAGGCTCCGGGTACTTCTGCTGCCGAAGTGCCGGATACAGCAGGCCGCCGATGGCCACGATGGTCACGCCGCTCCCGCCCGTAAGCATCGTGAACACGGCGCTTGCGCAGATGCACACCATGGCCAGACCGCCCGGCATCCACCCGAAGAACGCACGTGACGCGCGCACGATCCGATCCGGCGTCTTCGACTCCGCCATCAGGTAGCCGATGAACGTGAAGAGCGGGATCGTCACCAGGATCGGGGATCCGGCGAACCGATCGTCGAGAACGTCGGGCGCAAGGAACCGAACGAAGTGATACGCCGGGTCGGGATGGGTCAGCCATGCAGCGATGGCGAGCCCCCCCATCACCGCGAACATAGGCATGCCGACCAGAGCCAGGAGGATGATCAGAACGACGACGACGAGGCTCATCCTTCTGCTCCCTTCTGCTCCGCGGCGTGAGCTTCCGGCACGTCCAATTCGTCTTCCTTCACGTGACCCGACACGGCCAGAAGCGCGCGCAGCAAGAAGCGAAGCCCGATGACGATGAACCCGAACGGGAACACGAGATTGAGCAGGTGCACTAGCAATCCCGTATGGGTGGACCCCGGCACGACAACCACCGGGAGACGCTTCTGGCCGGCTGTCTCCGGCGGCATCTGCAAGGAGTCCACTTGCTCCTGCGTGAAGTGCTTCTCCCAGCCGGCATCCTTGACGCGCTCGTTCCACGCCTCGTTGGTGAGCCAGGAATCGTAGGGCTTGCCGGCGGCGACCACGGGTAAGGTGGATGCGTCGAGGGCTATCTGCTTGCGCAGCACGAAGAACCCCAAGGACGCGTGGTGGCCGATCGCGGCGACCTTCTCCGAGGCAGGGGCATCACGATCGATGTGGTAGCTGCCGATGGCGATGTGGTCCGTGAAGCCCCAGGCCGTCGTGAAGCACACGGCGGCGGCGGCGGACCAGGCCAGCATGGTGGTCGGCATCCGCAAGCGTTCCGGAAGGAACCTGCGAACGACGTCGATGTGGATGTGTTTGCCGCTGGCGGCGGCGAGGGACCCGCCCAGCATGGCGAGCCAGACCGTGAGACGGGTGCCGAGGCCGCGAAGCCCCCCGATGAGGGTGAGCGTGGAAGCGTCCTGCATCCAGTTCAGCAGGTTCGAGAAGTACACGCTGCCGACCCCGTCCCACGCCTTGGCCGTGAGCAGGCCGATGAGGATCGCGCCGGCGGTGGCGTAGCGGATGAGCGTCGGGTTGCGCTTGCGCACGACCCAATACGTGCCGAGTCCCAGCACGATGGCACCCACCGCCGCCCGCACAATGACGCCAGCAGGGCTGTCGGACCCGGCCGGTTCCGCCAACCCTTTGAGCAACACCCAGGCGCACAAGGCCACGATTTCTGCGATCAGTACGGCGGCACACAGCCGGATCTCGAACCGGGTCCACGCTTCCGAGAACCTGTGAATCGGGTTGCCCCACGCCGCGGGCTCTTTCCCGCCCGGAGTTTTCCCGTCCGGCGCCCCCGGCTTCGACGCGTCGTCGTTCGATCCCTCGTTCGAACGCCCGTCGTCTGAATCCCCGGCGGGTGGCGGTGCAACTTGGTCTTCCTGGCCCTGGTCGTCCCGTTTCTCGTCCACCATGACGGCACGGACGATACCGTGCCGGAGGACTCGTCGTCACGTTTTCGTTTGTGTGAGAAGAGACGACGCGCGGGGTTCGCGAGAGAAAAGCGAAGTATGGGGAGGGAAGGCCCGCCGCCTTCACGGAAGCGGGAGGGCTACTTGCCGAGGCGCTCGATCTTCGAGATCAGATCAGGGGAGTAGACACCCTGCTGGCCGAGACGCTGGCGCACAGTCTGGTACAACTGCGACCACTCCGCCTTCTCGGCGTCGGTGAGGCTGTGCGGGGTCAGCTTTTTCTTCTGCCTCTCGAGTGCCGCGTTGTCTTCGTTTCGAATGCGCGTGGTCAGCTCGCCCGCGGCCAGCTTGCCCGTGTCAATCAACACGTCCTGCTGGTCCTTCGGCAGTGCGTCCACCGCCGTCTTGGACATGACGAGGGCGCCCACCATGAAGGCATGGCTGTCGGTCACCACATGATCGAAACGGGATACCCACTGCAACTGCCCGCACGTCAACGCCGGGGTGTGGATCGTGTCGATTCGGTTCGCGTTCAATGCCGGCAACACCTCGGGAACGCCGAGGGGAACGGGCGTCACACCGGGAATGCTTCGGAACAGGGTCCGGTGGTTGTCGTCTTCCCTCCACACGTAGGGCTTCTTTCCTGCCAAACTCGCGGGGTTGGTCACCGCGTACCCCCTCGAGTACCAGTGCATCCGGCCCACGTCGCCCCAACCCAAAATCCTGAAGCCCTTGGCGTTCGCGCCGGTCTGAAACTCGTCCATCAGCGTGTTGCGCGCCTGGTCCAGCTTGCCCCAGCTGCCGAAAACCCCAGGCATCTGCAGCGCCAGGATCGGCTTGTGGATCTTGCCCAACCCCACCGCCGTGCTCACCAACCCGTGAAGCTGGCCGGAGCTGACCTTCTCCACCATGCTGGCTTCGTCACCCTGCGTTCCGTTCCAGTAGAACCGGATGACGAGCTGCTCGCCCGTCCGCTCCTTCACCGCTCGCTGCCATACCTTTAGCACCTGCGCCCATGGGCTCTGCTCCGGCGCCAACGAGCCCATCTTCAGCACGTTTTCCGACCGACCCAGGCCTGGCCCCCGCTCCTGAGCCTCCGCGCTCTCGGTCGTCGCTACCCCCGCGAGAGCTACCGCCCCCGCAACCACGCCCATCATCCACTTCCTAAGCATCCCGGTCCTCCGTGGTTCGGCTCGTCTCCTCAGGCCAACTCGCTTGCCGCGCCGCCAGACGCGTTCAGCACGAGATGGACGTCGACTTCAGGGAAACGATGCATGCGTCGTCACAATATCATCCATACAAGGGCCTTCGTCCACCCTGTTCGGACCTTTTTGTGGGCGCAATCCTTGTTTTACCCGTTACGATGGCCGCGCGGGAGCTTCCGTTACAGGTGGCGGTCCAGGAACGCAAACGTGTCCCTCCACGCGTGCTTCGCCTGCCGTCTCCACACGTATGCGTGAAACGCGTGTCCTTGTCCCGGGTACGTTCGCGTCTCCCCCCGCAGCCCCCGCCTCTCGATCGCCCTGCCGAGGCGGAAGGTGTCCTCCCGGATGGGGTCGTCGCCTCCGACGATGGCCTGGAAGGCCGGAAGCGGCCGCGCAGGTTCTTGCGTGCCCTCGAGCAGGACCAACGGATCGGCTAGCTCCCCCCCCTGTGCGTTCGGGTCCGGAACATAGCCGCGGCAGACCGCCAGGATCCGGTCCGCGATGAATGGCATCAGCGCCTCGTTCGCCAGGAACCGCTCTGGGTTGCTCACCTGCAAGATCCCGCACGCAGGGAGCGCTACCCTCGGTACGACCCCCGTCCGAAACACGTCCCGGGCGTAGGGTTCCGGTCGATCGAAACACGCAGCCACGGATAGGGCTGCTGCGAGGTTCGCGCCCGCCGACTCCCCCGCCACCACCAAGCGATCCGGATCCGCGCCGTGCCGACGAGCATGGTGGACGACCCATCGGTAGGCCGCACAAGCATCCTCGAGGGCGGCGGGAAACGGGTCCCGCGGAGCCAGCCGGTAGTTCGCATTGAACACCACGAAACCCCGGCGCGCGAACGCGAGCGCCATGATCCAATGGGTCTCCTTCGACAGGATCCGGAAGCCGCCCCCGTGCAGGTACAGCAGCGCCGGCCTGGGGGATGGCAGCCTCCTGGGAATCCATACGTCCAGGCGGTGCATGGGATGGCCCGCGGGGTCGTACGGGATGTCCCGGAGCACCGAGATCCCGTGACGGGAAGGGTCTGCCTCGGGCGCTAGCCTACCCATCGCAGACAGAGTTCGATAGAACCCATCGATGCCAAAGGAGATGGCGGAGGACTTCATCCGCCGGGGGAAGGGAGCCATGGGACCCGAACGTGGCCGCGATTCGGTCCGATGACAAGGCTCACGGTAGCGAGGCCACACGCAACCCGGGACCGGCCTCGACGACCACACGCCGTGCGGACAAAAGGTCCCCATCGAGCACGTAGGAGCCCATGCGAAGGAAGTCGACCTCGAAGTGCGACACGACCTGATCGACCGTGCGCGGGTGAAGGAGGGGGCGCCCTCGCAGGACGCGGCCGTACTGAAGCCCGCAATCGACGATCCCGAGGCTCGACGCAACGAGGTGAGGCCGCATGGGGTCCTCCGCCGCTCGATGGGTCACGTGCAGCCGCAATCCGAGATCGCGGACGACGGACGACACGATCAGCGTGAAAGCGTCGCTTGGGTGCAGCCGCCCGTCGATGCGCAGGGCGCAAGGCATGGGGGAGAGCACGCGGCGCGCGAGGGAGCCGCCGACGAACGAGCCGGCCACGATTCGGGCAATCATGCGGGAGGCTTCGGCGTACCCGCCGCCCCCGTTCTCGTAGAAGGCTTCGAAGAACGAGGCGACCAGGCCCGTCCCGAAGATGAAGCCCGTGCGGGTGCCGTCGTTTGCGTGGACGTGCAGGGTGGGACGGTGGACGATGTGTAGTGCGTCCGTGCGAGCGTGGGCGAGGAGTTCGGTCAGGTGACGTCGTGGGTCGGCGTGGAGAAGGCCCCAGTTTCGGGCGACCGTGCAGGAGTTGCCGCCGCTGGCGAAGGCTACGGGGGGCAGAGGACGGTTTCCGAACGCTTCGAGCAAGCGCGTGGTACCGGCCATGGCGGTGCCGTCGCCGCCGCAGAATATGACCAGAGGCGGGTTCTGCTCCGCGATGCGGGCGCAGGCAGATTGGAGGGCTTCGAGGGACGAGGTCGGGTGTACCGTGCAACCGTCTGCGACGTGGCTCATGTCGTCGAGCAGCCGAGCGTCACGCGCGAACCGGGCCGCCCGGGTGTTGATGACGACGTGAGCGCGCATGGGAGCCTTGTATCAGGGACGCGGGAAATTCCAACCCGCCACCTTGCTGCTGACAGGTTCCCGTCTTCCGGGTAGCGTGCCGGGGATGCGGTTGTCGTCTGTCGCCACGTTGGTGCTCCTTGCGGTCCATGCCATGGGGTGTTCGGGGCTGTCGGCCACGCGTCCCGCGCGTGACGGCGCGCACGAGGAGATGCGACGCGCCATGCTCGAGGACATGCGCTACGGCCGGCTGGACAGGGATGCTGTTGCCGACCTGGCCCGGACCGTGGCGGAGCGGGAGATCAGCGAGGCCAAGGGTGTCGAGGCCGTGCAGCGCGTGCAGCAAGCCCGGGCGTGTGCCCGCGAGCTGGAGGATGTGTTGGAGCAGCGTTCCGAGGGCGCCGACAAGGCGGCTCCTCTTGCCGCTATGGCTTTGCTTCTCGTGGATCGAGGCGATCCGGACGCGTGGCGATCCCACCTGACCTCCATGGACCCGGACTGGCGCGCTGTGGCCGTCCGTACGCTCACGACCTCCGAGCACGGGGAGCCTCGGCGCCGTGCGATGCTGGACCACGACCAGCAGGTGCGTCGTGCTGCCGTGCAGGCCGCGGAGAAGGCGATGGACCCTGCGGATCGGGGAGTGCTCGTCGACGTGGCACGCAACGACCCGGACGATCTCGCGCGTGTGACGGCGGTCCGGGCGCTGGGGTGGGTGGCGACAGAGCAGGACGTGCAAGCCATGCGGGACCTGTGGGCCTTGGCGCCGGCGCCGGTGCAGCAGGCCCTGGTGAGCGCGTGGGCGTTCCCGGGGACGATGGAGCGGGGAGGCCTTCGGCAAGTGTTGTGGGTGGCCGAGACGCACACGGGAACGCCTGCCATCATCGCCGGGGGCATCCTTTTGCGACTGGGCGGCGAGACTCGTGGGGCTGGGCTTGCCGCGCTTCGCAAAGCCGTGCAGGACGGCGTGGCACGGGACCGCTCCTTTGCCATCGCGATGGCGCCGATCCAGGAACCCGGGTGGGTCGAGGTGCTGGAGAAGTTGGGTGAGGAGGCGGAGCCGTCGGTCCGGGTTGCCGCGCTGGAGAAGCTGGCGTCGTACCCGAAGACGGCCGCGGCGGCTCGAGAGAAGCTGGGGCGCCTCGCCGTGTCGGATCGGCCTGGCTCGGCCGAGGCGCGGCAAGCGATGGCGCGCGTTGGGGACCGCCGGGTCCTGCGGTTGCTGCTCCAGGATGCGAAGAGCCCGAAGCGGCCGGTGCGTGAGTCCGCGATGCGTTCGTTGCTGGCGCTGGAGGACGTGGCCCGGGCGGCGTTCTTCCTTTCGGACCCCGACGCGGGCGTGCGGATGGGCACGGCGTGCTCGCTGCTGTCGGCATCGTCGCGGTGGTGACGTTCGGACGGCAGGTGCTTTCCGTGACGGCTTGTGCGATTCTCGCACCACACACCCAGCAAGCGAGGGGTTAGAGGATGGGTCTCCAAGCAAAAATCGGAATGGCGTTGCTGTGCGGGCTGACGGCGTTGGGTTCCACGGGGTGCATCAAGCAGATGCTGCTCGACGGCCAGCTGGAATCCACGAGGAAGGCGTCGCCCGCGATCAACACCCTGGGTGACTTCGAGGTTGCCCGCGGCTCGGCGTACGGAAGTCTGGGTACTCTCGAGGGGCTCCACCGGCTTGCGCCGGAGAATGCCGACGGGCTCTTCCTGCTCACGAAGGCGTGGGCAGGGGCCGGGTTCAGCTTCATCGAAGACGACTGGGAGGAGGCCGAGGACGCCGGCAAGGAAGACCTGGCCGAGTACCATCGGACCCGCGCAAGGGGGGCGTACACGCGCGCCGTTCACTACGGGATCGAGCTTCTGGAGCAGAAGGCGCAGGGATTCGAGCGCGCCCGACGCAACAACGACACGATGAAGGCCTGGCTTGCCAACTTCGGCGAAGACGACATCGAGTCGCTGTTCTGGACGGGGTATGCCTGGATCGCACGCGTGAACGTGTCGAAGGACATTCCCGAGATGGTCGGCGATCTGTTCGTCGGGGTGGCGATGGTCGAGCGCGTGGCGGAGCTGGACGAGACCTACAACCACGGGCTGCCCCACGTGGTGCTCGGGGCCTACCACGCGCGAATGCCCATGGCGGAGCTCGACGAGGCGCAGAAGCACTTCGAGCGCGCGCTACAGATCAACCAGGGCAAGCTGCTGGTCACCAAGTTCCAGTACGCGCGCACGTACTACTGCTGGAAGAATGACAAGGAGAACTACGAGAAGCTGATGCGGGAGGTGATCGACGCCGGCGATCCGCTCCCGTCCGAGCGGCTTCCGAACGTGATCAGCCAGCGTCGGGCGAAGCGGTACCTGTCCGCCGAACGCATGGATAAGTGCGGGTTCTGACCGGGGCCGCGATCGCCCCACCCACGTCAAGCTGACGGGTCCCTCCCTCCCTGCAGGCAGGTGGACAGCTCCGGATGGGCGTGTGACAATTCGCTGTCTCGGTGAGTCCATTCCCAGCGGTTCGATTGGCGACTTGCGCGAGGCCCGCCTGCGGGAGGCAACATGCAATGGAGGAAGGCAGCGGCTCCGAACCTTGCCCCAGGGATCCCTGGGCGCTTGGCGTGGACTTGTGTGCTCGGGCTGCTCGCGGTGGCGTTGTGGGCGTGCGGTGGTGAGCCGGACGGGGAAGCGCTGCCGCCGGACGCGAGCTTCGATGGGGCAGGGGACGCGGGGTCGGACGGTGCAGTGCAGCCCACTTGCGTGCCGAAGACCTGCGATCAGCTCGGGGCGGAGTGCGGGAGCGTTCCGGACGGGTGCGGCGGCAAGGTTTCCTGTGGCACATGCGCCGGCGGAGAAACGTGCGGGGGCGGCGGACCCAACCTGTGTGGCACGGCGGCTTGCCGGCCGAAGACCTGCCCCGCGCTCGGCGCCTCCTGCGGCTACGTGTCTGACGGGTGCAGCGAGGCCATCGATTGCGGCGGCTGTCCGGTTCCCGAGACGTGTGGGGGCGGTGGCAAGGCCAACCAGTGCGGCTGCTCGCCGAGAACCTGCGGACAGCTGGGAGCGTCTTGTGGCAATGCGCCGGACGGTTGCGGCGGTGTGGTGTCGTGCGGCAAGTGCCCCTCGGGGCAGACGTGCGGTGGTTCTGGCCCCAACCGATGTGGGAGCGGCGCGTGTGCTCCCAAGACGTGCAGCCAGCTCTCCGTGGGGTGCGGCACCGTCTCCGATGGCTGCAGCGACGTGGAGGATTGCGGCTCGTGCGAGTCGCCTCAGGTCTGTGGCGGGGCCGGCGAGGCCAACCAGTGCGGGTGCGCCCCTCGGACGTGCGTGCAGCTTGGCGCGTCCTGCGGTCAGGTTGACGGGGGATGCGGCTCTCTGATCGAGTGCGGCACCTGCCCGACGGGAACCACGTGTGTGGCCAACCAGTGCGGGTGCGACTGCTCGCTGCCCCACGCCCAGACGACCTGCCTGCACGGCGAATGCGCCATCGGCTCCTGTGACGACGGGTGGGGAGATTGCGATGGCGAGACTTCGAACGGGTGTGAGGCGGACCTGAACAGCGACCCCATTCACTGTGGGGCATGTTCCACTTCGTGCGACGACGGGAATGCGTGCACGGTGGGGGACGCGTGCAGCAACGGGAGCTGCGTGCCGGGCTCTTCGACCGCTTGTAACAGCCCTCCGGACTCGGCCTGCTACGAAGCATCGGGCACGTGTGATCCTGCGTCGGGTGCCTGCCAGTACCCGGTGAAGCCCAACGGAACGACCTGCGGGACGACGACGTGTGGGGAGTGGTCTTCGTGCAGCTGGGGTGGCGAATGCTCCAACAGCGGCACGCGGTCCCGAACCTGCACCGACTACACCTGCGCGAGCGGAACGTGCGCGAGCTCCGACCGTAGCGACCCGGGAACATGCAGTCGCACGGTCGCGAACGGCACGGGGTGCAGCCTCGGCTACTGCTGCAGCAACACGTGCGTGGCGCGCAACAACAAGAGCCACTGCGGGTCGTGCGGCGTCAACTGCGGCACGCAGTCCTGCGTGCAGATTACGGGGCTGAGCCAGTTCTCGTGCACGTGTGCGTCGAACGCGTTTTGTCAGGGAGCGGGGTTCGGGAGCATTGCCACCTGCTACAGCGCGAGCGGGCAGATGGTCTGCAATTGCCAGTGTCCGAGCGGCACGTCGTGCGGGGGACAGTGCGCGGGCGGGGGCACGTGCGCGGACGTGTCGGGACACAACTACTGTCACTACTGAGGGAACCGGCACGAGCGCTTCGCGCTGAGCACGAGCACGAGCACGATGCACCCATCGATTCGAGTGAAACGAGGCACTGTTCGAAGAACGTGCGTGGGTTTGGGGCTATCCGAGCTGAAGGCGAGGCGTTTTGGGGTGAGCCGCGGTGAGCGCGGCGAGGGGGCTTTGCGAAAGCCCCCTTAGAAAAACCTAGACCCAAAGCAGCGCGTAGCGCTTGATTTGGGTCTAGCCGACGGCGATGCCGATTTGCTTGCGGAGCTTGGCGTAGCGCTCGCTGACGGCGAACGACAGCAGGTCGTCCATCCACTCCTCGACGAAGGCGGGGCTCTCGAGGGCGAGCATCTCGTGGGCGGCACTGAGGTCGCTGGAGATGAGCAAGCCAGTGCGGGCTGCGGTGCGGTCGACGGCGTTGGCCCACCGTTGCAGGTTGGTCCGTCCGCCCTCTTCCACGAAGCGGAGGAAGTAGCCGCGGAGGGTGTCGACGGCCGCGGGTTCGAGGATCGGCTCGATGGCCTTGGCGATCGGCTCGACGCGCCTCTTGATCTGCGCGCTCAAGGGAAGCCCCGGGTTACCGATGCTCAGCGCGGCGAGCAACACGTCCTCGAGGTCCGCGATCGACGGCAACAGTGCCCGGACGAACATCTCCTCGCGGTAGTAGGCCAGGTGCCGGCCCGCCAGGAACGCCAGCTCCGTCGGCGAGCGCCCCGACAGCGCCAGCTTGCCCAGTCGCGACACCGGCGGAAGGCCCGGGATCATCTCGGCCGTCGTCTGCAAGCTCGGGTAGGCGTACAGCGACGGCGCCCGCATGCCGAGGATCGACGCGGCCCACGCGAAGCTGCGGACGCCCTGCAGGGTCGTCGTGGCGGGGTCGTGCTTCTGGGTGTCCTCGAGCCTGGGCAGCAGCTTGTCACGTCGCAGCGCGGACACGCGGCCGAGCAGCACGGCGGGGGCGATCATGGCGAGGATGTCGCCGGGCAGGATCTCTTGCTCGGGGTGGAAGAGCAAACGTCGCCACCCGTCGCGGGTCAGCGCCGCCGTGGGGCGAATGAGTCCCGTGACCTTGTGATTGCGGAAGACGCTCTCCTCCTCGTCGTTGGCCTCGCCGAGGAACGAGAGGACTTGGCAGGCGCACCACTGGCGGTCGGGGTCGTTCTTATTGGCGGAGTGCCTTGCGAGGGCGCGAAGGCTCTCGATGTCGCGCGGGTCGTGCATCAGGCGGCGCTGCACTTCCGCGGGGTCCTCGTCGGGCAGGGGCTTTCGCTCCGCTTGGAAGTCCGACAGGTCGATCTCGACGGGGACGTGGGCGCGCGCTTCGGCGAGCTCGTACTCCAGCTCCTGGATGCGAAGCTCGAGGGTCTTGATCCGGCGTTCGAGGGCGAGGGTACGCTGGTCGGTGGCGGGTTCGAGGGGGACGAGGCTCGCCCGGGGCTCTTCGGGCTCGATGGTCCAGCCCTCGATCTCCTGGATGCGCACCTTGTGACGGGCTTCGTAGGCGGCCTGCAGGGCGTCCTCGAGCTTGCGAAGGCGTGCCCGGTCGAGGCCGAGCGTGTCGGCGGCCTTGTCGAGGCGCGCGCGCTCCTGCTGGGTGATGATGCCGTCCTCGATCACCTCGGCGAAGAGCGCTTCGTAGTAAGACTCGAACTTGCCAAGCCGGACGTGTCCCGAGACCTCGCCCGCTTCGAATTCCGCACCATGTTCGAAAGTGACGTCGTGCTCGCTCATGAAGGGCCCTCCCATTTCGGCCAGCGAAGATGGGACACGGGTCCGGGCGAGACGTCAAGGCCGTGATCGCTTACACCTCGTCCTCATCGTTCAGCACCGAGAGGAACGCCCACACGACCTCGGGGTCGAACTGCTCGCCCGCACAACGGTTCAGCTCGTCCGCGGCTTCCTTCACCGAACGCCCCTTGCGGTAAGGCCGGTTGGTCGTCATCGCGTCGAACGCGTCCACCACCGCGATAATCCGGCCGAACAGGGGGATGTTCTCCCCGGACAAGCCGAACGGGTACCCCCGGCCGTTCCACGCCTCCTGGTGATAGAGGATGCCGTCGCGCACGTCCTTGGGAAGGGCCACGGGGCCCACGATCCCGAGACCGAGCTGCGGATGCTCCTTCATCATCTCCCATTCTTCTTCCGACAGGGGGCCTTGCTTGAGGAGGACGCGGTCGGGGATGCCGATCTTGCCGATGTCGTGCAGCAGGGCGCTCTGCTCGAGCTGCATGAGTTGCTCGTTGTCGAGCCCGAGGCTCTGGCCCACCGCGAGGGCGAAGTGGGACACGCGCTGCACGTGGGAGCTTGTGCCCACGTCCCGCGCCTCGACCGCATTCGCGAGCGCGCGCAGGATCTCCCGCTGTTGCTGAAAGAGCTTGGCGGCTTCGATGGCGGTGCCCGCACGGTCCGCGACGATCTGTACCAGGCGCTTTTCTTCGTCGTCGAACACGCCCTTGAGCAGTCGGTTCTCGAGGTAAACGACACCGAGGGTGGCGGTTCGACCGCGGATGGGGACGCAGAGAATGGAGGTCAGACCGAGCTGGACGACGCTGCCGTCTTGCTCGCCGAAGTCACCCATCTCGGCGATGTTGTCGGAGAGAACGGCCTCGCCGGTGTCGGCGACGGTCTTGACGATCCGCTGACTGAGGAACCGGTCCACGGACTCGGGGAGCTGGCGTCCCTTGCGGTCCTTGCCGGCGCGCTGCTCGAGGTTGCCAGCCTCGTTGCGAAGCAGCAGGAAGCCTTGCTCCGCGCGGGTGAGCTGGACGATGCGGGACAGGGCGCGGTCGAGCACGCCTTCGAGGTCGAGCAGGTTTCCGAAGTCCTCGCTGAGCTTCTGGGCCTCGAGCATGCGGGTGTGTGCGCGCGCCTTGGTCACGGCGAGCGCCGCCACGGAGGCCACGGCCTCGAGGAATGCGAGGTGGTCGCCCTCGAAGTTCACCCGCTTTCTCGCGCTGTCCACGCACAGAACCCCGAGGAAGCGGCTCCGATCGAGCAGCGGAAGACCCACGACGGAGCCGATGGTCCAGAACGAGCTGTCGCTGTCCGACGCGGGTCCCTGGGAGAAGGTCATGACGGGGCGGCGGGTGGACTTCACCTCCTCGAACAGGGCGCGGGTCGCGTCCTGATCGGTGGGCGTGTACGCGTCACTCGTCTGGCTCCCGCAGGTGACCACGGTCTCGTATCCGCCCGCGCCTTCGTCGAGCAGCAGGACGCCACGGTCCATCCCTAGCACCTCGAGGACTTCCCGAACGACCACGGGCATGAGGTCCTGCAGGAGATGCGAGTCGCTGAGGCGACGCGTGAGCAGAACGAGCGCCTGAAAGCGTCGTTCGGCGGAGTCCCTTTCGGCAGGCAGGCTCGGACGGCTCGAACGATCGCTCATCCGACCCTCCATCCCGAGAGCTCACGCGCGTTCGAAGGGGCCACCGGCATGGCAGGTCATTGTATCCCATCGTTTTCCGGCGAGCGAATCCTCGTTCTTCAGCCGGGTTCATTGTGCGGGTCTGGGTTCTGATCCCTATGGTAGCCCGGGCTCGCGGGCTGAGGTAAGCTACGAAGCGAAACGGGGAGCTCGTGATGGGCGTCGTGCGTTCCGTTGGGCTGTTGCTGACGACTTCCCCGTGACCGAACCTTGGGGGGACCATGGGCCTGTTCGAGACCCTGACTGGCAAGAAGACCTTCTGCTCCGTCTGCGGGGCTCCCGTGGGGGCGTCTTCGTTGCGTGATGCCGCGGGCGAACGGCTCTGCAGTGAGGCCTGCCGCATGGCGCTAGAGCGACTCTCGCATGCGCCTCCCTCCGGTCCCGTCGCGACCGAGCAGGCCCCACCCAGCGTGCCGGTCAGGTCCGCCCCAGACTCCCCCAAGGTCCCCATCGACGTCTTCGACTTTCCCGAGTTGGTGGTCTACGTCTTCCGAACCAACGACCCTTCCCCGTTCTACTCCCTGCAGGAACGTCTCATCGAGATGTGCTCGGAGCCGAAGCTTCGGGTCGAGCGGCTCGATGGGGACGACGTGTCGCTCGTGGCTGTCAACGGGCCGGTCGGGTCTATTCAGGTCTACCGCCGAGCGCTGCGCGCCAATCTCGGCCCGCTCGCCAAGGAGGCCAAGTGCCGTCCCGAGGACGTTCGACCGGACGCCACCTACACCAACGTGAGCGAGTCCGGGGACCTTCGACCCGCCGACAAGGCCATCCGCGGAGTCTGCGACAAGATCCGCCGAGGCGTCTTCCGCCGCGTCTTCTCCGGGCCTCCCGCCCCGCCCCCGTCGAGCGCAGCGCCCGTGCTTCGCGCCACCCACGACGAAGCCCTGATGGACAACGCGATGGCGCTGATGGACCGGCACGTCACGTTCCACCCCCGCGGCGTGCTGCAGGTGGAGTCCGATGGAGTCCGAGAGGCAGCGCTGCTGTTCGGGGAGTTGGCGCGCCGCCATCCCCAGGATCCCGAGCCCGCATACCTCGAAGCCTCCGCGTACCTGCTCGGCATGCGTCGCGCCGCCGCCGACCAGCGCATCGAGTCGCTACGCCAACGATTCCCCGATCACGTCTCCGCATGCCTGCTCGCATCCACGGGCAAGACCGTCTTCTCGTACCCATCCTACGAGATCGGACAGGCGGTCCCCGAGTTCCTTCGCGAGCGCGTTCGAGGCGCTACCGTCCTCATGACCCGAAAGGGATACCAGCCCCAGCCCGTCCTCTTCGTCGAGGTCGATGAACCCTTGCCCACGGAGCCCGCGCCCGCGGCTCAACCGCTCTACGTGGAGTCACGTGGCGTGCCGATCCTCGGTGTAAACGTCGTGTTCGCCGACGGTCACAGGTTCGATGCCACCGTCGCCGGGTTCGAGGAGCACGAAGGCCATTGGTGCTTGGCCCCCAAGGCTTGCTACCTGTTTCATGCCGCCAGCTTGCCTGTCGTGGGGCTAGCCCCACGGTCGGACCAGGAACCGAAGTCCGGGCTGCACTTCCCCGTCGTGGCCGTCGATGCCGTGTTCGCCCCGTCCGTTCGCGATGCGTTCGTGCGCTGCGAGGCAGCCTACCGTGCCCTTCACCCTCGAGCCTTCGCTCCGGAGCAGCTCAGCGCGGCGCTCGAGGACTTCCGAAGGCAGACGGGAACCGTCGCGAGCGCCTGACAGCCGTCCGCTGAGGAACTACCTGTAGCTCGCCTTACACCCGGTCCGATTTGGCTCCACGTCGATCGTCATCTCGGGCGTCGACGGCGCTTCCGCTGCTCTGCCCTTCAACCACGGCGTGTTGGCTTCCCACCAGGCGCAGGCTTGCTCGTTTCCCCATGGGGAAGCGGGAACGCACGCGAGCAGTCGTTGCTTGAGCTCCCTCGCGTTCTGCGGGCGGTCCTTGGGCTGTTTCGCGAGGCAAGCGAGCAGCAGGTCAGATAGGTCTTGCGGCACAGGTTTCCCGAGCCGCTCGCTGGGAGGCTCCGGCGCCTCGTGCAAGTGCCGGCCACAAACCTCCACCACCGAGTCCCCGTCGAACACGTGGGTGCCGGTGATCATGAAGTAGCCCACGGCGCCGAGCGCGTACAGATCGGAGCGCGCGTCGACCTCGCGTGGGGAGATGATCGATTCCGGGGCCATGTACAGCGGGGTTCCCGTGATCGTGTTCGTGCTCGTCAGGGAGAGGGAATGGGAGGCCTCGAGGTCCTTGACGAGGCCGAAGTCGAGCAGCTTGGGCACGTCGACGTCGCCGCCGTGGCGGCAGAGCATCACGTTTGCGGGCTTGATGTCCCGGTGGATGAGGCCGACGTCGTGCGCTTCGGCGAGCGCGCCGGCCATGGCCACGAGCACGTGCAGCACGCGTGCGGCGGGCTGCGGGCCATCGTGTTCCACGATCTCCTCGACGGTGGCGCCGTCCAGCAGCTCCATGGCGTAGTAGAAGATGCCGTCGGGCGTGCGGCCGTAGTCGAACACAGTGACCGTGTTGGGGTGCGTGAGCAGAGCCGTGAGCTGGACCTCACGTTCGAACCGGGCGATGGCCTGCTCACCCGCCCGAACCGCCGGCAGTAGCTTGACCGCGGCGGGGCGTCGCAGCATCGCATGGCTCGCGCGGTACACCACGCCCATGCCGCCTTCCCCGAGCTTCTTCTCCAGCGAGTACTGTCCTAGGCGTCGCGCCTGCCGGATCTCCTGCCGCAACCCGTAGATGACCTGCGACGTGACCGTGGCCAGGACGGTGGTGAGCAGCCACCAGACCGCGGTGGAGGTCGCCACCGCTGCGGGGGTGTAGCCGTCATCCAGCAGGGGGGAAGGCAAGGCCTGGGTGGAGGACGCGTGGACGAAGTAGCCCACGGCGGCGATCGGGACGCCCACGAGGGCGGTGAGCAGGGCCGTGCGTTTCGGTGCGGAGGGGACGAGCACCGCGCGCGCCATGACGGCGAGGGTCATGGCGAGCAACATGATCATCTCGGGCTGGGCGATGGCGGGGATGAAGTAACCCATGCCCGCATAGGCCGCCGCGCTCGCGAGCAGCGACGTGCTCTCGAGGGCCTCGACGGAGCGCCTGGGCCACGCGCCCGTGCGGCAGAGCGCCCAGCTCGCCAGAAGCATGAGCGAGCCCGCGAGGTGCAGGATCATGGAGGGGTGAAGCAGTAAGTCCGGCTCCGATGTCGCAAGCGACACGATGACGCGGAACACAAGGAACGTTCCGCCGAGGGCGAAGCCGGTGAGACCGAACAGTCCGACGCGACGTTGTAGAAACACGACGCCGGCCTCCGAAGACGGCAGGGGTCGTTCCGCGGCGCGCGGTTCTGTGCGAGGTGGGGTCATCCGTCGGGCCAAGCGGTGCGTAGGGCACGTGGGCGGGTGGCGTCAACGGTCGGGAGCCCGCCGTGCTGGCCTTCCCCCAAACGGGTCGCTGGTCCGAACCGCGGGCAGCAACGGATCCGCCTGCTGCCGGTCACCTCGCTGAGGCATATTGCGAGCGATACTCGCGCTCGACCCGCTCAGCCGTTTCTCGAGCATCCGGCGGCGCGTCCTCGCGCACGTGCAGTTCGACCCCTTCGGCCAAGACGTGGTGCTCCCAGCGGGCGGCTGTCTTGGGAGGCGTGCCCGTGCAGTCGCTTAGCGTCAGCAGCAAGCACGCAAGCATGGTTATCGACCGTGCGTGTCGGAACGTGTTCGTCATCGCTGCCTCCTTTGCCGCGTCGCCCCCACGGCGGAACCTGGTGAGTCAGTGTCAATGTCTCCGGGATTCTGCGTTCGCACATCACCCATTCGGGTGATTTTCGATTCTGCGTCGCGAATTTCGGATGCCAGGCTTGTTGTGGGATGGTCGGCTCGTTCGAACCGATGGGGAGAGTCCCAGTGAAGAGGAACTCACCCAGACGCTCGGCGATCGAGCCGGGGTGGTGACGACGGAAGCGTCACGGGCGAGAGGCCAGCTCTTTCGACGAGGGCCCGGGTTCCGCGGCGCTCCGGCCGTCCTTGGCCGGCGGCTGTTTCGGATGGCAGCGCGGTTGGTCGTGAACCGGTACCGCCCTCGGCAGTGTCGAGCCGCATACCGACTCCTTCAGACTCCCTCAACTCCCGTACTTCACCGAGCAGCCGTAGGCTTCCGTGCTCTGCACGCGAACTGCCCTCTTCGCGGCGACGTCGTCGAGCGCATCCTCCACGTGGGAAACCATCTTGCCGTCCTTGGGAGACCCGCGCTCACCGTCGGGCGAGTTGTCGATCGCGCCCGCGTACACGAGCACGCCCGACGCATCGATGACGTACATGTGCGGGGTACGCTGGGCCCCGTAGGCGCGTCCGACCGTGCCGGACTCATCCAGCAGCACGGGGTGGCCGAGGCTCCACTGCTTCTTGGCCTCGGCGTTGCGGGCGGCGCCGTGCCCCTGCTTGCCCGATGCGGCGGAGTTGATCGCGATCCACACCGCTCCCTGGTCCGCTGCCTTCTTCATCGCGGCCTTCATCGACCCACGCTCGTGCGACGCCTTCACGAAGGGGCAGTCCGGGTTGAACCACTCGAGCACCACTACCTTGCCCTTGAAGGTGTCTAGCGCCACGGGCTTGCCGGTCTCGTCCTGGAGCGTGAACGAAGGGGCGGGTTTTCCGAGCTCCGCCTTGCCGGCCGCCTTGTCGACGGGCGTTGCGGGCGACGGCATGGAGCGGGGGGCTTCGGCCGTGGGCTGCACGGTACCGGGCGCGGTCGTGTCGCGTGCGGAAGAGACACCGGACGATTCCGTGGCGCCGCCCGAGGGCGTGCAACCCAGAATGCCCGTCGCGAGCAGGATCGATGCGAAGGAGAGGGATACGTTGCGGTTCATGGGGACCATAGATGCCGAAGGAGGAGGAAAGGTCGCGCCGTTGTCGTTCCCCCGTGGTTCGCCGGGACAGCAGAGGGTGTCATCGCCGCCCCAAATCCCTTATCATGACCCGATGGACCTTCAGCTGCGGGACAAGTCCGTGCTCATCACGGGCGCCGCCGGTGGGATCGGCCGCGCCCTCGCCAGCGTCTTCGCCGAGGAGGGGGCCCGCCTCGCCCTGCACGCGTTCAACCAGTTCGATCAGCTCACCACCTGGATTCGCGACCGCGAGTGGACCGACCGCGCCGTGGCCGTGCGCGCTGACGTGCGCGTTGCGGACAAGATCGACGCGGCCGTCGAAGAGGCCGCCGAGTCCCTGGGCCGACTCGACATCGCCATCGTCAACGCGGGAATCTGGCCCGCCGAGGACGTCCCCCTCGTCGACATGCCCGAAGATCGCTTGCGTGACACCCTCGAGGTCAACCTCATCGGCGGCATCTGGACCGCACGCGCGTTCCTGCGTTGTCTCGCGCGCACCGGTCCACGCGCTGACGGGCACGGCGCCTCCATCGTGTTCATCGGCTCCACCGCGGGGCGCTTCGGGGAAGCGGGACACGTCGACTACGCCGTCAGCAAGGGCGCGCTGCGCGGGCTCATCCGCACCCTCAAGAACGAGATCGTTCACATCGATCCCTTCGGCCGCGTGAACCTCGTCGAGCCGGGGTGGACCGCCACGCCGATGTCGAAGGCGTCGCTCGATCAGCCAGGCGTCATCGAGGACGCTCTTGCCACCACCCCGATCCGAAGGATCGCCCGCGCCGAAGACGTGGCGCGTGTGGTCGCGATGGTGGCTTCCCCCGCGTGTGGGCACGTGACGGGCGAGGTGATCACCGTCTCCGGCGGCATGGAAGGCCGGGTGCAATGGACCGCGGAGGAGATGGATGCGGCCGCCATACGGGCGCGCTTGGGGTAGTACCTCCGGAGAACCACAGAGGACGCAGAAGGCTCAGAAGGGTGGTGCGGACCTGACCCAGAGAGGCCGACCGTCCCTTCATCCCTTCTCGTGCCGTCGCGCCCAGTTCTTGTCGAACGCCTTCTCCACCGACTCGAGGTACCCGCGTTCGGCCCACATCTGCTCGCCCAGCTTGCCGGCCATGTCGTCCACCTCGCCGATGCCCGACGGCCCCACGCCCTCCACCGCACGCTCCACCGCGTCCGGATCCGACCGCGTGCCGCCCCCAAGTCGGATCGTCTTGCCGAGGGCACGCCCGCCTTGCCGCACCCATGACTTGCTCCCCGAAAAAGCCCGCCGCAACATCTGGTTGATCGGCCGCGTGTCCACCTGCTGCGCTGTCGCCTCCACCGCACGACGCAGCGGGAGCAACGCGTCCACCTCCACCGTCAGGTCCGCCGCCGTCATCTGCCCCGACGCGACCGCGTGCCGCACCATCCACAGCTCGTGGAACGTGCGAGATGCCGCGTCCACGCAGTCCTTGATGGCGAAGACGATGAACACCTTCCGGAAGATCTTCTTGAGCGGGTAGATCAATACCGCCGTCAGGCATCCCAGCACCTTGCTCGGCTCCTGCAAGTAGACGTCGAGCTGCGCGCGCCCCGGCCGGAGGCCTCCCCGCGCCAGTTCCGCGCGAAGCGCGCGTTTTCGCACGAACCGCAGCGCCATGTCGTCCACGAACGGGATGGGGATGACCGGACACAGGCCCGCGAGCAAGCTTGCCAGCACGATCCGCTGCACCGCAGCCCGCGCTTGCTTGTCGCCCTCGTCTTTGCCGTCTACCACCATCTCCGCGCCGTGCTGATCGGTCATGCTCGCTGCCTCGTCCCAGGTTGGTGACGTCATGGAGCAAACCGCAACGATGGCAAGAGCGCAAGCCGCGCTCAGTGCCAGGGCATCAACGCGTCGCGGTACTCGTCGGCGGTCGCGTACCGGGCGTCCTTGGACCGAGCCATCGCCCGCATCACGACCTGGCAGAGCCCTTCCGGAAGCTCGGGCCGGCGGGCACGCAACGGCCACGGCTCGTTGTTCAGCGCGTCGTGCCAGATCTCCTGGACCGTGGCGCCTGAATACGGCCACCTCTTGGTGAGAAGCTCGTAGGTGATGACCCCGAGCGCGTAGATGTCCGCGCGCTCGTCCACGTGCTTGGTATCGCGAATTTGCTCGGGTGCCATGTACTGTGGGGTCCCGAAGGAGGACCCGCTGAACGTCAGGCGGCTGATCCCGTCGGACACGATCACCGAAAGGCCGAAGTCGAAGACCTTCGCGACGGGGGCGCTCTGCAGGTTGCGCACGAGCACGTTGCTGGGCTTCAGATCCCGGTGAATCACGCCCGCTTCGTGTGCGGCCGAGAGCCCCCTTGCGATCTGGTCCACCAGCAGCATGACCAGAGGCAAGGGGATCGGTCCCTCGTGGTTGTCGATCAGGTCAGCGAGCTCGGTCCCCTCCACGTACTCCATCACGAGCACCGGCATCCCGCGCTTGAGCTTGACCACGGCGTAGGTGCGAACCACGTGCGGGGAGTCGATGGCGAGCGTGGCCTGGGCCTCCCGGTGAAAGCGCTGCAACGCCGACTTGCTCGACCCGAAGACGGGATGCGGGAACTTGAGGGCCACGCGCCCACCCGTTTCGATCACACGCGCTTCGTACACGGTGCCCATCGACCCCGAGCCGATCAGGCGCACGATCTGGAACGCGCTCGCGACAATGCTTCCCGGTTCGAGTCGAATCATCCCTACCGAGAAGTGATATCACACGTTGGCTGGGCGCTGTGATCTGCGCCCTCCGTGGTGGCTCCGCGGTGGCTCTGGTGCGTCCCTAACGCTTCGCCGGAGGCAGCAGCGGACGTTCCGGGGGCGCGGCCGCAAGGGTTGCGATGCGTCGCGCCGCGGACGGAAACGGGCTCGTCGGCCCACTCCCTTCCACCGCCTCGTGCCCCTCCACCGTCTGCAAGCAGTCCACGCCGTTCACCCGCGTCACCCCCGTGATCGACGACCACGCGAGCTCATGCTTGCCCAGCGTGACGCACTCGCAGCGCACCAGCGCCCTACCGACGCGTACCCCGTCGTTCTGCGCGAGCACCCGCGCCCGTCGACACCACACCGCCATCCAGACGTCGCGCAAGCTGTCCAACAGCTTCGCCGTCGAGCTCTCGTCGCCGTACACGCCACCGACCATGATGAGAAGCGGAGGGGGGCTCACCGTCTCGAACACCAGCGCGAGCGACGGGGTACCGTCCGGGGTCTGCACGGTCTTGGACGAGATGTCGACCACCTCGTTCCACAACAGCTCCCGAGCCGCTTTGCCCTGGGTGCAGACGATGCCCTTCTCGTGCACGTCGATCTTCGTGGACAGCCCGCGATCTCGCTTCCTAGCCGACACGAGGTAGGCGGCCAGGGCGATCAGCCCACCCACCACCGCCACGACGATGCCGAGCGTCCCCTCGATCGCGGCCAAGCCGACAGGCACCAGCACGGCTCCTCCGACCCCCGAGACCTCGAGGGCCCGCCGCGGCGCCTTCGAACCCTTCTGCTCCGTGCCGAACGTGTGCACCACCGCACCGAAACGATGCCCCGCTTCGGTCGCCTCCTCCAGCTTGGTCGCTCGCTCGCTGTCCGGCATCATGGACTCCCGCTCGTCCAGACCGCAACCACGCGAAGGACTTCCCTCGCCAGGTCCTCCGTGCCGCGCAGGTCTGCTCGGAATGCCGGCACCGAGACCTGCAAGCCGCCTCCGTGACCGGGGTCGTGCAAGGCGACAACCGCGCACCCGAGAAGGTCCAGGATCTGGGCCGCATCGTCGAGGGAGACGCCGCGAAGGGACGCGGGGTGAAGAACCCATTGTGTGGGCTGCCACGGAGCCGAGATGACGTGGATCGACCCGGGCACCGCCGCGCCTTGCGCGAGACGGGTGGCCAGAGCGCCCGCCTGAGCGAGCACATCCGCCGTGTCTTCCCGGTTCGCCCCACGCTCGTGGCGGAGTCCTGACTCGGTGACGATGCCGTGACGACGCATCGATCGAGACGTCGAAGCGCGGTCGAAGCACGCACACTCGAAGGCGACGCGGCGTGCGGCCTCTCCCACCTCCGCTGTGCGAGAAGCTTGGATGCCCGCGAGCGCCAGAGGACCCCTCGGCGAGCTGAGCACCAGGTCCTCCGGGTCGAGCGGCATGTCTTCGTCGTGGAGCGCCAGCACCTCCCCGCGACGAGCGAAGCGGACTTCGATGTCGCTGCCGATCCGGTCGAGATCGTACGCCTGCACCGGATGGCCCGACTCGAGCATGACGAGCCTCGTCAGGTCGATCACGTTGTTGCTCGGCGCGATGCCGAGCGCTCTTAGCCGCTCGCACACCCAGTCTGGCGACGGTCCCACCGTCACGTCCTCCACGACGAGCAACCCGTAGTGCGGGCAATGCGCCGGCTCGCGAACCTCGACGCGCACGCTGGCTTCGGCGTTGCCTTGGGCCACACGGACAGGCGCATCGACCCCCGGCGGGACGAAGCCCACCCGAAGCAGCGCGGCAACCTCTCGCGCCAGACCCACGTGCCCCATCACGTCCGCACGAGCGGTGTCGACGAGGTCGAGCACCACGTCGTCCGCCCTCCGCTCGAGGGATCGAACGTGCCAGCCGCCGCGCGCGAGCGCATCCGCGATCTGTTCGTCGGTGGCAACCAGCTCGGGGAGCAGGCTGCGCAACCATGCCAGGGAAGCTTTCATGCGTGGGCTGTCTCTAGCGCGGACCGAGGGAAGGGGGAACCCTGGGCCGTCTTCCATTCGCGCTCGATCGCTCCTGGTCGTTCCAGCCCCCTCGGGTCGAGACCGACTCCAGAAAACCACAGAAGACGCAGAGGGCACAGAAGGGTTGGGGGGCTGGTGCGGAGGTAGGCTGCGCGTGCTGTGCAAGGGCTGCACGAACGCGGCTCCGTCCGTTCCTCATTCGGTGTTGACTGCGCCTTCGGCTTCGTCGTCCTGTGGACTCCGGCCAGCAGAGCTAGCCTTCGTCTACTCCGGCGTGCACAATCACTCCTGGGTGGGATCGCGCACGATGACGCCCTGGGCGGTCTCCGCGAACTCGTACTCGGGGTGGAACTTCACGGCCGAGTTCAGGTTCCACTCCGCTTCGAACAGCACCACCGGCCGGTCCCGTACGTCGACCACCAGCATCGCGTCGATGTTCTGTCGCACGTCGGACAAGTCCACGGGCTGCCCGTCGGTTCGTGTGATCCAGCGAGCGAGGCGAACGGGCACGGGCTCGAGTCGGACCTCCACACCGTACTCCGAGGTGAGGCGGAACTTGACGACCTCGAGCTGGAGCAGGCCGACCGCGCCGAGGATCATGTCGCCCGTTCGGATGTCCGGCGGCTGGTACAGCTGCACGGTGCCTTCCTGGGCGAGCTGGGTCGTGCCCCGCACGAGCTGCTTTCGACGCAGGGGGTCGACCATCACGAGCCGCTTGAAGTACTCGGGCGCAAAGGAGGGGATGGGCTCGAACTCGAGCTTGGTCCCTCCGGTCAGCGTGTCTCCGACCTGGAAGAAGCCCGGGTCGTAGACACCGATCACGTCGCCCGCGTAGGCCTCCTCCACGGCCGTTCGTTCGCGCGCGACGAACTGCGTGGGGTTGGCGAGCCGGACCTCTCGATCAGTCCGCACGTGCAGCACCTTCGTCTTTCGCTGGAAGCGTCCCGAGCAGATGCGAACGAAGGCGACGCGGTCCCGGTGGGCCGGGTTCATGTTCGCCTGCACCTTGAAGACGAAGCCCGAGAACTCGGGCCACGAAGGCTCGACAAGACCTATGTTCGAGATGCGTGCCCGCGGGGGCGGCATCATCTGGATGAAGGACCCGAGGAACGTCTCCAGGCCGAAGTTGTTGATGGCGCTGCCGAAGAACATCGGCGATAGACGACCGTCCAGGAAGGCCTGCTGATCGAAGGCGTCGCCCGCTTCGTTGAGAAGCTCGATGTCCATCTCGATCTGATCGCAGCCGTCGGGCCCGATCTGTTCGCGAAGGGCGGGGTCGTCGAGGTCGCCGACCTGCATCGGGACCACCATCGACCCCTGCGCGGCGCTGGACCCAGCCCTGGACTCGTCGAAGAGCATGAGCTTGCCGAGGGCCCGGTGATACACGCCCAAAAAGATGCCCGAGCGGAAGACCGGCCAGGTGACGGGATAGACCCCGATCCCGAGCACACTCTCCACTTCGCCGACCAGCTCGAAGGGGTCCCGTCCCGGCCGGTCCATCTTGTTGACGAAGGTGAAGATGGGGATGGACCGCTGGCGGCACACGCGGAAGAGCTTGCGGGTCTGGGACTCCACGCCCTTGGCGGCATCGAGCAGCATCACGGCGCCGTCGACGGCGTGCAGGGTTCGGTAGGTGTCCTCGCTGAAGTCGGCGTGTCCCGGGGTGTCGAGCAAGTTGAGCTGGAGTCCTTCGTACTCGAACTGCAGGACGCTGGTGGTGATGGAGATGCCACGTTCACGTTCCATCTCCATCCAGTCGCTGACGGCGTTGGCGCGACCTCGCTTGGCCTTGACTGCGCCGGCGAGGTGGACCACGCCTCCGTAGAGCAACAGCTTTTCGGTGAGGGTCGTCTTGCCAGCGTCCGGGTGGGAGATGATGGCGAACGTTCGCCTTCTATCGATTTCGCGCTGTAGCTCGGATCGTTCCGTCATGGGTGTGGGCCAGCCGTCTCGCCGTCCGGAAGGGACGGGAGCTTGCGGTGGAGGGTGGGGTGGGAGCGCGGAACATAGGCGTCCAGTCCTGGACGGTCAACCCGTGGGGAGGAGCCGGAAGAGAAACCACAGAGGCCGCAGAGAGCACAGAAGGGGTGGAGGTCGGCGCGGAGAATCGCGGCGCAGGCGATGCCTGAAGCGAGCGCGACCCCGGGCCGGTACAACTCCGCCGACGTAGCGACTCGACACCGTCGAGTCCAGCGCCGGGCGCGGCACGCCGCGCTTCAGCCCGACCCGATTTGGGTTAACCCGCGGGCTGGCTTGTCGCGGTACGCCCTTGTCTGCGGGCCGGAGCTGGCTTCGCACCGCATCAGGGACGTGAGGACAAGCCGATAGAGAGCGTGGAGCAGACTTTGGGAGCGGTCCCTTACCCGACGCTGGACGTGCTGGCCGGGACGGCGGACAAGACGCGATTCGTGCTCTTCTGGCGAGGGTGCGTGGCGGCGAGGGTGGCGACGACGAGCAAGAGCAAGAAGACGGAGCAGGCGACGAGGACGCCCAAGCGAGCGGGCTTCTTGTCCGGAAGCAACCTGGCGGGGTGGAGGGTGGTGGTGCGGGAGCGACGGTCGGAGGAGTAGTGAGCCATGGCGTCGTTGGAATCGAGGCCGACGGCACGGGCGACGGATCGGACGAAGCCGCGAGCGTAGACCTCGCCTGGGAGGTCTTCGAAGCGGTCTTGTTCGAGGCTTTCGAGTTGGGAGACGGAGATGCGGGTGGTGCGGGCGACGCCTTGGAGGGACAGTCCGTTTTGGATGCGGGCGCGACGGAGGCGCAGGCCGACCGATTCCGTCAGCGGGGGAGGGGGTGCCACCGCGGGTCGTGACGAAATGGGGGTTGGCTGCACGAGAGGCGTCATGGAAGCTTCGATGGGCTCGCAACAGGTGCGCCACTAACATAAGTAGCAAAGTCGTGTGGTTGCCATTCGGTTGTGTGCCTTGGCTTGCAGTCTTGCAATTCGAACATCGCGGAGTTGCGCGGTGGTGGATGCCGTTGGGGAACTTGTGGCTGGGTGGAAGCGGGACGGGATGATCGGGCCGCTTGACCGTCTGGCAAAACGGCGCCACGTTTCCAGTCTACTCCTACTTGAAGAGCCAGCCTGTCGATGCACTTGGACCCGGACGCGGCTGGCCATGTTTGAACGTGGAGGCACGATGCGGTTCGCTTGGATGAAGACGCCGGTTGCGGGAACCTTGCTGGCGGCAGTCCTTTTTTCCTGTTCCAGCGACGAGGGCGGTGGCGACGGTCCCGTCCAGTCAACTTACGTCATCGACACTTTCAATGTGGCCCTGGCGGGCTCGTTCGTGCCGTACGAGAAGGAGCGCAGGGGGCCGGTGATGGAGGCGGTGGCCTCATTGGATGCGGACGTGGTGTGCATCCAGGAGGCCTGGCGGAAGCAGGACAAGGACGACCTCGTGGCGGCGGTGAAGGATCGGTTCCCGCACGTGGTTCGGTTCGAGCACGACTTCGAGTCGGAGGTCGATGACCCGGCGGACCGGGATGGCAACGTGCCTCCGGTGCCCACGACGCCCCCCTGTGGGGCGGAGGGGACGCGGGAGAAGTTCGACTCGGTGTTGCAGTGCTTGGTGGACAAGTGCTCGACGATCCCAGGCAGCCGGGACGGCAAGGTGAACAGCGCCTCGTGTGCGGAGGACCAGTGTTTCCTCGAGGCGGCCCCGCTGCTTTCGGGCACCGAGGACGACAAGCGGTGTTACGGGTGTGCGGTGACGAGTTTGCCCGAGGACACGCTGGGGAAGATCGAGAACAAGTGCACCACCAACCCGAAGGCGGCGCTGGCGTTCGACGGGCAAAGCGGCGTGATGATCCTGTCTCGGTACCCGCTGGTGAATGCGGAGGATTGGGTCCTTCCGGGGACGTGGAACCGTCGGGTCATTTTGCGGGCCACGGCGCGCCTTCCTGCGGGTGAGGTGGACGTGTACTGCAACCATCTGACGCCGGTGTTCTTCGACATGGCGTTCCCGTACACGGGCGACTACAGCGAGGGGCTCATGGGGCCGGAGGCGTGGGCGGCGGAGCAGAAGCTGCAGGTGGAAAAGCTGCACGCGTATCTGCTCGAGCACTCTGCGGGTCGCAAGGCGATCATCCTGGGGGACTTCAACGCGGGGCACGAGCACCGGGTCGACGACCGGATGATCACGCGAGCCGAAGGGGAGGAGGCCATGAAGTTGCTGGAGCAGCACTACGTGGAGGCCCTCCTGCCGGACTACACGCCGGCCTGCACTTATTGTTCCTCGAACGTGTTGACCGGGTTGACGAAGGAATGGGAGTCCGCCTGGGTGGACCACATCTTCCTTCATGGAATTCCTGCGGAATCGGTGCTGTCGTCGGAGCGAACGTTTGTGGAGGGCAGCCTCGTCGTGGACAACAACGGCGAGGAGTTGGAAGTGCCGGTTTCTGACCACTACGGCATGAGGGCAACCATCTCATTGCGACCGTGACGGACTGGTTCGAACGTTGCCAACAACCATGGCTTGGGGTAGGTTATTTTCATCTTCACGAGCACGGGGCCTACGATATGTTTCGTGGGGCTAACGTTTCTGTGTGCCGTGAAGCAGCCGGCTGAACAGTGAGACGACATGGCGCTGAAGGACGGAACCTCAACGACAGGAGTGCTTGCTTCCTCAGGTGAGCACGGAGCCGTTTCCGTCGAGATTGGTGATGTGCTCGTCGGCAAGTACAAGGTCGAGAGCATCCTCGGCCAGGGCGGCATGGGCGTGGTCATCGCCGCCATGCACCTGCAACTGCAAGAACGGGTAGCCCTGAAATTCCTCCGGCCCGGCGCCGGACGCACGGAGGAGTTCAACGCCCGCTTCATGCGAGAAGCCCAGGTCACCGCCAAGCTCCGCAACGAGCACATCGTCAAGGTCTCCGACGTCGGCATGCTCGAGAGCGGCGCTCCCTACATGGTCATGGAGTACGTCTCGGGAGTCGACCTGCGCACCGTCATCAAGAGGGAGGCGCCGCTGCCGATCCCGCGCGCCGTGGATTACATCATCCAGGCCTGCGAGGGGCTCGCCGAGGCGCACTCTTTCGCCGTCGTCCACCGGGACTTGAAGCCGTCGAACCTGTTCCTCACGACCCGGCGCGACGGCACCGAGTTGGTCAAGGTGTTGGACTTCGGGATTTCGAAGGCGAACCTTGTCGTTTCCGCGGAGCTCGAGGACCTCACGGCCGCGGGGGCTCTGCTTGGCTCCCCCAAGTACATGTCTCCCGAGCAGCTGACCAACACGGCTCATGTGGACGAACGTTCAGACGTTTGGTCCTTGGGCGTGGTGATCTACGAGATGCTAGCGGGAGTTCCGCCGTTCGTGGCGGACACGCACGCGGCGACCTGCGTACGCGTGCTCGGAACGGAACCGCCACCCTCCCTCTGCGCCAAGCGATCCGATGTCCCGCCGGAGCTCGAAGCCGCCATCTTCCGGGCCCTCGATCGCGACCTCACGCGCCGTACTCCCAACGTCGCCGAGTTCGCCGAGGACTTGGTCGACGCGAGCCGAGACCTCGTTCCCGCCACCGTCGTCGTGAGCGTGCAGCGCATCCGCCGCACCATCGAGTCTCACGCCCTTGGGTCCACCGGGTCCGTCCCCCGTGCTCGTGAGCGCAGGGGAGTGCTGGCCGAGTCGATGACCTCGTCTTCGTACTCGCATGCGTCCGGCTCCGGTGCCGTGCTCAGCGCCAACGCGCAGCCCCAACGCAAGAAGGGCCTGCTGGTCGCCGTTGCGCTCGCTCTCACCGTGGTCGTCGTGGGCCTGCTCGCGCTCATCAGCCAGCGCTCGGAGAGCGCGGACAATCCCCTCACCGGCACAAGCGGTTCCGTCAGTGTGGCGACCGGGCCGACGGTTTCGGTTCCCCCTGTGGACACCATCCCGGTGCCTGCGTCCACCGCGCTGGCCCCCTCCACGGCCAGCGAGAGCTCTTCGAAGCCGGATGCTCAACCGGAACCCACGCCCACGCGTGTGTCGCCTGGCCGCTGGGCTCCGCCGCCCCGAACCACAGCTACGACTACACCGCCGCCGACAGGGACTTCCACAAGGAAGATCGATCCGTTGGAGGAACGCCAGTGATGCGAGACAGGTTGCGTCCGAGATCCGTGGCCTTTGCGATCGTTCTGGGTGTGCTCGTCGCGGGGGCTCCCGCGGCCGTCGCGCAGCCCACGCCCGAAGGCAAGGCCATCGCAGAGTCCCTCTTCCGCGACGGTAGGACCCTCATGGACGAGGGACGTTACCCCGAGGCATGTCGCAAGCTCGAGGAGAGCCAGCGTCTCGACCCCGCCCTGGGCACCTTCCTCAACATGGCCGTGTGCCACGAGAAGGAAGGCAAGATCGCCACCGCCTGGGCCGAGTTCAACGAGGCCATGGTGCTGGCCCGTCGCGAGGGCCGCCAGGACCGTTATGAGTTGGCTCACGAGCGGGTCCTTGCGATCGAGCCGGACCTTCCTAAGCTCTCGGTATCTGTTCCTGCCGAGGCGCGCGTGAAAGGCCTCGAGATCCTGCGCAATGGAACGCCGATCGGCTCGGGCGCTTGGGGCGCTTCGCTCCCCATCGACCCCGGCGACGTCGTCATCGAGGCGCGAGCCCCCAAGTTCAAGCCGTGGACAACGACCCTTCAGATCGCACTCAAGGAACAGAAGTCCGTCGAGGTTCCGTTGCTCGAAGCTGCCCCTGAGCCCGAGCCCGAGCCCGTCGTCGGTCCCGTGCGGCCCGGCCCGAACGAGCCCCCGCCGCCGCCGGAGGAGTTCTGGAACACCAGCCGCATCGCGGGCGTCACGCTCGCGGGCGTCGGCGTCGTCACCATGGCCGTCGGTGGCGTCTTCGGATACAGCGCGCTGAACCAACAGTCCGACTCCGACGCCTACTGCTCCGGAAGCACGTGCAACGACCAGCGCGGCGTGGACCTGAGCAAGGACGCCATGCGCAACGCGAACATCGCCAACATCACCATCGGCGCTGGCGCCCTCGTCGGAGCCGTCGGCGCGCTCCTGATTCTCACCGGAGGCTCCGGTGCGCCACCTACGGAGGTGGAGAGCGGCGTGGACGTCTCCTTCACCATGGCGCCGTCGCAGGCGAGCGCGGGAGTGAGGGGAACATGGTGACCACTCGTTTTGCTTCCGTGCCTGTTGTCCTCGCCACCATGCTGGCCCTGCAAGGGTGCCAGCTCATCGGGGGGATCGAAGAACGCACCCTCTCCGCGACCGACGCGGGGACGGATGCCGTTGAGGATGGGCAGCCTGACGTGCAACCCGACGTCGAGCCGGACGTCATCGACACGTCGTGCGAGTTGCCGTCCGTCGGCAACGCCACGATGCGGATCGGCAACTTGATCCCATCGTTCGATCGGGTCGACTTTTGCATCAAGTCCGCTGAACAGGCCTGGGCGGATGTGAAGCCGGTGTTGGCGGGTTCGGGCGGCGGTTGTCCTCGGGGGATGGCGTACCGCAACGTGTCTGCGTTGTTCGAGGTCCAAGCGGGCGTGTACGACGTGATCGCGGTGGAGGATCCCGGGTCGGGCGCGAGACCGGTTTGTACGGCGACAGCTTTGGCTCAGGCCAACCAGGTCGTGATCAACGAGGGCGAGTCCATCAGCGCTTTACTCTTTGGGGACACGCTGGCGGGGTCGACGCTGCGGGCGTGGAAGGGCTCGAAGGCCCTGGGCGTGAACGAATCCGCCATGCGGTTCGTCAACGCGCTCGTCGGGGCAGGCGCCCTCAACTGCGGCGTGGCCGACAAGGACTCCCTGCCAGCGAGCATTACCTCCGAGGCGTTCACCAACGTCGCGTTCGCGTCGATCTCGGCCGCGGGCAACCCTGCGGTCGGGCGGATCGACGAGAACGGGTACCTGCAGCTCCAGGTCGGCGGGGCGACGCTCTCGTTCGCGGTGACGAAGGCGGGTGAGGTCGACGCCATCCTCATCAAGGCGGAGAAGTACGACCGCGGTGTCGCGTACACGTCGTTTGCGGCGGGGCGCGTGGGGGACAAGCAATTCCCGCCGGAGATGTTCATCTGCGACGAGTCGAAGGCGGACGGCATTTTCGGGCGTTGCGGTGGCTTGCCGATGACGCTTACGGTGGATTCGGCCAACGTTCAGCTCGCGGGCGCGTTCGGGCCGTTCGACAAAGATCGGACCCCCGTCGTCCAGTCTGCGATAGCGGAGCTGCCATCGGACGTGGTGTGTGTGCAAGAAGCCTGGGGAAAGCAGTTGCGAGAAGCGATTGTTGCCGCAGCGGCTTCCAAGTTTCCGCACAAGGCCACGTTCGACTACAACCTTGATTCTCCCGTGGACGATCCGACGGACCGGTCGGGTGCCACGCCGGAAGCATTCACAGAAGCACCTTGTGCGCAGTCAGAAGCGCTGTTCACGGCGGCCTTGAACTGTGTTCGGGACAACTGTGTCGAACCGAAGGCGAGCGAGCAGGGCACTCCTGCAGCGGGACTGTCGGACTGCATGACGTCCAAGTGCATCGCGAACATGTTGCCGATTCTTTCCGGCACGCCGGAGGACAAGGCCTGCTACTCGTGCATGTTTGCCAACCTGGCCGCGTGGGAGACTGTCGACTACATCCGCAACCAGTGCTCGACCGTTCCCAACGCCCGGTACGCCCATCGTGGAGATTCCGCGCTTGTGGTGCTCTCCAAGCACCCAATCCAGAACGCCGAATCCTGGGTCCTGCCGGCCACCGAGTGGCGCGTGAACGTCGTGCGAGCGCCTGTGAGCCTCCCCAACGGTGCCGTCGTCGATGTCTACTGCACGCAGTTGACGACCCCGGCGGAAGGCATCGCTCGTCCCTACACCGGCCAATACGGCAACGGGACGACGGGAGCCGATGCCTGGCGCGAGGAACTGTATCTGCAAGCTGACAAGCTCGTGGCCTATGTGCAGGACAAGTCGGCCTCCGTGGGGCGAAAGGCCGTCATCGTGGGATCCCTCTACGCGGGTCCCGAGTACTTCGACGGCGCAACGAAGGTTCTCGAGGCGGTCAACGTTCCGGCCTACAACTCGGTCTCCAGTGCGTTTCCGCTGGCGGTGCCCCAGGACTACGTTCCCACATGCACGCTCTGTACGGACAACCTCATCCTGGCGCCTCCCGGCACGCAGCCCTCGGGGGCCAACACGTGGATGTCGTTCGTCTTCCTCAGCGGCATCCCCGTCACGGCCGTCGAGTCGGCCGAACGATTCTGGACCGACACGGCCCTCACCGTCATCAATCCAGACACGAGCGATCCCTTCGACATCCCCCTGTCGACCCACTACGGCTTCCGCTCCGTCATCCGGGTGCTGAAGTAGCTGGACCCTCCTCACGAATCCTCACGTCGATGCGGAGCTGCCCCTCCGCGTGAACCGAGGGCGGTAGGTGCGCCTCCTGTACCGAGGCGTCGACGCGGATGGGACCCGCCAAGTGAAGCGAGCGAAGGGTTCCTCGGCGGCCGACGAGGCGGGCGCGGACGTTGAACCGTGCGCCCTCGTCATCCAACGCCTCGAAGGTCACGGCACCACGACCCACGGGGCCCGGCCGTTTGGAAGCCCCCAGCCGGTGTTGACCGGACCGAACCGCATGAGTACGGTTCGACCATGCATCTTGGCAAACTCCGACCGTTGTTCCCGGCCTTCCTCCTGATCTTGCTCCTCGCCCCGGGTTGCGGGGGCGATGACGACAGCGATCCCGCCAGCGGTGGCTCAGGCGGGCAGTCAGGGACGGGCGGAACGGGGGCCACAGGAGGCTCGGGCGGTGGGACCGGCGGCACGGAAACGGGCGGGACCGGCGGCGGGACGGGCGGCACCACCGGTGGAAGCGGTGGAGGCGAGACAGGCGGCACCGGCGGACAGACCGGTGGCTCGGGCGGCGCTTCGGGAGCCGCGGGCGAGGCCGGCAACGCAGGGCAGGCAGGAACCGGCGGCGCGGGCGGATGCACCCGCTCCCCCGGCCCCGACGACTTCGACCGGAAGATCGTCGTCGCCCACGACAAGGGCCCCGGTGGCGTGGATGCCAACGTCTACGAGGTCCTCGATCTATCCGTATCGGGACAAATCACCCGGCCCAACGTGACCTTCGAGATGGGCTCTGGGGAGGGCGAGATCGTCTTCACCCCCGACGGCCAAGTGGGCTTGGTTTTGCAAGGACAGGCCGACTACCGCTCCATCGGCGTGTTCCGTTTCGACGAGAACGGCGACCCCGTGGTGATCCACGCCGCGTTCGAGCCAACGTTCTATCCCCATAAGATCATCATGCACCCCAGCGGCGCCTTCGCCTACGTGCTTGACGGTCAGTGGGTGAACAACGGCGGCGGCATCTACCGCCTCGACATCGGATGCGACGGTACCGTCACGGAAGGGGGCAAGCTCATCGAGGCGAAGCTGCCCTACGAGCTCATCCTCCTCGGCGGCGACCGGGCCTTCCTCACCAGCTCCGAGTTCCTCGGGTCCTCGGCTTCCGAAGAAGCTCATCTCATCGACCTGACCTCGCCGCCCGTCCGCGTCGCCAGCTCCGACGCCTTCGGGGACGACGAATCCATCGTGGTGTCGACGGCGGTGACGGCGGACGGGAAGTACGCCTTGCTCGGTGACGACTCGATGTTCGGAGGCGCGCGGGTGGGCGTGGTCCAGATCGACGGCAACTCGCTTGCGTTCGAGCAAGTGGTGACGTCGGTGCCTGCGCCCGTGGCCATCGTGCCCTCGCCGAACAACGACGTGGTGCTGGTGGTGAGCGAGTACCCGGATGACCTTCACGTCCTCGACTACGACCCGACGGCGGCATCGAACCCGTTCTCGCTGCGGGGCAAGCTGGCTTACGTGGGGGAGAAGCCAGCCCTTCCGGGTACGGCGGTGATGATCGAGCGCGGCTCGCTTGCGGGCCATGTGCTGGTGGCCGAGCTGTACGGGGTTCGCCAGGTCCGGTTCACGGACGGTGGGGAAGGGGTAGAGGACGCGGGGCTGTTTGAGACGGGTCAGTCGTTCCCGGATACGGTGGGGGCGGTGGGGGTGCAGAAGTAGCCCGACGGGACCCACCTTGCTCGGTCGACGAGCGGCCAGTACAGTGGTGGGGCGCAGATGGGAAAGAAGGCATCTCAGGCGCGTCGCGCCACCAAACGCCACATGCGGTCTACGCTCCTCACAGAGGAGGAGCGCGACTTTCTCCGAAAGAACGCGGGGTACGAAGGTGTCGCCTATCACAAACGTGTGCCGGGTGACTTTGGGCTGGTTCCGCCATCCGCCCCCAGGCCCGACAAGACCCTTTGCGACGAAGCCGGCGTGTTGCGGCGAGCGTTCGCCGACGATCTCCTCGATCGAGCCATCGAGGGCGGCCTCGTGAGCGAAGGGATCGGCTCTCCCGGCTTCCCCAAGCAGTTCTGGGTGGTTGCGCAGGATGGCCAGGTTTTCGAGGCGATGTACGGCGGAAGCAAGCCCGGGCTGTACCACGGGTACCCCATCCGTCGATGCGATCCGTTTTTCGATGAGGTCCTCATGGCCTGGAAACGTCGACATGTCTGAGCTCGAATTCGAAGTGATGGGCTGGATTGGTTCGGCCTACGGTGACGAAGAGGAGCGATCCACCATGGGCTCGCTTCGCATCTCCGCAGGCGAAGCCTTGAGCCTCCAAGTCACCAAAGTCGAGGACACCACCGGACAGAGTGTGCGTTCACACATCAACGTCCCGTTGGTTTCGGTGGCCAACTGGCTGCTGATGAATTGGTGGCGCCTGCGATGGGAGGGAAAGCCGGCCAAGCCAACCACCGATTGGCGTGGGACCCATTGTCTCTCGGGTATTGGAGGGGACCACGCTTGGCCCGCGCTCGAACTCCACAGCGATGGGGACTTCGTCCACCTCGAAATGAACGCGGAAGAAGTCGCCGACGTCTCTGCCGTTCGGTACCTCCAGCCTATCTCCGTGGACGTGCCGGGGCGCGTGTTTGAAGTCGCTGTTGAGCGCTTCGTCGACGTTGTCGAAGCGAGGTTGGCTTCCGTATTGCCGGAATACCGTCTTCTCTCGGAGCTTCGCTCCGAGCTGACGCACGAGCGACGACTTGAGAGTGTTGCTCGGACCTGCCGATGGCAGGCACTCGCGGGCATCGATCCCGGCGACGCAGACGATGCGTGGCTCGCGTCCGCAGAGACACTCGTCGAGGAGGTTGGTGCGGTCGCAGGTGACGAGGTGTTGAGCGCCCTTTCCGATCTCGACCAAGGACTCACTTCGGCCAACCGCGTCGTTCAGGCGATGAAAGAGTCGTCGACGACCGTCGATCTTTCTTGCGCCGCCCCGGCTTCGAGTTGGATCGCCAGCGAGCTTCCGTGGCAAAGAGGCGCTCGGTTGGCCGCGGAGATGCGTGCGCGTCACCATCTCGGCACGGGTCCGTTGAGCGACAAGCAGCTGTCCGAGCTTGTTTCGACGAGCCTTCCGCTGCAGGGACCGACGTCGAAAGAGGCGCTCGGTGGCGGAATCCGTAACGGAGTTGCCGGCGGGCGGACGAAGATCGTCTTGAGGAGTCGGCGCATCGAAAGTCAGCGATTTTACCTCGCACGGATGATTGGGGCGGCACATGTGCTGGGAGCAGACGAACACCTTGTTCCGGTAACGAACAGCAGTACAGCGCTTCAGAAAATGGAGCGTTCGTTCGCGCAAGAGTTTCTCTGCCCGTGGGCGGTCCTCGACGAGTTCACAGACGAACACGGCGTGGACGACGAGACGCTGGTCGATGCGGCCCAGCACTTTCGTGTTTCGGAATACCTTGTGCGGTCAGCGCTCGTTAACAGAGGAAAGGTACCACGTGACCGGCTCCCACAAAGCTGAGTGTCACTGCCTGGCGCCCGGCAAACCGTAACCCTTGGGGAGCGACTCTGCATCTGGGGCCGTCGCGACGAGGCCCCTTTGAGAGGCCAGCGACGGCAATTCTTACTTCATCTCCCCTATTCGCCATCTACCTCTTGATCTTGTAAGGAATCATCTCCGGCCGCGGCGGAGGCGGCGGCCGAGGCGCCATCTCGGGGCGAGGCGGTATCCTCTCCTTCACATGCGTGGCGGTAGGCACCGGCGGCTTCTGCCCTGCGTTCGCCACTTCCTCCTTCGAGAAGTAGAGGACGAACCGCTGGCCCAGCACGGCGGGGTCGGTGAACCTCATCGCACGCAATTCCGCCACGATCTCTTCCTTTGCCTGGTCTGGCACCTCGGGCCGTAGCACAAGCGCCTTGCTCACCTTTCCCTCGCTGTCCACCCAGATCTCCAACTCGACCGGCTCCGCGGGCACGATCTTTCGGGCCAGCAGCGGACGAATCTCGGACACCCGAGGCTTGACCAACGCTGCCGGACCTACGGGTGGAGTGGTCGCAGCGTCGGCACCCGACGCTTCTGGCGCCGCATCCGGCGGGGGCCCGGCCGTGGTCTGGGGTGGTGCTGCCGCCATCTCGGTCGTGTGGCTCTTCTCTCGGCATCCCACGGCCAAGCCTACCGAGGCCGCCAACCCGGCGGTCGCGGCCGCGCGCACCCACTTGCTCGACGTTCTCGATGCCTGGGGGCGGAGGGCTGCATGCCGGATCTCGTCCAGCAAGGCCTGCACTTCGCGCCCCAGTGCCGCGTTGTCGTCTTCCACGTGCGCCCGCACCTCGCGGGCGTATCGTTCTCGCGCCGCGTCCGACGCGAGCCCCGGCACCGCGCGCATCACGGCGTCGAGATGGTCACAGGTGTTGAGGTTGACCCGGACGATCTGGTCCTTGACCCGGCGTCGCAGGGCGTCGTGCGGTCCGAAGAAGCGACGGAGCAGCTGCTGCTCGTAGTCGATCTGCATCGTGATGTGGTGCAAGCCTTCGTCGCCGTAGTTGCGCGCTTCGAAGGCGGGATAGGTGATCTCGAAGGCGTGCTGCGCGCGGGGGTCCGCCATCACGTAGTCGTATCCCCAGAAGTCACCGAGCAACCTGCCCTGCTTGCGGAGTCTTCGCTCGAGGGGTGTGCCCGAGTAGATCTCGGTGCGGCAGAAGTTCATCGGGTTGTGCGGGTGACGGCGGAGAAAGGCCACGTTGGCTGCCGCGTCCTCGAGGGTCGAGTCCGGGTTGAAGACCAAGAGGTTGAAGCACGTGTGGACGTCGAGGTCGTTGAGGACCTGGAGGGCATGGTCGTTGTCCGTCACCGTTTGGCCCCGGCCCAGCTGTCGAAGGGACAGCGAGGTTCCTGCTTCGACGCCGAGGAAGACCCGGAACAAGCCCAGGCCCACGAGCTTCGAGAACAACGCGCGGTCCACCACGTCGGGGCGGCACTTGATCGCGAACGCGATGTGCCGTGGAACGCCGTGTCGTCGCAGGGCGGCGTCCCAGGCGTCCATGCGAGCCCGCATCTCGGCCTGGTCGTCGAGCACGAAGTTGTCGTCGTGGAAGTTGAAGATGCGGATGCCTTGCCGGTAGAGGGAAGCCATCTCGGCGGCCACGTGGTCGGGGGTGCGCAGGCGCAGGCGGTCCCCTCCGCAGAAGCGATGCCAGGCAGCGATGGAGCAGAACGCGCAGGCGTGGGTGCAGCCGCGCGAGGACAGGATGTTGGTGATGGGGATTCCGAGGTAGTGATCGAAGGGGGACTTGCGAGGCGGCCACGCGAGGGCGTCGAGGTCGGGGGGCTTGGTGGCCTGGGGGTTTCTGACGATGCGATCGCCGCATCTCCAGACGAGGCCGGGGACCTCGTGCAAGGTGTCGAGGTGGAGGGTGAGGGCGTCGAGCAGGGGCTCGCCTTCTCCTAGGGCCACGGAGTCGATGGCTGTGAGCTGTTCGAGGAGCGGTTCGGCGTGCAGGGCGGCGAAGTGACCTCCGGCCACGATGTGCCCTGTGTAGCCGAGCGCGCGCGCGTGCACGGCGAGGTCGGCGAACTCGCGGGCTCGGTAGGTGAAGACCATGGACAGCCCGGTGATCGGAGCCGCCGCGTCGACGATTTGCCGCGCTGTCCTCTCGATGTCTTCCCGTTGGTTGAACAGGATGGACGTGACCTGGTGTCCGGCTTGCTCGAGTGAGCCCTGCAGGTAGCGGACAGCCAGGTTCTCCTCGAACTCAGCACCCACGAGCGCGACGTGCATGGACCCTCTCTTTCTCTGATGAGACACGACTGTACCGCAAGGGGGTTGGCTCTCAGGGGGAGAAACCACAGAAGGCACAGAAGGCACAGAAGGGGATGGGGAGCTTGTCTCCGACTCTCCACGGCGCTGGATGACACAGAGATTCCTCGAGTGGATCCGTTTCGCGGGCTGCAGAGCCCACGGCAAAACTGGGGAAGCCCGCCCCTGCGGCGGGCTTCGCACGGTACGCCAGGCCGAACCGTGAGATCGAGCCCTGCCGATCCCTCCTGGCGCGTTGCGGCTCGAAAATCGAACCGCCTTCCACCTCCCCAAGGGAGCTCACGTCGTGACCGCGCACAGCCCGCCCCTGCGGCGGGCTTCCCCCGAAGTTGCCGTGGGCTCTGCAGCCCGCGGAGAGGGAAGAAGGTCCGTTTGGCGCGATCTTGCCCCTCACACCTCGCTCGGGGGGCTGACGCGCGGACGGGCGATCGTTTCCAGGACCCGGAAGTCCTTCCAAGCCTCTGCGGTGCGCACGACGATGGCGGTGTCGGCCCCGCCCCCGCCGAAGCCCGTCCCTGCCACGGCGATGACGTCGGAGCCAGCGGGAACGTCCCCGTGGATGCGAGCCCAGGTGGCGATCGTGAGCCCGACCCGCACACCGACCCCGATGCGGTCGATGGCGTTGACCCCGACCCGGGTGAAGGCTTGGAATCGCTTCCAGTCGATCCGGGAAACGAGCGCCCCGTCGTGTTGCAGCGAGCGCACGGACTCTTCCGAGAGGCTGCAGGGCACGTGGGCGAGGCCCATTTCGAGCAGCGCTTGCTTGTGCTCCTGGAATCGCGGCAGGTAGTCGTGCAGCTTGGCGACGGGGAAGCGCAGGTTCGCGGGGTTGGTCACGACCACGAGCTGCACCTGGCTTCCCAGGACCTCCAGCGCCTTGCGAGCGGTTTTGCCCGTGTCGCTCGCGATGACGACATGCCGGATCGAGAGACGCTGGGCATGACGCGAGACGAGGGACAGGGTGGTGTCCGTGTTTTGCGGCCCGGGCTCCGCAAAGTAGGTGATGGTCAGTTCTTCCATGGGGGCTTTCGTGCGACTCAATCCCAGTTCACGGGGTCGTCTGGCGGGGGAGCGGGAGGCGGCAGGGGCGGCGTCGTCGTCGAGGCCGTCGGCTGCACAGGTGGCGTGGGGGGGTCGACGTAGGGGTTGTCCTTGCTCGTCCGGTTCAACTTGCACGATGCGAGGTCTGCTTCGCACTGGTTGGCGCTTTGGCGGAGCACGTCGAGTTGGTCATCGCGTTCGTCCGCCAGTTGCTGGAGACCGTTCCGCTCGTCGGTGAGTGTCTTCAGCTGTTTCTGGTGGTCCGCGACGAGCAATTCTCGGTCGGCGGTGCAAGCCTTCGCCGCGGCTTCGGCGTCTTCCTCGCAGGTCTTGAGCTTCGTGTTGCAGAGCATCAACTGCTTGGTGCACTCGTCCCTCGACTCGTCACCGGACTTGGCGAGCTGCGCCAGCGATTGCTGGTAGTTCGTGCGGTCGCGCTTGAGCTTGAACTCGCAGGTGGTGAGCCTGTTGTACGTGTTGTTCTGTGCGAGCTCGCAGCTTTGCAGGTTGTCGAAGGACTGTTTTTCCTCCTCGCGCGCCTGCTCCAATTCGTTGGCGAGTTGTAGGGTCTCTCGCTTGGTGTACGCGGCTCCGAGGAACGCCAGGGCGATGAGCATCAGGGCGACGACCGCGAGGCGGGTGCGCATGAGCTTGGCCTTCTGCTTGGCGCGTGCACGGTCCTCGGCCAGGCGTTCCTCGCGCTCCTTCTCGAGCAGCACGCTGAGCCCGTCGGCCATTTCGGTCATGGACGGGCGGACGGCCGCGTCGATGGCGAACCAGGCTCGGAAGGCCTCCGTGAGCAATTGGCGTGGGCGATCGGTCAGCTCGGGCAGCGCCTCCGGGTCAAGGGGCTCTTCGGCCCGCTTCTGCTGTGCTGCGGCCATTTCTTGATGGGTGCCCGCGTTCGCGCCGGGGAAGTATTCCATGCCTACGAGCGACAGGAGCAAGGTGGCCGCGAGCCCGTAGGTGTCCATCTTCTCGTCCAGGGGCACGTCTTCTTCGCTGCCCGTGAGCGCGATGGTTTGCTCGGGTGCGGCGAACAGGATGGTGCCGGCCACGAACTTGGACGATCGCTCGGCGGCCACCCCCAGGTCGAGGATGATCGGGTGGATTCGCCCGCCGAACTGGGCCAGGAAGATGTTGTCCGGCTTCAGGTCCTGGTGACGCAAGCCCGCCCGGTGCAGCGCGTCGAGGCTGCGTGCGATGGGGACGAAGATCTCGTTGGCTTCCTTCAAGGACAGCGACCCCTGCTGCAGCCGCTTCGCCAGCGTCTCCCCTTCGTACACGGGCATGGTGAACCACACGAAGTCCGGGGTCGTTCCGTGGTCCTTGAGCTGAACCATGTGCGGGTGCCCTGCTGCCGCGAGCATCACCAGTTCTCGTTCCACGTCGCGGCCCGAATAGGCCTCTCGCAACGTGATCTTCAGCGCGACCTGGTGCTCCGGCACGTCGACCCGTTCCGCCACGTACACCTTGCCGAAGGTGCCTTTGCCGAGCAGCCGGATGAGCCGGTACATGCTGCCCACCAGATCCCCCACCTGCGGCAGCTTCGACACGTCCAGCGTGGGCCGCGGGCACGAGCCATCGTCGGATCGAGATTCGTCGATGACGGTGTCCGCCAGGGCCTGCGTGATGGTCGACCGGAATGCGCGTTTGGAGGTCACGGTGGGAAGGTAGCCTAACCAATACGGAGTCAGTTCTCAAAGGTGCCGGCGTGCGATCACCGCGTCCGGGCTCATCGCAGGCACACAACGCTCCCCCAGCGACCCGGATTCCCGTGCAAGCCGCGCCATCCTGTATGATGGGGCGTCACAATGATTCCCAGCCCAGCAGCACGGAGACTTGTTCGGACGCCGTCATGATGGATCGGAACCCAGCTAGCGAAGTCGAGCCCGACGAGAGCGTCGAGCTCCAGCAGTCCACGGCGATCGGTGCGAAGGGCATCTTCCGGCGTTTCGTGTTCGTTCTGGTGGTGTTCGAGATGATCGTGGGGGTCGCGGTCCTGACCTACGACATCCTGGACACCACGGCCTCGATGCACGAGAAGCTCGACTCCCTGGGGGCGGTTGGGGCGCAAGTGGTGCAATCCTTGCGGGTCGAGGCCCCCGACGCCACCGAGGTGGACGTCCTTCGTCAAGCGTCGCGCATCACCGGCTTTCCGATGGGGCTGGTGACCAAGGGCGGCGGGCTGACCTTCGCCACCGAACCGGCGATGTACGATGCCGCGCAGATCGTGTTTCTCGGGGAGCCCATCGTGCCGTCGCGGCGGTTTGCCATTCGCGGAGAGCTGGGCAAGGTGAGCGGTGGCTGGTTCGTGCGGCCGTTTTCCGAGCACTACGACCTTCTGATCATCGTTCCCCACCTGCCCGAGTCCGAGGGCAGGATGATGTACTTCACGATCAGCGCGGGCGTGCTGGGGCTCGGTCTGGCCGCGAGCGTGCTCGTGATGCTCGGAACCGCTAACTGGATGCTGCGCCGCCCCCTCGACCGGCTCGTGCGCGCCCTCACCAGCGCGCTGAAGCGAGACGTGGACCGTCGGCGCGTGGCGGAACAGGTTGCGGTGCAAGCCCGCCTGGACGCGGAAGCGCATCTGGCATTCCTCGACAACCTGATCAATGCCTCCGATCAAGTGGGGATTGTGGCGCTCGACGTGAACGGCCGCATCCAGTTGCTCAACCGTGCGGCAGAAACCATTCTCGGCTTTTCCGAAGCGGAAACCGTGGGCAAGATGACCCTGGCAGACCTGCTGGACCGGACCCGCCGCCGCTCGCTGCACGAGGTCCCCTTGCGTTCCCTCATGAACCTGCAGGATGGGGAGATGTTCGTGTCGGATCGGAGCGGCACGGAGCACCTGGTCTCCGTGAACTACAGCGACATCGAGGACGTGGAGGGTAAGGTCAAGGGGCGGTTGATGGTGTTCATCGACGTGACCGAGCGAAAGCGCCTCGAGGTGGAGCTGCAGATCAACGAGACGCAGCTCGTGCAGTCGGCCAAGCTGGCGGGCTTGGGGGAGATGGCGACCGGCGTGGCGCACGAGCTGAACCAGCCGCTCAACAACATCGGGCTGCTCGCCTCCCGGGTGACGCGCCGGCTGGCCAAGAGTGGGGATGAGAGTCAGTTCGACTTCGAGATCGAGAAGCTGCAGAAGATCCAGGGGCAGGTCCAGCGAGCCAGCAAGATCATCGACCAGCTCAGGACGTTCGGCCGCCCCACGGTCCTGCAGGTCACGGACTTTCCCGTCCGTCGGCCCGTGGAGGCGGTCCTCGATCTGGTCGGGCAGCAGCTCGCCGGCCGGGGCATCGAGGTCGTCGTCGACATCCCCGAGGGGCTCCCCAACGTCCAGGCGGACGAGCCCCAGCTCGAGCAAGTTCTTATCAATTTGCTAAACAACGCACGGGATGCGCTCAGCGAGCACGGGGCTTCCGCCGAAACCCCGCGCATACGCCTCAAGGCGGAGGCCGAGATCCTCCCCGGGGACGGGGAGCTCAGGATCTGCCTGCATGTGGAGGATAACGGGCCGGGCATGTCCGACGAGGTGTGCCGTCGCGTGTTCGAGCCGTTCTTCTCGACCAAGGAAGTGGGTAAGGGGACGGGGCTGGGGCTGTCGATCAGCTACGGGCTGGTTCGTGGGTTCGGGGGGACCCTTGCGTTTCGGTCGCGGCTGGGGGAAGGAACTACCTTCACCATCTTGCTCAAGACGGTGGCTCCCCCCGAGAGTCAGCCGCGAGAACTCGACCCATGAACCCCTCACGCAAAGTCCTGCTCATCGATGACGAGGCCCTCGTGCGGGACGAGCTGGGTGGCCTGCTGACCGACGAGGGCTACGAGCTCACGACCGCATCGGATGGGGAAGCCGGCCTGGCGAGCTTCCGGGCCGAGGCGCCGGACATGGTCATCACGGACGTGCGCATGCCCCGGCGCGACGGGTTGTCGGTGGCGATGACCATCCGCCAGGAGGCCCCGACGATGCCGATCACGGTGATTACGGGGCATGGCAACGAGACAATGGTGCTCGAAGCCCTGCGTGCCGGCGTCACGGACTTCATCAAGAAGCCCGTTCGGCTCGAAGACCTGGCGAACGCCTTGGAGAGAATGGAAGCAGCGCTGCGTCTGGCCAGGGCGCAGGGGGCGGACCTGCCTGCTTCCGTCACCGTCCAGGAGCAAACCTGGGTTTACCAGCTCGACAACGACCTGGCTGCCATTCCGCTGTTCGTCGATGTGTTGCTGCGCAAGGCGGACGCGTTGGGTCACCCCCGCACGGCCGGGGAGCTGAGCCTCGCCCTGCGCGAGCTTCTCATCAACGCCATCGAGCACGGGAATCTCGAGCTGACGTACGAGGAGAAGTCCCATGCCCTCGAGGTGGGCGGGTTGGCTCGCGTCATCGAGGAGCGACGACGCCGGCCGGAAATGGCTCGCCGCAGGACCACGGTGGGCGTCGTGCGTCGGGGCACGACGCTTTCGGTTCGAATCTCCGACGAGGGCAAGGGGTTTGACTGGAAGGGTTTGCCTGACCCGACCGACCCGTCGTACTTGCTGGCCGATCATGGGCGCGGGGTTTTGCTTGCGCAGGTGGCGGTGGACGAACTGACCTACAACGAGCGGGGCAACGAGGTCCGTCTCACGAAGGAACTGCACGGGGCTTGATCCCTGGGTTATTCTTCCCCCATGCGTAGGCTGACCGTGGGTTTGGGGGTGGTCCTGTTCGCAGCGTCCGCGCTGACCGCGGGATGCGTGGTCAAGACGAACCAGGAATGGATTCGGGATGCGGCGTCGCGGGACCTTTCGTGTCCTTCCGGGCAGGTGACGGTGCACCACTACACGGGCACGCCCGACCGCAAGGGGGCGACGGGTTGTGGAAAGACCGCGAAGTTCACCCGCGTGTGCGGAGAGGACGGCTGGTGCCGTTGGAAGATGGAAGCGCCCCCGCAGCCGGCACCGTGAGGTCTGACCCGGGTTCCGTGCCTAGGTTGGAGCACGACAACGGGTTGGGTATGGGCACGGCCTTGCCGTGCCGAACTGGACTCGGCGTTGCCGAGTCGCCACGGATGCGGATTTGTGACGCTTGGCGCACGGGATCCAACCAGGTGTCGTGATTGGGTTGGGTATGGGCACGGCCTTGCCGTGCCGGACTGGACTCGGCGTTGCCGAGTCGCCACGGATGCGGATTTGTGACGCCTCGAGGCGGTACACATCCGAGCCCGTGGCGGCGCGACATTGTCGCGCCTAGCCTTGTGCACGGCACCGCCGTGCCTGGCTCCAACCAAGTGTCGTGAATGGCGTGGGTACCGCCGACCCTGGCTCCAACCAAGTGCCCTGATCGGGTTGGGCACCGCCGTGCCTGGATCCAACCGCGTGTCGTGATCGGGTTGGACCGTTCAGCCTCGCCGCGCCTCTGCTTCCACGACGCGCTCCACGGCGCATCGGTGTGCCGCCTCGTCCGCTTCATTCACCACACACACGGTTTCGACGAGCGCCATCGGCTCCCGCCCGTCCCGGATGCCCTCGCGCAAGTCTGCCGAGCCGGCAAGCAAGTCCACGGCCGGGATGTCGTCTACGAATTCGTAGCGCTCGGTCCGGAAACGAAACGCGTCTGGAGCCTGATAAGCGGATAGCGCGATGAGCGCCGCGTACGTTGCCATGGGTCGGAAGTCTTCACGGTCCGTCACGTGAACCTGCACTCCGCCGCACACCTGACCCGCATGCTTGTGGAAGGTGGGTTGGAACGTCAGCGGGCGAGCGATGAACCCTCCGAGAGGCAGTGAACGAAGCGCCTCTGCGAGACGAACCCCATCGATCCACGGTGCGCCGCACACCTCGAACGGCCTCGTCGTGCCCCGGCCCTCCGACAGATTGGTCCCCTCCAGAAGGCACCCGCCTGGGTAAACAAGAGCAGTGTCCACGGTGGGCATGTTCGGCGACGGCATCACGAACGGTCGGTCCCATCGGGTCCCGTCGGCCCTGTCCCAACCCTGCACGGCGACCACGTCCAGCGGTTCACCTGGGCCCACCGCGATCCCGTCGCGGCTCGCCATCTCGGCCACCACCTCTCCAGGCGTCAGACCATGTCGGACCGGGATCGGCTCCAACCCCACGAACGACAAGTACCCGGCACCCTGCGGCTTGCCCTCGAGCTGTCGCCCGCCGATCGGGTTGGGCCGGTCCAAGAGCACCACGCTCACGCCTGCCCCGTGTGCCGCCCGAACCGCAAGCAATGCAGTCCACACGAACGTGTAGTACCGGCTGCCCACGTCGCTCAGGTCCACGAGCAGGATGTCCAGGTCCGCGAGGTGCTCGCGACGCGGGGACAGGTCTTCGAACGCCTGTCCGTACAGCGACACGATGGGCGCACCCGAGGTCGGGTCCGCCGCGTGCGCAACGCCGATCATGTCCTGAGCTTCTCCCCCATAGCCATGCTCGGGACCGAAGATGCGTCGTGGGTGAATGTCGAGTTGTGCGAGTACGCGGCTCACGTGCACGAGGTTCTTGTTGACGCTTGCGGGGTGCGCGAGGAGTCCCACGCGGCCACGCCGCAGCGAGCGAATCAGAGCCGAAAGGGAGGGCAAACGGTCGAGTCCTACCTGCATGATCATGCAAACATTGCATATTGGCAGCTTGGATGCTAAAAAAGTTGCAGACCATGCGACGAGTCCTGGTAGTCGATGATGAGGAGAACATTCGTCTCGTGCTCCGGACGTTGCTACGTCGGAGTGGGTACGAGGTGGAGACGGCGTCGAACGGGGAGGAGGCGCTGAAGCTGGTGGATAGCTTCGGGCCGGACTTCGTGCTGACGGACGCGCGCATGCCGAAGATGGGGGGGTTGGACCTGCTGTCGACGTTGCGGGCGAAGCAGAGTGACGCGACGGTCATCGTGATGAGCGCGTACGGGAACGTGGACATGGCGCTGGAGGCCATCAAGGCTGGGGCGTACGACTACGTGCAGAAGCCGTTCAAGAACGACGAGATCGTGTTGGCGCTTCGCAAGGCGGAGGAGCGGGAGGCGTTGCGGCGGGAGAACCGGGCCTTGCGGGAGGAGATTCGCAAGGAGTACCGGTTCGACGACCTGCTGGCGAAGAGCACGTCAATGCAGGAGATCTTCCGGACGGTGGCGAAGGTGGCGGACTTCAAGACCACGGTGCTCATCTCTGGGGAGAGCGGTGTGGGCAAGGAGCTGGTGGCTCGTGCGATTCACAACCGGTCGTCGCGTGCCAAGGGGCGGTTCGTGGCCGTGAACTGTGGGGCGATCCCGGAGACGCTGCTCGAGAGCGAGCTGTTCGGTCACCGCAAGGGGGCGTTCACCGACGCTTCGGCGGACCGTCGTGGACTGTTCGAGGAGGCGGACGAGGGAACGCTGTTTCTCGACGAGGTCGGGGAGCTTCCCCTGGCCTTGCAGGTCAAGCTCCTGCGGGTGCTGCAAGACGAGATGATTCGGCGTCTGGGGGACAACCGGGACATTCGGGTCGACGTGCGCATCGTGGCGGCGACGCATCGGGACCTGGTGGCGGAGACGAAGGCGAACCGGTTTCGTGAGGACCTGTACTACCGGCTCAACGTGTTGCCGATCAAGGTCCCGCCCCTGCGGGACCGTCGCGACGACATCCCGCTTCTGCTGGACCACTTCTTGAGTCGGAACAACGCGAGGCTGGGGACGGCGATTCGTGGGGTGGACCCCGAGGCGCGCCGTTTGCTGCTGGAGTACGGGTGGCCGGGCAACGTGCGAGAGCTCGAGAACTCGATCGAGCGTGCGATGGTGCTGGCGGAGGGGGAGGTCATCTCGGCCAACGACCTACCGGAGCGGATCCGGGAGTCTCGGGACCCCATCAAGATGCAGCTCGCGAGTGGGGAGTTGTCGATCAAGAAGACCACGCGCATCATCGAAGAGGTCCTCATCCGGCGGGCGTTGCAGAAGACCAAGGGCAACCGGACGCGTGCGGCCGGAATCCTCGAGATCAGCCACCGAGCCTTGCTGTACAAGATCAAGGAGTACGGCCTCACGGACGCCTGAGCGTTGCGCCAGCACGACGGCGTGCGACGCGGTTCGGCTGCATCTGCCGTTGACGAAGGTGCGGTGGCGACCTAAGGAACGCTCAGACTTCGTCGAGCCGATGGCTCCTCGGGGTCATGCATTGAGCAGCCTGCTTCCGGGCAGGTTGGTCCCCCAAGGTAAGGCGCGCGAGAACTCCCACGCGTCGTGGAGATTCCCACCATGTCCATCACTCGTGAGCAGGTCCTGAAGGCGCTCGAAGGCGTACAGGAGCCCAACACTGGCAAGCCGATCACCGCGCTTTCGATGGTTCAGGAAGTCGCCGTTTCGGGCGACGAGGTCCGTTTGTCCCTCGAGCTTCCCGTGCACGGGGTCGGGACGCAGGAGAAGCTTCGTGCGCCCGTGGTGGAGGCCGTGACCTCTGCGGGAGCGAAACAGGTCGAGATCAAGTGGTCTACGCGCGTGACGGGGCGTGACCTGAGCGCCGATGATCCGGTGCCCCAGGTGGCCAACGTCATCGTGGTGATGAGTGGCAAGGGCGGCGTGGGCAAGAGCACCGTGGCCGCGAACATGGCGCTCTCCTTGGTACGCGCCGGCGCAAGCGTGGGCCTGCTCGACGCCGACATGTACGGACCGAGCGTCCCGGTGATGATGGGGACCATGGCCCGTCCGACCTCTGTGGACGGCAACAGCCTCGAACCCGTCGAGCGATTCGGCCTAAAAATGATGTCCATCGGCTTCTTGCTCGAGGACCCGCGCGAAGCGATCGTGTGGCGCGGTCCCATGCTGCACGGTGCGCTGATGCAATTTCTCAAGGACGTGAACTGGGGGAAGCTCGACTACCTCTTCCTCGACCTGCCCCCGGGGACCGGGGACATCCCCCTCACCCTCTCTCAGAAGCTTCAGGTCACCGGTGCGGTCATCGTCACTACGCCCCAGGACGTGGCCCTGCAGGACGTCTACAAGTCCGTGTCCATGTGCCAGAAGGTGAACATCCCCATTCTCGGCGTCGTGGAGAACCAGAGCTACTTCGTTTGCGACGGCTGCAACAAGCGACACGAGATCTTCGGCAAGGGGGGTGGCAAGAAGGTGGCGGAGATGGCGGACGCCCCCATGCTCGGCCAGATCCCGATGGACGGTGCGTGCCGCGAGGCGGGGGACGCAGGAACCCCCGTCGTCATGGCTTCGCCCGAGAGCCCCTCCGGGTTGGCCTTGCGCGACGCGGCCGAAGCTCTGGCCATCCGCGTGGCCTCCTATCACGCGGAGCGCAGTGGCACCGTGGTCTCCATCGACCGCTCCGGTGGCAAAAACAAGCACCTCCCCGTCGTTTCCTAACCCGGCAAGTGCAGGGGCTGTCGCCCCTACGCTCCCTTTGGTCGCTACCCCGCCCAGGTGATGCCCTGGGTCAGTTGCACCCGCCCTGGATGTTCGCCCTCTTGACCGCGAAGACATATCGGCTTCCCGGATGCTCCGTGAGTGACCACAGGTTGTCCGACGCTGGGGCGTAATGCAGATCCTCAGGTCCGTACGGCCAACCGCGCTTCGCGGTGCTCTGGCCCACGGCGCCGACGTGCAGTCCCAGGTAGCTTCCGCTGCACGAGGCGAAGTACGTGCCGTTCCACGAGAAGCCGCCCTGGATGTTCCCGACCCCTGGGAACACAGCGTCCGAAGCCTGCACCCGACCTCCCACCACGAGCAGCCTGCCGGTCGTTTCGTCGAGCGGCCAGCGGTGCATCCTGCCCGTCACGTTCGAAGCGGAGTACTCGCCCGCGAGCAGCGAATGCGGGCTGGCGGATCGATCCAGGCTCACGAAGGAGAATCGGGCACAGCACGATGACGTGCACTTGCGATACTGCCCAACCTCCGGGATCGCGTACCGGTAGTTGTAGGCATGATAGCCGTCCGCCTCGGAGATCTTCCCGAGCCAGTTGGCATTACCGGTATTGACCTCGAGAATTTTTGTGAGATCGAACACGCGAAACCCACGCGACGTATCTGCCACGTACAGGTAGTTCCCGTACCAGACGAGACCGCCGGCGTGCAGGGGCACCGCCTCGAACGTGGGAGTTGCCCCGTCCATCACCGGCGTCACCAGCAGGGCAAGACGGTACTGGATGCTGTTCATGTCCGTCACGTCGTAGATCGCGACCCGCACTCCCTTGTTCTCGCTCGTGCTCGAGTCGTTCTCGGGCTTGTGGTACCAACTCACGATCCCGACTTTGCGTCCCTGGTAGTCCCCGCTCGCGTAGCCGTCCCCCGTGCCCGTGATCCCCTGGGGATACCAGTAGGTCACGTCGTTGTCTCCCGCGTTCCACGCAAAGCCCGTGTGGAAGCACTCGGTGCCGGACACGTTGCTGACCTTCGTCGCCGTGCGGTTGAGGTTCGCCAGTACCTCGCCCAGCGTCACGAGCTTCGCGCTCGCGTGCGAGGCGATCTGCCCGATGATTCCTTCCGATGCGGACCAACGGTCTTCATCGTACAGTCGAAACCCACCCGCCTCCGCAGACGTGACCTTCCCGGCGGTTGGACCCGATCCCCCCGTCTGGTTGCATTCCGGAGGCGCCGCGGGACAGGCTGGGAACACCTCCCCTTCGCAGTTGCCCGTGGCCGGGTCGCACGTCTCCACCCCATTGCACGGGTCCCCGTCGTCGCACGCGATGGGCTGGCCGGCCTGGCACGTCCCCGTGGCCGGGTCGCAGGTCTCCACCCCGTTGCACGGGTTGCCATCGTCGCAGTTGGGCGGGCAGCTGACGTCCTGTCCGCCACCGCCGTCTGTGGGCTGGGCATCTGGGCCACTGCCCGCACCGCCGTCCGCAGGGTTCGAGTCAGGCCACGAGCTTTCGGGACTCCCGTCCGTCATCGAATCGGCCGCGCCATCGGCCTGGCTTTCCACGGCGGCGTCGTGGGACGGGGGGGCCGCGTACGGGTCGCCGTCTTCCCCGGAGCCGCAGGCTGTCGTGGACACGAGGGAAGCAAGAACCAGGACGGGGAGCCTGGGGGCACCGTTCGAATGGGGCATAGTGGTCCTCCAGACTCAACCGTAGATGGGAAGCCGGGACACGGCAACCACAGCTACCCATCCCTATTTGGCGTCGCTACGTCGTGTTCCGCAGTCGCCCCGCGATGGTCATGTCGCCTGCGAAGGCGTCGGGACGCCCCCGTTTTCCGCAGCCGCAAGCCAGTCCCCCAGCGGTTTGAACACCAGGTCTGGGGCTGGATCGCTCACGAACATGTCGGCGTGGGCGATCGGAACCGAGCGGGTGCCGACCTCCAGCACGTGCTTGCACTTCGACGCGATGTTCTCGTGAGGCCACAGCGTGGTCTCCCGAGGCACGATACCGTCTGCGTTGGCGACGACGGTCAGCAACGGGAGGTGGATGCTCTTGATCCCTTCCGCGATGTTGCGGCCACCGATCACAGGGTCCCCGAGCTTCATCCACCGAGCGATGTCGGCGTTGACGTGACGGTTGGGGTTCTCGACCGTGCGCGTGAGCTCTGCTGCTTGCGACATGTCGACCACGCCGGGGTGCAGGTACAGGGAGAGCAACCAAGGCACACGGCGGAGTACGGGGAGTGCGACGCGCGCGAGGTGCCGGGACCCGCGAAACGGGATCGCGCCCAACACCCGAGGCGACGCGAACGCGGCGCGAAGCAAGGGGTGGACGTTCAACCATCGCACTGGGCCGCCCATGTTCACGAGCCGGCCCGCTCGGTGATCCTTCTGGCACACCACGTGCGCGAACATCATGGTCGCCCCGAGGCTGCAGCCGATCAGGTCCACCACGTCGGCTCCCGTCTCCGTATGCTCTGCCACGAAGCGGACGGCGGACGCCACGTCGTGCAGGACGAGGTCCTCGAGGTGGTAGCGCAGCCCGCCCCCGACCGACCGACTGCGCCCTTGGGCCCGCAGATCCACGGACCATACCTCGAAGCCCCGCTCCGCGAGGACCGCCTCGATCGACGTGCCCCTCGGATGGAAACCGAAGATGAACGAGTTCATCCCGTAGCCGGGGATGATGAGCAGGGGATGCAGCCCGCTCGCGAGCTTCTTCGTGTGCAGGGTGCGCCGAAGTGACAGCATCCATCCGTCGCCGTTGTGGGTCTCGTGATGGTCGATCCGCAACATGGCATCGTTCAGACCACGAAACGGGGCCGGGGTCACGCTCAAACTTGACAGACCAAGTTGTCAGACTAATATGCGCCCATGCCCAAGCCCACCGGTGCCGTCTTGCGCGTCGCCGACGTGCTCCTGCAGCGAATCGTCTCCGAGGAGTACTCCCCGGGACTGCGTCTGCCCTCCGAGGTCGACCTCTCCCTCGAGTTCTCGTGCGGCCGAAGCACCATCCGGGAAGCCCTGCGACACCTCGCCGGCCTCAATCTCGTCCAGAGTCGCCGCGGCTCGGGCGCCGTCGTCCTGGACTACCGTCGGGAAGGCGTGCTGGAGCTCATGGCTCCCTACTTCCGGCATGGCCGCTTCGACCACCCGCTCCCGGTCATCGTCGGCGAAATGTTGCGCATGAGGACGATGCTCGCGTGCGAGGCCGCGCGGCTCGCTGCCATGTACGCCCGACCGGACACTCTGCTCGCCGTGCGAAAGAAGATCGAGCTGGCCCACGCCGCCCGGGACAACCCGCAGGAGCACGCCCTGCGCGAGCTCGAAGTGTTCCGGGCGATGACCCATGCGTCCGCGATTTGGCCTGCTGCCTGGCTCGCCAACGCCTTCACCGCGCCGATGCGTGAGGTGCACCGCCTCGTGGCCGATCCCCTCGCGGCCGTCCAGCCCGACTGGCTCGAGACCATGAACGTCCTGATGGACCTCATCGAGAAGCGACGGCCCGAGGAGGCCGTGGCCCACCTGCGACAGCACTTCGCGCGCGTGGACCGCCAAATCGAAGACGTGCTTGCGATGCTGTTCGCGCAGCGGTCCTGAACCACTCCATCCACGAGGATTGCCATGCGTCACGAAGAACACGCACCCCCCGCTTCGACCTTCCCCAAGGGGTCGAGAGCCGTCCTTCGCCAACGAGAGAGGAAGATCGTGATCGCCTGTGCGGAGGTGTTGCTCCCCGACGGGGGCGCGATCCCGATGTCCGGCGTCGAAGCGGGTGTCGTCGACTACTTCGACGACATGGTCGCGAAGGTTCCACCGATGACCCGGATTCTTCTGCGGGGGCTGTTACAGTTGGTGGAACACAGCCCGACCCTCTACGGTCCTCTGAAGCGTCCTGTGACCCGCCTCGGCGTCGAGGACCGTCGGAAGGTGCTTTCCCGGCTGATGAACAGTCGGTCCTACCTCTTGCGTACGGCGTTTCTTGGGCTGCGCACCGTGCTGACGATCGCCTACTTCGGTAACGAAGAGGTCGTTCGATCCGTGGGGGCGACCCCGAACCTGGAGCCCTTCGCGAGGACAGGGGTGAGCGCATGATCAAGCTGGGTCGTTACGAGGTGTCGTCCCATCCCCACGCGGGTGTGAAGGTCTTTGCGGACTACCACGGATCGGTTCGAGACCGCTGCGACGTGGTCGTGGTGGGCTCGGGGCCCGGAGGGGCGGTCGTCGCCAAGGAGCTTGCGGAAGCGGGAATGGACGTCGTGCTTCTGGAGGAGGGGCGGCCCTGGGACGTGCCCGACTTCAAGCCGGACGCAGGGGCTGCGATGGTGGGGATGCTGCGGGAGGGGGGCATGCGCGCTACCCGCGGGAACGTGTTCATGCCTACCATGCAAGCGATCGCGCTGGGGGGAGGCTCGGTGGTCAACTCGGCGATCTCGGTGCGCCCCCCTGCATGGGTGTTCGAGCGCTGGGCCCGGGACCACGGGACGGAGCTTCTCACGGCGTCGTCCCTGGACGCCCACTTCGGTCGGGTGGAGACCTTCTTGGGGATCGAGCCCACGCCTGACGCCGTGCTTGGCGAGCGCAATCTCGCCTTTCGACGAGGGTGCGACGCGCTCGGCATGACGAGTGAGCCGTGCCCCCGCAATGCCCCGGGGTGCAAGGGGTCCGCTGAGTGTTTCACGGGATGCCGCAACCGGGGAAAGGGATCGACCGACGTGTCCTACGTGCCGGCTGCCATCCGTGCGGGGGCGCGCGTCTACACCAGCGCCCGCGTGGATACGGTGACGGCCGAAGGCCGGCTTGCCCGAGGCGTACGCGGCAAGATCGTCGATCCCGTCTCGAAGAAGGACGTGTACGACTTGCGGGTGGAGGCGCGCGTGGTCGTGCTGTCCGCCGGGTGCATGGCCACGCCGGTGATCCTTCAGCGCTCGGGCATCGGCAACGAGCACGGTCACGCGGGCAAGCATCTGCGAGCCCACCCGGGGATCGCGGTGCTGGCCGTGTTCCCGCACAAGATCAACCCGTGGGAGGGGGCCACCCAGGGATACCATTCCATGCACGACCTGCGGGACGGTCTCAAGTACGAGGTTCTCTGGTCTCCGCCTCCCATCATCGCCACGCGCTTTCCGGGGATGGGCGCCGCCTTCAAGGACCAGCTCGCCACCTTCGAGCGGGCTGCCCCCTTCGACGTGATCGTCGACGGCTCCGACTCGGAAGGGTCTGTGTCGCCTCGGCCGTTCGGCATGGACCCGGACATCCGGTTCGACATCGGCGCAAGAGATGTGAAGAAGCTGCATGACGGGCTGTGCAAGCTGCTGGAGATCTCGTTCGCCGCCGGAGCGACCGAGGTGCTCCCCGGGCTTCACGGCACGGACCCCGTGGTCCGTTCGCCGCAGGACCTCGACCGGCTGCGCAGGTACAAGATGAAGCCCACGGACCCCGTCATCGCTGGCAATCATGTGTTCGGCACGACGCGGATGGGAAGCGACCCGAAGGCCAGCGTGGTGGACGTGGACGGGCGGTGCCACGGTACGGACAACCTGTACGTGGCAGACTCCGGGGTCATCCCCTCGAGCCCGGCGGTCAATCCCATGCTGACGATCATGGCGCTGGCGTCGAGAACGGCGAGCATCCTTGCCGCTCGCATGTGAGCGGGATCAGAAGAACTGATACACACCGAGCGCGGGACGGGGGGCTTCCTCCCCGCGAAGCGGGAAGGCCATGTCCGCTCGGACACCCGTCTTGACGAAGTACGGGATCAGGATGCGAAGGCCGAACCCGGCAGATACCGCGTCTTCGACCCCCGTGGTGGCCTCGGCCTCCGCCACGGCTGCGTCCGAGAACACGACGGGCATGAATGCCACGTACTTGGAGTCGAAGGCGACGAAGCGGACTTCGGCGTTGGCCGCGGCGTAGGCGTGGGTCCGTAGGTGGTTGTCCAGGTAGCCACGAATGACGTCCAGGCCGCCCAGGAAGTAGCGAAGTTGAGGGGGGACGTCGGTGGTCGTGCCGGCCGTTGCTCGCAGGGCGAAGTTCCAGCGCTCGCCCAGCACGAGGAACGCGAGGGCTTCGGCATTGACCTGTTGATAGTGTCCGCGGGGCTCACGGGTCGTGAGGCCCACGCCTGGGCGGACTTCCACGGATGCCCCGCTCATGCGCAAGCGAACGGTGTCGACCCGGCCGAGGCGCAGGCCCGGATCGATGTACACACCGGTCAAGTCGTCGGGAAGGGCGGGTTCGGTCTGGGTGGGCTCGATGAACCGGTCGACGAAGCCATCGACGCGCAGGCCGTAGCGAAGGCGGTCGTCCCAGGCGATCTGGCTGACCTCGACGCGGGATCGGTTACGCGCCAGCACGAAGCCCGGGCGGGGTCGCACGAGGCGGTCGGCCTGGACCAGCAGATCGATCCGCTCGCCGAAGGCGCGAGGATCCCGCCACCACAACTGTCCTCCCTGGAAGCTGCCGAACCGCTCGTACAACACGGCGACTTCTTGAAAGCGACCCGCGACGTTGACGTCGCTCGCGCCCACTTGCAGCCACAGGACGTCGCCGTCCGAGGCGAAGCGAAAGAGGGGGTTGATGGTGAACTTCTCGGCCAGGGAGAAGACCGCCACGTTCTCGTCGTCGCGTCGTTCCAGCGTAGCCTGGACGTGATCGAACAGGTGGGTGTTCCACAAGCGCGTGACGGCAAGGTCCCACTGTGCGCGGGAGACGGTGTCTCCTTCCGTCCACGCGATCTCGCGCAGCACGACGTTTTCCTCGGTGCTGTCGAGACCGCGGACCTCGATTCGGTGGACGACGGTGGGGAAGGTTTCTTCTGCATGGTTCACGGCTCTGGGGGTATCAGCGTACGAGGGGGACGTGACGGCGAAGATCGCCGCGCACACGAGAGCTGACGTTCGAGCGGAGGAGAGCATGCGAGGGTGGTGGTACCTTTCGTGAGCGGCGGTGTCTACTCCGCCGGGCTCAAGGTGTTGGCGGGCGTTGGCGTCGTTGCGGTGCGTGCCCCATGGCGAACCCACGCCGCATGTGTTTCTCTCCCAGCCCATGCGCAGAGTCGTCATCGACAAGCCCGGCGGGTTCCGCCACCTTCGCCTCGAGACCGCACAGGATCTCGTCCCCAGGCCGGGCGAGGTTGCCGACGCCCATCGCGCCATCGAATCAGGAACCACTGTTGGCAAGCTTGCTCTGCTGACTGGGATCGGGTGAACCGGCTCGGATAGCCCCAAACCCAAGCACGGTTCTTCGAACAGCGCTTGGCTTGGGACTATCGCGACCACCGGCCAGGCTCACACAGGAGCAACAAGAGTGTGTCGGGGGTAGGGACGTTGCCGAGCAATCGGACGTTGCGATGAGTGCCAGAAGGGCAAGAGAATAGAAGTTCCTCGTTGTGCGTCGGGTCTTGTTCCGTATCGATGTAGCACCACGCATCGATTCCCTGGACAGATCGGTTCTGCACGCAGGCGTCATGAGCGGGTCCGGGAGCGGCTTGTTCTACCTCGCAAGCGCACTGAAGCCCGTTCTCTCGAATGATTTTTTGCGACTCGACGGCACGCCTCAGCCCGGTCGAAGGGTCCCTTCGTGCTCCCTCGCAGGGTGGACAGACTCGCTCGCCCGATCCGACGTCTTCACCGCGAAAGGCTTCGACCAGCGAACAGGACACGAGACTGTCGCTTCCGATCTCCAGCATGGGCGAGAAACATGGGTTTGCGAGCCTGCGGGCCAGACGATCCACCATGGCGCTGATCGCCGGTTGGTATCCGAAGTCCAGGGCGCTCGGATCGGTCGAGTTCGATGGGCAAATAGACGCCACGATGCCCTGACTGTCCATGCCTTTGAGCACGGCGAGCTGCCGGCGGCCCGGGTAGGCCTTGCCGCGGTATTGCGTCGTTGTGTGGTGCGCTCCGTCCCAACATCGACGCCGAGTTGTCGATCATGAAGAGCAGATGGAGCTTGGTCACGGGTTCGTTGCTGCGGACGAGGTCGTAGGGCGGATCGCTGGCGGACTCAGCGGGGCCGAGCGTCTCGTCGCCGCAGGAGCAGCAGGCGAGCAGGGAGACGAGGGTGACGGTGTGACGCACGAGCGACGGCATCGAGCCTCCTTCGTGTAGCCCATCTGGTTGGATTGGGTGCACGCATTGGGCCAGGACCGCCTTCGGGTCGTTTCTACTTCGGTCCCGCCAGGGTGACTTCCTTGGGGGCGACTGCCTCGTACTTCTCGAAGTTCTGCTTGAAGGCGGAGGCGAGCTGGGCGGCCTTCTTGTCGTAGGCGGCCTGGTCGGCCCAGGTGCCCCGGGTGTCGAGCACGGCGGGAGGGACTCCCTCGCACGCGAGCGGGACGTGGAAACCGAACACCGGGTCTTGCCGGGTGGGGGCATCGTGGAGCTTGCCCGACAGGGCGCCGCGGACGAGCGCTCGCGTGTGCTCGATGGAGTGGCGCTTGCCGACACCGGCAGGTCCGCCGGTCCAACCCGTGTTGATGAGCCAACAATCGGCGCTGTGTTTCTGGATCTTGTCCGCGAGCAGCTTGGCGTACTCGTAGGGGTGAAGCAGCATGAAGGGCTGTCCGAAGCACGCGCTGAACGTGGCCGTGGGCTCCGTCACGCCACGCTCCGTGCCCGCCACCTTTGCCGTGTACCCCGACATGAAGTGGTACATCGCCTGCTCGGGGGTCAAACGCGCGATCGGCGGCATGACGCCGAACGCGTCGCAGGTGAGCATGATGACGTTACGGGGGTGCCCCGCCATCCCCTCGAGCAGCGAGTTGGGGACGTGCGAAATCGGGTACGCCGCACGCGTGTTCTCCGTGAGCGTGTCGTCGTTTAGGTCCAGCCTCCGCGTCCAAGGGTCGAACGTCACGTTCTCGAGGATGGTCCCAAACTTGCGAGTGCATTCGTAGATCTGCGGCTCCGACTCCTTCGACAGCCGGATGACCTTCGCGTAGCAGCCACCCTCGAAGTTGAACACGCCGTCGTCGGACCACCCGTGCTCGTCGTCGCCAATGAGGCGACGTTCCGGGTCGGTGGACAGGGTGGTCTTGCCCGTGCCGCTCAGCCCGAAGAAGACGGCCACGTCACCTTCCTTGCCGACGTTCGCGGAGGCGTGCATGGACAGGACGCCGCGCTTGGGCAGCAGGTAGTTCAAGACGCTGAACACCGACTTCTTCATCTCGCCGGCGTAGGAGGTTCCGCCGATGAGCACCACCTGGCGCTGCACGTCGATGACGACGAAGGCCTCCCGCTCGGGCCCGTCGACGCCGGGGAGGGCTTGGAAGCTCGGGGTGTGGATGATGGTGAGGTCGGGGACGAAGCCAGCGAGGTCCTTGACGGGCGGACGCACAAACATGTTGCGGATGAACAGGTTGTGCCACGCGGTCTCGTTGACGACGCGTACCTTCAGGCGATAGCGGGGGTCGGCGCCGGCGTAGCAGTCCTGCACGTACAGGTCGGAGCCCTGCAGGTAGGCCATGAGGCGCAAGCGAAGGCGGTCGAACTGCTCGACGGACAGCGGTTGGTTGGACGCGTGCCACCAAATCTGCTCCTCAGTCCCCGGCTGCTTGACGATGTACTTGTCCTTGGCGGCGCGCCCCGTGTGCATGCCGGTTCGAACGATGATGGGGCCGAGGTGTCCGATGTGTCCTTCTTGCCGTCGGATGATGTGCTCGTAGAGCACGGTAGTGCGAAGGTTCCAGTGCACCTGGCCGATGTTCCGGATGCCGTGGTTGTCGAGGCCGTAGTTGCTTTCTGCTTCGGAGGCTTTCATGGTCGATTCGTCCTTTCGGGGAAGCGACTCGCTCTGGATGGCGGTCGATGCCCGCGTCTGGTGTGAACTCCCTGCTCAGGACGACAGCCAACCGGCGCGTGCCATGTTCGCGTCGCCCCCCCTTCCTTGCCAGCCCTACTTCGGCCGGACGGACGTGATGATCTGATCGGCGGTAGCCCTGTAGTCGCCGGCGCGGCTCTGCCAGACGTTGTACAGGGTGATGAGGCAGCCTTGGCCGCCCGACGCGTAGGTGAGCGAGTACTTCACGTAGGATAGCTGGTTCGCCTCGATGGCGGTGCCTGCGGCCACCTTTGCGCGCAGGCCGTTGATCTGGGTGTGGTCCGGTTTGCCCCAGACGACGTTGGTGAGGCCGAGCTCGCGCAGGGCGCCTGCGAAGCGGTCGATCACGAGAGTGCAGCTCTTTTCGCCGGACATGGCTACCAGGGCCCCGCCACCCGCCGGCCGATAGACGAGCCACTGCGCGGTGTTCTGGGTCTGGCTCCAGCCCGCGGGCAGGTCGACCTTCAACGGCACCTTGTTGAACTCGATGACGGAGTTGGTGGCGGTGGGAGGGGGTGGCGGCGTATCGATCAGGGGCGGATCGACGGGGGCGCTATCGTTGTTGTTCTTGCAGCAACCGGGCAGCGCCAAGGTTGCGGCCACGGCAAGCGCCACGCACGGCCAGGTCCATCTCGAGGACATCTCGTTCGCTCCTCCCGGTGGAACCGAAGTGGACGCAGGCTAGCTTTGCTGACCGGAGTCCACGTAGGTCCAAGAGCACGGTCGGACGCAAGTCCGGCCGCGCGCATTGAATGGACGGAAGCATACCAAAGGACAGGTCTGGTTCCGGGAGGCAAATGTGAAAAGTAGAGGGATCAGGGGGCGGGGCTGTTGTCGTTGCCGGAAGGCGCGCCCTTTCCGGGCAGTACGATCTTCGGCTCCTTGGGATGACGACGGTACAAGAGCACGTTTCGGCCGAGGACCTGCACCTCGCAGGCGTCGCAGCGCTCGGCGATCTGGCCGGCGGCCTCCTTCCGGTCCTGGGAAGATTCCTCGAGGACCTTGACCTTGATCAGCTCATGGTCCTCCAGTGCTTGTGAGACCGCGGCGATCAAGCCGTCGGTGATCCCCCCCTTGCCCACGCGCACCACGGGGGCCAGGTCATGGCCGAGGGCTCGCAGGTGTCTTCTTTGCTTTCCGGTCAACGGAGTCATGGTGTACGTCCTCCTGCACCCTCGGGACCGTCCGGTCAAGGTGGGCGGAATCGGACCGAGCAGCCAGGGGGCAGGGGCCAAAAGCGTCACTCAAGTTTGGGTAGCGCTTTGGGCAAAAACCTTGTAGTGACTGGTCATACAACCGTTCGGCTCCCGCAACCTTGAGAAAATTCCCGCCGCCATGGAATCAACCACAGTCCGATCGTCCGGGATTCTGCTTCACCCCACCTCCCTGCCCGGCCCTCACGGTATCGGCTCGCTCGGCTCTCACGCCCGCGCTTTCGTCGACTTCTTGAACGCCGCCGGACAGTCCCTCTGGCAGGTCCTTCCCCTCGGCCCCACGGGATACGGGGACTCCCCCTACGCCGCGCTGAGCACCTTCGCCGGTAACCCACTGCTCATCGACCTCGACACCCTCGTTTCCGAAGGGCTGCTCCTGTCCTCCGAGCTGGCCGCTGCGCCGAAGTCGACCTCTCGTGTCGACTACTGCGCCGTCATCCCGTTCAAGATGGCCATGCTTCGTCTGGCCGCGGAGCGCTTCCTCACAAAGGCTTCCGCCGAGAGGCACGCCAAGCTCGAGGCGTTTCAGAAGGAACACGCGTGGTGGCTGGAGGACTACGCCCTGTTCGAGGCCGTGAAGCAGGCGCATGGCGGCAAGTCGATCCGCGTGTGGGACGACGACCTGCGTCGTCGGGATCCCAAGGCGCTGGAGCGCGCGAAGAAAGACCTGGCGACCGACATCCAGCATCGCAGCGTCATGCAGTTCCTGTTCTTCGAGCAGTGGGGAGCGCTTCGGGCCTATGCGCACAAGCGTGGCGTTCGCATCGTGGGAGACGTGCCGATCTTCGTCGCCTTCGACAGCGACGCGGTCTGGGCGAAGCCCGAGCTATTCAAGATCGATGCGGACTTGGTGCCTCACGTGGTGGCGGGCGTTCCGCCAGACTACTTCTCCTCCACGGGACAGCTCTGGGGCAATCCCCTGTACGACTGGGAAGCCCATGCGAAGGAAGGGTTCGCGTGGTGGTTGGACCGCATGAAGATGGCCCTCTCGCTCGCCGACATCGTGCGGCTGGACCACTTCCGCGGGTTCGAGGCCGCGTGGGAGGTGCCGGCGGATCATGTCGATGCCCGGCGCGGCACGTGGGTGAAGGGGCCCGGCGACGGCTTCTTCGATGCCATTCGCGCGCACTTCGGAGGCCTTCCCCTCATTGCCGAGGACCTCGGCTTGATCACGGACGACGTGCGATCGCTCCGTGATCGACACCAAGTCCCGGGCATGCACGTGCTGCAGTTCGGGTTCGGGGCGGACGACGATCGCTGCTACGCGCCTCACCGCGCGGAGCGCAACACGGTCGTGTACACGGGCACGCATGACAACGACACCACGGTGGGCTGGTTCCGGACCCTGCCGGCCAAGGACCGTGCGTTCGTGCAGTCCTATCTCAACACCTCGGGCGCCTCGATTCATTGGGCCATGATTCGTGCGGCCTTCGGTACGGTCGCGGACACGGTGATCGTTCCCATGCAGGACGTGCTCGGCCTCGGCAGCGAGGCTCGCATGAACATGCCCGGCCAGCTCGGTGCGTGGTGGGCTTTCCGTTTGACCGAGCAGCCCCATGCCGCGGTGGCGGCCAAGCTGCGCCAGCTCGTCGAGCTGTACGAGCGTCAGCCCGCGCGCGCCCTGTCCGAGGCCCAGGCGGCCTGATCAGTCCACGCCCAACCCCTGGCGACGCCTTCGCACGAGGGCAACCGCAGCGGCCAGCGCAAGCACCGTCGCGCCACCAAATCGCCCCACCTCACGCCGCGTGCCACACGCGCATCCTCCCCCAGGCTGCATCTCTGCGGTCATCTCCAGATCGTCATCCGTCGCGCTGTCGAACCTGAGGTCCAGCCCAGCATCCGCAGGACCCGATTCCGGCATCGCATCCGTCCCGGCGTCCTCACTCACCTCCGTCGGAGGGTTCGCATGTACCCGCAGGGACGTCGTCGGACAGCTCTCGCTCAGGACGACCGCGTAGTAGCTGACCGAAGGGTCGAAGGCGGGCTCGCTGGTGGCGTCGATGACGAGCTGGGCATGGTTCGTGGTGATGTCCATCATGGCGTAATCCGGCAGCCCGACCATGGGCACCGCGCCGCTCGGGTTGACGTTCACCATCTGGTTGCGTCGAACCAGGACGCGCCAGTTGAGGTCATCGCTGCCGCCCCACACGTTCGTGAGGTCGAAGTCGAGGGTGAGGGACGTGTCATCCGGGCTGGGCGTGTACACGAACTGGAAGAGCGAGGACATGACGACGCCGCGGTCCTTCATTTCGGAGCACGACGCGCCCATGTACGCGCCGAGGTCTCCGAGCCCGAGGACATAGGTGGTCCTGGGTTTCCCATTGACTTCGAGGGCTCGATCGCAATCGTCGAGGCCGCGCTCGGCCAGGACGGCTTCGATCTGGCTGATCTGGCTTGCGTCGAGGTCGAGGTCCTGGGCCGTTTGTAAGAGTCCCCGGCCAAAGTCTCCGAGGGTGGCCCGGTTGCCCAGCAGGGACATGGCGCCCCACACGAGCTGATCGGCGGTTTCGCTGCCGAAGGCCTTTCGAAGCGCCCACCCCGTGCTGCCGACGAGCTTGCCGTCTTCGTGGGATTCTCCGAACACGTTGTCGGGGCACCTGCCGGCGGGCTCGTCGAGGTTGCGCGCCCACGCGCCGAGGGCGTACTCGCCCACCTGCGGCTCGTTGTTGAGCGTGGAAGAGAAGTAGTCCGCGGTCCCCTCGTTGATCGCCCCGGGCATGGCCGCGTAGCCGAACGCATCGAAGTCCCCCGAGTCGCCGTATTCGAGCGCGTTGTGGCTCACGTAGTGCGTGAACTCGTGGAGCAACACGTCGGAGTCGTGGGACAGGTTCTCTGCGTGGCCTCGCCCCAGACAGATGATGTTGCGCGGGTTGCCGGGGAGGCTCGGGTAACTCGACGGCCAGGGAGAGTAAAAGGCGTTGGACGTGTACTCCGGGCTCGATTCCGGCGCGTACCCGGTCACGACCGTCAGGCTGTATTCGTTCCCGGTCATGTCCACGCCGAGGGTCTCCTCGAAGAAGGTGCGTATGCGCGCGGTGTGGTAGTACCCCATCACCTCACCGAAGGGGTCGCTGCCCGCCCACGGGTCGAGGTTGGGCGAGAAGAGGAAGTCGTCGCCCTCGCTGGGTGCCGTCTGCTTCGTCTGGACGCTTCCGTAAAGGAGGTCACCGGACACGTACCCGCGCACGGTCATCGCGCCCTCGAACCCGGTCAGGCTCGTGGCAGTGGTGGGTGTGAGGTGTGTGAGCTCGTGTTCCGTCAGAGAAGGCGTGACGATCGGGTTGACCTCCCACACCCGGCCGAGGGCATCGCGCGCCAGGGAGTGATGCTGAACGACGCCTCCCCGGTGGGCATCGACAGCGAAGCGGTGCATACCGTGCGGGAGCAAGACGTCCACGTGCCAGGCCAGCACCCCGCCGACGTCGTCGTAGGGCAACACCACCAAGCTCGTGTGCGCGTGGTTTGCGGACAAGGGTTGCCCCAGAAACGCAGCCACGTCCGCGAGCGCTCGTGCCTGGTCGATCGTGGGCACGGTTGACACGGTGAGGTTTCGTGCCACGTCGATGACGGCCACCCGAACGGTGCCGTCGGGGCCGACCCGCACCACCGCGGACCCACCCACCACCGGCAGTTGGTCATGGCGCTGTGCGTATCGCACGGTCTGCAGCGACCGCAGTGCAATCACGCGGCGAGGCTGGAGGTCGATGCCCTCGATGCGCAACTGGGCTGCGTGCGCGGTGAGATAGGAGCGAGCGGCGGTGGAAGGATGGGAGGAGACGCTTCGGTGCGCTGGCGCTCCCTGGTGCCACTCGGCGCCATGGGCGGAGAACGAGAACGCGATGGCCGCAGCCACCGCAAACGAGCCGAGTGCGAACGATTTCCTCATGGGTTCCACTTCCTCGTGCCGTCCGTCACGTAGAAACCGATCGGGCAGCATGGCGACGTGAATGGGCTCGCGGCTCACCCCATGCGGATAGAGGGCGGTGCGAGCGGCTGAAGGAGCTTAGCTCTGCGCAAGGAGGGAGCAAGGCCAACGTGGCCGCTCCGTTCGCAGTACCGCGAGGGGAGAAACGTCCGTGAGGGGTGTGACGGTGCTGTTTCGAGCGCTTCCTGCGCTGTAGCATGCGGCGTCAGCTGTCGCATTCGCCCCTCGACGAGGCCCACGCATGGAAGTTCGTACCTCCGAAACCCACCCCATTCGCATCGACTGGTTGCGTATCGACGGCCCAGGGCGCCTGGGTATGACCTTCGCTCCCGGGAAGAAAAAGAGTCGCGCCGTCTATGGCAACTACGCGTGGGACAGGGACCTCGGGACCGACCTCGAGGCCCTCGTGCAAGCGGGCGCCACCGTGCTCGTCACGTTGCTCGAGGAGCACGAGCTGCACGCCGCGAAGATCCCCGACCTCTTCGCGCAGGCACGAGCCGCAGGCCTGGAGGTCATCCACTTCCCCATCCAAGACGTGAGCACCCCGAGTGACGTCGACGCCGTCCATGACCTGCTCGATCAGATCGAGGACCGATTGTCCGCGCGCGAGAGCGTGGTCGTCCACTGCATGGGCGGGCTGGGCCGCACGGGAACGATCGCCGGGTGCTATCTGCGAAGGACGGGGATGGCTGGTCCCGAGGCGCTTGCCGAGCTTCGGCGCGCGCGCCGGACGGACAAGTGCCCCGAAACGTCGCAGCAGCGGGACTACGTGTCGCGCTTCGAACCTCGGACGCAGGGGTCATCAGCGCCCTATCCGGAAGGAGCGTGGTACGCGATCGACCCAGAACGGCTTCGCGATCAAGATGTCATCGTGCGCTGGGTCACGTCTTGCGCAACACCCCGGGAGGTGGTGCGGGATCGCATCGAGCGTGCGGAACGTGCGGTACGACCGGACCCGGCCTCTTGCTTCTCCTTTGACGATCGTGGCTTCGCGACCCTGACCCTCGACGACGAGTCCTTCTCCGCGGGACACTTCAGCACACCGTCCCTCGAGCAGTTGCGCGCACGCCTGCACGGGCGCGGAGATGCTGCCGTCGGTTCGGTGCGCCTCTCCATCTTGCATGGCGCGCACCCGCTGTCGGACATCGGGACGCTCCAGGCCACGGCGCCGGAGGGCACGCTGTTTCAGGCTGCCTCCCAGTTCAACTGCCTCGAGGCCCCCTCGGAGCGAATCGTTCCCGTCCACGCCTACACAGGGGACTTCACCCAAGGCCCCCGTGCCTCGGTCTCCGCTTTTCCTGCCACGCTCCTGCGCCACTATCGCGCGCCGGGGCCCGACGGCACGCGGTACGTGCAGACCGACGACCACTGCATCAACCTGCTGGGCGACGCGTTCGGGCCCGAGGTCGCTGAGGTGTACTCTGGGTACCTCGAAGCGCAGCACGTCCATGACCCGGAGGCGCTCGCGGAAGCGCTCGAGCAGCGCTTCGAGAAGGTGAGGGTGGGGGTGCACGACGACGTGGAGGTCGTGCACGGCCACGACTGGGGCGGGCGGGTACCAGAGGGAAAGAACCAGCGCATCGCGCAGGTGTTCACGTCCACGATCGCCCTGGGCTACTCCGTAGGCGGAAGCTCACCTGCGTTCGAGCGGGTTCGACGCCAGCTTCTGCGGGCCGCGTACCTGGGAACGTTGCTCGCGGCGATTGACCTCGGGAAGCACACCGTGGTGTTGACGCTGATCGGCGGAGGCGTGTTTCGAAACCCGCTCCGGGACATCTGGGACGCGATTCACTGGGCTTTGGGGGAGGTGGACCCCGTGGCCGGCCGGTCCTTGCACGTCGTGGTCAACACGCGGGACGCGTTGGAGGAAGAAGACCGTGAGAAGGCGAAAGAACGAGGCGGGCATGTGATCACGTTTGCCCGCCGCGATCTGTGGTGACGGTTACTTGAGGTTCTCCGCGATGCGCTTCGTCAACGCGTCGAGGGCGGGGCCGTAGCCGTAGTCCGCGGCGCTGGGGTTGACGAGGTTGGGCGCGCAGATCGAGGCGACGACCCCCTGGGACCCGAGTCCTTGCAGCACGGACAGGTGTCGACGTCCGGGGTAGGCCTTGCCGTAGAACTGCGTCGTTCCGTAGCCGGAGCCGTCCCAGCACAGGGGATTCTCGGGGGCCGAGTTGCAATCGCACCCGAAGGCGTTCTCAGAAAGGTTGCAGTCGAGCGGGGTTGGCAGGGGGAAGATGCATGCGTACTGCAGGTCATTGCCCGCAGGGATGCTCCACTCGGCGCCGTTGACCGCGTGAGGCACGCCGCTTCCTGGTGATGCGAGGGCCTGGCCTGTGGCGGGGTGCACGCCCGTCCGCGGGCTCACCGACTCCACCATCAGCGGGTCCGAAGGCTCCACGTTCGCCATGGGCTCGCCCAAGACGAGGTCCCAGTCGATCTCGCTCGCGGACCGATACCCCTTCGCGAGGTTCGTCGGGTCGACGGCGAGGTCTTGCCACGGCACGCCCACGATGCCTGCCAGCACGACTTGGGAAGCGCTTCGCATGGGCTCGGCGCAGTCTGTCCCGTTCGACGTGGGCTGACGGCAGAACAAGGGGTTGACCGTACCGTCCTCGAGGTGGGTCTTGGTGAGGGCGTCGACGTAGCGTTCCACGGGCTGCAGGAAGTCGATGCCGAAGCGTTCCTTCTGCCGGTAGCAGCGCAAGTTCAGCGTGTCGTCCTTCTCCGGGTTGGGCCAGCCCGCAGCGCATTCGGGGTAGTCGCCTGAGTTGACCTCCCAGCAGGACTTGCAGTTCGGATCGTACGGGTCCGTCTTGCACGCGTTCGTGCCTCGCGCGAGGTGGAAGCTGCCGGTCCCGTCGAGCGCCTGCAAAGCCAAGTAGTTCTGGGCGCCATCCGCGACAGAGCAGTCGTTCTCGTCCGTGAGCATCACCACCGCCACGACCGAGTCGGGGCGGAGGAAGTCCGCGCGCTGCTGCAGCACGACCGAGTCGACGCCTTGCGGCGCACGGCAGTTCATGGCCGTGTCCCCGTCGTAACACGGCGCGGGGACCATCTTCTGATAGGGGGCGGGGTCCACCAGGAATCGGTACCAGGCCTCGAGGCTCGATTCGAAGCCGCACCCGACCTGACCCACCCCCTTCGTGATGTCGGCAAACCGCTGGGAGAGCAGGGCGGGGTCGGACTCGCCGGGAGGCGTGCTGGCTGCACCTGGGTCCCAGTTCAAGAATCCCTTGTTCTCGTACGTGGGCACTGTCCCCGTCGTGCCCCTCGTGAGCAGGCGGCTCATGTCCTCTTGGTTGGGGTTGTAGCTCTGGGTCGGTACGTTGGAGCAGCTGTCCGCACCGTGACTGCCGAGGGACGAAGAGATGACGCCGATGTGCAGATCCGTGACGGGCGGGAACTCGCGCGCGGAACCGTCGGGACAGGGGTCGGAGGGACCGACCTTCGTCACGAGCTCGCCGTTGGGGTTGACGCAGTAGGGGCTTGCGAGCCGTTCGATGAAGCTCGGGACGGTGGAGGCCAGGACCTTCTGCTTGTCGGCCATGGATGCGGAGTTGTCGATCATGAACAGCAGGTCGACCTTTTCGGTGTGGACCGGCGGCCCGCCTGCCGTCCCGCCCGTACCGCCGGTACCTGTACCTCCGACACCTGTACCTCCGACACCTGTCCCTCCCACGCCCGTGCCACCGACGCCTGTGCCACCCGTGCCACCGGTGTCGTTGCCCCCTGAGCCACCTGTGCCTCCGCTGGCCCCCGAGCCTTTCGTCTCGGTGCTGCCACCGCAGGCACAGGCCAGGAGCACGGATCCGACTGCGATGCCCAGCCAAGCCATCTTCTCGTGTGTGCGCATTCTGTTCTATTCCCCTTTGATCAGGCCCCGACGGCGGGTCGTTCGCGATTTCGTCAGGACTGGCAAGCAAGCCGGGTGCCGTCCCAGGCGCACCCGATGTTTGTACGCAGCGGTCCGCTGAGCCTTCCTTGCCACGAGCCCTGAGTGGCGCCGAGCAGGCATTTCGGCTCAGGGGAATTGGTGTTTCAGGTTCTCGTCATTGCGGTTCCTTGGCAATTCATTATGTTGGCCGCGAGCCATGATCCCCAAGCCCTTCGAACGCCTCCTCGTGACGGCGGCCCTGCCTTACGCCAACGGCCCCCTTCACATCGGCCACCTTGCCGGAGCTTACCTCCCCGCTGACATCTACACCCGGTTCCAGCGTCTTCGCGGCAAGCCCATCGTCTTCATTTGCGGATCCGACGAGCACGGGGTCCCCATCGTCCTGCGTGCGCGCAAGGACGGCGTCTCGCCGCAGGAGATCGTCGACCGGTACCACGCGCAGATGCGGGACGCGTTCACGGCGTTCGGGATGAGCTTTGATCACTTCGGCCGGACTTCGGGCAAGGTGCATGCCGAAACGAGCCAGGAGTTCTTCACGGCGCTCGATGCCAAGGATGCGTTCATCCAGAAAACCGAGTCGCAGTTGTTCGACCCGAAGGCCCAGATGTTCCTCGCCGACCGGTTCGTGCGTGGCACGTGCCCGCAGTGCGCCTACGAGGATGCGTATGGCGACCAGTGCGAGAAGTGTGGCCGGTCTCTGAGCCCCAAGGATCTGAAGAACCCTCGTAGCGCGATCTCCGACGCGATCCCGGAGGTGCGTGAGACCACGCACTGGTACCTGCCGTTGGGCAAGCTCCAGCCGGGTCTGGAAGCGTGGCTGGGCCAGCACGAGGACTGGAAGGTCAACGTGCTCGGGCAGGTGCGAAGCTGGTTGCAGGAGGGCTTGGGGGACCGGGCGGTCACGCGAGACCAGACCTGGGGCGTTGCGGTGCCGACGGCTTCCGCGCAGAAGGCCGGGATCGATGCGAGCGGCAAGGTCCTGTACGTGTGGTTCGACGCCCCCATTGGGTACATCTCCTTCACCCGGGAGTGGGCGGAGGCAAAGGGGGACCCGGAGGGGTGGAAACGGTGGTGGCAGGACCCGACCACGCGGCTCGTGCACTTCATCGGCAAGGACAACATCGTCTTCCACTGCCTGATCTTTCCGGCGATGCTCCAGGCGCACGGGGACTACGTGCTGCCGGACCAGGTGCCTGCCAACGAGTTCCTCAACCTGGAAGGCAAGAAGCTGTCGACGAGCCGGGGGTGGGCCATCTGGCTGCACGAGTTCCTCGAGGACTTTCCGGCCGACTACCTTCGTTACTCCCTTGCCCGCATCTTGCCCGAGACCAAGGACGCCGACTTCTCGTTCGCGGACTTCCAGGCCCACATCAACAACGAGCTGGCCGACACCCTCGGCAACTTGATCAACCGCTCCTTGACGTTCGCCACCCGCTACTTCGATGGCAAGGTCCCGGCTCTCGAGGACCCATCCGAGGCCGATCTCGCCATGCTCGCGGAGATTGCGCGCTACCCCGCGATCGTGGCCGAGCACCTGGAGTCCTTCCGCTTCCGCGAGGCGCTGAACGAGGTCATGAGCCTCGCTAGGGTGGGCAACAAGTACTTCAACGACGCCGCTCCCTGGGCCACGCGCAAGTCCGACATGCGCGCTTGCGGCAACACGATTCACGTCGCTGCCCAGCTGGCAGCGTCTCTCTCGATCCTCATGGACCCGTTCCTCCCCTTTGCCGCTGCGAGTGTGCGACGCATGCTCGGGCTCGAGGGGGTTCGCAGCAGCTCGGGGTCGTCGGGGCGCGGCGAGATCGGGTGGGATGACGCTGGACGTCCGCTGCTCTCTGCCGGGCAGCCCCTGGGTCCCATCGAGATCCTCTTCACGAAAGTGGAGGACGAAGCGATCGCCAAGCAGCGCGCCAAACTCGAAGCGGCCGCCCCCGCGGCGCCTCCTCCGCAAGGGCCCTACAAGCCCATCGCGGACAGCATCACGTACGACGACTTCGCGAAGCTGGACCTTCGGGTGGGGCTCGTCACGACGTGCGAGCCCGTCAAGAAGTCCAAGAAGCTTCTGCGCTGCGAGGTCGACCTCGGCTTCGAGACCCGTCAGATCCTCGCCGGAGTAGCCCTGCAGTTCAAGCCCGAGGACCTCATCGGGCGCAAGGTCGTCGTCGTGGCCAACCTCGCCCCCCGAACAATGATGGGGCTCGAAAGCCACGGCATGATGCTCATGGCTGCCGACCGCCAGGAAGTTCTATTCCCCGTGTCCGCGGACGCCGAGCCAGGCTCGTCCATCCGCTGACCTCGTATCAACCAAAGGAGAGTACCGTGCTCATCGCCATTCCTTCCGAAGCCCCCGGTGGGCTCGACGCCGCCGTTTCCGAGCACTTCGGCCATTGCGACGTTTTCACCTTGGTGCACGTAGCCGACGGCGAGGTCGGTGAGGTGCAGCTCGTTCCGAACGGCGGACACGAGCACGGGGGCTGCATGGCTCCGGTGCACGTGCTCAAGGACAACGGTGTCGAGGTGCTGTTGGCCGGTGGCATGGGCATGCGCCCCCTGGCCGGTTTCCAGAGCGTCGGAATCGACGTGTACTTCAAGGAAGACGCCTCCACGGTGCGGGATGCGGTGGCGATGTTCGCGGAGGGCAAGTGCCGTGCGTTCGGAGAAGCGCAGACGTGCGGCGGCGGGTCTGGCGAGTGCGGTGGTCATCACCACCACCATCATCACGACGTGGAGCGTCCCGCCATCGAAGGGCCCGCCGACGTGCGCGATGGGCGCATCGTCACCATGGAATTCGCGATGCGCGACGACCAGGGCAACCTCATCGAAGAGTCCGAGGAAGGCAACGCGATGCGCTATCTGCAGGGCTCCGGCGCCATCGAGGGGCTCGAGAAGGCGATCGCCGGACTGCAGGCGGGCGACAAGGTTTCCGTCGACGTAGCGCCCGCGGAGGCGTTTGGGGAGCGCGACGAGGGCAGGATCCTCGAGGTCCCGCGAGGGCAGCTGCCTCCCGACGTCCAGCTCGGGGAGGTCGTCACGGCGCAGCATGCCAGCGGGGCGCAAGTTCATCTGACCGTCATCGAGATGAATGACGACACCGTTCGCCTGGATGGAAACCACCCGCTCGCGGGCAAGTCCCTGCACTTCGACCTGAAGGTCCTCAAGGTCGAGGCGGCCACGGCCGAGGAAATCGAACACGGTCACGTGCACTGACGTCGCGTGAAGCGTCCGCTCACCCCTCGACAAGTCCTGCCCCACCCGTCGAATTGAACCGCTACGGCTTGCACGCGCGGCCCAGCGGCGTGATAGCATCCGTTCGTCTCGGGGCGGCAACGACTGGCCAGTCCACCAGTCCGGACTCAGAAAACGGCATCATGGCTTTGTTCTTCCTCGTCGAGAAAGGACCACGACCGGGCTTGCAGCTGGCGCTCTCTGAGGGGCGGGCCCAGGTCTTGGGGCGAGGCGCAACCGTAGACCTTCCTCTTCCCGCCGAGGACCGCTCGATTGCCCCGCGCCACGCAGAGGTGTTCGCCTCCGCAGCCACCGTCTGGATCCATCCTCTACCGAACGTCGGAACCGTCTTGGTGAACGGGAGTCCCATCGATGCCCCCGCGCAGATAGCCCCAGGCGACTCCATTCAGCTCGGCGACACCGTCGTGCGGTTGTACTCCGATCAGGGCCCGAGCCTCGACCCGACCCTCGAGCCGGAGCCGCTGTCCATCCGTGACATCGTCGAGAGCGTTCGGGCTCTGCGATCGGAACCGAACCGTCGGCCCATCACGCAGCCTGCGTTGGAGGCAGCCTTGTCTCCCGTCAGGTCCGTGGCGGTACACGAACTCGCGGGACCCGATGCGGAGTGTCTTCGGTGTACCGGCTGTGCGAAGCCGGGCATTGCTCCCCCACGCGCGGACCTGTGGGACGCCACGTGGCTTTGCCCCGAATGCGCCAACGAGCGACGGCAACGAATCCCTGGCATGCCCTCTCAGCTGGGCAACTACGACATCCTTCGCCCGCTCGCTCATGGCGGCATGGGAGTGGTCTTTGAAGGCGTCGACCGCGACTCGGGATTGCACGTGGCGGTCAAGGTGCTTCGTTCCACCGGACCGCGCGCGGAGCGGGCCGCCAAGCGCTTCGCTCGCGAGCAGCAGATCACCATGGCGCTGCGCCACCCCAACATTGTCTGTTGCTACGACGTCGGTGTTTGGGAGGGGTCCTTGTACATCGCGTCGGAGTTCGTTCCTGGCGGGGACGCCTTGGGTATCTCCTCGTTGACCAGCCCGCTGCAGCAAGTTCTATGGCTGGGCGCCGACCTGTTCCGAGCGCTGGGCTACGGTCACGACCTCGGCATCATCCATCGTGATGTGAAGCCGGCCAACCTGCTGCTGTGCCCGGTGGGCCCCCAGGCCACGCTGCGTGGCAAGCTCGCGGACTTCGGCCTTGCCAAGAGCCGTTCCGGCGCCGGCAACCCGATCACCATGACCAACGAGAGTGGCGGTTCCTTGCTGACCATTGGCCCGGAACAGCTCGAGGACTTCGTCAACGTGGGCCCCCACGGTGACCTGTACGCTGCGGCCGCTACCGTCTTCTGGATGCTGACCGGCGACACTCCCCTCGTGTTGCCCTGTGCCTCGTCGGTCGCCACCTTCGAGCAGAAGGCACAAGCCATCATCCGTCCGCCAAGGAAGCGTCTCAGGGACGTTCGGCCTGATGTGCCGGTCCAGGTGGCCAACCTCATCGACGGACTCGTGGCGCACGACCCGAGCCAGCGCATGCGCATGCACGCTCGCGAGGTCGCCGCCGCTCTCAATGCCATTGCTGCTCGCATGGCGCGCACGGAACCTTCTCATGCGGCCCGCGAAAGCGCTTCCGCCATGGCCCTCGAACACGCAGCCGCCTTCAAAAGAGCTCTCGAAGCCGTCGAGTTGTGCGTTCGCATGCTCGAGCGGTCCGTGGAGCGCGCCGCCCGCGAGGTTCGTGAGGCGGCCGACTCCGACGACCGACCCCGCATGGACCGCGCCCTCTCCGGTCACGAATCTGCGCAGGCCGACCTCGAGCAAGCGCTCACCCACTGGGAGCGACTGCTCGAAACCGAAGACGAACCCTCGACCTGACCCCGTTGGGCCCGCTCACATCGACTTCGCCAGCTCGCACGCCGTCGGGTTCTCGTCCTTCTCGCAGATCTCTTGGCACTTTTCCTTGCCAACCTTGGGACAAAGCTCGCGGGTCTTGTCGGCCCACTTGTCACAAGCCTTCTTGTTCTTGGCGGTCTTGCAGCCGATCGCACAGTCCTGGCTCGTCCCGTCGGCACCGAGACAGAACTTCGTCGCCTGGTCGTCCCCGCAGCCAACGACCCACAGCATGACCGCCCACAGAGCCCACGAAGGTTTCATGGATGGCGAGCTACCATCCATCGAACCCCGCGGCAACGGGGCCACTTCCCAAGTCAGATCCGGAGCCGTCGGAGTTGGTCGCGGATTCCGCAGAGAGCCGCAGAGAGCCGCAGATGGTTTCGTTGCTTGTGCGGATGTGGGGAGCTGCGTGCCGACGGGTCGTGAGCCAGAGGTTGCTCTCTCCGCCCAGGTCTTCGCTCTGGATCAGGGGTCCCAAGGACGACCGAGACTGGGAGGGTCAGTCTATGCGTTTCGCGTGCTACCCCGCCCGTTGACGTGCGCAGCGTCGAATGAGACAACGTCAAGGTGCCGAAACCCCCGACGACCGGACCGCTCGGCTTTCTCCCCCTCGGCGTGGGTGATGCCTTCTCCAGCCAGCACTACGCCTCGAGCCTTCTCGTGGGGTTCGAGGGCGAATGGTTGTTGATCGATTGTCCGCACCCCATCAGGAAGATGCTCCACGAGGCTTGTTCCACTGCCGGGTGGAAGCTCGACCTCGACGTCGTCCGGTCCGTGGTGCTGACGCACTTGCATGCGGATCATTGCTCTGGGGTCGAGGGGTTCCTCTACTTCCATCACTTCGCATTGCAGAGCAAACCCACGCTGATCGCGCACCCGGACGTGGCCGCGCGGCTCTGGTCCGGCCATCTGGCGGCAGGCATGGACGCCGTCATGGACACCAAAGACATGTCCGTGCGACCGCATACCCTCGAGGACTTCGCGTCGCTGCTGCCCATTTCGGAGGAGCGAGAGGTGACCGTGGGCCCGTTCTCCATCGCCTGCCGCAAGACGCTTCACACGGTGCCGACCACCGCGTTGCGAATCCGCGCGGGTGACCGCTGTCTTGGCTACAGCGCGGACACCTCCTTCGATCCGAGTTTGATCGCGTGGCTCTCGGAAGCCGACCTCTTCGTGCACGAGACCAACCTCGGCATTCATACCGACTACGAACAACTGCGACGCCTGCCCGCCTCCCTGCGCGGCAAGATGAGGCTCATCCACTATCCGGACTTCTTCGACCTGGATGCTTCCCAGATCGAGCCCCTCCGCCAAGGGCGCTGGTACCCCGTCTGACCTGCGTTTGCCGTGCCGCACCCCCGCGGATCCGTCTCCCCACCGCTTCCTCGTTGTGAGCGCACGGATTCGCGCTAAGGTCCCGCCCGACATCACCACGGGAGAGCATCATGGGTCAGAAGAAGCCGAGCAAGGACGACGACTCCAAAGCTGAGAAGGCGGGCAAGCGCACCAAGATGGACAAGGAGAAGGCAGGCAAGGACAAGCCGGCAAAGCCCTCCAAGTCGGACGCTCGCAAGGCCGAGAAGAAGGCGAAGGCGGATAAGGGCGACGCCGCGAAGCCCGGCCGACCTCAGCTTACCCACGAGGACGCCCTCGCGCTCGCGGAAGCCTTGGTCGAGATGGTCAACGATGGTGCCGAGCATCCCGTCGCCTTCTTCGTGTCGGGTGACGACGCGCTCGGGCGCGAGCTCATCCAGTTGCAGGGGGGCGAAGCGGAAGACCTGGAGGGGGTGGTGCCTGTGGTCCTCGACGCGTCGCAAGTGCGTCGTTTCGCGATGCTCACGGTGGTAGACGAGCTTCTCTGGCGGCGCGGTCACGAAGCTTCCTGATTGGAGAGGGCTTCCATAAGCTGATCGATACCCGCGAAGGGCGCACAACAAGCTGCGTCCGGTCCGCGTGCGGGTGTATGCTGCGCCCCCATGTTATCCGTGCCCTGGCAGGTGACCCACGGCCAGTGGATCGGTTGGACCGCGGCCGCGGCCTTCATCGTCCTGGGCGGACTTTTGTTCTGGTTGTGGGTCCGATGGCTGGCGCGCCGTCGTGAGGCGCGCGTGCTGCGAGCCTTTGGCGCCGGTAGCTCCTCGCTGGAGATCGGTCCCGTCGTGCTGCGCGGGCGCCTCGAGGTCCCCGGCGCTCCCGTCGTGTCCCTCGACGGTTCGGGGGCAGCGGCCGCCTGCACCGTCGAAGCCTCGTCGGAGGCGTTGCGATTCGTGCCCCACGCCAGCGGCGCAAGGGCTTGCTTCCGGGCTCCATCCCTTCACGTCGTGACCCCGGACGGCAGCACCGCCCTGCGTGGTCCCGTGATGGTGGCCGCCGGGTCGCGGGAGTCGTTGCCCGGCAAGCTCTCCAGGTTGGATGCGGACGATCGCATGCGGTTGCTCGCCCAGCCCGATGGTGTCGTGACCTTCCGGTTCGGCTCCTGGCCGGCGGATCTTGGGTTGTCCGGTGCCATCCGTACCGTGCGCCACGGCGACGAGGTGATCGTGCGCGGGACGGTTCGGAGAAGCCTGGGTGATGGGGGGCCCGGAGCTTCCTATCGGCCCACGGTGACCGCGCTCGAGGTGGTCCCGGCCGAGGGGTGTGAGGTGATCGAGGTCACGGCCGCGCGCGTCGGGGTGGTTTCCTTCGGCAAGGCTGCGATGCTCGTGCGGGGGCTCGCTGTGGGGTTGGCCTTGTCTTTCGGGGCAGGGGCGGCCATCGGGGGAGCGGCGCGAGGTGTCGACGACTTCGAGACCGCGGCGTTGATCCCGCCTCATCGGGGCTGGGCGATTGACCAACTGGCTCGAAGGGCGTCGGAAGGACCTCCGAGCCAACAGCGCCTGGCTTCCGTTCTCGCGTACCACGACCTCGCACCGGATTGCCGCAGGACGGGAGAGGCGTTGGTGGCTCATGGGCAATGGGCCCACGCGGCGGACATGTTGGCCGGCTGTGAGGACGAGGCCTCCAAGCGCCTTGCCGTGATCGCTTACCGTGTCGAAGGTGACTTCTCGCGAGCTTGCGAGGTGGCTGAGCGAGCCTCCCTTCCGGCCACCCGGCAGGAAGCTGCATTTCTCTTGCTCGGAGGGTGCCACGCGCAGGCCTCGTTCGTGCTGCGCCGGGCGGCCGAGCAACCCTCCACAGGCGACGAAACGGCCACGACCTTTCGATGCCTGGCCGACGCGATCGACGCGCGGGCGGGCGATGCGTCCGTCGCAGCGAGGCTAGCGTCCGAGATGTCGGAAGCTTGCCGGCTGGCGCACGCCGACGGGCTCACGGGGCTGGCGCGTGTGCAGGCCCTGGCGCCTCTCGTCGAAGCTCCCTTGCCGGAGCAATCTCGCCACCGCCATGCGGGGATTCGGGCGCTACTCCTGGCGGAGCAAGGGACCCCCTCGGCACTCCCGATCTCCCTTCCTGTCCCGCCGGTGCTCGAGCTGGTTTCCCATCCGGATCGCTTCGCTGCAGGCCGCGCCCACGGGCTCGAGCACGCCGTGATGATGATGTTGGTCGCCATCAAGGATCCGCAGCCTGATCAACGCTCCCTGCGTCGGGACCTTGCTCTTCGTGCGGCCGCCTTCGAGATCCTCGCGGGCAACGTCGACGAGGCTCTTTCTCTGCTGGACCTCGTCGAGAAGGACAGCTCCGTCTTGCGGACGGATGACGCGACCACGTTGGACTCCGAGGCCTGGGTGGGCGTGCTGGCTGCCGAGGCTCGTGCGGTCTCTTTGCGCGCCCTGGCGCTCGTGTTGCGAGGGGAGGTGGAAGCCGCCGCGAAAGCGCTTGCTCCCTGGCGCGATACGGCGCCGTCCCGGTTCCTTCACGACATGCCGGTGTCGACGGATCTGCCCTCGGCTTTGACGAGAATTCGTGGTGAGGTCGTCCGCCACCTGGACGACGCAGTGGTCGTGGTGTCCGCGGCGCGGGGCAAGACCGAAGGGGGAAAGATGGTCTCCGAGGACATGCTAGTGGCCCTGCTGGGAAAGGACCCCACGGCGTTGCATCCCCCAGGGGCCACTTCCTTTGGACCTCTCCGCGGCGTCCCATGGGTGGTGCGCGCGCAGTCAGCCCCTGCTGACGTAGATGCGCGGATGGCTTGGATCCTCTACGCCTCTCGTGTGCCGTCGAATTCGCCCCCGTTGTCGATGTGGGAGGCGTCCGTCGCGGCCCGTGTTGCTTCTGTGGCCGGCGCCGTGGAGGCGATGGACCGTCACCGCAGCGTGGCGAAGGCCTACCGAGCTGCCTTGATGCGTCGCCCTGCGACGACCATCCTTGCCTTGCTTCCTGCGGATTGAGCGTGAGATGGATCGCATGACTCACCAGCCCACAACCCTTTCCAGGACGACGCGAATCGCCATCCCTGTCGGATTGGGGCTTGTGGCTGCCTTCGTGCTCTCCGCCGTGTGGGCGATGGCCCGTTGCCCGTCGCAGCAGGCCTGCATGGAAGCGGGCCGGTGTGCGGTCCGATGGTTTCCGTGGCCTGGATGCGCGGCCACGGAGGTTTCGTGCGAGGCTTCCGAAGGGTGCCGACGGGGCGCTCGTTGCTCACCTGAGGATGGGGAGTGCGTGGCGAAGTCGGACCGGGACTGTGCCGGGGCTTGTGCCGCCGAAGGACGATGTTCCCTGCGTGACGGTGTCTGCGTGGCGATCTCGGACGAGAGTTGTCAGAGGTCCAAGGCGTGTGAAGAGCTCGGCCGGTGCGCGCTGCGCGGGCAGGTTTGCGCTCCCGGCTCGCACGCGGACTGCAGGAAGACCGCGTCGTGCCGGCTCGTGGGGGCTTGCGACTTCGTCGAAGGGCAGTGTGTGGCGCGGGCGGACGACGCGTGTGCTTCTTCGGAGGCCTGCGCGACGCTGGGTCGCTGCAAGGCGAGCGCGGGACAGTGTGTGGTGGAGGATGCGTGGCTTGGCTCGCCGGGAGGCCTATGCCGGCAGCAGCCGGGCTGCGCCTTGTGGGCGGCGTGCACTGCGATGGACGCCGCGTGCGGCGTGACGAGGGAGGAGGACTGTGGGGCCTCGCTCTGGTGCTCCCAGTACGGCGCTTGCGGTCTGGGGGAAGTGGAGGGCGCCAAGCGATGTGTGGCCCGAACGGCTGCCGATTGCGGGGGGTCGAGTCGCTGCGCGACAAGCGGGGCCTGCTCCTTGGTGAAGGGCGTCTGTGTGGCCGCTTCGGATGCAGACTGTGCTGGTGCGCGCGTGTGCAAGGACGAAAAGGCCTGTCTTGCGAGGGACGGACAGTGCGTTCGGAGCTGTCAGGGCTCTGCGGCATGCAAGCAGGAAGGCCGGTGCACCGACCGGTTGGGCACGTGCATCGCGAAGGCCAGGTCGGAGTGCCTGTCGTCGGCCGCCTGCCGCGAGCAGGGGCAGTGTTCTGCGGTCAACGGCGCGTGCCGCGTGGTCTCTGGCGACGATTGCAGCCAGTCGGTGGCGTGCGTGGAGCATGGGCGATGCAGCGCCAGGAGGGGTGGCTGCAAGGCCACGATCGTGGCGCAGTGTCAGGAATCCGCGGGGTGCAAGCGGGAGGGGCGCTGCTCCCTGCGCGATGGGACGTGTGAGGTTCGCGCCGCGAGAGACTGCCAGGGTTCGGAGGCGTGCAAGCGCTGGGGTCGGTGCTCACCGAAGGACAGACAGGCCTGTCACGCCGCTTCGAACGATGACTGCAAGAAGGCGGAGACGTGTACGCTGCAGGGGCGTTGTCGCGCGTCCCAGGGGCAGTGCGTTCGGTAGGCGGGAAGCGCGGTTCTCGGCCTCGCTGTGAACGCCCGTTGGCTCGGCCGGGTCGCGAGGCGTGCTTGCGCGTCACGGCGTTGCGGCACGGTCTTTGCTGTAAGCAGGGTCATGAAGAAGACTTTGTTTGCTTTGTTTTTGGCTCTTGGTTGTGTTCTTCCCTCGTGCAAGACGGCGGCGTTGTCACAGAGTGGGGCGTCGGTGGCGCCCACCCGGGACCCACTGCCGCCTGAATGCGAGACGCTCGGGCTCATCACGGGCAAGGGCGGAGGCACCTTCGGCGGTGCGTACCTCTCGAACGAGGCCTTGATCGACTACGCCATGAACGATATTCGCAACAAGGCGGCGGACCTGGGCGCGACCCACATCCGCCACGACCCCCCGCAGCTAGGGATGGGCGAGGGGACGACCACGAGCGTGACCATCACCGGGACAGCCTATGCTTGCCCCAGCTCACTGCCGCGCTCGATGTAGCTTGGACCCTAACGTCACGGGGAGTGTGACGCGAAAGCGTGCAACACCAGGCGCATCACCCCAGGTCGCCGTTGCACCCGGGGCATTTGCGCTGGTACTTGCTGACGCGGCCCTTCCACCCGCACGCAGCGCACTGGGCGTCGCGCAACAGTTCCTGCCCGGGGAGCTTTTCCTTGCGAAGAGATTGCAGCGCGATGCCTGCTATCAGAATCACGATGGCTGCCATGATCGCGTGCAGGACGGTGATGCCCGCTGCGATTTCCGTGTTGATCAGGTCCATGGTTGGGTTCTTCGTGGCGACGCGTGATCAGGGGTTGCCGGCGTACTGGGCGCACGCTTCGGCGGTGAGGCGAGCGACGAGGTAGCGATACACGGGCATGATGTCGGCGCCGGTTGCGACGATGCCCGCCGCCTTGTCGGCCACGTTGAGGGCAGTGGGCACGTACGTCTTGGCGGCCTCGGCGACTTGGTTGGCGTAGGGGGCGACCTTCTGCACAGCGGTCTCCATGGGACCGATCACGGCGGCGAGGATGCCCTGGGAATTGGCCAGGTCGTCGGCACCGATCACGGACTGCAGCTTGCTCGCCGCGTCGCTCCCGTAGCGCTGGTAGAGGCGGTTCATGAACTGGCCGCCGGCCGTTGCGATGTTGTCTGCGAAGGGCAGCCCGACCTCGATCGCGGCGTAGTACATCGCCAGGGACTGACCTGCCGGCAGGGCGTAGAAGGAACGCACCCGGTCCATGGGGGATCCGGGGAACAGACGGTAGATGATGTAGCTGAGCCCGAGCAGCTTGATGGCGGCGTCCACGGCTTGCTGTGGGTCCGTCTCGAGCGCGTCGCCCTTGTTTTCGCCGAAGAACAGGACGACGGCCGACCGGACGCCCGAGTAGGCAGCGATGCCTACGTCGCCGGTGTCGATGGCGTTGGCGACCCAGAGGGTCTTGGTGACGGGCTCGGCGCGGGAGAAGGCCTCGGCTTTTGCCATGACGTCGGGGGCCGCGGAGGGGTTGAGCGCCCGCACGGCATCTCCGAGGTTGGCGTAGGGCATGGGAGTAGGGGCGAAGGGCAGCACCTTGAAGATCGTGTTGCAGAGGCGGACGGTGTAGTCCTCGGGCTTGAACTCGGCGAGCGCGTTGTCGATGGGGGTAGGCGTGGTCGGCTGATAGATGGCGGGGCCTTGGAGCATGGAGCCTCCTTGCAGGGAAAGGGCTTGTGAGGAACCGCCCATCACGGCGGAGCCCGCAGTGGCGACCGCGGCTCCGGCCATGGGGGCCCAAGCTTGTTGAGGTTGTTGCGCACGTGAATCCACCGGGGAATGGGCGCCCCACGCGTTGGGGGCCTGCTGCGGCTGCCGCATCGAGGGAGGAGCGGACGCCACGGCGCCGAACATGGACTGGGTCCGCATCGACGGAGGGGCGTGCATCTGCGGGATCTGTCGTGCGCCGCGCCCCTGCAGGTCGGCGACGACCTGTCTGTGGATCACATCCCACGATGCGCCTGGTGACTGTCCCATCGCTTGCAGCAGGGATCTGGTGAAGGCCCCTCCGAACCCGACCTGGGTCGACGCCTCGGCGGCCACCTCGTGCTCGCCGCACGCGGAGAAGAAGAGCAGGCCAGGCAGATCGTCCGGTCGACGCTGACGGAACCTGCCTCGCAGCCCGAGGTTGCGGCTGCGCGCCCACCCTATCGGGGGCAAGTCCGGCGGAGGGACCACACACCTTCCCTGCGGCTGGGGGACCGGCCCGTGGGAGGTGTCGAACAGGCACACGACGGACACCGTCGCGGGAAACCGCGCGAACACTTCGCCCAGCTCGTCGTCGCGGAGCAACGAGAACTGCCAGCTGTGATCGTGTGTGACCAGGACCTCGTCGAGACCGTCTGCCTCGTTGCCGCTTCGATCCGGGAAGTGGGTGCCATGCGCCGCGACGTAGATGCACACGTGGTCCCCGGGCGAGGAGACGTTTCGGATCCAATCGAGCGAGCGCAGGATGTTGTCCTTGGTGGCCAGCTCGTTGTGCAGTTGCTTGACGTCGGCGGGTGCGAACCCGAACCGATCGACGAGCATTTGCGCCACGCTCTTCGCATCCTGCACGCACCCGTGCAGAGGCGGTACGTTCGGTGTCGAGTAGATGTCAATTCCAACGCACAGTGCTCGTTTGGCCATGGACCCCTCCGGCAAATCGCGTCCCAAGATAGTCGAAACCCAGGCCCGTTTCGAGTCCTTCGGTATGTGGCAGCGGGCAACAGCGCTGTGCTATGAAGCGAGCGCGAGAGGGGCTGGGGTGCGTACGCTGTTACGCAGTTCGCGGTCGCTCTCTTCTTGGGAGGGCGTGGTAGTGAGGGAAAACTAGTGTCTTGCTCGACTCCCTCAGGCCAGATCTGTGGCACGCCGGATGCTAAGAACTTGACGAATCGCTTTTGAGATATGACGTTGCGGTAACACTTCCCCCCCGGGGACCGCGACAACCTTTCCCCACACTGGAAACGCCATCATGCAAATGGAAGGGGTCCTCAACCAAACATCCATCGCCACATCCACGCTGATAGCCGTGGGATCGGTGGCGACGTTCTTCCTGGCCGCCGTGTCAGCGTACGCGGTGCGGACTCTGCTGGTGGGCAGGAGGCAAGACGAGAAGCTCCAGCGTCTCGGTGGAACGATGCTGCTGGGCGCGTGGTTCATGGAGGCGGTCTACTGGGCGATTCGGGCCCCGGGAAAGCTGTTCGCGCGCCTTGGCGTGAAGCCCGACACGCTCACGGTTACGTCGCTCGTGCTGACGATGGCGTGTGCTCCCATCGCGGCGGTCGGTCACTTCTCCACGGCGGGTCTGCTGTTCCTCATCGGCAGTGCGTTCGACGCGCTGGATGGGATGGTCGCGCGGGAGACCGGGATGGTGAAGAAGTCCGGCGCGATCCTCGACTCCGTCTTCGATCGGTATGCGGACGCCGCGCCGATGATCGGCCTGGCAATCTTCTATCGGTTCTCCGTTTGGCAGATGCTCATCCCGCTGGCTGCGCTGTTGGGTTCGCAGCTCGTCAGCTACGTTCGGGCCAAGGCCGAATCCATGGATCTGAACCTGCCCAGCACCTTGATGCGGCGTCACGAGCGTGTGGCGTACATTGCGGCCGCGCTGATCATTGCGCCCATGCTGACGCCCATCCTGGAGCGGCCCTTCGGCGCGGTTCACCCGGCCACGCTCACCATCATTTTGATGGTCGCGATCGTATCCAATTTGGTGGCAGTGCGGCTGCTGCTCGCCGCGCGCAAGCTCCTCGACGCGAAGGCCCAGGGATGAGGCAACTCGACCGACCCAGGCGCCACCGCGCCCAGGAGGTGGGTACGTTCGTACGCGCCTCCGTTTCTTCGGGGATTGCCACCGCGGCGGACGGTGTGGCCTACCAAGCCCTCTTGCTGTTCGGCACGGGGAGCTACGGGGTAGCCGCGTTCGCAGGGGCGCTGCTCGGAGGAATCACCAACTTCGGCCTCAATCGCAGGTGGGTCTTTGCGTCAACGACCAAGGGCCTGCGGCTCCAGGCCTTCGAATATGCGCTCACCTGCCTCGCTACCTACGCCGCCCTGCAGACCTGCTTGCTGCTCCTCGTCGAGGGCCTCGACGTGAGCGCTCATCTGGCCTGGGTACCTGCCAAGGTCTTCGCCTGGATCGCCGTTTCCTATCCGGTCCAGCGATTCCTCGTGTTCTCCGGCCCTCGTCGTCCCTTGAACGACGACGTCGAGCCCGTGTCCGAGCATCCCCCGATGGCCGTCTGAACAAGCCGTGTCCGGACAACTGCTCGGACAGATGTCCGGTAGGTTACCGATCCCGCTTACGTTGGAGCAGCGCCAGGATTCGCGCCCGGAACTCCAGGACGGGGACCGGCTTGGTGATGAAGTCGTCGGCCCCCGCGCTAAACGACCGCTTGGCCGACATCTCGGAGCTGTCCGCCGTCAGAATCAGGATGGGCAACGACTGGGCGCGATCCGTTCGACGACGAATCGCGCCGCACAGTTCGAGCCCATCCATCCCAGGCAATGCCAGGTCCAGCACGGCGAGGTCGAAGCTCTCTCGGTCGAGAAGCTCCAGCGCTCGCTCAGCGGTTGCGGTCGGCCGCGCCACCAAACCGAGTCCCAGCAAGAACGTCGTCACCATTTCGCGCGAGACCCGCTCGTCCTCCACGACCAAAGCCCGCGCCCCATGAGTCACGGAATCGGGCTCTCGTGTTGTCTCGGTGGCCGCTTCGGACGTCGGCTGCCAAGGGGTGGCGAACTCCACCAATCGGTCCCAGTCCCGCTGCTCGAACTCGATGCTGGGGCCTTGCCCCCCGCGGACTACCCTGCCCGCCGCTGCCGTGGCTCGTTTCCCCGTGGCCACCTCGAACACCGCCAGGACCCACTCGCCCACGTTCGCCTGCGCGCTGGCGTCCATCACCAGCGCCATGTCCAGCCCAGCCCGCGACAGCGTGTCGCGCATCTGGTCGAGGTCTTCAAAACGAAAGGCTACGGTTTGCACGGTGTCATTGGACCACAATCCCTCGAGCCCCGGAACCACGGAAGGATGGAACGCAGCATTCGGGACGTGATACATCCAGAAAGTGCCCGGGGACCTCTTCAGCTGTTCGGCTCCCGACTACCCGCTCGGGGGGCCACATGGGCTCGGCGGGGCCAGTCCGCTAGCGTCGTCGATGAGCCGTGCTTCGCCGCGGGAGCGCCGTGTTTTCCGCCGACCACCTCTCCTCGCCCTGCCCTTGGCGATCCTGTTCCTGCTCCTTTCTTCTCTGCTCGGTTGCCGCGGCCAGCCGCCTCCCGAGGAGAGAGAGCCCGCCAGCTGTGTCGTCGGCGATGGCGTGCTTCCCATCACCCCCGACCTCGATGGCGCCATGATCGGACGATGCACATGGGTCCTCGAGGACGGGACGGGGACGCTCGAAGTGCAGCAAGTGGTCGACCACCCTGACCAGCAAAGGGGTCAGCGACGCATACCGGGGTACGGCTTTTCGAGCTCGACGTACTGGCTCCGGATCCCAACCCACAACCCGACCGATTCCCCCGTCGCGTGGTACCTGGAGCTTGCCTACCCGGTGCTCGACCACGTCACCCTGTTCGAGCCCGCCGAAGGATCTCGCTTCCGCCAGGTGCACACGGGGGATCGGTTGCCCTTCGCGCAGCGCGACGTCGACCACCGAAACTTCGTGTTCGAGCTGTCGTCGCCACCGGGCCAGCGCAGGGACTACTGGCTGCGAGTGCAAACCGCGAGCTCCGTCAACCTGCCCCTGCACGCATGGTCTTCGCGCGCGTTCGCCGAGTACCACGATCGCCAGCAGATGGTCATCGGCGCGTACTTCGGTATCCTGATCGCGCTCATCGCCTACGTGCTCTTCCTGTTCCTGTCCCTGCGAGACCGCATCCACATCGTGTACGCCGGCAGCACGCTGTTCATCGGCATGGTCGTGGCGAGCCTGGATGGGATCACGTTCCAGTACCTCTGGCCTTCGCTTCCCTCGGTCGCGAACGTCGTCGTGCCGTTCACCGTATCGGGCGTCACTCTCATCGACCTCGCGTTCGCTCGGCTCTTTCTGGAGATGCGTCGCAACGCTCCGTACTTGCGGCGGGTCTACGACACGATGATGGTGCTGCACGGGCTCAACATGGTGCTGGCCGTGGTGGGCCCGTATCGTGCGAGCATGATGATCGCTGCGGGCCTGACGTTCCCGTGCTTGGCCCTGATCGTCGTGAACGGTGTCATTTCGGCGCGGCAAGGGTTCCGCCCCGCTTACTTCTTCTTGCTGGCTTGGTCGGCCTTCCTCGGCTTCGTTGGGATCTACATCCTCAAGACGTTCGGTGTCCTTCCGAACACGTTCATCACGATGTGGGGACTGCACCTTGGCTCGGCTTCCGAGGCGCTCCTGCTGTCCCTTGCCTTGGCGGATCGCATTCACGTGATGAAGGCCACGAAGGATGCGCAGATCGCCGAAGCGAGCGACAAGCTCGAGGTTGCGATTGCCGAGCTTCGTCGGTCGAACGTCTTGCTGGAGGAGCGGGTCGCCCAGAGGACGGCTGAGCTCGTTCACGCAAAGGAAGCCGCCGAGACGGCCAATCGGACCAAGAGCACGCTCCTGGCCAACGTGAGCCACGAGATCCGGACCCCCATGGCCGGGATCCTGGGCATGGTCGACATCGTGCTCGACACCCCGATGACCGACGAGCAACGACAAGGCTTGGAGGCCATCCGCACGTCGGCGCAATCCTTGCTCGCGTTGCTCAACGACATCTTGGACATCGCCAAGATCGAAGCCGGTCGCCTCGAGCTTGCGGCCAACGCGTTCCGCGTGGACAGCGTCGTCAGCGAGTCGCTGAGCGTCTGCGCGTTGCGAGCCCACGGCAAGAGCCTCGAGATCGTGAGTGACGTCTCTCCCCAGACGCTCGACGTGGTGATCGGGGATGCCAACCGGCTGCGCCAGGTGTTGGTCAATCTGGTCGGCAATGCGGTGAAGTTCACGGACGCGGGGGAGGTTGTGCTCCGGGTGGAGCAGGAGGAGTACGACGGCAGCCATGTCGTCCTCCACTTCTCGGTGAGAGACACGGGCCCGGGGATCCCGTCGGGGCAACAGAAGATGATCTTCGAGGCGTTCTCGCAGGGGGACCAGGCGGCTTCCCGTCGGTTCGAGGGCACGGGGCTGGGTCTGGCCATTTGCAAGCAGATCGTGTCGCTCATGAAGGGCAAGCTCTGGGTCGAGAGCGAGGTGGGGCGCGGAAGCACGTTCCACTTCACCTGTCGGTTCGAGGTGCCTCCGCGTGCCACGCTGCCGTCCAGCAGCACGGCGGTCGACGGTCTGCACGGGCTTGCCGTGCTGGTGGTCGACGACAGTGAGTCCTGCTGCGAGGCAATCGGACGGGCGTGCTCGCGGTGGGGATTCCAGGTCACGTTGACGTCCGACGTGGAGACGGCGCGCGGCAAGATGGCAGCGCTCAGGATGGAGGGCCGCGGATTCCGCGTGGTGTTGATCGACGCTGGGCTTCCGGACGAGGGCGGGTTCGCGTTTGCTCGGTCGTTGTTCGAAGAGCCGGGGTTGCCGGTGGAGCCGGTGATGATGCTGACCGTTCACGGGTGGCCGGCGGAGATCGCTGCGTGCCGGGCTCTCGGCCTCGAGTGGTACTTGCGCAAGCCGATCGGCGCCAAGGACTTGTACGAAGGGCTTCTGCAGACGTTGAGCCCGACCACCCGCGCCAACATCAGGGTGGCGAAGCAGCCCGACCTCGAGCCCGGCCTTCCGCCCATGGCGGTCCTTCTGGTGGACGACAACGCCATCAACCAGCAGGTCGGTAAGCATCTTCTGCTCAAGCGAGGTCACCAGGTGAAGCTCGCCGCCAACGGGGTCGAAGCGCTCGCTGCCTGGCGGAAAGAGCGCTTCGACTTGATCCTGCTCGACATCCAGATGCCGGAGATGGACGGCTTCGAGACCACCCGGCGGATTCGGGAATCGGAGGGTGACGGGGCTTCCGTTCCGATCGTTGCCATGACCGCCGGGACCATGAAGGGGGATCGGGAGCGCTGTCTCGCCAGCGGAATGGACGGGTACGTCGCCAAGCCGTTCGTCGAGGATGCACTCTATTACGAGCTGCAAAGGGTCATGCGGGACCGAGGACCCGCACAACGCGTCTTGCCGTCTCGCGGCGCCCTCGCCTTCGACCCGTTTCAAGCCATGGCCAACATGGGGGGCAGTGACGACCTGCTTCGTCGCATGATGCGGCTGTTCATCGAGGACGCGCCCAGCCATCTCGACGCCATCCGTGCTGCCGTCAGGGAAGCGAGCCCCCAGCGAGTCCAGCGGTCTGCGCACGCCTTGAAAGGGGCGTCCGCGAACTTCGCGGCCGACGCGGTGGTGCAGTCGGCCTTGGCGTTGGAGCGCGCAGGAGCCGAGGGACAGCTGGACCGGGCCGACGCTCTCGAATCATCGCTCGAGCGGAACGTGGCAACGCTGGTCGACGGATTCCGGCAGTACCTGGCGTCCTGAGGGAGGGTCGAAAGCAAGGAAGCGCCATCGGCCGGATGGGTGAGCAGGGGACCGGGATCCGGAATTCCAAACGGAGGCCTGATTGCCATCTCCGCATTCACCCGTGTCACGGTTGTAGCGGAATCTCCTACGCCGCGCGCAGATTCCTTGACCACCCATTCGGGGGTTTCACCAATACGGTATCCCAAGCGCGCCGATGTGCGAGGACCTGCTTCGGTGGTGGGATGACTGGCGAAGATGCCTTCGAGCAAACCGCCCTCGCCACCAGCGCCCCCGCGGCCCCGCGGGAACGGTCATGCGTTCGACCTGCGCTGGCGAATCATCCTCATCTTGCTGATCGTGTCGATCTGCCCCCTTGCCGTCGTGGGCGTGGGGTCGGGCGTGGTGTTCGGATCCATGCTCGAAGACAAGGCGCTCGAGCTGCAGAGCAGCATGGTGCGGACCCACGCGACGACGGTGGACTTGTACCTCGCCGAGCGCGTCCGCGCGCTGGACCTGGCATCGCGCCTGTTCCGGGCCGAGGACCTCGCGGACGAGGCGAACTTGCACAGGCTCTTCGAGCAAATCCAGGCGAGCCACGACCGATCCCTGGTGGACCTGGGCGTCATCGACGAGACCGGCAAGCACCTCGCCTACGTGGGCCCGTACGACCTGAAGGCCAAGAACTACGCAGGGACGCCGTGGTTCTCCAACACCATGGCCCAGGGCTCCTACGTTTCCGACGTATTCGTCGGGTTCCGCAAGGTGCCCCACTGCGTGATCGCGATACGCAGGGATGAAGGGGCGCGGCGCTGGATCCTGCGAGCGACGATCAACAGCCGGCAGCTGGACACGCTCGTGGCGAGCGGTCCATCCGCAGCTGGGCAAGCTGCGTTTCTCATCAATCGGGAGGGCCTGTACCAGACCTCGCCACCCGTGGGCAACGTGCTGGACCCGTCGGGTCTGGGCGCGCCCGAGATGCACCAAGGGGTGAGGGACCGGCGCGTGCAACTCGATGGCAAGGAGTTCGTGCAGGTCACCGCGTGGGTCAACGACGGCCACTGGGAGCTCGTGGTACGGCAGGACGCAGACGCGGTCCGGGCGCCCGTCCGTCGCGCGCTGCAGCGAGGCGCGATCTTCACGGGGATTGCGGTGCTGTTGCTCGTGGGCACGACCGTGTGGGCGACGCGACACCTGACGAGGAAGATCGATCGGGCCAACGAGATGCGGGACCGGCTGTCGAAGGAGCTGATCCGCTCATCGAAGCTGGCGTCCGTGGGGGAGCTGGCGACGGGGTTGGCGCACGAGATCAACAACCCTCTCGCGATCATCAGCTCGGAGCGAACGAACGTGATGGACTGTCTGGGCGGGTTGTCGATGAGCGATGCGGAGCGGGAGGAGCTGACGGAGTCGATGGTTCGCATCGGTCGGCAGGTGGAACGGTGCGCGGGGATCACCGCTCGCATGCTGAAGTTCGGTCGCAACAACGAGTCCCAGCCGCGCCGTGTGAAGCTTGCGACGTCGGTCGCGGAAGTCGTCCGCATGATGGACAAGCAGGCCAGCGTGCGAAACGTGACGCTCCGTTCTCGGGTCGGCGCTGGCTTGCCCGAGGTGGTTACGGACGCGACGGAGCTGGAGCAGGTCCTCGTCAACCTGGTGAACAACGCGATGCACGCCATGCCGAAGGGCGGGGCGATCGACATCGAGGCGCAGGCATCGGGCGGCGACGTGCTCATTTCCGTGCAAGACACGGGGCAGGGGATCGCGCCGGAGAACCTGGAGCGGGTGTTCGAACCCTTCTTCACCACCAAGCCCGTAGGGGAGGGGACCGGTCTCGGCTTGTCCGTTTGCTACGGCATCGTGCGGGGCTGGGGCGGACAGATCCGCATCGAGAGCGAAGTGGACGTGGGAACCAAAGTGACGCTCGTCGTGCCGGCAGCCCCGGCGTCGGACGAGCCAAGCACGCAGGAGAGGTGATGTGATGGATGACTCTTCCGTTCCGATTCGTGTGTTGCTCGTCGACGACGAGGAGGAGTTCCTCGCATCGGTGACGAAGCCCCTGGGGCGTCGTGGGTTCGAGGTCACGACGGCGCCGGACGGCTCGAGAGCCCTCGAGCTCATAGGCACCCGGAAGTTCGACGTGGTCGTGCTGGACGTGAAGATGCCCGGCTTGAGCGGTGACCAGGTCTTCCGGGAGATCAAGAAGCTGCGTCCCGGGCTGCCGGTGATCATGCTCACGGGGCACGGGACGATCCAGCAAGCGTTCCAGACGTCGAAGGAGGGCGTGTTCGAGTACCTCGCGAAGCCTTGCGACGTGGAGGCGTTGACCGAGGTGCTGCGGCGTGCGACCCGAGACATCCAGTCCAGGGGAGCGGACGACCCGGCGTTGTCGGAGTCGGAGCGGGTCCGGGTGATGTTGGTGGACGACGAGGAGGACTTGCTCGAGAGCCTATCGAAGGCGCTGGGGCGGCGGGGCATGTCGGTGGAGACGGCGCCGGACGGGGAGAAGGCCCTGGGCAAGGCGGAGGGCAACGTGTTCGACGTGGTCGTGCTGGACATGAAGATGCCCGGCATGGGCGGCATGGCGACCCTCCTGCGCTTGAAGGAGAACTACCCGCTCACGGAGGTGATCTTGCTGACGGGACACCCGTCGAGCCCCCAGGCGGTCGAAGCGATGCGTCGGGGCGCGTTCGACTTCCTCATGAAGCCCGTGGACATTGCGGAGTTGGTGCGATGCATCCACGAGGCTGCTGCGAAGCGCGCAGGGCGCGTGAGCGAGGAGCGAGCACGGCGCATCGAGGAGCTTTCCCGGCGCAGTCCCGGCTGACGACACCCACCCGATAGGAGACGCCCATGGCCGCGCCACAGAAGGAAAAGCCTACCGGTTACGACAAGTACATCTCTTACAAGCCCTTTGCGGTTGCCGCTGGGCTGTTCTGCCTCATTCTCCTGATGCCGACCCCCGCCTCCATGGTCGACGTCGCTGTCGAGTACATGGGGTCCCCCGCGCACGTGCGGACGTATCTGGCGGAGACCCTGTTCCAGAAGGCCTACGACGACGCGGAGCAATGGCAGAAGCTCACGGTCGACGTGCTCGAGCAGCACATGGTGCAGGGCGCTCTGACGCGGGGGGTGGCGGTCAAGCGCGACAAGCCATCTCTCGAGAAGCTGGGGATCTCGTCGTCGGACAAGAACTTCGAGCGATTTCATGCCCACGTCGCGGCGATGGACGACCAAGCGTACCTCGCGATGATGCAGCACGCTCGAGCCTTGCGGTACGACAAGCTGACGTACGATCAGCTCACGCCCAAGCAGAAGATGAAGGTGGACAAGGCCGCGTGGCACATCAAGGTGTCCTTGGCGATGGTGGCCTTCGTGGTGGTCTGCTTCCTGACGGAGGCAATTCCCCTGCCTGGCGTGGCGTTCTGCATCGGCTTGATCCTCGTGTTCACGGGGATCGTGGGAAGAGAGAACATCGCTCAGGCTTTCTGGTCGGATGCGGCGTGGTTCATCATGGGCAGCCTGATGTTCGCGGCGGCGTTCGTGAAGACGGGGGTGGACAAGCGCATATGCCTTGCCATGTTCCGGTACTTCGCGAAGCCGAGCGCGAAGGTGGTGACGGCGGTGCTCATCGTGGTCATTGCGCCGGCTGCGGGGTTCATCTCGGACCACGCCCTGGCCGCCATGTTCCTGCCCATCGCGATCACGCTCTACGCCAACAGCGTGAACAAGAACATCCCCGCTGACCCAGAGCTCGCGAAGATGCTCGTCATCTGCATCGCCATGGCGTGCAACATCGGCGGGTTCGGCTCCCCCTCCGGCGGCGCCCGCAACGTCATCATCATGACCTATCTCGAGGACATGTTCGGCATCAGCATGGGCTACGGCCAGTGGATCCTGTACGGCATGCCCTTCGTCATCGTCATGATGCCCGTCCTGTGGCTCATGCTCCAGTGGCGCTTCAAGCCCCAGATCAAGGACCTCGGGCCAGCCCTCGAAACCCTCAAGCAGGACATGGTCCGAAGCGGCCCGTGGAACCGCAAGCAGATCGTCGCCGTCCTCATCTTTGCGGTCATGCTCTTCGGCTGGGTCACCGAGTCGAACCTGCTCAAGGACATCCTCGGCTTCCGCACCGGCATCGGCGTGCTCGCCATCGCAGGCGCCGTCGCTTACCTGCTCTTCGGGATCGTCAACTGGCGCGACTACCACACGAAGGTCGACTGGGGCGTCGTCTGGCTCTACGCGGGAGCCATCGTCTTCGGCCGCACCCTGGACTCCACTGGCACTGCCTACTGGATCGCTCGCAGCATCGTCGAGGGACTCGCCGACGTCGGTCTCAACTCCTCGAGCGCGCTGCTCGCGGTGGGCGCACTCGTCACGTCCGTCATCACCAACCTGATGGCCGACGGTCCAGCCGCTGCTGCCGTCGGTCCCGTCACGCTCAACATGGCGGCCGTCTTCAAGCCCGGCACGGAGTTGGTCCCCTTCATGGGGCTCACGACGGCCTGCTCGGCGTCCTTCGCCTACCTTCTCATCATCGGAACACCGCCCAACGCGATCGTCTACGCCAGTGGCTACCTCCAGCCGAAGGACTTCCTTCGCGTGGGGATCCCGTGCTTCGTGGTGGCCTTCTTGTTGCTGATGGTGCTCAACCTCTTGGTGTGGCCGGCCATGGGCTTTGGCGGGCTTCCACCCATGTAGCGGCTCTGCCCACGAGGTGCGATCATGAACGCAGAGATGAAGAACATCCAGCTGCTGCTCGTGGACGACGAGGCAGACTTCCGTGCCGTCACCTCCCGCGTGCTGTCCCGCCGCGGGTTCGACGTCGTCGAGGCGGCGAGCGGCGAACAAGCCTTGCTTCGCGTGAAAGAGAAGGTTCCCGACGTCGTCGTGCTCGACCTGAAGATGGAGGGCATGGACGGTATCGAAACGCTGACGGCGATTCGCAAGGACCACCCTGCGTTGCCGGTGCTCATCCTGACGGGGCACGGCTCCTTCCAGGACGCGATGGCGGGGATCAGCCTCGAGATCGTCGACTTCCTCCAGAAGCCGGCGGACATCGACAAGCTCGCGCTGCGTATCCGTCGCTTGCTCGCGAAGGAGCATCACGAGGCTTTGCGCGAGCGCTCCGTGGGCGAGCTGATGGTCCCCATCGACTCGTACGCGCGCGTCTACGAAGACGAGCCGATCGGTGTTGCGGTTCGTGCGATCCAGGAGTCTTTTTCGATGAAGGTTTCCGGCAGGGTCGCGGAGCAGGGACATCGCTCCGTGCTCGTCTTCGACCGTCGGGACAAGTTCCTCGGGTTGCTGCGGATCGCGGACATCGTCCGTCTCGTGCTCCCCTCGTTCCTGCGAGACTCCCCGTACTCGTCGTACTTCACGGGGATGTTCCTCGCGCAGTGCAAGACGATAGGGAACCTGCGGGTGGCGGATCTAGTGGACGAACCGTGCTACGTGACGTCGGACACACCATTGATGGAAGTCGTGAACCTTATGGTGACGGAGAGTCGCATCAACCTTCCCGTGCGAGACCGGGGCGAGGTCGTGGGTATCATCCGTGACAAGGATCTTCTGACGGAGATCGCGCAGTACATGGGTGAGGTCTGATCGTCCGATCGACCTTGCGATCGCGCGCGTTCATGGTAGGTGTCCACGCGTTTCACCGATCGCAAAGATTGCTACGCTAGCTTCCACGAAACCACGCTGGTGTTGCGATCGGCTGGGACGCATGGTGAACGCGTGCCCGGTTTGCAGCGTACCGCAAACCCGCTGATCGCTCACACACGGGCGAAGCGGTTTGCGGACGTCCCCGGGCCTTGAACGAGGCATCGACGAGATGAACGAGCGGAACGGACGCACGGGTTCCGACGGCGAGGTCCCTCGGGAACGCGGTGCGGAAAGCACCGGGCTTGAGCTTCTCCACGAGACGCGTGCGCGCATCGAGGCGGGGGGAGGCCCCGCGGCGGTGGACAAGCAGCACAAGCGCGGCAAGCTGACGGCTCGAGAGCGGATCGATCGACTGTTCGATCCGGAGACGTTTCTCGAGCTGGGCATGTTCGCCAAGCATCGCTGCGAAGCGTTGGCCGGCAAGGAGCTTGCGGGCGACGGCGTTGTGGTGGGCAAGGGCGAGGTCGATGGGCGGAACGTCCTCGCCTTCGCGCAGGATCTGACCGTGGCAGGGGGCACGCTTGGAGAGAGGCATGCCCAGAAGATCGTGGAGTTGTGCCAGCGCGCGCTGCGCATCGGCGCCCCCGTCGTGGGGTTCAACGACTCTGGCGGTGCGCGGATCCAGGAGGGCGTTCACTCGCTCTCTGGCTACGGAAAGGTCTTCTACTTCAACACGATGCTGTCGGGTGTGGTTCCACAGATCTCCGTGGTCGCGGGGCCTTGCGCCGGGGGGGCGGCCTACTCCCCCGCGCTCACGGACTTTGTCATCATGGTCGACCAGACCGCCCACATGTTCATCACCGGTCCGACGGTCATTCGCGCGGTGACCGGCGAGGACATTTCCGAGGAGGCTCTCGGGGGTGCCCAGGTGCACGCGTCGGTGTCGGGCAACGTGCATCTTGTCGCCGACTCCGAGGACGACGCGATCGCGAAGGTCAAGCTGCTGCTGTCGTATCTCCCTTCCAACAACCTCGAGCCGCCGCCCGAGTTGCCCTTCGAGGCGCCGCTGGTCGATGACCCGGTCTTCGACGACCTGCTCCCCGAGGACCCGCGCAAGCCCTACGACATGCACACGCTGATCGAGCGCATCGTCGACTACGGGGACTTTTTCGAGCTGCAGCCCACCTTCGCCCCGAACATCCTCATCGGGTTCGGCCGCATCTGCGGGATGGTCGTGGGCATCGTGGCGAACCAGCCCGCGGTGATGGCAGGGACGCTCGACATCAATGCGTCGGACAAGGCGGCGCGGTTCATCCGCACGTGCAACGTGTACAACGTGCCCCTGCTCACCCTCGTCGACGTGCCGGGGTTCCTTCCCGGCGTGGACCAGGAGCATGGGGGCATCATTCGTCACGGCGCGAAGATGCTGTTCGCCTACGGGTCGGCGACCGTGCCGAAGATCACGCTCATCGTTCGCAAAGCCTACGGTGGCGCATACCTCGCGATGTGCTCCAAGGACATGGGGGCCGACATCGTGCTGGCCTGGCCTTCGGCGGAGATCGCGGTCATGGGACCCGAGGCCGCCGTGCGCGTCCTGAACAAGAACCTGGTGGACGACCCCGCGGCGCTCGAGCAAGCCATCGCCGACTACCGTCGCACCCACGCGAACCCGTATCGCGCGGCCGAATCGCTGCACGTGGACGACGTCATCCAGCCCGCATGGACGAGAAGGTTGCTGGGCCAGTGGCTCTCCACGAACGCGGACAAGCGGGTTCTGCGGCCCAACAAGAAACACGGGAACATTCCGCTATGAGCCCGTCCGATCTGGTGATGTCTGCCACGGTCTTCGCGGCCGTCATGGTCGTCATGGCGGTGCTCGTTGCCCTCGTCCACGCCCTGTCGCGTCTGGCGGAGAGGTCCGTTGCGACGGTGCCGGAGGCTTCCGAGGGACACGGCAGTGGGGAAGGCGACGAGGGGCTGTCCCCTGAGCTCATCGCCGTGCTCGCTGCTGCTGCCGCGGAGGCGTTGGGCAACAACGTTGTCATTCATCGCGTCCGTCTGCACCGCGACGCAGACCACCCTGGGTGGTCGAGCGCGGGTCGGATGGACATCATGCTCTCTCACCGCGTGGGGCCACGCCGATGAAAACGCTACGAATCAAAGTAAACGACAAGGTGTACGACGTGACCGTGGAGGTGCTGTCGGACGACGACGCGCCGAACGGTGGCGTGCAGAATGGTGGGTCGAAGGCTGCTCCGAAGTCGCCGGAGACGGTGCCGAGGTCGCCGCTGCCGCCGGCCCCGGCTCGCCCCGCAGGCAACGGGAACCACGACCCCAATGCGATCACGGCGCCGATCGCCGGTACGGTCCAGAAGGTGTTCGTCCAGGCCGGCGGCCACGTGGAAGCCAAGGCCCCGGTGCTGCTGATGGACGCGATGAAGATGGACACGTACATCTACGCGCCCCGTTCCGGGAAGATCGCCAAGGTGGCCGTGAGTCCCGGCGACGCGGTCCGCGTCGGACAGCCTCTGTTCGAGTACGAAGAGGAGGCATGACGTGTTGGAGTTGCTCCAGACCACGGGGTTCGCCCATCTGAGCTGGCGAGAAGCCTGCATGCTGGCCGTGGCTGCGGTCTTGCTGTGGCTGGCCATCGCCCGAAAATTCGAGCCCCTGCTGCTCGTCCCGATCGGCTTCGGCGCGATGATGGTCAATCTGCCCCTCAACGGGCTGATGGCGCCCCCGCACGGCGAGGAGATCGGAGGCCTTTTCTACTATCTTGGCTACGGTATCCGGTTCGAGATTTTCCCCCCCCTCATCTTTCTGGGGCTCGGCGCCCTGACGGACTTCGGCCCTCTGCTCCAGAACCCCAAGACCCTGTTCTTGGGAGGGGCCGCCCAGTTCGGTGTGGTCGCCACGTTCCTCGGCGCCCGCGTTCTCGGCTTCACCGCTCCCGAAGCGGCGGCCGTGGGCATCATCGGCGGCGCCGACGGACCGACGTCCATTTACCTGTCCGCCAAGCTCGCCCCGCATCTGATGGGGCCCATCGCGGTGGCCGCGTACAGCTACATGGCCCTAGTGCCCGTCATCCAGCCCCCCATCATGCGCGCCCTCACCAGCAAGCGCGAACGTGCCATCCGGATGGAAGACGCGTCGTCCGTTCCCAAGTGGTTGAGGATCGCCTTTCCGATCGTCGTGACCGTCGTGTGCGCCCTGCTGGTGCCCACGTCCACGGCCCTCATCGGGCTGCTGATGTTCGGCAACCTCTTGCGTGAGTGTGGCGTGACCGGACGCCTCTCCCGTGCGGCGCAGAACGAGCTCATCGATGTGGTCACGATCCTGCTCGGGCTGTGCGTGGGCATGACGATGGGCGGGGATACCTTCCTGCACGTGCGCACGTTGATGATTCTCGGTCTGGGATGCGTGGCCTTCGCGCTGTCCACCGTGGGGGGCGTACTGCTCGGCAAGCTCATGTGCCGTCTGCCCGGACGGCCGGTCAACCCCCTCATCGGAGCGGCCGGAGTGTCCGCCGTGCCCATGGCAGCCCGAGTGGCCCACAACGTGGCCCAAGAAGAAGACCCGAACAACTACCTTCTCATGCACGCGATGGGGCCGAACGTCGCGGGCGTCATCGGGACCGCCGTGGCCGCGGGTGCCTTTCTGGCGCTTGTGGAATAGGGCGACCCCTGCGGCTTTGGGTTGGCCGCGGATTCTAGGGACGGCCGCGGATGGTTGTCTTGGCGGACGCGAGCACGCGTCGTCCTGCCTCGGTTCGCCGTTCCGTTTTCCCTTCGTCAAGTGCTCGGCAGCCGCCGTCGCGAAATGGATTCTCCAGGTCGTTTCGGCGGCCAAGCCACCGTGGGTCGATCCGAGGTACACTCGGTGCGACGTCTTCCCATCGCTGAGCACCCATGACCTTTCGCGAACTTCAGGTCCGGTTCGAGCAGCTAGTGATGGCGCAGGTCGTGGGGCACGTGAGCCCACAACAATTCCTGGCCGCGCTGGGGCAGTTCGCGTGCGTGGACGCGCAGGGCAGGAGGTGGAGGCTCGAGGCGACGGGTGTGTGGTTCGTCTGGGATGGTGGGCAGTGGCAGGCGGCGATGCCTCCCCTGGATGCGCCTGTCCAGCCACCTGCCGGCCCGCAGGGTCCCGTGGTGCCGCACACGGTCCCCGACGGAGTCGCTGCCCAACCCTATCCCGCGTACGCCGCGCAGCATGTTCCGCAGCCAGCTGCGCTACACGGCCCCCACTACGCTCCGCAGCAGCAGGTCGGACCGCCGCAAAGCCCCCAGGCCTATCCAGTTGCGGCGCAACAGGTCCCCATGTTGCCGGCTGCGCCTGCACTTGCGCACGCCTCACCCCCGGGGCGCTACCCACCGCCTCCCCAGGCCGCAACGACCATCCCCGGTTGGTTGATGGCGGCAGAGGCCCACGTGCAAAGCCTCACGGCGCAGCGCGCGATGGGGCAACTCTCATCGGCGTCGTATGCGGAGCAGCTCGAGCAGGTCAAGCTGCAGGACCCACACGGCGTATGGTGGAAGCCTCGTGGCCTGGGCGAGGGCTGGGTGGCCTGGAACGGGCAGAGCTGGGTGAACGCACCGTTACCTCCAGGACCAGCGCCCCAGACCTCTTTGACTCGCAGTGACGAATCGCCGGCAACCGCTTCGAGTCTCGACGACGACAAGGACAAGCCTCTTGGGCAGCGGTCGCAGAAATGGTGGGACACCTTCGCCGTCGTAGGGGGCATCGTCAGCGGGTGGATTTGGTTTGCCTACGCGTCCGTTCGCGGTCTGCCGAAGCTCGCGATTCTTGGGCCGGCACAGCGGGAGTCGTGGCTTGACCTCGTCACGCCCGTGCTGTTGATGGGCATTCTGGTCGTGTTGCTTCCGTTCTCGCGGAAGCTCCACGACCTCTTTCGGAAGACCCCTCTGGTGCTGAAGATCGTCGGGATGGTTGTCTTCGCGTTTGTCGCCGTCACCCTCCAGTACGACACGGTGTTCCTTTCCCAGCGCGAGGGATTGGACTTCGTCACCCCTGGGCTGATGACGGTGATTCCGCTGCTTTTCATCTGGCTGCGCCGCCCCGTCGACATGATGCTCTTGCCGTTGCAGGCGGTGCGCAAGCACATCCCGCGACCGATCATCGTGGGCGTGGGGCTTGCCATCCCGTTCTTCACGGCGCTCGTCCTGTACTACGTGTTCGGCGTGAACCAGTACCCCCTGCTGCGGTGGAATGTGCTGATAGGACTGGTGCTCTCCTACCTGGTCCTGCGGACGCCGAAGAACGAGCCACCTGCTGCTCGCGCCGCCACAGGAGCCGCAGTGGCTTGCTTGATGCTCGGTGCAACCGCCGTGATCGTGGGGTGGCCTGGCACCGCGTGGGCCGACGACTTTCTGCGAGACCCGTTCAACCTCAACGACGGGTTGAGGACGCCGGGCTTCGCCGTGGTCATTTCCGGCGTGGCGACCACGGTGGTCACGATGATCATCAATGGCGTCGAGGTGGTGAGGGTCTTCATCACGGCCCCGCCCGGCACCACCGCCGCGAACGAGGGCCCGCCCCCGCAGAGCGCCTTCCTCGTGGTGGTCCGCACGGTGGACGCGAAGGGAATGATGTCCACAACGCTCGATCCGCAGAAGACCCAGGCGATCTTCGTCTATGCACACTGCGAGCAGGTGGGAAAGGGGCCCTTCCCCCAGGGCGACCCGACCATCCAGTTCAGGCTGTTGAGCGCTCAGAACGTGGTGGCGTGCCAGGACATGGGCATGGCGCACGGCGAGCGTTGCGCACAGGTGAGCTTTCTTCCGAAGCTTGGCAAGGACGTGGTCATCCCTCCTACGTGCGTGGTGCAGGTTTCGGCGGGGACGGGCCTGATCAGCGCTCCGGTGACGCTGCACCTCATCGCCGACCTCATTCTGGCCGCGGAGGTCGTGCACGGCGAACGTCGTCTGCCTGCCAATCCTGCCCGCCCCACCTTCTGCGTGCGGTACGACAAGAAGGCGAAGCAGTGGCTGCTCGGTGAGGTGGTGCTGTACTTCCACACGCCCGAGAGCGTCGAGCCCGTCCGTCCCCCATACCCGGTGATTTGGAAGCCCATCCAGGCCGTGCCTCCCTATCTGGAGTTCGACGCGCCGACGACGGACGATGGGGGGTTGACTTGGCGTGTCCACCCGAAGGTGCTCCCGGGCGTGCGCATCCCGGATGAATGGCTGATGACGAACGGGGAGATCGAGCTGGAGATCGGGTGCGAAGCGATGGAGGGGCCATGAGTGTGCGGCCGGGAGTCGATCATGGGTTCGGGTAGGGTTTTCCGCACGAAGATGGCCTATTATCTTCGCCCGCCGATCGAGGTCCGGGCGAAGTTCGACGTCGAGAAGGGCGAGACGCGAACGTGGGGAGACGGGGTGGAACTGGGACCGGGTGAGTTCGTGGCAGACGGCGCGGACCGGCTCGGCATCATCCTCTTTCTGCATCGATCCGATGCGCCGGACGAAGACGAGCCGATGCAGGACGTGCAGGTGGAACGCTATCAGGTGCAGTTCACGGGCCGTGACGGGGAGCGCTTCGAGCTACGGGAGGACCCGGACTTCGAGGAGCCAGGCCAGAAGCGTTACGAGATCTGGTCGAAGGACGAACGGCCCTTGCTCGCGTCCGCAAACGTGCCCGAGCGTCTCAAGCTCACATTGAAGGCACGCGTGAGGGTCCCATCGTCCTCCTCGCCGCAGGGGATCGGGATCGAAGTGCAAGGGGAAGTCGAGGTCATGCCACGCTGCTTCCTCGTGAAGGTGGTCGTGGTGCCCGGCTGGAGGCCGGGGACCTCGGAGGCGGGGGCGGTGGTGCAGCTCGTGCCCGGAGGGAAGGCTTGCCAGGGCACGAAGCTGCGTCTCGATGTCATTGCCAAGGGAGCCGCTCAGCTCAGCGTGGAGGGGGCGCAGGACCAGCTCGCGGACGCGGAAGGGTGCGCGCTCTGGGTGCTGCGGTATGCGAACGTCACCTGGAACACCATCCAAGCGGCCCAGGTGAGCTTCAAGGTTCGATGCGGCGTTGTGGGACAGGACGAGACGGTGAGCGAAGCCACGTACGTCGAATTCGATGTTCAGCACAACGGGGCCAGGCTGTTCGCGGCACTCGACGGCGCGGCGGCATCGCTCGAGCTGACGAACCCAGAGTGGCAGTACAACTCGTCGTTCAGGACCCTCCCTGGGCTTCTCTGGCCCGACTACCTTTGCGGACCGCTCAACAACCTGTTGAGCTTCACCGCTTCGGGCACGTTCCCCACGATGGCCCACTACACGTGCGGGATGCTCCGCGATCGGATCTGGGACTGGATGATCGCACGCAGGTACTCCGAGGACCTGGAGACCCGCAGGCTGATGAACGGCCTAGACCTTTGCAAGTGGGAAATGGCGCCCATTCACGTCTACTTCGGTTTGCACCCGGCGGGGCAACCGGACGACCCAAGGTTCGTCGACCCGTGGTGGGACCAGCAGTACGCAGCCGGCAGAGTGCTGTCTCAAGGGGACGAGCGCATGAAGATGGCAGGTACGCTTGCGGCCTCCGCGTTGCTCATCCTCGTGGCGCGCGGCGTCCTGATCCGGAAGGGCTTTCAGGTCTTCACGACCAAGCTGAGCCTCGCCTTGTTGGGTGGCGGTGCCGGCGCCACGGGCGGCTGGTCCTGGAGCCAGGGCATCCTGCACGAAGGGGCGAGCCCGGTGAGCAGCCAGGACCAGTACATGACGCCCAGCGGGGAGTACCCGAGGGAATACTTCAATAGCCAGATGCGCATCTGCAAGTGCGCCGACTGGAAGCCCCTGCTGCTGGCAGAGGTTCGCAAGCAGAGCCGGCCGATCGTGGAGCCGGTCGAACCGTGGTGAGCGCTCCGTCGGAGGGAACCCCATGTTTGCCTGGATGAACGGTTCCGGTTTGCCTGGCGCGGTCCCCATCGGGGTGAACGCGAGCCAGGCGAGCGCCCTCGACCAACTCTGTCTCGCGTTACAGCAAGCCGACAGGGGAGCCCCTCCGAGCGCCACGATGATCGGAGCCGGCCTCGCGGCACTCGCTGCTCTTCGCTCGCAGACTGGCATCCCCCCCATGAGCGCCTGGTCAGGCGCCATAGCCAACACCGCTCAGGGAGGGTCCACTCTCACGCTCAGGCACGCTCCCTCCGCTCTCGAGTTGGCCGCTCACATCGACGCCTCAGGGCGCGTATTCATGGCAACGCTTGCGTGGGTCACGCCAACGGACGTGGCCAACCCGATCGGGTTGGCCGTCCTGGGAGGCTCGGTGGCGAGAATAACCGGTTCCGCAGGGCAGGTGGACACGCCCTTAGGGGCCGTTGCGCCGAGGGACTGGACCGATGCTCCGACGTTCGCTCCGTCGGGAGCGGGCAGTGATGCACTTGGGGACGGTGTTGGGCTCGGGGTTGCCGCGGTGGCTGCCGGAGCCTTGGGCGCGATCGTTGCCGCTGCGGTGGGCCGGCCGGCCTCAGCCCCGCAGCCACCGGGCACGCACGCGAGGACTGCCATCCTCGACCCTCCTGCGGGAGCCCCACCTCCCGCACCACGCGCCGGCTCTCCACCCCACAGACCCGCGCCAACCGTGGTCGCATTGGAGACCCTCGTCATCGATGACACCAAAGCCGCTCACCCGTCGGCTCGCCTCGTCTGGGTCACGGGACCGCGCGCGGGAGCCGAATGCCTGATCCGTGAGTACCTTTACATAGGACGCGGGCACGACCAGGACATCGACCTCGACGGCATCGAGCCGAAGGCATCGAGAAAGCACGCCGTTGTGTACTGGGCCGGCGGAGACCTGCTCGTCAAGGATACCGGGAGCCAAAATGGGACAGGGCTCAACGGGCGCAAGGTCCTAGGCGCGACACGACTGTGTCACGGTGACGTGCTGTCGGTTGGGGCCATGAAGTGGCGCGTGGACATTCGCCCAGGCTGAGCAAGGGCCGCACGTCCGTGGCCCGATCTCCTCCCCCGCCTGTCCTTGATGGGTGGGCGTGGCAGACCTCTCCGTCACCGTCACCGTGTCAGTCCCTGGTTTCGTGGGAAGCCGATCCCGCGCAGACGGCACGAGGACAGCGGGCAACGCCCTGTTCAGAAGCGAACCACAGGTTCCCACTCGCATCCTCGACGATCGCCTTCACTTCACTGCCCGCAAGGCCGTCGGAGCGCGTAAGGGTCATCCACTCGCTGGCGACGAGGCGCGCGGCCCCGTCATACTCGGAGCCAAACCACACTGCTCCCCCGCGTCCGACGAAGATCGATCGAACCTTCTCCCCCGCCAGTCCGTCCTTCTTGCTCAAGCGCACGGTCCCGTCGTCGGAGAACCGGCAGGCTCCCCCCCGAGACCCGAACCCCGTGCCGACCCAAATACCCCCAGTCTCGTCCTCCGCGATGGCGTTGATCATGACGTGAGGCAGATCCGCGATGCCGAGGTCTCGCGCCCTTCCCCCTTCTATCAAGCTCAATCCCCCTGCGAACGTGAGACCGTTGCCCACCCAGAGGCGCCCTCGCCGGTCTTCGTGAAGGACCGTCGCCGCATCGGCGGCCAGACCGTCTCGCGTCGTCCACACCCGCCACGACCCGTGCTTGCGTTGTGCAAGCCCGCGCTCCGTCCCAGCCCACACGGACCCGTCCCGGCCTTTGAGAACTACCCACGCCTGGGCGTCCGGAAGTCCGTCTCGTTGCCCGTAGGTGACCCACTCTTCCCCTTCGCGACGGCTCACCCCTTGGGCATGGGCAATCCATACCTCTCCCGGCGTGGCGTGGATGAAAGCAACCTGCCGAAACGGGGGAGCCGACGCAATTCGCTGGCCTTCCCCGCTCACGTCGGACGGGAGCACGAACAGGCCTTCTGGCCCACCGGCCCAGACTTCGTGTTCCACCCTCGCCACCGCGAGCGTGTCCCCCGGGGGCCGAACCAGAAGCCACCCCGGCGGCGCTTCGCGCACGGGAATCAGACGCCACACGACGGCCCCCAGCACGACCACGGACAGCACGCCCAGGCAAAATTGAGCGGCTGCCACCGCCCGGCGTTTGCCAAGAACGCAGGCGCAATGAGATGGCGGGGAAACCGTCAAGCGGCCCCTCCGCGGCGCAACCGTAGCGTCGTCCCTGCTACCCGCTCGGCCTCGGACGAATCGTGGGTGACGAACAGCATCGTCGTGCCCCAGGACCGAACTCGGTCGATCACGAACGCAAGCATCGACTTCTTACTTTCCTCGTCGAGATGGGAGAACGCCTCGTCGAGCAGCAGGCGGCGTGGTTGGGAGATCATCGCCCTCGCAAGAGCCACGCGCCTGGCCTCTCCCCCGGAAAGCTGATGCGGAACCTTGGTCAGAAAAGGCTGGAGGCCCAATCCCTGCACGAGATCATCTCTCTGCCGCGCGTCGCAACGCGGTCCGGCGAAGTCGAGGTGCTGCCGAACCGTCATGTGCGGCCAGAGTGCAGGCGCTTGAAAGGCAAATCCGATCGAACGCAAGTGAGGCGCCAGCGAGAACCCTGGCTTGCTCACCTCCTGCCCGTCCAGCCAGACGGATCCGCGGTCCACGTCCTCTAGGCCCGCGACCATGCGAAGGAGCGTCGTCTTCCCGCTCCCTGACGGTCCCTCGATGACGAGGTGTTCCCCCGAGCGCACCTCGAACGACAGTCCGTCGAGCACCCGCTGGGACCCGAGCGTCTTCGTCACGCCTTCCAACCGTATCATGCTGCGCCCCCAGCCCGTCGCATCGCGATCCCGGCGATGAGACCGGCGCCGAGCGTCCAGGCCCACATGAGGAGTCCCGTGCCCGCCACGGAATCGAGCGCGCCCGCATGCAGGTAGTTGTACATCCGCATGGTGATCGTGCCGTGCCCCGGAGGTGCCACGACCAAGCTCGCCCCCAACTCTCCCACGCTCAACGCGAGGACAAGGGCTGCGGCGGCGACCCATCCGGTCCAAGCCCACCGGACTCGCACGTGCCACCACCCGTGCAAGGGGCTGCGCTGGTGCACGAGCACCGCATCGATCAGAGCTCGATCCCGCTGTCGTCGCGCGGCCCACAACACCAGCGCCCCAACGGGGGCGAATCGTTGCACGGCTGCCAGGACCAGGATGCCAATTCCTCCCGTGAGAGGCTCGAACGCGGGCCGGTTCCACACTACGACCATTGCAACCGCCACGAGAGACGGTGGCAGTACGAGCGGTATCCATACCAGCGTCCAGGCCACCACGCCCCGCACGCCCGGTCGATCCAACTCTCGAGACCACGGGTAGGCCGCGGCCACACTGACGACCGAGGCCATGGTCGACACCGCGATCGACGTGCCCAGCTCTCGGTACCCGCCCTGCACGGACGCGAGGAACCGAGCCGGGGACCCCGCCAGAACGACCAACGCGAAGGCGGGAACCACCAGCCAGCACACGGCGATCGTGCTGCCGACGACGCGTATCGGATAGAACCACCAGGGGCCCTCGATCGAGCGACGGGGAAGTGCTGACCCGGTGCGGCCCACGGGCAGGATCCGAATGGTTCTCCACAGCAGCCAGCATGCCGTTGCGGTGAGCGCGAGAAGCGGCAACGACATCCACACGACCCGCCCGTGGTGTGGGGTGGCCCCCAGCTCCGAGAATAGATCGAGCGAATAGACCTCTACGTTGAAGAGGGATGGGACGGTGAAGTCGAGCATGGCCAAGGCGAAGCAGACGGCGACGCTCGCGAGCAGGAACGGGCCGCAGGCAGGGAGCACGACGCGCACGAACGACCTCCACGCCGAGTGGTGAAGTCGAGCGGCATCAAAGGAGAGCGTGTCGACGCTATCGAGGCCGGCCAAGCCCAGGGCGATGGCAAGGGGACCGAACCACGCGGATTGGGCCCACATGGCTCCCCACCACCCCGTGATGTCCAGGGCTCGGGACCACACCAGCGCGTGGATGTACGGTGGCACGGCGGAAAACGCGAGCAGGGCCCAGACCATGCCTGTGCGGAGTCGGTGTCCGAGAGGCCACGCTGCTACGGCGACCACCGCGCCCACGCCTGTCGATAGCAAGGCCGACGCCAAGGCCAGCCACATGCTTTGCGCAAGCAAGCGGAGGCGCCCCCCGAGCGGGATGCTCAGACCCATCCAATCATGCGGATCCACTTTCAGGGCGTCGAACACCAAGGCAGCCCAGGGCAACAGCAAGACCACCAGAACGGTGAGCCTCCATCCGTGCCAAGGCCATTGCCATCTTTGCTGGAGCAACCTCCCCATTCATCGCCCTTCTACCGAAGGAATACCGCGCGCATGTCCTCGCGGGATCGGTCCACCATGTCCGCCAAGCGCCCAGTGTCCAACCGCATCCGTCGCAGGTCGGGGAAGGAGAAGCAACGCGGGGCCACGTCATGCGATCGCGCAGGGGCGTGACTCCATCCGGACGCGACCAGCAAGCGCTCCGCCTCGGGGGAGAGCAGGAAGTCCACGAGCGCCTTGGCCTCTTGCGGGTGGGGCCCGCCCAGCACCATAGCGACCGTCGTGGGGATCACGAGTGCGCCGGGCGAACCTTCCGCCTGGTCCGGCGCCACCGTTCGGATGTTGGCCCCCCTTCGTACCGCCTCACAAGCATCGTCCGTGTCTACCATGCCAAACTGAAGCTTGCCCTGTACGACGAGGTCTCGAACCGTGGAATTCCCGTCCGCGATACGGACTCCCTTGTGCTTGATGGTCTCGTAGAACGTGCGCGCTCGCTCGGGCCCAAATTCCGCGTAGAGGGCTGCCGCATGCGTCGCGCTCGTTCCGAACAAGGGGATCGAAAGACCGATCTCGTTCGGTGCGGCCTTGTCGCCAGCCAGGTCCCAGACCGACGATGGCTGCCGATCCGGCGCCAGTGCGCTGGGCATGACGAAGACGCGCACCCGGCCAGCACACCCAGCCCACAGACCCGATGGGTCCACGAAGTCGCTTGGCAGATCCGAAGCGCTGGGCGAACGGTAGGCCGCGAGCACCCCCGACCTCGATAGCATCAGCGTCTGGACCAGCTCGCCATTCCAGAACACGTCGGCGCGCGGATGAGATCGCTCCGCAAGGATCCGACGCGCGAGTCCGGCAGCCTTGTTCGCTTCGACGTCGTACACGGGCAGCACCTCGATGCCTCGCGCCCGCTCGAACGCAGCGAGGACGGGCTCCGCATGGGCCTGGTCGACCGACACGTACACCACGACTTGTCGACGGTCTTGCTGCCTGCACCCGAACCACGCTGCCCCGAGCGCTGTGAGGAGCACGACCCCTACCAGGATCGCAACGGGCATACCCACCGCATCGCGGTGAGACAGCTTCCATTCCAGCATGCGCCGATCGTAGCCTGTACCCGCTTCGTGGGAAGAGCGATTCTACGCACGGCTCGCAAGGTCCCATGACGAAGATGCGAGCCCGTGCGGTCTGACGAGGGCATGTCGTTGCCGTGAAGACCCAGCACCAAATCAGCTCCCACCCTCAACACGTCCCAATCTCGACCCGGTTCCTCCCCTGCTCCTTTGCCGCATACAAGGCCCGGTCCACCGCGCTGTGCAGCGAGCCCACGTCCTCGCACCGCGGGAACTCCGCCACGCCCATGGAGACCGACGCCGTGAAGTTCGCCGCCCCTCGAAAACGCTGGGCCCCAAAGGTCATGCGCACCTCGTCGAGCACCCGCGCCGCCGCCCACGCCTTCGTGTTCGGAAGCACGATCCCGAACCCGTCGCTGCCGAGTCGTCCCACCACGTCCGTGCGGCGGAGCCGCTCGCGCAGCAACGTCCCGAAGTCTCGAATCACCTGGTCGCCCGCGGCGACCCCGTGCTCCTCGTTGATCTTTCCGATGAAGTCGAGGTCCGCGTAGGCGAAGCAGATCTCCTGGCACTCTCGTGCCGCCCGGGCCACCCCCCGGCGAAGCTCCTCCATCATCCGGTGGTGGTTCAGCAAGCCCGTCAGGGTATCGCGTGAGGTGAATGCCTGCAGGATGCGTGCACGCCGCGAGCGAGCACGCACGATGGTCGCCAGGTTCTCGGACCCTTTGGTGCGGTCCGTGAAGTCGTCCGGTCCGCACCCCACCATGCGCACCTGCGCTTGGATGGCCGGGTCGAGAGACAACATGACGAACGGGATGTGGGCGAAGCTTTGGTGCTGCCGCAAGACCTGCACCATCTCCACGGCGGCGTACTGGTCGTTGCGCAAGTCCACCACGATGACGTCGGGAAGCAGCGTGGAGATGGCCGTCAGAATGTGGGCCGGGTCCGTGATGCCTTGGGCCAGCATTCCTCCCGTGCGCAGCACGTGCGCGAGGTGGTCCGCCGTGCGCGCGGCATCGGCCACGATGAGCACGCGGGAGGGGCCCGCGTCGCTCCAGGTCGTCAGCCCGCCGAGCACGTCGATGAGGCGGTCCATGTCGACGGGCTTGAGCAGGAAGGCTTCGCCGCCTGCTCGCACCGCGCGGGCTCGACTCTCCCAGTCGTCCTTCGCGCCGAGGAAGACGACGGGGGGGATGCTGGGCAGCTCGCTGCGGAGCTCGGCAACGAGCTCGACGGCTCCGCCGCGACGCTTGGGCAAAGAGAGGTCCACGATGAGAGCTCTGGCCTCTCCCTTCTCGATGAACTCTCGCACGTCGGTGGACGTGGGAAAGACGCGCGGTGCGAAGCCGAACTGGGTGAGAACGCGGGACAGCGCCTGCGCGATTTCGGCCTCGTGCTCGACGATGGCGACGACGCGGGCTCGGGGGGTGGTGGTTTGGGAGACGGAGAGGGGCGGCGGGGGTGCGGAGAGCTTCTTCGTGGATGCCGGCGGCGGGGGAGGAACCGTCATGGGCGGCTGGTAGCCCGGGAGTTGGGCGCGCAGGGCTTGCAGGAGGCTCAGTCCTTCCTGCTCTTCCTCCTTGGAGAAGGGCCCTTCCTCCGCCATGGCGCGAACGACGTGCAGCTCGAAAGGTTTGGCCTGCGCGGCCACGTCATGCAATCCGAGCGACCCGGCCGTGCCGACCACGCTGTGGGCGGCGATGTGGACCTTGGCCAGCTGCTGCCGATCCGCGGCGCCCACCGCTCGTTTGTAGCCGGCTTCGATCTGCGCGATCTTGTGTGGAAGCTCCTTCTCGTACTTCTGCCGGATGTCCCAGAGCCGATGGTGAAGCGGCTTCTCGTCCTTGGTGGGGCGGGGCAGGGGACCCGCCACCTTCGCCAACTTCTCGACGAACACGCGAGGCTCGATGGGCTTGAGCAAGAACGCGTCGGCTCCCGCCTGATGCGCCTGGTCCATGTACGCATGCCCCTCGTACACCGAGCTCATGACGATGACCGGGATCTTGGCGAGCGCCGGGTCCTGCTTCATGCGCCAGCACAGCTCATGGCCGCGGATGCGCGGCAGCAGCACATCCATCACCACGAGATCCGGCATCTCGGTCGTGATGCGCTCGAACCCTGTCAGCCCATCGTGGGCTACGGTCACGTCGAAACCGTACCTTCTCAGCAGCAAACCGAGCATGTCCGTGAGGGCAGGCTCGACATCGATGATCAACGCCTTCTTCGCCATGGCTAGCGGCTCGAACCGATCGGGCGACTCCGAGCCAGCCTTTCATCGTAGCCCAACCGCGATGAAGAGGAAGAGACAACGTGGCCTGGGTTCTGGACATCCAATCCGAAAAGCGGCAAGCAAGCCCCATGGTCTTCCTCGTCCCACGTGTGCCGGTCGGGCGGATCCCCCGGCGGGGGCGTGGAACGGGGCTGCCGTCGCCCGGTCCCGTGACAGCTCAACCAGGCTCGCTCGACTGCGTCTGTGACGCCCGTGACGCCTGCTTTGCCCCCTGGGTCCCTCCTCGCCATTCGCTGGCGAGCGACCTCCGAGGACGACCATGACCGTTGCGCGGTGCTCCGCCGTCGTCCTGTCGCCCCACTTCGACGACGCGGTGCTCTCTTGCCCCGGTTGGATTCTGGGGCGATCTCGGGCGGGGGAGGGCCCCGTCGTGGCCGTCCCCTTCAGCAGCCCCGGCGAAGCGGCGGATGAAGCTACCCTCGGGGGTTACGAGCGAGCGAAACGCGGGGCCGGCCTTGCCGTCACGAGTCTGGGAGCGACCTTGCGGACGGGAGGCCTCGTCGACGCGCCCCTTCGCGGTCGCAGCTTCCGGTCTCTTGCGGGGCAGTTGTGTCGGGAAGCCGAGCGGGACGTCGTGCTGCAGGTGCGCCGCTGGCTCGCGGAGGTGCTCGACGAGCTCGAGCCGCGCGAGCTGATGGCCCCCTTGGGCGTGGGCCATCACGTCGACCACAGGATCACGCACCAGGCGGCGTTGGACCTGGTTGCGGAGCGTCCGGGTTTGCAGCTCACGTTCTTCGAGGAACGGCCCGCCGCCTTCGTCGAGCAAGCCGTCTGGCTCCGGCTCACGCAAGTGGGACGCGTCGGCTGTTCGGCCGATGTGGGCGCCATTCCCCCGGCTGTTCGCAGCCAGCGGTTCTTTCAGTCCTTTTTCGGCGCCTCCGCCACGCGACAGCAGATCCGCCCTGGGGACCACGCTCCGATCGTGGTTCACCTGCTCGAAGCCTTCGTCCGTGGGTTGCAGGAGCCCGCGGCGGCGGCGCGGTCCTCCCGTGAGTCGTGGTCCCTCGACATCCTCACCGAATGGCTCCCTGCCCTGGATGCCCTCGTCGCGGAATCACGCGGCTTCGTCGGCTCCCCTCTTCACATCCAGTGGGCGACCCTCGAGTACGCCCGACGCCTCGGGTTTCCCGGACACTACGTGGAACGCTCCTGGCACCTCTGAACGACCATGCAACACCTTAGAATCTCTACCGTCTCTCTCCTGGCCGTCGTCGCTTGCGGCGCGGCGCTGCACTGTGCGGGCCCGGCTCCCTCCGCCGGTGCTGGCTCGCAGGCGCAGGCCGTCGTCGGCGGAGTCCCCGCCTCCCCGTCGGACTATCCCTCTACGGTCGCTCTCACCGATACCTCCGGAGACCCCTTCTGCTCCGGTACCCTCGTGGCCCCCACCGTTGTCGTGACCGCGGCCCACTGCGTCGACAACCACGGCCCTTCCGACCTGCGCGTGGTGTACGGACACGCCATCCCCCAGCAGGCGCCAGCCTCCGAAAGAAGGGTGGTTTCCCAGGCTGTCGCTCACCCGGGCTACCAACCCAACGTCCCCCTGGACGCGTATGGACTGGGACCCGTCAACGACATCGGCGTTCTGGTCCTCGAGGAGCCCATCGAAGGCGCCGTCGTGACCCCCATCCTGCCGAACGAACAGGTCGACTCCGTCCTCTATCCCAATCGGGTCATGCACATCGTCGGCTTCGGCATCCACGACACGAACACAGAAGCCTCCGGCGAGCTCTACAAGGGCCTGACCCCCCACGTGCGTCACGTCCCCTCCGAGTTGCTGGGGGGCAGAACCGGGGAGCCAGACGCCTGCTTCGGCGACAGCGGCGGCCCAGCCTACGTCGTCGACAACGACACGCTCTGGCTCGTGGGCGCCACCTCCCGCGCCTGGGAGCACGCCGTGCAGCCTTGCGGGCACGCCACCGTCTACACGCTCGTGCCCCACTTCGCCAAGTGGATCGAGAGCGTCGGCGGAGACCTCGACGGTGGCGTCGTCGACGGCGGGTTCAACGGCGGCGGCTGGGACGCGAGCGATGAACCGGATGGCAGCTTGCTCGACGGCAACCCCTCCTGCGTTCCCCTGAACAGTGCGTGTCATCCCTTGACCAACGAAGGGTGCGACACCGCGGCCGGGGAGGCTTGTCGTTTCGATGCCACCGCCGGGACCGTGGCTTGCTTCGCCGGTCCGAACGCTGTGGAGCCCGGCAAGACGTGTGATCAGACGTCGCGCTTCTGCATGCCAGGGTTCTTCTGCGGCGCCTCCATCCGATGCGAAAAGGTCTGCTGTAGCGATGCCGATTGTCCCGACGGCGTGCCTTGTACCCGCCTGATTTCTCTTCTCGGGGACATCGGGACGTGCGGCCCCGTCAGTGTGGTCGTCGACGCGGCCGTGTCCGACAGTTTGCCGGAGGGTCCCGACGACGTTTCCGTGGACTCCACAGAGCCGGATGTCTCGAGCGCTATCGATGGCGGCGATGCCGCCCCGGATTCCCAGGACGACGGGGGCGGGGACGCTGCGAAGGATGCCGAGCAGGACGCGGACCTCGGACCACCGGATGCCATCGAGCCTGGGTGCGCTTGCTCCCTGGGCCCCTCCTCAGGCTTCGGCGCTCCCTGGCTCCTCGTGGCCTTGGCGGTCGGGGTTGGGTGGGTCCGACGGCGCCGCCCGAGCCTGATGCCGTTGTGACTTCATGTCTCCTCGGCCGCGGCGCGTTGCCCCCTCCGCCGTGGATTGCGTCCGCTTGCTTGAGAAGTGGTCGGGATCCCCGTATCCTTCCCAGCATGCTGGCTTTCTTGCGCGCACGGGGAAGTGGTCGACGGGTGGGGCTTCGTCTCGTTCGAGGGGGGGCTTGGTCGATTCTGGCCTTGACCGCCTTCGTGGCGGGGTGCGCGGGAGGAGAGGAGGTCGAGTCGGCCACCAACGTCGGACCGGGTGACGCGTCCACGGACGCACCCAAGGACGTTGCGAATGACGCACCCAAGGACGTCGCGGAAGACACGGCGCCCGTGGAGTGCGTCCCGAAGACGTGCGCGCAGCTCGAAGCCAACTGCGGTTCGGCGCCGGACGGGTGCGGCGAAAAGATCGAGTGCGGGGATTGCCCGGACGGTCAGACATGCGGTGGTGGGGGGACGAACAAGTGCGGCACCGATGACTGCTTTCCGAAGTCTTGTGTTCAAGTAGGGGCGCAGTGTGGCTACGCGTCCGACGGTTGCGCCACGGCCATCGACTGTGGAACGTGTGCGGCGCCCGAGACGTGCGGCGGGTCCGGCAAGATCAACGAGTGTGGCTGCACGCCCAAGACGTGCTCCCAGCTTGGCGCGAGCTGCGGGACCGTTCCCGACGGGTGTCGGGGAACGAAGGACTGCGGTGATTGCACCGGCGGACAGGTCTGCGGCGGCGGTGGGCCGAATGTTTGTGGGTCCGGTGAGTGCGTGCCGAAGACGTGCGCGCAGGTGGGCGCTTCGTGCGGCTTCGCTTCGGATGCGTGCAGCGACGCGCTGGACTGCGGGAAGTGCACCGCTCCGGAGCAGTGTGGTGGGGGCGGGACTGTCAACCAGTGCGGCTGTACGCCCAAGACGTGCGCTCAGCTGGGGGCGAATTGTGGCACGCTGGACAGCGGGTGCGGGGAGATCGAATGCGGCTCGTGCACCGCGCCGGACACGTGCGGCGGCGGCGGGACCGAGCACCAGTGCGGGTGCATGTGCACTTTGCCCAACGCCGTGACCGCGTGTCTGGGCGGCGTGTGCATGATCAAGGCCTGCAACGCGGGATGGGGGAACTGCGATGGCGTGACCGACAACGGTTGCGAGACCAACTTGGCCAACAGCAAGGCGAACTGCGGGACTTGCGGCAACCTCTGCGGAGACGTCAACGGCGCTTCGGTTTGCATCGGCGGGGCGTGCAGCGTCACGTGCGAGCCGGGCTGGGGCAACTGCGATGGCAACCCATCCAACGGGTGCGAGACGGATGTCCGTACGGACCCCGCCCACTGCAGCGGTTGTGGGAGAGCCTGCAGCAGCAATCACATGACGCCCCTGTGCGAAGCAGGTGCCTGCACGGGGACCTGCTTGGACGGGTACACCGACTGCAACAACGACAAGCTCGTGGACGGGTGCGAGACGGACACGGGCTCTGACCCCGGGAACTGCGGCGCTTGCGGGGTTGCGTGCTCCACCCAGAACATCACCCCGCACTGCACGGCAGGCGGTTGTGACGGGACCTGCGCGGCTTCCTATGGCGACTGCAACGGGGACAAGCTCTCCGACGGCTGCGAGACGTACCTGGCGAGCAATCCCGATGCGTGCGGCGCTTGCGGCAACAGCTGCACGTCGCCCATGCCGCCGAACACGGCGTCGGTGGCGTGCAACGTGGACACGTGCGTGATCGGGGCGTGCGCCGCGAACTACTTGGACTCAGACCAGGTTTATGCCAACGGGTGCGAATGCGTGAACGACACGGTGTCCGACACGTGCGTTTCCCCGACCGACTTCGGGGCCATCGGGATGAGCACGCAGACGAGTGCGACGTACTCCATCATGCCGGTCGGGGACCGGGACTGGTTCCGCGGGACGCTGAGCATGAATGTGTCGACGTGCGCGCAGCGACCTCGCATCACCTTGGTGGACCCCAGCGGCCTGCTGCGCATGGCCGTGTACGACTCCCAGACGTGTCCACCCTCCACAGGCTATGCGTGCGGGGCAACCACGTCTGCCGACAGCACCGGGATCACCTCCTGGGAGTTCGGCCATTCGGCCGCGTGCCAGGACACGGGGAGCATCGACCCGACGCCTGCGACCGGCACGTACTCCACCATCCCGACCGCATTTCTGATTGAGGTCTTTGCGACGGGCTCGAGCACGGCTTGTTTGCCCTACCAGATCGAGTTCACGCGTTACTGACGCGGGTCGTGGGGGCTGCGTTCCGGGTACCCGGAGCTCGCCGGCACGCATCGTCCCTGGCAGCTGTACCCCGCCTGCGCTTCACACAGGCAGATCTCGTCGGGTGCGCAGCCGTGGGTTTCTTCGGGACCGTCCGACCCAGGGCCGCCCTTGCGCACGCGGGTGCACCGTGGGGCGTTCGGTGCGGGGGGACTGCCTGTGCCCACCAGGTCCGTGCCGTTCGGGTCGCCGTCCGGCGTGGGCAGCGACGAGAGCTCGAGCAGCACCGCACCCTGCGCCGCATCCACGATCCGGTAGCAGTGGCCGAGCACGGCGTGTGAGGTTCGGTCCCGGAAGGAGTGCTGATGACGCGCTTCCTCACCCTCCCGGTGGAAATGCAGCGTCAACACGAAGTCGAAGCCATCTGGGCCGAAGTTGTCGTGGGAGGTCCCTTCGTTCGTGACCGTCAAGCCGGTTCCGGTCGGCATCCCCTGGCCCTCGTCGACCCGAAGCCGCACCTTCGTCGGGGCGACCGTGCAAGCAGGCGCTTCCGCGGGGCGACTCGGGGGGGCTTGGGCAGGTCTCGTGGACGGAGTGACGGGGTTGTCGTCTTGACCGGGCCCCTGGATCCGAGGCCCGGGAGCGCCACAGCTTGTCGTCAGCACCACCACTCCGAGCCACATTCCAGGTGAAAACCTCGGTGAAACGCGTGAACGAGTCATGCGGCCAACGTACGTCGTTCTGCCTCGGGCAGGCAAGATGTGCCCTCCCCTACGACCGTGGTAGGAAGAGCAGGTTGTGTTGGGCTACTCTCGGACGATGCCCGGGTCCTCCGGACTCGGCACGAACGGTTGATCACACGGGATGACGGCTGATCTCCAAAGCGTAGTTGTCTGTCGGTTGCTGGACGGAGAGGAGATGCGTGGGGTTGCCCAGGCGGCTCTCGAGGAGACCATCGCCCTCGTGACGCTCGACGAGCCGCCGCCGGAAGGCGAGTTCGTCCTGGAGTTGCACGCCCCCGGCACACGCCCGGTCGTCGTCTTGGCTTCGTCCGCCGCGGACCCATCGGACCCCCTCGACCCCATGCACCCCGTGCGCGTTCGTCCCTTCGATGACGAGCACTACGGGCAATTGCTCGCCTTCGTCTGCATGAACGAAGGCCGAGAGCAGCAGCCCGTCACGCGTTGGTCGACCGGGTACGACCGCGCGCCCTCGCTCTTGCGGGTGGACACCGTGCAGGACGAGCTTTCCGATTCCGAGCGGATGCCGGGGCGCCCGTCCCTGGCAGATATCGACCCGCTGCTGGGCAGGATGCTCGCCAGCGACAAGTACAAGATCGAGTCGGTCATTGGAGAGGGTTCGGCAGGTGCCGTGTACCGCGGGCGCCACGTGGCCTTGGACATGCCCCTCGCCATCAAGGTGCTTCACCCCCGGTTCCGCGCCGACAAGACCTTCGCGCGGCGCTTCTTCGCCGAGGCGAGGGCCGCCAGCAAGCTCGACCACCCGAACGTCACGCGCGTCCAGGACTTCGGCGAAGAGCCGGACGGCCTGCTCTACATCGTCATGGAGCTGTTGCGAGGAATGGACCTCCGACAGCTGATGCACACCGACGATGTCTCGCGAACGCGTCGCATCGAGATCCTCCTGAGCGTGGTCAACGCGTTGGCTGCCGCCGACGACCAGGGCATCGTGCATCGTGACATCAAGCCGGAGAACATCATGGTCGTCGAGTCGCGGGACGACGACGGCAAGCTGGTGGACTTGGTGAAGGTCTGTGACTTCGGCTTGGCTACGGTGAAGCCGCGCGTCGCCGGGGGGACGGACATTCGCCAGGCCGCGGCCGCGATGAGCTGGGTGGCAGGAACGCCCCAGTACATGTCTCCCGAGCAGATCCTCGGCGAGGACCTGGACGTGCGCGCGGACCTGTACGCTTGCGGTGTCATCCTGTTCGAGTTGCTGACGGACCGGCTCCCGTTCCACCACTCGTCGGTCATGCACCTGATGCGGATGCAGCTGTACGAGCCGCCTCCGCGCATGCGCACCCTCGATCCTACGATCGACGCCGGGCTCGAGGCTCTCACGATGCGTGCCTTGAGCAAGCGTCCCGAAGACCGGTTCCAGAGTCCGCGGGAGTTCCGCAGCGCGCTACGCGATGCGACTCGCACGTCGAGGAACAAGACCACGCATGGCTGGTTGCCCGCGGAGGCCGAGGCCAAGGCGAAAACGCAGGCTGTGACCGCGCGACCGTCCCCGCCCCAGCCCCCGCCGCCTGCTCCCAAGACGCTGCCTGCCATGGCCCGCGCCCGAGAGCAGTCCGCGACTCCCGAGCAGATCGCCGACCGCATCCTCTCGGACGTGCCGAGCGTGCTCAATGCCCTGACCGGTGAGTCCACGGCTCAGCAATTCGTGTCCCGCTTGCGCGCCATCGTCTCCGCCTTCCCCGTTCTCATCGAGCGCGGCGCCATCGGCCCGCTCGCAGACATTGCCGCTACCCTGTCCGCCATGGCGAAGGAGCAGGCCACCCCGGAGGACCCGCGCCCCGACCTGAGCACGCGTGCGCTCGAGCCTCTTCGTCATGAAACCCACCTGGTCAAAATCGCCCAGGCCTTCCTCGCCGGCTCGGACTCCGCTCGCCAGGACGCCAGGTTCCTCTTGTCCATCGGGGGACAGTCCGGCTTGCAAGCCGCCCTCGACGCGCGTCGCAAGCTCGCCCGAAGAGCCATCAACCGCAGGGAGTTCGTCTCCCTCGTTCGCAGCTACGGGGCCGAGGGCTCCCTGCTCGTCTTGCCTGCTTTGGCCCTCGCCATGGACGACGCAGGCGGTGACCCGCCCCTGCTCGAAGACTTGCTCCGTGCGCTGCCCGATCAGCGGATCCCCACCTTCCGATCGCTTGCCTCGCAACTTGCCCATCACGGTGACCCCACCGTGCGTCGTGCCATCGCCGAGCGGCTCCCCACACTGCTCGGTCCTGACTCCCATTCCATTCTGCGCTCCGCCTCCCGCGACCCCGACGACCTCGTCCGCGTGGCGGCCATCGTTTCGCTGCGCCAGATCGGGGGAATCGACGATGCCATCGTGGCCCTCGCTCGCGATGTGCTCAACGCTCAGGTCGAGACATCCCCCGAACTGCGTATGGCCGTGGCGGAGGCGCTGTCCGATGTGGCTCCCGAGATGCGCCGGGAAGCCGCCGCGGTCCTGAGCGACGCCCTCATGCCCCGATCCCGGTCCTTCATGAACGTTTTGCTCAAGGTCTCCAGCGTCGTGGACGACACCCGCGTGACGGTCGCTATCGCCCGCTCTCTCCTTGCCGTTGGCGGCCTGGAGGGGCGTCGTACGGTGGAGCGACGTCTCGCTGCATCCAAGCCACCGTTGCGCGACGAGCTCGAGCGTCTCTTGCGCTAGACCCAAATCAAGCACTCCGCGCTGCTTTGGCCTCGCCGCGCTCACCGCGGCTCACCCCAAAACGCCTCGCCTTCGGCTCGGATAACCCCAACCCCAAGCACGTTCTTCGAACAGTGCTTGAATTGGGCCTAGGACTAGGATTCGATTCGCGTGGGGCGCGTGCGGCAGTCACATGTACGCGCCGAACATCTCCATCAGCTCCATCTCCTCGCGTGTGCTGGCGATGCCGCCGAGGCCGAGGCGGAAGGAGACGGTGACCTCGTTGCGCCACGGCCACCACAGCCCGTACGCGAGAAGGCCGTCGACGCTCTGTCGTGCCATGAGCAACTGGTCGGCGCGTACGCCTCCGGTGGTTTCGGCGAGCTGGCGGATGTGGGACGGTGCCTTGGCGAGAGTCCTCTCGTTCCAGGCGTGGGGGAGTGCGCGGAGCGAGGCCTCCCTCGCCTCCTCGACGATCTCCACGGCGAATGTGGAGGCGACGCAGGACAAGCGTCCATCCCAACTCCAGCCGCCGCCGGGCCAGGTGCGTCGTAGTTCACGAAGACCAGTCCACAGTGCCTCGGATGTCGTGCCACCACGGCTCTGCATCCGAACAACGTAGCAAACGGTTCGGGTCCGCATCCAGCAAATGAACAGGGTCGGGGGGAACGCCTCGATTTTGTTCGCGACGACCTGCCAATCAGAACGAGCAGGCCGTGAGCTGGGGGGCGTCCGCGTCCCACCGCAACGAGAGCTTGTAGGAATCGCAGCTCGTCGTGGCGCCGGGAGCTCGAAATACCTCGACCACGTAGCGTCGCGCGTCATCGTCGCCAAAACCGCACCCGCCCTCGTAGTTCATCGTCACGGAATTGGGGGGATTGCCGTCTTGGTTCGAGCACGACTTGTCCACGTAGGCCGCGCATGCCGTGCTCGAGGTCGGCGAACCGAGGTCGTAGACACACAGCTCGAGGTCGGACCCGTCCGGCTCCTTGGTCAGGTTCACCTCGAGCTGGAAGCACTCGTAGGTGTTCGAAGAGCACGAGACGTCCGTGGTGTCGAACGTGGTGAACGAGAAGAAGTCGCGGTCCTCGGAACCGTCCGCCTTCAGCAAGTAGAACGAGTAGGACTTCGCCGCGTCTCCTTCGTACAGCGGTGTGAGAAACGCTTCCGTGTACGCGTGGGCGCAGTCATCCTCGCCCCCGTCGGCTTCGTCCACCAGGTACACCTCGGAGAGGTTGTCGTCGACGGTGCCGTTGCAGTCGTCGTCGATGCCGTTGCACGTCTCGTCGGGCGGCTTCGGGCACGACGGCCAGACGCCGTTGTCGCACGCGATGGTCGTACCGCCGCAGCAGTCACGGGTCTCGCCATCCTCGCATGTGCACCCGTTGTCGACCGTGCCATCGCAGTCCTCGTCCTCGAACCCCTCGCAGACCTCGTCCTCCGGCTCGACGCCCCCCACGCAGGTGCGCCATGTGCAATCGTCGTCGCACCGCTGCGAGCCTTCTCGGCAGGTCCCCACGTTGTTTCCGCACACTTGCTCTTCGCCTGCCGCGCATTCGAACCCATTGTCCGCGACCCCGTCGCAGTCGTCGTCGATGCCGTTGCACTCCTCTTTGGAGGAGGCGGGAGCTGAGCAGTCGACCCAGTAGCCGTTCGCGCATGTCTCGGTGCCGGCCCCGCACCCGTTCGAACAGCTGCGTGTCATGGGCTGCCCGTCGCTTCCCTCGTCGGCGAGGCCGTCGCAGTCGTCATCGACCAGATTGCACAGCTCGGTGCTCGGGGTGCACTTGTAGTCGCTGGCGCTCGTGGACTCCGTGGCGCACCCGTACAAGGCGCCAGCCAGCAGGGCTCCGACGGTGGCGAGGGAAGAAAGAAGCTTGCTTCGCAGCACGGGGACTCCGGGGGACAAGGGAAACGCTCGAACGGTAGCGCCAACGAACAGCATCGTCCAGGACCGGCAAAGGGCGCGAGCCCGGGGCCAAGGGCTCACCCTTGGCGGCCCTTTCTGCGTGCCTTCTTTCCCCGTCCACGCGTGGGCCCGACGTCCCATCGGGGATCTCGAGGAGGCGGCACGGCCGCGTCGAGTGCTTCGTGCATGGATTGCGCGTCGCCCCGCCGCAATCCTCCCGAGCTTAGCTGGTCGAGGGACGTGTTCAACACGGCGAGCAGGTCTTTGGTGGCGACCTGGGCATGCTCCTCGACCCACTGCGCCACCGGGTGTGGGAATCGGGTGCCGAGGGTGGCGATGGCGCCGCTCATCGTCCGCAGCAGCGCGCGATACCCATGGGTGCGCTGGTGCGCTCGGGGCGCGCCTGCCGCCAGCGCGAAGGCTTCCTGCACCCGCACGAGCGGTAGCCGGACATCTTGCAGGTGCTGCGTCATGCTGGGGTCCGAGAGGGCTTGCAGCATCAACTCCGCATGGAAGTAGCCATCCGACCAGCCCTCCAACCCCTCCAATGTCCGCAGCGGTTGCGCTTTGAGCGCGAGCCCCAGGGCCGCCACCACTGCGTCCCGCACCTCCCTGCGCCCGTCGTCCGCGTGGTCATGCAGCGCTCGCAGCGCAACCTTCAGGTGGTCTTCGTCTTGCGCCCGTGCCGCCACCACGCCCAGCCCGAGCACGCCGACCATCGGAAAGATCGGAAAGGCCGAGCCGGCCGGCGCCTCGTTGTCTCCCATCGCCCGCATCTCTTCGATGAGCCGTCGCCCTTCGTCCCCCCCGGACACCAGCGCCTGCGCCGTCGCCTCCGCGAGCTTGAGGTTCGGCCGGGGGCCCGGCAGCCCCCCTCGACGCAACAACAACTCGCGCAGCGGACCGGCGGCGCCTCGGCAGGCGTCGCGAACGAGGTCTTCGACTGAAGGTGCTAGGGATGGACGTGCCATGGGAACGGGAGCATGGGAGCAAATGGCGAACCCCGGCAAGACGAAGTTGACCCTTCCCCGTTCACTCCACCCATTCCCATTGACCATCCCCCTCCGCTGCGTATACTGCCGCACCCTTGCAGTCGGCCCGGAACGGGGCCGAGCGCGTGGTTGCGCTCGGCTCTGACCGCGGCATCACCGAAGATCGGTTCCCATGGCTTTTACACAGGAATTCAAGACCAACATCGTGACGACCTTCCGTCGCCACGAAACCGACACCGGCTCCCCCGAGGTCCAGGTCGCCTTGATCACCAAGCGCATCGCCTACCTCGCCGAGCACTTCAAGACGCACTCCAAGGATCATCACTCCCGTCGCGGCTTGCTCAAGCTCGTCGGCCGGCGTCGCCGTCTCCTCGACTACCTCAAGAAGACTGACGTCGATCGGTACCGCAAGATCGTTGCCGACCTCGGCCTGCGCAAGTAGCGTCTCGCAACCCACGCCTCGCGCTCGCAAGCCGTCGTTCCGCTTCGCGAGCGCAGCGTCCTCCGTGCGACGTCCGCACGGACCAACCCCAACGACCGGACTTCCCTTTGAGCCACTTCATCTTCGCTTCGTGGACACGAGCCGCCAAGGTGCCCTCGTGTTCAGGAACCGAGGAAGAAGGCGTTCTGGGCGTCCGGTTCGCGTCTCGCCGAGCCGGCGTGCGCAGAAGGAGGCGACCATCGCCATGTTCGTAAGAGAATCCGTTCGTGTAGGCAACGCCGTGATCACCCTCGAGACCGGCCGTCTCGCCAAGCAGGCCAGCGGCGCCGTGCTCGTGTCCATGGGGGAAACCGTCATCCTGGTCACCGTCGTGTCCTCCGGGGAGGAGCGCCCCGGGATCGACTTCTTCCCCCTGACCTGCGACTACATCGAGAAGACCTACGCCGCAGGCAAGATCCCCGGCGGCTTCTTCAAGCGCGAAGCCCGCCCCCGCGACTACGAGGTCCTGACCGCCCGGCTCATGGACCGTCCCGTTCGTCCCCTGTTCCCGGACGGCTTCAAGGCAGAAACCCAGATCATCGCTACCCTCTGGTCCTTCGACAAGGAACACCCCGCCGAGGTCCTCGCTCTCACCGGCGCCTCCGCCGCCCTGCACATCTCCGACATCCCCTGGGACGGCCCGATCGCCGGCATCCGCGTCGGTCGCGTCGAGGGCGAGTTCATCGCCTTCCCCACCTACGAGCAGCTCGCGCTCAGCGACCTCGACATCACCGTCGCGTGCTCCAAAGAAGCCATCGTGATGGTCGAAGGATCGACCCAGGAAGTCTCCGAGCAGGCCCTCGTCGACGCCCTCATGTTTGCCCACCAGTCCGCGCAGCCGATCATCGACCTGATCAACAAGCTGCGAGAGTCAGTAGGCAAGCCCAAGTTCGGCTTCGAGGCGGTTCACCTTCCCGAAGACCTCAAGAAGCGCCTGTACGAAGTCTCCGTCGACGGCGTCCGCACTTGCCTCCAAATCGCCGACAAGCAGCCTCGCTACGTGCAGTACAAGAAGGTCCGCAAGGCCGCTTTCGCCAAGCTCGCTGAGGAGTTCGGCGAGGAGACCATTGCGAAGTGGGACAAGCTGCTCAAAGAATCCTACGAGGACGACGTCAAGGGCCACGAGATGCGCCAGATGATCGTCGAGAAGGGCGTGCGCATCGGCGGACGCAGCACCCGGACCATTCGCGACATTCGGTGCGAGGTCGGCGTGCTCCCCCGCACGCATGGGTCCGCCATCTTCCAGCGCGGCGAAACCCAGGCCCTCGTGACCGCCACCCTGGGCACCAGCTCCGACGAGCAGAAGATCGACACACTCATGGGCGACACGTACAAGTCGTTCCTTCTGCACTACAACTTCCCCCCGTTCTGCACCGGTGAGGTCAAGCGCATCGGCTCGGTGGGACGACGCGAAGTGGGTCACGGCAACCTCGCGGAGCGCGCTCTCCAGGGCATGATCCCCGACCACGAGAAGTTCCCCTACACCACCCGCATCGTCAGCGAGGTTCTCGAGTCCAACGGCTCCTCTTCGATGGCATCCGTGTGCGGCGGCACCCTCAGCCTCATGGACGCCGGCGTACCCATCAAGGCACCCGTCGCTGGGATCGCCATGGGCCTCATCAAGGAAGGGGACAAGGTCGCCATCCTCTCGGACATCCTCGGTGACGAAGACCACATGGGCGACATGGACTTCAAGGTCTGTGGCACGTCCCGCGGCATCACCGCCATCCAGATGGACATCAAGGTCAAGGGTCTGTCCCGCGAAGTGCTGACCTCCGCCCTCGATCAGGCTCGCGAAGGCCGTCTGCACATCCTCGGCAAGATGCTCGAGTCTCTGCCCGCCCCCAGAGAGTCCATGTCCAAGTGGGCCCCGCGTATCACCACCATCAAGGTCAAGCCCGACCAGATTCGCATCATCATCGGCTCCGGTGGCAAGACCATCAAGGGCATCGTCGACCAGACGGGCGTCCAGATCGACGTCGAAGACGACGGCACCGTCAACGTGGCGTCCTCCGACGAGAGCGCCGTGCGCCGCGCCCTCGACATCATCCAGGGCCTGATCGCTGAGCCCGAGGTTGGCGTGGTCTACAAGGGCACGGTCAAGCGCATCACGGACTTCGGCGCCTTCGTCGAGATCCTCCCCAACACCGATGGCCTCCTGCACATCTCCGAGATCGCCGTCGAGCGCATCGACCGCGTCGAGGACGTCCTGAAGGAAGGGGATTCCCTCGAGGTCAAGGTCCTGAGCGTGGACCGTGACGGCAAGGTGCGGCTGAGCCGACGCGCGCTGCTCCCGGGTGGAGAGACGGACGATCGTCCGCCGCGTGGCGACGGTCCCCCGCGTGGTCGTTCGGACCGAGGTGGCCCGCCGCGTGATCGCGATCGTGGTGGCCCGCCGCGTGATCGCGATCGTGGTGGCCCGCCGCGTGATCGCGACCGTGGTGGTCCGCCGCGCGATGCGGACCGCCCGCCGCGCGAAGCGCGTCCGCCGCGCGAGCCTCGCGCCGAGAGCCCGGAAGCTGACCGCCCGCCGCGCGAAGCGCGTCCGCCGCGTGAGCCTCGCGCCGAGAGTCCGGAAGCCGACCGACCGCCGCGCGAGCCGCGCCCCCCGCGTGAACCTCGCGCCGAGACCGCCGAGGCGCGCCCGCCGCGCGAGCCGCGCCCCCCGCGTGAGCCTCGCGCCGAGACCGCCGAGGCGCGCCCGCCCCGCGAACCCCGCCCCGCACCTGCCGCGGAGGGTACCGAGGCCGAGCGCCCCGCGCGCGTTCGCGCCCCGCGTGAGCGCCGCAGCGAACCCGGCGAAGAAGGGGCCGCGCCCCGTCGCCGCCGTGAGCCTCGCGAAAGCTGAGACCGCGCCCGGCTCCCCGTTTGCCCTTCCAAACTTGACGTAACGTCACATCGTCCTAGATCCCCTCCACGGGTCAGCCGACTGGAGGTGTCATGATCTGGAGCCGAAGAATGTCCGCGTGGGCCGTGCTCGTCGTGAGCGCGGTCGCCGCCATGCTGCTGGTTTCCTCCACGCACGCCACAGCCGAGCCGTCGGACGCAACGACGAACGGCGACGCCTGTCCGGTCTCCGGTGCGAGAGGCAAGTCGACGTTGTCGTGGGAGGAGGTGATGCAGCGCATGCACCAACGTGGCGGGGGTTGTCCCCACGCGGCAGCCGCGCGCAGCGTCTGTCCTCACGAGCGGAGCCTCACCGTGCCGTCGGCCGCCAAGCCCGGGATGTGGCTCTGATCTGACGAGGGGTCAGGGTGGCGTGGTGGACGCGAGGGCGGCCTGCATGACGCGAATCATGCCTTCCACGAGGTTCGTTCGCTCCACGTCTTGCCACTCGATCCAGTCGAGAATGGCTGCTTCCACGTAGCCGAGCCAACCGCGCAGCGCATTGCGCATCGGGGGCGGGACCGCGGCGGTTCCCATTCCCTCCACCAGCCGTTGAAGGATCGTGGCGCGCGTGTCGTCGATGATCGAAGCCACCTCCTCGTCGGTGCCGATGCCGGCACGAAACACGGCGAAGTATGCGGCGCCGTGCTCCTGCACGAAGTCGAGGTACGCTTCGAGACCCTGGCGCAGCTGCTCGAGCGGGTCCAGGGTGGGGGGCATCCGCGTACGGTTGACCAGCTCCTCCGCGGCCATGCGGACGCACGCGATGTAGAACTCCCGTTTGCTCGAGAAGTAGTGATACAGAAGCCCCTTGGAGATGCCGGCGGCCGTCGCGAGCTCGTCGATGGAGATCTCGTCGTAAGACCGGTTCGCGAACAGCTGCAGGCCGAGGGATAGCAGTTGCGCCCGGCGCTCTTGCACGTCGAGGCGGGTGCGTGAGCCGGAGGGTCTGCGCAGGTCGCCAGGGGACGACCGATGCGTACGGGGAGGCATCGATCTGCACTCTACGGGTTGTCCTGGGGGCTGTCACGCCGAGATGGCGGCCATCGGAACGCGCTTGCCCACGGCACCATCGAAACGTCACGAGCTTGACCTGCAAGCGTCTGCTACCGTGCGAGCGTCCGATGAGCGTGAACCGATGATGTCCCAAGTCCCCGTCGAACCTGGAGAACGGCTTCGAGGTCGATACCGCGTGGACGGGACCATCGCCCGCGGCGGCACGTCGCTGGTGCTCGCCGGCACGGACCTCGAGGGAGACCGGCCCGTGGCCATCAAGGTCATGCTTCCCGAGGTGGCGAAGGTCAGGTCTTCGCGAAGCCGATTCGAGCGGGAGCTTCGCGTCCTGCGCCATCTGCGCAACGAGCACGTCGTGAAGGTGCTCGACGACGGGGCGTTGCCGACGGGAGAGCCTTTCATGGTCCTGGAGCAGTTGCGGGGCAGGACGCTCCGGGACGTGTTGCAGGCCGAAGGCCCATGTGCGGTGCGGGACGCCGTCGACTACGTGCTCCAGGCATCCGAAGTTCTCGCGGAGGCGCATGCCGCGGGCGTGGTGCATCGCGACGTGAAGCCTGAGAATCTCTTCCTCGCGGAGGATGGCGCGGGTGTGCAAGTCAAGGTGCTCGACTTCGGCCTGTCCGGTGCGCAGGAGCCGGGACCGGCCCGGGACGCACGCGAGCCGTCGATCACGCGGGGCAACGAGGTGATGGGGTCCCCGAGCTACATGCCGCCCGAACAGTTGCTCTCGACCCATCATGTGGACCGCACCGCGGACATCTGGTCGCTCGGGGTGGTCCTCTACGAGCTGTTGACCGGAAGGCTCCCCTTCGTGGGGGAGACCGCGGCTCAGGTGCGAGCCCACGTGATGATGTCCCCTGCGCCGTCGATGCGTCAGGTTCGGGAGGACATCCCGGCGGAGCTCGAGGAAATCGTGATGCGGTGTCTGCAGAAGGTGCCGGAGGATCGATACCGGGGGCTCGCTGTGCTCGCCGCCTCCCTTGCACCCTTCGGAAGCGACCGGGCCAAGGTGTCTGCCGCGAAGATTCTCGTGGCCGCGCCGAGCAAGGCCCCACCTCCGCTGCCGTCCCTCCCCGCGGACGCGCGCCCATGGAAGGGGGTCCGGCAGGGGCCGCCCGTTCCTCCCTCCGTCGAAACCCACCACGCTGCACCACCGTGGGCTGCGCCACCTCGCTTCCCGGCACCGCGTCGTTCGAGGTCCCGCCTGCGCGAAACGCTCGTGAGTGTGAGCGTAGTGTCTTTCTCGCTCGGTGCCGCCATCGGCGTCGTTGCGTCCATCTGGTGAGCCTGGGCCCCCCGCGTCCTGCCCTCCCGATTGCATCGCCGCGGCCCGTGCCTCGTCGAACCTGCCAGGTGAAAGGAAAGCGGCCTCCCAACCGTTGACCCCCACGAAGCCATGAGACCTTGGACAAGACTACCGATCCTCGCCTCCTTGACCCTCTCCCTGCTCTTCGCCACCGTCGAAGCGCACGAAGCCCGGGCGGACGTCCGTGCCGAAGCTTCCACGGGTGCGGATGCCATCGCCGTTCGCGTGCAAGCCTTCTATGACGGCACGCGCACCTACCAGGCCCGCTTCGAGCAGGTCTATCACATCGAAGCGTACAACCGGAAGAAGCGCTCGGCTGGGCAGGTGACCTTCCAGCGCCCCGGTCGCATGAACTGGAAGTACGACGAGCCCAACGGCAACCGTGTCGTCTCCGACGGGCAGACGCTCACGATCTACGAGAAGGACAAGTCTCAGGTGGTGGAGCAGCCTCTCGGCGCGTCCCAGTACCCGGCGGTCCTGTCCTTCCTCGTGGGCAAGGGCAACCTGCGGGAGATGTTCAACCTGCGCAAGCTCGACGAGAAGCGGATGAACTTCGAGGGCGGGTACGTTCTCGAAGGAACGCCGAAGCAGGCGACCTCTGCGTATACGAAGGTCATCATGTACATCGACGCCGACACCGCGCAGGTGCGACGCATGCTGGTGATCGATGCGCAGCGCAACAGGAACCTGTTCACGTTCTCGAACCCCACGGTGAACGTTGCCGTGCCCGCTGCCACCTTTGCCTTCACGGCTCCCCCCGGCACGCAGGTGGTGCGTCCGTAGAAACGCCACGCGGCTCGATGGCCGGTCTTCGGTTCCCTCGCTGAGCCGTGAATCCTGCGTCACGAAATGCGGTATGCTTCGCGGATGACCCGCGGTTTCACCTCGCGCATCATTGCGGCCCAGGCGGTTGCGTTGGTCTGGAGCTTCTCCCTGCCCGTCCTCGCCCAGTGCCCGGTGGGAACCAAGATCACGATCGACTTCGACCTGCCAGGCTCGGGCTATACGGAGACCTCGAACAACTGGACCACGTGGAACACGACGCCTTGCAATGGCGCGGGCTACCGCTACTTGAGCCATACGGTGGGGGACGGCTCGCGCAAGGGGAAGGCCATCTGGAAGCCTGCGATCGCCGTGTCGGGCCACTACCTCGTACGCACGGGGTTCCGGGCCACCGAGAACCGCACCACGGAAGCGGACTACTTCGCCTACGACGACGTCGGCCCGACCGTGCACAAGGTGGTGGATCAGTCCCAAGGGTCCGGGTGCGAATGGCTCGAGATGGGAACCTTCTATTGCGTCCCCGGCGGTGCCTGTCGCGTGGAGCTCGACGGAACGGACGATAGCCAATCCGATTGCGCGGACGTGACGACGTACGAGCTTCTGGATTGCGAGGGGGGCACCGGGGGGGGTGGGGGGACGGGAGGGGGCACGAGCGCGGGGCGTTGTGACGGGATTCGGGCGCACGCGGGCTGGGAGGTATGCGAGGAGACTGCCACCACGTGCAAGGGAGTATTCACGGACGGGGCCGGTTGCACCGCGTACTGTGCGGCAGCGGGGATGAGTTGCGTGGCGCGGTTCGGAGGCGAGCCCGGGTGTCAGAAGGAGTCCCAGAACGTACTCACGTGCGCCGAAGACAACGGGCATGCCTCCGACTGGTGCGAGTGTGAAGGGCCGCCGATCGAAGTCGACGCCGGCGGTGTGGCAGGGCAGGCGGGTGCAGGCGGCGCGGGCGGCTCGGGGGGGACTCAGGATGCGAGTGTCGCGGGGGCCGGGGGAACAGGACCTGAGAGCGGGACGGGTGGCGTGGCCGGCACCCAGGCAGGTGGCACGGGCGGCGCGTTCGACGCTGCCTTTGGAGGGACCGGAGGTGACCTCGACGGGGGCAGGCCTCCTGACGGCGTTGCCACGGATGGCGACGGCGGGTGCGGGTGTCGTCTGGGCTCGGCAGCGCCCCGCGGGTGGGCGGTCCTGCCGCTGGTCGTGCTGATGGTGCTGCGCCGACGGTGGTCTTGATCTGGTTCCGCGCAAGAGGGCGCGAGGGCCCCCCCGGTGCGCCATGCGTGGTATGGGAAAGCGTCTTGTCGTCCTCGTTGCTGGCTCGCTTGCTTTCGTTCTCGTCAGGCTTGGCCTTCGTGGTGTCGGCCTCGGGTGTCGCGCGCGCAAGCGGCTTTGACCTGTTCGGTGTGCATCCCGAGGGCATGGCGGAAGCTTCCGCGCGAGCGGCGGCTGCGGAGGACGGCTCGGCTTGTTTCTACAACCCCGGGGGCCTGTCGCTCGGCAAGGGCTATCGGGTAGACCTGTCCGCGAACGGCGTTGCGAGCTGGCTCGACGTGCAAGGCGAGAGGGTCGGGATCGACGAGCCTTTTGGTGGAACCCTCACCGTGGCGGCCGACGTGCCGTTCGAGGGGCCGCTGGAGAACCGTGTTCGCGTGGGATTGGCGATGTACGGTCTCGCCGACCGGATGATGCGTCTGCGCGTGCGGAGCCCGTCCACGCCCTTCTTTCCGTACTACGACAACCGTTCCCAGCGGCTCGTGGTCATCCCCGCGCTGTCCGTGCGCGTTGCCAAGGGGGTTGGCCTGGGCGTCGGCGTCAACGCTCTTGCAGGTGTGCAGGGCCCCATCGACGTTCGGGAAGGGCAGAGCCGTACGCTCGAGTCGCGCGTGGTCCAGGAGGCCGGGACGGTGGCGCGCTGGATCGTTGGCGTGCGCTTCGACCCGTCCGATGGGGTGCGGATCGGGGTCGCCTTTCGACAGAGCTTCGGCGTGCCGCTTTCGATCGCCACCACCGCGGACGTCGCGGGTGTGCCCTTGTCCGTCGACGTCTCGGCAGCCGAGGCGCTCTTCGACCCGGCGACCGTGGTCCTGGGCGCTCGCTTCGCGCCTTTCGATGCGGCGGCTTTCGAGCTGGACGTTGCGTACCATCGCTGGTCGGCCTGGGAGGGACCCTTGCTGGGGATCGACACGACCGTGTCGGCCCTCTCGCTCTCCAGCAAGCCTTCGGAGCGGATGTTCCGCGACAGCGTGAGCGTGCGCAGCGCGGCTGCGTGGACGGTGGACAGAGACGTGGCGCGTGAGACGACGCTGCACGTGGGAGCGGGATACGAGACCTCGATGCTCGACGACACCATTCGCCAAGGTCGGACGAACTTGGTGGATGGGACGAAGGTCATCCTGGGAGCCGGTGTGAGCGTGCGGTTTGCCGAGGCGGTCGGACGGGGACTACGCGTCGGCCTCGGGGTGCAGCTGCATCACGTGGGGCAGTTCCGACAGGACAAGGTTGCGTGCACGCAGGTCCCTTGTCCTGCGGGCACGGTGGTGGGGCCTGACACGGCCTATCCCTCTGCGGATATCGATGACCCGGGCTATCCCACGCTCGCGGGGGGGGGACAGGTGCTCGCCGGGGCTGTGGGCGTCGGGGTGGACCTATGAGGGTCGCTTGGGTGGTCGTCGCGGGCCTTCTGGCAGCGACCGTGGCTCGTCCGGCAGGAGCCACCTCCGAGCTTCTGTTCGGGTTCGGTCCTCGGGACGTGGCGCTCGCGCAGTCCGATGTGGCGGACGCGTCGGCCGTGGCGGCGGCGTGGGTCAATCCGGCATTTGCGTGGAGGCCGGGGGTGCGGGTGATGGTGGGATACGGTCATGGTGGGACAGCGTTGAAGCTGGACGGCGAGGACGCTGGGGTTCGGGACATCGCGGGGACCCAGTTCGGGCTGCAGCTAGGGGGCGAGATCGGGGAAGACGTGGCGCTCGGGGGCGGCTTGACGTTGCACCTGCCGAACCGCTCCCTGGCGCGAATCTCGTTTGCCCCCGGGACCGAGCCTTCGTTCGTCCGGTTCGACCCGGCTTCCCAGCGCACGACGTTCGACGCGGCCCTTGCCTTGCGGCTGGGCTGGTTGTCTCTCGGGGTCGGCGCGTCCGTTCTGGTATCCGCAGAGGGACAGGTCGACTTTCTGTTGGGCCAGGATGCGAACGGGACCTTTGCGGACGGGGAGGCCGACGTGTCGTTGCCGTACGACGTGGCGCCGGTGTTCGGGATGGCCGCGGACTTCGGGCCTGCGGGTCTGGCCTTTCGCTACCGCGGGGCGCAGGCCATCGACGTGGATCTGACCACCACGGCGGTGGTGGACGTGCAGGGCAATCCCCTCAACGGAGTCACGGAAGTGGGTATCGCGGGGGCGAGCGGGTATGTCCCTGCGACCGCCGACGTGGCGGCGCGATGGTCGCCGATTTCGTGGGTGAGGGTGATGACATCGCTGCAGTTGGCGCGGTGGAGTGCGGCGCCGGGCTCCGCGGCGGACCTGTCGATGGACGTGGACCTGGGGCTTTCCCCGGGCCAACGGGAAGGCAGGTTCGTGCGACCTGGCTATCGCGATACGCTCTCTCCTCGGGTGGGGTTGGAGCTTTGGCCGCTCGCGGACAGGGGGCCTTGGGTATTGCGCGCGGGCTACGCGTTCACGCCTTCCCCGGTTCCCCAGTCGCAGGGGTTTGCCTCTCCCGTGGACGCTTCCACCCACAGCCTCGCGGCTGGCGCGGGGGTCGGTTTTGGACGGGTGTGGGGAGTCGAGCTGCGGGGGGATGTCGCCCTGTTGTGGATGCTGTTGAAACGACGTGCCTTCGACAAAGGCCAGGACACGTTGCCCTTCGCGAGGTACGAGGCCAGTGGGTTCATCGGCTTGGGGAGTGCTGCCCTGGAGGGCTCGTGGCGATGAGACGATGGGCCATGGCTCTCCTGGTTTCCACGTCCGCTCTTGCGTGTGGGCTGCTCGTTCCTGAGGACTTGGTCGAGCGCGATCGTCGGGACGAGGTCAGTGGTTTTGTGGATGGCGCTGGGGTGGAAGTCTGTTTCGAGGGGACGACTGTGGTGTCCTCGTCGCAAGCGAAGGACGGTCCGCTCTCGGTGTGCCTTGCGGCGGGCGACGAGGTGCGTCCGTGCGGGCCTGCGGGGGCGTGCGGTGCGGGAGAGCGTTGTGCGTGCGGTCGCTGCACCACACGTCCTTGCCGCACGTCCACGGAGTGCGGGGCGGGAGACGTGTGTCAGGCCAACCGTTGCACCTCGGCATGCACTGGGGATCGCGATTGCGGTGAGGGCGAGCGATGCAGCGCGGGGGGATGTGCGAGGCCATGCGCCGCCCCTGCGGACTGCCCGTTCGGGGAGCGTTGCAGCACGTTCGATGGGACCTGCGTGGTGAAGCTGTGCGGGGAAGTCGTGGGTTGCGGTGGAAGTGACGTGTGCGTGCCGCAGCAGGTCGTAGCGGACCTGCGTGAGCCGCACGCCATGCGTTGGCGAGAGGGGCGAGTCGCGTTCTTCGAAGTGCGAGGGGGACCTGCCGCCCCGAACGACTGCTCGATCTTCCGCGCGCGGTTGGACGGGGACCGTCGCTGGGTCGTGGACCCGACGACGGCGGTTCTCGAGCCTATGGCTGACGATGGTGGATGTCTTGGGGCGCCGTCGGTGGTTGCCGCGGGGGGAGGGCTGGTGCTTGTCGCTTCGCGCGGAGACGGCAGCGGCATCGTGCGGGCGTTTTCGGACGATGGCGTCGTGTTCACACGGGAGGATGCGCTCGTGTTGGAGCCAGCGTCTTCGTGGGAGGCGGGATGGGTCGGGGCACCGGGCGTTGCGGCGTGGTCTGGGGGGATTGTGATGCTGTACGAGGGAGGGCGAGGGGCGGGGATCGGGATGGCGAGACTGGAGTCGTCGGGAGCCGAGCGCGTGTCCGAGGGGCCGTGGCTTACGACGTCTACGTTCGAGGATCCGGTGCTCTGGCGACACGTCGAGAGGGTTGGGTCGCCGTTTGCGGTCGGTCGCGACGGGGTGCTCCTCGTTTACCTGACGGTACGTGGGATCGAGGGTTCCGACGCTGTGACGCAGGCGGGCGAGGTGTACGTTGCAGACGCGAACGACTCGATCGGGCTGGCGTCGACGCGAGACCTGCGGGGCGTCGAGGTGTTTGCCGGGGGACCCGTGCTCGCGCGTCGAACCAACCTGCGCGCGTACCTCGGCGAGGCCGAGCCATCGGTGCTTTTTGAAGGGGGAGCGTCGTGGCTGGTGTATGCGTCGTCGGACGCGACGGGGGTTCAGCGGACGGGGTTGGGGATGGCTTCCACGGTTCCGTGAGGGGGGAAGCGGACCGGGCAACGGAAATGGATTTGTGCTACAACGCCGGCTTGTTGTTCTTGCTTGGATCGTCGTGACGGTCGAGCCGTTGCGGCTTTGCTTTTTGCGATTCCTGTCATGCTGCTTGGACGGTCGGTTGGTCTGATTGTGTTTGGACTTGGCGTTGCCTGGACGCTGGGGGCTTGTTCGTCGCCCGTGCCGAACGACGCGGGGTGTGGGCCGGCGCACCCGACGTTTCGTTTGGTGGTGGACGTGGAGGAGGGAGCCGTTCCGGACGATGTCCGGATCCGGGTTCGGTACGGCAGCGGGGAGGAGACTTTCGAGGCAGCGGGGGGAGGGGAAGCTCCGAAGGTGGTCTTCTGCGAGGTGCATCGGGTATCTTCGGCGGAGGATGCGGGGCAGGGACCGATCCGCGAGGTGGACTGCGATTTGTGGACGGATGGGGCAGCCACGGTGTGGGTGACGGCGCGGGGTTACGTGGACGCGACGAGGGATCTGGAGGCCGAGCGGGACGCTCGTTGTGGGCTTGTCCTGACGGACGAGCGGATCACGCTGGAGCGGGACGCAAACTGAGGAGGGCGTCTCCCTTTTCAGGATGACGGGAGTCCGGGGGGATGCGGATACGGCGTAGGAAGTTCAACTACCCACCTGCCCATTCCGACGCTACCCTCCCGAGGCCATGGGATACCACTACGACCTTCTCCGATATGCAAGCTTGGTCTCTGCGGTCGCGTTCCTCCCCGCGCTGATGGGATGTGGCAGCGAGACTTCTGATCCCGTGCCGGGCGGCGGTACGGCGAGCGACCTTCTCGGCGTGGGTACGCCTCGCGACGGCCTCCTCGGATGGAACATCGTTTCCCCTTCGTACGAGCAGCCCAACGATGCTGACGTTTTGAGCTTCGAGTGGGACTACTTCATGGTCCACGATGCGAAGGGGGCGTTCACAGGGAGCGTGGGTTACCTGTTCGCGAACCCTCGGAACGCGGGGGAAGGCGGGCTTGGGGACCTCGTGCCCAAGGGGGGCAACGTCGCCATTGCGGGCCAGTTCGACGATGGGGGTCAGGTGGCGGACTACCGCAACTTCGGCTTGGAGGCGTCGAGCATTTCGGCCACGGAGAGGTCGTTTGACGCGCAGGTTGGGGAGCATTTCGGTCGGTTGACGCCGCAGCGTGGGCAGCAAGGGGAGGCGGACCGGTTGTTGCTCGAGGGCAGGACGGACGAATGCTCCTGGGAGTTGACGGTGATGCAGGACTGGCCGGCGTTGTCGGCGAGTGACCACGTGTTCGCTCCCGCGGGGAGCGACGACGTGGGGGCGATGATGCCGGGCGAGAACTGGAATGTGGACATGCTCTGGCCTCGGACGAAGGTCAGCGGGGTGATCACCCGTCTGGCTACGGGCGAGCAGGTGTCGGTCGAGGGGCACGGATATCGCGAGAATTCCTGGGGACGGTGGGCGTTCAATCTCGGGGGGTGGGACTTTGCCGTCGTGTCGGACGAAGCGGCGGGTGTTTCGTGGGCGTGGCAGACGTACCACAAGAAGTCGACGAATCTCGACTACCTGGACGTGGGCTTCGTGGACGGGGGGGTGGTGGTGCTCGAGCAATTCCGGTTGTCGGAAGGGCAGCTGGGTTGGAAGCATCCTGCGTGGACCTTCGATCCGGTGGCGAGGCAGTGCACGCCGGACTCGACGGTGGTGGTGGCGCAGAACGAGCGATACCGGGTGGAGGCGAATCTCGACCTGCGGGGGCGTCAGGTGCCGATGCTCTCGGACGCCACGTCGGCGACCAAGCAGTACGTCATCATGACCCAGTTCCCGATGGTCGAGGGCGTGATCACGCGCCGTGCGGATGGCGGCGTGGTGGCCACGTTCTCCGGGCAAGGGGGTGGGGAGTTCTCGACGTCGCGCAGCACGCGCGAGTCCATGACGGACGAGGAGTGCTTGGCGTGGGGGGAAGAGTACGCCGCTCCGATGCCGGAGTGAGGTTCGCGTTCGGCGTTCCGTTTCGCCGGCGGCGGCTATCCGTATAGGGTTAGTGGATGGTCTGTGGAGGCGCCACGTCTGCTGCCGCGCGGGCGTTTACGAGGCGTTCTCGAGCAGGTGTTTCGCTTGCGTGACGATCTCGTCCCAGTTGTGGGCGGGGTGACCGGGGGCTTGTTGGTTCCAGGGGCGCACGACGCGGATGGCGGGGCGACCTGTGGCGACCCAGGCTTCGAGCTGCGCGGGGGCGTCGTCGATGAGCACGTGGCCTGCGAAGACGGTTTTGTCGGAGAGGTGAACGATGTCGTGGCGGGGGGTGTCGGTGTGTTGTTCGAGCCAGAGGGCGCGTTCGTGAGACCACGTGGGGCTTCGGTCGTAGGGGGTGGTGACGAAGACGACGCGTCCGAGTTGGCGCAAGCGTTGAACGCCCGCGATGGCGTCGGGGTAGGGGGGGAGCGACCGAGCGAATCCTGGTTCGGACAGGATGTCCTGGGCGACGGTCCAGAGGTCGCCGAGGGTTTTGCGCAGGTCGAAGGTGCGGACGTTTTCCGGGTGGAACTGCTTGCCGGTCCTGTGGTGGACTTTGTCGAGCAGGGAGCGAACGAGGTCAGCGACGACACCGTCGACGTCGAGGCCGATGAGCGGTTGATTGCGGGGGTGATTCATGGTGGATTGGGGAGCGGGCGAGACTCGCTTCTAGCCGATCGAAACACCGTTAGCCAAAGCTAACCGGAAGTGGATGGAGCTAGAGCGATCGAAGCGACCGACAGGGGCTTGGTGATGCTTGCGAGGTTGTCTCGATTGCAGTAAGTCAGGCATCGGTCCTTGACGCACGCGCGGGTCGTCACACATCTCCGGGCGAGGAGCTGGCGAGGCGCTGACGGTCCGAGTCGCGCGGTTTGGAGCGGTCCTCATGGGGGGATTCGCTCGCCCCGGGACAGGCCTGCAGCATTCGGGAGGTATAGATGCGCATTCTCATCAACGGTCGCACGGTGGATCAGGATTTCATCGAGCGCGTCGAGGAGATCAGCGGCCAGAACATCAAGCAGTGCATGCAGTGCGGCACGTGTTCGGCGTCATGCCCGATGGAAGAAGGCATGGACATGTCGCCGCGCAAGGTGATGCACCTCACGCAGATGGGCTTGCGTGAGTATGTCGAAAGCGCGAACACGGTGTGGATTTGTGCCTCATGTCACACCTGTGAAGCGCGCTGTCCGCGAGGTGTCGACCTGCCCAGGGTCATGGAAGCCATCCGGCTTCTGACGCTCCGCAAGAACAAGGACGCCGTCGACCCGAATCAGCTCGAGGCGGCGGTCATCGACGAAGCTCCGCAAGTGGCCATGGTTGGCTGCTTCCGCAAACTGACGGCATGAGGGGCTAGATGAAGGTTAGCTACTATCCTGGCTGCACGCTCAAGACCAAGGCGCGCAATCTCGAGGACACGGCGCTCGCTGCGCTGGCGGCACTCGGGTTCGAGCTCGAGGAGCTGCCCCGATGGAACTGCTGTGGTGCGGTGACGTCGCTCGCGCAGGACGACCTCTTGCACATGCTGGCGCCCGTTCGCGATCTGATTCGCGCCAAGGAGCAGGGGAGCGACAAGCTCGTGACGATCTGCTCGATGTGTTACAACACGCTGGCTCGGGCGAACCTGGTGATGCGCGACGACGCGGTGAAGCGTGACGCGTTGAACCACTTCATGGACGAGGAGCCGGACTATGCCGGCGAGGTGGAGGTAGTCCACCTGCTCAACTTCATCCGCGACGAGGTGGGATGGGACAAGCTTCGCGCGTCGGTGAAGCGTCCGCTCACGGGGTTGCGGGTCGCGCCGTACTACGGCTGCACGCTGGTGCGGCCGGCGGAGGTGGCGATCGAGCCCGCGGTGGAAGCCACGGTGTTCGAGAAGTTCATCGAGGCGCTCGGGGCCGAGGTGGTGGACAACCCCGGGGCGTTCGACTGCTGCGGGTCCTACCAGATCTTGAGCAACCCGAAGCAGGCACTCGGCGCTGCCGCGGACGTGCTCAGCAAGGCGGAGGTCGTGGGCGCTGACATGCTCGCCTTGAGCTGCCCGCTCTGCGACTACAACCTCGGCAAGCGGCAGAAGGAGCTCGTCGCAGACCACGGTTTGAAGACCCAGCTGCCCACGATCTACTTCACCCAATTGCTCGCAGTGGCGCTGGGCCTCGAGCCCGCGATCTGCCACTTCGAGCTCAACCACGAAGGGACACGCTCCCTTCTCGAGGACCGGAAGCTGATTCCGGTCTCCGCGGTCTGACACGCGCTCCGCTCGCGGAACGCTGGCGTCCCGCGCCGTCGAACGGCCGGCCGCCGATGATGTGGTATCCACCATCCCTGCATAAGGGGTGAGAGCTTGAACGAGAGGTCCAGATGAGCACCACTGCACCGATTGGCGAGGACAAGAAGGTCCCCGAAGTCACCTCGAAGCTCGTCCCCATCTACGTGATGGGCAAGCGCTACGACGTGCCGGACTCCCTCACCATCATGAAGGCGATGGAGTACTCGGGGTACAAGTTCATCCGTGGTTGCGGATGCCGCGGCGGCATCTGCGGCGCCTGCGGTACCGTCTACCGCAAGACCGGAGACTACAAGCTCCGCGTCGGCCTCGCCTGCCAGACCGTCGTCGAAGAGGGCATGTACCTCACCCAGATTCCCTTCTACCCGGCCAACCGGACCGTCTTCGACTACGAGGCCACCGCGCCCGTCCCCGAAGCCGTCTTCAAGGCCTATCCCGAGCTCTTCCGCTGCGTTGCCTGCAACGCCTGCACGAAGATCTGCCCCATGGACGTCCCCGTCATGGACTACGTCGCCGCCGTCAAACGCGGAGACTTCGAGAAGGCCACCGAGCTGTCCTTCGACTGCATCCAGTGCGGCATGTGCGCCTCGAGGTGCATGGCCGAAATGGCCCAGTACCACATCGCGCAGATGGTGCGTCGGATCTACGGCGGCAAGATCACGCCCAAGGCCACCCACCTCGCCGACATGGTCGACAACATCAAGGGTGGCAGGTTCAAGGCCGGACTCGAGGAACTCAAGAAGACCGACGTGAGCACCCTCAAGAAGCTCTACATGTCCAAGGAAGCGCGCGAGATCGAGCCGAACATGTCCGAGGACGAGTGGACCCCCTCCAACAACGCGAACCTCTGAGGAGTGGTTTGACATGCCTTACCCCGAAGCACTGAAAGAACTCATCAAGAAGGTAGAGGCGACCCGTCCTGAGCGCGTGGAGCGCAAGAAGAAGGGCGAAGAGGTCCCCTTCATGTCGCTCGACGAGCGTCACGCCACCCTCGGCTTCCACCCCGACATCAAGGAAGAGGGCAGGCGCGCCCTGGCCGTCGGGCCCAGCAAGGGCTATCGGCTTGCCCACGAGTATGCCGACCTGCTCGAGGCCAAGCCCCGCGTCGACCCCGACATGGTCGACCTGTCCAAGGTCCACATGGAGACCGACGTCCTCGTCATCGGCGGCGGCGGCGCAGGCACCGCGGCGGCCCTTCTCGCCCAGGAACAAGGCGCCAAGGTCCTCATCGCCACCAAGCTTCGTCACGGTGACGCCAACACCATGATGGCGGAAGGCGGCATCCAGGGCGCCTCCAAGGGGCACAAGGACTCGCCCTACTTCCACTACCTCGACGTCATGGGCGGCGGCCACTTCGTCAACGTCCCTGACCTCGTCGAGACTCTCGTGAACGAGGCCCCGGACGTCCTCAAGTGGCTCGAGCACCTCGGCATGAACTTCTCCAAGTTCCCCGACGGCCGGCTCAAGACCATGCATGGCGGCGGAACGTCGCGCAAGCGCATGCACTACGCCGCGGACATCACGGGCGCGGAAATCATGCGCACCATCCGTGACGAGTCGCGCAATCGCGCCGCCGACATCACGGTCATCGAGTTCTCTCCCGCGGTCGAGCTCATCCTCGACGACGCTGGCAAGTGCGCCGGCGCGCTGCTCTACAACATGGAGACGGAAGAGTACATCGTGGTGCGTGCCAAGGCGGTCGTGATGGCCACCGGTGGCAGCGGGCGTCTGCACGTCCAGACCTTCATGACGACGAACCATTACGGCGCCACCTTCGACGGCGCGGTGATGGCGTACCGAGCCGGCGTGCCTGTGTGCTTCCTGCACACGATCCAGTACCACCCCACGGGCGTGGTCTTCCCGGAGCAGGCGGAAGGCATCCTCATCACCGAAAAGTTCCGCGGCATCGGTGCAAACCTCGTGAACATCGAGGGCAACCAGTTCGTCAACGAGCGCGAGCCGCGCGACGTCGAGGCTGCTGCCATCATCAAGGAGTGCACGCAGAAGGGACTCGGCGTGCCCACCCCCACGGGCCGATTCGGTGTGTGGCTCGACTCTCCGATGATCGAGAACCTGCACGGTCCGGGCACTGTCGAGAAGGAGTTCCCAGGCAAGCACATCCTGTACGAGCGCTTCGGCATCGACATCGCCAAGGAGCCGATGCTCATCTACCCGACGCTGCACTATCAAAACGGCGGGCTCGAGTACCAGTCCGACGGCTCCACGCGGATCCCCGGGCTGTACGTGGCGGGGGAAGTCGGCGGCGGCGTGCATGGCGAGAACCGGCTCATGGGCAACTCGCTGCTCGACATTCTGGTGTTCGGGCGCTTGGCGGGAGCCTCTGCGGGCGTGTTCGCGAAGGGCGCGACCGCGGGCAAGCTGACGCTCGATCACGTGCGGGCGTACACCAAGGAGCTGGAAGACGCGAAGGTCGGGCTCGACCGCATCTCCCCGCTGCTGCTCCCGGACTATACGCTTGCGGATACCAAGTCCCGCCAGCTGACCTCGCACTACGTTGGCAGCCTGCGGTAGCTCCCTTCAAGCCTGAACGCAGAAGCGTTCGATCATGCGGTCGACGAGCTCGACGGCGGGGTCGAGCCGTGCGATCTCCACGAACTCGTCGGGCTGGTGCGCCTGGGCGATGTCGCCCGGGCCGATCACGAGCGTGTCCATGCCGAGTCGTGCGAAGTGGGGTGCTTCGGTGCCGTAGCCGGCGGACCCGGCGCGTCGTCCCGTCAGCTCTTCCGCGAACCGAACGAGAGGCGAGTCGGCCGGCGTCCGCATCGGGGGCGTTCCCGGGTAGAGGGCTCCGATCTCCAGGGTCACTCCGTGTCCCGCGATTGCGTGTTCGATCCGCGTGCGCATGGTCATGCGCAGCTCTTCGATGTTCATCCCCGGCAGCGGGCGAAGATCCATTTGCAGCTCGCACTCGCCGCATATTCGGTTCGGGTGGTCTCCACCGTGCAACGTGCCCAGATTGAGCGTCGGAATTGGGACCTGGAAGTTGTCGTCGTGGTGCTGGGTGCGAAGCTCGTTGCGCCACGCGATCATCTCGTTGCACACAGCGACCATGGCATCGAGAGCGCTCGCCCCTGCCGCTGGAGCGCTCGAGTGTCCGGAACGGCCCGTCAGGCGCACGCGGGTCATCATCATGCCCTTGTGCATGCGGACCGGTTCGAGCGCGGTGGGCTCGCCGATGATGGCGTAGCGAGCACGGGGTTTGCCCGCTTCGACCAGCTTGTGGGCCCCTTCCATCGCGCACTCCTCGTCGGCGGTGGCGACGAGGTAGAGGGGTTCACGCAGCGGGCGGGTGGCGAAGTTCTTCGCGGCATCGATGGCGACGGCGAAGAACACCTTCATGTCCGCGATACCGAGGCCGTAGTAGCGACCGTGGTCCTCGGTGAGGGAGTAGGGGTCGTGGGACCATCGGCCGTGTTCGCAGGCGACGGTATCCGCGTGGCCTGCGAGTACGAGGCCGCCGCTGCCGTCTCCGAGACGAGCGATGAGGTTGCTGCGGGGGGCGCGACCGGGCAGTTGCTGCATGTCGATCGAGAAGCCGAGGCCATCGAGCCAGGTGGAGAGCAGGTCGATGACGGCCTGGTTGCCTTCGTCTTTCGAGGGGTCGAAGCTGCTCGCGGAGGGGGTTGCCACCAGGGCGCGCATCATCTCGATCTTGTCGGGGGGGAGCTTCATGGGCGCGATGTTGGCACATCTGGCAGATCAGGGAAGGGGGAGGGACTGCGCGGCGGACCCAAAGGCATGCTTGTGACGTGAAGCGCTGCGGGCTATCGTTCGATTTGCTCATGCGTTGCCCCAAGAGAGCTTGCTGGGTGGGGATTGTCCTGTTGGCATTCTCGATGGCGTCGTTGGCGTTCGCGCAGCCATCGGCCACGGCGGAGGCACTCTTTCGCAATGGCTTGCAGGAGATGGAGGCTGGGCGCTACGAAGCGGCCTGTCCGTCGATCGCCGAGTCCTACCGGCTCGATGCCCGGCCCGGCACGCTGTTCACGCTGGCCGAATGCGAGGCCAAGGCGGGGAGGATTGCGTCGGCTGTCGCGCACTACGGTGACTACGTGGCGGTGTTCTCGCGGATGCCGGAGGATCAACGTCAGCGGCAGCGGGGACGGGAAGCCATCGCGCGGCAGCAGATGGACTCGTTGCGGCCGAACGTTCCCCAGATGATCGTGACGCTGCCGAAGGACGCTCCTTTCGGCACGTCGGTGCGCATGGACAGCATCGAGTTGGGCACCCCATCGCTGGGGATGTCGCTGCCGGTGGACCCCGGTGAGCACAGGCTCACCGTGCAGGTGCCGGGCCTCCAGCCACGATCGACCACGGTGAACATCGGCGTGGGAGCGACGTTGCGCGTCGAGCTGGAAGTGCCGAGGGCGTCCCCGGTGCAGCCACCCCGACCGGAGCCTTCGCCCGCGACGGCGCCGCCGATGCGGACGGAGCGGGACGAGCGACCTCGAGAGCCCAGCGAGCAGGGCGAATCACGGCGCGTGGTGGCCTACGTGCTCGGTGGATTGGCGCTCGAGGGGCTGGCCGTCGGGACGGTCACGGGCATCCTGGCCTGGCAGAAGAAGGACGCGGTGGAGCGTGAGTGTCCGGATGCGTACTGCTCAGCGGACGGGATGGACGCTGCGGACGCGGGGACGACGTACGCTACAGTCAGCACGGTGTCCTTCGGCATTGGGCTGGCGGCGCTGGCGGGGGCGTGGATTGCGTGGCCGGGAGGCGCAACCGAGGTGGGTTCGGCCCGTGGGTCGATGAGTCCGGTGGTGGGACGGACTGGTGAGGGGAGCGCGTTGTTTGGCGTGCGGGGGGGATTCTGATGAGGGTTCGAGCGGTGGGTTGGGTGATGGTGGCGTGGGTTGTCCCCGGCTGCGCCACGGTGCTCGACTACGAGTCCGAGTATCGTAGGGCGGATTCGGGGGTGACCGATGCTGGACCGAGCATCTTTCACGCACCGGGGGTGGCGGAGCAGTCGTGTGCTGCGGGGCTTTCGTGCGAGGGTGCCTCGTGTTGCGAGTCGCCGGAGGTGCCGGGCAGCACGTTTCTGATGGGCTGTCAGGAGGGGGACCGAGACTACGACGAGGAGCCGGAGCACTCGGTGACGCTTACGTCGTATAGGCTGGACGCGTTCGAGGTGACGGTGGGGCGATTCCGACCGTTCGTGGAGGCGGTGGCGGGTGGGTGGAGGCCGGAGCAGGGAGGGGGCTCGCACCCGAAGATTCCGGGAAGCGGGTGGTTACCTGCGTGGGACGATGAGCTGCCGCGCGATGGTGGGGAGTTCACGGGCAACCTCAAGTGCATTCACTACAAGCACACCTGGACGGACACGCCGGCCAACAACGAGACGTATCCGATCAACTGTACGAATTGGTACGAGGCATTGGCCTTCTGCATTTGGGACGGGGGTCGTTTGCCGACGGAGGCGGAATGGGAGCATGCGGCAGCGGGGGGAGACGAGAACCGTCCGTATCCTTGGGGGGAGGAGCTGCCTGATTGCGAGCGCGTGCGCATGGCCGATTGTCCTGAGGTGGGGGAGCCGGAGCCGGTGACGACGCCCTTCGTGGGGGTGGGAACCCGCGTGGCGGGGCGGTCTCGTTGGGATCAGTACGACATGGCCGGGAGCCTGTGGGAGTGGACTTTCGACGGCTACAGCGACTACTGGTACGCGGGGCCTGGCGGTACTTGCAGGGATTGCGCGAACGTGACGCCGGGGCCTCGATCGGATCGTGGGGGGAGCTTCTACGAATCCGATGCGAAGTCGTTCCGGGCTTCTTACCGAGGGAAGGATTTCCCACAAAACAGAGCGGAGTGGCTTGGGTTCCGGTGTGCCCGTGACCCGTGACCCGGCATGACCGGTGTGTCCGGCCGTGGTACGGTTGCGCGATGGAGCCCCTCCAGGCTGGCCAGCTCTTTGCGGAGCGATACCGCGTGGTGCGCTGTGTCGCCTTCGGGGGGATGGGCGCGGTCCACGAGGCGGTTCACATCGAGACGGAGCGTGTCGTTGCGCTGAAGGTCTTGCTGCCCTCGCTCGTGGACCAACCCGAGCTGCGGGACCGCTTCCGGGTAGAGGCGCGAATCACCGCTCGGATCGAGAGCGATGCCATCGTGCAGGTGTTCGATGCGGGCGTGGACCTCGACACGGGCATGCCGTACCTGGTGATGGAGCTGCTGCGCGGGGAGACGTTGTTTCACCGGGTCGAGCGAGCTGGCCCGTTGTCGCCGGCGGTGGTTTGTGGGTTTCTGGCGCAGCTCGCCTCGGCCTTGGACAAGGCGCACGAAGCCCAGATCGTGCATCGGGACCTCAAGCCGGAGAACCTCTTTCTGGCGCGTCGTGCGGACGATACGGAGCAGCTGAAGATCCTCGACTTTGGTCTCGCGAAGATCGTGCAGGAGAACGCGGCGCGCAACCCGGCGACCTCGAGTGTCGGGACGCCGTTGTACATGGCGCCCGAGCAGTTCAACACCGGCGTGTTGAGCGGCGCCACGGACATCTACGCGCTCGGCATGCTTGCGTACACGATCCTTGTCGGGGAGCCGTACTGGTGCGAGGAAGCGAGCCGCTCCGGCACGCTGGTGGCGTTCGCGATGGTGGTGTCCCGGGGGCCTGTGGAGAGCCCGGTCGAACGAGCTGCGCGGCACGGCGTGCATCTCCCCGCCGCCTTTGACGACTGGTTTCGGCGGGTCACATCGTCGAACGAAGCGGACCGGCCCCACCGGGCCAGCGAAGCGGTGGGGCAACTCGCGGAGACGATGGGGGTCGCGCTGCCCACGGCCATTTCCGGAGTTCTCGACCTCACGCGACCGGCCAGTGGGACGGGTGCGATGTCGTCGAGGTCCTGCAAGAGTGCGACGAGCTCAGCGAAGACCTCTCTGGTGGCTTCCGTTGGTGCGATGCCGGTCCCTTCTCGGCGAGCGACGCGTACGCGGTTGGTTCTGGCCTTCGCCATCGTGCTTGGCTGTGCGCTGCTTGCGGGCTTCTTCCTCGCCCGACGCAACGAGGATGGGCGCGCCGAGGAACCGATCGAGCTCGCAGGTCCGAGCCTCTCGGCGTCTGCTGCGCCAGTGCTTCTGCCGGTGATTCCGCCGGTGCTCGGTTCGTCTGCTGGACTGCTTGATGCGGGAGTTCCCCCGAAGGACTCTGCGATCGCGCGCACGGTGCCCCGCGCAGTGCCTCCCTCGCGACTCAAGCCGGTGGCGTCGTCGGCAGCCACGTCGGGCCAGCCTCTGTATACGCGGGAGTAGCGTGGCGTGCGAGCGAGAGCCATTGCCATGGCACGGCGTTGCGGTGTTCGAGGCGAGGCGCGACGTGGTCGCGCCGCCACGGGGGCGGATGCGTACCAGCCAGAGCATGTTTCCGTCGGATGTTCGCTCTGTCATGGGTTGCCAAACGAACGTCCCATCCGAGTGAAAGGCGCCGCAAGCAGAGGAATGGCCTTCGCTCGAGGTGGCCGTGGCGGGTGGATGGGATATCCTTGGGACCGATGCTTCCTGTCAGACGACGCCTCTGTGGTGCGTGCTTGGCTTCCATGCTTGCGGTGTTGATGGTCGCGGCTTGTTCGCTGGATCGGGCGGGGCTCGGTGCGGGCGCATCGACGGCGCCTGAGGCGGGGGTTGAAGCGGGTGGTGGGGTCGGAGGATCGGGCGGGTCGTCGGCTTGGGGTGGGACGGGGGCGACGGCGGGGGAAGGTGGATTGTCTGGTTCCGCGGGGCACGGTGGAGGAGCGGGGACCGAGGCTGGAGGGGCGAGCGGATCGGCGGGCGCGGGCGGTGGAGCCGGGGCGAGCGCAGGAGCGGCGGGCGCAGTTGGCGGGGCCGCGGGTGCAGGCGGCGTGTCCGTGGATTGTCCCGATGCGGGTGGTGAGATGGTCGCGTTGCCGGGAGGGTTCTGCATCGACACCACCGAGGTGACGCGAGCCAGCTACTCTGCTTGGCTTGTGTCGGGTCTTCAGGGGACCCAGCCGCCGGAGTGTGGATGGAACACGTCGTTCGAGCCGCTCGCCACATGCATGAACCATCCGAAGGACGTCTGCCAGGGTCAGTGTGATGGGCACCCGCAGGTGTGTGTCGACTGGTGCGACGCGTGGTCGTATTGCCAGTCCCACGGCAAGCGGCTTTGTGGTCGGTTGCAGGGCGGCGCTACGCCCACGGATGGGTTTGCCCACGAGACGGAAGATGCGTGGTATCGCGCGTGCACGTCGGGCGGGGTGAACCAGTGGACCTTTGGCAACGACGTGGGGATGCCGCCGTATGCGTGCAACTTCGGGCACGACTCGGACACGCTGCCCACGGTGGCGAGTGGGTCGATGGTCGGCTGTCAGTCGTCGGCTGCTGGGTACGTGGGCGTGTTCGACATGACGGGCAACGCGGCGGAGTGGCAAGATTCGTGTGCTGCCGGTGGTGCGGAGCAGGACCTGTGTCGGCTTCGTGGCGGGTCGTTCGACCGGGGAGCGGCCAGCAACCGATGCGATGCGGATCGGATGGAGGCGCGGAGCGTGGCGTCGTTCGCGACGGGGTTCAGGTGTTGCTTCCCCTGAGGGTTCGTCACGCTCTTTTCCATGCGAGGCGACTGCGGGTACACTGGGGTTGGCATCATGACGATCCAGATCTTCGGCACCCCCAAGTGCAAGCGGACGCGTGCCGCGGAGCGCTTCTTCAAGGAGCGCAAGATCCGCGTGCAGCTGATCGACCTGTCGGAGCAGAACCTGAGCCCGGGTGAGTTCGACAGTGTCAAGAGAGCCATTGGGCTGGAGGCGATGATCGACCCGTCGTCGAAGGAGTACAAGCGACTGGGGTTGCAGCAGCTGAGCTTCGACTTGGAAGCGAAGTTGCGGGAGCATCCGCTCTTGCTGATGACGCCGGTGGTTCGCAACGGGTCCGAGGTCACGGTGGGGGCGCAGCCCGAGACGTGGAAGGCTTGGATCTCGGCGTAATCCCAAAAATCGGCAAGCGACGTTCAGTTGTTGCTTGCACCGGCCCGCAACCACGCTAGGGTGCGTTTGCTCACCGTCACGTATTGGTCGGAACGACTCTCTCCAGGTCACGGGACCGGGAACCATCGCAACGAACGGACGTCACGAAGTGAGGTCGCGGGAGGTTTTCCCGCGCACCACCCTCCGATTCGGCGGCCGTTGGATGGCAGGTGTTCAGGTTCTCGCTCGCGCCGCAGCAACTGAGAGAAGCCCATGGGCAACCGACTTTACGTAGGCAACCTTTCGTACAACTCCACCGAGGAGTCCCTTCGCGAGCAATTCTCCGCTTGCGGCGGCGTGAGCGAAGTTCACGTCGTGCTCGACCGTGACACCGGCCGTTCTCGCGGATTCGCGTTCGTGACGATGGAGTCGGACGCAGCCGCGCAGAAGGCGATCAACGAGATGAACGGCGCGAACGTCGACGGCCGTGCGCTTCGCGTGAACGAAGCCGAAGAGCGTCGCAACGGCAGCGGCGGCGGCGGCGGCGGCGGCGGCGGCGGCGGTGGACGTGGTGGTCCTCGTCGTGGCGGCGGCGGCGGCGGCGGCGGCGGCGGCCGCTGGTAGACCGTTTTCCTTGGGGCCGAATGGTCCCTACCCGGTGCCCTTGATCGAGGGCACCTCACTCACCCCTGACGTTCTTTCCCGAGTCTGACCTCAGCTCTTTCCACCGCTGGGGATCGGGTTCTGCTCGCGTTCCAGATAGCGGAAGATGGTTCTCGGATCGACACCGAGATCGCGCGCCGTCTGCGTGCGGTTCCCGTTGTTGCGCTCGAGCACCTCCAGCACGTACCGTCGCTGAAACTCCTCCTTCGCGCGCTCGAGCGGAAGGATGGGAGATTGCTCGTCGCGAGACAAGTCGAGGTCCTCGGCCGTGAGCAGGTTGTGATCGCACAGCACGAGCGCCTTCTTGATGCGGTTCTCGAGCTGACGCACGTTGCCCGGCCAGGCGTATCGTTTGATGGCGTTGAGCGCGTCCGGGGCGAACCCGCGCACGGAGCTGCGTAGCTCGTCGGCGTACTTGACCAGCAAGGCCCGTGCGATGAGCACCACGTCGTCGCCTCGGTCGCGCAGCGGTGGCAGCCAGAGGTTGACCACGTTGAGTCGGTAGTAGAGGTCTTCGCGGAAGCGGTTCTCGCGGATTTCTTCGTCGAGGTTGCGGTTGGTGGCGGCGACGATGCGGATGTCGACCTTTTCGGGTCGGCTGTCGCCGACGCGGTAGACGACGTGTTCTTGCAGTGCGCGAAGGAGCTTGACCTGGAGGTTGAGGGGAAGCTCTCCGATCTCGTCGAGGAAGAGGGTGCCTTTGTCGGCGACCTGGAACTTGCCGGGGCGGCTTGCGATGGCGCCCGTGAAGGCGCCTCGGACGTGGCCGAAGAGCTCGCTCTCGATGAGGTTCTCGGGGATGGCTCCGCAGTTGATGGTGACGAAGGGACCGCGGACACGGGGGCTGCGCCGGTGGATCTCCCGCGCGATGAGCTCCTTGCCGGTCCCGGTTTCACCGGTGATGAGCACGCTGATGTCGGTGGTGGCGACCTTCTGGAGCTTGCGAAACACCTCGAGCATGGAATCGCAAGCGCCGATGATCTCTCCGAACCGCATGTCGGAGAGCTCTTCCTCGAGCTTCTCCTTGTCGGCGCGCAAGCTCGACAGCAGCATGGCGTTCTGCAAGATGAGCGAGGCCTGAGCGGCGAACACGGTGAGCAGGTCCAGCTGGCTTCGATCGAACAGCTGCTTGACATGATCGTTGCCGACGTACAAGGCGCCCAGGGGTTCGCCTTGGGCGAGCATGGGCACGCACATCACGCTCGAGAGCTTGAGGGCGAGCACGCTCTCGCTCTTGCCGAATTGCTGATCGGCCAGGGCATCACTCACAATGACTGGCATTCCCGTCGAGATGACCTTGCGGACGATCGAATCGGAGATGCCTCCTGTCGCGTCGGCGATGATGTCGCGGCGCACGTTGCGGACGGCGCGGACCGAGACGCGGCGTTCGCTGTCCGAGGGCTCGCCGGGTTCGACGAGCAGGACGGCGCCGCGGTGGGCGCCGCTGATCTCCACGACCGCATCGAGCAGGTCGGAGAGCAAGTCGTCGACGCCACCGCGTTGCATGAGTCGTTCGCTGAAGGTGTTGAGCTGCTTGAGGCCGGCGATGTCGATCGCGGGGGGCTCGACGTCGTCTTCGTCCGGGGTGGTGAACGAAGGGTCGCCCAGGAGGCTGAAGGCGATCTCGGCGGTCCCGAGGTGGATGCGATCGTTGTGGCAGAGCCTGGCTCGACGCTTCTTTTTCCCGTTGATTTGGATGTCCGCGACGCGGTCGACCTCTTCGAGGTTGAAGAATCGCCCGTCGAAGATGATTTGTGCGTGGGTGTCGGCCACGCCGTCGGACGGGAGGACGATGTCGTTACCTCGGGAGCAACCGAGCGTGGTGATGGGCTTGTGGACGTTGTGGGCTCGAGGTTGCCCCTTGGGCGGGAAGTATCGCAACGTGGGCATGAAGCGTGACCTTGTGCAAACAGCGACCGCCGGTCCAGGCCGGGGGCCCGGGGAGGCGGCACCGGAGATAGCTCGCGGTGTCGCGAGCATGCAGCGTACCCCTCGCCAGGCGATCTGCGCTAGACTTCCTTTTCGATGTCTGTACGAAGCGGTTCCGTTCCCCCGAGCCCCCACTTGATCATTGCGAGCGTGCGGGCAACCTCTCGCTCGAAGGAGCGCGTGTTCTGTGACGTGTGTGGGGCGGAGATCGAAGGGGAGCCCGCTGGCAAAGGCCTTCTGCTCTGGTCTCGCGGCGAGGAAGTGCGCGTGGAGGAACCCGCGCTCTGCAAGGCCTGTGCGCCTGCCATCACCGCAGCCGGCGGGACGATGTGGATCGACGAGGAGGAGTAGAGAAGGGCCGCAGGGCTGCGGTGACGCGAGATGTCGGAGCGAGCAGGGTCAGGGCGTGCCGCTGTCCGGATCGCAGGCGTTGTACAGGCGGGTGAAGCGCCTGAGCCCCTCTACGTACTGGGGGGAGCAGTCCGTGGGGATCTCCGTGGCCGTGTCCCGGTCGAAGCGGATGCGCGTGAGCTGACCCGCCTCCGTCGCGTAGGCGCCGTTGGTGATCCACAGCGTGCCACCGCGCTTGCTCGCCAGGTCCACGCAGGTCTCGTTGGGGCCGGGCGTCATGACGATGGCGTAGGCCACATCCGATCCGACGGTGACCTCGCGAGATGCCATGCGCCCGGACGGGCCGATGGGGTTGGTGAAGCCGTACTCGAGGTAGCTGGCTTCGACGATGCAGGTGTCGAGGCCGTTCTCGATGGTAGCGGTCGGCACGCCGTCGCCGCTCGCGCAGGCGGATGCGGATGCCAGAAAGGCCAACGTCAGAGCGAGCTTGCGTGCGTTCGACGGGAGGGATCGCGTAGCTACCATGGTTGCCTCCCATAGCAGGCGTGTTGGCGGGGTGCAATCCGGCTGGCTCACTCACCCTTCCATCCCGAGCAACCAGTCCTTGTAGCGAGGGAATCTCGCCACCACGCTGCGCGTTCGGTCCTTGCCCAGGAGCAGAGAGCACCCCGAGAGCATCAGGATGTTCGCGTCCAGGGTGGCGCAGCGTCGTCGTGCATAGCCGTTCTCGACCTGGATGGAGAAAGCGGCGCCGCGGGTGCCGAGGACCTGGATGAGTCCCGTGAGGCCGGGTGGTACGTCGTAGCGTTGGTGGAGCTCCGGATGGTCGAGGGCCAGACGATCGGCATCTTCCCCCGTCAACGGCCGCGGGCCGATCAGGCTCATGTCTCCCGTCCACACGCTCCACAGCTGAGGGATTTCGTCCCATCCTCGGTCGCGAAGCACCCGTCCAATGGGTGTCACGCGGCCGCCCTTCATCGTTCTGAGCTTGTGCAAGGCAAAGGGCTTGCGATGGAGTCCGAGACGCGGCTGGCGGAACAGCACGGGAGGGCCGTCGAACACGGCGATGGCTGCGGCAGAGAGCGCCGAAAGAGGTGCGGTGGCGATCAACACGGTCCCCGCGACGAACCTCTGAAGCCGGGCGGGACCCCTCATGTTCGGTGCCGCCAGCAGAACGGGTCGGGGCCGAACATGTCTCCGCTGTGGTGGAAGGCTGCTCCCCGGCAGCCGTAGCAGTCGGAGAGGCATTCGCAGCTCCGGCAAGGCTCGCTGAGCAACTCCCGGATGCGACGCAGCCTTTGGAAGGCAGGGGCCGTGACGATCGCGTGGAGGGGCTCTCCCGCGTTCCGGTTGGTGCCCACGGCGAGGCGGCCGAAGGACTGCTCCACTCCCGCACAGGGCTGCACCGTGCCGTCGTGGGTAACGTAGCAGTTGCGGTCCTTGTCGATCAGACAGCACGTGCCGGCAGGAAACGGGGGACGCGGGTCCCAGTGGTAGCCGAACTCCTGCGTATCGATGCGAGCCAGTTCCTCGAACAGCGCGCGGTACTTCTCTCGCGCTTCCGGGAAAGGGAAGTACAGCAAGTCCGTGTGCTGCGTGGCCCGCCCGTGCTGCGTGGGGATCTCCACCTCCGGGATCATTCCGTGGCTTCGAAAGTAGCGCCAGAGGTCGGGCAACTCTTCGTAGTTCAGGGGACTGATGACCGTCTCCACGCCCAGGCGGAAGACCCCGGGCGCGGCCAGGCCAGCCTCCAGCAGGGCATCGAGCCCGCGACGGATGGCGGCCGAGGCGCCAGGCACGCCGACGAGCCGGTCCTGGACCTCGGCGCGCAAGCTGTTGCACTTGGCGATCACACTCACGTCCAGGGCCGCGAGGCGGGATGCTTCCGGCCCTCGAACGAGGCTGCCGTTGGTGTACAGATGGGCGTACGCGCCCAAGCCGTTCGCGAACGCGAGGGGGCCGTCGTCCGCGAGCAACCCCGGCCAGGTGAAGGGCTCCCCGCCCCACACGAACGAGACCAGGCGTGCGCCCAGCGAAAAGGCTTGGGAGAGCACAGTGCGAACGTCGTCGGCGTCCATCACGGGTTGGACGGTGGCGCCCGCGCCACTGTAGCAGTACGCGCAATGCAGGTTGCAGTGGCGGCTGACCTCCATCGAAATCCGGTACAGCGGCGACTCCTCCTCGCGCGGGGCCGTTCGGCTCGTGCGGGTTCGCAAGGTGGGAGGGGCTGCGGTCATGGCGTAGGTCTGGCTCTCGTACCACGACCGAACCATCGAGAGGAAGCGAGCGTGAAGGGGCGGCTCAAGCCGTCCGTGCGATCTCTTCTCTCAGGACCGTCCGGTCATCGAAGGGAATCACCTGGTCGGCCACGACTTGCTCTGTCTCGTGGCCCTTTCCGGCAACGAGCAGCACGTCCCCTCGCCGTACGGCTCGCAGCGCGCGTCGGATAGCTTCCCGGCGGTCCGGGTCCACCACCACACGGGAGGAGCGGCTGCCGATACCGTGCGCAATGTCCAAGACGATCCGCTTAGGATCCTCGTTCCTCGGGTTGTCCGAGGTGAGGAATACGTCTCTCGCGTAGCGTGCCGCGACGCCTCCCATGGCTGGCCGTTTGCCCCGGTCCCGGCCTCCCCCACAGCCGAATACGACGCAAATGGGACTGCGGTGCAAGTCGGTGAGGGCTTGCAGCACTGTCTCCAGCGCGTGCGGCGTGTGGGCATAATCCACGTAGACGTGCACGCCTCCTGGGTGGGGGATTCGCTCGAGGCGCCCCGGGACCTGGATGTCTTCGAAGAGGTGGGCCTGCAGGACCGTTCGTATCCCGCGAGCCTGCGCATCGACGAGGTCCGGGTACATCCCGAGCACGCCGAGAATGTTGAGCACGTTGTGCATGCCCGGCAGACTCGTGCGCACGCGGAGGATGGGCCTACTCCGCCACAGGACTTGGAAGATGCTTCCGCCCGGGGACATCTCCAGCACGTCGGCTTGCAGGTCTGCCGCGCTCCCGTGGGGTCCGAAGGACAAGGTGCGTACCCGGTCGGCAATCGGGTCGGGAGAGGGGAAGTCGTGGGCGACGCCAAGACACACGTCTTGCTTGTCGGAGAGGGCGAGCTGATCGACCAGCGTCCACTTGGCCCGTGCGTACGCCTCCATCGTGGGGTGGACGTCCAGATGGTCCCGGGTCAGGGCGGTCAGGCACGCTCGGTCGAAGTGGCAATCCCGCGTGCGACCCGACAGCAGCGCCCAAGACGAGCACTCCAGGACGACGCTGTCGTGCCCGCTGGCGCGGCTATCCCGCAAGAAACGCTGCAAGGTGGCGGGGGAGGGCAGCGCATTGGCGAAGGGACCCGTCCCGACGTCGTCGAAGACTCCGAGGGTATTCACGACCGCCACGCGGTGGCCGAGGGCGCGCTCCACGGCAGCCGTGAGCACCGAAGAGGTCGTCTTGCCGTTGGTGCCCGTGATGCCCGTGAGCCGCAGTTCCCGAGACGGGTGTCTATAGAATGCGGCCGCGAGGGCCGGCTCCACGATGTGTGCGTCCTGCACGGCAATCCACGTCACGGAGCCACCCTCGGGAGGGCGGAAACGCGCGGGCTCGTAGAATACCACGCTGGCGCCGCGGGAGATCGCCTCGGAAAGGAAGGTATGCCCGTCGAAGCGCGTCCCGGGAACTGCCACATAGGCGCTGCCGGCCGTCGCCTCCTCGTGGTGGACGGCCAGGCGCGAACAAGCTCGAAGGGCCGTGGCGTCCCAGCCGTGCCGCAGGCATACCTCCTCCAGGTCGCTCATCCCGCGCCCCTGACGCGAAGGGCGCGCTCCGCCTCCTCGGCAAACACCCGCCCTCGCACCTCGTAGCTCTCGAACTGGTCCCAGGACGTGCACCCGGGGCTCAGAAGCAGGCAACCCGGCGAGGGAACTCGCGTGCAAGCGAGCCGTACGGCAACCCGGAAGTCTTGCACATAGACCACGTTCGGCTGCATGAGCTGAGCTCGGATCCGCGGACCGGCTTCCCCGTATGCGATGCATCCGGCCAGGCTTCCCACGCGGGAGGCGAGGGGCGTGAAGTCGAGCTGCTTGTCGCGCCCCCCGAGGATCAGGACAACCGGTCCCGTGCACGAATCGAGCGCCGCCTGCACCGCTTGCACCGACGTGGCCTTGGAATCGTCGATGACCCGCACGCCGTCGTGGTGCGCCACCGTGCGGAAGCGGTGGGGGAGGCCGGGGAAGCTTCGGATGGCGTCGAAAACCGCGGGGGAGGGAAAGCCAAGCTCGTCCGATACCGCCAGCACGGCGAGGATGTCAGGGATGAAGTGCTTGCCCGCAAGAGCGCAGTCCGCGAATCGCAGGCGCGCCCCGCGGTACACAAACGTCTCTGTGCTGAGGTCGAAGTGAGCTGTCTCGGTATCGAGATCGCGCACCCGGCCCCGCGCAGGTCGCGCGGACGCCAGGCGTGGGTCGGCGCCCGGCCGGACGAAGACGTCGTCATCTCGCATGTAGTGCGTGATGTTGAGCTTGGCTTGCAAGTAATCGTCCGGGCTGGCGTAGCGTTCCACGTGGTCTTGGGCCACGTTCAACAGGACGCATGCGTCGAAGCGTAGCCGTTGCGTCTGCTCGAGCATGAACGAGGAGACCTCCACGACGGCGAAGTCCGCGTGGTCGAGCGCTTCGCTCACGTCCAGAACGGGGACGCCGTTGTTGCCGCACACGACGGTGGCGCCGAAGCGGTGGCAGACCTCGCCCATCAAGTGGGTCGTGGTCGTCTTGCCATCGGTTGCTGTGATGCCGATGAGCTTCGGGTGGCCGAGCAAGGGCAGGAGGAAGTCGAGGTCGCCCCACACGGGGATGCCGGCGGTACGGGCCGCTTGGACGAGTTCAATGGACCTCGGGACACCTGGGCTGAGGAGGACCTGGGAGATGTCTTCGAGGTGCTGCGGGGTCTGGGGGCCACCCCAGATTTTCACTGGGTGCAATCCCTCGAGGCGTCTTGCGGTTTGCTCGGCGGGCTCGAGGTCGCTCACGGCGTAGGGTACGCCGCATTGCTCGAGGAACCGGGCCGCGGCGGGGCCGGTCAGGGGACCGCAACCCACGACGAGAAACCGATCCTTCCCGTGCAGTTCGCGCACGCGCGCTGACAGGTCGTTGGGCTTCACGGCGGGCTACCCACGCAATCGCTGGATCGCGGCCTGGCGGATCTCGGGGTGCACGCCTGAGATCTGCACGAGGGTCTCTAGCTCGGTGCGCAGCAGCAAGCCGACCAACGGGACGCCGAGGTCGGGGGGACACCCCGGGTTGAGCACGAGCGCGAGCCGCACGCGCCTGCGCACGTTCCACCTCGGGTGCCGTGCGATCTCCACCATGATTTCGCTGCGCAGGGGGCGCTTGGCCGCGAGGCGGACGATGTCGTCTTCCGTGGTCACGCTGTTGTTCAGCAGGTTTTGGATCACGCTCGGGTGCGGGTCCGCCATCAGCCGGTCCATCAGGCGTCGGGAAGGCCTTCTCGCGAGGTTCTTGCGCTCTCCGAGCGTCAAGGTGCGGCCTCGCCCGTAGTCGGGGACACGGCGTTCGTCGTCCGGTACCACCCCGGGAGCCAACCGGATGCGTCCGTCCGGGGCTCGAAGATGGAGTCGCAAGGGCCCCAGCTCGTCGCTCTCCGCGATGCGCCGCAGCGTCTCGACCCAGTGACTCAGCTCAGGCTCCTGCAGCAGGCCCGTGAAGGCGAGCAGCACCTCGCCGGCGGCCTCGTTCCGGGACTGGTTGCGCGCGCAGACCGCGTCGAGCGCCCGGGCCGCGACGGATGGATCGGCCCTCTGCAACGCATCGCGGACGAAGGCCATGCGAAGAGCCTGGGTGGGAAGGGACGGCACCACGCGGCACAATCGGCGTGCGAGCACAGCGCATTCGGCCTCAACGCAAGGGGGCTCGTTGTCGGTCGCGTCGGTCACGCGGGAAGTGTATCTCCTCGGCGCGAGGGACACACGCGGCATCGGGGACCCCGGATCCGGAGGCGTCAGAGTTGGCCGCAGATTCCGCGGAGAACCGCAGATGGCTTCGTTGTTTGAGCGGATGGGGGGGGCTTCGTGGCGACGGGGCGCGGTTCTGTTCCGGACCTGTGTGTGGTACCCAGCCGTTCATGTTCCGTGGAACGTGCCAATGCGAGGGCGTCGAGGTCGAGGTGGACGCGATCGATCCCGTGGGGATCTGTTGTTATTGCTCGATCTGCAGGAAAATCGCGGGAGCCCCCTTCGCCGCGGTGGTCACGACCACGCGAGAGGCGTTTCGCGTCGTGCGCGGCAGCGAGTTGCTCGTCAAGTACAACGCCACGCCGAACTACGATCGATGGCACTGCAGCCGATGCCACGCGTCGATCTTTGGCGAGGTGACCGACAAGGCCACGTTCCCGCTCTTCGTGTCCGCGGCCATCCTCGAGCCCAATGACATCGCGCACGTGACGTTCGATCACATGTTCGTTCGTAGTCTCGTCCCTTGGTTTCACATCGCAGACGATCGCCCGCGGCACGACACCTACCCTGGGTAGCCCCGGCTCCCAGAAGAAGGAAGAGCAAGCCCATGCCCTCAGATCATGAGATGTTCTGGCTTCGCGACCGCTTCGCCGTCGTCGGTCAGAGCGCGCAGGCACCGTTCCCGCTGCTCTCCTACCGGGCTCTCAAGGCGAAGGGGAAGGTCGTGTACGCCGTCGACCCGGACGTCCAAAGCATCGACGGCGATGCGACGTACCCCGATCTCGCGAGCTTGCCTGGACGCGTCGACGCGGTGTTGCTCGAGGTTCCGAAAGAGCAGACCGCGCGGTGGATGACGATGGTTGCGGACGTGGGGATCGAGCGGGTGTGGATTCACATGAAGAGAGAGACGCCCGAGGCGCTCTCGATTGCCCGGGAGCGGGGCATTCACGTGTGCACCGGAACCTGCGCGGTCCAGTACCTGCGCGGGGGCTTCCCGCACAGCGTGCACCGGCTGCTCCGCAAGCTGTCTGGGAAGTGGTAGTCGAGGATCGGGCAGCGGGGCGATGGTTTGTCCCTGCCCATTCCTTGTCGGGTGCCGCGATGGTACGCTTGGATCACCTTGTGGTTGGCCCAGTCGGCAATTCGCCCAGTTCCCACCTACGCGCGGCTTCCGGCGCACCTCGTCGATGGCGCCTCCGCGCAGCTGATGGGCCTGGACGGCACCTACAGCGCGCCTCTGCTGGCGCGCGCGTTTCGGCGGTGCAAGAAGGAGCAACCTGGACTCTCGGCCTGGCTGGAGCGACGTCTGATCCGGCGCATCGATGACGCTGCCCGGGGGCTGGGGGCCTCCATGGCGATGTCCATATGGATGGCCTTTTCGATGTTCGCGGGACCGCGGCTGGGCAAGGTCGAAGAGAAGGACTGCGCCGAGGTGGAGGACCTGTTGCGAGCCGACGAGGAGCTGCGTCGGAACGACCCGACCGCGATCGTCGAATCCGACGACATCATCGCGGTGCATCAGCCGGAGGTGGCACGGCTGATCCGCTCGAAGCTCGACGAGACGCTGTCGACGTATGCGGAAGACGTGGACGTCGACGATGTGGACGCGATGTACCACATGCTGCTGGTCGAAGTGCTTGTGTTGTCCTACGCGGTGGCGCCGGTGCAGGCGGATCCGAGCAAGTCGGCGGGGGCTTGCTGAGTACAGAGCGCTGCACGTCCGTACCCACTCGAGCCCGAGCCCAGTGAGCGAGGCTGTAACGATGGGGGATCGGGATCGACCTTAGGCGCGGCGGTGCCGCGCACAACGCTGGACTCGGCAGTGCCGAGTCGCTACGGCTGCGGAGTTGTCACGACCCTACTTCACGCGCGCTGCCAAGCTCCGCCCGAGCCCCTTCTGTGCTTTCTGCGTACTCTGTGGTTCTCCGGAATCGACAGACCTGCGTGGGTACCAAGCTGCGGGGACCTGTACTAAGGGGTTGCGGGCGAGAAGGGTAGGAGGACGGACGATGCGGATGGAAGCGATGGTGCTGGAGCGGCACGGCGGGCCCGAGGTGTTGGAGCGCAAGACGGTGGAGATCGGGGAGCCGGGACCGCGCGAGGTGCGTGTGCGAATCCACGCGGTGGCGATGAACCACATGGACCTGTGGGTTCGCAGGGGGCTGCCCAACGTGAAGCACGAATACCCGCACCGGCTTGGCTGCGACATCGTCGGAGAGGTGGATGCGTTGGGACCTGGCGCGCGCGGTGCGTCCGTGGGGGACCGCGTGATGGTGCAGCCCGGGTTGTCCTGCGGCGTTTGTGCGGCATGCGTCGATGGGCGAGACAACCTCTGCAAGCAGTACCGCATCCTCGGTGAGAATGCGCAGGGGGGGTACGGCGAGTACATCCACGTGCCAGACACGAACCTGTTGCCTCTGCCGGCGAACCTCGACTTCGTGCATGCGGCTGCGCTTCCCCTCTGCACTCTCACGGCGTGGCAAGCGATTTACGGCAAGGCGCAGGTCGGACCGCAGCACACCGTGCTCGTGCAGGCGGCGGGCAGCGGCGTGGGGTCGATCGCGATCCAGCTATGCAAGCTCGTGGGCGCGCGTGTGATCACGACCGTGGGTTCTGCTGACAAGGTGGAGCCAGCTCGCGCGCTCGGCGCGGACGAGGTCATCCTGTATCGAGAGCAGGACCTCGCCAAGGAGTGCAAGCGGATGACGGGAGGGCGCGGTGTCGACGTTGTTCTCGATCACGTGGGCGGTGAGGTGTTCGAGGCGAGCCTTCGCGCCTGCGCGTGGGGTGGGAAGATCGTGACGGTGGGGGCTACCGCGGGGTTCTTGCCCAAGATCGATCTGCGCCACGTGTTCTTCCGGCAGATCGAGATCTTGGGGTCGACGATGGGATCGAAGGGAGACTTGGCGGCGGCCGTGCCGCTGATGGCCGACGGACGGATCAAGCCGGTGGTGGGGCTCGTTCTGCCGCTATGGGAGGCGCGCAAGGCGCACGAATCCTTGGAGGCTCGCAAGGTGTTCGGCAAGGTGGTGCTTCAGGTTCGGTGAACCCGCTTGGTGGGCCCGGAACCGTGTGCGAGCATCGCCCGATGACGCACAGCAACGCGGCTTCCCTTCGGCAGGCGATCGAGCTCGTCGCGCAGGGGCAGGGAGAGAGAGCCGTTCCCATCCTGCTTGAGGTTTGGCGCACGACCCGCGACCCTGGCCTCGAGGACGTCCTTGTCGGGCTTGGGGCGCAAGCGGCGCACGGTCGCCAAGGGCCTACGGGCAAGCGTCAGAAAGACGTACATGCGGCTTGGCTCGCGATGGCAGCCGGCTCGGACGCCGTGGAAGTTTCGGTGCTTCTTCCGACCCTCGCGGCGTGCAAGAGCCCGGAGGCTCTCGCGCGTCTTCAGGCGCTCGCGGGGCGTGGTGCGGACCCGCGCATTGGCCGGGCTCTTGCCGCTTTCCTGCTCGCGCCCCCGTTTCAGGCCGGGACCACGCGTCCCTTCTGGCGTGAAGCCTTCGCGGTTCTTCCCCAGCACGCGGGGCGCAAGGTCGTGGAGACCCTCGAGCAAGTGCGCGGGAGGTTTCCCGAGATCCTGCGCGGTGCCGAGACGATGGGGCAGCAGCTCAACCGGCTCTGCGAGAAGGCGGTTCCGGAAGCGAAGTCGTTTGCCGAAGGGAAGCCGCTGGATGCAGAGTCTCGCGTCCTCGTGGACGAGCTGGTGGCTGCCGTGGCGCGGCATCGTCCTGACCCTCGCGAGGTCGCACTGCGGGGGCTCGACGCGGTCCATCTCGCACTCCGAGGGGGACCAGAAGCGCACATGGGAGACGATCTTCTTCGACGACTCGCTGCGGTACCTCGAGGGGTTCGAGGGAGCCGCCACGGCCGCGCGCGTAGTGTGGGCTATCGAGGAGTGGGCGCGGGTCAAGGCGCAGACCCCCAAGGGAGAGAAGTCTCTGGACCCCCTGCCTCGTGAGGAGCTGATCGCGTTTCTGGAGCGGTGTGGCGAGGCCGCGCGACCGGCTCTCGAGGCATCGCTGGCGAAGAAGCACGGCGCGCGCAGCGTGATCGAGCTGGCGCTGGAGCGCATTGGTCCGGCGAAGGCGTGATGGTTCCTACGGCAGTCGATCGGCGAAGGGCGCGTCGACGGCGTGCCGGAGGACGCGGCCGGGACCGGAGCGGACGACGGTGCAGCCGCGCGCGCTTCGGGCACGAAAGCGACGGAGGGCTCGGATGGGACCCCGTTGCAGGCGAGCAGGACGAGGGAGAGAATCGTAGGCAGCACGCGGCGCATGGTCCTACTCCGACGCCGAGTGCGAGGGGGGGGGGCCCGCATCGGGAGGCGGGGGAAGGAGGGGGAAGGTGCGACCGAGTTCCGATCGGTGTGCGATGCTCGGGATGAGGACTGGTCTGTGGCAGCCATTCGTGCTCGCCAAACGCGGAGAGACGTAGAGGGGAGAAACTTTCGGATGGGTCGGTGCGGATTTCGCGCAACCGATGACGGTGTGCGTCCGAACCAAGGGATAGAGACAACAACCCTAGGCAACGAGGACACCATGACGGACGCCATCGGAGGCTACACACCCCACCGGACCTGTTCAGATTGCGGCGAAGAGGAGACGACATGTGGGCCCGAGCGACCCAACCCCGGCACGGCTTCGAAATCGACTTCTCCGCAACTCGATGCTTGGCGGCGGATGGAGGAGACGTACACCGCGGGCATGGACGGCGGCTCTTGCGAGCTCGAACCGATGAGCTACCCGCAGGAGCGATCCGAGGCAGCGGGCATGCCCAGTCGGTCCGATCGGCCCGAAACGTACGAGCAATGTGTCAATTGCGCCACGCGCGATGCCTCGCAGATGGGACGCTGGGCTGTTGCGACGGCTGGGTGTGTGGGAGCGGCGGCCAGCGTGGCGCCCGCAGGCCCGGCCGGAATGGCGGTCATGTGCGTGGTCGGTGGCGTTCCTGGCTACTACGCCGGAGGTGACGCCGGGGCCGCCATCGGAAACGCCGACGCCAAGGTCGAGTGCGACCGCCCGGACAAGCCGGGGTCACCCTCGGAGCGTGCGATCGAGGAATTCGGCATGACGTCACCCACGGAGCACGGTCCCATCCGGGGCTAGAGGGGAAAGACGAGTCATGATTTCTCGACGAGCTGATGTCGTGGTTGCTACCACGGCGGCGGGTCTGGTGGCAGCGGCCGTGGTTACTAGGGTCCTGACCGACTACCGCGTCGCCTGGTGGGTCGCGGGCTTGGTTGCAGGGGGGTACGCGTGGGTCGTTCTACGCTACGTCATCCTTCGAGTCTTCGGCGTTTGGCGCCTCGGCCGAGGAAAGACCCCCGTTCGGTGGGCCATCGCTTGGGTGGTCACACTCTGTGTCGACTGGGCGGGAACCTGGGTTGCTGCTGCCTTGGGAGGCGTGCTCGCCGCAGGGTATCCGCTCGACGCGTCGGGTCCTCTCGTTGTGCCTGTCCTCCGCACCCTTCCGTGGTCCACCGCGGTCGTCGGAGGGCTCGCGTTGGCTGCCGTTTTGGTAGGTCTCGCGCTTCGTTCCGGACCGACCGGCTCGGGCGCTGCAAGCCTCAAGTGACCAGGGGTGAACCCCGGCTTTGCCGGGGAGGTTCTCAAGGTTTGACGGTTCCCGCACGGGCCGTGTTCGTTCACGTTCACGTGCACGTGCGCGTGCGCGAACAAACGTCTTCGAGCGGATCTCGGAGCGAGCACGAACACGCCGAACGCGCTCGACCGGAACCGGATGCAAGCGTGTGTCGTTACTTCAACCGATCGTGCACCCGCACCACGGCGTCCGGGATCGCGTCCGGGTACTCCAGCGGAAACGCGTGCCCCGCTTGCGGCAACATGGTCAGCTCCGAGCCGTGGATGCGACGCGCGAGGATGAGCGCGTTTTCCGTGGGCACGAGCACGTCGCTGTCGCCCGTCATGATCTCGACAGGGACGTTGATCTTCCGCGCCGAGAAGTAGGTGTTGTGGGAGCCCGCCGCGGCCAACTGACCCATCACGGCTTGCCAGTGGACCCCCTCCGCCACGACCACGCGATCGAACTCGCGAAAGAGCTTCGGGTCTCGCTCGAGGCTCTCCGGGTGCACGAGGAAGCGACGCATGGCGATCATGCTCTTGCGGTGGCCGAGCAACCCGAGGGTCAGGATGCGAAGGACATTGGGGTGAGGCAGCTTGCCGAAAGGGTTCCCGACGGTGGTGGCTGCGAGGACGAGGCCGGACACGTGCCGCGGGTGGTGGATGGCGACGTGCTGGGCGACCATGCCTCCCAGGGACAAGCCTGCCACGATCGCGGGACCTCCCAGGTGGTCGATCAGGTGCGCGGCGTCCGCCGCCATTTCGCACATCGTATAGGGTGGGTAGGAGACCTCCGACAGACCGGTGCCGCGGTTGTCGATCGCGGCCACGCGGAACCCTCGTTCCACCAGTCGCTGCCACGACAGCAGCCACGTCTGGGACGACAAGGCCAGACCCTGGACGAGCAGCACCAAGGGCCCTTCGCCCTCGACACCGTAGGCAATGCGAATCCCGTCGCGATAGATGAGCTTCCTCGGGACCATGACGCCACGTCTAGCACGCGCTTCTGGTGTTCTCATCCGGTTCCAACTCCTGTATCCCCACCCGCATGGATTCCTCTGACGAAGACGACCTTTCTGCTTGCACTCCGACCGGGTTGACGCGAGCCGCGGGCGGGGCGGTGATGGCGGCGGGCCTGTTCACGGCACTGCAGTCGGTCCAATTGTGGGGGTTCGTGTTGCTGGGGTTCGTGAAGCTCGTTCCGTTCTTCATGCTGGTGGTGGGCATCGGGCTCATCGCCGTGGGGTTCTTCGTGATGAAGGCGAGGGGATGGGCCGCGGTCGCCGCGACCGTGAGCGCTGGCGTGTTCGTGGTCATTCAGGCGGTCTGGGTGGTGTACGGGCTCGCGCACGGGTTCGTTTCCCTGCTGAGCTTCGGCGTTCCCCCGCTGGCGCTGGCCGCCGCGGTGCTCGCGGGCATCGCGATCCCCCCAAGCTTGCGGGCCGACGAAGCGCGCCGACGGCTTGCGGCGCAGGGTCTGCACATGGGTGTGTGATCGCTCGGAACCCTTTCTCCATCACGGCTCTCTCACCCCCAAGCGGCCGCAGACGGCCGTCTCTTCCCAGAGGTAGCGACATGATCACGGTTCGAGCCGATCTCTGTCCGCAGAACCACGCCTGTCCTTCCCTGTACGTGTGCCCCACCGGCGCCCTCGTGCAGATCGGCTACAAGGCGCCCAAGGTCATCGAGGCGGACTGCATCGATTGCAGTGCATGCACCCAGACGTGCCCCGTCTTCGTCGATTCCCGCTCGTGACGGGCGGTGACGGTCACCACTGGGCGTCGTGCAAGGTCACGCGCATGCGAACGAGAGCGAGCGTTCCGCTCGTGGGGTCCACGCGCACGGCCTGAAGGCCGGCTCCAGGCACGAGGCACTGGGCGAAGTCGAGTTCTTCCACGTGAATCGTCCAGTCGTTGGACATCGACCCGCTGACGGAGCACCCGTTGATCGGGTTGACGACGTTGAAGTGTACCGACGACGACGTGGCCCGGCTTCTGCCCTCGAGTCGGACGGTGGCGTGGGAGTAGGAGGTGAGCTCCTCCAGTCCGATCATGAGCTGTAGCTCGCTGCTCGAACCGATGGTCAGCGCTTTGCTCCCCATCGGGTCCCACTCCACGATCATGTTGTTGAACCGGTCCCAGGCCTCTGGCCGCGTCCACCCGTCCGGCGCCCACTGGGCCTCGCCCCACCCCGGTGTGGCCGAGTAGTCCCACGCCGGCGACTGCGACGTATAGGCTGAGCTGTAATCGATCTCGATCCAGACTCCGCCGCTTCCCGACCCTGTGTCCGACTCCTCCGTCGCATCGACCGAGCCGTCTGATGCGTCCGACGCGTCCGATGCGTCCGATGCGTCGGCATCGAGCCAGTCGCCGTCGGTGAAAGCGTCGAGCGCATCTGCGCTGTCGGCATCCGGTGTGTTGCTGTCCGTGTCCCCATCCGGCGGGTCGGGCTCGTCGGAGACGTCGGGCACGCCAGTCTCGAGCGCATCGGTTGCGACGTCGGGCGTGTCGGCCTCCGTGGATGTGTCGGGCGTGTCGGCCTCCGTGGATGTGTCGGGCGTGTCGGCCTCCGTGGATGTGTCGGGCTCGATCGCGTCCTTGCCGGAGTCGTTCGACGCCTCAGCACCCGCATCGAGGGGTTGGGCGTCGCTGTCCTGTCCGGCGTTTCCCCCGCTTCCCCCGCTTCCCCCGGTCGCCCCGGACCCGCCGCCGCCTTGTACGGCATCGTCACCGTCCGAACCGCAACCCGAAGCCCAAACCGCGGTGCAGAGCGTGGCCGAGACCAAGAGCTGACAGGTCCGTGCGTAGCGCATGACCGAACGTACCACGATGCCCGTGGGGTCGCCCACCCGCAGGCGTCAGCGGACGGCGGCGCCGGTGACAGCCATCTCGCCGCCCTTGGCGATCTCGAAGACGAAGGAGAATGACTCACGGTTTCTGCCGCTGGTGAAGTAGGTGTGTTCTCCTTGCAGCTCGGCCCGGTATGCCGCTTCGTCGACGCTTTCCTGCAGCAAGCACACCTCGCTTCCGATGTGCCAGTAGGTTCGGAGAACGTCGGCGCGGACCAGGAGCTCGAGCACGTCTCGTGCGGGCATCGCACGAGCGGCCTCGGACAGCCGGCCCAGCGGACGCAGCTCGCCGGGACGCAGACGGGGCACGTCGACCGTGATCAGGTCGCCGGAGAAGCGGCGGTCGACGACGACGTCCCGCTTGTCGGCGGTCAGCCAGAGGATGGGCTGGTCCGCCAAGCGAAACCTCGAGACCACGTCGACGGGTGGCTGGGTGAGGGGGTCGATCGCGGCGGACGCGTAGCGTTCGAAGAAGTCGCTTCTGTGGGGGCCAAGCCTGCGTTGCTCGCTCAGCACCGAGTGTCCCGAGTCCATCTCCCATGCGAGGATGCAGTCCTTCGGAAGCGTCATGGCAGTCTCCGGGGGAGGGGAAGGGGAGGGGCGTGCGAGCGGTTTGTCTTCGGATGCTGGCGGGGTTGCGGGTGTGGACCCGCACCCAGGGAGCGTTGCGACGAGGCAGAGGCAGACGATAGGGGCCAGCATGGAAGCTCCGAGCACGCGCTTTCGCGGTGAGGCCGGAGTATGACAGTGACAGCGGGACGATGCGAACGCATCTTGCTCCGACGGCGTGGCGGTCGGTTGACGTGGCCCGGGGCGAATGGAACACTCGCCGCATGAACCGCCCCTTGCCAAGCCCTTTGCTTCCGGCCTTGGTGGGGGCCTTGCTCGTCTCGGGGTGTGCATCGCTGCTGTCCCTCGACGAGTTCGACGAGTCGTCGGCGAGCGGTGGCTCGGAGGGGGACGCTTCCCAGGATGTCGATGCCGAGGCGGCCGCGGTCGCGTGCTCGCTGGACGTCACGCCCGTGTACCACAACTTCGGACCGGTCCCCGTGGGCCAGGTCAGCTCTCCCGTAAGGTTCACCGTCGTGAACGAGCAAGCCGTCCCCGTGGGACCGTTGGTGCTATGGGGCGGAGACCCCCCCAACCCCAACTTCTCGATCACGGCGCAGACCTGCCAGGACACGACGCTCGACCCGGGTGCGTCCTGTACGGTGGACTTCGTCTTCGCACCGCAAGCCTTGGGCAAGTACCTGGTTCCTCTGGTCGTGAAGGTCGGGAACGTCGAATGCGCGAAGGTTCACATGGAGGGGGGCGCCCCGCCGACCTGAGACCTCGCACTACTGGCAATTTCCCGCGGGCTCCCCGATCACGTTCACGTTGATCGCCAGTCCCCGGCCGTAGTCGAAGTCCAGCGGGATCATCGTTCCCGCGACCGGCAACCCGTACGGGCTGCAGTTGATGCCGTAGGGCAGGGGCGGGTACTCGAGGATGAAGTCGTCGCCCCCACTCGGTGTCAGCACGATGCTCTGGGACCCCGCGCCCGAAGCTGCCCCGAACATCGTGATGAGGTTGTCGATCAGGTTGCGAACCCCGTTGATCAACTTCAGGACATTGCCCTCTTGCGTGAGCCCGTTGATGCCGTCGACGAAGTCCACGATGGTGGCGAGATCGTTCGCGATCTGCGGAGGTATGAAGACGATGCGGCTGCGGTCCGCGTGGTCGTTGAACGACCCCAGGACCTGGAAGCCGTTGCCGGGCACCACGAAACCCGCGGAGGATCCATGAACGGAGTCGATGGCGGGCGCGTGGGCGCCCGGGACGAAGTTCGCGTTGAGCAGATCCTTGATCGCCATGCTGATCATGTTGGCGACGATGACCTTGCCCGCATTCTTCAGGACCGAGCTGTAGGTATAGGCGCCTAGCGTTTCCTGGATGGCAATCGATGCCAGTGTGCCGACGAGCGAGAATCGCAGGCCAGGCCCCATCAAGGCGGTGGGGCTTCCGCCGGGGGGATCATTGCGGAACAAGTCCGCCAGGACCGTGAAGCGCGTTCGCGACGTCTCCGCCATCTCGTAGAGGAGGGAGGCGACGTTGTTGAGGTTCTTCCAGCCCGCGAGCTCGGAAGGGGAGAGGGCGACGAAGGCATCGAGACGCGTGCGAGTGAGTGCGTAGGCCTGCGTGAGCGCTTGCGCCTGCGCGTCCGTGGGAGGTGTGGACAAGCCCTGCAAGGCGGCCTTCTCCGCAGCGATGGCGGTGCGGAGGTCGTTGAGCGCAGCCACCCAGGCCGTGTCGTCGGGACCGGCCGTGAGCCCGGCGTTTGCGAGGGCTTGATCGGTCGGCCACCCGTTCGGGTTCTCGATGAGCAGCGGCACGGAGCTGAGGTCCGGGATCTGGCCGGCGAGGGCTTCGAGGGCATCGACAGCCGCCCCATAGGCGGTTTCGCTGCCGGCCTGGTTGGCTGCGACGATGGCTTCGAGCCGCGCGCGACCGTCGCTCATCGTCTGGATCGCCTTCACGTAGCGGTAGTCGAACCCTTCGTAGGCGACGATGGCAGGCTCGGTGACAGACATCCCAAGCGAAGCGGAGGAGCAGGTGATCTCATACACGCCGGCATCGGCGAAGGCGAACACGCCCGGGGAAAGGGGCGCCTGTGTCGACGAGAGGACGAGGTCGCCGGGGTCTGGCTGTTTCACGCCGCTCGCGTCCACATGCCAGCACGAGGCGGTCACTTGGTCTTGCTCGACCTGCGTTCGGATCCAGGCGCGATCGAACGCGAGCACGAGGCGAGGTTCCGACGGAGCCGCGTCGGTGCCAGCATCTCCTGCCACTCCTGCGGAACCATCCGGACCGGCATCGGTGACGGTCCCACCGCTTCCCGCCGTACCGGAGGATCCTGCGGCTCCACTCGAGCCGCCCGCGGACCCTCCCGAGCCCCCCACACCGGCCTGGCCTGCCCCGCCACCGGTCTCGCTGGTGCCGCCGGACCCGGCCGTTGCCCCTGAACCTCCGGTCGATGTCCCACCCGACCCGCCAGATCCTCCGGCCCCAGCGCTTGCCCCCGAGCCATCCGTCTCCTCGCTGCCGCAGGACAGACCCATTGCAGAGCCGCAGACGACAATCACGCAGAGCGAGCGCAAGAACCGGGACATGGCAACCTCCCTTGGACACGAGGGCACATCAAACACGGAAGCTTACCATCTCGGGATCGACAATGGGGCTTGCGAGCGCACCGGGACGCTTCCAGAATTCCGGCACAGCAAGGAGGGTCTGGTGATGCACCACGGGACGAGGGCTGGACGCGTGCTTCGCACGGTGAGGGGCTTGTCGTTGGGGTTCGTGCTCGCAGCGGGGTTCGTGCTCGGGTCGTGCTCGAGCGACGACGAGAGCCCCTCGCAAGGTGGCGCAGGGGGCGCGACGGGTGGATCCGGGGGAGGTGCCACCGGCGGTACGGGGGGCACCGACACGGGCGGCTCAGGAGGCTCCGGCGGCTCAGGAGGTTCCGGCGGTGCCAGCGCCACGGGTGGCAGCGGAGGGACCGGCGGGACGGGGGCCACAGGCGGAACGGGCGCGTCCGGTGGTACCGGTGGTACCGGAGGTGCTGGCGGTGTGGGTGGCTCGGGAGGTGCCGCGTGGGTCACGCCTGGCGACCCCGGCACCTCCGACGTGCGCTTCGACGTGGACACCTCGGCCGATGCGCACCCCATAAGCCCCTACGTTTACGGTACGAACCAGCCGGACTGGAGCGCAGGCGCGAAGAACCTCACGCTCGCACGCGCGGGTGGCAACCGATGGACCGCCTACAATTGGGAAAACAATGCGTCGAACGCCGGTACCGACTGGCAGAACCAGAACGACGGTTACCTCGGGGGAGGTGATGCACCCGGGGGTGCGGTTCGGGAGCGCGTACAGGAGGCGCACGACGCGGGCGCCAGCATGTTGGTCACCGTGCCCATCCAGGGCTACGTGGCGGCGGACAAGAACGGAGGCGGCGACGTCAACCAGACGCCGAACTACCTGCAGGCGCGCTTCAACCCGTCGCAGCCCGTCAAGGGATCTGCGTTTGCGAACCCCCCGAACCTCGGCGACGACGTTGTGTACCAAGACGAGTTCGTGTCCTTCCTGGAGCAGGCGTTCCCGAACGCGCGCACGGACCCGTCGCGAACCATCTTCTACTCGCTCGACAACGAGCCGGACTTGTGGTCGGACACGCACCCTCGGATCCAGCCGCAGCCTGTGACGTACGAGGCCCTTGCGGACAAGTGCATTGCATTCGCCGACGCGATCAAGAGCGTGGCGCCGGATGCGATCGTGTTTGGCCCCGTGAACTACGGGTGGGCGGGCTTCGTGAACTTGCAGGACGCACCCGATGCGAACGGCCGTGACTTCCTCGAGTACTTCCTCGAGAGGATGCAAGCCGCCGAGGCGGCTCACGGCAAGCGCTTGCTCGACGTGCTCGACGTGCACTGGTACCCCGAGGCGCAGGGCGACGGGGTTCGCATCACGGGAGAGGAGACGTCGGCGGCCGTCGTCGAGGCGCGGGTGCAGGCGCCGCGATCGTTGTGGGACGATGGGTACACCGAGGACAGCTGGATCACGCAGTGGTCGACCCAGGGCCCGATCCGTTTGATTCCTCGGCTGAAGGAGAAGGTTCAGGCGAAGTACCCCGGCACCGAGATCGCCATCACGGAGTACCACTATGGCGCCGGGGGGCACATCTCGTCGGCGATGGCTCACGCTGACGTGCTCGGCGTGTTCGGTCGCGAGGAGGTGTTCGCCGCGAGTCTGTGGGAGCTTGGCTCCACGCAGTCCTTCGCCTACGCGGGGTTCGCCATGTTCCGCAACTACGACGGGGCGAACGGTTCTTTCGGGGACGTCTCCGTGCGCCTCTCCAATGACGACATGGTCGGGACCTCGGCCTATGCGAGCAAGGACGCGGGGGGCTCGAGCCGGGTGGTGGTCGTGGCCATCAACAAGACGCAGGGCGCGCTCACGGCCGGCATCACCGTCGCGCATGACGCGGCCCTCACCCGTGCGGAGGTCTACCAGCTCACGTCGAGCTCTCCTACCCCAGCGAAGGAAGCTGACCTGCAGGCGGTGGCCACCAACGCGTTCTCGTACGAGATGCCGTCGATGAGCGTCTCGACCCTCGTGTTCCAACCCTGACGACCGCGCGGCCGGCGAGTGCGCGTGCGAGCAGCCCTTGCGCGGGGGGGCGCGAGGGTGCATGAAAGCTCGAGCCGATTGCCCCACCGAGTGAGCCTGTGAACGACCTCGTGCCCAACCTTCCGTCCGTTCTTCCTGCCGTTGCCGAAGCCACCGAGTTGCTGCGTGCGACTCGAGACGCGGTAGACCGCCTTCGGGGGGCCGTGTCCCAAGCCGTGGTGGGGCAAGAGCAGGTCGTGGACTTGATGCTCGTCACGCTCTTCGCGCGTGGACACGCCTTGCTCGTGGGCGTGCCCGGTCTCGCCAAGACGCTCTTGGTGTCCTCGATCGCGCAGGCGCTCGACCTTCAGTTCGGCAGGATCCAGTTCACGCCGGACCTGCTGCCCGCGGACATCACGGGCACGGACGTGCTGCACGAGGAGCTGGACGAACACGGGCGCGCGGTTCGTCGCCTTCGATTCCTCCCGGGGCCTGTGTTCGCGAACCTGGTGCTCGCGGACGAGGTGAACCGGACGCCGCCGAAAACCCAAGCGGCGCTGCTGCAGGCCATGCAGGAGCGCAACGTGACGGTGGGGACGGCGACCCACCCGCTGCCCGACCCATTCCAAGTGTTTGCGACCCGCAACCCCATCGAGCAGGAAGGTACCTACGCGTTGCCCGAGGCGCAGCTGGACCGCTTCCTGCTCGAGATCCACGTGGACTACCCCAGCGAGGTCGAGGAACGCGAGATCGCGCACAGGACCACGTCGGGGCGCGTGCCCGATATCCACCCTGTCCTGCACGGGGATGACGTGCGCAACATCGGCGCGCTGGTGCCGCGCATTCCGATCACCGACGAGGCTGTGCGGCTGGCCGTCCGGCTGGCGCGGGCAACGCGTCCGGATGGGGACCGTGCGCTCGAGGTGGTGAAGGACTACGTGCGATTCGGGGCAGGGCCGAGAGGTAGCCAATCGCTGGTGCTATGTGCGAAGGCGAGGGCGGCGATCCGGGGCGACGCGGCCGCGGACGTGCAGGACATTCGCGACATGGTGCTTCCTGCGCTCCGGCATCGCCTGGTGCTGAGCTATCGGGCCGAGGCGGATGGAGTCAGGGACGCGGACGTGTTGGAGGCTGTGGTTCGGGCGGTGAAGTGAGCCTACAAACGCAATCACGCCGCGCGAGGCGGCGTGATTGGGGGCTACAAGGAAGCGTGGAGCGGGACACGGGACTCGAACCCGCGACCCCCAGCTTGGGAAGCTAGTGCTCTACCAACTGAGCTAGTCCCGCGGAAGGACACCTTGAGTACCCTCAGGCCGTTTCCTTGTCAACGGGTGATTTCGAGGTCCTACGCCGCCACCCGGTGCATCGGCGCCTCGCGTCCGGCGAAGCCGAGAAGCTTGCGCGTCACCACCGCCCGCTTCTCTTCTCCCGCCCGCTCTCGCAGCCAAAGCGCATGCTTCAGCGCCGACACGGCTTCCTCCCACCGCTCCTGCCGCAAGCACGCCGCCCCGAGCATCGTCCACAAGGTCGCGTCGTACTCCCCGATGGCACACGCCTCACGCAGCGCATGAAACTCATGCCTGTCGTGGCCCTTCCTCCGCGCTCGGCGCGCACGCGCAAGCGCGGCACTCACCGGGTCGGTGGTCTGCGTTTGTAGCTTGCGAGCCGGTCGTCGCCTCATGGTCCTACACTCCTACGATGGCCGTGAAGGGCCAAGTTTGCGTCTCGCGCGGTGGCGGACACCTGCGTCCTGGCGCAATCCTGTGTAGGCTTCCCCATGCCCGAGCCGCACCTCCTTCGCATCGCCCGATGGGCCCACGAGCTCTCCGTGGACGATATCCCTCCACGTGTCCTCGAGAAGGCTCGGCTGCAAATGCTCTCCGTGATCGGCGCCATTCACGCGAGCGCGCGTCACGAGCTAGGACTCCTCATCCTCGAGTCTGTTCGCGCCTGGTCTGCCTCAGGTCCCTCGACCCTCATCGCCACCGGCGAGCGCGTCGATACACTCTCCGCGATCTATTCGAACGCATCCCTGAGCATCGCCCTCGACTACGACGACTACCTGCTCTTCGGCCACACCGGCCATAGCGCGGTGTGCGTGGCGCTCGCGATGGCCGAGCGGCAGGACCGTCCCCTCGGCGACGCCATGCTCGCGCAAGTGATTGCCAACGAGATCGAAGGGCGGCTTGGGGCGGCCGTCCTGGTGGGCCCGCACAACGGACAGGCCTGGTCGCACATTCACCTGGCAGGCGCTGCCGCCGCCTCGGCCAAGCTGCTTGGCCTGCCGGTGGAACAGACCGCCCACGCGATGGCGATCGCCTTGTACCAGCCGACGTATCTGCTTTGGCCCGGCTTCATGGGTCCCGACTCCAAGGTCACGACGGCGGCCACTCCCTGCGTTGCGGGCGTCCAGGCCGCACTCCTCGCGGCACACGGCGCCACCGGTGCGCTCGACCTCCTCGAGCACCCGCAGGGCTACCTGCACTCGATGTCCTATCTGCCCCTTCCCGGATTCCTGGGGGGCCTCGGTCGCGCCTGGGTCACCGACACGCTCGCCTACAAGATCTATCCGGGCTGCGCCTACATCGACACGGCGGTGGATGCCGCCCTCGCCTTGCACCATCGGTTCCGCGAAGCGCACGGGCGAGACCCGCGACCCGATGACGTGAAGGAAGTCATCGTCCGTGCCACCGCCCTCACGGTCGGCATGGACGGGTTGAGCCGTGAGGCGGGAATCGTGGACCGCACGAACCCGGTCGTGATCAACTTCTCGATCCCCACCAACGTAGCGATAGCGCTCCTGCGAGGACGCCTCACGGTCGATGACCTGCGGGCTGGCGCCTTGTCCGAAGGTCGAGCCAACCTCGAGCGTATGGCGTCGAAGGTCCGGCTGCGCCATGACCCTGCCATGACCACGTCCTTGCTCGAAGCGCTCGACGCCGTCCTCGACATCGCGGGTCTGACACGCGATGCGGGGTGGTTGTCGTGGGTCGGGGCAGTGGCGAAGGTTCGCAAGCAGCACGGCTCCTCGGCGCACCTCGACCGCTCGCACGTGCAAGCGATCTGGCGCAGCGGCGTGATTCGATCGATCGCTCGCAGGGCTGTGCGGCCTGCTCCCGGGTACGACTTCGGCGATCGGGACCTGTCGCTGTTCACCATGCCGTTCGCGGCGCGGGTGAGCATGACCCTGCGCGATGGCTCGACGATGACGGCGCAGCAGGACATCCCCCGCGGCGGCCCGGGCCAAGACGCGGATTCGACGCGCGAACTGGTCGAAGATAAGCTCGTTCGGGAGGTGCGTCGCGACGGGGTGCAGGATGTGCTTCGGGCGAGCCGGGAGCTTGGTGGGTCCGTGCGGGTTCTCCTGTCCCCTTGAGATGAGGTATCCTCGCCCACGCAAGGTCTCGATGCGCCAACCCCAAGATAGAACCGATCGACCGAAGCGTGGAGGCACACCTGCCCATGTCGTGGCAGCGCTCGCTTGTGTCTCGTCGCTCCTCGGTGGCTGCGGGGGTGGCGGGGACGCGGCAAAGCCTCCAAGCCCGGGGTGGGACGGCGGCGGCGAGGGCGATGCCGCCGAGGATGCGAAATGCTCCCCCAAGACGTGCGCCATGATCGGGGCGCAGTGTGGAACCGCGCCCGACGGGTGCGGCGGCGTGCTTGCGTGCGGTGATTGTCCCACCGGCCAAGCGTGCGGAGGGGGTGGGCCGAACGAGTGTGGGACGTCCGCGTGCGTCCCCCGAACCTGCGTGCAACTCGGCGCGTCCTGCGGCGCCGTGTCGGACGGGTGCAGTCAGGTCCTCGACTGCGGGGAATGCGTGGCACCGGAATCTTGCGGCGGCGGAGGCGTCTCCAACGCATGCGGCTTGACCTGCGACGGCTCCACCAAGAACTGCTCGGGAACGTGCGTCGACCTCAGTGACCCCGCGTTCGGCTGCGACCTTCCGGTGGACCCTTCCAACCCGTGCGCGCCTTGCGCCTCGGGCCCACACGGGACGGCGGCGTGCGCGGCCGGCGTCTGCTCCCTTGTCTGCTCGTCGGGGTGGGGGGATTGCGATGCATTGGCCGCTAGCGGTTGCGAGACCTCGCTTGAGACCGTGGCGAACTGTGGGGCGTGCGGCGTGGCCTGCCCGAGCAGTGGGGGCACGCCGGTTTGCCAGGACGCAAAGTGCGACGTGATCATACCGACCTGGTCGTACGAACACTGGCGGGTCGATCAGCCCCAGGGAGACTGCGGCGAGTGGGGCAAGATCACCGAGGTACAGTTCCGCGTCGCAGGGGCCTGGGTCACGAACGGAGCCACGGGATACGCCTCGGGAACCGCCGGAGGGAAGGCTGTCGTTGCGATAGCCCATACGGGTGACTCGTCCTCCTACGGTCGAGCTTGGATGGCGTTCGATGCAACGGGAGACCCGTGGCAGAGCTACGCGGGCGGCACATACTACTGGACCGGTTCGGAGAGCCTACGACTCCAGGTCGCTCAGCCGATCGTCGCGCAGGCCGTGAAGGTTGGTGGCTTCTGGGGATCCACCAAGTGCGTCCGCCTCTCCGGGTCGCACGACGGCACGGCATGGACTGTCCTGGGCACGGGGTGCAACACGGACTGCAACTCGGTGGTGACCATCGCCCCGTGAGACCGGCCCACTACCGCCGTATCACGATCGTGGTCCCGAGCCCCATCTCCGCACTGCTCGACACCCCCGACCATTCCTCGGGCATCGGAGGGTCCGTCCAGCCGAACACGTGCCGCGCGTCGACCGGCGACAGGTTGATGCACCCGCCACTCTTCGGCGCCCCAAAGTCCTCGTGCCAGTACGCCGTGTGGATCGCGAAGGGGCGAATGAAGTACTGCGTGTACGGCACGTCCTGGATCCAGTGCTTTTGCGGGTTGGGCACCGACTCCGGCGTCATCGTCGTCGAACGCGTCTTGAACGTGACCCGGTACGTTCCCAGCGGCGTGTAACTGCCCTGCACCAGATCCTCGACCGACATTTTGCTCGTCGGAGCGCCTCCCCCGCGACCGGGTGACCCCAGCGTGGAATACACAGCATCCTTTCCCACGTAGAGCGTGAACGTCCCCTTGCCCGCCGAGAACTCGATCCACTTCTCTCCCTCGCGAACCGTCGACGGCAACGAGGTCTTCGACTCCACCACGGACACGTCGGCACCCCGAACCCACAAGCCGCCTTCCCGCGTCTCGTGGTACGGCTGGCCCTTGTGCACGTGCACCCCACCCGTCAGCCGAAGCATCGTGCGTGGCGGCCACGTATCGCCTGTGACCTCCATCCCTCCGTCGTCGAGCTTGCGGTACTTCGCGCGCGGCGCCGATCGGGTCCAACCGATGGGCAACTGCACCTCACCCCCGATCGCGACGCCGTGAAACGTCGTCTGCCGAAAGGGGCGTATGCGGTCCGCGGGAACCAGCGTCAGGTCCGGGCTCAGCAGGTAGGTGCGCCCCTCGGACTCCACCGCACTGCTGAAAGAGAGCAAGGAACCGGCGGGGATCGTCTTGCGTGTCAATCCCGCCCCGTACCCCCTCAACCGCGGCAGTTCCGGCTCCGCGAAAGCGGGCACCGGGTCCGTGGCGGAGAGCAGATCGTACGTGGTCAGCTCCTCGTAGGTGGTTTTCGCCTTGCCACTGCGGGGCAGATTCTCGACCCGGCCAAACTCTCTCGCCTCGCGCTCCCGCTCCTTGTCCGACGGGAATCGCCCATACATGGGCGCTCCGGTGGAATAGCCGTAGCGGTAGGGAAGCACGTGATCCCGCGGCCGTACCACGTCCGACAAGGCCTTGAACAACGCAGATTGCACGTCGAGCGTGACCGTCGCGTCCTCGCACACGAACCCCGTGGGCTTGATCGCCAACCAGCGGCCTGATTGGCAATCACTGCCCGATCGCGGCTCCTCGCTCTCCAGCGCAACCGACGTGCCCGGGCGCACGTACCCGATGGGCTGCTGTTTGCGGCTCGTGTTCTTGTAGACCCATGTGTAGTGGGATATGGAGCCGAGCCGCGGCCCCGGGGGCGGCTGCTCGGCGACGGGCGTCGGGAGCTCAGGGGAAGGCTCCTTGGGTGCTTGTGCGTCCGGCGCTGTAGGCACGACCTGCTTCGGCGCCTCGGTAGCCGTCCGGGCTGGCACCGCCGGGGGGGAAACGGGTTCTGGTCGGTCCGCGCCGCAACCCGCCACGACGAGGGTCAGGGCCGCACCCAGGTGGATTCGACGCTTCATCGGTACGAGGGGCTAGCCGACGGCCTCGAACCGCGCGTCGAAGGGAAGGGCGCCCGGGTGTTTCTTCACGCCGCGTCCCTGATTGGCACTCAGGTGCTCGAGGACCTTGAAGACCGTCTCCGCCTGCCCCGGGTTGCCGAGGGCGCTCGCGATCTCGTCCGCGGTCCGTGGCTGCTTCGCCTCCCGCAAGTGCTCGAGCACCTGCTTTTGCAGGGCGATGACGACGTTCGCCGCCTTCTTCCCCGCCTCCACGCCGGGCTGGTGATACGCATTGATCCCCACGAGCGCCGCGTAGAACCCGACGGCACGCTCGTACAGCGCGATGAGCACACCCAGGGCCCGGGGGGACATCCGGTCGATCGTGAGAGTAATCGACTCCCGGTCGTTCTCGTACAGCGCTTGCCGTGTGCCGAGCATGAACCCGAGCAGGTAGTCCCCCGTCGTGACGCCGCCCTCTTCCACCACCGTGGGCGGCACGTCCGCGTCATGCACGACGTCGATGAACGTGACGAAGAAGTTGTTGAAGCCTTCGCGAAGCTGCTGGACGTAGGCGTGCTGGTCCGTGGACCCCTTGTTGCCGTAGACCGCGATGCCTTGCTGGATCACGTTGCCCGCGAGGTCCCGGCCCTTGCCGAGGGACTCCATGACGAGCTGCTGCAGGTACCGCGTGAGCAGGCCGAGGCGATCCTTGTAGGGGAGCACGACCATGTCCTTGGCGACCCCCGCGGAGCGAGCGTACATCCACATCAAGGCGAGCAGCATCGCGGGGTTCTGGCGCGCGTCTCGGATGCGCGTGACCTCGTCGCACGCGCGAGCGCCTGCCAGAAGCTCTTCGATGTCGAACCCCTGCAAGGCCGCCGGCAGCAGGCCGACCACGGAGGTCTGGGACGTTCGCCCACCCACCCAGCTCCACATGGGGAACTGCTCGAGCCACCCCTCTTCGGTGGCCACCTTCGAAAGCGCGCTGCCCGCTCCCGTGATGGCGACCGCCTGTGCGGGGAAGGAGAGCCCCGCCTGCCGGAAGGCCCCCTGCACCTCGAGCATCCCGTTGCGCGTCTCCTTCGTCCCGCCGGACTTCGAGACCACCAGCACCAGCGTTCGCTTCAGCCCCTCGGTGCCGAGGGTCGAGAGCACGCGATGGATGCCGTCGGGGTCCGTGTTGTCCAGGAAGTGGATGCGCATCTTGTCCGCGGCGCCGCCGAGGGCGCCGTCCGCGAGCTGTGGCCCCAGCGCCGAGCCGCCGATCCCCACGTGCAGGAGGTGCGTGAACCGCTCGGCCTCCGGGGGCTTGATCCGGCCCGCGTGCACGCTCGCTGTGAACGTCGCGACCTGCGCGAGCGCTTGCTCGATCTCGGCCGCGATCTCCTTGGTGGGAGCGAGCGACGGGTTGCGGAGCCAGTAGTGTCCCACCTGCCTGCCCTCGTCTGGGTTCGCGATCGCCCCTTTCTCGAGCTCGGCCATGGCATCGAACGCGCGTCCGACGGGTCCGGCCATCTCGTCGAAGAAGCGCGGTCCGAACTTCATCCGGCTCACGTCCAAGCGAAGCCCGATGGCCGGATGATCGACCAGATGATTCTTGTACCGTTCCCACATCGCGCGTGCGTCCATGGTTTCCTCCAGGTTGCGGGGTGATTCGTCGATCGGGACGGGGGAACCGTCAAGCCCCTTCGGAATGGGGCAGGGTCAGCCTACGCGTTCGAGCGCAAAAAAGAACTTCTCGCCACGACCGCGGGGCGCGTGGATGCCCCCGATCCCCAGGCAAAGAAAATCCGTCAGCGGCTTGACCTCGTCGTACAGGAAAGTGCGCACCGCGCCGGGCAGTCGCGACGGGTGATAGTGCAGGCGGATCGTCTGTGTATCGCGCCATCGCGAGGGACCGATGTCGGGCAGGAAGTGCCCGATGCGCGCGGCGTGATGCAGGAAGAACCAGCGGCGGCGGTCGAAGTCCACGCCGAAGGGGATGCGGGCGAAGGCGAGCCAGAGTGCGGGGCCGAGCCAGACGGGGTTTCCGGTGGTTCGGAGCCAGGCCAGGTGTCGCCCGCGGAACCGACCCCGCGGGACGGCGAGCGGGGCTGAGGTCTCACGGTAGATCCGTTCGAGCTCGTCGAGGGTTGCGGAAGCCAGGTCGTCACCTTTCATTGCGCGAGAGATGATACGGGGTCGAGGGTCTCGTGTCACCGTGGGGAAGGGCACAGCGGCGAATCCTGGAACCTCACCCACAGCCTGAGTCAAACACGGGGGACGCGGAGCGACCAGCCCCTATGCGGGAGTGTTCGACTTGAGCGGCAACGTGGCTGAGAGCGGGCGGCCTTTCCATTCCTATGGCTTGTCCTCGTGTCGGGGCAGCTGGCACGCACGAGAAAATCGGAGCACGAAGCAGCAGGAAGGGTTCGGCGCGGGCATCCGACGTTGCAGCCACGACTCGTATCCAACCAGGAAGTGGCAGCTGTTCACATACCCTACCAGCGAAAGGCTCAGCACGGTAGCGACGGTGGCGGCGATGAACATGTTGCCCCACCGGTGCAGCACAGCGATACGGATGGCGCTGACGATCGCGAGCAGCGCTGCCAAGGCGACTGAAACCCACAGGGGATCGAAGCCGACATGGTTGCCGGTGCTCGAGGTCAATCGCCACACCACGACGGCTGGGACGGCGAGCTCGGAGACAAGCAGGCCGATCTGCATCGTGAGTAACGTGCCACCGACGAGCTTACGCACCAGAGGCTTGTATGGCGCATAGGGGCTGAAGGATTCTTCGTCGTCTTCCATGGTCGAACCTTCCCGAACAACTACGACTTTGGTGGTCTCGCGTCGAGTCCCAGAGGGGATCGTCTCTGCGTGGCAATTCTGCCGCGGGCTGCGAACATCGGTCTTCCACCAAGAAAGCCCACGGCAGACCTGGGGCCGCAAAAGCCCGGCAGGTGCCGGGCTCACCGGGTGCGGGGCAAACGACGGGCGTGGGGGTCGCGGCGGGGCGTGATTACAGGGGGCTTCCGAAGGCCGACTCGGGCGGGTTGGAAACACTCGATCTTGGGCCGTCAACTGCTTGCTTTGCTCTCCGGATCTCGTACCATGACAGGGTTCACGGGAGCCGAAAGGGGGTGGACCATGAAGACGCGGACGCCGTTCGCTGTGCTTGCTGTCGCCTTGACCGCAGGCACCATCGCTGCTTGTGGGAACAGCGAAACCGACAACCCGAGCAGCCCGCAGACAGGCGGGTCAGCAGGTGACGCGAGCGTGGGAGGCTCGGCGGGAACAGGGGGCGCAGCCGGTTCAGCGGGGAGCGGAGGAACAGGGGGCGCGGCCGGTTCAGCGGGGACAGGCGGTACGGCGGGGGTGGCAGGCTCAGCGGGAACGGGGGGCGCAGCCGGTTCAGCGGGGGCAGCAGGCAGCGCAGGAGCTGGAGACATCGACTGCACGGGCACCGAGCCCGCGACGTTGGTTCCGGTGCTAGACGGCTACAGCATCGACGCAACAGAAGTGACGCGGTGCCAGTACCAAGTGTGGCTGGACACGAACCCTGATCCTACGACGCAAACGTCTCCGGAATGCTCGTGGAACAAGGACTTTGCGGCTGACCCGACATGCATGGGCAACACCACGGAGTACCCCACGGTGTGCCAGGGGAGCGCATGCGGCAATCATCCGCAGGTGTGCGTGGACTGGTGCGATGCCTATGCCTACTGCAAGGGGGTCGGCAAGAGGTTGTGCGGGAAGATTGGCGGGGGAGCGAACCCTGGTTCGGTCAGCTACGGCTGCCCCGGCCCGGGAATACCTGTTGGTTACGTTTCTGACTACTACGAAGCGACGAGCCAGTGGTACGTTGCGTGTTCGTCAGGAGGGCAGAACGCCTTCTCCTACGGGGACACATTCGATGAGGGCGCATGCAATGGCCCGTATGGTCTAGTCGTCAATACAGTGCCGGTGGCGAGCATGCCAGGTTGCCAGTCATCGACATCCGGGTACGAAGGAGTCTATGATCTAAGCGGGAATGCGTGGGAGTGGGATGATTCTTGCTATTTGTGCGATGAAACCGCTGGAGTGTCAGATATCTGCCTCATGCGCGGGGGCTGGCCGTCTTCGGGCGCCTTCCCGGGCTACGACGTCGAGCGTTCGTTGTGGTGCCACTATGTCGCTTGGGGTGGGCGGGACTCCGCCAGCTCCGGGACTGGCTTCCGCTGCTGTTCCGACCCCTGACATGACCTGCCTCAGTTGCAGTGGACGCGCACGTGCGTCTGCTTGCCCGCGAAGACCTCCAGGCTGGGCAGCGCAGTGCCGTATTCGGCCTTCTGACAAGGCACGCCGTTCCGAGCGGCTTCGACCGTGAAGGGGCCCGCCGCAGGATCGACTTGCATGAAGTATGCGAGTCCCATCTGCGAGGATTCTGTGGCGGTCAAGTCGAACCCGGAAGCCACCGAGTCGAGGTAGTACGGCCCCTCCCAACCCGCCGACGGGCTCAGGCTGATCGTTGTGCCTCCCGCGTCGCTGGTCTGGATGGCGACCATGCCCAACCCAGGATCGGCTGCCAGACTTGCGTCTTCGTACAGCCCGTCGATGAAGCCCTCCGAATCCAGGCCGAATTCTACGGCCAGGTCCTGGTCCCCCAACACCATTGGGAGCACGGTTGGGATGACGCCCGCTCCGTCGATGGTAACGGCTCCATCCGCTCCGGCGGACACATCCGTCAGTGTCATCCGCCCGTCAGTGTCGGTCGTGGTGCACAGATCTCCGTGCACGTCCCGCCAGCAGACGTCGGCACCGACCATCGGGCCGAAGCTTGGCCAACTCGTGAACGTTCCCGTCAGATTCAGCGTGGCACCGCCGCCTTGACCGCCGCCACCGACAGCCCCGCCGGCGCCGCCCGTACCGGAGGCTCCGCCCGCGTCCGTGCCGCCCGTTGCACTGCTGCCGCCCGTACCGGAGGCTCCGCCAGCGTCCGTACCGCCCGTTGCACCGCTGCCGCCCGTACCGGAGGCTCCGCCCGCGTCCGTGCCGCCCGTTGCACCGCTGCCGCCCGAACTCTCGTCGTCGCAGCCGGTTCCCACCGCCATGAGCAAGACTCCGAACCACCCAAAGCGCAGAAGCTTCTTCGGTTTCATGACAATCCCCCTTAGCAATCCGTGTGATTGTGAGTCCAATCCACCTCAACGATCAAGTCGAAATCACTCCGGCGTGCGCAATCATACCTACGGTTATTGCGCGGACGTATACGACGCGTGCACCAAGACGGAGGAGCGGCTGCGTGAGAATGGATCCATTGGCCCAACTATTGGACACACCCATCGCCGTGGACGCATTACGCTCCCCCCGTTCTCCCCTATCCCCACCTCCCCCTCCCGCAATAGACTCCCCCTCGCCCTCATGACCCCCCTCGAAAACGTCCGCACCCGCCTGCTCGACCTCACCCTCGCCAACCGGCTCCTGCACTTCCGTCACACCAAGCGCTCCGCCCTCCGCGTCGTCGACGAGCTTCCCGACGTGCTCTGGGCCCGCCTCCTGCGCGAAGGCGACGAGCTGCTCTTCCTCCCCGTTCCCGAGCCGCCCGTCTCCGAGGACCCCGCCGCCAAACGCCCCGCACCCCGAGACCACGCCGAAACCCTCGGCGTCGCCACGGACTTCGACCTGCCCGTCCCGCCCCCCGACGACGCCAAGCCCAAGGCCGCCCACCGCGACAACAAGATCCAGACCCTCCTGTACCCTCCAGACCTCGAGGACACCCTCCGAACCCTCACCAGCGCCGCTCGATCCGCCATCGACGAGACCGGCACCAACATGCTCCACCTCGTCTTCGGCTTCCTCGAATGGAACGAGCGTGAGCACCCGGACAAGAAACTCCTCGCCCCCCTGCTCACCCTGCCCGTCACCCTGCGACGCGGCGACGTCGACCCACGCACGCGCACGTATCGCTTCCACGTCTCCCACTCGGGCGAGGATGTCGCCACCAACGTCTCCCTGCAGGAGAAGATGCGCCGCGACTTCGGCGTGGAGATCCCGTCGCTCGACGAGGACGAGACCCCCGAAGCGTACTTCCCCCGCGTGGCCCAAGCCGTGAGCCCGGTCGAAGGCTGGTGCGTGCGACGGCAAATCACCCTCTGCTTGCTGTCCTTCGGCAAGCAGCTCATGTTTCGCGACCTCGACCCGGAGCGCTGGCCCGAGGGCGCGGGACCTCTGCAGCACCCACGCGTTCGCGAGCTCTTCGAAGGCACCGAGCGCACCCCGTACGACGTCAGTCGCGAGTACCCCCTCGACGACGCCTCGGTCGTTCCGGACCTTCCCCCCATCGTCGTGGACGCGGACAGCTCGCAGCACAGCGCCCTCGTCGACGCGCTGCGCGGGCGAAACCTCGTCATCCAGGGCCCGCCCGGTACGGGCAAGTCGCAGACGATCGCGAACCTCCTCGCCGCGGCCATGGTCCGCGGAAAGACCGTGCTCTTCATCGCCGAGAAACTCGCCGCCCTCGAGGTCGTCAGGCGCCGCCTCGATCAGGTGGGCCTCGGCCACTTCTGCCTCGAGCTGCACAGCCACAAGACCCAGAAACACCGGCTGCTCAAGGATCTGGGCCAGCGGCTCGAAGCCCGCGGCACCTTCGAAGACGCCCAGGGCCTCGACGACAAGCTCGCGCTCCTCGCCGACACCCGCGCTGTGCTCACCGCGCACGCCGAGCGAATCCATGCCCCGGCAAGCAAGCTCGGGTGGACCGTGTTCGACGTGCTCTGGGGCCGTGCCTTACGCAGCGTCGAGCTCGCCGAGCTTCTCCCCGCCGTGAAGGATACCGAATTCCCCGACCCGTCGGACTGGACCCTCGCCTCGCTCGAAGCGACCAAGACGTCGGTCGAGGCCTTCGCCGCCCACTTGCTCTCGATCCGCGCTCGCGCCCCGCGGTGGATCGATCACCCTTGGGCCGGCATGCGCCGTCCTCCCGAGCCCGCGGACGAGCGACGCATCGTCGATCTGCTCGGTCAGCTTCGTGAAAAAGCCTGGGCCCTGAACGCCGAGGTCGATGCGCTGACCGCGGAGACCCTTGCCGTCGTCGAGGCGTCCCACGCCGCGCTGGACCCATGGATGCACGAGGTCGCCTATCTGTCGTCCCTGCGGGGCGTTCAGCATCCGGACCTTCTCGTGCGCTTGGTGGACGAGCCGTCGATGCAGACACTGGACTCCTTCTGTGATGCGCTGGATTCGTTTGCCCAATCCGTCGCGTCCTTGCAGGGGTGGGTCGCACGGGCCGGAAGCGTGCCCGCCGAGACGCTCGATCAAGCGCGCGTGGCAGCCGGGGTGCTCGCTCCTCTGGCGAACACGGCGTCCACTCTCGCGGCGGTCGAAGAGACGGTCGCCTCCCTGGACGGCATGCGTGCGCGGCTCGTGCACGCGGACGGTCTGCGTCAGCGCGTTTCGCAGCTCCTCGGGGTGGAGCTGCCTTCCACGCTCGGAGGGTTGGCGGCGACGGCGGAGGTGCTCGCTCTGGCCCGGTCTGCCCCGCTCGCGCACCTTCCGCTGCGAAATCCCGGGATCGACATCGAAGCGACGGAGCATGCCTTTCGCTCTGCGCTGCACGAAGCCCAGGCCATCTGGGAGCTGCGAACGACCCTGACCCAGAGGTTCGAGCTGAACCTGCTGCCACCGGTGGAGGAGCTGAAGAAGCACGGCGGCGCGTGCGCCACGGCCGGTACGTTCCGCTTCCTCAGCGCGGAGTATCAGGCCGCCCGCCAGTGTCATGGGTCCTTCTGCCGGGCCGGGTCTCCCGATGACCCGAGGACGCTCGCTGCCGACTTCCAGCAGCTCGCCGCCTACCGTGCGCGTCTCGACGCCTTCTCCTCCAACCCCGACTTCCAGCGTGTGATCGGGCCGGGCTTCCGGGCCATGGATACCCCCTTTCAGGACGTGGCCACCGTGCGGGCCTGGCAGCTCTCCGTGTCCCAAACCCTCGGCTGGGTCCTGCCTTCCGCTCGGGCCGTGGCCGAGCGCATGTCGGCGGCTTCCGTCGACACCTTGCGTACCCTCGCCACCCTCGTGCCCGATGCCGCGGCCGAGCGTAACGCCGTGCAGGGGGCGCTCGCGGGGGTGCAACACGCCCTGACGATCGCTGGCGGCCTTGCGGTGTCCCCCGAGTTGCCGCTTTCGCAATGCCTACCCGCTTTCGATCACTTGATCGGGCAGCGCCGGTTGGCGTCGCAGCTCTTCCGATCGCTCGGCTTCGTGCCGGCTTGCCCCACTCCCAAGCTCTCTTCCGCCCTCGACGCCCTCGACGCTCTGTCCCAACAGCGTCGCGCCCTCGACGATCGGGCCGACGCGCGCGCGTTGCTCGGTCCGGCCTTCCAAGGTGCGGACACCCCGTCCGCCCCGCTGCGTCTGCTGGCTCAGCTCGGGCGTGCCCTGCACCAATCCCATCTCCCCCAACCGCTGCGGGAATGGCTGCGTCACCCCGAATTCGCCCCGCGCGTGGAGCAACTCCTGCAACGCGCCCAACAGACACTCGTGGCCGTTCGCCAGCTCGACGACGTGCACGCGCAGCTCGACTTCCAGGTGCAGCTCGATCGACCCACGTGGTACCGACGGCAGCCGATCTGGGGAGACCGCGCCGCGGCAAGCACGGTGGCACGTCGCGCCCAGGAGGCCCTGGACCACGTCGACCAGCTGCCTGCCTGGCGGGGCATGATTCACGCACGCGCGGCGCTCGACCAGCAGGGGTTCGGTGCCGTGGTGGCCCTGGTCGAGTCGGGCGTGATCGAGCCCGCCGTGCTGTGGCAGGTCTGCGACTTCCTCGTCCATGACCGGCTCGCCACGCGGGCCCTGCAAAGTGACCCCGCCCTCGCCAGCTTCGACGGCATGGCGCACGGTCAGCTGCAACAGCGCTTCCGCCGCTACGACGTCGACACCATCGAGGCCTTTCGCAAGCGCGCTGCCTACCTCGTGGACCGTCGTCCCGTACCCGAAGGCATTCGCACCGGGCCCCTCGCCACCCATACCGAGCTCGCGCTCATCGAGCACGAAAGCCGAAAACAGCGACGCCAGATCCCGATTCGTCAGCTCGTACGCCGCGCGGGCGGCGCGCTGCAAGCGCTCGCGCCGTGCTTCATGATGGGACCGCGGGCCGTGGCGCAGTACCTCGAGCCGGGGGCGCTCACCTTCGACATCGTGGTCATGGACGAGGCGTCGCAGCTTCGTCCCGAGGACGCGCTCGGCGCCATCTGCCGAGGTCGCCAGGTCGCCATCATCGGAGATCCCCTCCAGCTCCCCCCCACCTCGTTCTTCGACCGCATGTCCGACCCGGACGAGATCGACGAGGAACAAGCCACCACCTTCGATGACGCCGAATCGATCCTCGATGTCGCCAGCTCCGTCTACTCCCCGATCCGGCGCTTGCGTTGGCACTATCGCTCCCGCCACGAGTCGCTCATCGCGTTCTCCAACGAGGCCTTCTATGACGGAAGTCTGGTTGTGTTTCCCTCTCCGGTCGCCGCGTCGGCGGACCTTGGGATTCGCTTCGAGCTCGTGGAGGGCGCGGTGTACCAGGCCGGCCGCAACGAGATGGAAGCGCGCCGGGTCGTGGACGGAATCATCACGCACCTGCGCACCACGCCGGAGCGGTCCCTGGGCGTGGTCGCCATGAACTTCAAGCAACGCGACCTCATCGAAGAGCTCTTGCACGCGCGCCTCAAGGACGACGACGCCACACGCGCCGCGCTGGACGCTTCGGGCAACGGCGTGGAGCCCTTCTTCGTGAAGAACCTCGAGAACGTGCAGGGAGACGAGCGCGACGTCATCTTCGTCTCTGTCACCTACGGCAAGGGGACGGACGGCCGTCTCCTACAACGCTTCGGTCCGCTCAATGGCGCCGCAGGACCGCGTCGTCTCAACGTGCTGTTCACGCGCGCCAAGCGGCAGGTGGGCGTGTTCTCCAGCTTCGACCCCGACGAGCTCGCCCTGGGGGCCAGCGCCTCGGCGGGCGCACGCGCGTTGAAAGACTACCTCGTCCACGCGCGAGACCGAACCCGCAATCCCCAGGACTGGAGCGACCGCTCGCCCACCACCGACTGTCAACGCGCCCTCGCGCGCGCCCTCGAGCAGCACGGGTTCGAAGCCGTCCCCAGGGTCGGAGTCGCAGGTGCTTTTCTCGATGTGGCCATTCGTCGCGACGGTCAGCGGTCGGCTTTCCTCCTCGGCCTTCAGCTCGACGGCCCTGACTACCTTCGGAGTTTTTCCGCGAGAGACAGGGACCGACTGCGACCCGCCGCCCTGACGAATCTCGGATGGAAGGTGCTGTCGCTCTGGTCCGTGGACTGGCACCGCGACCCCGCGGGAACCCTTCAACGCGTTCTCGCGGCGCTGGATTCGGAGGGGAAGGCGTCGTGACCTGGGTCGTCTGGATCGCGGTCGCTCTCGGCGCGGTGGCCAATGCGGCCGCTATCGTGGTGCTCTACCTCGGAGCGCGGTCCCCCACGCCGGAAGGAGTCCGGCGCTTGGCCTACGTGTGCGCCGTGCTCACCGGCCTGATCGTCGTACTCGCCGCGTCCAGCTTGGTCGCTCTCGTTCCGTGGGACGTCGTGGGGGGCACCGCGCCGCTCGACCCGGAGGACCTGGCCTCCCGTGTCACGCTGATCGTTCAGGTGACCCTCGGTCTCTTAGGCTTGCTGTGGTTACCTGCCCTGGGGGCGATCGTGTTGTGGTCCCGCGCGCGCAAGCTCGAGGCGCGTGCGGATATCGTCGAGCCGTCACCGTGGAAGTGAGCATGAAGCGAGCTCTTCGGTTCCTGCACAGGGTGCTCGCTTCTGGGGCGGACCTGTACCCGCGCATCCGGCCCGTCACCCGGCGCAACGAGGTGGCCAGCCTGCGACTCCGCCTCATGTCCGAGTCGCCTGCCGAAGAGCTCAGCCCCAGGGAGCGCGAGCTTGCCCTCGAGATGCGAGCCATGCGCGAGCAGATGCTGCGGCTCATCGGAGACGTGCAGGCCTGCAGGACCTGTGGCAAAGGGTACCCGCCCCCCAACGGACGCTGGGACGGAGGCTATTGCTGCGGGGGTACGACAGAGAACGTGTTCCGACAGGAGGAGCTTGCGTGCTTGCGTGCGTCCGGAACGCGCCCACGCGACTTCAGGCCTCCGCATTGCGATCACGCGGGCTGCTCCTTTCGCGGGCCGCTTGGGTGCTCGCTGCCCCCCGTTCACAGGCCGAACCTTTGTGTCCGATATGCCTGCCGGATGCTGAACGAGGAGTACGAGAGCCGCGGGATCGCCCCCGAGGTGAAGCTTCTCGCCTCCAAAGTGCAGCGGGCCTTCCACGAGTTTCAGGCGCTGCGTGCCGAGCGACTCGAGCGCGAGTCCTTGGCGCAGCTCGATCCCGACTGCCACGTATCGAGTCGTAGATGAATGCCACAGAAAGAGCGTGGGTATCCGTGCGGTGTGACCCGCGACCGGTGACGAATTGTGAACGAGCATTCTCACTTCGAGCCCGCTGCTCTGCATAATCACAAGTTCGCGACTGGAGCGATTCGTGCAACAGTGAAGGCCTTCGCGCAAGAAAGGTGAAGGCATGGCCCGACGACACGCCGATCGAATCAGGGGAACCACCGCGTCTGCATGGATCACTCTGACCGGGTTGATGGTTGCGCCGTACTCGGCTCTCGCGCAACCGGGGCCGTCCATTGCCCCCGATCCGCCCAACGGTCCGCCTTCTCAAGGTCAACCCGCTTACGGACAGCCCACCTCCGGTCAACCCGGTGCCTACGGTCAGCCGGTCTATCCGCAGGAACAGGCCTACGGCCACGGGCTGCCACCTCCGCCATCTCCGCCACCTCCCCCGCCCCCGCCACCGGAACATCTGCGAAGCCCTGGAGAAATTTTCGTGGGCCTCGGTCTCGGCAACGCGGTTTGCGACAACGAGAAGCCCAACAGCGACTGCCCCGTCGATGGCGCCTTCACCCTCGGGTTCGGCGGCGGTTGGCGATTCCACGACAACTTCGCGGTCGGCGGCGAGCTCGGAATCTGGGCTTTCAAGGTTCGCGACGAGTGGCAGGGACAGCTCGACGACAAGGCGACGGACGTCACGTTCAGCTCGCTCTATCTCGCCCCCTACCTGCGTTGGTACTGGTTCGACGAAGGGGGGATCGATCCTTACCTGCAGGCTGGGGTAGGGATCGGGTCCGTGACGGCCGAAGCCTCCAACGATTCTGGAACGTACACGTACTCGGCCACGGGGTTCGTGTTCCCGGTCGGCATCGGTGTCGACTGGTACGTCAGCGACGGCTTTCGCCTCGGCCCGCAGGCGCTTGCGTACTTGCACGTGTCGGACGAGATCTGCACGGAGGAGCCGAACCGCGACAAGTCGTGCGAGCCACCGACGAGAACCGAGGATGGCGAACGGGAGGGGATTGCTCTTCCTTGGCGGCTCATGGCGGTGGGCACGTTTACGCTGGGCGACCCGTGAACCTGGTTCCGAGGCTCAACCTCGGAAAAGCCATGCCAGGCCGTACGTAGCGAAGGTCCCGATCAGCACGATGACCACGACCAGCACCGCCACCGTCGACCACTTCCAGCTCTTGCGGTCCAGGCGCGCAACAGGAACGCCCGGCGCCTGAGGCTCCTCAACGTCAAAAACGACCTCTGCGTCCATCGACGACGCCCCCGCGCCCACGAGCAAATCCTCTCTCCGGCTCACCGGCGGCTCACCGAGCGACGGCTCCACCCGAAGCTTGTCTTCCATCGCGGCCGAGAAAAAGCCACCGACTTCGGTGTCGTCATCTTCGTCGTCTTCGGCTTCGCCGCTTGTCACGTCCGCGGCGCCGCCTGCTCCCGGGTCCTGCACCGGGGGAACCTTCGACGAATCCTCCGTGCCGAGCCCTTGCAACGCTTCAATGGGAGGTGCTTGCGGCACGACGGCCTGGACCTCTGCGGCCACCGGGGCCGAAGACCCGCGTGCCTCCACGATGTCTTCGTCGTGCTCTCGAGATTGGAGGGTTTCATCGAGTGCCGGGACGCCCGCGATGATCTGCCGCACCGCGCGGATGTCGGACCCCGTGAAGGACCATTCCTCCGGAGCCGGCCCCACCGAGCTGCACAGAGCGAGGAACGTCTCCGCCATCTCCCGCGCGCTCTGGAACCGGTCGTCCGGCAACTTCGCGAGCGCTTTGGCGAACCACGGGTCGAACTTCGTCGTGAGCTGCGGCTTGCGGATCGAAATCGGCGTCGGCATGCGCGCGATGAGACCGACGAGCAGCGAGTGCAGGTTGTCTGCAGGGAACGGCGGCTCCCCCACCAGCGCGTGATACGCCACCGACGCCAGCGAGTACAGGTCGCACCGGAAGTCGACCTTGTCCCCTCGCGCTTGCTCGGGACTCATGTACGCAGGCGTTCCGATCACCGCCCCGAGCGCCGTCTGGTGTCCCACGTCGGCCGTGAGCTGGGCCTTCGCCACCCCGAAGTCGAGGATCTTCAGCAAGAACCCTTCCTCCTCCTCGCAGAGGAAGAGGTTCTCGGGCTTCATGTCGCGGTGGATGATGCCCCCCGCGTGGGCTTTGCTCAGACCCCGACACGCCTGCGTGATGACCTGCGCCGTCTCCGCCACCGACAGCGTCCGCTCTCGCTCCAGGCGATGCGCCAGGTCTTCCCCTTCCAGCAGCTCCATCGCGATGTAGGGACGCCCGGTCGTGTCCGTGCCGTAGTCGAGGATGTTCACCACGTGCGGGCTGCGGATGCGTGCCGCCGCCATCGCCTCCTGCGCGAACCGGGACCGAATCTCACCGAACTTCAGCAGCGAGGTGTCGATGAACTTGACGGCGACGTCGATCCCCAGCGTCAGGTGGCTGGCTCTCCAGACACACCCCATGCCGCCCTCGCCGAGCTGACGAATGAGGCGAAACCGGTTCACGATCACCAGACCTGGTGCCAATGCGGCGCGTTCCGACTCTGGCGCGGCTGCCGATTCCACGTTCAACTTGCACCCCGAAGGAAGACGGATGTCTCCCACGCGCCGAAACGATAGCAGTCTGGGCGCGTCCGGACAATGGTCCGTTCAGGAAAGTCTGGCAGACTACAAGTCGCCTCGGTCCGACGAGAGCAACTCCCTAAGGCCGGCCAGGAATCGCTCGTTGTCCTCCCGAAGCCACGGGTTCACCCGCACGGCGCCAGGGTATCCGTATCCCGCCATCGGCCGGACGATGATGCCCCGCTTCTGCAACTCCTCGAACAACCACTGCGCGCTCTTCTTCGTGTCCACCAGCAGGAAGTTGGCGCGCGACGGCGGAATGACAACGGGAAGCCCTGCCATGCCCTCGCGCAGGAACGCCAGCTCTCGCTCGTTGAACTCACGCGACCGCTGCACGAACGCGTCGTCGTCGAGCGCGGCCATGGCCCCCGCCTGCGCCACCAGGTTGAGATTGAACGCCACGCGGCAAGTCATGAGCCCGTGGATGATGTCCGCCGGGCCAATCGCGTAGCCCACACGCATCCCCGCCAGCCCATAGGCCTTGGAGAAGGTGCGAAGGCAGAGAATCCGTCGCCCCGCGCGGAAGTGCTTCATGGGGTCCGGCATATCCGCATACGGACAGTACTCCGCGTAGGCGCTGTCGTAGACCACCAGCACGTCTTCCGGCACTCCCGTCATGAACGCGTCGAACTCCTCCCCGGAGAACCACGTTCCCGTCGGGTTGGTCGGGTTCGCGAGGAACACGACCTTCGTCCGGTCGTCCACCAGCTTGCCGATCGTAGGCAAGTCGTAGCGGTATCCCCCGTCGATCATGGGAGCCATGCGAAGCTGTGCGCCGACCTTCATCGCCGACAGCATGTAGATGGCGAAGGTGTGCTCGGACGTGACCACCCCGTCCGTGGGTTCGACGAAGGCCTGCGCGGTCAGCTCCAGGACCTCCACGGACCCACTCGCCGCGAACACGTTCTCGAAGCTGACGTCGTACTTCTCCGCGATCTTTCGACGCAAGTAGTAGGCGTTGTCATCCGGATAGAGATAGACCTCTTCGATGGCCTTGCGCATGGCCTCGAGCGCCTTGGGCGAGGTGCCCAAGGGGTTCTCGTTCGACGCCATCTTGGCGATGCGTCCCGTGAGGCCGTACTCCCGACGGACTTCGTCGATGGGCTTGCCGGCGACGTAGGGCTTGAAGGCGCGCAACGGGGCGCGAAGCAGGTTCTTCATGGCCATGGGGCGCATCCTAGCGGCCCTTTCCGTGCGGCTCCAGAGAAGGTAGCCGTTTCGTGCGTGACTTCGCCACGTCACGGATCAGGCAAGGACAGGGGCATTGACCGGCCCTGCGCTCGGCCTTAGGAACCCGCCAAGGGCACGCTCACGAGACGCTTCGTTGAAGCTCGCCTGCGAGGAACGAACCACGATGACTTCACGATGCTTGGCTTGCACCCTGGCGCTCACGAGCCTCTCGCTGCTCGCGTGCTCCGATGACTCGGACTCAGCCGAAACGCCGACGGGCTCCCAGGGCGGCTCGGGAGGTGGTCTGCCGGGCGTCGCCTGCGAACCCACCGATTCGACCCACCTCGAAGGCACATGGGCCGTCCTCGCCCGCTACAGCCTCCTGCTCGAGAGCCGACAAGGCGGCGTCGTCACCATGTGCCCCGTCGACCAGGTCGCCCCCGCTTCCCTGCTCTTTCTGCTCGATGTGCAGCCTTCCGCGACGGGTGAATTCGACGTCTCCGCGGTCCCTTGTCAGCTCGACCTGCCCAACGTCACCGCCATGGTCGGCGAGTGCCGCCCCGAACAGGACAACCTGCTCAGCGTCATCATCCCCATCCCCGAGCCCCTGACGGGCAACTTCGCAGCCATCCCGCCCGTCCCGGGTAAGGCAATCCTTGACCCTTCGGACTCCCTCTCGCTCGACACCCTGCGGTTCACCTGGGGCACCCGCCACGACGCGCTCCCCGGCTGGCAAGCCGACTCCCCAGGCTGCGGCATGGGTGACTTCGATATCGGCAACTCCTCCGTCTGTGAAGCGTCGTGCGTCGACTCCTGCGACCTCATCATCGACGATGACGACGATGGCTTCCCCGGCGTCACAGTCCACGTATGCGGGACCACGGAAGACGACGTGAGCGCCAAGGTGCCCTGCAATGCCGAGGAGCCGACCAACCCCGGCGTGACCCTGCAGGGCATGATCCGCATGGCGCTGCGAACCCAACTCACCCTGCAAGGTGATGCGAAGTCCTCCTGTGAAGCCTCGGGAACCTTCGCCTCCGACACGACCTACTCCGTCGTCGGCGCCGACGCCTACCTCACGAGCACCCGCATCAGCGTCGCGAGCGCCATCCAGTCCCTCCCGCTGTTCGAAGGACAAACCGAGCAGAGCCGGTGGCGCATGGTGCGCATCGACGGACAGTTCGGTGCACCCGATTGGCAGCTCCCGCAAGAAGGTCTCGCCCGCTGCTCCATCGCTCGCTCCCGTCGCAACGAACTCGAATAGCCATCCGACGGAAGCATGCTCTGGCCGGTACAGAGCCGCGCCCGCGGCCAGAGAACCACAGAGGACGCAGAAGGCACAGAAGGTTCGTGCGGAGGTAGGCCGTGCGTGTTGCGCCTGGTTCTGCCCATTCCTGGTTCTCTGTTCCGAGTTCCGTGTTCTCAGCTCGTAGTGCTCAGAAGAATCAATCCGTCGCCGTCGTCGTCGCCGTCGCCGATCCCGTTTCGCTTGCTTCTCGGTCAAAGGATCGGCACTTCCGCCAGGCACATCTAGTTGATGTCTGTCATCCGTCCATTGTCGGCGCTCCGCCTCAACCCGGCAGGGACTTCGGGCACGCAGCACTAAACCAACAGCCAGCTCCACCCGACAAGCGCCCCCACCACCGAAACGAACACGGTCGCCAGCGTTCCGACGAGAAAGATTCGCCACCCGCGCGCTCTCCGCTCCACAGCCCCAGGCTCGTCGCGGATCACCGCCGCCGCCCCACGACTCCAAGGCAGCGCCAAGAGATGAACCAGCACGTAGACGAGCGCCCCGGCAACGATGCACACCTCGAGCACCAGGCGCTGCCCGACCTGCTCGGACGGAGCCGCCAGGACCGCCGTCTCGCGCACCACCATCGCAAGCGGGACCCCAGCAAACGCAGCTGCAAATGCCGGCGGATAGGACACGAAGTGCGCCGCCCCGAACCGAAGCCAGAAGGCACTCCGCGGCGTGGGCGCCTTGCGCCCGGGTTTGCGACGTTCCGCTGGCGTGTCCATGCGACCGAGTCCTCGAGCGCCCGAGCCTAGCACTCCGCGGCGTTGCAAGATGCTCCGGCCGCCTGCTACGCGAGCCGGCAGGGCATGGTCGGGGCCGCAGGACGACAAGCATGCCGTCGCATCGTCGGCCGCTCGTCCTCTTCCTCTTCCCACGTGAAGTCGTCGTAGTTGCCGTCGATCTCGTCGATGACGGCATGGGACACGGCCAGCGCGGTTTCGGAGCGAACGGGCACGCGCATCGTGCGAGGAGCGTCATCGAGCTCGATGCCAGGAGGGGGAGGCGGCAAGAGCGTGGACCGCGGCGGGAGCTCTTCCAACATCTCCTCGGCGAGTGCTGCATTGTGCCGTGTGCGGTGGAACCAGCTCATCGTGTTCTCCAGGTCTGCAATCCGCTTGCCAAGGGACTCTCGTGGTTCCCTTGCGCTTTCTCTCGGACACAACGCACGACTGTTCGTTTGCTTACGCCTGGCTCACCCTGATCTTGACGCACTGGGTGTGGCACGCGTGCCACGGTGGCTCTGTGCGGCACGGGGCGTGGATGTAGGGCCATGGCTTGCCCGAGGTAGGTCCGACCAACTCGCTGCTACACTCACGCCCGTGAGCGCTCGCTGTCCCCGCCCCAAGCCCCTCGCTTCCCGCGTGATCGGTACCCTCTCCCTCCTGTCGACCCTCTCATGCTCCCTTCCGCCGCGCTCCGAACCACCGTCCCTCCCGCTCCAGCCTGAAACTCCCTCCACCTCGAACTCCGCCACGCTCGGCGCGGATGACCCCCCCGACCCCGTCGCGCCAGACCCTCCCTTCGTCTCCCTATCCGTGACCGGATACGGAAATGCCATCGTCTCCGTGCCGTCCGGTGCCCGCCGTGCTTTGCCCGTACTCGTCGCCGCCCACGGGGCAGGGGACCGGCCAACCTGGCAATGCGAGGTCTGGCGCGAGATCGTTCGGGACCGAGGCTTCGTGCTCTGCCCCCAGGGTACGCGCATGGGCTGGGGCCATAACCTGGGCTTCTTCTTCCGCCACCATCACGCCCTCGAGAAAGAAGTGCTCGCCGCCCTCGAAGCCCTCCACGCGCGCTTCGGCGATCGCATCGCCCCCGGACCCGTCGTGTACGCGGGGTACTCCCAGGGAGGGACCATGGGCGCCCTCATGGTCGTCAAGCACCCGCACCTCTTCCAACGCCTGGTCCTCGTGGAAGGCGGGGAGGCCGAGTGGGACGTGCCCACCGCGACTCGCTTCCGGCAAGGCGGCGGCCAACGTGTCCTGCTCGTGTGCGGTCGACATCTGTGCGCCGAGCGGGCACGAAAGTCCCTCGGATGGCTTCAGAAAGGAGGCGTGGACGCGCGCCTCGAACACGTCCCCGGCGGTGGACACTCCTACGGCGGTAGCGTCGCCGAGAGGCTCCTTGCCTCCTTCGCCTGGATCGTGGAAGGCGACCCCCGCTGGCTGCCTCCCCTGATCCGGAGCGAAGCGACGGACCGAGGGGACAACCTCTGAATCTTGCTCCACGAATCGCAAGGGGGCCTGCCACCAACAAGGTGGGTAGCGCGTGAGAGGGCTCCTTCCCCCGGCTGTTCGGGGGAAGGCTGGGATGGGGGCGTGCCTCCGGATCCGGCTGCCTCCCTGACCCTTTACTTCCAGCACAAGCCGCGCCAACGGTAGCGCCCATGCTCCCCCGCGGCACCAAGACTCTCGCCCTTGCCAGCGTCCTCGTCGCCTCTTGCGGCGGCTCCCAGCCCGCCTCCACGTCCCCACCCCCGACCCCCCAATCCACCGAGATGCCTCCAGCTGCCTCCACGGCCCCCTCGTTCCGCCAAGACGAAGCCTTCCTCCGAAAGTTCGGCGACGTGATCGTCCTCGAGAGCCAAGCCGGCGCTCGCGTCCTCGTCTCCCCCACCCACCAGGCTCGCGTCATGACCAGCGCCGTCGCCCCCGACGGACCCAGCCTCGGTTGGATCCATCGGTCCTTCATCGAGCAACGCAAGACAGGCACCCAGTTCGACAACTACGGCGGCGAAGACCGCTTCTGGCTCGGCCCCGAAGGGGGCCAGTTCGGCCTCTACTTCCCACCGGGCAAACCCTTCACCTTCGAGCACTGGCAGACCCCCGCGTCCTTCCAACAGGGCGCATGGAAAGTCGTCGAGCAATCCCCCAAGCTCGCTCGCTTTCAGCACCCCGTCCAGGTGACCAACCACACGGGGACCCAGTTCCAGCTCGCCGTCGACCGCACCATCGAGCTTCTCGACGCTTCGTTCGTGTCCACCCACCTGGCTGTTCCCCTGCCCGACGGCCTCCAGCTCGTCGCCTACCAGACGGTCAACGAGGTGACGAACACGGGCCCTCAGCCGTGGACGCGCGAGGGCGGATTGCTCAGCATCTGGGTCCTGGGCATGTACCCCCCGTCCGCCGACACCGTCGTGATCGTCCCCTTCGAGAAGAGCGCCCCCGGGCCCGTGGTCAACGACAACTACTTCGGAAAGGTCCCCGCCGAACGGCTCGCGGTCGACGAAAAGGCCGGGGTCCTCTTCTTCCGGTGCGACGCACAACACCGAAGCAAGATCGGTCTGTCCCCCGAGCGGTCCAAGCCCGTGCTCGGAAGCTACAGCCCCTCGGCAAAAATGCTCACCGTCGTGTCCTTCGATGGGCCTGTGGCCGGCGCCCCCTACGTCAACAGCATGTGGGAACAGCAGGACGCGCCCTTCGCGGGTGACGTGGTGAACAGCTACAACGATGGGCCTACGGAGCCAGGAAAGCCTGCTCTCGGAGGGTTCTACGAGATCGAGACGAGCTCCCCGGGCATGACCCTCGCCCCAGGGGAGCGCTTGCGACACACGCACCGCACGATGCACATCGTCGGCGACGAGGCGAAGCTCGAGCCCATCGCGCGCAAGCTCTTCGGCGTTTCCCTCTCAGCCGTGCGGGAGCGAATGAAGTAACCGGCCGACGCCTGCTTCTTCGAGATTGGCGCTTTCTCTCATGAGTGTCGTCGGCATCATCATCTTCGTCGTCGCGTACGTGCTCATCTCCGCCCGGCGTCTGCAGTGGCTGCGCCTCGACCGTCCTGCCGGGGCGCTCGTGGGGGCCGTTGCCTTCGTCATCTTCGGCGTGCTCACGCCCGAGGAAGCCCTTTCGTCCGTCGACGGCGCCACGATCCTGCTTCTGTTCGGCGTCATGGGCATGGGCGCGTTCCTGTTCCTCGAGCGGTTCTTCGAGCAGGCCCAGGAGAAGCTGGTGGTCGCCGCCCGCACGCCCGTGCGCTTGCTCGGGTTCGTCGTGTGGAGCGCCGGCGCCCTGAGCGCCCTCATCACGAACGACGCAGTATGCGTCCTCGGCGCTCCCCTCGTGGTTCGCCTCATCCAGAAGCACAAGCTACCGCCCCTGCCGTTCTTGCTCGCCCTCGCGACCGCGGCCAACACGGGGAGCGTCGCCACCCTCGTCGGCAACCCACAGAACATGCTGTGCGGGATGCTCGGAGGCCTCTCGTACCGCGAGCACTTCTTGCTGATGGCCCCCGTGGCCGTCGTCGGACTCGCCATCAACCACGCTGTCCTCTGGCTGTCCTTTCGCCATGACCTCCTCGGGCTCACCCTCTCCAAACCCGAAGCCCTCCCGCCGATCACCTGGCGCGCCAAGGTCACCATGGGCGTCATCGCCGCAAGCGCCGTGGTCTACACCCTAGGCGGCGACCTCGCCTGGACTGCCGCCAGCGGGTTCACCGCCCTCATGCTCATCCACCGCACGGACACCCGACGACTCTGGGAGCGGATCGATTGGTCCCTCCTGCTGTTCTTTGCATGCCTGTTCGTCGTCGTGGAAGGGCTGACCAAGAGCGGTGCGCCAGCGTGGCTGTTCGAGCGCTTTCCCCTGTCCGGGGGCGACGACGGGCTGCTCGGGTGGCTTCGTCTTTCGGCGATCTTCCTCGTCGGGTCCAACATCGTCTCGAACGTGCCGTTCATTCTCGTCGTGCGCGACCAGATGGACACGCTGCCGGACCCGAAGATGGGATGGGAGCTGCTCGCGATGGCCTCTACCTTCGCGGGCAACCTCACGCTGCTTGGGTCGGTGGCCAACATCATCGTGGCGGAGGCGGGCCGCGAGGTCGGTGGGTTCGGGTTCTGGCAGTACCTGCGTGTCGGGTTTCCCATCGCGTTGATCACGACGGGGGTGGGCGCGGTTTGGATCGGGTTGTAGGAGGGGAGAGCCGGAGAACCACAGAGGGCGCAGAAGCCGCAGAAGAAGGGGATGGGGGTTGTTGCGGAGGTTGGCAGGACGCTTGCGGCGGTGCCGCGCGGGAACCTAGGGCACGACCAGCGTGGCCCCAGCGTCCCCACCCGAACCGTCGGGAGCCTTGCCGCCGCCCACCGCTTGGCCGCCGTCTCCCTTCAGCCCGCCGCTTCCGGGGGTGAGGGCCACCGTTCCGACTTCGGTGGGTTCCGCACCGTGGACGACCAGGACGTAGGAAAGCCCGCCGGTTCCGCCTGAGCCAGAACCTCCGGGACCGCCCGAGCCTCCGGGGCCTCCGTCTCCGCCGGCCGCCATGGCAGAGGGTCCCGTCCCGCCTCCATCTCCGCCACTGGCCCCAAGGGAGAAGTATCCTCCCTTGCCGCCATTCCCCCCGCGTCCCCCATTGCCACCCGAGGCGGAGGTGAGGGAGCAGTCCTCGAGCGTCACGTCCGACGACCAGGACAACAGAGCCACGGAGCTTCCCCCGCCCTTGCCGCTGGTGCCCAGCTTGCCTCCGCAGCCGCCCATGCCGCCAGCGCCTCCGCTGGCCCCGGTGCAACTGAGCGCTGAGGCTCCCGCGCCGCCGCCGCCGCCACCTTGACCGGGGAAGCCGTCGGTGCCGGGCAAGCCCGAGGCAGGGGTGAAGCCACTCGAGGTGAAGGCCCCGGCCGCAGCAGCCGCGACCCCGTTGCCTCCCGGAAGGCCATCTGCACCCGGAGCGCCCACGCCGCCTGCGACGGCCGGAGCGGTGCTCCCGGTTCCACCGCCTCCGGCTACCGGGGGCACGAGGTTGGTCTTGAGCTCTCCGTCACTCCCGTTGTCACCGCTCTTGGTCTGGGTTGCTGTGCCCCGAAGCACGCTGCCACCCGTACCGCCCTCCGAGCCGCAGATGATTTGCGCAAGATCCCAGGAGCCCCCCGCGTGACTGCCCGGAGGCGTGGTGCAAGTCGCGTTGACCCCGCGCTGCGTGGGCCCCGGCTCGGGTCCATTCGCGCCCACGGCACCGTTCACCCCATCGTCGCCCTTCGCACCATCTCCCGCGTTGAACGTCGAGTTCTTGAACACCACGCCGCTCGCATTGCGAACGACTGCCGCGATGCTGCTCGCCCCAGGTGTCGTCGCGTCCCTCGACTCGATCGCGAAGTCGTGGACCTCAAGCCCGTTCACCCCATCGACCGTCCACGCCACGCCCTCGCCCGCAGGAAACACGTGGGCACGAACCGTCGAAGGCGCGTACGTCCAGTCGGAGCACTTGAACCCACCGAACAGGGCCAGGCCATTCAGGGACGCATCCACGGTGACGCTCTCGGCGTAGTCGCCGCCGTCGCCGCACGCGTACACGCGCTTGCCCTCGGCCTTCGCACGCGCCATGCCCTGGGTGATCGTGGCGCAAGGGGCCGTGCTCGTACCGCAGGTGGCGTCGTCCGTGCCGTCGGGGCTCACGAAGATGCCGTAGTCGTCCGCGATGACGCAGGCGTCGTCCCCAGGCAGCGACGTGGGGTCGCAATAGGGTTCGGCTTCGGCGTCGCCGCCGTCTCCCGCTTCGGGGCCAGCTTCCGCGTCGTCTCCCGCTTCCGCGTCGCCCGCATCGTACCCGGCCTCTCCCCCGGTTCCGCCCGTGCCTCCGGTACCCCCGGTTCCGCCCGTGCCGCCGCGCCGTCGGCGTCGGGGCCGGCGTCAGCACTGGCGTCAGAGCAGCTTGCGCCCGAGCACTTCTCGTCCAGGTCGAACGACGACGAGCAGGCCACACCCCAGAGCATGGGTGAGGCAACCAAGGCGGAAGCGATGACGAAGCGATGGCGCACGGGAGCTCCTTCCGGTCGACTGTTTCGACGCTGTGCAGGGGAATCTCAAGGCACAATCAGCGTAGCCCCCGCATCGCCGCCCGAACCGTCGGGAGCCTTGTTGCCGCCTACCGCCTGACCGCCGTCTCCCTTGAGCCCGCCGCTTCCGGGTGTGAGGGCCACCGTTCCTACTTCGGTGGGTTCCGCACCGTGCACGACCAGGGCATAGGAAAGCCCGCCGGTGCCTCCCGAGCCGGAACCCCCGGGACCGCCAGAGCCTCCGGGGCCCCCGTCTCCGCCACTCGCCATGGCTGGCGCTGAAGCTTTGCCATCTCCGCCGTAGGCTCCGAGAGAGAAGTCCCCTCCCTTGCCGCCGTTCCCCCCGCGTCCCCCATTGCCACCCGAGGCGGAGGTGAGGGAGCAGTCTTCGAGCGTTACGTCCGACGACCAGGAAACCAGCGCCACAGAGCTTCCGCCACCCTTGCCGCTGGTGCCCAGCTTGCCTCCACAACCGCCCATACCGCCGGCGCCTCCGCTGGCCCCGGTGCAACTGATGGCAGAGGCTCCCGCGCCGCCTCCTCCTCCGCCTTGACCGGGGAAGCCGTCGGTGCCGGGCGCGCCCGAGGCGGGGGTGAAGCCACTCGAGGTGAAGGCCCCGGCTGCAGCAGCCGCGACCCCGTTGCCCCCCGCGAGACCGTCCGCACCAGGAGATCCGTCACCGCCTCCCACGGCCGGGAGGGAACTCCCGGTTCCACCACCTCCGGCTACCGGGGGCACGAGATCGGTCTTGAGCTCTCCGTCACTCCCGTCTTGACCACTCTTGGTCTGGGTCGCCGTCCCTCGATCCACGTTGCCCCCCTTGCCGCCCTCCGAGCCGCAGATGATTTGCGCAAGATCCCAACCTCCTCCGCTGTGCGAGGATGGAGGCGTGGTACACGTCGCGTTGACCCCGCGCTGCGTGGGCCCCGGCTCGGGGCCATTCGCGCCCACGGCACCATCCACCCCATCGTCCCCCTTCGCACCATCCCCTGCGGTGAAGGTCGAGTTCTTGAACACCACGCCGCTCGCGTTGCGGACGACTGCCGCGATGCTGCTCGCCCCAGGTGTCGTCGCGTCCTTCGACTCGATCGCGAAGTCGTGGACCTCAAGCCCGTTCACCCCGTCGACCGTCCACGCCACGCCTTCCCCCGCGGGAAACACATGGGCACGAACCGTCGTAGGCGCGTACGCCCAGTCGGAGCACTTGAACCCACCGAACAGGGCCAAGCCATCGAGGGAAGCTCCGATGGTGACGCTCTCCGCGTAGTCGCCGCCGTCGCCGCATGCGTACACGCGCTTGCTCTCGGCCTTCGCACGGGCCATGCCTTGGGTGATCGTGGCGCAAGGGGCCGTGCTCGTACCGCAGGTGGCGTCGTCCGCGCCGTCGGGGCTCACGAAGATGCCGTAGTCGTCCGCGATGACGCAGGCGTCATCCCCAGGGAGCGAAGTGGGGTCGCAATACGGTTCGGCCTCGGCGTCTCCGCCGTCTCCCGCTTCGGGGCCAGCTTCCGCGTCATCTCCCGCTTCCGCGTCGCCGGCATCGTACCCGGCCTCGCCCCCGGTTCCGCCCGTGCCCCCGGTACCGCCGGTTCCGCCCGTGCCCCCGGCACCCGCCGCGCCGTCGGCGTCGGGGCCGGCGTCGGCACCGGCGTCAGAGCAGCTTGCCCCCGAGCACTTCTCGTCCAGGCCGAACGACGACGACGAGCAGGCCACACCCCAGAGCATGGGCGACGCTATCAGGGCAGAGGCGATGACGAAGCGAGAGCGCAAGGGAACTCCTTCCGGTCGACTGTTTCGACGCTATGCAGGGGAATCTCAAGGAACGATCAGCGTGGCTCCCGCATCGCCGCCCGAACCGTCGGGAGCCTTGCCGCCGCCTACCGCTTGGCCGCCGTCTCCCTTGAGCCCGCCGCTTCCGGGGGTGAGGGCCACCGTTCCGACTTCGGTGGGTTCCGCACCGTGGACGACCAGGACGTAGGAAAGTCCGCCGGTGCCACCCGAGCCGGAACCCCCGGGACCGCCCGAGCCTCCAGGACCTCCGTCTCCGCCTCGGGCCATGGCTGGCGCTGAAGCCTTGCCATCTCCGCCGTAGGCTCCGAGAGAGAAGTCCCCTCCCTTGCCGCCATTCCCCCCGCGTCCCCCGTTGCCGCCCGTTGCGGAGGTGAGCGAGCAGTCCTCGAGCGTCACGTCCGACGACCAGGAAAGAAGGGCCACGGAGCTACCGCCGCCCTTGCCGCTGGTGCCCAGCTTGCCTCCACAGCCGCCCATGCCGCCGGCGCCTCCGCTGGCCCCGGTGCAACTGAGCGCGGAGGCTCCCGCGCCGCCGCCGCCGCCACCTTGACCGGGGAAGCCGTCGGTGCCGGGCAAGCCCGAGGCGGGGGTGAAGCCACTCGAGGTGAATGCCCCGGCTGCAGCAGCCGCGACCCCGTTGCCCCCCGCGAGACCGGCTGCACCCGGTGCACCGACGCCGCCTGCCACGGCAGGAGTGGTGCTCCCGGTTCCACCGCCTCCGGCTACCGGGGGCACGAGATTGGTCTTGAGCTCTCCCTCACTGCCGTTCTGACCAGGCTTGGTCTCGGTAGCTGTGCCTCGAGTGACGTTGCCCCCCATGCCGCCTTCCGAGCCACAGATGATTTGCGCGAGATCCCATGCGCCTCCGTTGTGAATGGCCGGCGGCGTGGTGCACGTCGCGTTGTCCCCGCGCTGCGTGGGCCCCGGCTCGGGTCCATTCGCGCCTACGGCGCCATCCACCCCATCGTCCCCCTTCGCACCATCACCCGCGGTGAAGGTCGAGTTCTTGAACACCACAGCGCTCGCATTGCGAACGACTGCCGCAATGCTGCTCGCCCCAGGGGTCGTCGCGTTCCGCGACTCGATGGCGAAGTCGTGCACTGTGAGCCCGTTCACCCCGTCGACCGTCCACGCCACGCCTTCGCTCGCAGGAAACACATGGGCACGAACCGTCGAAGGCGCGTACGACCAGTCGGAGCACTTGAACCCACCGAACAGGGCCAAGCCATTCAGAGCCGCATCCACGGTGACGCTCTCGGCGTAGTCGCCGCCGTCGCCGCACGCGTACACGCGCTTGCTCTCGGCCTTCGCACGGGCCATGCCTTGGTTGATCGTGGCGCAAGGTGCGGAGTTGGTGCCGCATCCGGCGTCGTCCGTGCCGTCGGGGCTCACGAAGATGCCGTAGTCGTCCGCGATGACGCAGGCGTCGTCCCCAGGCAGCGAAGTGGGGTCGCAATACGGTTCGGCTTCGGCGTCGCCGCCGTCTCCCGCTTCGAGGCCAGCTTCCGCGTCATCTCCCGCTTCCGCGTCGCCGGCATCGTACCCGGCCTCGCCCCCGGTTCCGCCCGTGCCCCCGGTGCCCCCGGTTCCGCCCGTGCCTCCGGCTCCCGCCGCGCCGTCGGCGTCGGGGCCGGCGTCAAAGCAGATCGAGTCGTCCACGTTCTCGACCCGGCCGTCCGGGTACCTCCAAACACCGTCCGCTCCCCGCTTGGGGCACGCCTCACAGACCGAGCCATCATTGTCGAGGAAGTACCCCTCGCATTGCATCTTGCAGGTGCGGGAATCCAAGCACGTCCCGGTATCCTCGACCGTCGAACAGGCCGCACCCCAGAGGATGGGCAGGGCAACCAAAGCGGAAGCAATTACGAAGCGAGGACGCATGGGAGATCCTTCCAGTGGACTGTTTCGTCGATGCATCAAGCCCCAAGTCAGTTCGAAATCTGCTCGACGCGGGGATAGGAGAGTCGAACGCTTTTCGCAAGTCAAGAAGGCTGCATGACACCCGGGGGCTGTCGAGTGGATCCTGTCCGCGGGCTGCAGAGCCCACGGCAAGATGGGGGAAGCCCGCCAGGGCGGGCTTCGCACGGCACGCCTTTTTCATCCGTGCCTTCGAGTCCTTCTGGGGCATCCCGGCTCGCAGCAACTCGAGGAAGGAACCGGCTTTGACCTCCCCAAGCGAGCTCACTTCGTGATCGCGCAAAGCCCGCCCTTGTGGCGGGCTTCACCCGGGATTGCCGTGGGCTCTGCAGCCCGCGGAGGGGGAAGAAAAGGGTGCGTTTCGCAGGGATCAGAAGGGGTCCAGACAAGGCATGCCTCTCTATCTCCGTTGGGCGGGGCATCCCCCAAGCCTTGCTCGCGGAGCATGCTCGGCGGGCCAAGGCGATCCGCGACGCGGAAGGAAGACGGCGACGTGGACCTGGACGCAAACCGTAGACGAACCCCCGCTCACCTCACGCGGTCGGCACTCTCCACCACCACCTGCGTGAACGTCTCCAACAACTCACCCATCCGCTCGGGCGGAAACAGAATCTCCCCCTGCGGCCCCGTCACCTCGATATGCCGGTTGAGGTACACCCAATCCGAACCCGGCAACGAAATGAAAGACAAGGCCGGGAATCGTTGCTCCATGCCCTCGCAAATCGTGCGGGCGGCGTCGCGCGCCGGCATTCTCGCCGCCACGCACAGACAGGTGATGCGGTACCGCTGCTGCACCGCGGACAGGTCGTAGCCCGTGGGCGGGAACCGCAACTCCGTAGCCGCGAAGTCCGCGTAGATGTCGATGCCCCGCATGCGGCCCGTGTAGCGCCACGTGAGCCCCATCTCCTTGCGCGGCGGCCCGAAGGTCCCATCCGCGCGCCAACGCTGCAGGTAGCTCTCGAGCGCCGGCAGCGCACGCGCCATGTTGTCGCCCTGTCCCGACAAGACCAGGTAGGGCACGCCCACGAGGATGAAGAGCAACAACGCCAGCCCCGTCCCCATCCCCACGGACGCGACGCCGAGCGTGCCCGGGTCCGAGAACCCCTTGCCGAACACCAGCAACGCACCCGCCGCCGCCAGCACGCACACCCCCCACACCACCGGAAGCGACAGCAACACCAGCGTCTTGGTCTTCACCGCCATCGGAATAGCCCAAGCCTATCACGATGCCCCTCCGAAAAGGTTCAGCGGCCTTACAGTCGCAATCTCGTCCAGAGCATCACCCGGCGACGACCGTCGTAGGACCCGAAGTCCCCCGCGTGAAGGGTTTTGGCGTTGCGTTATCGAATAACGCGTTCTCTACCCCGGCAACGGCTCCGTTCGGAACACCGTCGTCGCGGTCTGGCCGCCTGCAGTCGCCGTGAGCACGACGCAACTCTGGCCCGCCACGGTCACCGAAATGGGCACCGAGGTTGTCCCGGACCGGACGAACACCGAGGCCGGCGCGGCGACCGCCTCGGGCGCGCTGCTCGTGAAGGTTATCCTCTTGCCGAACAGTTTTCCCGCCGCCAGCCGGGGAAGGGTCACCTGCGCTGCGATCGTCTCCCCGAGGAAGTAGCGCGCCTCCTGTCGTCGGTCATCGAGCGTCAGGGAAAGGGAAGTGCTGGACGCGCCGGGGCTGAACACCATCGTGTTGTGCCGCGTGGTGTTGAATGCGGACGCCGTGACGGTTGCGCATCCGACGGCGGCGCTCGTCGACGAGATGGGGAACGTCGCCGATGTGCCGTTGGCTGGGATCGCCACCGACGCCGGCAAGGTCACGCCGGGGAGGCCCGTCGCGGACAACGCGACGCTTGTGCCGGCTACGGTGTAGCCGTTGAGGCGGACCGTGCCGGTGACCGTTGCACCGGGGGTCGTGTCGGCATCGTCCACGATGAAGGAGGCCAAGCTGGTGGCGACAACGGGCGCGGGATCGCACACGAGGGCGATGCGATCGACCACGGCCGAGGCGCGCCCGGTCAGCCCGCGTGCGATGGTGCTACTGGGGCATGTGAGGGTGAACGGGGAGCCGCCGGGGGAGGTCCCCACAGGGGCGTTGCTTACCGTGCGCGGTGCGCCGTCGCGCAGCCCGTTGGACCGGATCGGTGCGCATTGGACGAACAGACGGTCGACAAATCCGCCCGACTTGCCCGAGACCTGGACGACGGCCTGGCCGTCGGCGCACCTCCGCACGAAGCCCGAACCGCCGGTCCCGCCCGCGGTGCCGGTGGTCACCCTGCCGCCAACCTGCTGGGAGTTGGCGTCGAGTCTGGCGCAGATGCCTTGCACGCGATCCACATAGAGCGCCGACCGGCCCTGGATCCCGACCAGCACCATGCCTTCGGGACAACTCAGGGTGAAGGGCGACCCACCCCCTCCGCCTGCGGAGGACGTGGTGTCCGCGAAAGCTGTGCCCGTCACGACCAGCGAGACGACACCCCACAGAGAGGCCTGCCGTGCGAGACGGCGGTGCAATGGCTCATTGCTTCGTATGATGCGCATAAGATGCTCCTTGCGTCCGAGTGCGATGGGGGAGACGCCCCCAATCCAACGGCACCTTGCGCAACGGCGGCAAACGTCAAGACCACCCCGCACCGCAGACGGGGCAGCGCATGGCCGCGATCAGGCCGGAAGAGAAACCGTTTGCCCTCACATCCTCAGGCTCGTCCACAACATCACCCGGTGACGACCGTCGTAGAACCCAAAGTCGCCCGCCCGATCGTCCGTCGTTCCCCACACGAAGTCCGCCCGTAACGACACCGTCCACGGCTCCGCCACGTGCCAGTCCACCCGCGGCTGCACCCACCGGTCCGTGTTGTCCACGCCCACGTACGCGAACACCTGCGGCTCGAGATCCCCATCGAACAGCAGCTTCTGCACGCGCGCACTCACCCACTGCAGACTCTCGTCCCCACGTTGGTCGAAGTGCAGCTGTGCCCCCAAGACCCAGTCCGACTCCGTCGTCATGTCCGCACCCAACACCGACTGCACGTGCGTCACCCGCTCGGGTGGTCCCAGGTCGTCCGCGATCTTCGGCGCGTTCACGTGCACCACCGTGTCCCCTCGCAACACCCAATCCTCGAACGCCTTCGAGAACGTCAACCCCGCCGTGTGAACCCGCTCCTGCACCGGCACCAACACGATCTCCATCCCTCGCAGCTCGAGCTCGTACACAGGCGTCCGGTTCCAGTGAAAGAGATACAACAACCCAACGTCGAGCCCGAACTCGAAGAAGTACCCCGCCCGGCCCCCGTACTCCCCGTCGCGACCGAACCGATCGAGCGGGAAGTCCCGCTGGTCTTGCACGCGCGCCCCGTCCAGAATCGGCGGGAATGGGTCGTACGCAGACCCTCGCTCCGGCAACACGTTGTTGCGCGGGACCGGGGTCGCCACCCCCTGCAGCCGCAACGACTCGAACATCACCTGCACGTTGGCCGTGAACGTCGAGCGACGGACCCAGTCCATCTCGACGAAGAACGGGTCGCGAAGATCTCGCGGGTTGACGAGGTCCGCGATCGGGAGACCGAAGGTCTCTCCCCACGCGATTTGCTGGAACCCGACCCGGATGTCGGTGTGATCGTCGGCGCGGGAAATGCTCAGCGCGCGCAGGTCCAGCTCGCCCTGCACCTCGTTGTCGAGGTCGCCGCGGACGTCGACCCACCCCCGCAGCGAGGCGTCCATGCTCCACCGGGTCGGGGAGTCCTCCGAAAACACCGAGGTCTGATGCTTGATGAAGCCGTACGGACGATTGCGCGAGACCGTCCCGTCTTCGGTCAAGATGGATCCCTGGTAGCCGAGCTCGAAGTCGTCGGTGTGCTCCCAATCCGCAGCCATGGCGGGATGGGCCATGGACCACGAGAGCGAAATCAGCAGGGCCGTGAGACGGGCACGCACGATCCCTCTTGTATCACGATGTCGCTTGTTGTCGTCACTTGCTGCCGCGGGCTGAAGGAGGCCGTCTCAAAACGGTCTGAGGGCGAGCCGTGAGCCGTGGCCTCATCCAGTCGTTGCCGGTTGCTTGGACCGCTGAGCCTTCACGCGTGAGTTGCGTCGATCCGAGCCGGAGCCGCCGGGATTCCGTTCTGATCGTGCGCGTACGCGTGCGCGCTCGGCGTGTTCGTGCCGGATCCGGCCTCTACGCCACGGGGTGAAGTACGAGCAGCCCTCGTCGCCAGGCACGCCACATCTTGCGCAGGTTGAATACCGTGCACGCGAGCGCCCACTGTGCACGTGCGCCATCCAGGCCTCCTGCAGTGAATCGGCGGAACCCGTCCCCCCACTTGATGTTGCCGAAGGCGTGCTCAACGATCTCTTTTCGGAGTTCCATTGCGTTTCGTGCAGCATCGAACAGCTGTTTGCTCTTCTGTCGGTCGAGCGCATCGTCGTAGGGCGACCGCTTGATGGTCCTGCCCGACTTGCAGCTCGTACACGAATCTCTATGTGGGCAGTCCTTGCGTCGACACAGATAGGTTCGCCGCGGGTACGCCATTCCGCCTGCGTCGACACGCCAGAATGTGAGGTGCTCCCCGGTCAACGGACACACGTACACGTCGCGTCCAAGGTCGTATCGAAAATGCTCCTTGAGTAGCTTGCCCTTTCCGCTGCTGTCCTTCTGGGGATTGACGACGACCGGGTAGTTGCGCCGCTGCGCTTCGTCGATCTGCTCTCCGCTCCAGTATCCTGTGTCTGCGGACGTTTCTTCAGCCACCCGGCCCGTCGTATCAAGCACCTCGTCGAGCATCGGAACAAGCTTGCCATGGTCGTTTGCATCCGCGCTGACATCCTGGGCCACGATCAGGTCGCTATCGTGGTCTACGACCACCTGGCTGTTGTACCCCATGGAGCTGCCGGCTCGGCCCATCATCATCTGTGCTTCCGGCTCGCCTGGATGCACGTGGTCCTTGCCGATGGCGTTGAGCCTGGCCAGCCCATCTCGGATCGCCCGTCGACGTTCTCGAGCGTCTGCGAGTTGCTCAGGCATCCGAAATCCCTCTCCCCGATCGGACTTGGCCTCAATCGCAGCCATCGTTTCCTCGATCAAAGCATCGAGCTTCTTGAGCTGGCTGAGCAGGTGCTCCTTGTGCAGCGAGGTGTCCGTCGAGCACGCGGCCTGCATCTTCGTGCCGTCCACCGCGTGCAGGGCGAAGCCGACCATCTGGGCGTCCACGGCCAGGCCCACGACCTGCTTGAACAGCTTGCGAAGAGGCTTCTTGTTGTCCCGGAAGAACCGCCAAATCGTGTTGTGGTCGGGGTGCGTGTTTCCCGTCAGCCAGATGTAGGCAAGGTCGGTCATGCAGCGGCGCTCGAGCATGCGAACGGTACGCGTGCGGTCCATCCAGCCATACAGCCAAAGACGGAGCATCAGCGGGGGAGCAAACGGTGGCCTACCGGTTGGCGCCTCGGGCATGACGACCCCCAGCTCGTCTAGGTCGAGCGCATCGACCACGTCCCAGATGAACCTGGCGGGGTGGTCAGCCGGTATCCATTCGTTGACGTCGGGCGGCAGGAGCAGCACCTGCGAGTAGTCGGCATCAATCCAACGCGGCATGCAGATACAGACGCACGACTCGTCAAGAAGTTTCCATGGCTGAGGCGTTTTGAGACGGCCTCTGAAGCCTCACGGCAGCGTTGGGAGCTGGGAAAGCCCGGCTTCGCCGGGCTGCTAAGTATTGCCGCCCTTGCTGCCGCGGGACTCCCGAGCAGCCCAGCGCAGCTGGGCTTTCCAAGTCCATGGCTGCCGTGCGGCTTCAGCCCGCGGCAGCACTGGGTCTGCATGCTCCCGAGCAGCCCAGCGCAGCCGGGCTTTCAGCTTCCGGTTACTCGAGGTTCTCCGGCACGAACAAGGACGCAGGGAACTTGCGAACCTCCATCGCAAGCACCTTGATCACCGACCTATCGTCCGGTCGAACCCCATCCTGGATCCGGATCTCAGACGGCCGCTGGCGCCCGCATAGCTCGCGGTACGCCGCGAACTCCGCCCTCTTCAGCAGCTTGCCCGACGCCGTCAGGTACTCCGCTCCCACCGGATGGTACGTACCCTTCTCGACGACCACCCTCAGCTTCGCGTACGTCAACCCTGACTTGTTGGCGGTCAGCAGCAGCGTCCAGTGCTGGGCCGTCTGCTTCTCGATCGTCGCGTCGTAGTCGCCAGACCATCGCATGCGGCTGATGTCGCCGTTGGCCGCTTGGCCCACCAATCGCTGGCCGAGGCTCACCCGCACGGCCCGCTTGAGGTTCGGGATGTAAGCCCACATCTGGGTCCCGCTCATCAGCATGTTCCGGCCCCGATCCCGGCTGGGCTTGACCGTCTTGATGAGCGTCTTGTCGTTGCCGAGGAGCGACACATCGAACTCTGAAGGCCGGTCGGGGTGCTCCGACGTCACGACCTCCACCTTCAGGAAGTACGACTCGTCCGGGGTCCGAACCTCGTCCGCTTTGCGAAGGATCTCTGCCGCCGTGGGCTCTGCCGCCTGCACCACAGGAACCAGGTCAGGCACTCCTGCCACGGAGCCGAGGGCCAAGGCCGCCCCGAACAACACGACAACGATGGGCCGGATAAGACGACGCAACATCATGACCTCTTCGATAGCATGAGGATGGGCAAGGCGACACCCACAGGTCATAGACGGTCCTACACGGGATTCATTCAACCGCCGAGCCTGTCACACCGACCGAAGGGATTGGCCGATCGGCATCCGGGCCACCCGCCAGCCAGCCAGCATCGTCCCCGCCGACGCCGTCGCCAGACCCATCAAGAACGTCACTCCCGCCATCGGCGCCTGCAGCTCGATGAAGACCTCGAACTGCCTCGTCAACCCGGGCGCGGGCGGCATCAGGATCCCGTTGCGCAAGCCCACGTACACCAGCAGCATCGTCATCACCAGCCCAAGGGTGCTGCCAAGGACCCCCAACGCCAACCCTTCCCACGCCAGCATCTTCATCACGTCGCCGAAAGACTCGCCGTTCGCTCGCAGGTTCCCGATCTCCTGCTTGCGGTCGAGAATGGCCGTCGCCACGGTGTTCAGGATCCCCAGCAGAACGATGGTCAGGATGATGATCTGAATCACCGCGAACTGCTGCTTCAACCAGTCCACCGAGTGCTGGTAGTAGACCTTGTCCAGCACCGCGAAGGGCACCGCCTCGAGCTCGGGGTGACCCTTCTCGACCGCCGCCGCCACCCGGTCCCAGTCGTCCAGACTCCGTAGCCCCAAGGCCATCGTCTCCACGCGGTCCGTGTCCAGCAACTGCTGCGCTTGGTCCAGCTGGATCCGGAACATCACGTCGTCCATCTCCCGAGACCCCGTGTGGAAGTACCCCGTCACCGTCAGGTCCAACCCGTTGATCGTCCCCTCGATCGTGTTGCCCAGAACCGTCACCCGGTCCCCCGGCTTCACGTCGAGCGCTCGCGCAAGCCCTCGCCCGAGCAGAATCCCGTCCTTCTGCTCCGAGAGCGTCTCGCCTTGCTCCACGTTCAGCGTGTAGAAGAACTTCGCCTCCTCCGGACCGTCGATGCCCTGGCCCCTGCCGCTGACCGTCACCCGACCGTTCGTCAAGAGCGCGAAGAACTCCACCCGCGGGAAAACCTGCTGCACCCCGTCGATGCCGCGCACGTCGTCGGCCACCGCCTTCGCGTCCTTGATCCAATGCTCCCACGGCTTCTCGTAGACCTTCTCGCGGTAGCCGTCGGTGTTGAGCTGCCCGTGACCGTAGCGGGCATGGATCGCGTTCGCTCGGTACTGGTTCATGATCCCGGTGTTGAAACCGTGGAACAGAAAGATCGACCCGACCCCCACGGCCACCGTCAGCAAGACCGCGAACGTACGACGCGGATTGCGAAGGAGATTGCGAAGCGCCACCAGGATCAGCATGACGCCACCTCCCCGTCCCGCAGGTCGATCTTCCGGGCCGCGAACGCCAGCACCATCGGGTCGTGACTCGCCGCGATCACGCTCACGCCGCGCTCCTTGGTCTGCTCGACGAAAATCTGCATGATCTCCTTGCCCGTCGCTTGGTCGAGGCTCGCCGTCGGCTCGTCGGCGATGATGACGTCGGGGCGCTTGGCGATGGCCCGCGCGAGCGCCACGCGCTGACGCTGGCCTCCGCTCATCTCGAGGGGCTTCTGCTTGCGCTGGGACGTGATGTGAACCGCCTCGAGGGCCTCGTCCACACGCTTGCGTCGCTCCGCCTTGGGTACGCCCTGGCGGGTGAGGAAGAACTCGACGTTCTCCTCGGCGGTGAGCACGGGGATGAGGTGAAACTGTTGGAAGACGAAGCCGATGCGGAAGCGGCGGGCGTGGTTGCGGTCCTTCTCGGTCATCTCCGCCAGGCTGCGTCCCTCGAACAGCACCTTGCCCTCCTGGACGGGCTCGATGAGGCCGAGCACGCTCAGCAGCGTGGTCTTGCCCGACCCCGACGGGCCGGACAAACACACAAAGTCCCCCCGTTGCACCTGCAACGAGACGTTTCGCAAGGCCTGTACCTTCTGATGCCCGAGCATGTAGGAGAAGCTCAGGCCATCGACATCATAGATCGGCGCGTTGTCTTGCATGTTCGTTGCCACCGTGCGCGAGAATCCCGGCATCGTACACGCTGGCATCCACGACTGCATCAACACCTGTGACGAACCAAACCTTGCGCTATCTTGCCCCCGATGCCGTCTGACGTGACCGCCGCGCCGCCCAGGCCCCCACGCCCCTGGCTTTCCCACGTGGGCCTCGGCTTGCTGCTCGCTGTGCTCGCCATTTCCGGTGTGCTTACCGGCGCATTGGCTTGGTGCGTCGGTGGGCACTTCTACTGGACGGTCGCCCTGGCAGGCGCTTTCGGCAACCCCACGGTGGGGCTCTTGATCACGGCAGTGCTCTACCTCGCGCTTCGCACCCGGCGACGACCCTTTCTGGCGAGCATGGTGGTGCTGTTCGTCGTGCAGACGATCGTGACCGTCGGCGCTTCCGAGTTCAACCTGCAGAGAGGCGCTCCGATCGCTCCCATCGACATCCTGAACGGGTTCGACATGGGGTTCATCGGCAGCCAGCTCGGCATCTTCACCTCTCGACACGTCGGACCGTTCATGGCCCTGGCACTCGTGGTTTTCGCGGGAGCGTTGGCCTTGGTGGGCCGGATGCGGACATCGGCAACGCGGCAAGAGTCGGCGGTGGTGCTGGGCGTGCTGGCGGCCTTCACGCTTCTGTCCTTTGGGGTTCACGAGACATCGCGAGGGGGCCATGCCCTGCGTCCCTATGACCGATTGCTGGGGGCGCTGGTCTCGACGAACCACCTGAACATCATCGTGGGTCTCGAGCCGGCCATGCGCGAGAAGCCGGTCTCCGAGGCTGCCGCCGTGCCTGCTCTCGCGATGCTGGGGCTGCCGGTCACGTACTGCTCCGATGGGATCCACGTGGCAGAGCAGCTCTCCGCCGCTTCCCCGAACCCGTCGTTCCTTGCCGCGTTTCGTGCGCTTTCGGCGCAGGTGGGTGCACAGGATCGCCCCTTGTCTTTCCTGATCGTTCTGCTCGAAAGCGTGGGGGCGGAAGACCTCCACGCGCTGGGCGGCCCGGCGCCGGAAGGTCTCACCCCGTACTTGGACCGGCTGGTCGGGGACTCACGCGTGCTGGTAGGCCGACGCGTCTATCAGGCGGGCCAGCGTACTGCAGGGGCCATGTCCGCGATGCTGTGCGGTGTCGGTGCCGGGCCTTTCGGCATGGCCGTCCTTCGCGACTTGCCCGGCCTGAAGCTGCGCTGCTGGCCAGACCTCGCGGCGGAAGCGGGGGCGGATCTTCGCTTCTTCTACGCGGAAGATCTCGCGTTCGATCGCTACGACGGCTCTCTACTGGATCACGGCTTTCGCACCTTGCACACCCCTCGCGTGGAGGGGCGCGCCCGCGGGGCCTGGGGCCTTTCGGATCAAGAGATTTTCACCGATGTCTTGGCCGACCTGAAGGCGACCTCTCCCGGCGCGTCGCCCGGCGGCGCTCGGATCCGCGGTGTGCTGACCCTCTCCTCCCACGGGCCCTTCGACCCACCCGAGGACATGCCCGCCGATGCCCGAGATCGTGCCCTGGCCCTCGCGCGCGCGGTCACTCCCGACACCACCAAGCAGGCCCACTGGGTCACCGTGTCCTACCTGGACCAGGCTCTCTCCCGCTTCGTCCCAGCGTTCATCCAAGCAGAAGAGAGCGACGGAAGAACGCCCGTGGTGCTGATGCTGGGCGACCACACGAGCGGTTCGGGCGTGAGCAAGGAGCCCCTGGCGGTCGCGCGTATCGCGCCTCTCTGGGTCTTTCCCTCCTCGATTGATCCCAAATGGATCGTGCCCGTGCAGCGCGAGCTCGATGCGCGAAGCTGGTCACAGAACGACTTGCCCCGCATGGTGCTGGAGCTTCTCGAGGGTGCCGGCGCCTTGCGCTCCCTGCCCCAGGGCGCGAGCTGGCACACCATGGGGGGACAGGCTCTGAGTCCGAGCTTCTCGGTCCCACCCCCGTGGCCGCAAACACGCCTGTGGACCATCGACACCAACGCCCGGTCCCGGCTTCTTGGCCCCTCGGACGAAGTCCTCGTGGAGGAGATCGCGGAGTCGCCCAGCACGCGGGAGGACTTGGACGCGAGCCCCAAAGCCATGGACCTGGCGCTGCCAGGGCTGTCCTGGTTGCTTCAGAACCCGAACCGTATCGGGCCCTGCACCCGCCCGCCCGTGCCGCCCTCTTCGAGCTCAGACCCTGATACGGAGCGAAGCGACGGACCGAGAGAGTAGCCTCTGGATCTTGCTCTGCGAATGGCAAGGTGGCTTGCCACCCATGAGGTGGGTGCTGCGTGAGCGGGCTCCTTCCCCCGAGGCGGGGGAAGGTTGGGATGGGGGCCTTAGCCGAGACAGCAAGGGGATTGTGGCTCGGGTAGCACGCGGCATGCCTCCGGATCTGGGTCAGACGGCGTGGACTGACCTATCTTTCGGAAGGGGAAGCGCCGTCGTGCGCGAGAACTTCGATGTCGTAGACCCCGACTTTCTCGTTGGCGATCGGCTCCGCGAAGCTCGCCGTGATGTCCCGGTAGCCGGTTCGAACCGTGCGCTCCGGTCTTCGCAGGTAGTACCGGAGCACCACGCGAGCCCCCGGCGACAGCGCCGGTCGCAAGTCCTGCAAGTAGGTCTGCTCGCGCGGCGGCGCGAAGTACGAAGGCACGTCAGACAAGGACACGAAGTCGAACGCTTCCCCATCGGCATGCGCGACCTCGAGGATGTCGCCGAGCCGGTACTCGATGGACACGTTCGGAAGCGCCTGCCGAATACGCTCGTACACGTCGGGCCGACACTCGATCGGGTTGCCCTCGGCAAACCTCAGCGCTCCGAAGAACACGATCTGCAGGAAGAAGTTCTCGCGCGACGGCCCCTGGGCGAACAGCTTGTCGAATGCTTGCCGGTAGAACTGGAACGGCGTCCCCTCCACGTTCTTGCGGGGGAAGTCCCCCTTGTAGAGCATGAGGTTGAACACGACCGGGTTGCCCAGCAGCAACAACGTCAGCAGCCAAGCCTTGCGAGGGAACCGGTCCCGCAAGTAGGCGGCGTGCTCCTCGACGGTGCGGGCGTCGAACAGCGACCGACCACGCTCGCGCGTGAGCACCCCGTTGACCCGTGACAGCTTTCGGAAGGTGCGCTCCCACCGCCCGTCGTACAGGATGCTCTCCCACGCCTGATGGTCGAACACATCGAGCCAGTACGCCCGCGTGTCGTCCGACAGCGCGATGTGGTCGAACAGCCGCCGGCGCACCTCTGGCGTCCCGACATCCGGCGGATAGCCGAAGAACCGCAGGTAGTCGGCGTGATCGAGGGCCCGTGCGGCCTCCACGCGCAGCTCCGTCACGCGAAGCTGCGAGGTCGACACATCCGCGCAGACCACACGCGAAGGTTGCCGGGCGACGAGGGGCAGGACACGTGACCCGCAACCCGCCACACACAGCACGCGACCGCCGTGTTCCGGCAAGACCGCCCACTCGACCGTGGAGTCCTCGTTGCCGAGACTGTAGTTCAGGTGATGGAAGTAGCGGGGGCTCTGGGTGGACACGGTGGCCTGCGCGGGCTCGGGTTTCGTCGTGCCTACACCATCCCAGCGGCGGCGGGATCACGGATCTCGATAAGCGCCACCGTGATGTTGTCCTTTCCGCCGTTCTCGTTCGCTTCGTCGATCAACCCTTGGACGCAGGCGCCGATCTCCCCTTCGGTCACGATGACCTGGATGCGATCCTCGGTGATCATCTTCGTCAGACCGTCGGTGCACAGCAGGTAGCGGTCCCCAACACGCGGGGCGTCCACCATGAGGTCCACCTCGACCGACTCGGAAATCCCAACAGACCTCGACAGATGCGTGGCCATCTTGCCCTTGGCCCCAAGCTCCGCGCCGAGCGTGTGGTCCTTGGTCAGCTGGCGCATCTCTCCATCGCGGAACCGGTAGCAGCGAGAATCCCCCACGTGTGCGACGTACGCCCGCTGGCGTTCGGGGGAAAATCGGATCGCCGTGAGCGTCGTCCCCATCCCGCTGAGCGAGTCGTCCTCACAGGCGACGTGGTAGATGGCACGGTTTGCCATCTCGATGCTTCGGGCCAGCTCGTCGCCACGGCGAGGCCAGAGGGAGTTTGCTTCTCCTTCGAACGCGTTCTCGGTGAACGCTTGCTCGAGGGTATCCATGGCGATCTTGCTCGCCACTTCCCCTGCCGCATGCCCTCCCATCCCGTCCGCGACCCCGAAGACGAAGTGCTCGGGCAGGTCCAAGGGACGGTCCTCGTTGTTCGGCCGGCGCCGCCCCACGTCCGATTGCACCACGCCCACGGGAAGCACGAGCGCGTTCGGTCCCGTGTCTTCGTCCGTGAGAAGCTCCTCCACGAGAAGCCCATCGACCATCCGCTCCTCGACGACCTCGATCTCGGCAGTGTCGTCGTAGGCTTCCTGAACGACCTGCGCGACGGCCTCCTTGGGGTCGACGGACCGGAACCCCTTCTGCAACGCTTTGATCTCGTCCGGCAGCTCCGCGACCATCGTGACGTCGACGTCATCCCAATCCTGGTCGAAGTCGTTGGGAGGAGGCGGCATGCTCAGGGGGCGGATGGACCCCGGCGTCAGGGGAGGCGTGGCAGGTCGAGTCTCTGTCTTCTGCTCGGGCTTGGACTCCTGTCGTTTGGTCTTGGCCTGGGCTTCGTTCTTCTTCCCTCGCCCGGACTTCTTGCCGGATTCGCTGCGCGCGCCCGGGGGCTTGCTCGCAAGCTTGCGCTTGGAAGGCGACGACGCAGCGACGACGGGGGGCGCGGCCTGTCCGCCCGACAGCAAACGGACGAGCAGGACGAACGCCACCAGGGCGACGATGGCAGCGATCACCCAAGTCATCGGAGCGTGACCTCGGGCGGTGATGTCGATGTTCGAACAGGAATCACGACCGTATGCGCCATCCTAGGCAACTTCCGGCTCCCTGCACAGCTTTCATCGAGTTGGGCGATCGGTCGTGTCGGGAGAGCCTTCCCGTCGCGAATCCGCTAGCTTGGTGCTTGACAGCAGCGGGCCGATCAGACGCGGACCGGACGAGCTCACTCCATGGTGGCCCGGACCGCCTCTCCCCGCGCGCCCTTCTTGGCCTGCGCCGCGAGGAACTGGACGAACCTCGACTTCAAGCTCTCGTTCAGCACCAGGGTCTTCGAAACCGCCATGTTCTCGATCGCCCCCGTCAGGCGGTTCAAGAACGCCGCCGTCGGCCCGTCGTGCTCGTCGAACAACAGGTCGTGCACATGCCCTCGGCCCAGCGCCATGCTCAACACCCGCTCCAGCGTGCTCTCGGGGGTCAACACCCGCTTCTCCCTGCGCTTCATCACCAGAGCGCCCGTGCTGCACGTGGGGTGGCACACGCCACATCCCAGGCACGCATCCACGTCCACCTCCGCCACCATCTTCTTCTTCGTCGTCGCTCGCAGGTGCGGCGGCCTGGCCCGAAGCGACACCGCCCGCACCGGACACCGCCTCACACACTTGCCGCACCCGCTGCACGCGCTCGCATCAATCTGCGCCAAGTAGTTGCTCGTCGCGACCGCATGCGTGATGCCGTGACGGTTGATGGCCGAGAGCTGACCACAACAACAACCACAGCAATTGCAGATGTACGTGGGCTCGTTGCGCACGTTGTCGGCAATGTGAACGAGCCCGTGCTCCCTCGAGATCGCGAGCTTCTCGAGCAACTCCGCTTTCTCCGCGGGACGCGCGTGCCCGTGCTGCACCGCGAACTCCGCCGCCCTGCCCAGCACCATGCACACCTCCTGGGGAGCATCACACGCCTCTCCCAGGTGGGAACGCTTGTGCCGGCAGTAGCAGAGCGAGACCGCCAGCTTGGGCGCATCCGCGATGATCTCCGAGGCCCGCTCGTAACTCAGCACGTCCGAGGACACCCCGTCGCCCATCGACGTCTCGTGAAGCAAGGCCCTGCCAATCGGCGTCCCCCCGCGCAGCGCCTCCTGCAGGAAGTCCTTTCGTTCATACAGATACAGCGACAGAAGCCGCGCCACTTCCTTCTGGTCGATGTCCTGACGAACCCGCATCATCGACATCTCGAAGAACCCGACCACCGGCGGGGCCAGCATGTAGTACTTGCCTCGGTCGGGGTGGGTGAAGTCGAACACCAACCCCTTGTCCGCCATCCGATCGAGCTTCTTCTCCAGCTCATCCTTCGGCATCCCCACGCGCCGGGCAATCGTGCCGATGCGTCGCGGCACCAGCGGCATCACCGACCCGATGCGAGCCTCTTCCTCCGTGAACAGATGCGACAAGATCTCGAAGGCCTCCGGAGTCTCCGGCATGCCCGACTGCGTCTTGTCGACCCGCTCCCTCAACTCCTGGAAGATGGCCTTCCCGTCGTGCAAGTGTCCCATGGATGATCCTCCACCCTCAGCCTAGGCGACGCGAAAGCACGCGGTCAACGAGCCCCTTCGCGCACGCTCACGCGTGTCGGGGCCGGAGTGACGCAACGTCCTTGTCGGGGGGTCGCCCGGCCTTCGGAACGGGGGAAGCGCTCGCTTGGCGTCACCACAACACGGCGACCGCGTCCGCTCGATGCACTGGGATCCCATCCCCCAGCGTCCCCCTCTGATTGTTTCCCCAGCACCAGACCGTCCCGTCCCTCCGAAGCGCACAGCTGAATCCCAGCCCGATCGCAACCTGCACGGCGTCCGTCAACCCTTGCACCGGCCCAGGGGTCGTGGAGCATGGCTCGTTGAACGGCCCACACCGATCCGCACTCCCGCGTCCCAACTCCCCGTGACCGTTCTCTCCCCAGCACCAAACCCCGCCGTTTCGGAGTACCGCGCACGCGTGCTTCTCCCCCACGCCCAGGGCCACGGCGTTGGTGATGTGCCGCACAGGCTGCGGCGCAGCGCTCTCCCGCGTCGTGCCGTCCCCGAGCTGCGCGAAGCCGTTCGCCCCCCAGCACGAGATCGTCCCGGCCCCGGCGAGCGCGCACGCGTGCCATTGCCCCGCACCCAGGGCGATGGCGTCTTGCACCCCGATCACCCGTCGTGGCCTCCTCACGCATGGGTATACGTTCTTGCCCGCACGGCACGTCCACGTGGGACCAGGGCCCGTCTGCCCGTTCCGGTTGCTCCCCCAGCACATCACTCCCCCCGACTTGCGCAACGCGCACGTGTGGTACGCCCCGCTGGCCACCTGCTCCACATCCCCCGAAACCAGGGCCGGCGTGGGAACCTTCTGCACGTTCGCAGACCCGTCGCCGAGCTGCCCGTAGCTGTTGTCCCCCCAGCAACGAACCGTGCCGTCCACCATCTTCGCGCAACTGTGGCGAGCGCCGACCGCGAACTGCACCGCATCGTCCAGCCCCGGCACCGTCTGCGGGAAAGCGTAACGGGCCGACGCCCCGACACCGTGGTCCTGCAACAGAACCCCGCCGGCTCGCACGCTCCACACCCCCTCTTCGTCCCGCACGCGTGCGTAAAGCCCGCGCGTTCCCATGGCTACGTCCTGCACTCCTGTTCCCATGACGAGCGGGCGAGACACGAAGCTCTCGCCTGTCTCGAATGCACCCCACGTGGATTGCCCCCACCCCAGCAGCTGATGATGCTCGTCCAGCGCCGCCGCGTTGCGGGAAGCCGCCCACAGCTTCGTGGCGCCCCGCACCCCCTCGACCGCAGCCGGCGCCGATCGCTGCAGCGGACGCCCCACACCCAGCTGCCCGAACTCGTCGTCTCCGAAACACGCCGCTCCCCCCGTCGCGAGCGTGCTGCAGAAGACTCCACGCCCCGACGCGATGGACGTGGCTCCCTGCAGGCCCACCACCCAGACCCAACCCGCATCAGGCCGCGAAAAGCCAGGGCCCCAGCAGGCGACACGGCCCTGCGCCGTCAGCGCGCACGTACTGCCCTGGTCCGTGACGAGCTGAGCGACGCCTGCCAGCGTAGGGACGACCACCGGGACCAGCTTGTCCTCGTGGCCGGCCCCAGTCTGGCCCTTCTCACCACGGCCCCAACACAGCGCCTCGCCGCGCTTCGTTCGCGCACACCCGTACGATGGCCCCACCAGCACCTGCTCGACCTCTCCCAAACCCGCGACCGCAACCGGCAACGCACGGCGCTCCCGCGTGCCGTCTCCCACTTCCCCTGCGCCGTTGAGCCCCCAGCAACGAAGGCTCCCGTCTTGCGAACGTGCGCACCCGTGCCCTTTCGCCAGTGCCAGCTCCGTGGTCCGCTCCAGCCCTTCCACCGCGGTCTGGTGCAAGTCCTCCCCCGTCCCCCAAGACCAGCACTGAGGGCGGCGAGCGTCGAACAACGCGCACGCTCCCCCTTCCGCTTCTTGCTCCCACGTGTGGATCGAACGCATCCCATCGAGGTGCTGCAGCCTTCGCGGCACAAGACCTGGCTCGGCGTCCACACACCCCCAGCCCCAGGTCTCCCCGCGCTCCGTGGACGCCCAGACCCGACACCCGCGCACGAAAATCCGATGGACGGAAGGAATCCCCGCTACCTTCGCCGGTGCCGCGCGCGCAATCGTCGTTCCGTCCCCCAGCTCCCCGTCGGCGTTGCTCCCCCAGCACCACACCCCGCCTTGCCGGGTTCTCACACATGTGTGGGACCGTCCCATCCCCACTTCCGCCACGTCGCTCACCCCAGGCACGCTGACCGGGCGAGATCGACTTGTCGTGGTCCCGTCTCCGAGTTGGCCGCGCTCGTTGGCCCCCCAGCAAGCCAAGGCCCCCCCGTCCAGAACGGCGCACGAATGTCGATCTCCTAGCGTCATCGCAACCAACGGGGGCCCTGATGCGGACCTCCCTGCGGCCGGTGGCTCGACCGCGGAAGACCCCGCAAGGCTCTGGATGGGAGCGGCCTCGGATGTCCCGCCTGACGGCTTGGGGCGCGACGACAGGGCGAAGTAGCCGAGAGCGAGCGCGCCGGCTCCCGCGAGAAGTCCCGCCAGCAGCTTCCATGGGAGCGAGGAACGCGCGGCGACCTTCTCAGCAGGCCCAGCGATGCGGGGTCTGGGCATCGGAAGCGTCTCGCGCATGGATGCCGGATCGAACCCTGGCGCCGCGACGAACTGCTCCAGCGCGACAGCGAATGCCTGGGCGCTCGCGAACCTGTCCTCCGCTCGCGGTTGCAGGGCGGTCTTGATCACGTCGTAGAGCGCTTGGGGCATGCCCTCGGGGATCGGTGGGATCGCTTCCACCAGCTCGCGTCGCGCCTTCAACGACGACAGGAACGACGCCCCCATGGCAGGGAAGGGAACGTCTCCCGTGGCAGCGGCCCACAGGACGGAGCCGACGGCGTGCAGATCGGAGCGCAGGCCCACTTCGACCCCGTCCATCTGCTCCGGGCTGGCGTAGTCCAGGGTGCCAGCGAAGGTGCCCGCGGGAAGGGACTCGGTGACATCGCCTCGCCGATCTTCGGAAAGGATCCAGAGGCCCAAGTCTGCGACCTTGACCCGCACCTCCCCATCCTCTTCGTTCACGAAGATGTTGGCTGGCTTGAGGTCTCGGTGCACGAGGTTGTGCGCGTGCATGACCTCCAGCGCCCGGAGGAGGGATATGCCCAGTCTGGCGACGTCCTCGGGGGCAAGCGTGCCCTCGCGCAGGCGAGCCTTGAGCGTAGGCCAGGGGACGTACTCCATCGCGAGGTGAAGATGGTCTCCGGTGTCGTGCCCGAGGACCCGAACGAAGTGCCGTGACCGCCCCACGAGGGATGCTGCGGAAATCTCCCGCTCGAACACGGTGCTGAGCATCTTCCGACGCTCGGGACGGGCCCCTTGCTGCACGACCTTGACCGCGAACTCCTGGTCCCCCCGCGAAGGATCGACATGGCGGGCCCGGAACACGGCCCCCACCCCGCCCCGCCCGAGAAGGTCCAAGAAGTCGTAGCGGTCGAGGAATCGATAGGGAAGCTCTGCCCATCCCTCCGGCGGCACGAGCTCTCCGCAGAACGGGCAGGTGGGAAGGTCGGTTCCGTCGAACATGGCCCAGCACGCGACGCAGAGGGAGTCTCCCAGCCGCGCGCCGTCCACGGGCCCCGACAAGGCCTCGATGTCGACCGTGTGCAGGGAATTCTCGGACTTGTCGTGGAGGTCGGTCATGCTCGCGTAGTCAGGACGGGCACTTCGGCTTCCCGAAGAAGGCAAAGGATAGGCGCGCGAGCCACCCTCGTCCACGTCGAACCCAGACCGAAGCGACAGGCTGGGAGAGTAACTGCTTTGCGAACGGCAAGGCGGCTTGCCACCAAGAAGGTGGGCGGTGCGCGAGAAGGCTGGGATGGGGGCATGCCTCCGGATCTGGGTCGAAGGGCCCCTTGGTCCCATGCCGCTGTCGCTGGTATCATGAGCGTTCCTTTGCAGCAGCCCCTATCGCGCGAGAGCACGGCCCCGGTGAGCGTCCCCGCATGGGCCGCGGCGGTGGGGTTCGCTTCCGTGGCGTCGGTCACGATCGGGGTCGCGGCAAGCCACGGTGGACACCCGGAGTACTCGTTGGCGCTGCACTACGTTTCGCAGCTGGCCGAGGCACAGAACCCGCGCTGGTGGTGGTTCTGCGCGGGCCTGGTGGCAGGAGGTGTCCTGCTCACCCCGTTCGCCTGGTCGGTCCGAAAGCTCCTACCGAACGCGGATGGAGCGCGAGCCTCCGCGCTGGCGATGGTGGCGGGCGGAAGCATGACTCTCGTGGGGTTCTTCCCCCTCACCCGGATCGTGCCCCACTTCGCATGTGCGTTCGTCCTGTTCGCGTCGGCCATCTTCGCAGAGCTCTTCGCCGCCCGCTCCCTGAGCGCACTGGCTCGACAGACCGGCTGCCCCAGGTTGCGCGTCGCAAGCCTCGTCACCTACGCGCTCTTCGCCTTGCACGTGGCCGCCTCGGTCGGAGGCTTCGTCTACAGCGGCGTGGTGACCCGCGACATGCCCATGGTCTCCACGGAGCAGATGCTGCGGGAGTCCCCGGTCCTCCAGCAACTCCGGCTGGGTGAGTCAGGGCTCATCATCAACCCCGTGGCCAACCTGGAGTGGGTCTTCCTCCTGACCTCGATGGGTCTGATCACCGCCGCAAGCTTCCGCGCGTGGCGGCTGCACGTGGCTCCCCCGAAGTGAAGGGTCCCTTCCCACGAGATCGATTCATTCTCACCCTGTCCGTCGCCGTGACGACCCAACCCCCTGGAATCGCGAGAACTGTTCTGGCCAGGTCAGAGGTTTGATATTTGCATACAAATCCAAGTGTGACGTAACTCTGCCCACGGAGCACGATGGTGAGTGAGCATCGCACCCGGATTCGATCCCCAAGGCAGCTGAAGCCGGGGACGGAGGTGCGTGGGTACCGCATCGTGCGGAAACTCGCCGTGGGGGGAACAGCGTGGGTCTTCGAGGGGCGGCACATCGAGTCGGACCGCCGCGTGGCGATCAAGGTCTTGAACGACCAGTACCGCGGGGATGCGTGCATCGTTAAGCGCTTCGCGAACGAGGCTCGGGCCGCGATGACGCTCGAGTCCCCGCACATCGTGGCGATCGAAACCGTGGGAACCCTCTCGGCCGGACTCCCCTTCCTCGTGATGGAGTACCTCGAGGGCATGGACCTGTACCACGTGCTCGAAAAGTCGGGGTGGCGCTTGCCCCTCGAGGACGCGCTGCACTTGGTGGATCAGGTCGCCCAGGCGCTCGAGGTCGCACACGCCCATGGGATCGTCCATCGGGACATCAAGCCTGAAAACGTGTTCATTCTGCAAACTGAGCAAGGTGTTCTCGCGAAGGTCCTCGACTTCGGCTTGTCTCGCGTGCCGCGTGCCGGGGACGTCTCGTCGCTCACCCGAACCGGCACCACGGTCGGCACGCCCCACTACATGGCGCTGGAGCAGCTTCGCGGCGACAGGACCATCGACGGACGGGCGGACATCTACTCGCTCGGCGTGCTGACCTACGAGCTGCTCTCGGGGCACTGCCCCTTCGAAGGGCCTGACCTGCACGACGTAATGGTGCGGGCTGCGCGGGACGAGGCCCCGCCTCTCCGCACCCACCGCCCCGACCTCCCCGACGGGCTCTTGGCGGCGATCGCGCATGCGATGGAGCGGGACAGGAACAAGCGGTGTCCGTCGGCGCGTGCGTTTCGCGACGCCATTCGACCCTTCTGGAGTGGCAACGGGCTCAGCACGGAGCCTGCCGGTCAGGACGGAGTTTCCGAGTCCGCCGCGCCATCCGAGCCTGCGATTTCTGTCGAGCTCGTCGTTCCGGTCGAGCCTGCCGTGGCTGCCGAACGTGCCGTACCCGCCTCGCCGCTGGGGGCTACCGAACGGGCCACCGGGACCCCAATTCCCATGGCTCACCCGAGTGCCCGGCCCAGGCCGTACCAGCACAACCAGCTGACCACGGCCGCCGCTGTGTTCTTCGCCGTTCTGCTGCTCTCCATCGGGCTCGCTTGTTTCCTCGTCGACGCCTACCGCGGTACGCCAGGAACTGCCCAGGTGTCCTTGCCGTCTCCCGGCTGAGTGAGGGCGCCAGTTTGCCGCCGGTCGCACCCGGCCCTATGCTGGGCAGGCGCGTTCGCCCCATGAGAGTTGCCCTCCTCTACCCACCGCCGTGGAAGATTCCTGCTGTAGGCCAGCCCGCTGACGCTTCGGGAGATGGCCCGCCCAGGGAGTTTCGTCCCACCGACCTCGACGGGGACTTCTTTCAGATGCCCTACGGCATGCTCACGCTTGCCACGACGTTGATGGAGGCTGGGCACCAGGTCAAAGTCATCAACCTCTCGGCTTTCCCTTGGAACCGCGTCGAGGAAGCCCTCGGCGCCATCGGCGCGGACGTGTTCGGCATGTCCTGCTTCACGGCGAACCGTCGAGGCGTTGCCATCACGGCACGGGCCATCAAGCGCATGCACCCGGACGCGCACCTCGTGGTGGGAGGCCCGCATGCGACCGCGTTGCCTGAGCAGATGCTGTCCTTCGTCCCCGACATCGACAGCGTCGTGCTCGGGGAGGGCGAGCACACGGTGCTGGAGTTGCTCCGGCGGCTAGGGGAGGGCGTTACCCTCGAGGGCATGACAGGGCTCGCGTGCCGGCAGGGTGCACGTGTCACCGTCGGCCCTCGTCGCGATCGCATCAAGGACCTGGATGCCCTCCCGTCGCCGCATCGTTTCTTCCGAACGCACCTGTTCATGACGTCCCGGGGGTGTCCGGGAGAGTGTACGTTCTGTGCGAAGAGCACGACGTGGGGGCGAACCTACCGAACGCATTCGGATGCCTACGTGCTGGACGCGCTCGAAGCAGCCTTGGAGAAGCTTCCCGTGAAGATGATCCTGGTCAAGGACGACACCTTCACGGTCGACCGCAAGCGTGTGCTCCGCATCTGCGAGGGGATCAGGAAGCGCAAGTTGAGCTTCCTGTGGAGTTGCGACACGCGCGCCGACGTGCTCGACGAGGAGGTGTTGCGGTCGATGCGACTCGCGGGGTGCGAACGACTGAGCCTCGGGGTGGAGTCCGGCTCGCCGACCATCCTCCGGAACATCCGCAAGAAGGTGAAGCCCGAGCAGGTGCTGCGGGTGACCCGGCTTGCGAAGAAGCTGGGCTTGCAGGTTCGATACTTCATGATGCTGGGCAACCGCGGGGAGACGTCGGCGACGTTTCAGGAGAGCCTCGCGTTCGTCCGGGATGCGGCGCCGCACCAAGCCTTGTTTGCGTGCCTCTCCATCTATCCCGGGACGGATGATTTTCGGTTCATGGAGCGCAGCGGGTGGATCGACCCGGAGGTTTACTTCACCGAGGACTTCCAGGAGCTCAAGGTCCCGTTCGACGCGAGCGAGCAGGACACGCGGTTGATGTCGGACTGGTTCGAGGCCAACCGGGGGATTCGAACCTTGCATGTGCCCAGTGTGCAGGAGTGCAAGGACGTTCTCGACCGGTTCGGGGATCTGCACACGGCGCACATCGACCTAGCGGCCGCGTACTATCGAGAAGGTGCCCTGGACGACGCCCGGCGCCACGTGCACGCGGCGTTGGAGCTGGGCTACCCGACGCCGGGGCTCGCCTACAACTACCTCGCTTGCATCGATGCGGCGCAGGGGGACCATGAAGGCATGATGGCGTGGTTCGATCGTGCCGCGAGCGACCCCCTGCACCCGGTCCTCGTTCGCAACGTGCAGGCGGCGCGGCAGTGGTGGGGAGCGGGATGTCCCAGGGGGGAACCCCCGTCGCTCGTGGCACGACACGACTTCGAACTGCTGGAGCGGCCGGAGCAGCCGTCGTTGCCCGGACCGCTGCCGCCCGACTTCGCCCGCTGGTAGGCGCGCTGAACAGCATCACATCGAGCTTAAGCTGAGCTGGTGAATGCGGGGCTGGGAGCCGGGAACTGAAGAACGCCCGCGTTTGGGATTCCCAGTTCCCGGTCCCCTGCTCACAAGCTCGGGCCGTCCATGTGACCCCTCTGGACAAACCGGGGCCCCGAGGGAGGAGGGAGGCCTGACGTTTCGCGGGAATGGGGCTCCGGAAAGGAGAAGGAAGCGACCGGGTCAAAGACCCGGGGAGTCTGTCACCAGGCGACGGGGCTGTAGGGGCAATCGGCTCGCTGCTGGCTGCAATCCGTGGGGGGCATGCAGTTGATCCACTCGGGGCATGCCGCATCCTGCTCACAGCCACAACCGCACTCGTTGGCGAAGTGGAACGTCTTGGGCGGGCAGGAGTACTTGATCACGGCGCAGGTGTTGGGGTCCGTGGCGACGTACTGGCGCCACCACTCCTCCGCGGGGTTGCACACGCAGGCCATCTTCGTGCAGGCGACCATGCCGCTATCCGTGCAGGAGCAGGTGTTGCAGCCGTCGAGGGCCGGGAAGGAATCGCCGGGCAGGTAGTCCTGGCCCTCATACGTGCAGGCGGCGGGCTGGCAGGAACCAGCCGCATCGGGATAGGAACCGTCCAGCACGCAGACGAACCCGTCGGGGCAAGGCAAGCCGCCGATGCCGCCGCAGAGCTTCCCCGTGGCATCGCACGGGCCGACGTCCCAGTGCCCCTTCCACTGGTCGTCCCGACCTGCCATCGACCGCACGTGCGACTTGAACTCGCAGACGTTGCCGTACTCGGTCTGTGCTTCAGGGCTGTCCCCGCAGACCGGGGCGTAGGCTTGCTCGCAGTAGGTGCTCTGCGCGACGCAGGAACCCTGCTGGATGTTTTCGTTCACGAAGGGGCCCACCTCGGTCAGAAGCTGCTTGCCTTCTTCGTAGGTCTTCACGTTCTGCGCATAGAAGTTGCGATAGGGGGTGCCGTCTTCGGCCAGCGTCTCGTATTCCACGCAGTACCGTACGATCTCGCAGCGCGACGACAGGGTGTAGTTGCCTGTGGCCTGCCACGCGATCGAGTAGACCGCCACGAGGTAGTCGATGCTCTTCTCGGCTTCGTACTGGAGCTTGATCTTGTTGCTCCAGGCCCAGTCGGCGGCCACGAGGTCGCCCGTTTCCGTGTCGTACACGGCCATCACGATGCCCTTGTGGGCCGGGTACTTGCCCTCGAACACGAAGTCGTAGCGGTAATCGAGCTTGCCGGGGAATCGGTACATATGCGCGCTGTCCCATCCCTTGAACCGCCCTTGCAGTGTCTGATCGCAGCCCCAATTCGACGGGATCTCCGCGAGCCACGACGGGATGCCGTCGCCAAGCATTTGCCGTTCCTCCGCGATGCTGTCGTCGACCGGCGCTTCATCGCCGCACCCCGCAGCGAACGCAGCCATGACCGTGCAAAGAGTGAGGGGCAACCAGATTCGATAGTGGAACATGCGATCACCTTGAGCGAGACGGTTGTCTCAGTGGTGGGATGTATTCAGTCGTGGGCCAATTGGCGACGCTCGTAGCCTTGTGGCAGGGGCCTGTCAATGGGGGAAAGGTGGCCTCGCCCGGTGGCGAGACCCGGTGGAATGGGGGACAATGGGGACGTTCTTCAAAACGATGGGAGGAACGATGTCTCGTCCTTGGATCGGGTTTGCCTCGCTCGGGCTGTTTGTGTTGCTGTCTTGCGGAGGCTCCGTGATCGTCGCGGACGACGACGCTGGGCCGGGTGGGTCAGGCGGTTCCGGAGGAGGCCAGGCCGGTACGGGCGGAGGGGTGGCCGGTACGGGCGGAGGCCTGGCCGGTACGGGCGGAGGCGTGGCCGGTACGGGGGGAGGCGTGGCCGGTACGGGCGGAGGCGTGGCCGGTACGGGCGGAGGCGTGGCCGGTACGGGGGGAACCCCCGTGTGCCCCCCCATCGCCGACTGCAACTGGTGCGGGGGCAAGACCGTCTACGACGCGGCTGGGTGCGAAGTCGGGTACGTCTGCGCCAACGGCGCGGACCCATGCATGACCTCGCCTTGCTTTGGCCCTGAGGATTGCGGCCCCAACCAGGTGTGTGCCGACATGCTGTGCTGGGGAGATTCTACCGTGACGTGTGGCGAGGGGTCGTGCGGTATTGGCGTCGGAGGAGGCAGCCAGACGTGCGACTGCGATTGGGGATGCAGCGATGGCAACAAGTATGGCTTCAGCTGCTGGGTGTCCTCGAGCGGAAGCTACAGCTGTGACTGCAGGATAAACGGGGTGACGAACAGTGGGTGCGGGATGGGTGGGATGGCAGGTAGCCCCCAGCCTCCGCCCGACCCGTGCAGTGTGGGTGACTGTTGCGGGTTCCCGCAGTAGGTCAAAGGGCCTTCTTGGAGAAGTACCAGTCGACGACCTCGTACTCCTTGTTCTTGACGCGCGCTTCTGCGTCTTTGGTGGTGGAGGGCGGAGGCACGATGACCTTCTCGCCTGGGCGCCAGTCAGCCGGACAGGCGACTCCGTGCTTGTCGGCGGTCTGCAGCGCGTCGACGACGCGGACGATCTCGTCGAAGTTCCTCCCCACGTTGAGCGGGTAGTAGATCATCGCGCGCAGCTTGCGGGACGGGTCGATGAAGAAGACCGCGCGCACGGCGGCCGTGGCGGAGCTTGCCGCATGCAGCATTCCGAAGGCCTTCGAGACCTTCATGTCGAGGTCGGCGATGATCGGGAACTGGATGTCGATGTCGAAGTTCTGCTTGATGTTCCGCACCCAAGCGATGTGGCTGTGGATGCTGTCGATGGAGTTTCCGAGCAGCGCTACGTTGCGCTTGTCGAACTCCTGCTGCAGCTTGGCGAACGCCATGAACTCGGTGGTGCATACGGGTGTGAAGTCCGCGGGGTGGGAGAACAGGATGACCCACTTGTCCTTGTTCCACGCTGACAGCTTGATCTTGCCGTGGGTGGTGGTGGCTTCGAAGTCCGGAACCGGTCCGTTGAGCTCGAGCCTGGGGGTGACTTCGGTTTCGGTGGCTTGGTCGTGACAGCTCATGTCGCATTCTCCTGATGGCAAAGGCGTTCCAATCCCCCACCTCGCCGGGCCCCTGGACGGTGAGGGTGTCGTTTCGCGGGCAACTGATCTAAGCACGGCTTCGAGGGAAGCAAGGCCTCGCCGCCCTGGAAATTGACTCGGATCTGTTGCGGTCGCGCAACCGCCCGACGGGCCCCTTGCATTTCTCCGTTGTGCCGCCAAGCTTGCCGCCGGAATCCTCCCCCGACCCGACGCGTTGCCTCCGAAGATGCTCCGACCTTCTGCCGTCTGCCATGCACTCCTCGCTCTGGTCCTCGGCGCCCCGGCGTGCGAGATGGCACCGTTCGGCGCGAAGCCCGTCGCCCTCGTGGCGGAGACGGCGTTCCACCCCGCACTGGACGTCGACCAGCGGGCATGTCACGCGCGTTGGGGCTCTGCGATGGCGCAGCCTGACCTCGGTGGCGCCCCGGCCTTCGACGCGAACCGGGCCGAGGTTCTAGGGCGGGCGTTGGGAGAGCCCATGGTCTTCGTTCGCGAGCCGAAGCGAGTCCCCGAGGCGCTGCTCTCGCCCGCAGCTCGGGCCGTCGCGAAGGCTTTCGACCGAGCACCGGCTGGCGTTCGCGTGGACCGGTTGATCCGGCAGTACCAGCACGAGCCGCACTTGCTGCGCGCCATCCTGCTGCCCGAGGGATACGTCTACGCTTCGGACCCGCACGACGCCCTCGCGCTCGTGCGCAGCTTGCAGCTCGTCCGAGCTTTCCAAGACCCCGTGATCTGGCTGCAGCGACGCGATCAGGTGTTTCGCCTCGAGCGTGCCCGCGTGCGCAACGTGAGCTTGTACAGGTATGCGGAGGGGCCCAACCAAGGGGAGGAAGCACAGTTGCTGTTCGGGGACCGGGTGGCGTCGTCGCCGGGGGACCTCGCCAACCCGCTGCACCGGGACCTGCGTACCCTCGCGCGGGACGTCGGGTTCGACCGTGTCCGCATCCTGCACCGGGTGGCGTCGGCTCTCGTCGTCGAGTTGCGGTTCGGTACGCAATGGGTACGAGGTGTCCTAGCGGCGGAGGGCGCCACCCTACGTCTCGCTTGTCTCGACGAGCCTCGTCCGACCGTTGAGGCGGTGGAGGCGTGGATTCGTGACCACGGCCATCGCATGCGTGCTCGCCGGGCCATGGAGGCCGTCATCGACACGCAGGTCAAGGAAGCGCTCCCGTTCGACCGTCCCGTGGACGCGGAGGACCACTTCCAGGATGGTGTGTTGCGTCCGCTGTGGTTCGACGCGTACCGACGGGGGCAGTCCGGGTTTGGTCACGACGGCCGGTCCTATTCGGTGTTCATGCGAGACGGGGCGCCGTGGCCGCCGCAGGTTTGCGTGGACCTGGTGCTCGACACGTACGAGCGGACGAGTGGAACGTGGTTTCGGCCGCGTGGGGAGCCTCCCCAGCGTGTCGTTGGGCGGCTCGACTTCAACGCCGAGGGGATCAAGAACCGGCGGGCGGTCCTCGCGTTTGGGGAATTCGCGGAGTCGTCACCGGCGCTGTTCGAGTTTGCGAAGATCGAGAACGGCGCGCGAGTTCCTTTCGCCAAGCGAAAGGAGTTCTTCGCCTACCTGCTCGAGCACGCAGACGACTTCGGCGCAGGGCACGTCGTCGCGATTCAGGGCCGGAAACGTGACGGGCACATCCACCAGCACGCAATCTTCGTGGAGACCACGGACCCTGTGACGGGCTTCCCTTATGGGCTCTTCGACCAGATGAAGAAGCCCCGGCGTCGGACCTGGGAAGGGATCATGGCAGAGGCCCCCGCGCGGAGCTTGTTCTATCGAGCGCGTCCCACGGACAAGGTTTGGCGTGCGATGGATCCGGAGCCCGGCGAAATCAAGCCCAGCCCGCTGAGACGCCTCGCTCTTGCCAGGTAGGTGCTACTTCAGGGCTTACCGGCGCAGTTGATCACGGGCTCGGGGTAGACGCCCGGGGCGGCGAGCTTCTGCATCGTGAACGTAGAGCCCTTCAAGTCCAAGTCCTTGAGGGGCTTGCTCGCGATGCCCTCCACGTCTCCGCAAACAAACTCCGATGCGCCGCACCAGCCGCCGGGGGCGCCTTTGAGCACCAGTTCGGTGGCAAGCTCGCTACCCGAAATGGGATTGGCGGCGCCGTCCATGGAGATGTTGCCAAAGTCCCCCTCGAAGCTCCCGTCGGGTTGGATGGGAAAAGGACCGCCCAAGATCGGGGTGCCGACCGGTGTGGTCTTGTCGTCCGCGCTCAGCGGCTGGAAGCTGAAGGAAACCGTGTTCGCCGCTTCGTCGATCGTCACGGTGCCATCGACCACGAAGGGCTTGGTCGGGACGATGACAGCCGACAACGTGAAGTAGTACCCGGAGGCGACGTCCGCTTGCGTCACCTTGGGGCAGTCTCCCGCGTCGCCGGTCACGTCGTTGCCCGCGTCTGCCGGAAGGATCTTCGCGGACCTTTCGATGAAGTCGTTGAACTCACCCTCGGCATCGGAGCACCCCAGACCGAGGGTGGCTGCGGTGGCCACAACACCCGTCCACACCGATTTTGCCAAGAAACCATGCGTGCAGGCGGAAACGTTCATGGGGTCACGTGTTCTCCAATTGACAGCGGCCTTCTGACGGCTTTATGAAACGTTACGTGTCTTGAGTCAACCTGTTCACGATGAACGATCACGATTCTCCGGGTTGACGCTCGGGGGAATCATGTCCAACGCCGCTTCGACCAACATGCAACATACTTCACGACTGGGTGCTGTGTCCGTCCTTGCGGCCTTTGGCTGTGTCCTGGTCGCGGGGCAAGCCGACGCGTCGGGGTTCTCCACCGCCCGCTTCGGCGGTGAGCACGGGCATCCCACGACGACGAACCCCACGTCGGTCTATTACAACCCCGCGGGCATCGCCAAGAGTGAGGGCATTCACTTGTTCCTGGACGGGTCTCTGGCGATTCGCCGTGCTTCCTACAAGCACACGCCGGCGGATACGGACATGGCCGAGCCAGCGGATGCGCAGGGGGCCAACACGGACGAGGCGAAGCTGTTCAACGTGCTGGCGGTGCCGATGGTGGGTGCATCTGCCAAGTTCGGGGACTTCGCGATCGGGGCGGGGTTCTACGTGCCCTTCGGGGGCACCTCCATCTGGGACAAGAACGAGAGGTTCGAGGACGACCCGCAGTACCCTGGTCCCTACGACGGCGCCAACCGGTGGTATTCGCTCAACGGGACGATCATGTCCACGTACTACACCCTCGCGGCGGCCTACGAGATCCCCAACACGGGGCTGAGCGTTGGGTTGTCGGGGAACCTGGTCAAGTCGGTGGTGGACACCCTTCGTGCGCGCAATGCGGACGGGTCGAACGACGTGGCGCTCGAGGGGCGGTCGTACGTGGACGCGAGCGGGTGGCAGGTGGGGTTCGGCGCGGGCCTGATGTACGACGCCATTCCGAACCAGCTCACGCTCGGGCTGTCCTACCAGTCTCGCCCGAACGTGGCGGGAGGCATGGCGCTCAAGGGGACCTTGCAGACCAAGCTAGGACCGACGCCGCCCACGACCCAGGACATCGACCTTCATCAAGACTTGCCCGACATCGTGCGGTTCGGCGTGCGCTACCGCCCCCAGCACGAGTGGGAATTCCGTGTGTACATGGACTGGTCCAGGTGGAGCGCGTTCGAGCAGCAGTGCCTTGGCGAACAGGGCAAGGAGTGCGAGCTGAACGACGACGGCAGTCCGGCTCCTGACAGCGGTGTTCGACAGAACCTGCCGCGGCACTGGAAGGACGCCTGGGGCGCGAAGGCGAGCGGGAGCTACTTCATCGGAGAACCGCTCGAGCTCATGCTGGGCGTCGGCTACGACGGCAACGCCATTCCGGATGAGGCCTTGGACCCCGCGCTGATGGACTTCGACGACATCTCGGTGTCACTCGGTGGTCGCTACCACGTGATCGAGCCACTCTTCGTGGCGTTGAATGTCAGCCAGATCTTCTACTTCTCGCGGGACACGGGCGGGAAGAGCGGCAATGCGGCGTGGCAAGTGCCGTCCAGGAGCCCTGACTCCGGCGGCAAGTACGAGCAGTCGATCACCGTAGTGAACGCCAATCTCGAAATGGTGTTCTGAGGCTTGAGAACCCGTCTGGGCCCAATTCAAGCACTGTTCGAAGAGCGGGCTTGGGTTTGGGGCTATCCGAGCCGAAGGCGAGGCGTTTTGGGGTGAGCCGCGGCGAGGGGGCCTCGCGAAAGCCCCCTTAGAAACCTAGACCCAAAGCAGCGCGGAGCACTTGATTCGGGTCTAGGCGACCGACAGGTCAGCGGTGCGTTGTCCTGAGAGCCTCAGGTAAATGAAGGCGTAGGCGATCTGGACGACCGGTCCCACGACCATCACGCCGATGCAGCACGCGGCCAGCCCGGCGATGAACAGGGCGAAGGCCAGCAGGCCCCACACGAAGAGGGCGCCCTTGTGTCCCGTCGTCAACTCCCAGCTTTCCTTGAGGGCGTCGATGACGCCGAGCTGGCGGTCGACGATGAGGGGGATGGTGAGCCCGAGACCGAGGGCCAGAATGATTCCCGGTACGATCAGCAGCAGGAACCCGAGCATGACTCCGAGGCCCATGAGGATGTTGGCCCCGAGGATGCTCCAGAAGAAGGGACCGCCCTGGAAGATGTCGCCGAACTGGTAGTCGTCGCCTTCTGCGACCTTGATGGTGAAGAGGGTCATGCCACCCGTCATGAACGTAGAGACAAGCATGTTGAGGAAGCTGAGACCGAGCACGACGAACTGCAGGGTGGGGTCGTTCTTGTCGATGTCTCCCACGACCTGTCCTATTCCCTGGAACGCGTTGGAGATCATGCCCCCGACGATCAGGGCGCCGAGGATGGTACCCGGATCGGACTTGACCCTGTCCCAGGCGAAGGTGATGGACTCCCAGATGCCCCAGGCCTGAGAGACGCCTGGGCCCGGAGGCTGCCCGAACGGCACGCCGGGGGCTGCGCCGGGGAAGCCTCCCGCGGGTCCCCTCGGACCTGCTCCGAACGATCCTCCGAAGCCGCCGGGTGGCGGTGCGGGTGGGGGTGCGCCCCAGCCTTGGTTGCTCATGACGTTCCTCCTCGCCGCTGAGACTCGCGAAACGTCAACATCCTAACTTGTTTGCCGTTCCAGCGTGCACGGGGTTCTGCGGTTCCCGTGCGATTCGCTCCCTTCCCGGTGGCACGAGGTTCGCACAACGAGCATGACTGCTTTCTGGGAGAAGGGTCATGCGCAAACCTGTCGGTCTGCTCCGCCGTGTCATGCCTTCGTGGCGACGGTTGTTGGCTCTGGGGGCTCCGTTTCTGGCTGCGGTTGCCGGGTGCGGGGGCATCGTGGTCGATCCCGACGCGTGGGACGAATCGTCTCAAGACGGGGGGGCGGATGCCGCATCGAAGCCAGGCGGCGGGAGTGGCTCGGGCAGCACCACGACCTGCCGACCGTGCGATGGCGAGCCCGCGTGCGCTTTCTGTCTGATCCAGAGCTACGAGGCCACCTACGTTTGCCCGGTCGGCAAGCAGCCGCCTCGCCCTGCGTGCATGAACTTGGGCGAGGAGTACCCGACCGCGCAGGGACAGATCACCTGCCACTACTGCAGGTGACCCCAGCGATTCCGGTCGACAGGGGGCGCGTGATGCGCCAAGTCTGCTCGCGATGCCTCGGCGGTCCCTCGGATGCCTCCTGTTGTTGGCCGGATTCGTAGGGCTTCCGTCGTGCCGATCGAAAGAGCCGCCCGACCGAACGGTCCCGCCTCCCCGCCACGTCGTGCTGAGCGATGTCATTCGCGAACCTTCAGGACTCGTCCGGAGCCGTCGCCATCCGGGCGTGTTCTGGACCCACGGCGACTCCGGTTGCGAACCCTATCTGCACGCCATAGCGAGCGACGGCGCGCTCATGAAGAGCGTACGCGTGCGGGGGGGCAGCTGCTCTGACTGGGAAGACATCACGACCGACGACGCCGGGAATCTGTACATCGCCGACACCGGCAACAACATGAACGTGCGTCGGGACCTTGCCGTTCACAGGGTTCCCGAGCCTGACCCCGCCAACGTGCAGGCTGAGGTCGACATCGATCGCACGTATCGGATTCGGTACGAGGAGCAGCGTTCGTTTCCTGACCCATCCCAGCTGAACTTCGATGCGGAGGCGTTGTTCTGGGCGAAGGGTCACCTGTATCTGCTTACCAAGCACCGCGGTGACATGCATACGTCCCTGCTTCGTATCCCCGAAGAGGCTGCGGTGGCCGAGGTCGCCTTGCGCCCCCTGGGCCGCTTCCGCGTGGGGGGCGATGGGCTGCAATACGGCGGCATGGTGACCGGGGCCGATGCCACCGACGACGGTCGCTTTCTGGCCGTGCTCACCTATCACGCGCTCTTCGTGTTCGAGTGGACGGAGCAACCGGACGTGTACTTCGCACGACAGCTCAACCGAGTCGACCTACGCATGAGCGAGGTGCAGCAGATCGAGAGCGTGGCCTGGGACGGGTGGTCCGTGCTGTTGGGGAACGAGGACCGCAAGCTGTATCGCCTGGACAACCCGTTCGCGGCTCGCAGCGACCCGTTCCCCTGAAGCTACATCTTCACCGGGAGCTTCTGCGCGCAGCCGAACGCACTCATGCACGACGCCGTCCCGTCGCCCATGCACGCCACAAAGTCTTCGATCTCGGCGTCGGTCATCGTCGAAGCGAGGATGTCGCAACCGGCCTTGCACGTCCCGATCAGCGTGGCGGAGCATCCCTTCACTTTGGCGTCGGCCGCACCGTATCGGTCCTTGACGATCTTGCAGGAAGCATCCTCTCCGCACTCGGCGTCGGTCTCGCACGACGCCACGCAGACGGTGGCCGCGCAAACCTCTTCGCTGACACAACCTTCGTCGGCCATGGGGCACTGAAGCACTCGCACGTCCGAGCAGTCCAATCCCTCGTCCACGTCACCGTTGCAGTCGTCGTCGCGCCCGTTGCACGATTCCTGGGCCACGCACAGGTCGCACGTGGTGCGATCCGGGATGCAGTAGCCTTCGTGGGCAGTGGTCCCGGTGGGGCACCCGCTGCCTTCCGGGGCCACGCACACCGTCTGGCCGATCGGTGGAACGGCCTGGCAAACGTGCCCGTCAGCGCAGTCCGCCGTCGTCCTGCACAGGCCGCACGCTGGCTTGTCACAGTCGCTTCCGCAAGCGTCGGAAGGGGCGGGGCACAGATCGGGCTCGGTGCAGTCTCCCACGGCGAGGCGCACCGCCACGTAGGCGTTGACCAGTCCGAAGCCATAGAACGGGGAGTGCCCGTCCTCGTCGTAGGCGCCCCACACGGGATCGATCTTGGTGGCGGACGTCGCGAGGATGTCTCGCACCTCGGCGGCGGTCAGGTCGGGGTTGGCGGAAAGGATGAGGCCTGCCACGCCTGCCACGAACGGACTTGCGGACGAAGTGCCGCCGAACGAGTCGGTGTATTCGGACCCCGCAGCCGTCGCGACGATGCCGTTGATGCCTCCGTTCGAGGGGGCCGCGACGTGAACGTGGGGGCCGCGGTTGCTGTAGTAGGCCTTCAACCCTTGGTCGTCGACGGCCCCCACGGTGACGACGGTGGGTTCTTTCCCGTAGGCCGAGACCACTTCGTTCTCGTTGCCCGCGGCGAAGACGACCACGGTGCCTTTGCCGTCGCGACCGTCGGTTTCGGCGTAGGTGAAGGCGGCCTTGACCACGGACGACACGGCGGGCGAGGGGAACGACGCGGCGGCGAAGTTCGGGTCTCCGCCACCTACGCCCCAGCTGTTGTTGATGACCCATGCTCCCTCGTCGACCATGAGCGCGAAGCCGTTGGCGATGCTCTGGTCCGTCATGCTCAAGCCAGCAGGGCCGACCTTTTCGCCGACCATGTGCGGCATGATCTTGCATGCAGGGCAGACGCCCGCGCCCCCTTCGGCGTTGTCCCCGATCGCCGCCGCCACGCCCGCCACGGACGTCCCGTGGGAGCCGAAGCCGGCCATCGGGTCCTTCATCTGTTCCTGCCAGTCGGCTGGGAAGTTCAGGGGGGCCGTGCAATCTGCTGCGAGGTCCGGGTGGAGGATGTCCACGCCGTCGTCGTTGATGGCGATGATCACGTCCGGGGAGCCCTTGGTGACGTCCCACGCTTCGGCTACGCGGCTGTCGACGCCGGGCACGGACTCCTTCTGCCCCGTGTTGCGCAGGTGCCACTGGTCCACGAAGAGAGGGTCGTTGGGGACGTGGTTCGTCTTGTAGTAGCGCAGCATGTCGAGCTCCACGTGCGCGCCCGGGACGTCCCGCAGGGCGGGCAGCGCGCGCAAGCTCTTCCACGGGTCCTGGCTCGGGATACGGTACAGGTTGCGACCGTAGGCAACGGGCACGGGCGCGGAGAGCGACGCCGTCTTCGTTCTCGCGCGCAGTTGCACGAGGCGAGACGCGTCGGAGAGCGTGACGAAGATGTCGCCGACCGCGGCAGCCACACGGCCGTCGCCATCGTGGAACGTGGGAAGGGCGCGCTTGCCGCCGGTGATCGTGGCGAGTTGCTGGGCATCGACGGGCAGGGAGAACCGAAGCCCGGTGTACCGTCCGTGTCCGATGAGGTCGACGCCGGGGCGGGACAAGGTTTTCGGTGGCGGGGCGCCCTCGAAGACGACGGTGTTGGCGGCGAAGCGGTAGCCTTCGGGCGGCTCGATGTCCGCGGGGGGAGGAGGCACCGTCGTGTACTGTCCGAGGCAGTCGCAGAGGGTGTCGCAGGAAGGACCGGGAGCGGGGTGGTCGAGCCACCCGCCGCAGGTGGCGACGTCGAAGCAGGCGTCCTGGGAGACGCAGCAGCGGAAGTTGCCGGACACGTCGTCCCACATGTCGAAGGGTGATTCCATGGCGACGGCGCAGCGCTCGAGGCACTCGAGCTCGTCCATCGGGTACGCATCGGCCTGATCGCTGCCGCAGGAGGCGAGGGTCGAGCATGCTTCCTGGCAGGATTCGATGCAGCTGGTGGGGAAGCTGGCGGGGTCTCCGCGGTTGTCCTTCATGGGGCCCGAGCCTGCTTGCCCTGCTTCCCCTGCGCTGCCGGCCGCGCCACCGGTTCCCGCTTCGCCGTCTGACCCGGTGTCGAGGTCAGGGCTTGCGTCTGCGCCTCCGGAACCTCCGGCGGGGTCGATCTCCGACTCGTGGCCTCCGCACGCGAGGAGAAGGGGGATGAGCAGGGGGATGATGGACGTTCGCTTGCGCATCGAGGGGACTCCTTGCAGGCAGCCGTGGACGCAGGAGCATAGAGTCGAGCGTGACGTGCGGCCAGCCGGATGGGAGGGAGTGTATGAGATGGGACGGGAGTGGAATGATCCACCCGCGAGAGGGAATCAGCGCTTGCGACGAGCGAGCAGCAGGCCGAGCAGGGATAGGGCGAGGGCCGCTACTCCACCCTGGGATCGAGTGGCCGGGACGCGGCAGCCGCAGCCGCCGCTGTCATCGGGCGAGTAGACGCTCGAGCCGTTACCGGCGCCGGCGGCTCCGTCCTGATCGGGCCCGCCGTCCAGGAGCGGACTTCCCCCCGAGCCGCCTGTGCCGCTGTCGAAACCAGCGTCGGAGGGGTTCGTCGTTCCCGGCACCTGACACTTGCCGTCGACGCAGAGGGCGCCGCCGGGGCAGACGGCGCCGTCGCAGTCGCTCACGCACGACCCGGAGGAGCAGTGCTCCCCCGAGGGGCAACCGGAAGCGCACGACGGGTCGTAGCACTCACCGCTCGACGTGTCGCACCGCAAAGGAGTCTCGCAGGTGGCGCCGCTGCACTGCCCGCACCCGTCGAAGCAGGCGCCGCCACGGCACACTTGGCCGGTTCCGCAGCTGATGCTGTCACATGGGTCGAGGCACACATCACCGATGCAGGTCTGCCCCCAGGGGCAGGTCACGCCATCGCAGGGGGCCACGCACTCGCTCCCGCGGCACACCTTGTCCGAGGGGCAGGTGACGCCGATGCAGTCCTCGGGGACGCACAAGCCCGACTCGAAGTCGCACTTGGTGAACGCGTCCTGGCAGGGGAACTCCCCGCTTGTGCAGTTCTTCACGCACCGACCGTTGTGGCAGATGCCGTTGTCTGGGCACGTGGCGTCGTCGTCGATGACGCCGTCGCAATCGTTGTCGACGGCGTCGCAGGTTTCGTTGGAGCTCGTGAAGACCTGCGTGCAGACCACGTTGCCGTCGGAATCACACTCGGTGATGCCATACGAGCACAGGCCGATCTCGCCGGTGTCGCAGGGGAGCCCGCCGCCGCTGCACTGGATGCCCGAGACGCTGGTGACGAGATCGGTGAAGTCGTCGTTGTCTCCGCCGTAGATGTCTTCCCAGGCGAAGTAGAACTTGTAGTCGGACAGGCGGCTGTCGTAGGTGAGCAGATGGATTTGGCCGGGGGTGTCGGGGTTGTACTTCGGCTCGGAGTAGTAGACGAAGCCTTCGCCGTCCTTGATTCGGTCGAGCGTCGCGCAGCAGTCGCCGCCGGAGCAGCTTGGCGCCATCTGTGGGTCTTGGGGCGTGGCAAGGAAGAAGCCGATCTCGCCGCCGAGGTAGTCGGGCTCGCTCTGCAGGTCGAGGCTGACGGTGTCTCCGGCGACGGTATTGCAGTCGAGCATGACGTGCAGGTCATCGACGCTCGGCTCGCTGCCGGTGACGTTGTACCAGCCGAAGATGTCGCGGAACATCGCGGTGCCGCGGCTCTCGATGCGGAAGGCCATCGGGCACACGGGGCGGAAGGTTTCGGGCTGCGTGTCGGCGTCGGCGACGGGGTCGAGGCCAGACAGGTTCTTGGGGATGCACGGGTCCTGGTTCCAGTCGTGCCACAGGGTGGATTCGCAGGTTGCGTTTTGCCCGTCGTCGCAGCTGTTGGGGTCCATATTGCCGGGGCATGGGTCGCCGATGTTGCAGACCCCCGGCTGCTCGCAGATGCAGGCGAACACCGCTGCAAGACCGGCGGTTTCGCCGCCATCGCAGTACACGCTTTGCACGGGGATGGTCTTCCCGTTGGGTTGCGTGACGGCGGCGGCGGAGAAGGAAACGGAGAGGGTGAGGAGGAGGGGGGCCCAGGTTTTCATCGCAAGAGCAAGCATAAACGGTTAAGTCGTGCCTCGCCACTGAGTTACGAGCTGGCCGTGGGTGGGGATGTCGATTTTTGTTGCGGGGTGGGGGGCTTCGGTCTTTCGGGGGTGGCGATCCGCGGTCGTGGCGAAGTTTGCCGGCGGGAACGGAACTTGGCCCTGCCGGGTGACGCGCGCCAAGGTCGTGCGGCCATGTCAGTACGAAGGATTGCTCTGTTTTTCGTGGCTACCACCCAAGTGGTTGCGTGCCAGAAGGCCACACCCTCGCAGGAGGCGGCTGCCGCGCCCCCGGAGAGCGTACCGGTCGCTGCCTCGGTGCACTCACCGCGTGTCGCCGTTGTCGCGAGCGCGGCGGCGGTTCCCGAACCTGCTGCCCAGCCATCCCCGACGAGGCGGGTGGGTTCGCTCACGCAGGACGCTTTCATCCGGGCGCAGCCGAACCATGGGTCGCCCGAGATCGGGACGCTGGACATCGGCGGCACGGTGGCGCTTCGAGCGCCTGAGCCCGTGGGTAAGGCCGGGTGTCCTGGCGGGTGGTACGCGGTGGAGCCGAAGGGCTTTCTCTGTCACGACCGGACGACCACCCTGGAGCCCGAGTCCCACCCCCTGATCCAGGCGAAGACGGCGCGTGTGCATGGGGACGAGGACGCGCCGTACCGGTGGGGGGAGTCGCGGTACGCTCCCGTGTATCGCAAGCTTCCGGACGCGAAGGAGCAGCAGCGGTGGGAAGGGAAGATCGACAAGCACCTTGCGACGCTGGAGAAGTTGCGGGAGGCGAGGCGGTCGGGGGCGAGCGAGGACGAGGTGCGCACGCCGCCCAACTTCCAAGGTGTGGACCTGTTCCCCGCCACGGGCGAGCCACCCGCTTTCCTGTCTCACGGGGCGCCGTCGCCGTGGGCGAGCGTTCACACGCCGGGTGACGGTCGCGCGAGGTACGAGATGGTGCCCGCGCGTTCGACCATCGCGTGGACGGACGAGTTCTTTGCTGAGGGGCGCAGTTGGCTGCTGACGCCGCAGCTTTTGCTCGTGCCGAAGGACAAGATATCGTTGCAGAAGCCGTCGGGCTTCCGGGGAGCCATGCTGTCCGAAGGGATCGAGCTGCCGCTGGCGTTCATCCGTGGCGAGCCCAAGCCGAAGTACCGGATCGAGGGTGGCGAGGATATGGCGGAGGGGCAGCGACCGGACGGAGTGGTTCCCGCGGTCTGGGCCGCCGGGGCCGAGTTTGCGGAGGACCCGGACGACGCGAAGGGGCGCTTCGTTCTGGCAGGCGAGACGTGGAAGCGGCTGGATCGGGTGGGGCTGACGGGGCGCGCGCGCTGGAAGCGAGGGAAGCGGTATCTCGAGACCCGGGAGAGCGGGATGTGGATCCGCGAGAGCGACGCGGTGGTCGTGCGGGGCCGCGCGCCCGAGGGGCTGGAGCTAGGGGAAGGGGAGAAGTGGATTGACGTATCGATCCACTGGGGGACGCTGGTGGCGTACGAGGGCAAGAAGCCCGTGTTCGCGACGCTGATCTCGCCCGGGCTGAAGGGATACGCCCGGGTGGGGGGCAAGCCCACGAAGAACACGACGCCCACCGGCGCGTTCCGCATCGAGTGGAAGCACGTGACGCGCACGATGTCGCCCGACCCGGAGAAGAAGTCGTATTACCTGTCCGAGGTCCCCTACACGCAGTTCTTCCACCAGCCCTTCGCGCTGCACGGCGCGTACTGGCACGATGCATTCGGGGAGCCCAAGAGCGGCGGTTGCGTGAACCTGTCCGTGGCCGATGCGCGGTGGCTCTTCGGGTGGACGGAGCCGTCGTTGCCGGCAGGGTGGCACAGCGTACGTTCGGGCGACGACCGAGGCGCCGGGACATGGGTGGTCGTTCGATGAGCGCTCTTCAGGGCTTACGGCCAAACAGGTGAGCTGGGGACCGGGAGCCGACGCTGGATGGAGGCGTCCTCCCGTTTGCTACCTCGGCACTACGGGGTGGTCGTGAGGCAGGCGTTCCACGCGGGTAAGTCGTGGGGACTACGAGGGTCTTTGACCTTGCCGATCACATGGTCCACGGACACGAATCCCCAGTGCCGGCTATCCTGGCTTGCCGACCTGTTGTCCCCGAGCACGAAGAGCTTGCCAGGCGGTACCTTGCACGGACTGTCCACGCACGTCGTTCCTGTCGGATTCTCGTCGCCCAGCAAGATCACGTAAGCCCGGTCCCCGCTCCACTCCACGAAGGCCTTGCGCCCATCCGCGATCCCGTTGGGGTCTCTGCCCTTGGGCCACGTTCCCATCGCACATCGACGGAGCGGTTTTCCCTGCAGGTCGACGGAACCGTCCTGAAGCACCTGGACGTCGTCGCCGGCCACGGCGACCACTCGCATGACGTACGTGTAGGAACGGTCGGAAGGCCAATCGAAGACGATGACGTCGCCTCGCGCGGGCTCGGACGCCGTGCGGACGTTGCCGAGCACGGGCAGACGGAAGCCGAACGCGGTGGCGTCCGCGCGGATCTCGTCTCCGCCGAAGATGGCCGGGGCCATGGCGGATTGCGGCACGATGAAGGCGCGTGCGGTGGCCCAGAGCCAGATGACGAGTAGCACGAGAAAAACGGCGACGACGGAACCGAGCACGGGAACGCCGATGACCACGATCCTGGGGGGGCCGGTCGTGACATCCTTCTTTCGGATGATAGAGCTGTCTTCGTCGTCGACCATGACGTCCGTCGGGGCCGTTGTAGGAGACCTGAGACGAAAAGGCTAGCCCGTGGTTGGACCCCCAGGCCCGGAGGCACGGCGAGCGCTCCCCGAGCCGCAATCCCCTTGCTGTCTCGGCCAAGGCCCCCATCCCAGCCTTCCCCCGCCTCGGCTCACCCTTGGTGGAATCTTCATTCTTCGGGCTGAATTTTCGCAAACGCGACCGCGGTGCTACGGTCCGAAAAGCGGTGTGAAGAAACTAGGAACTAGGAAGAGGAATTCGAACACGGAACGAAGAATGTTCTGATCAATCAGCAGCGCGCGGCACGTTGCCGTGCCGTATTTGCTGACGCAGTGAGAATCGCTTCACGCACCACCCGCCTTGTTGGTGGCAGGCAGCCTTGTCATTCGCAGAGCAAGATCCAGAGGTTGCTCTCTCGCAGGGCGCGTGATGGCTGGGCGTCAGGGAGGAGACCAGCGCAAGCCGGCGTAGCCGTGGATGCCGCTGTCCGCGGGGCGCGCGGGCAGGTAGCCCCGCGTCTTGTAGGCGATGGCGAGCACGAACCCCGCGGCCGGTGAGAGGGCGAACGTTCCTTCGGTGCCGACGTTTCCGCCAAGCCGCTGCGGTCGATCGAACACGTTGCGCTCACGGGTCAGCGTTTCGGGTTGGGACCACGCATCGACATGGGCGCCCCACTGGAGAAACGGGGTTGGCTTCAGGCCGGAGACCCGCAGCCCCCCCGCTGCACTCGAGGCGAGACGGCTGCTGCCCACGCGCCCGTAGGTGTCCACGACGACCCCATCGCTCTCCAGGAACAGGTCGAGTTGGTGCTCGACACCGAAGGGGCTCAGGGACACGCTCGACCAGGGCAAGAACCGGACGTCGCCGACCGAGGGGAGCGGAGCGTGGGTCCACCGCTGCCCATGAACCACGTGGTTGACCGCGACGGCATAGGCCGCGAACACCAGCGTGGGGTCGAGAAGGTTCCACACGTACGCGGTGCTGAGGCGCGACTCGATCCATGCCTTGTCCTCCTGCGTCCACCGGTTGAAGCGGGTCTGCAGCAGGTCGACGTAGTTGTGCACGTCGTTGCTCGGCTGGCGTTGTCCCCCTGGGCTCAGGAGGGTCGTGGCGTAGGACAGGCGCGCGGCGGCGTACAGGAGCATGTCACCGTAGTGAGCGCCGCCGTGCTGGACGAGGTCGTGGGTCAGCCAGTAGCCGGTTCGGTAGTCGGCCTCGATGCCGCCCGTCACCAGGGCGAAGTCTCGATCCTCCTGGCCTTGCCGTGCGAACGTTGCCTCCCCTACGAGCACGTCGTGTTGACCGAAGAGGGTCGCGTAGGGTTGCACCAGCCGGAACTGGTAGGTGGGCGATAGCCCTTGCTCTCGTGCCCTGGCGCCGTGACCGTAGACTTCGTGGCTGAAGGTCACGGCAAGGGACGCCAGGGGGGCATCGAGCAGGAGTACCTTCAGGGACCGGCCTGCGATGCCAACGGGGGCGTCTTGGTCCTGGTCCCACGGTCGCAAGGCATCGTCGTAGCGGTAGAGGGTGCGAGCGATGCTGGTGGTGGTGCGAACGCCCGGGTCCATCGAGAGGTCGGGGTCGACCAAGAAGACCAGATCGGCGTGGGGGTCGCGCTCGCTTGCGGCAGCGAGGGGTGTGAGGCTTACGGCGAACGCGAACCCTCTCGATAGCGCCACCCAGCGATGCGCAGAGCTGAGCCGACTACTGCACACAGCGGATCTCCGTTCGCTGCATGCGTCGGGGGAGTCCCGTGATCCGGACGAACCGTCCGTTGCCAAAGGCATGGAGCCATTCCGAGGTTCCCCCGAGGGTCACGGCCCCGGCTGGAGCGGTCCCGAGGGGCACATCGCCACCGATACGCTTTCCGTTCTCGTCCACCCATGCAAACGCGTCGGTGCCTTCATTGCGGAAGACCACGCCCACTTCACTCTCGCCCCACGCCAGGGAGACCACGCGCGACGACTCCCCGATGCGCTCGGTCGGCATGGTGGGACGACCGAAGCCGTCGAAGCGTCGGAGGAAGACATCGTGTCGGGCGTTGCTTCCGACCGCGGCGGCGGACCAGACCACGAGGCTCTCGTAGGTATCTGCCGACCAGCGCACGACACGGTTGGACGGGACGGGCAAGGGGATGGGGCCTCCCCGGAGTCGAGCCTCGGAATCGACGGCCCATGCCTGGGTCTCGTCGAACAGCAGGAGGCTGTCCTTGTCGGCCACGAGGCCTGGGGCAAGGGATCTGGAGGACGGGTTCCCGAGCCAGTCGATGGGGCCGGACGTGGTCTGGTTCGCGACGAGGTTCCAGGACAGAGCGCGGAGGGAGGCAGGGTCGCTGGTGTCGTCGTTGGGGTCGTTGGGCCAGGAGGAGAAGAGCACGGTGGCGTGGTTGTCGAGGCATGCGCTGGCGAGCCTGACGGTGCAATCGACACAGCTCATGTTGAGGGGAGCGAAGGCGGGGTCGGGCTGTCCCGCGAGGGAGATGCGCTGGACCCAGAGGCTCTTTCGGGTGCGAGGTGGCTCGCCGATTGGGCTGACGGTGGTCTCCCGAGTCCAGCGAAGGATGAGGCCGGAGGGAGTGAAGCAGAAGGCGAAGTCGTCCTGGGGCAAGTCGTCGTCGGTCCAACCCTGCAGCACGGGCAGGGAGTAGCGTTCGAGCAGGATTCCGTCGACCGAGATCACGGCCACGTCGGCGGTGGTTTGGCGGGAGAGGGCGCCGCGCGAGGCATCGGTCGTGGGGGTGGTCAACCAGGAGGCGACGACGGTGTCGCGGTCTCCGGGGGTCAGGGACATTGCAGAGGGGAGCGTGTTGGTGGGGGCGGGTTCGTCGAGGACCCAGGCCGGGGGGTCCGCGGTGCACGGTGGCTCGTACGCGTCGCAGGCGAGGGAGGCGACGGAGATGAGGAGCGTCGCCAGGGCGAGCATGCGGTGCGAGGGGTGGGGCGTTGGCGCCGTGGGCATGCTTGCGTTCGGGGGCGGTTTGGGGCTTCAGGACGAGGGCGGGCTGTGGCGGCCGCTCTTTCGCTCGAGCATCATGGGCAAGGGGGGGAGCATGGAGAGGCGTTGACGCGAGAGCAAACCGGCCAGCTCTTCCTCGCGTCCTTCCCATTCGGCGCGGAAGGTGCGGAGCTCGGCGAGCAGCTCCTCGCAGTTGGTTTCGTTCTTGAGGTTCACCTTGAAGTCGAGCTCGGCCTCGTTGCGCTCCTTGGCGGCCCGACGGTTCTGACTCATGACGATGAGGGGCCACTGCAGAGAGATGAGGATGGCGAGCAGCAGGTTGAAGAAGATGTAGGGGTAGGGGTCTGGGGGTGAAGTGGCCAGCATGCTTGGGACGTTGATGATTGCCCAGGCGCCCATGATGGCGAGGAGCAGGAAGATGAACGACCACGAGCCATTGAGGACGGACACGCGGTCGGCGATCCGGTCGGCCCAGCTCATGTTCTGTTCGTATTCCTCGACGGCATTGCGTGCGGCGCGGGCGCCGAGCATGGCGTTGGTCTCGCGCAGGCGTTCGGACATGGTGCGGAGGATGCCCGTGGCGGCGCTTGGCCGCGTCTCGATGTACGTGACGAGAGCATCGCGACCGAGCTCGAGCAGGATGGTGTCGCACGTGGCCTGGGCGCTGGCGCTCCTGGGCTTGTCGTCGAAGAGGGCGAATTCTCCGAAGTAGGTGCCGGCCTCGAGGTTGGCGAGGGTGACCTTGGAGGTTGGGTCGGGGCCGGGCAGGTGGATGTCGACCACGCCTGCCGCGACGATGAACATGGAGTTTCCGCTGTCCCCTGCGTGGAACACCATGTCACCGGGGACCAGTTGATGGAGGCGAAGCTCGTCGGCCAACGCTTCGAGGTCGGCGTCTTCGAGTCCCTCGAACATGGGGATGCTGGCGAGCAGGTCGATCCGGTCCAAGGCGCGGAATTGTCCCAGGTTGGGGGGTGGTGTGCAACGGGTTCGGTGCGTTCCCAGATCCGGAGGCATCGGAGTGGGCCGCAGATTCCGCAGAGAACCGCAGATGGTTTCCTGGCTTGTGCGGATGTGGGTAGCTGCGTGGCTGCGGGTTGAGCGTCCGAAGCGACCCTAGCGGCTACACCACCACGTCGACGTCGGCGGAGGTGAGCGCCTCGGAGACGAGGTCAAGGGAAGAGAAGAGCGCGCGCCCGTCCTCATCCAGCGCCTCGATCTTTGCGGCCAGCAGCTCGCGGCGCACGTAGATCTCCTCCCGCCGGCCTTCGTCGCTCTCGATCTTCATCGACAGCTCGGCTGGGTTGGGGCTATGCGCGATGATCTGCTGGACGGTGGGAGCGATGCCGTCCACGACGCGTTCGAGGAAAGAACGAACCCGCCCGCCCGTGAACAGGTCCTGGCCTTCGACCCGCACGGTCAGCAAGCGGCCGCGCGGGCGCACGGTGCTGCGAACCGACTGGCGCATCATCTGCCAGAGCTTCTCCATGCGAGTACGCTCGTCCTCGTCCAGATCGACCGACGATTCGGTGTCGTCGTCGCCCCTTCGCTCGAGCTGGACGCGGAGGACTTCGTCCTTGCGGTCGAGCTTGAAGAGGAACGTGTCGGGCTGGTCGGTGCGCTTGCGGAGACGGATCTCGGCGGTATCGTCGCTGAGCTCGAAGCCGCCGATGAGGAAGTCGTCGAGGGAGATGGCGCTGCGGGCGACGGAGCCTGTGATCCAGCTCTTCCGGGTGCCGAGCTGCAGGTCGAGTCCCTGGACGAGGGACGCGACGCGCACGGGGCCGTGCCACATGGAGCCTTGGGAGGGGGTCACAGCGAAGGAGGTGATGATCTCGCCGGGGTGGTTCAGGACGGAGGTCATGTGGTTCTGGCCGTCGGCGAGGCGCATGGAGATGGACCAGCCGAGGACGGGAACGATCTCGGTTTTCAGGAAGCGCTCGACGGCGGAGGCGAGCTCCTTGCGCCGGGCTTCGAACTCCGGGCCGTGCTCCTTGAGGGTCTTGTCCTTGGCGACTTGGCAGTTGCTGCGGGCCTCGGAGACGATGCCCTCGCCGTGCTCACGCAGTTGCCGGACGTACACCGAGGTGTTGGGGTCTTGCTGCTGGCCGAGGAGTGAATCGAGCGATTCCATGGCCTTGCGATGGAAGGCCTCGACGATCTCGAGGGCATGTTCGCGGGCGTTGGCGGCGGCGTCGAGCTTTGCCTGGGCGCGGGCGATGTCCTGATCGAGTCGCACGGCTTGCGCTGCGGCCTCGATGAAGGTCTCGAAAGCGGTGAGGAAGTTGTACTGGATCGGTGAAGGAACGGAGTCGCCGTACAGGTATCGCATGGGCGGGCCCCCTATTGGGTTTCGGAGTATCGCCTGGGAGAAGTGATAAGGCAAAGAGCTTTCGAGCACACAGCCCCGCTCCTACCCCAACCACCACCTCGCCACCGCATTCCCGTACATCACGTTCAACACTCCCGCCAACACCAACGACCCCGCCCCCACCACCAGCAGGCCCACCCGCAGCCTCTGCAGCCGTCCCAGCACGAACCGCGACGGATTCCTGGGGTCGTACCTCACCTCCACGTCCTTTCCCGCTTCCCAGTCCTTTGACGTTCCCATCACCACAGCGAGGTCTCGGAGTGTCTCGTTGTCCGGATCGCCGAAGATCCCCACCTGCGCCTGTTCCGCTACCACGTAGTGCACCGTGATCATCGGATACACGGTTCTGTTGAGCGTGTTGTCGTTGTCTTGGACTACTCCACATTAACGACCACGCCGTAGGACGCCACCGCGGTGGTCAAGGGGTTCGTCTTGATCTGATATAGGCCTCCAGCACCGATGCTCACCGGGAAGTTGATCGCGGAGCAGCTGCCGCCCGACGCGTACTGCCCGCAAGCCACCGCGCCGACCTGCTGCGCACATCCCTGGTTGTTGGGCGCCGCCACCGAGGCGCTTCCCTGCCACAGGGACAGGACGATCGAGCTGTTCGGCACGCACGAGCCGGGTGTCCCGACGAAGCTCCTCGCGCGAACCACCGTGCCCTCGAGCGCCGTGAACGAGAAGAAGTCCCCGTCGCCCAGCGGCATCGCCCCGCCCGTCATGAGCCACGCCCCGCACGCAGGCGGAACTTGGGTCGGAGACAGAGAAGAATCCGGCTCCACCGTCACCACCGAACCGCACGCCCCTTCGATCTCGCAGCTCGCGTTGCACCCGTCGCCCGGCGTGGTGTCGCCGTCGTCGCACTCCTCTCCCGGGTCGATCTCGCCGTTGCCGCACTGGGGCGTTACGCTCACCTCGAGCCGGTACGTGCCTGATTGGCCGCTGTAGCCATCCACGAATATCCAGTACTCGTCCCCGGCCAGCACGCTCGTCAGGATCTCTTCGCCACCATCGCCGATGCTGTCGTCGCAGGCGACAGGGATGGCGCCAGGCCCTTCGCACGCTCCTGTCCGCAGGTACAGCACCGAGTCGAACGTCGTCTGCGCGGTCGGCAACGCCACCCGCAGCTCGCCGTCGACGGGCACGCTGATTCGGTACACCGCCTCGGGAGCCGCACCGGAACTACCGCACGTTCCCTGGTACGCCGCCATGAGGTTAATGGTCGTCCCCGACGCAGACCCCGACCAGGTTCCGGCGTTGTTCGTCAGCACGACCTGCTCGCCCGGGCAGACGTCTTCGGGCCCCTGCGGCTCGAAGTGGCAGTTCGGATCGCACCCGTCGTTTGGCAGGTTTCCGCCGTCGTCGCATTGCTCCGTGCCTTCGAGGATCCCGTTGCCGCAGAAGGGAGGCGTGACCGTGATGTCCAGGCGGAACGGTCCCGCCTCGGTTCCGTACCCGTCCACGAACAGGTAGTACGTGACGCCAGCCTGCACCGGAATCTCGATGCGCTCCGCTCCAAGGGCGAGGGCATCGTGGCAGTCGAGCTCGGTGCCCGCGACGTCGCACGACGTGCGAGCGTACAGGACCGCGTCGAACGGGGACGACGGCGGATCGAGCGCGGCCACCAGGGTGCCGTTCACGTTGGGTGTCACGGCGAACACCTGATCGGGCGCCAGCGTCGCGCTTCCGCACGAACCGGCATAGTCGGCCCCCATCGAGGTGGTGTCACCCGATACGCTTCCAGTGCGAGGCTGGAGCCCCGTTCCCGTCAGCGGTACCGCGAGGCCGGGGCACAGATCCCCTGCCGGGTTGGGGTTGATCGTGCAGCTGTTGGTGCAGGCGTCCTCGTCGAGATCGTTTCCGTCGTCGCACTCCTCGCCGCCCTCGACGGCGCCGTTGCCGCATTGCTGGGGGTTGACGCGGACATCGAGGGAGAACGCGCCGGCCCCATCCAAGTATCCATCGACGAACAAGAAGTAGGTTTCGCCGGCGAAGACGGGGAACTGCAAGGCTTCGTCGCCCGGCGTGCTCGGGGGGAACGTGTCGGAGCACCCGACCTGCGTGGTCGTGTCCGCGCACGCGGTGCGCACGTACAGCGCCGCGTCCCACCCCGCGCTGGCAGCGCCCGCGAGGGTGACGAACGCGCGCCCGTCCACATCGGGCGTGATCGCATACACGGCGTCGGGTGCGCTGCCCGGTGTGCACGAGCCGGCTGCGTCATCGCACAGGGCAGACGTATCCCCGGTCGCGGACCCCACGCGGTCGTTGAGGCCGGACCCGGACAACGCGATGGGAGTGCCCGGGCAGGCGTCGTCCGCGCCTCCGCACGTGCCGCCGTCCGCAGGGCCGCCGTCGAGCCCCGGCCCGCAGCTGACGAGCAGCTCGAACGATGCCCCGGGCGTGGCCTCCACCAGATCGCACGTGCTGGGGCACAGCACGATCTTCCCGGGAGCCGCGTCGTCGTCCACGTACCAACCTCCATTGGCGCACGCGCCGAGACCAGCCACCCGCGCCAGCGACGCCTGATCCACGAACGCTTCCACCCCGTCCGGGTGCGCGATTGCTCCGCCGCCCGGAACCTCTGGCAGCGCATACTTGCAAGCTACGATGCGACCGTGGATGTCGAGCAGCGCGTCCGTGATGGCCTGAGCACCGGTCGTGGCGTCGTAGGCCGCCCCCGTGCCTCCTGCGGCGGCCACCGCGTGCATGAAGTCAGATGCGCTCGCGTCGAGGAAGATCGCGAAGGTCTGCAGGCCGTCGTCCGCATAGGGCTGCAGAATCGGAGCCACGCACGCTGCGTCCTCGCACGGGCACATGCCGCAGCAGGGCGTGCCGTCGGTCAGGAAGACCGAACCGAACGCAAGGTCGCGACGGCTGCTCCGGTGGGCCGAGGTCGACAGAAGCAGGCCGTTGAGCGCATCCTGCGTCGGCGTGCACCCGTCGGGGGTCAGCGAATCGACGAGGGCCGTCAGCGTGGAGGCATGGCCAGGCAGCTCGCCAAGGGGCACGAGCGGCTTCGCGTACGTCGCCCCCGAGCAGGTCGGATCCAGGGATTCACAGGCTGCGTCACGAGGCAGGTAATCGAGAGCGACGCTCAGCCCTGCGGCGGCGCCGGAGGCAAAGAAGGTCTTTAGGCCGCTGGATTGCTTGGTCCAGAGATCGCCGGTCATGCTGCCCGACTGGTCGGCCATGATGTACATCGCCCCCTTGACCTTGGCGGCTGGGACCTGGACCGGCGAGCAGACCGCGTCGGGCTCCTCTGAGGCATCGACCGAGCCGTCTGGGCCGCCCGTGCCGCCCGTGCCGCCTGGGGCGCCGTCCTGCACCGTGCCGCCCGAACCGCCCGAACCGCCTTGCGCGCCCGTGCCGCCCGCGCCCGACGTGCCGCCTACGCCTCCGGTTCCGCCGATGCCCCCGGAACCGGCCATTCCGTCTCCCGCGTCGTCGTCCGACGCCATGTCGACCGAAGACTCCCCGGAGCAGCCTGCCATCACCAACGAACCGAGAATCACAAGCCACGCACGCTTCGACATCCCAATCCCCTTTGGGCGTTCACGCTATCAGGAACGAGTGTCTCGGGCAACGCGACCATGCCACCGCAGATCCGGGGCCATCGGAGTGGGCCGCAGATTCACCAGATTCCGCAGAGAGCCGCAGATGGCTTGGAAGCGCCGCTGCTTTGGCACTACGCACGTGCGAAGTCCAAGCCAAGATTCCGCAGCGCAAGGACGTCTCGAACTCCTCGACCACGCGGCGCGGCACCTGCCCCGGCTCCGTCAGCAGATGCGTTCTGGTTCCTCGTGGGTCCTTCTCATCGCGCGCCGGAACGGTACGGGTTTTCGTGAGGAGCATCCGGAGAGGATCACCGCGTCAACGTCCGACTTCACGCCGGCGGAGCAGCACCGCGGAGTCGGTGATCTCCTGGATCTCCCAGGCGCACGTCGCGCTCCGCTCGACGGCCTCTCGTATCTCGCCCCGTCGCGCCGGATCGTAGTAGCTGGCGATCGCATGCGTCACCCGCTGCGGCTCCTGCGCAAGCTCGTAGAAAGGGACACCGCTGCACAGCACCCCGTGCGACGGGTCGAACAGCACCTCTTCGACGGATCGATCCGTCGCGGGATACGCGGCGGCTGCCCAGCACCCGGAGCGATGGAGCAAGTGGACGATCGGCCATCGTTCCGGCTCGCAGTGCGGCTTGCCGAACATGTCCTCGTCGTCTCTGCCCGGCGTCTGCCTGCGCTCGTCGAATCCGACGACCGCGACGCGAACCGGGCCCTGGCCTCGACCCGACGCGCACACGGACTCCGCCCATCGCGGCGCGGTGTTCCACAACAGCGTCTCGTCGCGCGACCTTGCGGCGAAGGTCTGCCCCTCGGGACGGCTGCAGCGCGTGTATCCGAGCCAGCTGATGAGCACGCTGGCGAGCGTGACGACGAGACCTGTGGCGACGGAAGCAGGGAGCCAAAGGCGGGCCCTGCCGGTCGGTGGGAGCGCGCCGAGCACGGCGGCAGCGAGGAACCAGCTCGGCACGACGAGGAGCTGGCCGTACTTGATGTACCTCGAGAACCCCTCACGATGGACGCCGATGGCGGCGAACTCCGTGAGGAGTAGGGCTAACGCGGCGACTTCGGGCCACGAAGCGCGACGCTCGCGGATCAGCTGCCAGGCGCGGGCGACGGCCAGCACACCCATCGCGTGGAACGCCACCAGCAACACCAGCAGGTTCAGGGGCGCGTGCTGCACGATGCGTCGGAGCGCGATCCACGGCAACATCCACACGGGCGCATCACCGGTCGCGTCGGCGCCGGTGAGCAGGGGCTGGTTGCGCATGCGCTCGGCCAGGTACGCGACGATGGTGGGTGCGACGCTGCAGAGCGCAACGAGCACCACCAGCGCCGGCACGAGCAGTTTCGGGTCCTTCTTTCGCCAGGCGAAGAGGGCGACGAGGGCAGCCGTCACGATGCCGCCGACGATCGTCTCGGGGCGCGCGAAGCCCAGCAGTGCGACGCTCGAAAGCAGCGAGATGCGGTTGGCCCAGCCAGGCGACCGGGTGAGGTCGTCCCAGGCCAGCAGCATGGCCAGGACCAGCGAGCAGAAGAACCAGAAGTTGAACACGCCGAGGACGCCGAAGAGAAAGCTCGGCGTGGCGAGCAGCACGCCCACCATGGCGACTCGCCGAACGTCCACCCCCGCGATCGTGCCCAGCGCGGGCCCCTGAATCCGGCCCCTCGAGGCGGCCATGGCGAGGGCGCAGGTCGGCACCAGCCAAGCACGCGTCAAGTGAATGATGTCCTCGTGGCTCAGCGGCACGACTGCCCGGATCAAGCACAGCAGAGCCTCCCCCGATGCGCCCTTCCAGGGCTCCTTGCCGCCGCTCAGCTCCATCAGCCCGCTCGCATCGATGCGCGAAGGAAGGAAGAACGTCGCCACCACCGCGGACGCGGACACTCCGAACACGAGCCAGAGCCCGCGCCGCCGCTCGGCGTGCGGCCAGACGTCGTCCCGAAGGGTGCGCGCGGCGAGCACGCCGGTCGCGGCGGTCCAGATGACCCAGACGAAGGGCAGGAGTTGTGCGGTCAGTTGTGAGCCGTCCATGCGCGACCCGTATCGAGGCGGCACCATCATGCCCGATACGCTTGCGCCACGCTACGGCGGCTCGATCGACCTGGTGCCGCACTCCCGCTGGGGGAGTGCCCGCCTTGGTGGCCCGGAAGCCGCGCTCACGGCTCACCCCAAAACTCCCCGCCTTCGGCTCGGCTAGCCCCAAGTCCAAGCACGTTCTTCGAACAGTGCTTGGTTTGGGGCTAGCCTTGCTGCAGACTTCCCACACGCAGGGCCTCGCCTGCGACACCCAGTTCGACCCACCGGCATGGAAACGATCGCCATCTACGGCAAAGGCGGAATCGGCAAGAGCGTCGTGGCGACCCACTTGAGCGCAGAGCTCGCGCGCAGGGGTGTCAAGGTCTTGCACGTCGGATGCGATCCCAAGGCCGACTCTTCGTGCCGTCTCACCGGCCGCTACGACGTCAAGACCGTTCTCGACGAGCTGTCCACCGATACGGACGACATCTCGGTCTCCCAGATCGTCACGAAGGGCCGCAATGGGATCGATTGCATCGAAGCGGGTGGACCCGAACCCGGCGCCGGCTGCGGCGGCCGCGGCGTCGCCCGGGCCATCGAGGTCATCGGCGACCTCGGGCTGCTTCGCGGCAATCTCTATGGCGCAGCCGTGTTCGACGTGCTCGGGGACGTCGTATGCGGCGGCTTTGCCGCCCCGTTGCGTAGGGGGTTCGCTCGAAAGGTCTTCATCGTCGTCTCCGAAGAATCGATGGCCCTCTTCGCCGCGAACAACATCGCGCGCGCCGTCGTCTCCAACGCCTGCAACGGCGTGAAGCTCGCCGGACTCGTCGCCAACGTACGTTCGCCCGACCCCGTCCGGCGCGAGCGCATCCGTGCTTTCGCGGAAGCCTTGGGGACCACCGTCGTCATGACGCTCGAGCGCTCGCAGCTCATCGCGGATTCGGAGCTCGAGCTGTGCACCGCGGTGGAGTCCGCCCCGGACTCCGACGTCGCCCTCGCCTTTCGCGAGCTGGCAGACCACGCATGCTCGGTCGACCCTGCGCAATTGACCATCCCGACGCCCTTCGGTCAGGAGGCGTTCTTCGACTTCATGCGCGAGTGACACACCCCGTCACAGGAACAAGTCGTCGTCGGTCGTGAGCTCTGGATCGCCGGCATTCGCTCTCGCGTGCGCGATCGCTGCCAGGAGCTTCTCGTTGAGCTCCATGGACATGCACGCGCCGTCGCAATCCACGCGAGGGTCCACGAGCTGGAGGGCTCTGCGGTGCGCGTCACTGCCCCACAGGGTCGCGAGCGCCGCGCTCGCAGGGTCTCCGAACCTCGCCGCCGCGAGCCCTTGGTGCCGGGGACACAAGAAGACACCTCGAGGGCTGACGAGCGCCCGCAACATCGCGCCGGGACACCGGTCGTAGCGGCGAGAAGGGAGCTCGGACGGCGGCCGGCCTTCTGCTACGTCGGTGACGAGCTGACCTACGAACACGCGAAAGTCCGGACCGCCCAGCTTCGCCGCCCGCTGCAGCTGCACGCGCAGCTCCTCGCTCACGGACGCATGCGCCGGGTCGACCCGCAAACGATCGTCGAACGCCAGGTTCACCTCGAACGTCGAGCAGCCCAGCTCGCGAGCCAGGGCCGCCGCTGCCGCGAGGTCGCCCACGTTGCTCTCGACCCCACCGGTCGACCCGTTCCGGCGCGTGAGCAGCAGGAACGAGTAGGTCAGCCGCCCGCGCGTCTTGGGCGCCAGCGCTTCGAGGTTACGGACGACTTGCGAGAACGTCTCGCGTCCACTGCGCGACGGTCGGAACCGTTGGTGCGTCTCCGGCGTTGCGGCATCCACTGACACCCATATCCTGGCCGCGCACTCGACAACCGCGTCGGTGTGCTCGTGAAGGAGGGTGCCGTTGGTCACCAACGACACCGTCACGTTGCCGCGATGCAGGGTTTTCATGACGTCATCCACGGCGGGTTGCAGCAGCGGCTCTCCGCCGCCGGAGAGCACGACGTTCCGGACGCCGAGGGCGACCAGCTCGGAGGCGAGTTCGACGGCCCTCGTCCGCTCGAAGTGCAGCGAATCCAGCGTGGGACGGCTGACGCATTCGGGGCAGGCCAGGTTGCAGGACGTGCCCAGGTGAAGCTCCACGGCGAGCGGAGCGGGCGGGATGTTCCCTGCCGCGAGGTGCTTGACCGCGCGCCAGACGGAGGGCTGGCGAGCCCAGGGGTCCAACCGCTGCGCGAGAATCGCATCGCGGCAATCGTCGGGGCAAGGTGGACGGCTCATGCGCCGGAGCTCCCGTCCCTGGCGCGCCTCGCTGCGCGTACCTCGTACTGGCGAGAGGCATTCACGATGCTCTCCACGAGGACCAGAAAGCCGCGCATACCGAGGAAAGGCCGGGCGGTCAGGCAATGCGAGTGATAGGAGGGAAACCCGAGCTCCACGACAGCCATGCGCTCGGTCAGGAACGCGAAGCTGTTGGTGACGAGCACGTCCAGTGCGGATTCTCGCCCCAGGCGGTCCAGGGTGTCGCCGAGCTCCCGCGCATGGGGGTACGAGAGCACCAGCGCCGACGCCGCAGCATCCACTCCTTCGGCCATGAGCGCCCGAATGTCCTCCGGCACATGGGGCCCCGCTTGCGCTTGGGGCGATGCCGCGCGCTGAGACGCGCGTGTGTGGGCCGGCAGACAGGTGAACGCCGCGAAGCGCAGCGTGCAGCCCGCCAGGTGAGCGAGATCGCGGATGCCTGGGAAGAGGTAGGGGTCGCCGACGAAGCCCAGCCGCCTGTGGGTCAGGGCGAAGGGCACGACCCACTTGAGCGGAGGGAGCACCTCTTCGAGCTCGCGCTCGACGAAGCGCAGAGCCGCTTCTTGCCTGCCGGTGGCCGCGCCGAGGGCGTGTACGAAACGAAGGGTCGCGGCGAGCCCGAACGGCAGCTCGGCCGCGACGAGTCCGCAACCCAGTCGCTCGGCGAGCAGGCGCGCAGCCCGGCGGCCATAGGGAAGCGACACGATCCAGTCGGCTTCTTCCACCTTGCGAAGCTCGCTCACGGGTTGTCCCGAGAGCCACACGCACACCAACTCCAGGTCGAGGGCCTCGAGGGTGCGGTGAAGCTCGCCGAGGTTCGCGCGGTGATCTCCCTCGTTCCGGTCCCAGAGATAGCCCACCAGCGCGACCTTGCGCCGTCGCCCGGCGCAGCGCGCTTCGAGCGGCAGGCCAGCCGCCAGCGCTTCCATTACGTCGGAGTAGCCGGTGAGCCAGTCACTGTTCAGCGAGCGGTGGGGAACCGGAAGCACGACGCGGCCGGTGGCCTCGGCGACTCGATTGCAGAGCCGCCCGTAGTCCGTGGCGGTCACCACGGCCATCGCCATGGCGTCGGCGAGCACGACGCCTGCATCGGGGAGATTCGCGAGGGCGGTGAGGTGCCCCACGAGCTCGTCATCGCGGCACTTGATGACTTTCAACGGCGAGAGCTCGGTATTCGTCACGCGGGGCACGCCAGGAAAGATCGTGAGGGTGGATTCGAAGTCATGATTGCCCTGCACGTAGGACAGGCGTCGAAACGCACAGTGGGGAGCGTCGATCAACAGGTAGGCGTCGGGAATGGCATTGACAGCCAGCGACAGCCCGACCGTACGGGGCAACGTAGCACGCAACGACAGGTCCTGCTGCGCCGGAGAAGCCGTGTCAGCGTCGCGGTCCATCTGCGCCTCCGTCGGGCATGCCGCGCCGAAGGAACCTGCCTCCGGCTCTGAACAGGGGAAGCCGAGCCAACGTGAGCAGACGCTCGAGCGTGGCGACAGCGCCGCGCAGCCCCATTTCGAACTCGAGTGTAGAGAAAGGCGCTTTGCCGGACCGCACCAGACGCCAGTCGAACACGTAGTTGGAGAAGACTGCCCCGCAAGCGCTGCGCTCCAGCAAGGAGAGCATGTGGCTCAACCCATCGAACTCGTGGAGCACGAACGACGACGGCTCGAGGCTCGTCCGGGCGCGGAAGGCGTCCGCCGCCGCGCTCGCGCGGGGACCGCCCAAGAACAGGTCCAGGCCGAAGCCCATCTCCTCGACGACTGGGGCAAGCGCAATCCCCCACGAGAATCGAGCGTCCAGAAGCGTGTCCACGTCCGTGGAGGACACCGCCAGGCCCAGTCGTACGCCGCGGGCGGCCTCCCGCAGGCGGTCCCACTGCGCCTGCAGGGGTTCGAATCTGGATTGAACGAGTGCGGCGACATCGCAATTCATACCCAGCGCCTGGGCGATCTGCTGGAGCCACCGTCGCGTATTCCGAAGTCCGTACGGGGCATCCAGCACCAGGTGCGCCCGCCCGTCGTCGTCGAGCAGGTGCGCGTATGCTTTCTCCCAGTAGGCGTTCGGGAGATACACGTTCAGGCTCGCCCCGGGGATTCGGGCCACCGCATCCATCTCCAAGGCGGGCAGCACGTGGGCGCACACGGAGATTCCCAGCGCGGAGAGCAGTTGCTCCAACTCCCGCGTTCCCTCGTTTCGCGCGAAGCCAATCAGGTTGACCGCGTGCGGATCGGCCTTGCCTTTGCTGGAGAACGCCTTGCGCCGGACGGCGAGCAAGTCCCTCGCCAGCCATTCCCAGGAACGAGGCGAGGGAGGGACCACGTACACCGGTGTCTCCGTCGAAGCACCGTACTCCTTGGCCGCTGCTTCCTGGTCTTCGCCGATCACGTCCGGCAGGCACACGCCTACGAGCAACAACTTGCTCTTGGTGCGAGTGCGGTCGGCGAAGCGCAACACCTGCTCGATCTTCCCGCGAGCGCCGAGGATCACATCCTGCTCCGTGAGGTCGGACGAGCATAGATTCGCAGGATCCTCGGACTCGTCGAAGGCGCCGCGGTCCGCCGGAGCCCTGCCGATGTTTCTCACGTTCTCGTACACCGGGAGCCGCAGGAGCGTCGCGCGCGGGCTCGGCACGCAAACCGCACAGTAGGAGCACTCGACGTCGGCGTGGCTGACCAGACCGTGGGCCGACTGGACGTCGAGGATATCGCCCCCCGCGCGTCGAAGCTCGGAGGCTGCGAAGAAGTCGGCGTAGAACTCGGGTGCCGTCAGCGCGTGGCTCACTTCCGAAGGGATCGAGATTCCGTCGTAGGCCACCGGCTCGCCTGCCGAGGCGGATGGTCCAGCGGGACGAGTCTCCACGACATCGGGATCGAGGGCGACGAGGCGCTCGAGGTCCACGAACGGGAGCGAGGCGAGCCTTCGCGCCGTGACGCGCTGCAGGCGCGAAAGAAGCTCCGGGGGGACCGTCTCCTGTCTCGACCATAGGCACACCTCGGGGCCGGCGACGAGCCACGGCTCCCCCTGTCTGGCCTCTTCCAGGACGAGTTGGACGGCTGCTACTTCCTCTCCCTCGCGAGTGAGAACGACCTCCAGGCGCTGGGCCGCCCAAACGACGCTTGCTACGGAGTAGACAATCGGCTGCCGGTCCAGTCCCAGAAATCGTGAAATCCGCTGACGGGTGGCCGGCCCGCAAGTCAGGTGTCGCCCCCGCACCGGCATGGGAGTCGCGCGGGTTGGGGAAGCAGGGGGGCCCGCGCCAGCGTTCATCGATGGTACCTTTCCCGCGTGGCGACGCTGCTGTCAAGGCCGAGTCGCAGGAGGGCCGCGAGCACCTCGGCACGTGCGGTGAACGACCGCCGGCGCGGGGAGCGCCTTGGCGCAGATTGCCCTTGCGCCAGGCTCCAGAAACGTGAACACTCATCCACAGAATCAATATGCCGGCAAATCGCATCGCTATCTACGGCAAGGGGGGAATTGGCAAGTCGACCGTGGCGACGAATCTGAGCGTTCTATTCGCCCAGGCCGGGCTGAAAGTGCTGCACGTCGGCTGCGATCCGAAGAGGGACTCGTCAATGAAGCTGCTCGATGGCCCGGCCCCGCCGACGGTGCTGGAGGCGATGGCGGCGCATGGCGATCGGGTCAAGCTGTCCGATATCGTTGCGATCGGGCGCCATGGGGTCGAGTTCGTGGAAGCGGGCGGGCCGGAGCCCGGGGTAGGCTGTGCGGGGCGAGGCGTGGCGATGATGATCGAGCGGCTCGACGAGCTGAAGCTGGTTGAGAAGCGCGGCTATGACGTGGTGCTCTACGACGTATTGGGAGACGTCGTGTGCGGGGGATTCGCGGCGCCGCTTCGCAAGGGAATCGGCCGGGAGGTCTACGTGGTCACCTCCGAAGAGCCGATGGCGTTGTTCGCCGCGAACAACATCGCGAGGGCCGTCGTTCGCTACGCTGGCAACGGCGTCGTGCTCGGCGGGCTGATCGTCAATCTCCGTGAGCGCGGGCCATTCCGCGACACGCTCGAGGCCTTCGCCAGGCGCCTCGGTACGCGAGTGCTGGCCTTCCTCGAGCGCGATCCGCTGGTCCGCCAGGCGGAATACCAATTCAGGACGGTCGTCGAGGTCTCTCCGCAAGCGCCCATCTCTGTGGAGCTGCGGCGCTTGGCCGGATGGATGTCGCGGCAGTGCGTCGAAGACGCGCCTCCGTTGCCGACACCCATGCAACAGCACGAGTTCGTGGACTTCGTGAGGCAGCACTTCGCCGAGACACCCCCGCTCCAGGTGTGTGACGCTGCCTGCGCGGGAGCCGAAGATGGGAGCTAGTGCGGAGGGGGCGCCGGCGCATCCGGACACACGGGTGTTCACCGCTGGTCCCGCCGCCACGCGAGCGTTTCACGATCTGCTGGGAATTCCGCCCTCGCTCCGCGCCGACGGCTCCTACCGGATCAAGACCGTGGGGTGGGTCCTCGGGGTGCTGCGGGTCGACCTCGTCGGCAGAGGCTTCGGACGACTCGTGCTCAGGCTCACTGCGGCGGAGCCCAACGGACACGTGAAGGTCGGCCTGGACGGCCCCTCGCGGAACGTCCCGCTGCCCGTCGCCCGGCTCGTACGGACCGCGTCCCGCCGACTGGCAAACACGCCGCTCCTCATGCTCCTGGACTTCCTGCGGAAGGATCCCGCCACGCAGGAGCACCCGGGCATGGGAGTCGAGGCTCCCCCCGGCACGAGCCGAACCGGCGAGAACTCCAATCCCAAACCCTATGCGCACGAGTGGCTCGGTCAGCCGTCGGACCTGGGCCCTTGGGGCCTATTCTTCGACGATCTCGTATTCGTATTTACCGCCTTCACGCGGGTCAACTTCATCTGGCCCATCGTCCACGTGTTCCACGGCAACCATGAGTGTCTATGCGTCGTGCCCAAGTTCGCCTCGCGCACGGCCTGGATGCTGAACCTCCCGAGGCGAAGCTCGCGCCCCCTCGCGGAGCGCGTGCGCCGCCGCCTCGGCATGCCGCCGCAGCTCGAAGACCAGCCCTTCAAGCGCCTGTCCACGGACCTCGACGACTTCGACATCGTCATGGGCAATGAAGAGAAGCTCCAGCGCGCCGTCGAGCTCGCGGTCGCCGGGCCCAAGCCCAGAATCGTCAGCCTTCACAAGGCATGTTTGCCCAGGGTGACCGGCGACGATGTCGAGCGACCGCTGCGTCTGGCCCGGTCCACCGCCCAGGTAGAGGTGTTGTCGCAGAGCATGGGGCATACGCATGACCGGAGCCTCTACGCGGAAGAGCGCGAGTACGGCTCCGAGGAGACCCAGGTGCTGAAGCGGCTGCTCCTGCCGCCCGTCGGCGGGCGGGCCCCGGCGATGCAAGGCGCGGTGCGCTTCGACTTCGTGGGATACCCAGACGGCGCAGACACCGAGGAGTTGGCCCTGCTGCTCGAGGACGCCGGCGCCACGATCAATAGCATTCTGCTGCCCGACGTGGACGTCCGGGTGTGCCTTGCGACGCCACAGCCCAACCTGCAAGTCCGGTTCCCCAACGACTACTACCAAAGTGCTTACGACGTCGTGTTCGACCACCTTGCGCCGCAGGTCGTCACGCCCGCCCCGCCTTTCGGCCTGGCGGCTACCGAAGCCTGGCTGCGTGAGGTCGCCTCGGGGCTGCGCCTCGGAGAGGCGTCCACCAACGCTGCGCTGGCGCGCGCTCGGGACCGGATCCGTCCGCGATGGGACGTCCTCGCCGAGCTTGCACGAGACTTCCGCGTCGGGTTCGTCGTGGATGAGCGTGTGCTGCCGCGCCTGATCGACCCGACGCTCAGCTTCGGCTTGTCCATTCCCACGATGCTCCGCGAGATGGGGATGTCCATGGTGGCCCTGTGCTATGCGCCAGACGGTGACATTCGCTATGCCCACCACGCGCTAGACGCTTACGAGATCGAGCTTCGTCCCTTCGCGGACGAGGTCGGAATGCACGCGCTGCTGCGCGACGGGGAGTTCAGAGCGGTGTACAGCGACCGGACGTTCGAGCGCCGGCTGACCCGGCACGGGAAGACGCACTTCGGCTTCGCGGACTTCGAGATGGGGTTGCAGGGCGCCCTCCGCACGTTCGAGCGCCTTGTCCGCGCGTGCTCGCTGCCCTTCTTCCAACGCTATCATCGATATCTCGATCGAGGCCGCGCATGACGACCGAGCTCGACGTCCGCCTTGGGTTCTCCTACTCGATAGGCCTCTACCTGGCCGTCAATGCCGTTCCCGACGCCCTGCTCGTCATGGACGGCAAGGACTGTGTGGTCCAGAAGACCTCCCAGATCCAGGGCAATCACGACTGGCACTCGACGCTCACGTCGAGCGACGGTTCACATCGGGTGTTGACGACGCATGCGATGCCCGAGGACGTGTGGAAAGGCCGCCAGGCAGATGTGGAGCGCGTGCTGCGCTACGCGGTGGCCAGGAGCGACATTGGGGTCGTGCTTCTCGGGGCGCTGCGAATGGCGTCCATCACGGAGCCGCAGTACGACATGATCCTCGAGCAGTTTGCGCGGGATTCGGGCACGACGAAGCCGCTCGTCCTGCTCCCCACGCGCAGCCGCGAGGATGACTGGATTGCAGGATATGCGGACACGCTCGCCGCGCTGGCGCGGGCCTTGCCCCTCTCGCAGCGTGTGCCCTCCGACGTCCCGCGCGTAGGCATCGTCGGCTACCTGCTGGATCGGAACGAGGAGGACCACGGCGCCAACCTCCGCGAGCTCCGGCGCCTGATCGAGGGGATTGGGGCGCGGCTCGTATCGGTCTGGCTCGGGGGGGAATCTACCAAGCAGCTCGCCGCGATCGGCGAGGCCGACGTGCTCGTGTCCATGCCCTACGCACGACAGGCAGGGCAGATTCTGGCGGAGCGCACCGGCGCCCGACTGGTCGAGGGGGACCTACCCATGGGGCTCGGTGGGACCACCCGATGGCTGCAGCAGGTGGCGCTCGCCGTCCGGACGGAGGAGCAAGCTCAGGTGTTTGTCGACCGCGAGCTCGCCCACGCAGCGCCCAAGCTGGAGTGGATCGTCTCGCTGCTGCTGTACGGCCAGTCCATGGCCTTTCTCGGAGACCCCCACCTGATGCGGGGATTCCTGGACATGGCCAGAGAGCTCGGTATTCGCGTCCCCTTCCGCGCGATCTGGGCAGCTTCGCGCGAAGACCAGGACGACCTTCGGGACGATCCCCTCGATGACCCGGTCGTGTTCACCGATCCTCGGGAGGGGCAGATGTCCACCGCATTCGATCGCGTCATCGCCGAGAGGAACGTTCGTCTCGTCGTCGCCAACAGCTATGCGCTCTTGGACCTGTCACCGAAGATTGCCGCTTTCGAGCTGGGATATCCGTCGTTTCACGCGCACGCGCTGACCGATCAACCCTTCCTCGGATACACCGGGTGCCTCTCGCTGGTGGGCCGGCTGACCGAGCGCCTCAAGCTGCACGAGCTGCTGGCACCACCGCTTCCGCCGCCGAGGTGACACGTCCCTCACGCCCGGGCGATCGACGGGAGCGTAAGCGGGAGTCTGTGACCGGGTCACTCTCGGGGCGGGCACAGCTCGGCGAACGTGACATCGGCCAGACGCGCCGCGAGCCTCGAGATGACGACCTGCAACGCGGGCTCGGCGGTGCGGCCGGCATGGCTGATGTGCAGATGATTCGTGCGAGCGAAGTACGGGGCGCCTGGCCTGCGCGGCTCCACGATAATTACGTGGGGCGGCCCGTCTTCCCGCCCGATCACCACGGTCGCGGAATCGTCCGAAACGCGGGCCTCCTGCAGCCACCCCCCGGCGCTCTGCTCGTCGGGCGTGCCGATTCCCATCTTGGCCGCCAGCCCGGCCATCGCGGATCGTGAGAGCTCCCCGCGGAAGTTCAAGGAGGGATCCCCCTGTTGCAGGGTCGTCGACCGCGTCGCCGCGGGCGCGGCAACCACCGATCGCTCGTCGATCTCGGGGCCGTCGTCGATCTCAGAGCAACCATCGATGTCGCCGAAGTCGTCGGCATGGAGCAGCGGGCCAGGGCCATAGTACTTCGCGGCGAACGCACCCGAAGCCGTGAGGAAGCGACGGCGGGTCGTCTCGTCGATGGCGTCGTACGAGTCACAGAAAGCGTTTCGCTTGGTGTTGACCTTCTTGCGGAGCATCTCGGGCGTCGGCTCCACGTCCGGGATTCCGAAGTAGTAGAGAATCCGCCGGAGGTATTCGGGATCGGACACCATGCGCTCGAAGCGGATGCAACGCACGCCCTGCTCGAGGCACTCCTCGAGGGCGAAGTAGCCTCCTGCGTAGATCGAGAAGAACGACGGGGCCAGCTGGCCTCTTGCCTCGCAGTACCAAGACAGCAGCGTGTCACGCGGGTCGCGGATGATCACCCCCTTCTTTCCCACCCGCAGCTCGAGCAGATGAAAGAGCAAGAGCCCGTTCACGTCGCCGAAGTTGCGGGGCCGCGCGTCGAGCGCCGGTTGCGCCGTCGCCTGCGTCGTCCCGTCCATGTCGAAGCTCTGGCAGATGCCCATGTGGACCACATGCCACGTCGCGCTCCGGTTCATGGTGTTCGCCAGGAATCGCGTTCCACTGCTGCCGAGGCCGGCGATCACGAAGTTGTTGAGCTTCATCTAGGGCTCTGCCTTCTCTTCCGAAGACGCGCCCGGACGGGGGGCGCTGGCTTCTCGGGAGTCTCCTTCCTCGTACCTGCCGCCCCCGGCGTCAAGCGATTGCACCGCTCGCGGATGGGCCCCCGGAGGGAATCAGCGCGCGGCGCACGCCTTCTTCATGTAGTGGTCCAACAGCGAGCAGAGCGCTCGCAGGCCAAGGCTGGTCGCCTCGTCGGGGGGCCCATGTCCGCTCTCGTGACGCAGCTTCACGAAAGAAGCCTCCGCCAGCGCGAGACAAGGAGAATCCCCAGGCAGAAGCTCGAGGCGCATGCACTCGTCGCCGCGCTCGACGACCGCCCGAATCACGGCTTCCGAAGCTTCTAGTACCTGAAATTGCCTCAGTGTCCATCCCGGAAGCGGGGAGCCCGGGGCGGCGCCCATGCGGGTCAGGACCTCACGCAGGAGCGGCGCATGCACTGCCAGGGGTTGCCTGGGCCTGGAGCCGCGCTTCGACGGGTCGCGTTGCGGGCTTGCATTGCTCGGGGCCATACCCGCCTCGTGTGTCGATCGGTCCCGCGCCTCACTTTGGTCGCTGGGCCGCACCAGGGAGAACTCGCGTAGCGGCCACCTCACCATGGCCCCCGAGCGCAGCGACGGCCCGGCGGTCTGGTCTTGACGACGAGTCCACCGCAGCGTCGGACCTCGCGCGGGCGACACCGCGCAGTCGCCGCTCCTCGCGGCGGCCGCCACCGCGGCAAGGTCGAAAGCTGGGCGACCCTCGCTCGGTTCCTCCCCCAGCGCGACGGGAATGCCGGGCAGGGCGCGGAGCACCTCCACCTCCCGCCCGTCCGCGCGGCTCTCGAACGCTTGCAGCTCGAGCCACCTGCGCGGCTGGTGGCGGAACCAGGGAGGCAACCGGGCCTCCAGCGTGAGCGTGGTACCCGCGGGAACGCGCCCTGCGGGCATGAGAATGTCCGCCGATACCGGCCCTCCTGCGACGGCGTCGAGCATCCTGGAGCCGATCCGCACGCGGAACCTCAGCGGCGGGCTGGCCCGTCGAAACACCAAGTCCAGGGCGATTCTCTCGTCGCCGGACGGCGTCCCGGACTCCGACGCAACTCCGGGCTCGAGACTGCTGTCGACTTGTTCGACGACAGGCACCCACCACGGAAGCGGACCAGCGCCGTCCGAGGCCAGCCTGTAGAGGTCCGGCGACTCCGTGGGCGGGCTGGCGCCTGCTCGATAGGCTCGCAGGAGCGTGTGAAGGGCGTGGGGAACCCGGCCGAGTAGCAAGCCGTCGAACGGCACCGGCACCTCGCGGGACGCAGCCACGCCCGGACCCGCCGCGAGCAAGCACTGGCCGCGGTGTGTGCGCAACGCGCTTGCCAATCGTAGGGTGCCATCGTCGGGCCACGCCGGGACCCAGAGTACGACGTAGGGCGCCCTCGAGCACAGGATCTCATCGAGACACCGCTGCAGGCGGGGCGGCAGATAGGGAGGGACTCGGTCGAACTCCTCGAGCAGCGCGCCCAGGCCCAGGCGCACTTGCTCGATGGGCCCCAGATCATCGGCCCCTCGCCTTGCGACCTCGCGGGCGCAATCCTCGACAGCCGCCTCCAGGTCGACCACGCGCGGGAGCAGCCCGAGCTCGCGGCACTCGCGTGCACTCCGGGCCCACGGCTGCGTGCCCCGCTCCGTCAGAGCGGTCTTCGCCGTGTCCCGAGGGAGGCTGACCAGCACGCAATCGACTTCGTCGCGGGCCTCGGAGCCCGACGGCCGGAATCCCTGGGAAGCCAGCAGAGAGGCAACGCGATAGACGCGGTCCAGCCGCTCTTCGTAGGTATTCTGATCGGCGCCTTGCCAGGTGACGAGGGGGAGCGGTCCCGTCTTCTGGACGCCGAATCGATCGGCGTGCTCGCTGATTGGGGCCCGGTCCGGGAGAAGACAGCCCATGACGCCGATGGAGTCGGCCAGGACGCCCCGGGTGCGCTCGAGCACCGCCAGTGTCTCTCGAAAGCGCTCCTCGGTTTCGCCGGGGAAGCCAGCAATCAGGAACATGTGGACACCGATGCCGGCCTCCCGTGTGCGGTGAAGCACCTCCTCCGCCACCGAGGCGCTCGTCCCCTTCTTCATCAGCCGCAGGACGTCGTCCGAGAAGGACTCGATTCCGTACTTGAGGCGCCGAACCCCGGACCGGCGGAGTCTGGCGAGGAGCCCCGCGTTCATCTCCTTGCGAGCGGTCACCGCGCCGGTCCACTCGATGTCCCAACCTGCCTGCAGAATCTTCTCCACCAGAAGCTCGAAGTTGGCAGCATCCCCGTTCATCACGACGTCGTTGAACTCGAAGCGCCGCCGGCCACGGCGAACGTGGTACGCCATCGCCTCGAAGACGACCTCGGCGGGCAGTCGTCGATAGGCGCCTAGCCGCGCGTGGTTGTCGCAGAACTGACACGTGCGGGGGCACCCGCGGCTCATGATCAGGCTCACATGGGCGTAGCGATCGACCTCGAGCCCCTCGTACGTCGGAAACGGCAGCGAAGCCAGGTCGGCGAGCTGCGCGCGGGGCGCGAAGCTCGCGCCGGGGTCTCCGCCGGCCGCGCGCCAGGGGATGACGCCCGCAATCCCGGCCAGCAAGCCAGGCCAGGTCTGGCCGGCGCGGACGCGCTCGACGATCTCGACGAGCGTTGCCTCCCCTTCCCCTTGAACGAAGCAGTCGAACCCGTCCTGCCGAAACCAGGCCCTGTCCGCCTCGGTGAACACGCCGTTTCCGCCACCGATGATCAGCGTGTCGGGTGCGAGCCGGCGCACCTCCCGCACGAGCTCCTCAGCAACGCTCCGACAGAACATGCTGCCGAGCGATACCCCAACCAGGAGCGGCCGCGCGGCGAGGATCTCGTCGATCAGCCTCTGAAGGCGGGGCCGAATCCACGGCGCGATCTCTCGCTCGTAGCGCGGGGCCAGCCAACGGAGCGCGTCGGACAGCGCCCAAAGTTCGTCGCCCACCGCGTCGCCGACGAACTCGTGCAGCTCCAGATTGCCGTCGAACACCCGGACCGGCCAGTCCCGCCGCCGGAGCACCTCGGCGAGGCAGACGACGCCGAGCGGGGGGACGCGCAGCCCCCACGGCGGCAACGATACCAACGCAATCGGGCGATCCGCCGCGTGACGCTGCTCACGGACGCGCAATGCACTCATGTCGTGTCACCCCATGCCCACGAGGAATGGATCGCGACGCGGCTTGCCCCGCGCGGCGAGGAATGCGTCTGCGTACTTGCGCACGAGACGCTCGTACTCGGCCTGCGGCAGAATGGCCGGCGCATCGAAGGGCACGTTGAACACATCGAGCCAGGCCTCCCGTTCGATCGCGCTGCGGATTCCGAACAGCTGCGCTGCTTCGTCCACCCTCGAGAGCTCGGACAGCTGGAAGCGCGAGACGATGAAGTCCTCGAGCCAAGGCGCCAGCGACACCACGAACTGCAGAGTTTGCTCGAACGTCGCAGCGAGGTGGCCGGGGTAGTCGAGCACGAACAGGTAGGAGGCAATGCCCGCTTCGCCACACGCCCGCACGGAGGACGCCACGAGCTCGGACGATATTCCCTTGCGGAGCTTGGCGAGCTCGGCGTTCGAAGAGGATTCGAGGCCGAACAGGAGCACACGGCACCCTCCGTCCCGCAACGTGCGACAGACCTCCAGCGTCAATCGCGGGTCGACCCGCGCGAGCGCCGACCAGCCCACGCGCAGATTCCTGCGCACAAGCTCCTCGGAGATCGCCACCATCGTGTCCACCGACGTGGCGCAATCCGCGAAGAAGAAGCTGTCGACACCGTGCCGCGCGAGGAGCGATTCCAGGTCGTCGACCACCCGCGCCGCGTCCCGGTACGTCAGCGGAATCCGCTGGTCGTCGTGGTAGCAGAAGACGCACCGGCCCCAGTAACAGCGGCTGGTGGTCTGTACGGGGAGCATCCTCACGGGATACGCATCCAGCGCGAGCCCGTCGAACGAGGGTGTTGGGCACTCCTCGAGCGGAAGGGCCGGCCTGGCCGGGCAGGATTCGACGCTGTCGCCCCGGCGGAAGACGAGATTGGGAACGGTCGCGAGGTCGGCGCAGGAGGCAAGGGCGCGAACGAGCGCCGGCACGACCTGTTCGCCACGGCCAGGGACGATGGCGTCGATCCAGGGCATTTCACGCAAGAACGCTTGAAGCACGCCTCTCCCCGCCGCAGCCCACGGCCCGCCCACGACCACCGCGCAGCCCGGCCAGCGCTCCTTTGACATCTTCGCCAGAATCAACCCCGGCACCAGCTGCTCGGACGACATGAGGGAAATGCCCAACATCGTCCGCGGCGGCGCGACCAAGTCGAAGAACCGATCCGCGAAGAACCGATCGTAGACGGGATGACCTGCGGTCACGTCGCGGCGAACGTTGGCCATCCCGTAGTCGCGACGGCCGAGGCCTAGGGCCTCGACGCAACGCTCGGCCCACAGCCTGAGCCCGTGAATCTGCTCAGCGGTCCTCGCGGGCAGGGGAAAGCGCGGAACGACCCGATCGTTTTCCGGCAGGCGGCGCTCGGCCGGCGTCGCGGATTGGATGCGTGCCGCCCAGGCATCGTCGACGAGATAGTGATACAGGAGCTCGACATTGAGATCGTGTTGCTGGAACGTGATGCCGGCCTGCTCGAGCGTGCCCGCAACTTGCGGCATGCCGAGCTCGGGGAACTCGTTCAGGGGCAGGACCGGCGGAAATACCAGATGCGTTTCGGGCCCGGAGATCACGCATCCACGATGGTCGTGGGGCCCTCGGACGTCAAGGGAGGGCAGCGCCTGCGAGATCCCCTCATCCGCGCACGGAAGGGGCCCGGGAACGAGGTGAGCCCGATGCGGGGGGATGCCCCTGGGGGCCTGCGTCACGGGCGAATCCGATGCCCGATCGGGGACGGGAGCCCGGCCTCTCGGAGGATCTCGCTCTGCACGTTGGCCATCCACATCGCACCGGTCCGCGTGGTGCGGAATCCCCCTCCCGTTCGATCGAACAGCCCTCGCGCCACCATGCGCTCGAGAATACCGCTGATCCGAGACACCACACCGGCGCCGAAGCGTCTCGACAGCTCTGCCTCGTCGATGACGCCCGGACAGGCCCCCATCTCGATCACCGACCATACCAGCGACGGCCAGGCCGGCTGGGGTTCGGTCATTCGACCCACCGGCAGGTGACCGGCATTCACCTGCTGCACGTACGCGTCCACACCGCAACTGTTCTCGTATTGCCGGTGACCCACGCACCCGAGCGCCGTCGGACCGATGGCCACCTGGCCGTCCGAGCCCGGCATCACGTACGAATACCGGGAGAAGCAACGATCCGTCACAGTAGGACGCTTCGAATCCCCTGAGGACAGCTCTCGCTTGTAATGCGAGTAGCCGAATCGGACGAACCCGGCGGCCGCGAGGTGACGATCGGCTCGATCCCAGAAGTCGTGGTAGCGGGAGGCGGACCACACGCGACACGGCCAACCCTGTCGCGCCCACCAAGTGAGCAGAGACGGCGTGACCTGCAGAGGGAACAGCATGATGCTCGAGGCTCCCGCTTCGATCCCGTCGTCGATGTCCCGCAACAGGTCATCGGGCTCCTGTCCGGGGGTCCCGTAGATGAGGTCGATGTCGAGATCCTCGAATCCAGCCTCCCTCGCCATGCGCAAGGCGCCGACGAGGAGCTTCCGATCGTGGGCTGCACCGATACGTGTCAACGTGTGATCCGAGAACGATTGCGCGCCAAACGAAAGACGATTCGCGCCCGCGCGGAAGGCGGCTGCGAGCTTCCCTGCCGACGTCGACGACGGCGCCATCTCGATGCTGATGACCGGATCGTCGACGAACCGGAAGGACCGGCGCACGTGCTCGATGACCCTCGAGAGCAGCGCCGGGGGCAGCGCCGAGGGGCTCCCGCCTCCCATGTAGAACGTGTGAAACGAGCGATTGCGCAGGAGGGCGGACGCCGCCCACAGGTCCGTCTCCGCGCAGAGGGCATCGACGCAAGCGCGCAGGCGTTTGGCTTCTTCGCCGCGGACGCCGTGGGATGCGCAGAAGCAGAATCCGCAGCGCTTCACGCAGAAGGGCACATGCACGTAGACGCTGAGCGCAGGCGGCGCATCCGGCCAGGAGGTGCTCGACACGGCCAAGGCGTCTGCCCCTCGTCCGGGAGCCACGTCGATGGCCGGCGGGTGCCGGATCAACTCCGCGTACAGTTGCGGAAAGCCCTCGGTCTGCGCGTACGGGAATGCGTCCGTCGATTCCGGCGCGGCATCCATCGGGACTGGGCTCTTGGTGGACAGCAACGTCTTGACCTCCAACAGCAGACCGCAACGTGCCTCGAGGTCCAGATCCGCTCGCACCCCGAGCGCCCACGACGTGTGCTGGCGCGACAGCAGCTCGATCAGCACGCGCCAGTCCGTCGCGTCGTCATAGGCTGCGTCCACGAACGCTTCGCGAGGCACTGGCACCACGGCCTCGAAGCCCTCGGCGCACGCTCGATCCACCCACTCCCTCGCGGCTTGCCACCCGGCCCAGCGACCAGCCCACACGCTTCCCACGCCGAGGTCGCGCAGCCGAGCGGAGCTCCCCCCGTGCACTGGCCAGGGACCCACCGCGAGCCTCGCCTCGCCACAGATCCTTCGCACCGCCTCCAGCGAGCCCGTCCGGCGAACGAGAATCGTCGTTCGTGCATGGGCCAGCAGCGCACGTCCCTCAGGCGTGTCCCAGGAAGACAGGTCCACCACCCGCACCACGTCCCCGACGACGAACGATACTTCGACACCCGCTTCTCCGGCTTTTTTCACGAACTCGACGGCACGAGGCTCGGAAGCGGGCGAGGAAGGCAGAGGCACGACCACCGCTCTCGTCCCCAGTGCCTCCAAGGGAGCGATTTCGTAAGGCATGCCGGCCAGGGTCACGGTGCGCATCAGCGGTCGAGCTTCTCCGCCAAGCCCCGTCCCCGAACGTCCGGAAAGCGACCGAGCCATCACGGGCTCCTCCATCGAAGCACGCGGCCAAGCTCCTGCACTGCGTAGCGCGCCAAGGTCCAGTTGGCGCCACCCAGGATGCGCTTCCCGTACTCCCTGGCGTAGTGCGGTCGAAAGTAGATGCGACGCATCATCGCCGTCTTCGCCCTCACGAGGTCGCTCCGGCTCCGGGTCCACGGCAGCCGGATCCAGGGCGCCGCGGTGGAATCCGCCGACCAGTCCCCCACGAGCGTGCCGTCGCGTCTGGCCTGCTCGTACACATGCGTGCCCGGGTACGGCGTGAGCACCGTGAACCCCGCGGTCGTGGGCTTCATCCTTCTCACCAGCTCCAACGTCTGCGACAACGTTTGCCGTGTCTCGCCCGGATAGCCGACGATCCAATTCGTGTGGCAGTCGATTCCCTCGTTCATCACGAGCCGCACGGCGCGCTGCAGCTGATCCACGGTGATGCGCTTGTTCATCGCCTCGAGCAGCGCGGGAGAGCCGGACTCGGCGCCGATGCTCACCTGGTACACCCCGGCGCGACGGGCAGCCGCCATCAGCCGTTCGGTCACGGAGTCCGCCCGCGACTTGATGCGCAGCGACAGCCCCCATCGCTGCCGACGAATCCGCTCGAGCAGTTCCAGCGCTCGCCCCTCGGACGTCGTGAAGTTGTCGTCGAGAATCTCGACCGTGCGAATCCCCTTACGCCGCAGCTCCTCGAGCTCGTCGAGACAACGGTCGATGCTGCGGTATCGGACTTGCTGCGAGGCATTGTAGCAGAAGTGACAGCGGAACGGACACCCGCGGCTGGTCACGATGCAGTCGATCTGACGGTGGGGGACGAGAAGCGCGTAGTAGAGCTTGCGCGAATAGACCTCCTCGACGGCACGACGCGAGGGGCTCGGAACCGCGTCGAGGTCGCGGAGCTTCGGCGCCTCCGAGATCGCCGTGAGCCCACGCCCGTAGAGCCCGAGGATCTCACCCTCGCGAGGCCTGCGGCCCGTCTCGATCACGTTCACGAGCTGCGGAAGCGTCTCCTCCGCTTCGCCCGCTAGTACGAAGTCGGCCTCGGGCACCTGGTCGAGCACCCAGGCGGGCGTCGCCGAGGCCTGGGGGCCGCCTGCTATCAGGGTCGCGTCGGGCAGCGCCGCACGAATCGACCGCATCGTCGTGGCCCCGGCGCACAAGGTCTCAGCGTACAGAGGCATCCCCACGACGGATGGGCCGAACCTGCGAAGCCGATCGATCACGCCGTCGTCGGACGCACGAAGGGCGTTGGCGTCGACGACCTGGACGTCCATGCCGGCGGCCTCGAGGCTCGCCGCCAGGTAAAGAAGGCCCAGCGGGGGGAAGCACTTCTGGGCGATCTCGTCCGCGTAGGTGGCCTTGGGGTTGATCAGCGCAACCCGCGGCGTCGAGGTCGGCGGCGACGAGGTCATTCGAACACCTTCGAGACATCGAGCCCCTTGGCGCGCGAAGCGAAGAACCCGCGCGCGGCGCGAGGCACGCGCAGGCGCATGGCGTCGTGCGGACACGCTTCGTGGCACGCGAAACACCGCACGCAACCGGGGCCGATGGCCAGTCGCTCACCGCGGACTTCGATGCAGCGTGTCGGGCACACCGCCACACAAGCGCGAACCCCGCAGCATCTCGACGCGTCGTGCCACGGCTCCACGACTCGCTCCCGGAGCCAGTAGTGTGCCAGGTGGGCGACGCTGGATCGATCCTTGATGCCCGAGACCGCAGGCTCGATCGGCGGCACGTTCAACGCCGTCACGTCCCCGGTCAAGTCGACCTCGTCGAGGGACGATGGCCCCAGCGCTCGCTGCCGGGCGGCAGCGATGGTGGACAGGCGAGACGCATCGCCTCCGATCAAAGACGCACACGCGAGATCGGCGGCGAGCAGGTCCTGCGACCCGAGCACGAGACCGAGCTCGCGCAGCGTTGCTCCCGCCCTGCTGCCACGCCCCGCCTGGACCCAGACAGCATCCACCACCGTGCCGCTGAAGCGAACTCCCGCAGCCTCCAGGGCATGGTGGATGTCGAGCAAGCCGTGAGAGAGGGACGACGGCGTGGGCAAGCGCAGGTGCAGCGCACACTTCGTTGCCCCCGGGAGCAGCCCCATCAGGTTCTTCACGCTGCAGGACATGCCGGTCAGCGTGTGCGTCTTGAGCTTGGGAGCGAGGATGACGTGGTCTGCCGCGAGCAGCGCTCGAGGGACCCAGACGACCCCGCCTACGCGGCCGCCGACCTGCACCCGCTCGAAGGGACCGGCGTCGAAGCTCACCACGGTTCCTCCCGCACGTCGCACGGCATCGGTCATTCCCGACACCTCGAACACCTCCCGCGTGAAGCCGAGGAGGCCCGAGGAGTCGCCGACGAGCACTTCGCAGCCCTGCCCGACGAGCGCCGCGGTCAGCGCGCCCACGAAGGCCGGGTGGGTGGCATCCGCGTCTTGCGGCGGCGCGGCTTTCATCATGTTCGGCTTGATGAGCACCCGCGCGTTCCGCAGGGTGTCCCACCCCAGGGCTTGCACGACAGCTCGAACGGCGCGGGCACCGTCGTCGTACGACTCGCACCTCTGCACCACCACGCTGGGACGATTTACCGGTGAGGAGGCACCCGAGGACACGCGGTTCGGTAACACGGCGCCACGGGCCGCGCAAACGGCGGATGCCGGTCGGGCGCATTGCTCTGCCCCTGCGCAAGGCAATCCGTGGTGGTATCCTGGCTGCCTGCCATGCGGCCCATCGAGACGGCGGGATGACCAACACCCCGGAAGATGCACCCGGTCGCGCCTCGGCGCGGCAGACGCGTCGAAGCACGCGCTCCTGGGCAGGGCTCCTCGTCAGCGTGGGAATGACCCTCGCAGTGCTCGCCTGGCTCGGGTTCCGTCATGCCGTGCCATGGTCCGCAGTCCGTGACCAGGCGATTCGATCCGACGTCGTCTTGCTCGCAGCGGTCTTTGCCGGCTCCGCGGTATTCCACGTGTTCGTGGGCGCTCACAAGCTGCATTGCGTGCTCCGCGCCGTCGGAGTCGACATCCGGTTCGAGGAGACGCTCAAGCTCCGGCTCGGCGCCGGGCCGATGCGAGCGCTTCTGCCGCTGTCCGCCGGCGAGCTCATCCAGATTCTGTACTTCCGCGCGAACAAGCAGATGCCCCTGGCCAGCGCGTCGGGCGTGCTCGCCTTCGACAAGGGGATGAATTTCCTCGGCGCCCTCGCGTGGCTCTTGCTCGGAGTGACGCTCGCCCCGCTCGGCACCGTCCGGCTCGCTGGCGCGGTCGACGCCAGGTGGCTCGGGCTGCTGCCTGCCGCGCTGATCGTGCTCGCGCTCGCGGCCATCTTCCTCGTGCGTGCGCACAACCTCGCCGCTCGGGCGGGGGCAGCGCTGCATCCTGGGTTGGGCGCCGCGATCGCCAACCTCCTCGGCCCGTTCCGCGAGCTCCCTGCAGCGACGAAGCTCGGGCTGGCATGCTACGGCGTGGTCTTTCAGCTGCGCCCGATCGTCGTGTGCTACTTCCTGCTCCGCGCCGTCGGGCTGCGCCCGAGTTTGATCGACGGCCTCGCCGCAGGCAGCGCCGCCGTGTGCGCCGGCTACATCCCCGGATTCGCCTCCGGCTCCGGCCCTCGTGAGGCCGTCCTCGTCGAATCCCTTCGTGCAGGTTACGCTCCGGTGGATGCCATCCTCTGCGCAGGCATCCTCATGACCCTGGCTGTGCACATCGTCCCTGCCTCCCTCGGCGCACCGTGGACCTTCTGGTTCCTCAGGCGACTCCGCCGCGTCGCACGCGAGGAGGTCGCCCCTTGAAAGTCAGAGAGAAGCTGTCGTTCGCCCGCGCCGTGGTGCAGTTCCGGCTGCAGCGAAAGCCAACCCCCGTCGCCGTCGCCTGGCTCGTCACCGGACGGTGCACCGCCACGTGCGTCTATTGCCGCTGGAGGAGCGAACGGGAGGCCGGAGAGGTCGACACGACGACCGCGCTGCGGCTCATCGACCAGATGCGCGACGCTGGGGTGGGCATGATTTCCTTCACTGGCGGAGAGCCCCTGCTGCGCCACGACGTCGGTGAACTCATCGCCCACGTCAAACGCCGGGGCGCCGCGTGCAAGCTCAACACGAACGGAGATCTCGTCCCGCGACGCATCGATCTGCTGCGTCCTCTCGATCTGCTCCAGATCAGCCTCGACGGCCCGCCCGAGCTGCACGACCCGCTCCGCGGCAAGGGCAGCGCACGACGCGCGGCGAGCGCCATCACCCTCGCTCGTCGGGAGGGAATCCCCGTTCAGGCCGTGGCGTGCTTGACGCGCCACAATGTCGATCGGCTCGACGAGGTGCTTGCGCATGCAGCGTTGCTCGACGTCCGGCTGCATGTGCAGCCGCTGGCGCCGGGGCCGATCCAGCAGGACGACGTCGCGGGCGCGACCCCCACGAGGGAGCAGACGCTCCGCGCGATCGACGGCCTGCTCGGCTTGCAGGCGAAGCGCGACCCGCTGGCTCGCCATCTCGGAACGTCGCGCAGCGAGCTTCGGTACTATCGCGAAGTCTACGCGGGAGTGCTCACTGGCTGCCATTGCGCGCTGGTCACGGCGACCATGCTGCCCGACGGGCGGCTGATCTTCTGCGGTAACGCCAGGGACCCGGTCGCTCACGACGCCGTGCAGCTCGGCTTCGCCGCGGCGTTCGCGCGGCTCGCCATCCCGGACTGCGAGGGTTGCACCTGCGCCGGCAAGCTGCGCATCTCCAAGGTGTTCCAGCTCGACCCGGAGACGCTGTTCGACGTCGTGTTCCGTTGACCGAATCCGGGCGGGGGCCTGCGCGCCGGCCTCGACCGGTTCCCTCACCTGTCGCCAAATGCTACGTTCACGCGGATGTCGTTGATCGAGCTCGATATGCATCCGACCCCGGCGCAGGTGCGGATGTTCGGACACGTCGGGTTGCCCCTGTCGCTGGCGTTGGCCGCGCTGGTCGCCTGGCTGCGCTTCGGCAGCGTCCGCGCCGCAGCGGCGCTCGCCATCGCCGCCGTCGTCGTGGAGGCGCTGACCTGGGTTGCGCCGGTGACGGTCAAGACAGCCACGATCGCCTTCCGCGTCGCGACCTTCCCGCTATCCTGGGTGTTCTCGCACCTCGCGCTGGCACTGGTGTTCTTTGGCGTGATCACGCCCCTGGGGTGGATCGTCCGGCTGCTGCACGGCGACCCGCTCGCGAGGGCCCGCGACGCGCGGCTCGCGTCGTATTGGATGCCGCGGCGTGCGCCCTCGCTCGATCGCTACTTCCGGCAGTATTGAACCATGCCCACGCATCCCGACCCGCCGTCGCCGGACGAGTTCGAGCGCCTCGCGCGGCAGCGGCCGGCAGGGATCGCCTCCGAGCTGTTCGACTTCTTTCGCCACAGCAAGAGATGGTGGATTCCCCCCATCGTGATCCTCCTCCTCCTGTTCGGCGCCGTCGTGATCCTCGGCGCATCGGGGGCTGCCCCGTTCATTTACACCCTGTTTTGACTGTATCGGACGCATGACTCGCCAGGGACTGTCGCAACGAAAGAAGCTGGGTTTCTCGCTCGCGGTGGCCATCGCGACGATGCTCCTGCTCGAATTGATCTGCCGCGTATTCGTGGAGAATCGCCTGGTGCATGTGGTGGAGGTGCCTCGCGAAGACTCCCCCATACGCAGCGACGAGAAGCTCGGGTTCGTGCTCGTCCCCGGCGATCGCGACGGGACGCACATCAACCGGTTCGGGCTGCGCGGAGCGGAGATCGAGGTAGCCAAGAAGGCCGGCTGCCGCCGCATCCTCATGCTCGGAGGCTCGACGACGTTCGGCAACACGGTGACGACCGAGCAGGCGTACCCGGCAGTGGTCGAGAGGACACTGCAACAGTCCTCGCCGGACAAGTGTGTGGAGGTGATCAACGCGGGAATTGCGGGCGCCCACTCCTATCATCACCTCCAGCGATACCGACACCTGTACGCCCCCCTGAAGCCCGATGTCGTCACGATCTACGTGGGTTGGAACGACTTCGGCATCTATCTTTGGGAACGTGACCGCTGGCAGCCGGAAACGCTCGCCGCCCAGTCGCTCGTGGTCGACGTCGGTCCGGCGTCGCTGGCTCTGCTGCGCAACAGCTCCCTCGCGCGGGTTGGGTACAGCGGATACAAGCGCGAGATGTTCCGCCGACGATTGCAGTCGTTGGCGTCGTCTCCCAACGTGGCCCTGGAGCTCGCCCGTCCGGTGGAGTCGCTCCGCAAGAACCTTCAGGCGGTGATCGATCTCGCGCGGGGTCACGGCGCGACGGTGCTGCTGATCAAGTTCCCGTTCGTGCTGGACGACGAGCGTGTCAGGGAGGAAGTCCGGGAGCTGGAGGGGATGGACGTGCCGGGGAAAATCGAGAGCATGATTCCGATGGTGAGCTTCGAGCCTGGCCTTCCCGTGCTGGTGGCTGAAGTGTATGACGGGCTTGCGAAGCAGCCGGGGGTGACGACGGTGGACTGCCGCCCGCCTTTTCGTTCCAGGGCGCTGCCAGAGAGGTGGAAGCTGTTCGACGACGCGATCCATCCCAACGCGGAGGGATACGCGCTCTTGGGCGCATGCGTGGCGGCGGCGCTCGAGGACGAGGTAGAGCGAAGCGCTCCGTGAGTTCGGCCAGGCCCCGCCAGTCAGTCCAGGGGAAAGCCGCGTGAGGGGCTCACCGCATGGCGCGGGGCATTGTCCTGCTCGTCGCGAAGGACGACATGGCGGCCTATGGCAAGGGCGTCGAGGTTGGTTCCGAGGAAGCACGCATAGGCGTCCTGCGGAGTGCACACGATCGGTTCCCCTCGCACATTGAAGCTCGTATTGACGAGCACGGGGCAGCCGGTGCGACGCGCGAAGGCCTCGAGGAGCAGGCGAAACCGGCCGTGCCGCGCGGCATCGACCGTCTGGACCCGGGCCGAGCCATCGACGTGTGTCACGGCGGGGAGCGCTGTCTCCGAGGCCTGGTCGCGGGCCTGGAAGACGAAGAGCATGTAGGGGCTGTCCAGTCCTTCCGGGACTCGAAACCAGCGAGATGCATGCTCCGCGAGGACGGCGGGAGCGAAGGGGCGGAACGACTCGCGAAACTTGATGTGGAGGTTGAGCGTGGTGCGGTGTTCGGCGCTGCGAGGGTCGGCGAGGATGCTGCGCGCCCCGAGGGCCCGCGGACCAAACTCCATGCGGCCCTGGAACCAGCCCACCATCGACTGCTCCGCGAGCAGGCCCGCCACGAACTCGCACAACGACGCGTCATCGTCGAACGATCGGAATCGCGCGCCGCATCCCCGCAGGAATTCCGCCACAGCGTCGTCGTCGAATGCAGGGCCCAGCAGCGACCCCTGCATCGCGTCGCGTGCGGAGGCTGTCCGCGGCTGGTCGAGCAGCTGGTGCCAGATGAACAGCGCAACGCCGAGCGAGCCGCCGGCGTCGCCCGCCGCCGGCTGAACCCAGACGCGATCGAAAGGGCTGTCTCGCAGCAGCCGACCGTTGGCTACGCAGTTGAGCGCGACGCCACCGGCCAGGCACAGGTCGCGCATTCCGCTGAGCTCGTGCAGATGCCGGGCGGATCGAAGCACGATCTCCTCGGTGACGAGCTGGATGGAGGCGGCCAGATCCTTCTCGCGGTCGGTCAGCGGGGCTTCGGGCGCACGCGGCGGTCCGCCAAACAGCTCGTGGAACCGCCCCGAGGTCATGGTCAGGCCGTGGCAGTAGTCGAAGTAGGACAAGTCGAGCCGGAACGAGCCGTCCTCGCGCAGGTCGAGCAGCTTGTCGAAGATGATGTCCGCGTAGCGAGGCCGTCCGTAGGGAGCGAGACCCATCAGCTTGTACTCGCCCGAGTTGACCCGGAATCCCGCGTAGTACGTGAACGCCGAATACAGCAGCCCGAGTGAGTGTGGGAACCGCTGCTCGTGCGTCAGCTCGATCCGGTGGCCACGGCCGACTCCGAGCGTTGCAGTCGCCCACTCCCCCACACCGTCGAGGGTGAGGATGGCAGCCTGCTCGAAGGGTGAGGCAAAAAATGCGCTGGCCGCGTGGGACTCGTGGTGCTCGACGAACACGGGACGATGTCGAGTCGGTCCGAGCCTTCGAGCCATGTCCCGCGACAGATGGACTCGCTGAGTCATCCAGGAGGGAGCGGCTCGAAGGAACGATCGGAATCCCCACGGCGCGACCGCCGCGTAGGTATCCACGAGCCTCTCGAAGCGCCGCAGGGGCTTCTCGTAGAACCCCACGTAGTCGAGCTGCGACATGTCGAGCCGGGCTTGCTCGATGCAGTACGCGATCGCCCGGTCGGGAAACGACGCGTCGTGCTTCACCCGGGAGAACCGCTCCTCCTGGGCGGCGGCGGCGATCTTGCCGTCCACGACCAGCGCTGCGGCGGCGTCGTGGTAGAGCGCAGAAATGCCCAGGATCGCTGTCATGAGGGGTCGTTCGGCCCGACGGCGGCGCGGCGGGGCGCGGCGGGGCGCGACGCAGCGTACCACGCCGACACGCCGGCGCGACCTTTCGGGCAGCCTCGAACGAGGTCACACCGGCGAAGCGCTCGCGCATGACCGGGCATTGCCTCCACCCACCCCGCCTCCTATACTCCGGACGCCTATGGGTCGTTTTTCGTGGATTACACGCTGCTGTGCGCCTCGCGGCACCCTGACGCGATGAAGCTAGCGCTCGTCTTCGCGCCCTACGGCCACAAGCGGTTCGAAGAGAACATCTACGTGGTGGACGAGGACTTCGGCATTTTTCCGCCGATCAACCTCGCGTACGCGGCCGCGATTGCCGAACGGGCCGGACACACCGTCAAGCTCTTCGACGCCAACGCCATGCTTCGGCTCGGCCGGGCCACAGAACAGGATCTGCTGGCCTCCATCGAGGCGTTCCGGCCGGACGCGGTCGGCCTCTACTTCTCCACCTACATGTTCCGCGACACGCTCGCCTGGGCTCGGCGTATCAAGAGCCGCCTCGGCTGCACCATCATCGCGGGAGGCATCAACTGCGCCGTGTACCCGCGCGAGACCTTGGAGCATCCGGAGATCGACGTCGTCGTGATCGGCCACGCTCACCACTCGCTCCCCCAGGTGCTCGACGCCCTGGACGGCGGTGGCTCGTTGGAGTGCATCGACGGGGTGGGCTGCAAGGTGGGTGACGAGCTGCGCATCAACCTGTCGGAGGGGGGCAGGAGCCGGCGGACGTGCCTGGACTTCGACTCGTTTCCCTGGCCGGCGCGGCACCTGCTCGACAACGAGCTGTACTACTCGTTCATCTCGCAAAAGAAGAACTTCACGATCGCGCTCACCACCCTCGGTTGCCCCTACGACTGCAACTTCTGTGCGATCGCCGCGCTTCCACGGGGCGCACGGAGCGTCGACAACGTCATCGCCGAGGCCAACGAGGTCTACCACCGCTTCGGCGTCCGCGAAATCGACTACTTCGACGCCAACTTCCTGACGCCCTCCGGGCGCACCAACCACCTGCTCGAGGCCTTGGCAGGCACGCCCCGCGACCTCGATTTCTCGGTCCGCGCGCGTGTGGACAACATCGACGCTTCGATTGCCCGCGCCCTTCGGCGCGCGCGCGTCCGCCAGGTGTACCTGGGTATCGAGTCCTCGGACGATGTCATCCTCTCGGCCTTGCACAAGGGGGTCAAGCCCACGGCCGCACGGGAGGCGGTGCGGCTTCTGAAGCGGGAAGGGGTGCGCCCGCTGGGCTTCTTCATGCTCGGCAGCCCGGGAGAGACCTTGGCCACTGCGATGCGGACGATCCTGTTCGCGATGAGCCTCGGGCTCGACTACGCCCAGTTCTCCCGCACGATCGCCAAACCGAACACCCCGCTCAACGACAAGCTCTGTGAACTCGCCGGTCGTGACTACTGGCGCGACTACGTGCGCGGCGACGTCGAGGAGCAGCGCCTCCCGAGCCCGTGGACGGAGCTGACGGAGAGCGAGATCGAAGCCCTCACCAAGCTCGGCTACTTCCTGTTCTACTACCGGCCGTCGTACATCGTTCACGCCTTGCGACGTGTCAGGTCGAGAGTCGAGCTGGAACGCTCCGCGAGAACCGCCCTGCGCATGCTGCTCAGGTCCGTCTTCTTCGATTGAGGACCCCGTGGGTGTTCGCCATTCACCGCAAGTGCTGCTGATTCACCCCGCGCGCCCTCGCGAGCGAACCTACCCGCTCGGCCTCGCCTGCCTCGCCGCTGTCGCCACCCTCGCAGGGGCCTCCGTCGTCGGCCTCGACCTTCGCCTGCATTCCGTCGCAGAGCTTCGCGCCACCCTCCGACGCCACGCCTTCGACTTCGTTGGGCTCACCGCGCTCTCCACCACGATCGACGACGTCGCTGCGGTCGCCGCCATCGTGCGCAAGATGCAGTCCACCGCTTTCGTCGTCGTCGGGGGGCCCCACGCCACCCTCGCGCCCGGCAACGCACTCGTGCGCACCCGCGCGGACGCAGCCGTGCGGGGCGACGGGGAAGCTCCCTTCGCCGCGCTGCTGGCTGGCCGACTCGATGCTCCCGGCATCATGCTGCGCGGCTCGGACACCCCGCCTCCCATTCATGTGGAGCGCAACCTCGACGCCCTGCCTCTGCCGGACCGACGCGTCTTTCCGGTCGGTGACTATTACCGCCACGGGATCCATGGCAGCGGCGTGCGCACTGCCGTCGTGGCGACACGAGGTTGCCGGCTCGCCTGCGGCTATTGCTCGGCCCCTGCGTCGTCGCTGGGCTTGTTCCGTACGCGACCGGTCGCATCGGTGGTCGATGAGATTCGCGCCCTGCAGCGCGACCATGGGGTCGATGCCATCGTCTTCGAGGACGACAACCTCGTGCTGGACGCCGCGTGGTGCCGGAGCCTGTTCGACGCTCTCGCGACGGGCGTGCCCGGCATGCGATACGACCTTCCCAACGGCGTGCATCCCGGTCTGGTCGACGAGCCCCTGATCGATCTGATGCAGCGCGCCGGGGTCCGCTCGCTGGCCTTCGGGATCGAGACCACGAGCCCAGAAGAGCGCGATGCGCTCGGTCGCAGATTCGACCCGATGCGTCTTGCGGCGGTGTGCAGACGCGCGCGCGATGCCGGGATGGTCACGACCGGATACCTGCTGGTCGGGCTTCCTCACCAATCGCCATGGAGCGCCATGTCGCAGGTGGGCCTGCTCCGCTCGCTGCCGCTCGACATGCTGCACGTGTCGACGTTCCTGGATCTGCCTGGGCAAAGTCTGCCCGGGCTCCGAGGCAGGCGCGCGCTGCGCCGCTGGACCGCGGTAAGACGGGCGATGTACGCGGCGTGGTATGCCGACCCGGGGCGTGCGGCGCAGGTGTGGAAGCTCGCCGGCGGGAACGCGCATGCGCTGGGCAGGCTCGCTGCACGTGCGATCGCCTGGTGGCGCTGACGAGCGATGTTTTCTCGAGCGCTCAGGGGTGGTGCTTGCCGACCAGGAACCGGGCGCTGAGCTTGACGAAGGGCAGGAACCGGTCCGCGTTGAGGATGGCAGCGAGCCACTCCGAAGCCACGTAGTCCCGGACGAATCCGGTCTTGGTCAGGAAGTCCACGTAGAAGCTCTTCTGCAGCGCGCGCAGGCGATCGTCTGGTATCGCGGAGAGGTTGATGAGGTGATTGTAGTGCGAATAGTCCTTCATTTCGTAGCGCGATGCGATGGACTCGTCGTGGGCCGGCGCGCCGGGGTAGGGAGTGAAGAACGACACCTGGATGATGTGGGGGCGAATCTCGAGCATCAGGGCGCGGGTGGCCGCCACGTCGCGCTCCGTCTCTCCGGGGCTGCCGAGAATGAAGAACCCCACGGTGCGAATGCCGACCTCCCGGGCCCACCGGAACGCATTGCGCACATCATCGACCCGGTTTCCCTTGCAGAGACGCTCGATCATGCGTTCGGAGCCGGTCTCCACGCCGAACCCCAGCGTCCTGCACCCCGCCCGCTTCATCAGCTCCAGCAGCGGCCGATCCACGGTATCCGGACGCGTCTGCGCGGTCCAATTCACGCGCATCCCGCGCGACAACAAGGCGTCGCACAGTGCCGCGATCCGCTCTTTGTCGAGCGTGAAGATGTCGTCTTTGAAGTGCACGATCGTGAATCCGAGGGAGCCGAGCACCCGGAGCTCTTCGATCACGCTCTCGGTGGAGCGCACGCGGTACTTCTTTCCGAACGAGTTGCGGAGTGTCGGGGAGCAATAGAGACACTTGAAGGGACACCCCCGGCTCGACATGAGGAATCCCCACCGCCATCTGCGCCGTACGCCGGTCGGGTGAAAGACGCGGTACCCCGAGCCGCGAAAACGCGCATGGGCCGGAAAGGGCAGCGCATCGAGGTCCTGGACCTCGCGGACCCCGCCCACCTTCCGCACTGCGTGGCCGTCGAAGAAGGCTGCGCACGACGGCTCCTCATCGGGCGCGAGGACCACCCGCGCGGCATCCTCCTCGAACTCGCCACGCAGGCACAAATCGAGGGGGGAATCGGCGCCCAGCACCGTCTCGGGCGACACCGTCGCATGCTGTCCGACGAGCACGACCTTCCGGACCGAAGGCAGGCTCTCCCTGGCAAACCTGGCCAGGCGCAGAGCGTCGGGGACGGCGGGCGTGATCGCGTGCAGAAACACGTGCGTCGGTCGCAGACGGCGCAGGACAGCCAGGACGTCTTCGTAGGACGCGTTGGTCGCTTCGACGTCGATGATCTCGGCGGGAACTCCGGCGCGGGCGAGCAGCGAAACGGAGTAGCCGATGTCGAGCGGGCTCATCACGTTCTCGGGGTGGGCAGCGCTTCGTCCCCACCACGACGGGATCCGGATGAACACGACCATGCACCTTCTTAGCGCGATTCCCCGGCAGGACACAGAGGCAAGGCGCCGCGGTGTTCGGCAAGGTCCACGCTCGATGTCGGTGTCGAGCTGTCCGGCCCCGGACCGGCGGGCGTGCGGCCCTCGTAGACGCTCGAAGCGCGCTAAGGGCAGATTCCTTCGTCATCATTGCCGATGATGTTCACCGATCCCCCGATGTTCGCGACTCCGATCTCGTCACGCAGGCGTTCCGCTTCGCACGTCGGAAGGGAAGCGTTGTTCTCGATGTTCAGCTGATCGCCTATGGCGGTGACCTGGTTCAAGCCTGTCAGGTTCACCAGCGACTCGTTGAAGGTGATGCTCGCCGTTCCGAAGATGGTCGTCACCGCATCGAGCCCGTCCAGGTTGCCCAGTTGTGCGTTGCTCGCGATGAACAGGTCCCCGGGGATCGTCGTCAGCAGTCCGAGCGGCTCCAAGCTCGTGACTGACGTGTTTGTGAGCATCACGTACCCGCCGACGTCCTGCAGTTGTTCGAGACCCACGAGGCTCGTCACACCGGTCAGGTGCGTAATTCGCAAGTCGCCGCCTACGTGCTGGAGTGAGGACAGGCCGATCAGGCTCTGCATCGGATCGTTCTGCCCGACGTGCAGGCTGCCTGCGACGGTGGTCACGTTCTCCAGCCCGGACAGCGAAGCCAGGCTCCCGTTCATGACGACCTGCAGGTCGCCGTTGACGGTCGTGACGCTGCTCAGCGCGGAGAGGTCCGTGAGCTCTTGATTCCCGAACACGACCACTGCCCCGAGGGCATCCACCTTTTCGAGTCCGGCCAGGGTCTGCAGGTTGTGGAGCGTGGACAACTCCACTCCCCCATGGATGCTTGTCACGTTGCCGAGCGCGGCCAAGTCCTCGATGAGCGGGCAGTTGGACAACGCGACTGCGCCAGGGATCTGGGCGATGCCCTCCAGTCCCGAGAGGCTCTGTAGCGAGTCGAGGCGGGCGAGGGTCAGCCCCCCGAGCACCGTCAAGTTTGCCAGTGGCTCCAGCGACGCAAGCGTCGGGCTGCCTTCGATTTGGAGCCTGTCCCCGATTTCGGTGAGTCCCGCGATCGCGTCGAGGTTCGTGAGCGCGGTCAGGTCGACGAGCCACAGTCCACCTGGAAGCGCGGTCAGCGACTCGAGTCCCGAAAGCCCGGTGATGAGCGGGCTGCCGGTGACCTGGATGGCGCCGCCGACGTGCGATAGCGATTCGAGCGCGCTCAGCCCCACCAACTTGGGGTTGCCCAGCAGCAGAAGGCTTCCGCCCACCGTCTCGACCGACTCGAGGCCAGTGAGCGCCTCCAGAGCGGCGTTGCCTCCGACGACAATGTCCCCCCCGACTTCGGTCACGCCGCCGAGCCCTGACAGGTCCGTCGGGATCGGGTTGCCGCCCACCTCCAGGTTGCCGCCCACGTTCTGGAGGTGCTCGAGCGCAGAGAGGTCGGCCAGCGCTTCGTTGTTCATGATTCGCACGGTGCCGTGCACGCGCGTGAGGTGCTCGAGCCCCACCAGGCTTGCGAGGCGTGTCTCTTCGATCACCAGGTCCCCGGCGATTTCCGTACAGCCGGCGGACGCGAAGGCGTGGAGGTCCAACTCGGTCTTCACAACAAGGTCTCCGCTCAGCGTGTTGCACTGCGCCGCGGGCCCTGAGCCCTCGCACACGAAGGCAGTTTGGGTGACCTCGTCGGGATCGAGCACACCGTCCCCGTCCAGGTCGACCCCGGTGTCGATCCGTTGCCCGCCGGACGGGCAATTGGGGCCCGGCGCTTCCTCCCGGACATCGAGCAACGCGCCCGAGCCCGGCTTTCCCTCGGGCCCCTCCGCCGTTGAGTCGACGCCGTCGCACACGAAAGCCGTCTGGGTGACCTCATCGGGATCGAGCACGCCATCCCCGTCGGTATCCGCCCCGGCCTCGATGCGCTGACCACCTTCGGGGCAATTGGCACCGGGCAGCTCTTCGGCGATAGTCATCACGGCATTCGCGCCGGGCGTTCCCGCGGCACCGGCAGAGCCTTCGGGGCCCTCACCGCAACTCACGCACACCAGCGACGCCAGGCCGATCGCGGCCGGACTGAGCATCCACTCGTTTCTCGTCATGAGCCGTCTCCTAATCCAAAGCGTGCACTTCCATACACCCGGGCATTCGAGACGTCGATGCGGTGACAGCACGGGAAGTCCGACGCGCTCATCGGGTTGTACGGCGCGCGGGTGGCGCAGCTCCAGGAATGCAGACGTTTGCCAATCCCTCAGCGAACGGGCACGGAAACCTGTCGCCGCCTCAACCACGACAACCACACCGTGGCAGGCAGCGTCACACACGTAGCCGCCACGAGCCACGCGAGCAGTGACCCAAGCGCGGGGCCGAGTGCGGGCAGGCTCTGCGACGCCACCAACGCATAGACCGCGACGCTCGTGGACCCGAGCATCATGGGGCCGACCGCCCCAGCCGGGACCGCTTCCCCCTGGGCGACCCAGAGCGCGACCATCGTGGTGAGAAAGATGGCGGGGAACACAGACGCCACGCCCGCGGACAAGGTCCCGCCGAGAGACGCGATCCACACGCTGACCGCGATCGCACCGGCCGCAAGCACGCCCCGCGCGAGCAGCATGCCGGGGCCGACGCGTCGGCTTCCTCGGGGGGAGGGCAGGGGACGAAGGCATGCGAGCACGCCGACGGTTGCGATGGTCCCCGTGATGGCGATGCCGAAGGCCGTCATCGACACGCCGGTGTGTCGCAAAGCCTGGATGGCCGCCACGAGCGCGACCGCGCTGGCGAACCAGGCGGACAGGGACACCATGACCATGACGGCGAGGCGGGCGCCGAGCGACCACGAAGGCAACCGTCCGGGCAGCGCGCGCCAGAGGAAGAGGAACCCGGCGTTGAGGAGCATGCCCGCGGGGGCGGCGAGCATGGCGTCGGCGAACGCTGCGTCCGAGCCGAGGTTCAACCGCATGCCGACGGCGGCGGGAATGATCGTGGTGGGCAACGTGCCAAGGAACCCGCCGAGCACGCCTCCCCACTTCTCGATCGCGAGGGTGACGCCGATGGCGACGGTGCCCGCGAAGAAGGCAGAAACGATGACGACCAGGAAAGGACTCATGCAGAATGGGTGGGAGGCAAGGGGGTCAGGCCTTCTTCGCCATGCGCGAGTAGACCACGGGAATGAGCACGAGCGTGATGAGGGTGGAGGCGGTGAGGCCACCGATGACGGCGCGTGCCAGGGGCGCCTGGGCTTCGGCACCTTCGCCGATTCCGAAGGCGAGGGGCAGGAGGCCGAGGAGTGTCGTCGTTGTGGTCATGAGGATGGGGCGAAGGCGTCGCCGGCCTGCCTCCATGACGGCCTCGGTCACGGCGAGCCCGCGCGCGCGAAGCTGCCCGGTCTGGTCGACCAACAGGATCGCGTTGTTGACGACGATGCCCCCGAGCATGATGAGGCCGATGTAGGACTGGATGTTGAGGGTCGTGCCGGTGAGCCACAAGGTCAGCAGCACGCCGGTGGTGGCGGCGGGCACGGAGAGGATGACCACGAGGGGATCGCGAAGCGACTCGTACTGGCAAGCCAGGACCATGTACACGAGCAGGATGGACAAAATGAGGCTCAGCGCGAGTTGTTGGAACGCCTCAGTTTGTTCCTCGAAGCTCCCGGAGATCACGATGTCGTAGCTGGGTGGCCTTGGGATCTGCGCGAGACGCTCCCGGGCGTCGGCGGCCACCGAACCGAGGTCACGTCCGGCCACGTTGGCTTGCACGGAGATGACTCGCTGCTGGTCCTTGCGGTCGATCAGCACGGGGCCGCTCCCATGCTCGAGGTGCACGACGCTCCGGAGAGCGACGGCGTCGCCGGTGGGTGTGTTGACGACGAGGTCGAGGATCTCGTCGAGGGAGAGCTGCAGTGCGTTCTCGAGCTGGACGAGGATGCGATAGGAGTAACCCTCGGGCCGGTATTCCCCGGCGCGGCGACCGGCGACCGCGACCTCGATGGTCTCGGCGATCTGGCGCACCGTGAGGCCATGGTGCGCCACCTTTTCCCGGTCGATCCGGAAGGCGGTCTGGGGGACACCCGCCTTGCGCGTCAGCTCGACGTCGGTGACGCCGGGCACGGTCTTGACGGCGGCGGCGGCCCTGGCCGCGAGCTGTTCGAGCAGGGGAAGCTCGAAGCCGCGGACTTCGATGGTGAGACCTTCGTTTTCCGTGCCGAGCAGGCGCTGCAGGATGAACTGCCCTTGGGGCGCCTGGGTTCGGACCTCCATGCCTGGGATCTTCCCGACGAGAATCTTCCGTAGCGCGGCAGCGACCTCTGCGTTCGAGCGCGAGCGCTCGTCCGAAGGCACCAGGGAGAGGCTGATTTCGCTGCGAGACCCGCCGTCGGGGCGGTACCCGGAGGACCCGACGGTTACCACGGTGGCGCGGGCTTCCGGGACGACGGGGCCGATGATGCTCTCGATCCGCTGCGTCTGGTTGTCGACGAGGTCGAGCCGGCTGCCGACTTCCATCTCGCCGGTGATGCGGACCTCGCCTTCGTCGCTGGGGGGTAGGAGTTCGGAGCCGATGAGCGGGATGAGCAAGAGGCTGGCGAGGGTGCTGCCTGCCGCCACGAGGACGGTGAGGACGGGTCGGGCGAGCGCACGCTCCAGCAACCTGCCGTAGGCGGACGTGAGCCGGTCCATTGCCGTGCCGGCGAGCGCCAACCAGCGTGGCTCCCTGCGACGTTCCGGGCTGTCGGAGTCGGGGCGCATCAGTCGGGAGGCCAGCATGGGCACGAGGCTCAGGGAGACGAGCAGCGAGCAGACGAGAGAGAAGCCGACGACGTAGGCCAGCTCGCGAAAGAGCAGGCCTGCGACCCCGCCCACGAACAGCAGCGGGACGAAGATGACGAGGGTGGTGACGGTGCCGGCGACGATCGCCCCGGTCACCTCCCTGGCTCCTGTCACGGAGGCCTCCACGGGGGATTCCCCGGTTTCGTCGCGCCTGCGGAAGATGTTTTCGAGCACGACGATGGAGCTGTCGACCATCATGCCGACGCCGAGTGCGAGGCCGCCCAGGGTCATGAGGTTGAGCGTGAAGCCGCCGAAGTAGACGAGGGCGAAGGTGGCGACGATCGAGATCGGGATGGCGAGGGAGATCACCACCGTGCTGCGGAGGTTTCGGAGGAAGAACAGGAGCACGAGGATCGCGAGCCCTCCACCATAGAGCACGGAGTTGGCCACGTTCGCGATCGCGCGCTCGATGAGGTTGCCCTGGTTGACCACGGGCACGACCTCGATTTGCGGGTAGTCCTGGTGGATGCCGTCGAGCTCCGCGAGGACGCGCTCGGCGACCTCCACGGTGTTGGCGTTGGCCTGCTTTCGGATGGCGAGTCGCAGGCCGAGCTTGCCGTTGACGCGGACCACACGTGTGAGGCGCTCATAGGTGTCGTCGACTTTGGCAATGTCGCCGAGGGTGACGGGCGCGCCGTTGCGCACGGTGACGACGGTAGTGCGGATGTCCTCGAGGTTCTTGAACTCGGTGGGGGCACGGAGGCGGACCTCGTGGCGGCCCTTGACGACTTCTCCGGCGGGCAGGTCGACGTTGGTGTTGCGGATGGCGGCGAGCACGCTGGAGAGGGGCAGCTGGAGGGCTTGGAGCTTCTTGTGGTCAATGGCGATCCGGACCTCACGGTCGTACCCGCCCCAGAGGTCCACCTGGGCCACGCCGGGAATGCGGCTGAATCGGTGGCGGATCCGTTTGTCGATGAGCTCCGTGAGCTCGACGGGGTCGAGGGAGCTTGCGACCCCGAGGATGACGACGGGAAAGCTCGCGATGTCGAATTTTCGGACCTGGGGGCGTGTGACGTCCTCGGGCAGCTCGTTGATCTCGTCCTCCAGGCGCGAGAGCACATCCTGACCTGCGATGTCGATGTCGGTGCCCCAGGCGAAGGTGACGCGCACGGTGCTCGACCCTTCGGAGGACATGGACGTCATCTCCTCGACGCCCGGCACGGTGGCCACGATCTCTTCCACGGGCTGGGTGACGAGCCGCTCCATGACCTCGGGGTCTGCCCCTTCGTACTCGGTCCGCACGCTGAGCCGCGGCATCTCGACCGGGGGCATCATGTCCACGCGCAGCTGCATGAGCGAAACGGCACCCAACACGACGATGATGAGGGTCACCATCGTGGTGAGCACGGGACGTCGGACGCTGAAGCCGGGAAGGTTCACGGGCCTCCGCGGGGTTTGTCCGTGATCGGCTCCGGGATCGTGATGGAAGCGCCGTCGCCGACCAGCTGCTGGCCGAGGGTGACGACGCGCCCCTCGATGCCTTGGCCCAGGACTTGGACGCGGTCGCCCTGCTCGATGCCGACCTCGACGGTCTGCCACTTGACCTGGGACCCGGCCTCGTTGACCACGAACACGCCGGTCTTGCCGTCGCGGGTCACGAGGGCGGCCAGGGGCACGATGGTGGCGCCCTCGACTCGGTCCAGGACGGTTTCCGCACGGACGAACATGCCGGGCTTGAGCAAGCCGTCGGGGTTGGGGACCTCGAGCTCCATGCGCGCTTGGCGGGAGCTCTCGCGGAACACGGGGGCGATCCTGCGAATGACCGCGGGGAAGAGTTTTCCCGGGTAGGCCTCGGTCGTCAGGTTGGCGTGCTGCTCGTTGGCCACGAGGCCGTAGTCCCGCTCGGTGACGTGCACCACGGCCATGAGCGGGTCGAGGTCGACGACGGTGATGAGCGGGTCGTTTGGGGCGACTGTGTCTCCCTCGGCGACGTGGCGTTCGGCCACGACGCGGGTGTCATCGTCGCCGCTCCAGGCGGCGATGACCTTGGCGTACCCGGAGCGGATGCGAGCTCGTCGCTGGACGGCGGAGGCCTGGTTGAGCTGGGCCTTGGCGACCTCGACGCCGGTGATGCGGGCGAGGTGGTGGGACTTGGCCGTGTCGAGGTCGGAGTCGGGGACGAGCCCGCGCTGGTTGAGGGACTGGACGCGTTGCAGCTCGCGTTCGGCGATCTCGAGGGCGCTCTGGGCGTTGGCGAGGTTGGCGCGCATGACCGCGAGCTCCGCGCTGGCCTCGACGACGCTTTGGGTCTGCTCGGCGTCGTCGAGCTCGGCGACGACTTGGCCCTGTTTGACGGGGGCGGCGAGGTCGACGAGCAACCGTTCCACCCTCCCGCCCACGTTGGCAGCCACCACGAAACGTCCGCGGGCCTCGATGGTCCCGGTGAAGGTGCGTCGTAGCTCGATGGTCCCGCGCTCGACCGGGGCCACCTCGACGGGGGCGGGGTGACTTCGCGCGGACGGCCCGCTGCTCTTGAAGTGTGCGCTCAGCCGGAACGCGGCCAGGCCGACGAGGGCGACCAGCACGAGGACGACGGCGATGATCCGGACACGGCGCATGGCATCGTCTCTCCTACCACGGATGGGGCGTCGTGCCCGATCACTTCACGCAGCGCCCCACGCGGATATCCGTGTAGGGTCTCTCTCGTGCGCTCACGTAACCGTTGGCCACGTTCACGTAGGGTGCGGCTGGAGGCTGCTGATTTGGCGTGGGATCGGCGGCCCAGTACTGGTGCACGGTGTCCGCCTCCCCGCACTTGTATCCCTTGAAGGATTGAAATCCTGTCTTGAGGTAGCAGCCGTCGCGACGGGTTGGGTGGCCGCCCGGGGTGCAGACGTGCTCGGGGGGCGGGTTGCACCCTTCCATGAGCGAGCGCAACTCGTCCTGGGAGGGAAGTCGCTTGCCCTTGCGCTTGCAGCAGGCCTCGGCGTCCTGGTACTGGCCGACACAGACCTCGCCTTGCGATGGGTCCCCGGGGGGGTTGTCCCAGTCGTTGGGGGAAGGGGAACTGCCGGATCCGGCCGTGGGGGCAGCAGGAGCTTGGGCGACGGCGCCGGGTTTGGGTTTCACGCACTTGACTTCGAAGTTACCCGTGGCGCGGGGCTCGACGGTGCCGGAGGCGAAGTCGACGGTCCACCACGCCTTGGGCTGACTGCCTTGCACTTCCGTGGAGGACCAGAACTGGCGGCAGGCGCCGGGGTACATGTCGAGGTCGAGGTAGCAGCCCTTGGTGCCCGCGCCCTGGTAGGGGCCCTTGTGGCGCCCGCACCCTTCGCAGCGGGCGGACGCGGCGGCGCCTTCGGTGGCGCGGCACGCCTGGTTGGTGGGGTCATTGCACGTCAGGAGCATGGCGCGAAGCTCGTCGACCGTGGCGAGGCGCCAGCCTGCCCCCTTGCCAGAACACTTCGCGGACGCGGCGGCTGCGGAGCGAACCTGTCCCTCGTCCGTGATCTCGAAGCTCTTGAGGTCGACGGCGAGTGGGAGGGAAGAGAGGGATGCGAGGCCGGCCGACGCCGCGCCGGGAGTGAAGCCGGCCACGACGACGGTGGCCGCGAACAGGGCTCTTGTCGTGCAATTCACGACGCCATGGAAGCACTTGGGAAGGCAAAGGGCAAAGGGGAAGAGGCAGCCGGCGCAGCCCTCACTTGCCCTTCAGCCGCTTGCATGCCGCGAGGTTCTTCTCGGCCTCCTCCACGGACTTCACCCCATCGAGCCCGGTGGTCTTGCAGACGTACTTCTTCCCCCCCACGTCCTGCGTGGTCACGCCCACGTACCCGGTCTTGCCGTCGGACTCGAATTCCACCACGAACCCGTCGGCGGATTCCTTCGCGAAGCGCTTGAAGGGGTGGAGGATCGTGTCGGCCTTGTAGCTCTTCTTCTGGCCCTCGAGCCCCGACGCCTCCAGGACCTGGATGTTGAGGGAGGCACCGTCGCCGATGTCGACGGTGACGCTCTTGTCCTCGCCGAGCGACATGTCCATGGCGCCCATTCCACCCTTGGGGACGCGGATCGTCAGGGGCAGCGGGGCGAGGTCGACGTCGGTCATGTCGTCGGCCTTCTCGCTCGCGGGGGCGGAGCCGGTGGCCGGCTTGTCCGTCGAGGAATCGCCCGAGGCTTCCTTGCAGCAACCGTTGGCGAGGACGAGCATGGGGATGACGAGGGCGAGGGTGATGGATCGAAGCTGGAATTGCATGGTGGACTCCTTTGGGCGGCGGTTTGTGTTCCGTCTCGTGGGAGTCCTACGCCGGGAGCGGGCGTCAACGCTCGTCAAAGGAGGTCAAATGAAGCTTCACTTCCACGTGATGGTCGCGGCGCCGGTCTGTACGTACCGCTGCTGGGCAGTCGGTCCCGTGAGGTAATCGTCAAAGGAGTTCTCGCCGAGGAGGTGACGGAGGAAGAAGGCCGCGAGGTACGAGCGGGCGAGGGAGGTGACCTCGGCGTGGTCCCGGGTGGGTGTGTTGCAGAAGCTGCAAACGAACCCACACGCGCCGGGGTCGTCCAGGAAGCTCATGTGGTTGGCCCCGTCGATGTGCACCTGGACAGAGGGTGCAGAGGCTGCCGCATAGAACGTCGCGAAGTTGTCATCGGCGGGGGCGCACGGTTGGAAACCTCCTTGCGCGTCCGTGGTTTCGCCGAGGAACGCGGTGGGGATGGGGAGGGGCAGCAGCGACGACGCGTCGGGGCAGTCGGTTGGATTGCAGTTCGTGGCGGAGTCGATGGGGTCGAGGCCGAGCACGGCGGTGATCCGTGCGTCCATCGAGGCGGCTATCACGCTCACCTTGCCCCCCAGAGAATGGCCTGCGGCCCCGACCTTCTGCGGGTCGACCACGCCCGCGAGGGGACTTGCGGGGGAGGTTGCCCAGTCGATGACCGCCACGATTTCCTGCGCGTTCTTCCTGTGATTGGGGGAGAACATGCCCGCTTCGTAATCCGGCACGCAGACCACGAAGCCGAAGCTCGCGAGATGGTCTGCGGAGACGTAGTACTGCGACCCGGGGAGCTGGAAGCCGTGGGCCAGCGTGACGAGCGGCCAGGGGCCTGCATCGCCCGCGGGCAGGAAGCACCGCGTCGAGAAGGACGTGCCGACCGATGGGGCGTCGACGTCGGCGTCGACCGTGGTGACCGGCAGCGGGCCTGGAAGCGCGGGGTCACCGAGCACGGGTCCCGGGCCCTCTCCGCCCGCGCCGGCTTGTCACGCGCTACCTTCAAGAACGTCGTTCGTCGCAGCGTCCAGGATGCCATTGCCTGCAGTTCCCGCCGTTCCTGCCGTCCCGGAGCCGCCACCGCTTCCGGCAGGGCCCGCGTCCACCGCGGCCGACCCACCGGACCCGCCCGAACCGCCGCTGGCATCCGACTCTTGCGCATCCGCGCAGCCGGCCGCCATGAAGGACAGCCCCGCGAGGCCGAGGAAGAAGAAAGACAGGTTCGTGCCGGGTTTGATCATGACTCACACCTACGAAAGCAACCGCAACGACGGAGAACCAACCCGCCACTCGGGTGCGAAAGTCGGGCTAGGAGGCAAGTGTTCGTGCGCTACTTCGGAGGCTCCACCGGGGCGCACGTGGACACGCCGGCCCCGACGATGACCGGGCCGACATTGGCTATGAGCTTGACGAGGGTGCCGTCGGCGTCGAGCTTCCACACGTTGGTGGACTCGTCGAGACCGTCTACGTAGTAGAAGATGTAGAAGGACCCTCCCCAGTTGGCGAACGCGAAGGCGTAGGCGCCATAGGCGGTCCCATTCGGCAGGCTTGCGAGGGGGAGGGTCGCCAGGGTGGCGCCGGTGTTCTTGTCGAGCTGAAGCACGGCGGGCGGGGATTGGTCCGGGAAGAAGCCCCACAGTTCGCCTTTGGCGTTGCCGGTGAACTCCGCCCCACCGGGCAAGGCCCCGACGGCGAGGACACTCCCGTTGCCCATGTTCACCCTGCCCAGGGCCGGTGACTCGGCGTTGGACAGATAGAGAGAGTCGGTGTCGCCGCTGGCGAGGTCCGTGGCGAACCCCATTCCGAACTTCTTGAAGCCGGCGGACCCGCACTGGAAGGGGGTCGGTCCCGCGCATGCGGCCGTCTTGATGTCGACCTTGTGCACACCGAAGCAGTTGTAGTTGCCGAGCAACCCGTGCTCCCCGTACAGCACGTACGCGAACCCGTCGCGCCCCACGGCCATCGAGTTGGGACTGCCGCCCACCTGGCAACCCATCGTGCCAATCAGCGTGAGAGCGGCCGGCGATTGCACCGTCGGGTCGTACTTGAACATCCGGTTGTCCCGGTCGATCAGGTACACAAACTCCGTGGCCTCCGCGCACGTGGTGGCGGTCTCGTCGACGACGGGGTTGCCAGCATCGAAGACTCCTTCGAAGGCGCCGGAGTCATCGGCCCCTGGTGACCCAGGCGTCTCCGGGCCGGGGTCGGACCCGGCGTCGGGCTCCGCCGTACCGTCGAACCCGCCGCCCCCTGCGCCGGAGCAGGCCAGGAGGAACAAACAAGGCAGCAAACGAGCGTAGGATGTGTTCACGCCCTGAAAGTGCCGCTGACGTCGGGCAACCGGCTCAGAGATTTCGCGGGGACGCGTCTTCCTGCATGCCTGCAGAATTCCGGTGCTTGGAGGGGAGACTCAGAGCGCGTCGATAATCGCGTTGAACGTCGGGCTCGGTCGCAGGGAGGCCTTGGCCTTGGCGTCATCGGGCAGGTAGTAGCCGCCGATGTCGGCAGGCTTGCCCTGGGCCGCGAGTAGCTCAGCCACGATCTTGGCCTCGTTGTCCACCAGCGCCTTCGCCACCGGGGCAAAGCGGTCCTTGATGGCCGCGTCCTTGCCCTGGGCAGCCAGCGCCTGCGCCCAGTACATGGCCAGGTAGAACGTGCTCCCGCGGTTGTCGATCTCGTTGACCTTGCGTGACGGTGACCGGCCATTCTCCAGGTACGTCCCGATCGCCTGGTCGAGCGTCTCGGCCAGCAGGGTCGCCGTCGGGTTCTTTGCCTGGGTGGCTGCGAGCTCCAAGGACGGCACGAGGGCGCAGTACTCGCCCAGGGAATCCCACCGCAGGTGGCCTTCCTTCAGGAACTGCTGCACGTGCTTGGGCGCCGAGCCGCCCGCACCGGTCTCGAACAGGCCGCCGCCCTTCATGAGCGGGACGATCGAGAGCATGCGCGCGCTCGTGCCGAGTTCGAGGATCGGGAACAGGTCCGTGAGGTAGTCACGAAGCACGTTGCCCGTCACCGAGATCGTGTCCTCGCCGCGACGCACGCGCTCGAGGGAGAACCGCATCGCATCGTCCGGACGCATGATGCGAATGTCGAGGCCCTTGGTGTCGTGGTTGGGCAGGTAGGCCTTCACCTTCGCGATGATCTGGGCGTCGTGAGCGCGACGGTCGTCGAGCCAGAAGATGGCGGGGGAGCCCGAGGCGCGAGCGCGACGGACGGCGAGGCCGACCCAGTCCTGGATCGGGGCGTCCTTGACCTGGCAGGCGCGGAAGATGTCGCCGGTCTGGACCGTCTGCTCGAGCAAGGTGGTGCCGGTGCTGTCGACGAGGCGGATCTTGCCGTTGCCCTTGGCCTCGAAGGTCTTGTCGTGGGAGCCGTACTCCTCGGCCTTCTGGGCCATGAGGCCGACGTTCGAGACGCTGCCCATGGTGGACGGGTCGAACTGGCCGTGCTTCTGGCAGTCCTCGATGATGGTCTGGTAGAAGGTCGCGTAGCAGCGATCGGGGATCACGGCCCACGTGTCCTGCAGCTGATCCTCCTTGTTCCACATCTTGCCGCCGTCGCGGACGACGTTGGGCATGGAGGCATCGATGATGATGTTGTTGGGGACGTGCAGGTTGGTGATGCCCTTGCGGGAGTCGACCATGGCGAGGGCAGGGCGATTGGCGTACACGGCGTGGATGTCCGCCTCGATCTGGGCCTTTTTGTCGGCGGGGAGGCGGTCGAGCTTCTCGAGGACGTCGGCGAGGCCGTTGTTCACGTTGGCGCCGATTTCGCGCAGCAGGTCGGCGTGCTTGTCCAGGGCGTCCTTGTAGAAGACGGAGACGGCGTGGCCGAACATGATGGGGTCGGAGATCTTCATCATGGTGGCCTTGAGGTGCAGGCTCAGCAGCACGCCTTCCTTCTTCGCCTCGTCGATGGTCTTGGCGTAGAAGGCGCGGAGGGCGGCCACGTTCATCAGTGTCGCGTCGATGACCTCTTTGTCCTGCAGGGCGAGCTTGTCCTTGAGCACCGTGACCGAGCCGTCCTGGGCGACGAACTCAATGCGTACGGTGTCGGCCTTGGTCATGACGAGGGACTTCTCGCTGCCGTAGAAGTCCTTGCTGTCCATGTGGACGACGCGGGTCTTGGAGCCGGACTTGGGCCACGGCTGCATCATCTTGTGGGGGTTTTTCTTGGCGAACTTCTTGACGGACGCGGCGGCGCGGCGGTCCGAGTTGCCTTCGCGCAGGACGGGGTTGACGGCGGAGCCGAGGACCTTGGCGAACCGGGTCTGCAGGGCCTTTTCCGCGTCGTTTTTGGGCTCGTCCGGGTAGTTGGGGATGTTGTAGCCGTTGTCCTGAAGCTCCTTGATGGCCGCGTGGAGCTGGGGGATCGACGCGCTGATGTTCGGGAGCTTGATGATGTTGGCGTCGGGGGTCTTGGCGAGCTCGCCGAGCTGGCCGAGGTAGTCGGGGATCTTCTGGTCGTCGCGCAGGTTGTCGGGGAAGTTGGCGATGATGCGGCCGGTGAGGGAGATGTCGCGGGTCTCGACGGAGACGCCGGTGCCCTTGGTGAACGCCTGCACGATGGGGAGCAAGGAGTAGGTTGCCAGGGCAGGGGCCTCGTCGATCTTCGTCCAGATGATCTTCGCTGTGGTCATGTCTTCTCCTCGCACTTGGGAACAGGATTGCGTGGGATGGGGAGGGGGATTTTCCCCTCGACGGCGGGACGCCATCCACGGTGGATGTGCCCCGACACGCAGCGTGCCGCCCATTCGATGGATCGATGGGCGAACGCGGGAGAAGGTCATACTCAAGCGTGACGGACGGATCAAGCGGCGCGGGTGGCCCAGATCCGGAGGCACAACGAATGCTGGCTGAGCGAGGGCGCCGAAGGCCGGCCCGAGCACACGCCGGGGAGGCGGAAGACGGAGTGTTGGGGGGTGGAGGGTGAGGAACAGAGGCAAGAAGTCGC